>Ga0315338_1000065_pt1 | contig 520715 bp, 520 predicted proteins | sample ASW8metaG_FD_204518 | JGI IMG/M metagenome (GOLD analysis project Ga0315338, IMG submission 204518) | Ammonia-oxidizing marine archaeal communities from Monterey Bay, California, United States - ASW #8 | ecosystem: Environmental > Aquatic > Marine > Coastal | place: USA: California | collected...
TCGCCGAACTCCTCGACTACTGGGAAAGCCTCCAAGGCCAACAACAACTCGTCACCCTCTCCGAATCCATCCGCCTCGACGAAACCGTCTTCACCCACAACGTCGACCGCAACCGCAACGAACGACTGACGAAGGCGAACCGCCGCTACCTCGACCTCCTTCGCCAGTCGCTCGGCAACGAGCACTACCTCGAACACGAGGACCGGATCAGCTATCTGGTGACGTGCGCCGTCCGAGGCATCGATCCGGACCCCGAGACCGTGCGCGATCCGGGAAAGTCGCGAAGTCGGACCAACAAGATTCGCAGCCTGCGCCATGCACGAGTCACCGGGCTACCGCAGGAGGAGGCCGACCACGGGTTCCTTCCCACTACGACAATGGGCGCTGTTCGACTCGCCCAACTCGAACAATCGCTCGACGAGGTCCACCGCGACGCGATCGCGGGCGACCTCCTCGACATCGGTTGTGGCGGTGGCGGTGCCGGCATCCTCATGCGTGCCTACAGCGACGTCGCGGAGGACCTGCTTCGACGCACCATCGTGGTCGACCCCTTCCGGGCCTCGCCCCACGGCGGACCGCGACCACTCGAGGCGGGCGGCCTGCACGATCTCTGGGCCGACCTCAACCAGGTGCGCGATGCCTTCCATAGTTACGGGCTTCTCGATGATCGAGTGGAGTTCGTCCAGGGCGAGTTCGAAGAGACGCTGCCCGACCTCACCTCCGATGCGGTCGCGCTCCTTCGAATCGGTGCCGAAGCCACACCTCACGCAGTTCAAATCCTCGAACACCTCTACCCGCGGCTCTCGCGGGGCGCCGTTGTCGTCATCGAGCACGATCCCGATGGCGTGATCGCCGAATTCGCCGGCGAGATCGGCGTCACCGCGCTCGACCGTGTGAGTGGCACCGGGCTGTCATGGCGGCGCGGCGACGAAGTCATCGACCGAGCGATCGAGACCCAGTCCGGCGTGCGACGCCGAGCGCCACGACCTCCGATGGACTCGACCGTCGAGCTCGACCTGAGCGTCGTCGTCGTCTTCTACAACATGAAACGCGAAGCGGCTCGCACGCTGCACTCGCTGAGCCGCTCCTACCAGCAAGGCCTCGACGACGCGACCTACGAGGTCATCGTGGTCGACAACGGCTCCAAGCCCGAGGAAGCGCTTTCACAAGACTTCGTCGAGAGCTTCGGCCCTGAGTTCGTCCTGGCAAGTCTCGGCGACGCGGCGACTTCGTCGCCGACGACCGCCCTCAATCACGGCATGGAGCTCGCGCGGGGTGGGGCTGTCGCGTTCATGATCGACGGCGCCCACGTACTCACCCCAGGCGTCCTTCGCAACGGCCTCGCCGGGATGTCGACCTACGGCACCGCCGTGGTGGCCACACAACAGTGGTATCTCGGGCCGGGACAGCAGCACGACGTGGTCGCCGAGGGCTACGACCAGTCAGCCGAAGACGGACTGTTCGCCAACATCTCGTGGCCGGCCGACGGATACCGGCTCTTCGAGATCGGGCACTTCATCGGCGATCGCGACTGGTTCGATTCCATCCTCGAGAGCAACTGTCTCTTCGTTCCCCGGAGCCTGCTCGAACGCACGGGAGGCTTCGACGACAGCTTCTCGATTCCGGGCGGTGGATACGCCAACCTGGAGATCTACGAACGATTCGCATCCGATCCCGATGTCACCCTCGTGTCGATACTCGGCGAAGGGTCGTTCCACCAGGTGCACGGCGGTACGACCACCAACGACAGCGAGCGCGACCAGCGTCGTCAAAAGACATTCGGGTACGGCCAGGACTACGCCGAGATCCGGGGCAAGGCGCTGCGCGGACCGGCGAAGCACATCCACTACGTCGGCGGGTTCAACTCCACGAGCTCGCGACGGACCCGATCACGACGCCTGACCGCGATGGCGTTCGATTCGGGGCGGGTCACAAGCGGGCCTGATGGCATTCCGACCGAACCCGAGCCGATTCCGGATGAGCTCCGGCTGTCGTTCATCGAGGCGTACTGGCGAAACCTCGCTTGGAAGCGCACTTCTTGGCTCGGCGAGACGGTGCTCAACACGACGTCAGACCTCATCCTCTACCAGCAGCTCCTGCAATCGATCCGCCCTGACGTGGTGGTGGTTACGACCCGTTGGGGGGCGGGGACTCCCTACTTCGCTGCCACAATCTGCGAACTGCTCGATCACGGCCGCGTCATTTCGGTGGGCGACGTGGCCAAAGACGGTCCGACCCATCCCCGACTCACCCGAATTGCCGGAGATGCATATCTTCCGACCACGGCTGCCGAGGTCATGGAAGAGGTCGGCGAGATCGACCGCGGGTTTGTGATCCTCGGATCGGGCGCCGGGGCCCAGCGTCGTTCGATCGAGTTCGAGCACTACTCGAAGCTCGTCTCAGTGGACTCCTATCTCATCATGGAGAACACCATCCACAACGGCCGCCCCGTGTGGCCCGGATTCGGCCCCGGCAGCAACGAAGCAGCCCGCCAGGTGCTCACCACCCATGGAAACTTCATGGCCGACACCGCCGCCGAAGACCTCGGTTTCACATTCAACCCCGGCGGCTACCTTCGCCGAGTGAGCGAATAGCACGTCGTGGCCTCGCCGGAGCGGTACTTCTTCCTTCACCTCCAGAAGACTGCGGGTACCGCTCTCTGGCGCCGCCTGAACGAGGTCAACGATCCCGCGGCGCTCTACCCCGGCCCCGGCGACGGCTCACCACCGCTGACGACCCTTTCCGTCGACCATCTCCTCGAGCGATGGGCGGAACGGCGTCACGAGATCAGAATCGTTGCCGGTCACTTTCCGCTGTGCACCACGGAGTTGCTCGATGCGACATTCAGGACGTTCACCGTCCTGCGCGATCCCGTCGAGCGGACACTGTCGTTCTTGCGGCATCACAAGCAGACAGCGCCGGAAGACGCCGAGCGCTCGCTCGAGTCGATCTACGAGGATCCGCTGCGCCAACAGCTCGTCGTCAATCACATGACGAAGATGCTCTCGATGACGACCGACGAGATGACGGGAGGAGCACTGAGTCCGATCGAAGCAGATGACGCCCACATTTCACGTGCCTGCGAGCGACTGGGCGAAGTCGATGTGGTCGGAATCCAGGAACGATTCGATGAGTTCTGCGCGGCGCTCGAGCACCGCTTCAGTTGGTCGCTCGGCAAGACCCGCTTCATGAATCGGACGCAGCCGGTCGAGGTGACCGAGCGCTTCCGACGACGAATCGCCGCGGACAACGAACCCGACCGAATCATCTATGAAGAAGCCTGCCGACTTCAAAACTCCTGATCGCGTACCTCAGAAGATCAGAGGAATCTGGCCCTCGGGGTAGTGCGACGGAGCGAAGAACCAGGATTCGATCGCGTACCGCTCCTTCGTCATCTCCGCCGAAACCGCGGTTCGGTGCAACGACAGATGGTCGAACAGGAGCGCGTCGCCTGCTCGGAATTCGGGGCGGATGACGCCGGCCTCGCCGGCGACCTCGGCAACGGTATCGCTGGAGACCGACCAGTCGAAGAATGCATCTCCGCCGCCGGTCTCGACGACACCGTCGAACCGTCGCGGTACCAGATCGAGACCGGGGGCATCGACGCCGCAGTCGGAGAGACCGAGCCACAGGTTCATCGACCGAACGCCCTCGCCGAGGAAGGCGCCGTCCTGATGCCAGTTGGTCGCTGACGTGACCGGGACCCGGCGCAGGTTGCATTTGTTGGCGGACATCGCGGGACGTTCACCGAAGTAGTCCTCGATCAGCCGGCGCACGCCCGTCGTTCTCGCCAACTCGAGGACCTGCACAAACATTCGAGGAGAGTCGACCGCCCAGAGACCGCCGCTCTCCCTCATCCACGTGCGACCGCCGATCCGGTAGTCGCCTGACGACGGCGTGAACGGGCTGAACCATCGCTTCGCATCATCGTCCCTCGAGTCCTTCCGATGATCGAAGGCCTCGAACGCGGCATCGATGCCCCGGCGGAGTTCCGCGGCGGCACCGCTGCCGATCAAGCCCGGAATGCGAACACACCCATGGGATGCGAGCCCCTCGCGAAGAGCCGCGACGTCGAGGTGTTCGGGGTTCATCTCCGGCAGCAACGACGGGGTCTCGGCGGGCTCGGCGACGATGGGGGCGCACGCCGGCGCAACGGTCGGACGGAAGTCCTCGAATCGTTCGTGACGAAGCGTCAAAAGGCGACGCTCGAGTTGCGCCGACGGGCGCTCGCGGTTTGCGGCGTCGAGTCGGTCGAGCGCTCCCGAGCTGTCGCCCGTCGCAAGCAGTCGATCGACATCGTCGAGCACCGCCGAGACAGCGCTCATATGTCGACCTCTGCGGTGCCGCGGCGCCGGCCGATCCGTCGCTCCTGTGCCAGGTACTCCGCGATCATCTCGTTCTTGGTCAGAGAGGTCTCGAGCTCGAGACTCTCGAATTCGACCACCTCGAAATCGAGGTCCTTCCAGTAGTACTTGTGCTCATCGGAGCGCCATCCGGAATAGATCTCTTCCCAGGTCGGACGACCGAAGTGGGGTTCGAGACAACCGCTCGTGAGGGGCTCGCCCTCGAGTTGATAGCGGAAGTCGACAGACAGTCGGAAGTAGCCCGGTGACAAGTTGTGTCGCGCGGCGTGAACCGTGAGCGACGGGAACAAGACAACGTCGCCGGCTTGGTACTCCGTCGTACGCCAGCGACAATCTTCCAGCATGTCGGGAGGAAGCACCGCGCAGCGGTTGCCCGCGCCGAGATGCCCGGTGAGCGGGAGCTTTCCCCATCGGTGCGATCCCTCCAGCACCGCGAGTCCTCCCATCTCCGAGGGGATGTCGCCCAACGGCACCCAGCTCGCGGTGAGGCTCTCGGTTCCCTGGTTGTTCGGATAGTCCTGGTGTGGAGGGGTGCTCACCGCCTCGAACATCGGGAAGATCATCCGGGTGATCTTCAGCGGATGGGGGAATGCCGTGTCGCCGAGCACCTCACGCATCACTCCGACGAGCGTCTCGTCATGGGCGAGGGCATGAAAGTCCTCGAGCTTCTGCACCGCGTCCGACGCCTCGAGAAAGCTCTCCTCGCCCTCGCGGACGGGATCGGCCAGGACGGCGCCGCGCATCAGCACCGCCTCGGGATCGACCCACCCAATATCACGCAGAGCGGTCAATATCTTGCGTCGGAGCGAGAGCACCTTTTCCCGGGGAAGCAGGCCCGGCAGGTAGAGGTAGCCATCGGTATCCAGCCGTTCTCGCAACGCATCCCGGTCGCCAACGAGGTCGGCCGACGACACCATCGGAAGAAATGCCCAGTCATAATTCACCTTGCCGAGGGTACCACCGCCACGCGACGCGTTTGAAGGTGCGCCGCCGAATGCGCCGACCCGTGTGTACTGGCTACAGGCCGCCTGGTACCTTTGGTCGCTTGTGACTGACGAACCAACACGCTTCTTTGTTGTTCATCTCCAGAAGACGGCGGGTACGACCCTGCGCGACCGGTTTCGGTCGACGATGCCGAACGAGGCCGTCTACCCGAACGCCTCGGATGGGCCCGCGCTCCACGCCGTCATCTCGCTGACCAACCTGTTGACACAGTGGGAGATCCGACGAGATGAGATCCGTCTGATCGCGGGCCACTTCGCCCTGTCGACGACCGAGCTCCTCGACGCGCCGTTCGTCACGCTCAGCGTTCTCCGCCCGGTCGTGGATCGCACGCTCTCCTATCTTCGGCATCAGCGCAAGATCAACGAGGCTGATCGCCACAAGACCCTCGACGAGATCTACGACGACCCGTTCCGCTTCGATGGCCTCATCCGCAATCACATGACGCGGATGTTCTCCCTCGGCGCCGAGGAGATGCGCGAGGGCGACGGCGCACTCACCTCGGTGCCCGACACCGCTGAACGACTCGAGCGGGCCAAGGCGGGCGTCGCCGGCCTCGACGCATTCGGACTCCAACCACGGTTCGACGAGTTCTGGACCGACCTCGCTGCCAGATACGACCTGGATCAGTTCGCCAGTGTCGTCTCGAACACGACCGAGCCTGAAGACGCCCCCGACTCGCTCATCGACCGCATCCTCCACGACAACGCGCACGATGTGGAGCTCTACGCCTTCGCGGAGACGCTCTACAACGAGCGCCGCAACCAATCATGAACGCCGTCGAAGACGCTCTCGAGAACAGCGCGACGCTCATCAAATCCGGCGACTGGGGCGGAGCGCTTCGCTCGCTCGCCGATGCGCACCGCACACAGCCCGACCCGCAGCTCGCGCGTGCGCTCGCCGATCTACGACACCGCAGCTGGCCCTATCTGACGACCGCCGACCCGAGACCGCAACCCACTCCAAGCGCTGAGTCGATTCCCCTCGGACCAAGCGGTCTGCCTGAAGCTTCGCTCGCCGGCCTCACCGCGGCGGATCTTCGCGCTGCGCTCTTGACCCACGGGACCCTCTACATCCCCCGCGCCCTCGACGGAAACCAGGTCGCATCCCTCACTGCGACGATCGACTCAGCGATCGAAGCCGCTCAGGCCCACGACCGAGACGACGAGCCGACGACCGGCGACACGAGCGACGGACCCGTCTGGCGCCCGCTCGAACTCGATCGAGAATGCCTCGACGCAGTGAGCGGGGATGTCGTCCCCCTCCACCGCAAGTTCATCCACGAAGCCGGCGGTGTTCTCCTCGCCGACGCACCGGGGCCGATGGCGCAGCTGCTCCAGCTCTACGAATCTCTCGGGCTTCACGAGCTTCTGTCCGACTTCCTCGGCGATCGACCGGCGATGTCAGCCCAGAAGTGCACCCTTCGACGCGTCGAACCCACCCGGATGGGCCAGTGGCACCAGGACGGCGCGTTTCTCGGCAGCCACATCCGGGCGATCAACATCTGGGTCCCGCTGACATCGTGTGGCACGGATGCTCCGGGGCTCGACATCATCAACCAGCGCCTCGACCACATCGTGGAGACCGGCACCCGCGGCTCCTACTTCAAGTGGGCGGTCGGCGACGACGTGGTCACCGACATCGTCGGACCCGAAGGCTTCGTCCGGCCGACGTTCGAAGCTGGCGACATGCTGATCTTCGACGAGATGATGCTCCACCGCACCGCCATCACCCCGACGATGACCGGCACCAGACATGCGGTCGAATTCTGGTGCTTCGCGATGTCCACCTACCCGGAGGGGCATATCCCGCTCGTGTGGTGACCGTCGATGGCGCCGCCTACGGTGCCGGAGATGGACCATGTCCCGACTGTCGACATCCGCAACCCGTCCGCGGTGTCACTCGAAGCGCTCGATGCCGCATGCGCCGACCACGGCTTCTTCCTGCTGGAAGGCCACGGCCTCGACGAGCTCATCGATCGCACCTGGGCGACAACGAAGGCGTTCTTCGCATCGGACGAGGACAACAAAGAGGCCATCCGGCGCAATCCGGACGCGATGCTCGGCTGGTACGACCGCGAACTCACCAAGCGCAAACGCGACCACAAAGAGGTCTTCGACTTCATCGACCCCTCGATCCCCGATGATCGCAGCCCCAACCGCTGGCCTGACGCCCCCGTCGACTTTCGCGGGACCATGGCCGACTTCTTCGACGCGTTCGCCGACCTCGCAGCCGACACGCTCGACCTCGTCCAGACCACGCTCGGACTGAGCACGACCACTGCTGCCGCTCACCCGAGCGAACGCACGACGAGCACCGTTCGCCTCAACCACTACCCGGTCGGCGATCCGGTGCCGGCCGACGAGCGCGACGGCCTGACCCCGTTGGGCGAGGTGGCTCTCGGTCACCACACCGATCCCGGCGTGCTCACGCTGCTTCTCCAGGACGACACCGGCGGGCTCCAGGCCGAGTCGAGCGAGCACGGATGGATCGACGTCGAGCCTCGACCCGGCACGATCGTGGTCAACCTGGCCGACACGATGCAGGTATGGACCAACGACCGCTACAAGGCGGCCGTCCATCGCGTCATCCCGATGACCGATCGCAGTCGCTATTCGATTCCGTTCTTCTCAAACCCGCCACGGTCATGCGTGATCGAGCCGATCGCCGAACTCGCCGCGGCCGCGCCCCGGTACCGACCCTTCACCTGGAAGGAGTTCATCCGCGGCCGCGCCGACGACAACTTTGCCGACCTCGGTGTCGACGACATCCAGATCAGCCACTTCTCCCTCGACGCCAGCCCGACGGGAGCGAACCCGTGACCACCGTCCAGACCAAGCTCGGAGAGATCCGAGGCAGAGAACGCCACGGGGTCCGCTATTTCCTCGGCATTCGTTGTGCAGAGCCGCCGACCGGTGAGCCCCGGTTCGCCGCTCTCCGTACTTCCTGGAGCTAGCGGTGACCGACATCTTTCTCGGCACGATCGTGCTCGAACCGAATCGATGGTTCGGCGTCACGAAGGAGCGGTGGGGAACCACCGCTGTGAGCGAGTGGCTCGACCGGATTGCCGCTGCGGGGTTCGACGGCATCGAGCTGTGGGAGTCGCACTTTCGCGACGCCGCCCCGGCTGAGCAGCAGGCGATCCTCGACCATCCCGTCCCGGTCGCCGTCTACAACACCTACGTCGGTTTTGATGAGGAGGACGACGCCGAACGCACGGCCACAGGCCGTGTCGTTCAGCGAACTGGTGCGCCAAAGGTGAAGTGGAACACGGGCCCGGAACGAGACCCCGCGTCGATCGACGCCTACGCCGCGCGACTCGAACGGTGGGCGGCCGAACTTCCCGGCGTGGAGCTCGTGTGCGAATGCCACGACGGGTCAGCGATGGACGACCCGGCTACGGCTGCCCGCGTCCTCGGCGCGGGAAGCAGCGCACTGGTGCACACCCACGACGACCTCGATCTGCTGCGGGCGAAGTTCGACGCCTACGGCGACCGCATCACTCACGTCCACGTGAACCATCTCTTCACCGGTTCACCGAAGCTGCACACGATCACCGACGAACTGACCGAGAAGATCTCCCTCGTGCGTTCACTCGGCTACTCCGGCACCTGGACGATCGAATTCGTGCACGGGACCGGCGGCGACAACGACCACCCCGAACCCATGCTGGCCCAAGCAATCGAGGACCTCACCCTCCTCCGCACCCTCCTGGGGTCTGACACCAGTCCCACCTAGCGGCAGTGTCAGAACCCTGATTTCGCTCGCCACTAGCCTGCGGTCATGACGCGCCCCCGACACGACCGCGCGCTCCTCCATCTGGTGGCTCGCGAGGACGCCGACCTCGGGCATGCCCTCACCAATGCCGCCGCAAGGGTTGGGCTGACGCTGCTGACGCGGGATCCGGCCTGCTTCATGGGCACGACATCACCCCAGGCGGCGGCGATCGAAGCCGTGCCGGGTGCGTTCTCGTCCTTGGCCGAAGTCACCGCAACCCTCGCCGACCTGCTGGACCATGATCGATCGATGGCGATCGTCGGCACCGACCACGTCTTCATCGAGCCGCAGCCGACGCCGGTTCGCTACCAGTATCTGATGCATCGTCGGCCCGACTTCACCCACGAGCAGTACCTCGAGCGCTATCGCACGGTTCATTCCGAGTTCGGCCTGCGGACGGCCAACATCTCGGGCTACGTCCAACTCCATGTCGACCTCGACGCATCGGCCGAACTCGGCCGCGCCACCGGCCTTCACGCGACGCCGTGCGACTCGATGTCGGAGCTCTACCTCGAATCGGTACCGCACTTCATCGAGGGGGTTATCGCCCAACCCGAGGTCGGAGCCGAAGCGCAAGAAGACGAGGAGCGCTTCGTCGCCCGCGACATCAGCCTCGGATTCGCCCATCGGTTGGTCGCACTCTGACAACCCTGGGAAGCTGGCCCGATGCTGATCCTCCGCTTCGACTTCCGCATCGGCCCGCAGTCCTCGGCGACGATGAGCGACCTCTATGCGACTTCACTCGAGATGTGTGAGTGGGGGGAACAGCACGGGGCGATGATGGCGCTGTTCTCGGAGCATCACTCGTCGAGTGACGGCTACCTTCCGTCGCCGATCGTGATGGCGAGCGCCGCCGCCGCTCGAACGTCGACGCTGTCGATCAACATCGGCGCACTCCTCGCACTCATGTACGACCCCATCAAGCTGGCCGAAGACATGGTCGTTCTCGACCACCTCAGCCGAGGCCGAGTCAACTACACGATCGGCCTCGGGTATCGAGCCGAGGAGTACGCCATGTTCGGCGTCGACACGGCCGGCCGCGGCGCAATGATGGACGATCGTCTCGGCGCGCTGACACGGGCATTGGCCGGCGATCGCTTCGAATGGGATGGCCGAGTCATCGAGGTGACGCCGGCCCCGTTCACGCCGGGTGGTCCGATGATCTCGTATGGAGGAGGCACCCCGGCCGCCGCCCGCCGCGCCGCGCGGCTCGGGATGATGTTCATCCCCCAACATGCTGACCCCGCTCTGGCCGATGCCTACGACGAAGCCGCGGTCGCCGCCGGCAACCCGCCCGGTATGTGCATGTCTCCCGGGGCCGGCGCGCCCACATCGCTGTTCATTGCCGACGACCCGGACGCCGGGTGGGCGGAGATCGGCGAACACCTCCTGCACGACGCCCGCATCTATGGCGAGTGGTTGGGCAACGCGGCATCGTCGTCGATCTCCCACGCCACCACCGTCGATGAACTTCGGGCCGAGAACGGCGCGTACCGAATCGTCACCCTCGACGAGGCTCGCGCCCTACGCGAACAGTACGGCGCCCTCGCACTCCAGCCGCTGTGCGGCGGCATCGCGCCCGACGTTGCGTGGCGCTACCTCGAGCCGTTCGCCGCGCTCTGACGCCCTCAAGCGCTGAGGGCGAGGCTAGTTCTTCTGGCGTTTTTGGATGTTGGCCCATTCGTCGCGAAGGCCGACGGTGCGATGGAACACCATGGGTTCGTCGAGATCGTGGGCGAAGTAGCCGAGGCGTTCGAACTGCACGACCTCGCCGAGCGGTGTGTCGGCCAGCGCCGGTTCCAGCTTGCAGCCGGTGCGAACCTCGCGTGAGGCCGCGTTGAGCGACGCCAAGGGGTCTTCACCGTCGGCACCCGGGTGCTCGGCCGTGAAGAGTCGGTCGTAGAGCAGCACGGTTGCGTCGATCGCATGATCGGCCGAGACCCAGTGGATCGTGGCCTTGACCTTGCGCCCGTCGGGGGCCTGGCCACCCGCTGTCTCGGGGTCGTAGGTGCACAGCAGGCGAGTGACCTCACCGTCGGCACCCGTCTCGACGTCGTTGCACGTGATGAAGTAGCCGGCCCTGAGTCGAACCTCGGTGCCGGGCGACAGCCGGTAGAACTTCTTCGGCGGGTCGATCATGAAGTCGTCGCGCTCGATGAAGAGACGTCCGCTGAAGGGCACGTCGCGAAGCCCGGCCGATTCGTCTTCCGGATTGTTGATTGCCTGACGCGTGTCGTCCTGCGGGTTGCCGTCGGGCCCGGTGGGCCAATTCGTGATGACGACCTCGATCGGGTCGAGCACGGCCATACGCCGCAGTGCACTGGCGTTGTGATGGGTGCGCACGAACGACTCGAGCAGTTCGATCTCGTGTGTGCCGTTCACCCGGGCGATGCCGATGTGGGAGGCGAAGGCACGGATCGCCTCGGCCGGGTAGCCACGACGACGCAGACCACGGATGGTCGGCATGCGCGCGTCGTCCCAACCGTCGACGTGGCCGTCCTCCACGAGCTGCAAAAGCTTGCGCTTCGAAAGGACGGTGTGGGTGAGGTTCAGGCGGGCGAACTCGGTCTGGCGCGGATGATCAGCGGGCAGGCCGAGCTGCTCCATGTACCAGTCGTAGAGCGGACGGTGAGCGTCGAACTCGAGCGTGCACAGCGAATGGGTGGTGCCCTCGATGGCGTCGCTCTGGCCATGGGCCCAGTCGTAAGTCGGATAGATCTTCCACTCGTCGCCGGTGCGGAAATGATGGCTGTCGCGGATGCGATACATCACCGGGTCGCGCATCTGCATGTTCTCGTGGTTCATGTCGATCTTGGCCCGCAGAACACGCGTACCCTCGGCGAATTCGCCGGCCTTCATACCCTCGAACAGCTCGAGGTTCTCTTCGACGCTTCGCTCGCGCCACGGACTGTCGGTGCCCGGTTCGGTGAAGCCACCGCGGTTCTGCGAAATCGTCTCGGCGTCCTGATCGTCGACGTAGGCCAGGCCCTTCTCGATCAGCTGAACCGCCCAGAAGTGGAGCTGGCGGAAGTAGTCGGAGGCGTAGGACGGTTCGCCGGGATCGAACCCGAGCCACCGGACGTCTTCCTGGATCGCTTCGACGAAGCGGCTGTCTTCGGTGTCGGGGTTCGTGTCATCGAACCGCAGCACACACTTTCCGCCGAATTCATCGGCCACGCCGAAGTTGAGCGTGATCGACTTTGCGTGACCGATGTGGAGGAAGCCGTTGGGCTCGGGCGGGAAGCGTGTCTGAACCCGGCCCCCGTAGGGACCATCGGAGGAGTCGGCTGCGATCTTCTCGCGGATGAAGTCGGTCACGGGGTCATCGTATGCAGCCCGGCCACGACCTCCGCGAAGTGTTGCGGGTCCGGCGCCCGGTTGTTCACGAGGCTCACGTGGTCGCTGATGCCCGCGAGCCGAGTGCGGATCGCCGGCGCGATCTCGTGCGGCTCGCCGACGACAGCGATGGTCTCGATCAGTTCGTTGTCGATGAGCAACGGCATCTCGTCCCAACGGTTGTCCTTGGCCATCTGATTGAGGACCGGGTGCAGGTCGCCGTAGCCGTGGAGTTCGAAGACGGGGAGGTACGCGGGCGTGGTCGCGTAGAACGCGAGTTGGCCTCGGACGGCTTCGAGCGACTTCGTGTATTCCTCTTCGGTGCGACCGGTCACCACGATGGTGACGCAGACGATCTCGACATCAGCGGCATCGCGTCCTACTCGCTGCGCACCCTCGGCGATTGCGGGCACCGTCAACTCCTGCAGTGAGCGTCGGGTGTTGACCGGGTGCACGAGAAAGCCGTCGGCGACCTCGCCGGCGACGCGGGTGGACAGTGGGCCGAAACCGGCGGTGAAGATGGGCGGCGGGCCGAACGGGTTCGGACCCGGATCGAACGCCGGGATCATCCGGGTGTGGCGGTAGAACTCGCCGTCGAAGTTGAGGCGCTCACCGGTCTCCCAGGCGTGCCATATCGCCCGGATGCCCTCCACCATCTCCTTCATGCGGGCCGCGGGCTTCGACCACGGCATCGAGTAGCGCTGTTCGATGTGCGGCTTGATCTGGGAGCCGAGGCCGAGCACGAATCGGCCGCCGGTGGTCGCCTGGAGGTCCCACCCGGTGTTGGCGAGCGTCATCGGCGTCCGAGCGAACGCGATCGCAATGGCGGTGCCGAGCTGAAGGCGCTCCGTGTGCTCGCCGGCAATCGCGAGCGGGACGAACGGATCGTGCTTCGCCTCGAAGGAGAACGCGCGGTCGTAGCCGATCCGCTCGAGTTCGGGATAGACGTCGCGGGCGAGGCGGGGGTCTTCGGTCGGGACCGTGATGCTCACATGCACGTCCAAACTCTGCCAGATTGCGGACGTGAGCAAACCACTCCCTCTCGCCGGCACGCGAGTCATCGACTTCTCCCGAGTGCTGGCCGGCCCGCTGATCACCCAGAACCTCGCCGATCTCGGCGCCCAGGTGATCAAGATCGAGCGCCCCGGTCATGGTGACGACACCCGCACCTGGGGGCCGCCGTGGCACCCCGGGGACGACGACGGCCAGTACGCGACGTACTACGAGTCACTCAACCGCGGGAAGCGCTCGATCGTGCTGGACCTCTTCGACGACGAGGATCTCGAACTCGCCCGCAGACTCGCCCGTTCGGGTGATGTGGTCGTCGACAACTTCCGGCCCGGGTTCATGGCTGATCGGGGGCTCGATCGGGCGACCTTGGCAGCCGACAATCCTGCTGTCGTCACCTGCACAGTGACGGCCTTCGGGGAGGACGGACCGGCGTCGACGCTGCCCGGATACGACCTCGTCGCCCAGGCCATGGGCGGTCTCATGCACATGACGGGGGAAGCCGACGGACCGGCCAACCGCGTCGGCGTGCCGATCGTCGACATGACCACCGGCCTCTACGGCACCATCGGACTTCTCGCGGCGCTGACGGAATCGGCCCGCACGGGCGAGGGTCGCCACGTTGCCGTCAGCCTGTTCGACACCGCTCTGGCCTCGCTCGGTAACCACGCCACCGCGACCCTGATGGCCGGGGCCGAGCCGCGGCGCGATGGCAATCGCCACCCATCGATCGCGCCCTACGAGTCGTACCGCGCCGCCGACGGCGAGCTGATCATCGCGGCCGCCAATCCCAAGCTCTTCGCGGGCCTCTGCGCCGCGCTCGATCGACCGGACCTGCTGGACGACCCCCGCTTCGTCGACGGACCCACACGGCGGGCCCACATCGACGAGTTGGCCGAGGAGATCGAACGCACGTTGTCGACCGACACCCGCGACGCCTGGGTGGAGAAGCTCCGCTCCCACCAAGTCCCCACCGGGCCGATCAACTCGATCCGCGAGGCGTTGGACTGGGCCGAAGAGATGGACATCGACGCCGAATTCTCGTCCGGGGCCTTCACCGGCATTCGCTCCCCGATCGCGATCGACGGCGAGCGGCTCGACACGACACACGCGCCACCGCGGCTCGACGAACACGGCGCCGAGATTCGCCGAGAGATGGAGTCCTGACCCCATGTCGCACATCGCGTCGTTTTCACTGCTCGTGCCCGACTACGACGAAGCGATCGCGTTCTTCGTCGATGTGTGCGACTTCGAGCTCACCGAGGATCGCGACGAAGGCCGCAAGCGCTGGGTCACGGTGCGGCCGCGCGGCGCCGAGACCAGCATCGTCCTGGCTCGCGCCGACACCGACGGCCAACGTGAGGCCCTCGGCAACCAACTCGGCGGCCGAGTCGGCTTCTTCCTCCACACCGACGACTTCGCCCGAGATCACGCCCGTATGACGGCCGCCGGCGTCGTGTTCCGCGAAGAGCCACGCCACGAGCCCTACGGCACCGTCGCTGTCTGGGAGGACCCCTGGGGCAACCCCTGGGACCTCCTCCAACCCGCGGCGAGCTGAGCTTCTTATTGACAAACGATAAGACCTTGTCTTATCGTTTGTCGATATGAACACCGCATTCGGCTCTACCCCCCTCCGTGCCCTCGACGTCATCCTCCGGATCGCCCGGGCGTTGCTTCTCCTCGCAACGATCCTGTTCGCAACGCTGACCGTCATCGGCCTCTTCGTCACCACGAGCGTTCGCATCGACGGCACGACCGACGACCTCGTGCTCAGCTACACCGACCCCGCGGGCCAGGACATCACGATCGACGGCAATAGCCGATCGATCGTGGTCGAGGGCGCCCGACCCACCGACGACATTCCCCGGTTCGGTTCGACCGACGTCACCATCGATCTCGAGGACCGGGCGTCACGGACCACTGCGACCGCATTCGCCGGGCTTTGGTTCGTGCTCGCATGGGTCGCAGTGACAAACGTCCACGGCATCACCCGTACTGCGCTCGTCGGCGAGGCGTTCAGCCACGAGAACGCCCGCCGACTCGGCCGGGTCGGTTGGGCGGCCGTGGCCTTCGCGGTGTTCGGCACAGTGATGCCCCGCATCATGGATGCGGTGATCGACACCGCCACGCTGCCGATCACCGGCTTCCGGACGAGTTCGCAGGTCAGCGATCCGTGGGTCTGGGTCGTCGCCGGGCTCCTGTTCATCACGATCGGCCACGCTTTCGAACGAGGCGTCGAACTCGAAGCGCTCGACGCAGCCACCATCTGATGCCCGTCGTCGTTCGCCTCGACGAGGTCCTCGCGGCCCGGGAAATGACCCTCACCGAACTCTCGAACGAGATCGGAATCACACTCGCCAACCTGTCGATCCTCAAAACCGGGAAGGCCAAGGCGATTCGGTTCTCGACACTGCAGGCCCTGTGCGGTGTGTTGGATTGTCAACCCGGCGATCTGCTCAGCTACACCGAGGACTGATCCGGGGCGCCGTTAGCCTCACCGGAATGTCGGAGGGTCGCGCTCGCCTACTCGTGTTCTGCACCTCGGCGTCGGTGCTCGTGCTCGAGATCCTCGCCGGCCGGCTGATGGCGCCCTACGTCGGCGTCTCACTCGAAACGTTCACGGCGATCATCGGCGTGATCCTGGCCGGCATCGCTCTCGGAAGCGCCGCCGGCGGTCGACTGGCCGATCGCTACGACCCCCGAACCATGATCGGCCCCGCTCTCGCGATCGGCGGCGCCCTCGCCTGGTGGTCGCTCTGGTTGGTGGCGTGGCTCGGCCCCGAGCTCGGCAGCGAGCCCCCGGCGATCGTGCTGCTCGCGACACTGTCGTTCTTCGCTCCCGCCGCGGTGCTCAGCGCGATCTCGCCGATGGCGACCAAGCTGCGCCTCGGTTCACTCGCAGAGACGGGCACCGTGGTCGGCGACCTGTCCGCCTGGGGAACTGCCGGCGCCCTCTTCGGCACGTTCATCACCGGCTTCGTGCTTGTCGCGGCGATCCCGACGCGTCCCATCGTGATGGGTGTGGGCGCCGCCCTCGTGGTGGCCGGATTGACCTTCATCATGATCGCGAGCCGCAAGGCACCCCCCGCGACGCTGGTCGTCTTGCTGCTCGCCTCGCTGGCCGTCGGCGCAACCGCGGAGTCCCCCTGCGAGTTCGAGTCGGCCTACTTCTGCGGGCGGGTTGTCGTCGACGAGGAAGACGCCTCAGTGCGCTACCTGATCCTCGACACGCTCCGCCACGCGGCGGTCGACCTGGACGATCCGACCAACCTCAGGTTCCGCTACATCCGTCTCATCACCGATGCGATCAATTCGACGAGCGACGGTCCGATCGACACGCTCCACGTCGGCGGCGGGGGGTTCTCCGTGCCGATGTATCTCGAAGCGACCCGGCCCGGTTCCTACAACCATGTGCTCGAGATCGACGACGTGCTGCTCGACGTCGCCCGTGATGAGCTCGGCTTCGTGACCGGTTCCGATATGGAAGTCACGATCGGCGACGGTCGTCTTTCTGTGGATGACTTCGCGGACGACTCGTTCGACGTCGTGATCGGCGATGCATTCGGCGGGCAGTCCGTCCCCTGGCACCTCACGACGACCGAGTTCATCGCCAAGATCGATCGCGTGCTCCGCGACGACGGCATCTACGTCATGAACATCATCGACGGCGACGAGAACCGGTTCGCCGAGTGGGAGATCGCGACCCTGCTCGACAACTTCGAACACGTCGAGGTGATCATCCATCCCGACGGCATCGACCGCCGCGTGCGCAACGAGATCCTCGTCGCGTCGGACCAGCCGATCCCGCCGCTGTCGTTCGACCCGGCCGACGGCCTTCTCGTCGACGACCTCGAGGCGTTTGTCGACGGCGGCAAGGTCCTGCGCGACGATTTCGCCCCCGTGGAACAGCTCGCCGCGAACCCGACCTGAAACCCGAGGCGACAAGCTAGGCGCTGACTTACGGTCACGGTCATGAGCGACGGCCCAATCGACCTCGTCTGCTGGGACTTCGGCGACACACTCGTGCACGAACGTTTCATGCGCATCTGCCCACCCGGTGTCCCGGAATGGGAAGAGGTCTACGACGAGATCGCGGCCGAGCCCGAGTGGGAACAGGCCTGGATGCTGGGCGAGGCCAACCTCACTGATCTGATCCCCCGTCTCGCTGAACGACTGCCGATGACCAACGGCGCCATCGGTCGCCATCTCCGCACGGTCTGGCAGCAGATCGAGTGGTATCCCGATGCTCGCGAGTGGATCAACCGGCTCAACGGCCGCGTGGCCCAGACCATCGTCACCGTCAATCCGTTCGAGTTTTCCGGGATCGCCACCGCCTGCGGACTCGACCCACTGGTCGAGATCATCGTCACGAGTGCCGACATTCGGTCGACGAGCAAGGTCGACATGACCGAGCATGCTCGGCGGCTTCTCGGCATGGAGCCTGGCGTGAGCACCTCGATACTCATCGACAACCGCCTCGACAACTGCGAGGAGTTCACCGAAGCGGGAGGCGCGGCCATTCACTTCACGCCCGAGACGTTCGCCGCCGAAGCCGAAACCGCGCTCACGTCGTTGGCGTAGTCGCCGTCATCCCCTCGCGAAGCCGATGCAGCCGCTCCCGTTCGCGGGCAGTGGAAACTCCTCGAGCACATCGGCCACACTCGGAATCCAGGCACCGACGCCTCCGATGATCACGAGATCGTCGAAGTCGCTCGGAGCGACCATGCCATTGCCGCTCTCGTCGATGTATCGGATGACGATGCCCCAGTCGTTGTCGCAGGCGAAGCTCGCGTCACCCGACGTCGGCACCGTCACCGCGAGACCGTCGGCATCGAGCAGGCGCTCGTAGGACCCGTCGTTGCTCACGTAGATGACACCGTCGAGCGAGTCGGCGACCTCCGCGACGCAGTCGCCGTTGCGATCGGGTAGCACCCACCCCTGGTCCGGGCCGTCGTCCGGCTGACCACATCCCGCCGCATCGATCTCGAGCAACCCGTTGAGCTCGGGTGTGTCGACGAAGCGAACCGAGTAGGTCCCCGCGGGGAGCCCGAGGGGGACTGCAATCGTGCCGCTTCCCTCGATCGGCCATTGGTCCTCTGCGACTTCCCCGACCGGCCCGGCCAGCGGCGCAGCCGAGAAGACGTCCGACACCTGGAACTGCACAGTGGGATCACTCAGGAGCTGCGCGATGAGATCATCGCCCGTCGTCACGCGGGCTGCCGCCACGTTGACCGGGTCGAACGAGAATCCGATCGAGCCCCCCGCAGCCACCGTGTCGGCAAAGTCGAGTGTGCCCGGTTCGGTTGCCGGCATCGGCACGTCCTTCGTCACACTGTCGAACACATACGTGGTCGGACCGGGACAGTCGTCCACGAAGTTCGACTGCCCCCGACCGACCGCGATGCCGAGCCGCGTGCCGTCTCCCAGCTGACGAAATGGCGCCACCCATTCGCCCTTGGGTGCGCATCCAACGGCCGTCACGGTCACTTCACCCGCTGCCGCATCGGCGGCAACGACAACTTCCGCGAGCGCCGGCGGAAGATTCCTGATGCCGAACTCGGCGAACTCGACACAGACGTCGGCGGGGTCGACGCGCTCGGCGATCCATTCCAGCGTGGGTTCATAGTTCGACGAGAGACCAATGGAGGGAACGCCGTAAATCGACTGAGGACCTCCCGAGCTCACCGCGAATGGCTGGTCGTGGAGTCCGCCATCGCGCAACGCCTCGATGGCTGCCTCGAGTTCGGCGGCGCGATCACCCGTCGGCGGCCCCGGCTCTCCGTCGGCGCCGCACTCGATGAAACCGAAACGATCCGGCGTCTCGACGTGGAGATCACTCATCGCCCCCTCGACCCCGTCCGGTCCGAAGGGGTCCTCCTCGGTCGGGGTCGGCTCGGCAGGAGCGGTGGTCGTGGTGGTCGGGTCGTCGACGGCCTCGAGATCCGGCTCGTCGTCGCCGCCGCTCAAGAGCACGGTCGCGGCAACGCCGACCACGATGAAGCTGGCTGCGGCACCCCCGACCACCCGCCGCGCCCGTCGCCTCCGGGTGACCAGTCGGGCAACGTCGTCCGCCTCGAACCCCGCACGGGCCGCGACCGCCCCACGCAGTTGGTCATCGATCTCGTTCATGCTCCGGGCCTTTCGTCGGCGATCATCGGCTCGATGAATCCGTTCGCTCGGAGCCGGTCGAGTGCCTGGCTGGTCGCCGCCTTCACGGTTCCCTCCGCACAACCGAGTTGTTCAGCCGTCTCGACAACGGAGAGCCCCAGATAGAAACGAGCGACGATCGTCGCCCGTTGTCGCTCCGGCAACGCGGCCACCGCGTCGCGGATGGCGACACCTTCGGCGGGATCCACGACTACGGCCGCCCCCGAGCCCATCCGCGCTCGCCGCTCGATGCCGCGCCGCCGCCATCGCGACACCGCGAGGTTGCGAGCGGTGCGAAACGTCCAGCCCTCCGGCGATGCCATGACACCGACTTTGTCCCAGCGCTCCCACGCACGGGCCAGGGCCTCTTGCGCGAGTTCCTCCGCAAGGTGGCGGTCGCCTGTGTAGAGCACGAGGGCGGCAACGAGCCGCCCCCGCACGTCTTCACAGAACTGCGCCGGATCAACAGGATTCATCGCGACATGAACGCTTTCCCCCATCGATCGGTTTAGTCGCCCTGACTCAGGCCAGGGCGGTGAGGACCGGAGCGAACGCGTCGATCCTCGCTTGGTCGGGACAGCGCACGACGTAGGTGGTGATGCCCCAACGTTCGTGGCCGGCCGCGAACTGCGCAGCGATCTCGTCCGCGGAGCCGACCGCGAGGTACGGCGTCGTCGCCGCGATCTCTTCGGTGATGCCGGCCTCGACGTCGACAATCGCCGCCAGGGCGGCGTCGCGATCGTCGGTCACCTCGCACATCTGCACGAGGGCACTGAGGTCGAGCGACCGTCCGTGGAGACTTGCACCTTCGGCCACGTGCCCGACCTGCTCGTCGAGTCGTTCGGCCGACCAGCTCACCGTGTGTTTGTGCCCATCGCCGAGTGTTTTGCCCAGGCCCATCAGGCCGACGCCATCGGCGTGCTCACCGGTGTGGCGCAGCATCGTCGCGCCCTGGCTACCGACCAGGATCGGCAGCCGGACCTGAGCCGCGCGGGGGACCGCGGCAGTCTCGACGCGATAGTGCTCGCCCTCGAAGTCGACGGTCTCGCCATCAAGCAGCGGACGGATGATCTCCACGGCTTCGCGGAGTCTCGCCTTGCGAATGCTCGGCTCGTCAAACGAGATGCCGACCTCCGAGTACTCGTGGGTCGTGTGGCCGGCGCCGAGCCCCAACTCGAAACGACCGCCGGAGATCCGGTCGAGGGTCGCGGCCTCCCAGGCCAGCTGCACGGGATGGCGCATGTCGTTGTTGAGCACATAGGTGCCCAGGCGAATCCGGTCGGTCGCGGCCGCCATCGCGGTGAGGTTGACCATGGGCGAATGGCGATCGACACCGATGTGGTCGGCGACCATGACCAGATCGAACCCGGCCGCCTCGGCAGCCTGCGCCGACGCGACGGGGTCGAGCACCTGCGCGCCGATCAGCTGGAGGCCGACCCGGACGGCGCCCACGAAGGGCCTACTCGGGCCAGTCGATGTTGTAGTCGTCGAACCAGAAGCGGGCTTCACGGATGGCGTTCTCCGGTGTGCGGAGGTTGATGTCCTGGTTCAGGCTCTCCGGGGTCGGGCCGACATCAGCCGCGATCTTGGTGAGACCGTCGAGGTCGAGGTCGTAGCAACGAACCGCATTGAGGCCGAGGAGCAGGCGAGTCTCCTCCACCGGAATCTCCTGGAAGTCGGTCTGGAGACGCTCGACCGTGTTGGGCCACGAACCTTCGGGATGCGGATAGTCGGTGCCCCACATCAGCGCGTCGACGCCATTGATGTAGCGGCGACGTAGCTCGACCTTGCTCATGGTCGATGCGCCGATGAACACGTTGCTGCCGACGTACTCCGACGGAAGCCGTTGGATGAGGCCCTTGGTGCGGGACGCCATCTTCTTGACCTTCCAGTTCTTCCCACCGAACATCGCGTCGGCCTTGAAGAGAAGGTCGCCGAGCCACCATGAGCCGCATTCGACCGGCGCGTATTTCAGGTTCGGGAACTTGTCGAACTTGCCCGCGAGAAGAAGCTGCCACAGCGGACGATGGGTCCAGAAGGCGACCTCGAGCATGTACTGCGCCATGTTCTCGTTGTAGGCACCGGAGTCGGCTTCGCCCGAGTGGGTGTGCACGACGAGACCGGCCTCGGCGCAGGCGGCCCAGACGGGGTCGTAGTGCTCGTGGCCGTAGGACGGGTTGTCGTGCCACATCGTCGGGATCATGATGCCCTTGACGCCCGGCTTGCCGGAGAGCGTTTCGATCTCCTTGACCGCCTCGTCGACGCCGTGGGTGATCGGAACCAGGGCAACACCGGCGCGGCGGGGCGGATTGGTGGCGCAGAACTCTTCGAGCCAGCGGTTGTGGGCCCGCGCACCGGCCCAGGCGAGCTTCGGGTCGGTGATCATTCCGGCGGAGAGGCCGGCGCCGAACGGCGGCGACTCCATACCGGTGACGGCATCACCGTCGGCGAAGATGATCTCGCCCGCCACACCGTCGGCGTCGAGCGTCTTGTCGCGGATCGCCGGGTCGTAGGCGCCCTTCAGGCCGATCTCGTTCTCGCTCTCCCACTGATCGACGTATTCGCCGTTCATCTCCTCGACCATCGCACGATGCTCGTGTCGGGTTGCGAGCCAGGTGTCGAACTCGGCGTGAACCGACGACTCCAGATACTCGCGGTAGTCCTCGACGAACAACCCGGCATGTGTGTCTGACGACACGACGATGTAAGGGTTGTTGCTCTGGTCGATTCCTTCGACGGGATTCGGCATGATTCAGTCCTTGCTTGCGACGACACTTGAACACTGTCATAGTCATAGCAAATGAGCAAGACCACGTGAGTAAATCCGTCACCACCGGCCGCCGCGCCGGCCTCGATCGAGACGACATGGTTGCCACCGCTCTCGCGCTCGTCGAGAAAGAGGGCCCGGCGTCGCTCACCATGCGCAGACTCGCGACCGAACTCGATGTCACAACCACGACCGTGTACTGGCACGTCGGCAGCCGCGACGAATTGATCACCGAGATCATCCGTCAACAGTCCGAACGACAGGCGGCTCGCCCGATCGAGGGCGACACCCCGCGGGACCGGGTGATGTCGGCCGCTCGCCACGTCTGGGACAGCGCCATCGAGAACCGCGCCATCACCTCCCTCGCTCACCAGACCGGCACCACGTCACTTCTCGAACACCCGCTCGAGGTCGCGCTGGCTCGCGAAGTCGAAGCCGCCGGCCTGGCCGGACCGGCCGCGGCCGACGCGTTGCGGGCAATCCTGACGACGGTCGGCGGATTTCTCGTCCGGGCCCTCCGCGACGAGTCCGCCATTCCCGAAGACCGTCGCGGTCCCGCCCTCTGGGCCGCGGCCGATGTCGAAATCGACCCGAGCACCGTTGCCGCGTTGAGCGAGGCGCCCGACCTGGCTTCGCTCTTCGAGGCCACCGTGCAGGCGGTCGTCGACCACCACGTGCGCTAGCGAGCGTCGAAGATCGCCTCGGCGAACGCCCAGACCTCTTCCGAGGCAGCGATCACGTCGGTGACGGGTCCGACGAGGGCTTCCGACGTCACCTCTGCTCCCGGCCATCCGTGGCCCGCACCGGTGAGGCGGTAGTGAACAAGCCGCTCGGAACACCCCTGCCACTCGGTCCACGTCGCGGTATGGCCGCTCTCCGCGACCACCGGATCAGACTCCACCACCACGTCGCTGCACTCGTTCGCTCGAGCCCACTCGGCGAGCGTCTCCATCGCCCCGACATGCACGACCGTCGAGTTGGTTCCGGGAAACGGCGGACCCTCCCCGCCCTCGTACAACGCTCGGGGGTCGTCGACGCTGTGAATCTGCAACATCGGAATCGGCGAAGCCGGCACCTGATCGGGGGCGCCGACGGCAGCGACTGCGACCACCGCGGTGACGAGGTCGGGTCGTTCGGACGCGAAGCGCGACGCCATCATCGCGCCGTTGCTGTGACCGGCAATCACGACCGAGGTGGCGTCATACACAAGGTGGCTCTTCAGGTCGTCGAGCACGTCAGCGAGAAATCCCACGTCGTCGATGTCCTCCCGAGCGGCAACGCCGCAGCAATACGGACCCGCGTTCCACGTGTGGAGTCGGGTGACGCCGTTGCCGTCGGGATAGAGCGCAATGAACCCCTCTCGGTCGGCGACGGCATCCAGCTCGATCTGCGTTTGGTGCTGAGTCGCCGATCCCCCACCGCCGTGCAAGCTCATGACCACGGGCGCGGGGGCGTCGCCGAGGCCGGGCGGCACATGCACGATGTAGCGCCGGGTGCCCCCACCCGACTCGAGTGTGAGCTCGTGGTCTCCCTCGTCCAGACCCGGAACGGTTGTCTCGCCACTGGTCGTTGTCGCGACGGTCGTGCTCGTTGCCAGGGTCGACGTGGTGGTCGTGACCGGTGCGGTATCGCCGTCTCCTGAGCACGCCGCGAGAAGAAGGGCAGTGGTGATGAGGCGAACCACGTTTCGCATCTCCTCAGTGTGACGTGCAACCATCAAGGAAGTGTGAGGGAGGTCACCACATGTCCGCTGAGGAACTGAAGTCGAATCCCGGTGAAATCGCCGGGTGGCCCAAGCTCGTCGTCAAGTACACCACCGACGAATCGAACATCGCCCCGCTGCTGCCTCCGGGCCTCACCGCGCTCGACAACGTGGTGCAAGTGGGCGTCTATTGCATCCCGATTCTGAACGAGCCCGAATTCGGCTGCAGCGTCAAGATCTCGGCCGAGTGGCAGGGCGTCGCCGGCCAGTACAACCTCGGCATGGGCATCGACCAGGAAGCCGCCGTCCACAACAGCGGCGAGATCAACGGCCAGCCGAAGTTCCTCTGCGACATCGACTACTTCCGCCTCGGCGATCATGTCGGCGCCCGGGCGACCCACCAGGGCTACACGTTCTTCGAGTACTCGGGTGACGTGACCGGACCCGGCGATGTCGTCGAAGGCGACTTCACCGAGCACGAGTGGTGGACCAAGTACTCCCGCGCCATCGGCAACAAGGAGAAGGAATACGACTTCGCACCTGTGGTGGTCGACGTCGCGACGACATTCGAGCAGAAGCACGTCGAGAACCTCGAAGGCGAGATGATTCTCCGGGGCAGCCCATGGGATCCCATTCGCCACTACCTCCCGTGCAACGAGGTCGTCTCGGCTCAGCTGGTGACCCATCAGGCCAAGGCTCGCAACATCTCCAACGCCGGTCCGCTCGACCCCGAGGCATTCTGGCCCCACGCCGACACCATCGGCGGCAGCCGCTGGCCGGGCGAACGCGGCGGACCGCGACGCTGACAATCAGCTGAGCGTCAGTCGAGCAAGGCGACAACGTTCTTCGGCGCGAGCAGGCCAAAGCTCTCGGTGACCCAGCGTCGAAGATCGGCGACTTTCGGAGCGTCGCCCGGAGGGAAGGTGAGGAGCACCCAGCCGCCCTTCCCGACCTGCCACCGGTCCGCATCCGCCACAGCTCGCTGCTCGAGATCAGCGATGGAGTCACCGAGCTTCAAGCGCAGGCTGCACAGGTTGTCCTTCTCGCCGAGGAAGGCGAAGTTCTTCCCGCCCGCCTTGAATGCCCGGTTGACGCACGACGAACCCTCGATGGTCTCCGGATGGGACATCGCGTGGTCTCGGATCTTCTCGCTGACCGCGTAGCGAAACGTCTCCGGAGGTTCAGCCATGGTCCTCAGCTTCGCGCGGGCCGAACGTCGGTGCCGGGTGGCCCGGTGCCTCGAACACCGCCGGAGGCACGGAGATGTCGGCCACGAACAACGCCCCGACCGAGGCAGAACCTCTCATGCCCTGATGATGCCTCACGGGAGTGCGGGCTTCCGTCGGTGGGGTCGGCGTCCCTACACTCCCCGGATGTCCGATCGCGCCGTCTCCCATCAGCCGCGGGTGGCAATCATCGGCTCGGGGTTCGGCGGCATGGTCGTCGCCCTGCGGCTGCAACAGCAGGGCCTCACCGACTTCACGATCTACGAGAAGGCAGACGATCTCGGCGGGACCTGGCGCGACAACACGTACCCGGGAGCGGCCTGCGACATCCCGAGCCATCTCTACTCGATCAGCTTCGAACCGAAGCCGGACTGGTCGCGGAGATACCCGCCCCAACAAGAGATCTTCGACTACATGGAGTCGGTCTACGAGCGTCGGGGTTTGCACTCACACTCTCGGTTCGGAACGAACATCACCGAGCTCCGCTTCGACGAGGCGCACAACGTCTGGCAGATCTCCACGACCGACGACGAGATCGAGGCCGACGTCGTGGTCGTGTGCACCGGTCTGCTGAACAAGCCCCACGTTCCCGAGATCGCCGGCCTCGACGACTTCGACGGCGCCGTCTGGCACTCGATGGAGTGGGACCACGAGCACGACCTACGCGGCGAAAGAGTGGCGGTGATCGGCACCGGCGCCAGCTCGATCCAGTTCACGCCCGAGATCGCGCCCTACGCGGCGAACACCACCGTGTTTCAACGGACCGCGCCATGGATCGTGCCCCGCGACGACCGGCCCTACGCTCGCTGGCGGCAGTGGATGTACCGCTACGCCCCGGCGATGCGGCGAATCCACCGCGCCAAGATCTACTTCCGCCAGGAGATGCTCGCACTCGGCCTCCTCGGCCGAGCCCGCTGGATGCTCAAAGGGGCGGAGAAGATGGCCTCCGATTTCATCGAGCAGCAAGTTCCCGACCCGGTCCTTCGAGAGAAGGTCACACCGAACTACGAGTTCGGCTGCAAGCGGGTGATCGTGTCCGACGATTGGTATCCCACGCTCAACCGGGCCGACGTCGACCTGGTGACGGAGGGAATCGACCGCGTCGTCGCCGACGGCATCGTCACCACCGACGGCGCCCATCGCCCGTTCGATGCGATTGCGCTCGGCACCGGCTTTCGCACATGGGAGATCGTCAGCCCCCTCAAAGTCTTCGGGGCCGGAGGCATCGAGCTGAACGATCGCTGGGCCGGCGGGGCCGAGACCCATCTCGGCGTGAGCGTGGCCGGCTTCCCGAATCTCTTCATGGTCACCGGCCCCGGCACCGGCCTCGGCCACAACTCGATGATCTTCATGATCGAGGCCGCCGCCAACCTCACGGTCGGTGCCATCGAACACCTCAGTCAGCGAGGGCAGGGAGCCACGGTCGACGTGCGCCCCGAGGTCGCCGCCGCCTCGTATGCGGAACTCCAGGAGCGGATGGGCGACACGGTCTGGGCCTCAGGATGCGGCAGTTGGTATCTCAACGATGAGGGCCGCAACGAGCTGCTCTGGCCCGGCTTCACCACCGAGTACTGGCGAAAGACCCGCCACTTCGACCCCGCCGCCTATCTCCAGCAGTAGCCGCCGGGACTTCTAGGACTCGTTGGTGAACCAGTCGGCAACGAGCGCCAACCCGTCGATCCCTGTACGGGGGTGCATCTCTTCATAGACGCGGCGGTAGCCGGTGGACGAGATGCGCCAGCCGTCGTCGGTCTTGACGTAGTCGTCGTAGTAGAAGGCCGCGCCACGGAGGTTGATGTCGTGCTCGCCGATGATCACGTTGTCCTCGAGCTTCCAGATGCCCGACGCCGTGCCGTCGCCGTGGAGAGTGATCTCCGGATGATGAACGGCATGGCTCGACAGGAACTGCTCGGAGCCCATCGACTCCTTCAGGAAGGCGACGACCGCCTCGACGCCGTCGAAGCTGTATTTGCCGTCGCTGTAGCGCGCCTCGACATCCTCCGTCAGCACGGTGCGCATCTCATCGAACTCGTGTTGATCGAGCACTCGCAGGTACTTGTACTTCACTTGCTTGATGAGTTCGATCTCGACGAGGTCTTCAGGAGTCATTGTCGAACGCTAGCCCTCGGTCAGACCCCGGACCCAGGCCTCGTAGAGATCGGCGTACTGCCCTCCCTGTTCGACCAAGTTGTCGTGCGTGCCAAGTTCGACCAGTCGGCCGTCGCTCACCACAGCCACTCGATCGCAACGCTCTGAGGTCGACAGTCGATGAGCGATCGCGATCACCGTCCGTCCCTCCATGAGTGACTCCATCGCTGATTCGACCGCAGCCTCCGTGCCGGGGTCGACGGACGACGTGGCCTCGTCGAGAATCAGGATCGAGGGGTCGGCCAATGCGGCACGAGCCAAGGAGACGAGTTGCTTCTCACCGGCGGAGAGGCGGCTGCCTCGCTCCAGCACCTCGGTCTGGAGGCCTTCGGGCAGTTGCTCGAAACGATCGAGCACGCCGATTCGTTCGACTGCCTCACGAACCTCAGTGGCGGACGCCTCGGGTCTCGCGACCCGGATGTTGTCGGCGATGGTGCCGCTGAACAGATACCCCTCCTGCGGCACGACGACGACCTCGTCGCGCAGCGAGCGCAGCCGAATGTCGCGGAGGTCGGCATCGCCGATGCGCACCGTGCCGGCAGTCGGGTCGTAGAACCGGGCGATCAGTTTCGCCATGGTCGATTTGCCCGCTCCGGTAGGGCCGACAAAGGCCACCCGCTCGCCGGGGGCAATCTCGATGTCGACATCGGACAAGACCGGGTCGCCACCCGCGTAGCCGAACGTGACTCCCTCGAGCACCACGGGTTCGCCGGCGGGCAGGGCGACGCCATCGAGCGGTTCGTCGATCTCGATCTCCTCGTCGAGAAGTCCGTAGAGCTTGTGGAGCGACGCGGTGGCTGACTGCACCATGTTGAACAGCTGGCTGAGCTGCTGCACTGGTTCGAACAATGTGCTGAGCAAGAGGATGAAGGCCACGACCGTGCCCAGACTCAGTCGCCCCTCGCTCACCATCCAGCCGCCGACGCCGAGCGCGAGCGCCGTCGTCGCGGCACCAGCGAATTCGACGATCGGCAGATACCAGCACTGGATGCGGACCGATGCCATGTGGGTCCGGTAGAGCGCGAAGTTCGCGTTGGAGAACCTTCGCGCCTCGCCCTCCTCGCGGGCAAAGGCCTGCACCACCCGTACGCCACTGATGCCTTCCTGCAGGGTCGAGAGCGTGTCGCCGATGCTCTCGCGCACCGCCAGGTAGGCCTTGTTCGAATCACGCTGGAACTTGATGCTCGCCAATGTCACGAACGGGACCGCGACGGCGCACAACAACATGAGCTTCCACGACAGGATCATCAGGATCACGAACGATCCGATGAGCAGCAGCGCCGCGCTCGTGAACATGATCAGTCCGAACTGCACGAGTTCCTGCAACGAGTCGACGTCGGACGTCATACGAGAGACGAGTACGCCCGCCTTCTCGCGGTCGTAGAACGACATCGACTGCTTGAGCAGGGCGTCGAAGACGCGCACCCGCATGTCTCGAAGGAAGTGCTCGCCAACTCGCGCCAGAAGAATGATCGCACCGCGGAAACACACGTAGCTGACGATCGCGACCACGACATAGAGCACGATGGAGAGGTTGAGTTGCCCCGAATCGCGCTTGTCGATGCCCTCATCGATGGCCCGCCGAACCAGGAGCGGTCCGGCAAGCAGCATCATCGTCCAGACGAGGATGAAGCCGACCGCACCGAGGGCCCAACGGCGATACGGCAGCAGCATTCGTGCCGTACGGCCGAGCACCTTGCGCGTGGTCTCGATGTCGAGCTGATCGTCGGGGTCGGTGGCGTGACCGAATGCCCAGCCCATCAGGCACCCCCCGCCGGCTCGTCGCCACGATCGATGGCAAGAACCTGCCGGTAGCGCTCGTTGTTGGCGAGCAGGTCGGCGTGCGTTCCCTCCGCGGCCACCCGTCCCTCGTCGAGCAATACGACCCGATCGGCGAGAGCGATCGTGGCCGGTCGGTGAGCGATGACGAGGGTCGTGCGTCGCTCCATCACTTCGCCGAGCGCTTCTCGGATCTCGTGTTCCTTGGTGGGGTCGACCGCGGAGGTCGCGTCATCGAGGATCAAGACCCTCGGGTCGGCCAGAATCGCCCTGGCAATCGCCAGGCGCTGGCGCTGGCCGCCGGACAGCGAGAAGCCACGTTCGCCGATCACCGTCTCGTAGCCGTCGGGCATGTCGTCGATGAACTCGTCGGCGCCGGCGAGGCGGGCCGCTTGTTCGACCTGTTCGAGCGAGGCCTCGGGATCGGCGAAAGCGATGTTCTCGCGGATCGTCGAGGAGAACAGGAAGGTCTCCTCGAAGACGATGCCGATGGATCGCCGCAGGTCTTGACGACGCACCTGACGGATGTCGATCCCGTCGAGCAGAATCTCCCCTTGGTCGACCTCGTAGAAACGAGGCAGTAGACGGGCCACCGTGCTCTTGCCGGACCCGGTCGCGCCGACCAGGGCCACCGATTCGCCGGGCTCGATCGTCAGGTCGAGTCCATCGAGCACGCCGGCGTTCATCCCTGGCCGGTAGTCGAACGAGACACCACGGAACTCGACACGACCGACATCGCCCTCCGGCAGGGTCTGAGGGTGGTCGGGGTCGATGATCCGCGGGGCGGTCTCGAGCACCTCGCTGATGCGCTCGCCGGCCGAGGCCGCCCGCTGAGCGTTGGAAACAATCATGCCGAGCATCCGCAGCGGCTGCACGAGCATCATCACGTAGATGTTGAAGCTCACGAGCTCGCCGACGGACATGTCGCCGTTGAGCACGAGGTGGCCGCCGTAACCCAGGACGGTGATGAGTCCGATGTTGGGCAGGATCTCGATACCGGGCATGAATCGAGCGCGGATCGTCGCCGAACGCATCGACTCAGTGAAGACATCGTCGGCTTCTTGACGGAGCTTGGCTGCCTGCACAGGCTCGGAGCCGAAGCCCTTGACGACCCGGATTCCGGAAACCGTCTCCTCCACCACGGCGGCCAGTTGGGCCGACTCTTGCTGCACGGCAAGGATCGCCGGGTGGAGCTCCTTTGCAAAGCGTCGCCCGAGCAAGTTGACGAAGGGCAGAGAGACCAGGGCGAGCAGCGCCAGAACGGGCTGGATGATCAGCATGATCACCGTGACCGAGCACACGATCAGGAAGTTGCCGAAGGTCAGCGGCACGAGCACGACCACGTTCTGGAAGTGCTGCAGGTCGGTATTGCCGCGGCTCATCAATTCGCCGGTCGCGTTCGCGTCGTGGAACGAGAAGTGCAGGCGCTGAATGTGGGCGAAGATCCGGTCTCGCAGCTTCGCCTCGATGATGCGAGCGTTGCGGAACGCCAGGTAGCGACGCGCTCCGAGGAAAACTGCCGAGACCAAGCCGGCGCCGAGAATCAGCAGGACCCACTTGAGCAGCGGCCCGTCGTCGCGCACACCGCGGTCGAGTCCGAGCAGAACCATGAACGGGACGGTGACCCGTCCGGCCGTCCACATGATCGACGCGAGCATGCCGAGCAGCACGCCCCACTTCTCTTCCTTCGCCGTCTCCCAGATGAGCAGCCAGCCAGCCCGTCCAGTGGAGTCGAATGCGCCTCCGCCCGCCCTCAGCTGGTCCGGCGCAGGCTCCTGTGATGTTGCAGTCAGCGTCGATCCCTCCCCGGCCCCTCGACTTTCACACGGTACGAGGCCGAGCGTCCATTCAGTTTCATCCGCGGCCGCGTCTATCGTCCCGACCATGAAGATCCTGTTGCCGCGCTCGACCGCCGACGCTCATGGCACCCACATCACCGCCATTGTTCCCGACGTCGAGTTGGTGGTGCTCGAGGACGACGCGTCGACCACTGGCGACCCCTCAGGCGTCGAGGTTCTCTACTGGGGCGTCGGCATCGGGCACGACGCGCGGGCGATGAAACTCCTCGAGTCGTGGAAGGACCCCTCCTTGCGCTGGGTCCAAGGCTCGAGCGCCGGCTACGACCATCCGATCTGGATGGACTTGGTCGACCGCGGCATCGTCTTCACCCGCGCCGCCGACATCTGGGTCGAGCCGATGGCGCAGTACATCCACGCATGGATCCTCGCGTGGTCACAGGGCATCGGCGGCCAGATGTTGCGAAGCCAACACCACGACTGGAGTCCGGTCGAGCCGGACGACGTCACGGCCCGCACCATCGGCATCATCGGCTTCGGCGGAATCGGACGCCCGACAGCGCGCATCGCCCAGGCCCTCGGCATGCGCGTGTTGGCGACGAGACGGACACCCGGCGGCACGGCCGACGTCGACGAGATGTTCACCCCCGACCATCTCCACGAGGTTCTCGCGGCCTCGGACTACGTGGTGATCTGCACACCGCTGTCGGACGAGACACGCGACCTCATCGGCGCCGAGGAGTTCGCGGCCATGGGGAAGAACACCGTGATGATCAACGTCGCCCGCGGCGAGATCGTCGACGAAGACGCGTTGGCCGAAGCGCTCATCGCCGGCACCATCCGAGGCGCGACGATCGATGTCACCCGCACCGAACCACTCCCACCTGACTCGACCCTCTGGGACTTGCCCAACCTGGTGATCACACCGCATCAGTCGGGCGAGGGCCCCCGGAGCCAGGAGCGGCTCGACGACCTCTTCCTCGACAACCTCGAGCGCTACGTAAGCGGTCGACCCCTCCGGAATGTGGTCACTCCGGAGGGGTGAACGGCTCTAGCCCAGAAGGGCGGGCAGTTGTTCGGCGACCTCTTCAGGGGTCACCATCGGCGAGAAGCGAGCAACCACGTCGCCCGCAGAGTTCACAAGGAACTTCTCGAAGTTCCATGTGATGTCGGAGGTTTCGCCCTCACCGGGCTGTTCCGACTTCAACCAGTCGTAGAGGGCGGTGGCCCCGTCGCCGTTGACGTCGATCTTGTCGAACATCGGGAAGTCGACATTGAAGTTCTCGTTCACGAACGAACGGATCTCTTCGTTCGACCCAGGCTCTTGGCCACCGAATTGGTTGCACGGGAAGCCCAGAACCTGGACCCCGTTGTCGTCATGATGAAGCGTACGCAGACCTGCGTACTGAGGCGTAAGGCCTCAAGCCGAGGCGACGTTGACGACGAGACAGGCGCTGTCGGCGAAATCGCTGAACGCGACCTGCTCACCCTCGAGCGACGCCATTTCGAACTCGTGGAAACGAGCCATGGATCTCCCTTTGGTAGGACCGGGACCATCCCGGCGAGGTGGATCGTAGCTGGCCGACTTGGACTCCACCGAACGGCGCTCAGAACGCCCCCGGCGGGGCCTCCGCCTCGCAACTGGGATAGGAACCGGGCATGACGAGACTGCTCCTCGGAGCGCTGGCCCTTTTCGCCGCGACAGCGTGCGGCTCAGACGCCAGTGTTGCCCCACCGACCGACTCCTCGGCGGCCACCACGACCATGACTGCAGCGCCAGTGACGACGAGCCCACCGCCGACAACCACCGCGCCGGCCCCGCGCTCGGCCGGATGCGAAAACGCCGTGGACGCGGGTACGACCACGATCGAGCTCGTCACTGCCGATGGGCTGGTGCGCACCGCAACGCAACTCATCCCCGCCGGCTACGACCCCGACCTCGCGACGCCCCTCGTCATCAACTTCCATGGATTCGGCTTCACCGGGCCGGCCCACCACGCGTCGACCGATCTGACGGCGGTTGCCGAACGAGAGACGTTCATCGTCGTCAGCCCCCAGGGAAGCGTGGCGCCGGTGTTTCAGCAGACATTCTGGAACACCGAATCGGGAAGCCCGCTCGCCGGGTTCGACGGTGAACTCGTCGACGACGTGGCCTTCACCGAGGCGCTGATCGACGATCTCTCGAGTCGGCTCTGCGTCGACGCCGACCGCATCCACGCCACCGGACTCTCGAACGGTGGCTTCTTCTCCTCGCGACTCGCGTGCACTCTGTCAGCCCGGATCGCCTCGGTGGCAACCGTTGCGGGCGTCTTCAACCCACCCGCATGCGATCAGGAACGGCCCGTGCCGCTCCTGGCGATCCACGGCACCAACGACCCGGTCGTTCCGTTCGACGCAACGGGGAGCAACCTCGGCGACATCCTGTCGCTCGATGACGATGCCGTCTTCGCTCTGCTTGTCGGCGAGCGCTTGCCGATTCCGGAGATCATCGATCGATGGGCGGAGGTCAACGGATGCGCGACGACAGTGACAACGACCGCAATCGGAAGCGATGTCGAGCGGCGCGACTACGACGACTGTGACGCGTCGACCGCCTTCGTGATCGTCACCGGTGGAGGTCACACCTGGCCGGGCACGACGCCCCAGTTCGAGACGATCGTGGGTCCCACGAATCAGACGTTCCTGGCCTCCGACATGATCTGGGATTGGTTCGCAGCCCATCCCCGGGTCGAGGCGTAGCGCCCGTCAGCCGCCGGTGATCGGGGCGAGGAAGTGGAGGTCGGAGTCGGCGGTGACGGCGGCATAGATGGTGCCGCGGGGTTGGAGCTCGCCGTCGATGGCGACGGACGAGCCCTCGCGCAGCATGGGCCCGAGGCCGGGATGGCGGCGATCGAGCTCGTCGATCACCGCGCCGACGGTGGCGCCGTCCACCTCCAGCTCACGCACACCATCGGTGAACGACGCATGGTTGGCCTGGAGGTGGACCCTCGCCATCTACTCTGCTCGCTACTTCTGCTCGTGAATTGCCTTCAGGACGTTCGGCGGCGACATCGGAAGGTCGGTCATCCGAACGCCGGTCGCCGAGTGGATGGCGTTGGCGATGGTGTTGATCGGCGGCACGATGCCGGTCTCGCCGACGCCGCGCACGCCATAGGGGTGGCTCGGGTTGGGCACCTCGACGATGATCGTCTCGAGCATCGGCAAGTCCGAGGCAACTGGCATCCGGTAGTCGAGGAAACTCGCGTTCTCCATCACACCGTCGTCGCTGTAGATGTACTCCTCGTTGAGCGCCCAGCCGATGCCCTGCGCTGATCCGCCCTGCATCTGACCTTCCACGTACGACGGATGGATGGCGGTGCCCGCGTCCTGTGCCGCGGTGTAGCGCAGGATCGTGACCACTCCGGTCTCCTCGTCGACGGCGACGTCGGCAAGGTGCGCTGCGAACGACGGACCCGCTCCGGCCGCGTTGAGCGAAGCCGTGGAGGTGAGTGGCCCACCGGTCTGCTTTGCCTGAGCAGTGATCTCCGCGATGGTCAGCGGGTCGTGACCGTCGACGATCGCTGCGCCGTCGAGCCAGTCGACGGTGTCGACCTCGACGCCGCGCATCGTTGCCGCCCGCGCCTTCATCTGGGCGATCAGCTCGAGACACGCGTTGGTGACGGCCATGCCGGTGGCGAACGTCGCTCGGCTGCCTTCGGTGATGTCGGTGAAGCCGACCGACTCGGTGTCGGCAATGATCGGCGTGATCCGCATCGGATCGAGCCCGAGCGTCTCGGCCGCCATCAGCGCCATCGACGCCCGGCTGCCGCCGATGTCGGGACTCCCGGTGATCACCGTGGCGGTGCCGTCTTCATTGAGGTTGACGGTGGCACTCGACTGCTCACCGATGTTGAACCAGAAGCCCGTGCCGAAGCCTCGACCAGCGCCTTCGGGAACTGGCGAGTTGTAGTGCTCGCTGTCCTTGATCGCCGTCATCGTCTCGATGAAACCGATCTTCGGGTGCGGTGCCCCCATGGCCGTGATGTCGCCTTCGATCACCGCGTTCTGGAGGCGGATCTCGATCGGGTCCATGCCCAGCGTCTTCGCGATCTCGTCGACACACGACTCGACGGCAAAGGCCGCTTGCGGTGCCGAGGGGGCACGATACGCCGCTGACTTCGGTGTGTTGGCGACCGTGCCGAATGTCTGGATGTCGAGGTTCGGGAACTTGTAGGACGCCGTCGACATGGCGCCGAGCATTGCGGCGTAGCCCTTGGCCGAGCCGTTGCTGTACTTCATCGTCGACTGGATCGTGGTGAGCTCACCGTCGTTCTTGGCGCCCACCTTGATCGAGATCTCGGCCGCCGGTGCCGGACCCGTCGCTCGCAGGACCTCTTCTCGACTCATCACAATCTTGACCGGGCGTGAGGCTTTCTGGCTCAGTTTCACCGCGATGGGTTCGAGATAGATCGTGGTCTTGCCACCGAAGCCACCGCCGATCTCGGCCGGAGTCACCTTGATCTTGTCCGTGCCCCAACCGAGGATGTCGGCTGTCTTGGAGCGCACTGCAAAGTGGCCCTGCGACGATGCCCAGATGCTGGCCTTGCCGTCCTGGCCGACATCGGCGACACAGGCGTGCGGCTCGATGTAGCCCTGATGGACTGCCTTCGTGGTGAAGAACCGTTCGACGATCACGTCGGCGTCGGCAAAGCCGGCTTCGACATCGCCGCGACCAAACGGAGCCATCGACGCGAGGTTCGTCTCGTCGTCCTGGCCGAGGAACAGCGTGCGGTTGGACTTGTTGGCGATCGTGGCACCGTCTTCGAGCGCACCTTCGATCGACAGGATCGGGTCGAGCACGTCGTAGTCGACCTTGACCGCGGCAGCGGCTGCGCGCGCTTCGGACAGTGTCGTGGCGGCGACTGCGGCGACGACGTGGCCGTGGTACAGCACCTCGTCGCGGGCGATCACGTTGATTGCCTCGTCGTAGGCGGGCATCGCCGGGTCGATGTCGGGGAAATCGGCGCCAGTCGTCACCGACTTCACGCCGGGCATCGCCTCGGCCGCACTCGTATCGATCGACTTGATCCGAGCATGTGCATGAGGGGACCGCACCATCACGCCGCGAAGTTGGCCGGTGAGGTTCAGGTCCGCGGCGAAGCGGGCCTTACCGGTGACCTTCTCGAGGCCGTCGTGGCGAATCGGACGGGTGCCGACGTACTTGTAGGTGGGGCGATTCTCGGTGGCAGTCACTTCGATGCTCCGATCTGCACGGCAGCCTCTTGGACCGCGTGGATGATCTTGTCGTAGCCCGTGCAGCGGCAGAGGTTGCCGGCCAGGGCATAGCGGATCTCGGTTTCGGTTGGTGCCGGGTTCTCGTCGAGCAGCACTTTGGCGGCAACGAGAACGCCCGGGGTGCAGATGCCGCATTGAAGGGCGGCACCCTCGAGGAAGGTCTGCTGCAGCGGATGCAACTGGTCGCCATCGGCGAGACCCTCCACGGTGCCGATGCTCGTGCCTTCGGCCTCGGGAGCGAACATCAGACAAGAACAGTTGAGCTTCCCGTCGACCGTGATGGAGCAGGCGCCACAGTCGCCGGTGCCACAACCCTCCTTCACGCTGGTGAGTCCGAGTTCGTCGCGAAGCGCGTCGAGCAGAGAGGTGTCGTCGCTGGCGAGGAAGTCGACCTCATCACCGTTGACCGTGCAGTTCACATGTGTGCGGCTCATGAGTTGGCCCTTTCCGCAGCAATGACGGCAGCTCGTTTGGCGAGCACGCCGGCAACCTCGCGGCGATATTCGATCGTGCCGCGTTTGTCGTCGATCGGATTGCATGCTGCCGAGGCAGCATCGGCCACGGCCGCAAGAGTTGCATCGTCGAGAGTGGACCCGATCAGCGCCGCTTCGGCGTCGGGCACTCGCACGACGGTCGGGGCGACCGCACCGAGTGCGACGGATGCGGCGGTACAGGTGTTGCCGTCCATCGTCAGGCGAACCGCGGCACCGACAACGGCGATGTCCATCTCCGTGCGGGGAATGAGCCGCAGGTAGGCATCTGAGGTGTTGGCGGCCGGTGCATCAACTTCGAACTCGACGACGAATTCATCGTCGGCCAGCGACGTCTGACCAGGGCCGGTCACGACGTCGGCCACCGGGACGGTCCGTTCACCGTTGCTCCCGGCGATCACTGCCCGCACGTCGTTCACCACAAGTGCCGGTACCGAATCGGCGGCCGGCGAGCCGTTGCACAAGTTGCCGCCCCAGCTCGAACGGTTCTGGATCTGATCGGATCCGATCAGTCCGCTCGCCTCGCTCAGACCTGGAAACGCGTCAGTGAACGCCGCGCTCGCGGTGAGGGTGGAGGTCGGCGTCGCGGCGCCGACCGTCCAGTTGCCGCCGGAGTCGACGGCACCGATCAGGCGATCGATCTTCTTGAGATCGACAATGACGGACGGTTCAGGACGACCGGAACGGATCTGCGGAATCAGATCGGTTGCTCCGGCAAAGACTCGAGCATCGGCGTCGCCCGCCAGGAGCCCGACGGCTTCGTCCACCGTGGTTGGTGCGGCATATTTCATGCGCGGAAACCTAGTACCTGGCAACGCTTCGCGTTGCACCGAGTTGGCAACGCTTAGACGGCCAGGAGCTCTTCGAAGGCGTCGACCACACATTGACGGAATGCCGCGGGATCATCGATCGCCACGGGGTCGATGAAGAGGCCGATGTCGAAGTTGTTGCAGTACGACAGCGCCGTGGCATTGCACGGTGTGCCGGCCAGCGGTCCGAACGAGACCGAGTACTCCACCTTGGCTCCACCGATGTAGAGCGGGATCGGGGCGCCTCGGAGGTTGGACGTGGCGAGATCGATCTTCGCCGCCTGGCCCCGAGCGGTGCGGGTGACCACCGAGGTGGGCAAAAGGTTGGCCATGCCGGAGAGTGCCGTGAACCCGCCGCTACGGCCCGCGGATTCTCGCGCCGCGTCGAGGACGTCGGCGGTCTCCGCAAGCCGCTCTTTCGCTTCCAGGTGCTCCCCCGGCAAGTGCACGAGGACCGGGGTGAATGCGTTGCCGCCCGCCTTGGTGTCGGTGCGAGTGCTCAGGACGAAGGAGACGTTGAGGGTCTTGAACGACTCCCCCCGGTCCGCGTGATACCGAACCGCGGCGTCGGACATCGCCGCCACGAAGACGGTGTTGACGGTCGACCCCGCGGCCTTGCTCGCCGCCTTCAACTCGTCGAGAGGAACGGAGACCGACTCGAGATGACGGTGGCGGGAGCGCTCTCGCCAAAGCGGTGCGCCTTCGCCCTCCTCGGCCTGGTGGGTGAGCTGCTCCGCCGTTTCCGAGACCATGGAGGCGACGTCGCCGACCTTCTCACTGACTCGCGAGGGATCGGCGGGCCAGATTGCGACCTCGCCGGCCGCCCGGCGAGCGGTGCCCACGACTCGTCGAGCCAGGTGACCGAACGACGCGGCCGCCGCTGCGGCGACACTCGAACCGAGATCGCCGCCGGCTTCCTTCTTGTCATGATCGGCCGCAGCCTTGGCGACGATGCCTTCCAGGTCGATATCGGGGGACCGGGGAACGTCACGCTCGATGTCTTGGAACATTTCGGCCATTCGAAGCTGGCCGATTCCGTCGGAGATCGCGTGGTGCATGAGCGTCCACATGGCGCCCTGGCCGTTCTCGAGTCCTTCGATCACGACCATGCGCCAGAGCGGCCGGGTGCGATCGAGTGGCTCCATGTAGAGCTGCGCCGCGAGGTCGAGGAGCTGACGCTGCGTCCCGGGGCTCGGCAGGGTCATCACCCGGAAGTGGCTGTCGAAACTGAACTCGGGGTCCGGTACCCACGCCGGGGTCGAGAGGCGACCGAAACCGGGCTGCGCCCGTTGCGTCAACCTCGGCAAGCTGACGACGGCCGTCCGCATGCGGGCTCTGAGTTGATCCACGTCGATCAGTTGATCGAATACGAAAAGGCCGCCGCCGTTCGGGTTGAGCCACGGATCCTTCTCGATATTCCACATCAGGGCTTCGTGCTCGGACATGCGTTCGGCCGCTTCGATCTCGCGGACGGGTTCCGTTTTGTCAGTCATGATTTGCTCGTGTTCGTTCCGGGGCGACGGTCGGCCTCTGCGCTGGGGTCGCCTTTGTAGCCGGGCGGATAGGTCAGCGCGAGTTCTTCGGGCGTCGGCACCTTGTGTTCGCGGGCCTCTGGAGGAAGGAGGTCGACGATGGCCGACATGATCGCGGCAGTGTCGGCATCGGGGTCGTCGAGACCCAGTTCAACGGCGGGTCCGACGGTGACGGAGACCAGCGGCCGACTCCCCGTGGGCAGCTTGGGCATTCGGGCACTACGGGGCCAGACCTTCTCGGTTCCCCACAGGCCGACGGGAATCACCGGGGCGCCGGTCATGGCGGCGAGACGAGCCGCCCCCCACCGTCCCTTGAGTTCGGGATCGAAGAACGCCGGACCACGAGGGATCGTTCCTTCGGGCGCGAGCATCATGACCTCGCCACCGCGCAGCGCGTCGACCGCGGCTTCGAGGGGCTCGTCGGATCCGGTGCCGCGATCGACGCGGACGCCACCGACGCCACGCATGAGACGCCCGACGATCGGCACGTCGAAGACTTCCTTCTTGCCGAGACTGCGGATGTTGCGTTTGGACTTCGCGGCCAACAGTCCCATCGCCGTCGGGTCGTAGTAGCTGCGATGGTTGAACACCAGGATCGCGGGGCCCTCGGCCGGGATGTTCTCGACGCCGTGGAACTCGAAACGAGAAAGCGGCTGGAGTTCCTCCCGCATGAAGGGCCGGGTCCATTCCTGCAACTCGCGGCCGGCGACCTTGATGACGCCGTCGAGCTTGTCGAAGTGACGGACTGGCCAACCCTTGAGCGCGGCCACACCCTGGAGGCGGATATCGGGGTTGACGGCGACCGGGTTGCCGACCAACTCGAGCATCGAGGAGTCGAAGTAGCTGTCGCTGTAGGCGTAACTCTTCTCGAGCGAGACCTGGTTGGCGTCCGCCCAGTTCTTCACGGCATCGGCCTTCGCTCGACCCCACACGAACGGGCCGTCGGTCTCGCCGGTGTACTGCCCGCCCTCGGACGACCACTTCGTTGCGACCACCGCGTCGAAACCGAGTTGCTCGGCCAAGGGGGCCACCCAGGGTTCCGGTGAGGTCGTCGCCAGGACGAGAAGCCGGCCCGCTTCGCGATGATCGGCAATCGTCATGCGGGCGAACGGGAGCACCATCTCTTCGTCGATCTCCACGGCGGCGGCGGAGGCAGCCTTGTGGGTGGTCTCGACCGACCAACCCTTCGAGGTGCGAGCCCCCAGCTTGGCGGGCTGCATCATCACCCAGCTCTCTCCGAACTGTTCGTAGAACTTCAGGAACGCATCGGCGAGCGGAATGTCGGGCATGGACCCGAGTCCTGCCTCGTTCAGATGGCGTTGAAAGACCGTGGCCGACGACGACGAGATGAGCGTGCGGTCGAGATCGAATATGGCAGCAGCCTGACGGGCCATGAGGGACTCCCTGTGTTTTCCTAGAGAAGACTGCCACGACAGTAGTGTCAGCGACTGACATTCGTCAACCGCTGACATCTTCTCCCTTTTGTTCTACGCTGGGATGGTGCCGCCCACCCAGGACCTCGGTCGACGAGACCGCAAGAAACACGACACCCGTGACCGGTTGATCAACGAGGCCGCTCGGCTCTTCGAGGCCAACGGCTTCGACCAGACGACAACCACAGAAATCGCGGAAGCTGCCGACGTCGCCCAGCGCACGCTGTTTCGGCACTTCCCCACCAAGGAAGCCGTCCTGTTCGGCGACATGGTCGACCTCCGCTTCGAACTTCGCGACGCGTTGGCAGCCCGCCCCGAAGGCGAACCCGTCATCGAGGTCGTTCGCCAAGCCATGCTCGCCCTCGCCGATGACCACCAACGCCACGCGGATCGACGGCGGGTGCAGTTCGCGCTCGCCGCCGCCGTGCCGTCGATCTCGGCGTACAGCCGCTCCGTGGTCCAGGCGAGCTGGGAACGCGAGATCATCACCGCGGTTGCCGACCGACTCGGCGTCGATCCCGTCGACGATCCCCGCCCGGAAATCCTCGCCGGAGCGGCGATGTCGGCCCTGCGGGTGGCAACCCGGCAATGGACCGCCGCCGGAGCCGGCGACAACTTCGTCGGACTCGCCGATCGAGCGCTCCAGACGATCACCGACCTCGACCACTGACAGTTGTCAGCGCAGCCGTATATGGTCCATCGCTGTGACGCTCGCGACCATTCTCGACACTCAACCCGATGACGCAATCGCCGTCATCGAGGGCGACGAATCCACGACCTATGCGCAACTGCGTGACCTTGTCGCCCGCACCCGTGCCGGTCTCGTCTCGGCGGGGGTGATGCCGGGCGACCGTGTCGCGGTCGTGTGTACCAACACGAGGGCTGCCGCCGTCGGTGTGCTCGCCGCAACATCGGGCGGAATGGTCGCCGTACTCCTCGACCCCAGTAGCCCGGTTCCGGCGTTGCGCGACCAGGTCGAGACCATCGGCGCAGCCCATGTGCTCACGGGCACGCCGATCGATGGCGAAGTCCACACCCACGTGTCCTCACCGGCCGGCGCCGCAGTGGTCGGCATCGACCCGCTCCCTGATGGGCCGCCGGTTCCCGCCGCGGCCCCCGAGCCCGACGACCTCGCCGTGATGCTCTTCACGAGCGGCACCGCCGGCTCACCCAAGGCTGCGATGCTCAGCCACCACAACCTGATCTCGAATCAGGACGCAATCATCGATACCCACGGCAACGGCCTCATCGCGGGCTCGGTCGTCTTGGCCACCATCCCGATCTCGCATATGTACGGGTTCAACATTTCGCTGCTCAGCACACTGCGAGTCGGCGGCACTGTGGTCATGGCCGACGGGTTCCGGCCCGACGAATGCGTCGAACTCATCGCCACCCACAAGGTCGACCGATTGGCCGGGGTGCCGCCGATGTGGCGATCCCTGATCGACAGCAATGCTCCCGACGACGCATTCGAGGGAGTCGTCCGGATTGCGTCAGGCGCATCCGCCCTGCACCCACGTCTCTGGCAGGAATTCAAGGACCGGTTCGGCGTCGAACTCCAAGAGGGCTACGGGCTCACCGAAACCTCGCCCACCGTCACCTCCCACATCGGTATCCCGGTGCGGCCGGGCACGGTCGGAAAGCCTGCCCCCGGCGTCGAGGTGAAGGTCGTCGACCACGACGACAACGAGGTTCCCTTCGACGATTCCGGAGAGATCAAGGTCCGTGGACCGGGCGTATTCCTCGGATACTGGGAGAACGAAGAGGCCACGAAGTCCGTGCTCGACGACGACGGCTGGCTGGCCACACGCGACATCGGCGTGTTCTCCGAAGACGGCTACCTCGCGCTGGTCGACCGGGCCAAGGACCTGATCATCGTGTCGGGATTCAACGTCTACCCCTTCGAAGTCGAGACCGTCCTCGTGCAACACCCGAAGGTCGACCAGACCGTGGTGATCGGTCGCGACGACGAACGCCGCGGCGAACGTGTTGTCGCGTTCGTCACCGTGCCGGAGGGATCCTCGGCTCCTGAACTCGACGAACTCGTGGCGTTCTGCCGAGAACGACTTGCCCGCTACAAGTGTCCGACCGAGTTGGAGGTCGTCACCGAACTCCCCATCGGGGCCAGCGGCAAGACCCAGCGCCGGAAGCTGAGCTGATTCCAATGGCCCTGGAAACCGGCTGGCTACAACAACCCATGATGCGAATCATGAAGCCCCTGATGCATCGAATGTGGAATCTCGAGATCACGGGTCTCGAGAACATCCCGACCGACGGTCCCGCGCTGCTCGCGCCGAACCACCTGTCGTTTCTGGACTCGCCGTTCACCATGTCGCTCATGCCCCGCCGCACGTTGGCAGTGGGCAAAGCCGAATACATGGACGACTGGAAGACGAAGTACTTCTTCCCCGCCACCGGGATGATCCCTCTCGACCGTTCCGGCGGCGACGCGAGCCAGGTCGCACTCGATGCCGCGGCCGCGGCGCTCGACAGCGGCGACCTTTTCCTCATCTACCCCGAGGGCACCCGCACCCGCGACGGCTATCTCCACAAGGGCAAGACCGGGGTTGCCCGACTCGCCCTTCGCACCGGCGCCCCGATCATCCCGATCGGGCTCGTCGGCACTGATCGCATCCAGCCGCCCGACCGCACCATGCCGAAGTTCGGCGAGGAGTGTGGCATCCACATCGGCGAACCCATCGACGTCTCCCGCTATCGGAGCCGTATCGACGACCGGCTCGTCCTGCGCCAGATCACCGATGAGGTCATGTTCGAGATCGGCGAGCTCTCGGGCCAGACCTATGTCGACGTGTACTCCGGTGAGGAGCTTCCCGACGACACTCCGCCCCTGGTCGACGTGAGAGACCCGAAGCCGGAGGCATCGCCGGCCCCGGCCGCCTGATCTACTCCTGGTACAGCGTCTTTGTCGGGGTGATCCGAATGACGGTCCGCTCCTGCTCATCGAGCATGGGCACGATCGACTCCGGATCCGGCGCATCGCCACCTGACAGAGTCGCGAAGACCTGAGCGGTGAGCGCAGCTCTCAGCGGGTCGTCCGAGATCGTCTCGGCCTCGCCGTAGACCACGAGGTGAATTCGGCCGTCGGCCACCGTCAACGACACTCGTGGTTGGCGAACTGCGTTCTTCCACTTCGCCGTGAAGGCTTTCGCCGAGATCACGACCCGCCCCTCTTCGTCGAGGTAGTAGCCGATCATCGACTGCTGCGGCGACCCGTCGCTTCGACCCGTCGCCAGCACTCCCCAGATGTGGCCCTCGGCGTATGCGCGTTGCTCAGGATCCCATTCGAAGGTCATGCATTGAATCCTCTCACGCCCCTATCAGGTATTGCTGAGCAGTCCGACGGTCATCGACTGGCTCGCGGTCGCGAGCAGCCGGCCCGATTCGCTCCAGATGTGGCCGCTGCCGTAGGCGAGGCCGTTGCCGGCGAAGGCCACTTCGGCATCGCAGAGCACCCACCGGCCCGCGTCCTCGGGGAGCAGCGGGTTCGCATAGCGGATCGTGTTGTCGAGACTCGTGCAGTGGACCATCGTGCCGATCGCGTTGCCGACGCCGGCCGACATGTAGTCGGCGATCAAGGCCAGGGCGGGAGCATCGAGGGCAACCTCCGGCATGCGCACCCAGAGCATCAGGTGTCCATCGCCACTCGGCTCGCCCTGGCCGCTGAACCCGAACATGCCGCTGGCCAGCCGCACGTCGACATGGTCGTGCACGCAGGGCACGTCGAAGCTTCGCTCGAGCAACTCACACTCGTCCGGAGGCCTCACCGCGGGCGCCTCGGCCCAGACTCCGGCTACCTCTTCGCGCCGGGTCCCCAGCGCACCGACGACCGAAATGATCTCGCGTCCATCGACCGTTCCGAGGGCTCGTCCCTGAGCCATGGAGTGGCCCATCGCCGGGAAGGCAACCTCGATCGCCATCTCTGAGCCAAGCGCCACCGTCGAGACGTATTGCCCTGTCGCCCAGACCACTGGTCGGTCGGCCGATTCCTCAAGCGCGGCGACACCCGCCGCCAGGCCCGCTCCACCGAACAGTGACCCGCGCCGGCCTCCGATGCTCTGGCTCTCGACCACCATCGACCATTCGTCGACGCCACCATGAGGTTCACCCCGCGCCAGACCGAGAAACTCTCGTGTGGATTGCATCGGGCGAGTCTGCCCGGCCCTATGCCTTCGTCCGCTTGTCGGACCAGTGGCTCGTTGCGCCGGCCGCCTGGAACCGGTCGGGCCGGTCCTCGGGGCGCAGGATCTCGGTCGCCAACCACAGGCGCTTCAGCCAGCGAACGCGGCCGGCATCGGCGTCGTCGACGTAGGCCTTCCGTCCGTGGAGCACGTGATAGTTGTTCACGAACTGCATGTCGCCCGGCTCGAATGTCATCTCCACACGATTGTCGGCGTCGTAGATGAACGCGTCGTAAGCATCCATCGCGTCCCGCTGCGCGGCCGTGAGGCGCGGTGCATCGTCGTGGCGCTGTGAGGCCTCGATGTAGGGCCGGATGTAGCGCACGAACAGGCGGTCACCGTGCTGGGAGAAAACGGGCACGTGGTAGAAGGGCGTGCCGCCGTCACGCTGCTCCCCACGGAAGTCGTAGGGCAATCCGTCGAACAGGGCCGCCGCGAGCTCAGGCTCGGATTCGACGAGCTTGTTGTAGGCCCCGACCGCATTGGCGACCAGGCTTTCGCCGCCGGAGATGCCGGGATCGAGACACATCAGCCCGACGAGATCCGACCCATCGGAGTGGAACGCCTGGGCGACGCCACCGAGCTCGTTGCCCCGGGCCGTCGGGTCGTCGGGCCGTTTGCCCTGATCCTTCACATCGCCCAGAAGGTGACCCTTGACGTTTTGTGGCCACGGAACACCGAGATGCAGACCGATGCCCCAGTACATCCACGATGCGTCGTCGAACCCGACTCTCTCGACCGGCAAGGCCGAGATGCGCTGAAAGCCGCGGCCGTTGATCAGCTCTTCGGCCAGCCGACCGAGCGCCGGGCCGAGAGTGGGCAGGGGGAAGTCGTCCTTGCGCACGTCGAGCACTTCGTCGGTCCGCGAACGCGCCACCGCCAGGGCGGCCTCCAGCTCGGCAATCTCGTCAGCCGAGAGCCGGTAGGTCCACGCATCCGGGTCGGCGACATCGGCCGCAGTCCAGTTGGCGTGTGACTCCAGCGGGCGGAGGTCGTCGAGGGTCATCTCGCTCATTTCTTTCCTTCCGGAGCGGCTTGACCGCCTCGCACCAACCGACCCGGCAACGCACCGGTCTCCTGCCCGGAGGCGTAGGTCTCTTCGCCGGCGACGACCGTGTGCAGATAACCGTCGGCCCGCTGCAGAACCCGACGGCCGCCGGCGGGAAGGTCGTAGGCCAGTTCGGGGCCACGAGCTTGAAGGTTCTCGAAGTCGATCACATTGAGATCGGCGCGATACCCCGGAGCCAGCACGCCACGATCAAATAGCCCCACCGTGCGGGCGGTGTCGCGGGCCTGGCGTTGGATCAGGAACTCGAGGTCGATGCGTCCTTCGGGACGTTCGCGGCCCCAGTGCTGCAGCAGCGTCGTCGGGAACGAGCCGTCGCAGATCGTGCCGACGTGGGCGCCGCCGTCGCTGAGCGCGGGCACGGTGAACTCGTGGGTGAGCAGCTCGCGGGTGCCATCCAGATTGCCGTGGCCGTAGTTGGTGAACGGGAACCACAACATGTTGGTGCCGTCGAACTTCAACAGCAGGTCGAGCGCGAATTCGGCGGGTGAGACTCCGGCAGCCGCGGCGCGGTTGACGACGGTCTGGTCGGCCGCCGGTTCGTAATACGGGGTCTCGCCCATCTCGAACATCGAATGGAAGCCCTCGATGATGCTGCCACCGATCAAACTCCCCTCGGCGCCGCTGCTTCCGGCGAGCAGGCGGGCCCGCCGGTCGGGATCGTTCAGCGCGATCACCCGGTCCTTTGGCGCGAGATCGGCAACTTCTCGCCACACCGGATTGCGCATGAACGGATTCAGCGTGCACTCGAAGCCGAGCAATACCCCGATGGGCCGAACCGGACACTGACCGGTGATCTGGATCCCGTCGGCCCGAGCCTGCTCGATGCGGCCGAGAAGATCCTTGTGGAAGCTGTCGGACTTCGGACTCTCGACGATCGTGAACGAGAGCGGACGGCCAGAGATCGTGCACATGTCGCGGAACATCTGGAACTCGCGATCGCGATCGACGAAGTCCGAAACCAGTTGGAACACCCCCCGCCCACCGACACCGATCGCCTCCGCGATCCCGACCAGTTCCTCGGCCGCCGCGGTCAGCGTCGGTGTGAAATCTCCGGTCGATGTCTTGTGATTCGACGTGCGACTGGTGGAGAACCCCAACGCACCGGCCGCGATGCCCTCGGCGGCGAGCCGGCCCATCTCGGCGATGTCTTCGGGGGTCGCATCCTCGCGGTTGGCGCCGCGCTCTCCCATGACGTGGAGCCGAAGCGCACCGTGGGGAACCTGGGTGGCGATGTCCATGTCTTTGGGCGAATCGCAGGCGGCGAGGTAGTCATCGAACGAGTTCCATTCCCAGCTGAGTCCCTCGTGCAGCGCCGCGCCGGGAATGTCCTCGACCCCTTCCATCAACTCGACGAGCTTGTTGTGGTCGGCGTTGTGAACCGGGGCGAACCCGACCCCGCAGTTGCCGAAGACCACCGTGGTCACGCCGTGCCAGCTCGAGGGCTGCATCCTCGTGTCCCACGTCGCTTGGCCGTCGTAGTGGGTGTGGATGTCGACGAAGCCGGGGGCAACGAGGGCGCCGTCGGCATCGATCTCTCGCGTCGCCGAACCGTCGACATCGCCGACTTCGGTCACGACGCCGTTGCTCACGGCCACATCGGCGGTGCGCGCCGGGGCTCCAGTGCCATCGACGACAGTGCCGCCCCGGACGATCAGGTCATGCTCAGCCATAAGTGCTCGATTCGTTTCGACCGCGGTGTGCAGCCGCCCCATGATGGCAGTGATGAGCCACGACGCCCAGATCGACCTCGCCATGGCGAGCGACGACGCGTTGGCCGGTCCTGCGTTCCACGACTACCTCGCCGCCCGCCGGGCCGAGGGTGCGCTCGTCGACGCTTCCATGTTGGGGATGTCGGTGAAGCTCATCACACGCGATGCGGAGCTCGATGCGGCCTTTCGCGACGACGTGGGATTCCCGGCCGGACCGACCTACGCAACAACGATCGAGCCCTGTCAGGGCGTCACGTTCGAGTCGACCGACGGACATGAGCACAACGTCCTGCGAGATCTCTCGACCCGCGAGCTCCGGGCCCGCCCGGTCGCTCGATTCGCCGAACATGCGATCGAGCCGCTCGCCGACGAGATCATCGACGGATTCATTGCCGACGGCGGTGGCGATCTCGTCGAGTTGTTCACCGCCAAGTTCCCGTTCTACGTCTTCGGTCGACGGATGGGACTTCCCGACGATCGGCGCGACCGGTACTTCGATTGGAGCCTCGACATCCTGGGCTTCCCCGGCGACCCGACCGCCGGGCTCGCGGCCGCCGCCGAGCTCACCCGCTACATCGAACCGGTACTGGCCGAGCGGCGCGGCTGTCCCGAAGACGACATGCTCAGCTCGATGGTGAGTTCGGAGAAGGACGGCCGCCGACTCAACGACGAAGAGGTGCTGTCACACGTCCGCGCGATCTTCGCCGCCGGTGCGTCCACCACGTTTCACGGGCTCGGCAACACCCTGTACGCCCTGCTCACCCATCCCGACGTTCTCGCGCAACTCCGCGACGACCCCGCCCTCATCCCTGCTGCGGTCGACGAGATGCTGCGCTGGGAACCACCGCTCGGCGTGCTCCCGCGGCTCGCACCCTTCGACACGGTCGTCGCAGGGGAGGAAGTCGAGAAGGGCCGGTTCGTCTTGATGGGTATCGCGTCGGCAAACCGCGACGAGCGGGTCCACCCGAATCCCGACACGTTCGACATCGCCCGTAAGCCCACCAGAGTGCTCACCTTCGGGTTCGGCTCCCATCACTGTCCCGGCACCCATCTCGCCAAAGCACAGATCGCGATCGGCATCCGCCGACTCATCGCTCGACTACCGGGACTCACGCTCAGCGACCCGAGCGCCGCCATGCCGGTCGGCGCGATCTTGCGGGGGCCACGCTCCATCCCGGTCAGCTGGTGACCCCGCCGAACGAACTCAGCCTCGCAGCGTTGCTCCGAGCAGCGCCGATTCGCGTCGGAGCACTCGTCCTGCCTCGGTGCGCGCCTCGTGATCGAATCGCTCCAACGGACCGAGAACCGAGAGCGCCGCGACCACACCGTCGCCACCGAATACCGGAACGGTGACGCCGGCGACGTCGTCCTCGAGCGCGCCGACGTTGACCGAGACGGGCACGTCGCCGGCGACAACCTCTGCGCCGAGTGACTCGCCCACCGCGGTTCCGGCGATGGGCACGGATCGACCCACCCAGCCGGCATGGCGAATCGCCCGCGGGCTTTCGGAGATCGCGACATAGATCGCTTCGCTCCCGTCGCGCACGGCGAGGTACGCCGACTCCTGGGTCGCTCCGACGAGAGCGTCGAGATGGGGTTGCGCAGCCTCGGTGAGCCGCGCGAACGGACTGTCGCCCAACAGACGCAGGGCGATCCGCAGACTCGTGGGACCACCGACGTAGTACCCCGCACCGTCCTGGGCGAGCCATCCCGCGGCCACCAACGCACGAAGATGACGGAGCGCGGTACTCGGCGCCATTGCGTTCGATTCGGCGGCGGCGCCGAGGGTCAAGGGTCCCTGCGATATCACCGTGTCGAGGAGGGACAGGGCGCGGGCGGCGGACTGAGAGACATGCAGATCGCTTTTCATCTGATGAAAGAGTAGTTCACCTGTTGCAACCAGCCTCAGTCCGCGGCATTCTGGCGCCGCATGACTGCCGTCCATGAACTGGCTCCGAACGAGTCGATCGCCGAACATCCGATCACCGATGTCGCGAACTACCGCAACGACATCGCGCTCCTCGACTACCTGCTTCAGGATCTGCGGGTCTTGATCCGTCGCTCCACCAAAGGCGAGATCGTGCTGACCCCGCAGCAGGTGATCACCTGGGATGTCCACGGTCTCGAACGGCGCACGGTCATTTGTGATCCCAGCGGCCTCGAAGGCGCGCGGACGGTACAGATCGTGGGCTTCTTCGGCGACCGGCGGAACCCGGCAGACGAGGACGCCGTCATGGCCAGCGAACTCGACCTCATCGCGGAATTCGCCTCATACCCGGGGATCCTCAGCTACAGCTCCGTCGAACTCGTCGACCACTACTGGGCCAACCTCGTCGTGCACCGGTCACCTACTGACCGCGAAGACTGGCGCGGCAGCGAAACCCACAAGTACGCGGTCGACCACGTCGCCCCGGCCGCCTATCACGGCGTGCGGATCCACAACGGTCGCATCGCCGACGGGATCTGCGGACGCGGCAGCGTCATCCTCGAGTCCACCAAGTACTGGGACTACGACGTCGCCCCCACCTGGCACGCGTCCCGCCTGCTCCCAGGGGGTGAAACGGCCGAGATCAGCGGACCCGCACTCGACCCTGCACCCGTCCACGACCCGTCGAACCCGTAGAGAGTCAACATGGCCGACCACATGACCCACGATGTACCGAATCCGAGCGATCACAATCAGTGGTACCCCTTCCTCGACCGACCGACGCCAGCCGAGGTCGACGGCGTCATGCAGAACCCTGCCGTCATCCCGGTTCGCGACGTCGATCCGTTGCCAGCGAGCGCTCGCTATGTCGTCGTCGGTGCGGGGATCCACGGCATGTCGACTGCGTACCACCTGGCGATGGAGCTCGAACGCACCGGCAAGGGCAGTGGGCGCGACGTCGTTCTGATCGACAAACAGGGTCCCGGCGCAGGGGCCACCGGCCTCGCCTGTGGCTGTGTTCGCAATCTCTACATGACCGGGCCGCTGCACTCGATCCTGCGAGCGAGCGTCGAGGTATGGGAATCGGATCCGATCAACTTCGGCTTCCAGCAAGTCGGCTACGTCTCGATCGGCGAAGCCAACCAAGAGGAGGACTATGTCGCCCTCAACCAGAGTCAGATCGATGCCGGCTACCCGTCCGACCTCTACACCGGCGTCGACGCCCACCGATTCCTGACGGGGCTCTGGCCCGACTTCAAGACCGACAACTGCGATGTCGTGCTCCATGAGCACCGTTCGGGTTATGCGGGCACCCACATGGTGATGATGGGACTCGACCAGAAGTGCCGACAATGGGGAGTGAAACGCGCCTACGGCGTCTCGGTGACGGGATACACGACCGACGGCACCGGCTCGGTCACCGCGGTCGAGACCGATCAGGGTTCGATCTCGTGCGAGCAGGTCGTCGTGGGCGCAGGGGCATGGACCCCGCAACACTGGGAGTGGCTCGGCGGACCCTCGAATCTCGACGTGCTCTACCCCGACGGCCATCTCGAAGCGGGCAAGGACATGTGGAGCTACTGGCGGCTACTCGAGGGCGAGGTCTACCTGCCCGACGGCGTCGATTTCCGCACGGCCGACGGCAAGGACTCGCCCGTCCTCCATGTCGAGTTGATGAACACCCCGGTCTACGGCGAGAACGGCTCCATGCTCCAGGACCACGTCTACACGTATCTGCGCTACGCGGCCGAGCGAGTGGGAGCCCCCGGCATACAGGGCGGCACCATCCCGATCGAACTGGGCGCCGAAGCAACGGTCGAGCCGTACGGGCACCTCAGCGACGCCTACCAGGCCGACGACTGGTTCGAGGAGTACTACTGCGCCACCCTCGGCATGTTGTTCAAGCGATTCGAAGGAATCCGGTCGCACTACAAACAGCGCCGCAACGGGGGAATCGGCGCCTTCACCCCCGACAACGTTCCCATCTTCGATCACGTGACCGACAACGCCTTCGTGATCGCCGACTCGAACCACGGCTTCAAGATGATCGGCGTCGGCAAGCTCACGGCGTCGATGTTGGTGAGCGGTGAGAAGCCCTGGGAACTCGAGCCGTTCGGCGTCGACCGCTATGCGAAGGGCACCACGTTCGGCGATCGGAACTCGAACTGCCCATGGGTGTAGCGCCGCTCCGAGCAACTTCGTGCCTCGCCGAGAACTCCTGGCCCATCCTCGAGTCGCTCGTATCGAAGCTGAGTCCGGTCGCGGGCGAAATCGAGATCGTGCCGGGTCTCGACCCCGCGGATGCCGACCTTCTGTTCGCGTGCGGCCTCCTCACCCAAGAGTTGATCGCCGCCGGAGCGCCGCTCGAGATCGTCGCCGCCCCGATCTTCGCCGGCGAGAGCCAGGCCGTGTACCGATCCGTGGTCATCACTCACTCAGATCGCGATCTCGACTTGGAACGCGGCCACTACTTGTCGTTTGCCGTCAACGACTACGCCTCATGGTCCGGCTGGTTCGGCTACCTCGCGTTGCTGCGGGCCCACGGCCACTCAGCTCCCCCGGATCGCCGCCGGCTCGAAACCGGCAGCCACCTCCGATCGATCGAGGCGGTCGCAGGCGGTGCGGCGGACGTCGCGGCGATCGACAGCTCCGTCTGGCACCACTACCGGGACCGATCGGACGATCTCGAGGTCATTGCCATCACCCCCGACTGGCCGGCACCGCCGGTCTCCGTGGGTCCAAGAGTCGACCGCACCGCACTGGCCGTCCTGTTTGCCGGCCCCGACATCGTGGCGGCATCGGGCGCGGACTACGACGAGATGCTGACCGTGCGAAGGTCCTTCAACTGAAGTCGCCGTTGGCCGAGCGGAATCCGACGAATGACTCTGCGACGCCATCGCGATCGGGTTCACTCAGGCCTTCGAGTCCGTACTCGATCGCAGCCAAGGCGGCGGCGCCCGCCTCTGCTGCCGCCCGGCCACCGGGCAGAAGCCGCGCGAGGACCGTCCGCCGATCCTCCAGATGACGAACCCGCTCGACGAAGCCCAACCCCTCGAGCCGTTGAATCGTGTTGGTCACACTCGCGGCGTGGACCTGGAGACGGTCACCGATCTTGCCCATGGGCAGCTCCCCGGAACGGGTGAAGCTCAGTAGCGCCAACACCTCGAACCGACTGAAGTTCAGATCGAGCGGCGCGAGGGCCGCATCGATCCGCCCGTGGAGAATCTGATGCGCCCGGGTGATGGCGGTAGCCGTCCTCATCGCCTCGATCGCTCCCCAGCCGCGGGTCGAGAAGTTTTGCCTCGCCTCCTCGATGGGATCGAAATCCAGCGCCATGGCCGCTACCCTAGAGGCAGATACTTTGATGTCCAAGTAGTTGGAGTGACACACATGGTCGATCAACCCAGCGATCCGAGGGAAGCCTGGCAGGCCGACTACGACAGCTCGCGGCTGCGCGACGTGCCGTTCGAGACGATGTCGGGTGTGCCAGTCGACGCGGTCTACGGCGACGCCCCCTACCCCGGGCAATACCCCTACACCCGCGGCCTTCACGCGGCCGGCTACCGGTCACGCCTTTGGACGATGCGGATGTTCGCCGGGTTCGGCACCGCGGAAGACACGAACGCCCGATTCAAGGAACTCCTTCGGGCGGGAGGCACGGGCCTCTCGACCGCGTTCGACATGCCGACGCTGATGGGTCGAGACTCAGACTCTCCATGGGCCCTGGGCGAAGTCGGGCGAGCCGGCGTCGCCGTCGACACGCTGGCCGATATGGAAGACCTCTTCGCCGACATCGATCTCAGTGCCGTCTCGACGTCGATGACCATCAACGGTCCCGCCGCCTCCCTACTGGCCATGTATGTGGCCGTCGGCGAGAAGACGGGTGTGGGTCGGGCTGCTCTGGCCGGAACCATTCAGAACGACATCCTGAAGGAATACCAGGCCCAGAAGGAATACATCTATCCCCCGCGCCCGTCGATGCGAATCGTCACCGACATGGTGAAGTTCACCACTGTCGAGATGCCGAAGTGGCACCCGATCTCGATCTCCGGCTACCACATCCGCGAAGCCGGTTCGACCGCGGCCCAAGAGCTCGCATTCACTCTCGCCAATGGGTTCGCCTACGTCGAAGCGGCCATCGCCGCCGGCGAAGACATCAACGAGTTCGGTCGGCGGCTCTCGTTCTTCTTCAACAGCCACAGCGACTTCTTCGAGGAGATCGGTAAGTTCCGCGCCGCCCGCCGCATCTGGGCCCGTTGGATGAAGGAGCGCTACGGGGCCACCGACGAACGCTCGATGATGTGCCGATTCCACACTCAGACCGCCGGCGTGTCGCTGACCGCCCAACAGCCTGAGATCAACATCGCTCGCGTCGCCACTCAGGCCCTGGCCGCTGCTCTCGGGGGCACGCAGAGTCTCCACAGCGACAGCTTCGACGAAGCGCTGGCCCTCCCGACCGAGAAGGCGGCCCGGATCGCATTGCGGACGCAGCAGGTCATCGCCCACGAGACGGGGGTGTCGAACGTGACCGATCCGCTCGGCGGGGCCCCGTTCGTCGAGTGGATGACCGACGAGATGGAACGCCAGGCCGAAGCGGTGTTCGCCCATCTCGACGAACTCGGCAATGGCTCGATTCTCGAGGGCGTGTATGCCGGTATCGACAACGGCTACTTCGTGGGAGAGATCGCTGATTCGGCCTACCGATTCGAGCGCGAGATCAACGCCGATCAGCGGATCATCGTCGGCCGCAACGCCTTCACCGACGGCGACGACGACGATCCGAATCTGCTCCGCATCGACCACGCCACCGAGGAGTACCAGCGCAAGCGCCTCGACGGCGTCAAAAAGGACCGCAGTCAGGAAGCAGTCGATGGCGCCCTACGGCAGATCACGGCCGATGCCGGCGATCCAACAGTGAATCTGATGCCGTCGATCATCGATGCGGTGAAGGTCTACGCGACGGAAGAGGAGATCGCGATGGCGATGGAAACCGTGTTCGGGACGTATGTGGAGAAGGCGATCGTATGAGCGCCGCAGAGTCAGAGGCGATCGTATGAGCGCCGCAGAGTCAGGGCTGATCGTATGAGCGCCGCAGAGTCAGGGCTGATCGTATGAGCGCCGCAGAGTCAGGGCTGATCGTATGAGCGCCGCAGAGTCAGGGCCGATCCGCGTTGTCTTGGCGAAGCTCGGACTGGACGGTCACGATCGTGGCATCAAGGTCGTTGCCCGCATGTTGCGCGATGCCGGCATGGAAGTCATCTACCTCGGGTTGCGCCAGACGACCGACAGCATTGTTGCCGCAGTCGAACAGGAGGACGCCGACGCGATCGGACTGTCGATGCACAACGCCGGACACCTCACGCTGGGTCCGGCGATGCTGGCCGCACTCGATGAGGCGGGCCTCGATGTGCCGGTCATCATCGGCGGCATCGTGCCCGAACCCGACCTCCCAATTCTGAACGAGGCCGGCGTGGCGGCGGTGCTCGGCCCTGGTGCGTCGGCCGAAGAGGTCGTCAACACCGTGCGCCGGGTGGTCCACGGCGAGTGACCCGCAGCGACCTTCCGGCGCGGGAGCTCGTCGAGCGGGCCGGCAATGGCGACCGCCGCGCCGTCGGTCGTTTGTTGAGTCTCGTCGAACGCGGTGGCCCGGTCGCGGAAGAGATCGCGGAGCTCACTCACGCGGCCAGCCAAGCGGCTCACGTCATCGGCATCACCGGCGCCCCTGGCAGCGGCAAGTCGACGATGGTCGCCCGGCTGGTCGCCGCCTCCACGGCGGCGGGGCAACGACCAGCCGTGCTCGCTGTCGATCCCTCGTCCCCGCTCACGGGCGGCGCCATTCTCGGCGACCGCGTCCGGATGGCGGAAGTCGACACAACAGCCTTCATTCGATCCGTCGCAACTCGTGGCCACGCCGGCGGCCTGGCCCTCGCGATTCCCGGCGGGGCTCGAGTTCTCGCGGCCGCCGGTTTCGATCCAGTGATCATCGAGACGGTCGGCGTCGGCCAGGTCGAGGTCGATGTGACCGCCGCAGCCGACACCACCGTCGTCGTCGTGACCCCGGGAATGGGCGACGCCGTGCAGGCGAACAAGGCGGGCCTCCTCGAGGTCGCCGATGTCTTCGTCGTCAACAAGGCCGACCTACCTCGCGCAAGCGACGCCCGCCGGGATCTCGAACTCATGCTCGAACTCAGCCACGTCACCGGTCAGGAAGACGAGAACTACCGTCCACCCATCGCGATGGTGAACTCGCTTGAGGGCGACGGGATCGCCGAGGTTCATGCCCTCATCGGCGCTCATCGTGACTACCTCGACGAGTCGGGGTCACGCCACGCCGGGCGCTGTCGCCGGGCTCGCTTCGAGCTCCTGAGTCGGGCCGGCCTGCAATTCGAACGACGTCTGGCGGCAACTCTCGAGATGCCCGAGGTCGCAGCCGCCATCGACGACGTCGCCGCGGGACGTGCAACCCCCGCGGCCGGTCTCGCCGCCCTCACCGCGGCACTCGGCCAGCCTCTCTAACATCACTGAGATGACCCCGACCACCAACCTGCTCGATCCGTCCTGGTGGAAGTCCGATCCGCAGACGGACTACCGGGCATTGTTGGCCCACGAGGGTCTATGGCGCGACGAGCGCAGTGGCTTCTGGCTCGCCGCTCGCCATGCCGATGTCCTGGCCGTCGAGCGCGACGACGAAGTCTTTGCCAGCCGAGCCGATGGTGGTGGCGCATACCGCGTCAATCCATCTCCGGGTGAGGAGACGATGATCAGCAAAGACGACCCTGACCACCTGGCCCAACGTCGCATTGTGAATCGTCGGTTCACCCCGAAGGCCGTGCGCGATCACACCGAGCACTACACCTCGCTGGTCGCGACGTTGGTGAACGGCGCCTGTACCGATGTGACCGACCACGGCCACGTGGAAGTTGTCGACGCCCTGGCCGCACAACTGCCGTGTCGGGTCACCGCGGAGCTGCTCGGATTCGGTCCCGACCTCTGGCGAGAGGTGAAGAGCTGGTCCGAACGGCAGATGAGAATCGACTCGGCCGTGATTGACCCGACGCTCGTCGAGGCGTTCCTGGGCAGCATCCAGGAGTGGGCGTCAATCATGGAGACCGTCCTCCCGCAACGGGCGCTCGAGCCGGCCGACGACCTGTTCTCCGACTGGCTGGCCAGCGGTATGGACGGCCCGACGATGGTGATGGAGACCGGGCTGGTGATAGCCGGTGGAGCGGAGACCACCCGCACGGTGATCGCCCACGGCCTGCGCACCCTGGCGGACCATCCCGATGTATGGGAGTCCTTGGCCGCCGATCCCTCCGCTATTCCGCTTGCCGTCGAGGAGTTGATCCGTTGGGTGACCCCGCTCAACAACATGTTTCGTATCGCGACCGTCGACACAGAGATCGCGGGCACCGCCATCGCGGCCGGCGAGCGTGTCGCCTTGGTGTACCCGGCCGCCAATCGCGATCCGTCCGTCTTCGACCGCCCCGACGAGTTCGACGTCGGCCGCGACCCCAACCCCCATCTCTCGTTCGGACACGGCGCCCACTTCTGCCTCGGCGCGAACCTGGCCCGCATCGAGGTCCGACTCCTGCTCGAGGCGCTGACCGAGCGGGTCACCAATCTGCGGGTCGTGACCGAACCCGACGTCGAACCGAACATCTTCGCCCGAGCGGTGAAGTCGTTCGACCTTGCCTGGGACGAGCGCTAGCGCTCCGCAAGCATCCGAGCGAACCGTGCCGCGGTGGGCGTGGTTGCGACTGGCGTGTAGATGACCACACTCCAGCCCGGGTGATCGAGCAGGGCGAGGCGGTGATGGTCGAAGACCAGTTCGCCCTCGTGTTCGTGGGCAAACCGGCGAGTCTGCGGAGAGAAAACCGCCACGTCATGGCGGCCCCACGCCTCGGCGAACTCGGAGTGAGCGCCGGCAAGTTCCTCGACGAGCGCGCCCGCCTCATCGCTCGGGTACTGACTCACATGGAGGCGGAACTGTCGCGTCAATCGGTCGACCTCGTCGGCCCAGTCCGTCATGAACATGCGAAGCACGGGCGTTTCCAGCGAGAGACGCAACAGGTTGGCCTCACCGGCATGGTCGAGAACCGGAAACAACGCCGCCTCTGCTCGATTCCAGCAGACGAGGTTCCACGCGTGGTCGAGCACATAGGCCGGGTTCGGGTCGAGCCCGTCGACCAGCGTCCGTTGGGCGCCGTCCAGGGCCTGGCCGGCGACGGACGGACTGGGCGATCGCACGTCGGCCAGATCAAAGAGGTGCGCCCGCTCCGCCGGTGAGAGACGCAACGCATCGGCCAATCCACCGAGTACCTCGGCGGACACACGATTGGCGCGACCCTGTTCGAGACGGGTGAGCCACGACGCCCCGATGTTCGCGAGCACTGCGACTTCCTCGCGGCGTAGGCCCGCGGCACGACGGCCCGACGACGCGGGCAAGCCCACATCATGAGGCGAGAGCCGCTCGCGTCGAGTGCGCAGAAAATCCCCGAGTTCGGCTGCCTTCATCCACTGAACCTACCACTGGTGGTACCACCACTAGGAGGGGCTTCCGGTCGACCACTGCAGGGCGCACGCTGCGGAGATGTCATTGCTTTTGAACCACCGAGCCCGCACGGCCACGACCTCGGCGATTCGCGACCTCCTCGAACACGCGCAACGACCAGGGATGATCAGCCTGGCCGGGGGCCTGCCCGACCCGTCGCTGTTCCCTACCGACGCGCTCGCCGAAATCGCGTCCACCGTGATCCGAGCGAAGGGCGGCAGCACCCTTCAGTACGGCCTGACCGCCGGCGAGGTCGACTTCCGCGAACACCTCGTCGCTACCATCCCCTCCGCCACTGACGTCGACCGCGTCGTGGTCACGACCGGATCACAGCAGGCCCTCCACCTTCTCGCCGGCGTGCTGATCGATCCGGGCGACGCCGTGGCCGTCGCCGATCCCGAATATCTCGGCGCGATGCAGGCCTTTCGCGCGGCAGGCGCCGAACCGGCGTCGTTTCCCACTGACGCCGATGGCCTCGTCGTCGAACAACTCGAGTCGGCCCTTGAGGACGGCCTCCGGCCCAAGCTCGTCTACCTCGTGCCCCACTTCCACAACCCTTCGGGTTCGACACTGTCGGCTGCCCGACTCAACCGTCTTCTGGAGCTCGCTTCGACCTTCGAGTTCCTCGTGATCCTCGACGATCCATATCGGGACCTCTACGTCGATGGCGCGACCCCGGTGGAGATCGCTCCCCACCCGATGGCCGTGCACTTGCGGAGCACATCCAAGATCCTCGCGCCCGGCCTGCGAGTCGGCTGGTTGATCGGACCTGCGTGGCTGGCAACGGCCGTCGAGCGGGCGAAACAGTCGGCCGACCTCCACACGAGCACGATCACTCAGGCAATCGCCCTCGCCGCGCTGCAGGCCGACTGGTATCCCTCCCATCTCCACACCCTCCGCTCGGCCGCGCGCACAAAACGCGACGCGTTGTGCAACGCCCTCGACGCCGAACTCGAGGGGCGCATCTCCTTCGACCGGCCCGACGGCGGCATGTTCGTGTGGGCCCAGATCGACGGCGTCGCATCCACAGATCAGTTGCTCGGGTCGGCGCTCGACCATGGTGTGGCGTTCGTTCCCGGTTCCGCCTTCGCTGTGGATCGCGACCTGTCGTCGTATCTCCGATTGAGCTGGGCGACCGCAACACCCAGTGAACTGTCGGAGGGGGTCTCGAGACTCGCCACCGCGACACGAGCGACGTAGGGTCGATCTTTGACATGACCCTGATGGATGCACTGACCCCGAACGTTGCCGAGAGGTTCGACCACCTCGTCGACGGGGTCTGGGACGGGCGGGTCGACCCTGCGCTGCTCGAGCGATGCCGGCTGCGGATGTGCGAGATCATCGGCGCGCCCCCTGATGCCGGTCGACACCCGAGCGAGCCGTCCCTCACTCCGCCCAGCGCCGCGGCCGATGCGTGTCTCGCCTTCGCCGAAATGTGGGTGATCGACCCTCATTCGATCACCGACGAGATGGCGGGAGCGGTGCGGATGCATCTCTCCGACCGCGAAGCCGCGGCGTTCACCATCGGCCTCGCCACGATCGAAGCCCAAGCACGGGCTGCGGTTGCCTGGAGTGTGGTCGAGTGAGGCTCCCTCCACCGCCCGACTCGATGAACTTCTTTGAGCACGATGCCGAGCTCAAAGACCGGTTCGACCGGTTCTACGCGGAACTCTGGCAGCACGGTGTGGTCGACGAAGCGACAAAAGAGGTCGGCCGACTCCGTAATGCGCGCATCACCGACTGCGGCATTTGACGAAACCTTCGCTTCGCAGGTGCGCAGCAGCAGGGTCTCACCGAAGCCGACGTCAGCGAGATCGAGGGCGATGTCAGCGACACCGATCTGCCCTCCCGGTGGAAGGCTGCGATCGAATGGACCGATGTGGTGATCGGCGCAGCCGCTCGCCCGGCCCAGGAGCTCGACACCGAACTCAATCGCGCGGAGCGCGCGGAGCTGACACTCACCGTCGCCGTCGCCCAAGGATTCTCGAAGGCCGCGATTGCCTGGGGACCCGCGCCATCACTGCCCACAACGGTGATTCCGACACCTGGATCCTGAAGGAGAAGGGGGATCGTTCAGACTTAATTCAGTCTGGGTGGTTGTGACGCGCTGTGCTCGCTGACACCATTGGCCAATGGCCCACCGCCCCCACCCGATCCGCGCACTCCTGGAGATCAGGGCCGCTACGGAGCTCGGCGCCTTCGCCGCCACCGCCCCCGCGATGGCCGCGCTGCTGCCTCGGGCCGGGGCCGACCGCCACGTTCTCGTGCTTCCGGGCTTCATGGCGGGCGATGCCAGCACCAAACCGCTTCGCTCGCTTCTGGGCAGCCTCGGCTACGACACACTGGGCTGGGGGCTCGGCCGCAACATCGGCCCAACAGCCGACATCGTCGAGGGCCTCATCGAGTTGATCGAGCGGCTCGATCGCGAGAAGGGGCCAATCGACATCATCGGTTGGTCGCTGGGTGGATTGTTCGCCCGGGAGATCGCCCGCCTCGCACCCGCGACCACCCGGCAAGTCATCACCCTCGGCAGTCCGTTCCAGACAACGGGTCCCGAGCAGTCCAACGCGAGCACGGCGTTCACCGCCCTTCGCTCCCGCCATTCGGACCACTTCACGATTCCGCGCATCCCCAGCTGGGCCCGCGAACCGATGGAAGTGCCGACGACGTCGATCTACACCAAGGGCGACGGCATCGTGAGCTGGCATCAGTGCCTCAACCGTGACCTGCCCGACACCGAGAATGTCGAGATCTACGGCAGCCATTGCGGACTGGGTCACAATCCCGCCGCGATCTACGTGATCGCCGACCGTCTGGCCCAGAAGGATCACGAGTGGACGCCGTTCGTGCCGCCGCTGGCGCTGCGGGCCCTCTACCCGAATGCCGATGTCGTGCTCGACACGGATCGGATCCGCGTCGCCTGAGTCGTCGCGTCAGCCGCGTCGGCTTGGCGGTGAAGTGATCGGGCCGATGCTTCGAGTGTCGCGGCTCGTTGCTCGAGGGCGACGCGGGTCTCCGAGAGCCCCTCGCCCACCAACCACAGCGAGAACCCGATCACTTGTTGCAACTCCGTGCGGCTCTGTGTCGCGGCGATCGACATCCACACCTCAGGTCGGTGGCGGGCCTGGGTCTCGTCGGCGCGACCGATCACCAGGCTTCGACGATGCCCGATTTCCGCGGCGAGCGCTCGAGCGCTTGCCGCCTGATACTGCGCCGATGCGGCCGACGTACGCAAGCGGTCGGCCTCCGCCGCGGTGGTCCCGTGGATTGTCATGCGTCGAACCATATGAAACAGCATGAGAGGAGTCAATGTCTTTCGGTGGGCAATCCCTTACCTCGCTAGCGTGCACACATGGCGAACTTGCCGAGGCCGGCGATTCGCCGTCCCATCAGCATCACGGTGCTCAGCCTCGCGTTCTTGGTGGGGTTGCTCATCACGCCGCTCGTCCTCCCTGTCCTCGCGCTGGTCGATCTCGCGACGCACTCCTCGTTGCGACGCAGCCGGGTCTGGCTGATCTACCTCTCCGTCCTCGGCAATGAGGGCCTCGGGACATGGATCGCCATCGTGATGACGGTCTTCTACGCGGGGCGCCTCGACCGGCCCGCCGCGCAGGCGAGTTTCCATCGCCTCATGGTGTGGTGGGGAGGGCGTCACCTGACCTATCTCCGTTGGTTCGCCGGGTTGCGATGGGTCGTCGAAAACCCCGAGGAACTGACCGAGGCAAATGCGATTGTGCTGTCTCGCCATGCCAGCCACGTCGACGCGATTCTGCCGATACTGATCTTCGGAAATGTGGGTGGCCATCACGTCCGCTACACCTTGAAAGACGACCTCCAGTGGTCCCCCGCCATGGACATCGTCGGCAATCTCCTGCCTCACGTCTTCGTCGACCGCGGATCTGGTGCCGACTCACCTCTGTGGAAGGAGATTCGTGAGTTGGCCGCCGGGGTGGACGACGACACCGTGGCCATCATCTTTCCTGAGGGGACGTTCTTCACACCGGAGCGACTCGAAAGAGCTGCGACCCGAATCTCCCAGACCCACCCTGAACTCGAGTCGACGGCGCGATCGCTCAACTACCTCCTCCCGCCGCGCCCGGCCGGCACGCAAGCACTCATGGACGGAGCGCCCGACGCCGACCTCGTACTTCTCGCCCACGAGGGCATGGAGGTTTTCGGGGATCTCGCGGAAATCCGCGCCGCGATGCCGCTCCGTCACCCAGTGCAAGTCAGAGCCTGGCGTATCGACCGCGCCGACGTGCCGGCGGACGAAGATGCCTTTGCCGCATGGCTCCTGGATCGATGGGTCGACATGGATCGCTGGATCCATCAGCGCGTGACGGAACGAGGAGAGGGACAGATGCCGGAAGCGTACGAAGACCGATCTCTCCCGGCCGAGAGTGTCTCCTCGACGGGCCGGGAGTTCCGGCCATGAGCGGACATCTCGATGTGATGATCGGCGTCGCGCTCGGCATCGCGGTGGTCATGGTGGCCACCTGGGTGGTGAGCCTCGTTCTCGGAAACGCGAGCATCGTCGACATCGTCTGGGGCGCCGGATTCGTCGTCGTCGCCTGGAGCGCCCGCATCATCGGCGACGGCAATGCCGACCGGGTCGACCTTCTCACCGCCATGGTGACGATCTGGGGTCTTCGCCTGGCGGGGTATCTGCTCTGGCGCAGCTGGGGCCAGGACGAGGACTTCCGCTACCAATCGATGCGGCGGCGGCAGGGCGACCGCTTCCCGATTCGCTCACTCGTCACCGTCTTCGGTCTCCAGGGACTGGTCATGTTCGTCGTCTCTCTGCCCATACAGCTGGCCGCGACTCCGAACTTCCCGGGAATCGGTTGGCTCGCAGTCGGCGGTGTCGCGATCTGGGGAGTCGGCCTCTTCTTCGAGACCGTCGGCGACGCTCAGCTGGCGCGCTTCAAGGCCGACCCGTCGAACGACGGAGCGGTGATGGACCGCGGCCTGTGGCGCTATACCCGGCATCCGAACTACTTCGGCGACGTCTGCGTCTGGTGGGGAATCTTCCTGGTCGCCGCCGAAGCCTCCGACGCCCGATTCGGCATCGTGGGCCCCGCCCTGATGACGTTCATGCTCCTTCGCGTGTCGGGGGTGGCCATGCTCGAGCGGGGTCTCCTGAAGCGCCGCGACGGCTATGGCGACTATGTCGCTCGCACCTCGACGTTCTTTCCTCGCCCCGTTCGGAAACCGGCCCACGATGTCTGACCTGCCTCCCGCTGACCCTGGTCCCATCGACCCTCCTCCCATAGACAGCGCGCTCGTCGACTTCGCCGTCGGGGTCGCCCGCGCCGCCGGCGAGTTGACGTTGCGGTGGTATCGAAACGATGACCTCTCGGTCGACCACAAGCGCGATGGATCGCCGGTGACGGCCGCCGACCTCGCCGCGGAGACGCTCATGCGGGAGCGAATTCTCGAGAAATTCCCCGACGATGCGGTCATGGGTGAGGAACACCACGACACCGACGGCACCTCCGGGCGGACATGGGTGATCGATCCGATCGACGGCACGAAGGCCTTCACCAAGGGCGTCCCGCTCTACAGCAACCTGCTGGCTCTGATCGACGAGCACGGCCCCGCAATCGGGGTCATCAACCTTCCTGCGCTCGGTGAAACAGTCTGGGCCGGCCGCGGACTCGGCGCCTTCCACAACGCCGGGCCGTGCAGGGTCAGCAACCAGGCGGATCTCGACGGCGCCTACGCCATGACCAGCGGATTCGGTTACTGGCCCGACGACGCGCTCCGGGCCGTGCTCGACAGTCCGGTCGTCTTTCGGACATGGGGTGACGCCTACGGCTACGCCCTCGTGGCCACCGGCCGGGCCGAGGCGATGATCGACCCGCTCGCCAACCCGTGGGACGTTGCCGCGATGGCCGTCATCATTCCCGAAGCCGGTGGTCGCTACACGACATTCGACGGGGCGGACGGCCCCGACGCGTGGAAGACCGGATCAGGCGTGGGCACCAACGGCGCGGTGCACGACGAGTTGTTGCGAATCTGGCGCTGAACTCAGCGCACCAACTCGAGGATCGAGGCGTAGTTGTCGTCGGGCTGGTCGGGAGCAATCCCGAATCCGCCCGTGCACTGGACCCCTGCCTCGGGCGCCGTCGTCGACAGGCGACCGACGAAGTTGCCGAGGAATTCCTCGACCAGCGGATCGGCCCAGCGATCGACCGCGAGTTGGCGGGTCCACGCGCTCAGCACAATCGGGTTCCGGAGTCCGGGATACGGCGCGGCGAGAAGGTGAGTCTCTCCCTCGACGGCAGCCTCGATCGCGCCAACCTCATCCGGCGTCAGATCCGGCTGATAGGCGATCCAGACGGCACCGTGTTCGAGTGCGTGGACCGCGCCGTAATCGCGAACCGGTGTGGTGTAGAAGCCGCAGTTCTGCCACGCATCGAAATGGTCGCCGCTCGTCGGTGGGGAGATGTCGTAGCCCGAGGAGCACGCTTCGTGACCATTGCCATTGTCGGGATGTTCGAACACCACGCCGACCTCGAGGAGCGCAGGCAAAGGAGCATCAACGATCGGGCAACCCACTTCGTCGAGTTCGACGTCGGGGTCAGGGACATCCTCACTCGTCGAGGTGTCGCTGTCGTCGCCGCACGACGCAGCGATGAGCGAGAGAACGAGGAGCAAAACTGCAGCGTGGCGACCCATGGGCCGCCACGCTACTTGCGCTTTCTTCGTCATTGGCGACGGGGAGCCTCGCTCCCACGCCGCAGTTCTGTTACCGCAGACCCACGATGGCGGGAGCGTCGGACTCGATCAGGTTGATCTGCTCCATGCGGTCCGCGAACAGCGATGCTTCGGAGATGCCCTTGGCGTAGGTGGCCTTGCGGCGAGCGACTCGACCGGTCACGTCAGCAGGGTCAGGGGTATCGCTGAGGTACTGCGCCTCGATTCCTTCTTGCAGCATCAGGAGCGACTCCGAGCGGAGCTGGCTGATGCGGGACTCGGTGACGCCGAGGAAGTCGGCCAGCTGCTGTGAGGTGCGACCCTCGAGGAAGTAGCCCACGACCACGAGACGGTGACGCTCGGGCAGAAGGGAGATCGCATCTCGGAGATAGCCGTGGAGTTCACGGGTCTCGAGTTCAGCGGACGGCTCGATCGAGTTCTCGTCGACCAGCACGTCGACCAGGGTGAGGTCCTTCTCGACATCGTCGGCCGTCTCGTGTTCGAGGGCCAGCACGACGGAGCGGAACATCCGGTCCTGGAGTCGGTTGAGTTCGCTCTGGCTCATACCGAGCGCCTCAGACATTTCTTCCTTGTTCGGAACCCGGCCGAGCTCGGTGGCGAGACGCTGCTCGGCGCCTTCCAGCTTGCGAGCGAGGTTACGAACCGAGCGGGGGGCCCAGTCGGCGGCCCGAACGGCATCGAGGATGGCACCCCGGATGCGCTGAGCGGCAAAGCGCTCGAACGGCACGCCGCGGTCCTCGTCGTAGCGACGAGCGGCCTCGACCAGTCCGAGTGCACCAGCCCGGGCCAGTTCGTCGCGGTCGACGTGGCGGGGGAAGTGCACGGCCACCTGGAACACGATGTGCTTCACCAGCGGCAGGTTGTCTTCGATCAGCTCTGCGAGTTCGGCATCCATGGAGCCGGCACCCTGATTCGGACGAACACGACGGCGGCTTGCCCGTGTGCTTCGCATCCTTTGTTCCGTATCGCCCTTATTCATCGCCCCGGATCTCCCTTTTGAGTTGAAGTCGGTCCTGTCACCGAACTTCTTCCAGCGGAGATGGTTTCGGCGCGACGGATGACGCGCTTTAGCGATTTCTCAAAAAATGTTCCAGATGGCCTACATCGACTGTCGTTTCACCGATCTACGGCAGGTTGAGGTCCGACCTTGATACGGACTTCGACGAATCGACCCATGACTTCGGTCACCCCAATCGGGCACCGGCGCCTAAAGGAAGGTGGTCACACCCTCGAAGCGCATCGGGCGTACACCACAGTCGCCGATCGCCCGTAGCAACGGGAGATAGTTGGCCATACCGGCAAGCCCGTAGGCGCCGGATTCGGCTTTGCCCTCCAGGACGTGCAGCACGGTGGAGGCGGCCACTGCTCCTGCGGCAACCGCGGGGCGTTCGATTGCCCCCATCACCAGAACCCGGCGTTCGATCCCGACCCGGCCTCGGAGTTCGACACGAACGGCACCGATGCCGCCCTCCGCGTGGGGAGGGCGCAACATCGGGAGCGGCGCAGTGAGGCGATCTCGACGAGTCGCAGCCTGGCGGGCCGTCACCCGTTCGACCCCCTCGAACTCCGGCACGAGAAGCAACGCATCGGGCAAGCCGGCCCGATAACAATCACGTCCGCCGATCGGATCAGGGAAGTACGCGAGCTCACGGCCGGAACCGCCGGCTCGGCGCGTCCACTTGCCGTCGCGCCAGTCGAGTCCGGTCGATGAAAGCGCACGATGGTGCTGACGGGCACACGCCGGGCCACCGGTGCCGACCTTCGCCACGTGGATCTCGTCGACGAAATCGAGTTCGGTCGCTGCGTGACGGGCGATCAGCCCCGTGAGACCAGGCATGAAACCCGCACCGATCACCACCGGAACGGAGTGATGCCGAGCTTCCTGGCCGAGGGTGAGCAGCCGTCGCACTTCCGACATCTGATTCGACGTCGAGACCACCGGAACGCTCCGGTGCACGGCTCGGCGGGCGATCGCGGCCTGGGAACCCGGCGGCGTCGCCAGCACGACCGCGTCGGTATCGGCGGCAATCTGGCGCCCCTCACCGACTTCGGTGCCTGAGCCGAGCGTTTCGACCAGGCGCAGCGCCTTCGCCTGCTGCTGATCGCGGATCTCGACGCACGCGACCTTGCCGCTCGAACGGAGCTGACGAGCGATCCGGGCGCCCGTGGCGCCGGCCCCGAACAGGACCACCTTCACCGAGGGTCACCGTTACTCAAGATCAGGACCTTTGAGTTCACGCCAGCCGCCCTTCTGCGGCGGCACACCGCCACTGCCGCGGACCCGAATCGCCGCCGCGACCGAGACACCGGCAAAGATCGCGACCATGGCTCGACGCACAAGTGTCAACAGAGCACGACCGCCCATTTGGACGCTCCTCACGGATGCCGGGAGTTCCGCCCACGGCGAAACTCCATGGAACTCGAAGAGTTCCCGTGGGGCTAGCAGGAGTCGAACCTGCGACCTCACCCTTATCAGGGGTGCGCTCTAACCAACTGAGCTATAGCCCCGTGAGGCGATCACGCTACCGGTGAGGGTAAGCCGTCGCCAACGTGTTGCGGGATGTGGATTCGGCTGAGTCAGCCAGCCGATTCCCCCGCCTCCGCCGCTTCCACGGTCGGAAGAATGGGAATCTCGCTGCCGTCGATCGCACGCTCTGATTTCGGCAGTTCAGCGAGGTCGGTCGCTTCCTCCAACAGTGGCGAAGCGGCCGACGGCATCTCGTGGGCCGGCACCGGGGCAGGGGCAGCGATTCGCGCTCCGTGGCGAGGACGAGTGCGCTTCGGGCGAGGACGAGCGGTCTCCTCTTCCACGACGGTGAACCGCACACCACCGGTGATGTCGCTGATGAGGTTGAAGAGCACCGACATGAGAACCGTGAAGCCGGATCCGGCGACTACGAGCACCAGCCCGCCGATGGCGCTGGCCCGGAATATCTCGTCGGCGTTGAACTCGAAGCTCTCGAGCGCGAACAGTTCCTTCACGAAGTTCTCGACATTGTCGATCGTGCCGGACCCGACGGCGAAGCTCCACAGGATCACTCCCGCGATCAGCAGGATGACCCAGAGGCAGAAGTAGAAGATGAGCGAGATCTTGAGAACCGACCACGGCTCGACGTGGCGGACCAGTCGTCGGACCTTACGGGCCCTGAGCCGGCCGGCGGTTCGGCGGTCTCGGTAAGTGGGGCGGGGCATCGCTTTGCGACCACGGAGGATCGACGGCGAGATCGGCGGGACAGCCCCGTTGTCAGGCGGCACCGGGTCGTTCGACAGCTCGTCGCCGGGCAGCACGAGTTCCTCGCCAGTGGCGAGACGAAAGGTTGCGTCGTCGGGTTCGGGAAGCTCGCTCATGATGGTGTGTGCACTCCGCCGCCCGCGACAGGAGCACCGGGAAAGTGTAGGGGACGAAGACGGCGAGGCCCCCTCACCCCTCGGGATCGCCTTCCCAGCCGCGCAGCCAGGCCGCGAGTTCGCTCCGCATACCGTCCAGATTCTTGTAGCGAGCAACGTCGATCGGCATCGACTCCATCTCGCGAGCAAAGACCGCCGAGGGCAACTCCGCCGCGACATCGACCAGCGGCCACACATGAATGCGAATCCCGAACACAATTGCGGTCCGGCCGACGAGGCGGCGCAGAGTCTGTCGTTCGATGCGCACGAAGAGCCCCGAACCGGGGTCCGATGGGAAGGCAGCAGGCGCTTGACGGGCCGTCGCCTCGAGGCGGCGAGCCGACGAGCCGACGAGCGACCAATTCAGCCGGTGGGCCAACGCGCCCGGCGTCATGCGATCGAAGAAGCGTTCCACCTGCGGACCCAGTTGCGCCTCATAGCCCGGCACCGGTTCGTGGATCTCGCCGAGTGAACAACCCAGCTTCGAGGGCAGATCCCAACGGGTCGGGAAACAGACCGACCCCGCGGTGAGGATCCACTGCTCGTCGATCCACTCCATCAGGCACAGGTCCTCCTGCACACTGAGGCCCGCCGTCTCGAGCGGATGGTCACCCACTGCGCGCACCGAAAGGCCGTTGTCGCGGAGATTGGCATCCACCATCGTCAGAACTTCTGCGGCGGCGTCGTCTGATCCCGGTCGGGAGACGAACATCCTGGCGCGATCGCGAGCGGTCAGGAGATCCTTCTCGAGCAGGTCGAGCGTTCGACGATCATCGTGCTGTAGCCAGTGATCGGCGTCGAGGGTGCGCACACCCATTCGCCATCGGAATGCTTCCGACGAAAAGGGCGAGTGCTCGACGACCTCGCGAAATCGCAGCGGCATCCGCTCACTGTGGCAGCATCACCGCCGAATCACGACGAATTCCTGCAGGAACGCATGGTCCGCGTTGCAGTGGACCCGCCAGACAGATCCTCGCTATCGGCTCGGCCGAAGGACACCACTGTCCATGGTCAATACCTGGTCGGCGGCATTGATCGCGAGTGGTCGGTTCGAGATGGCCAGCACGGTCGTTCCGGCGTCGCGGAGCTGTGCCCACAGTTCCAGCTCGGTGTCGGCGTCCACGGCGCTGGACAAGTCGTCGAGGATGAGTAGCTCTGGTTGACGATGCAACGCCCGAGCGAGTGCCAACCGCTGGCGCTGGCCACCACTGAGCCGGACACCGCGTGGTCCGACCACCGTGTCGGTACCGGCGTGCATCGCGTCGACCTCGGCGGTGAGGCCCGCGCGCGCCAGCGAGCCGGAGACACTCGGACCCTCCCAGCCGAGCTTGACGTTGGCGACCAGCGTGTCCGAAAACAGCCGCGGGGCCTGCGGTAGATAGGCAACGTGGGGTGGCGCCATGAACTGACCGAGGTCGGCGACATGCTCGTCGTTCCAACGAACGTCACCCTCGGACGGTACGAGCCCCAACAAGGCGCGGATCAGCGTGGTCTTTCCCGAACCGATCGCTCCGGTGACCACCGTGAGCGTGTTGCGGGAGATGGTGAACGACGCATCGCTGACACCCGTCCCGTCCGGAAACGGCGCCCGGAGGTGTTCGACCGTGAGCTGCTCGAGCGGGATGCGGGTGCGCGGAGACACCTGGGCGCTCACCGGCAGCTTGTCGATGCCGAGATCGAGGTCAACCAGCAGGTTCGCTGGTTCGCCGGCTGTGGCGAGCTCTCCCATCCGACCGAACGCGACCTCACTCCGACGGTGGCGAGTCATGAAGTGACCGAGCATCCGCGGGAAGAACGTCAAATACCGTAGATAGGCGACAAACAATGCGAGCTCGCCGATAGTCAGTTCGCCGGCACGGAGATCGTCGGCTGCCACCAGCAACATGAGCCCGATGCCGACCCCGGCAAGGGAAATGCTGGCGGCCCGGATCGATTCTCCGAGAACGTGGTCGACTATGGCGGCACGCGCCCTGGTGTTGGAACGACGAGCAACCTCCCCCAGTACGGACTCGCGGGCGTCATAAAGTCGGATTGTGTCCTGCGCGGCAAACACGTCGCGTAGGTTCGCCGTGAGATCCGAGGCCGCCGCGAGGTGGCGCCGATGGGCGGTCGTGACCCACTGGCCCAGCACTCGCGTCGTCACCGCGATCCCGATGACGGGCAACAGCGCAACCACGGTGAGCCAAGGATCGATGGTGGCCATGATGAAGACGGCGACCGAGGCGAACAGGGCCGCGCCGAACAAATCGATCCAACTATCGGCGTACCACGCGATGTCTTGCGGGTCGTCGCGGAAGCGAGCCATCGCGGCTCCGGCATGCGGGATTCTGGGGCCGGCGTGGCGTCCGCCGCTGCTGACCTGTCCTCGCAGCATGGCGCCGCGCAGGTGCATCTCGATCATGCTCCAGACCCGCACCCACATGAGCGCTCCATGATGCACCACAAGGCGTCGGAGCAATTCGACAAGTGCATAGCTACCGATGACCAGGCCGAGGTACACCATGCTTCGATCGGAGACGATGCCATCGAAGATCACTTCGAGCAGCAACCCGAGGAGGATTCCGCTGACGAAGTACGTGTCCCACAGCGCCGCTCCTTTGAAGAAGTGGCCTCGCCGTTTGTTGACGGTGCGCCACGTGAGTCGGGTGGCCGAACGCGTATCGCTCATGCTTGGAGCCCCTGGCCTTCGGTCGCTGCAGTGAGCGCGACGAGTCGGGCGTAGGTGCTGTCGTCGGCCAACAGGGTGGTCCGGGCGCCGTGTTCGGCAATGACTCCGTCGGCGAGAACAGCGATCTCGTCAACGCGCTCGAGGGTGGCCAACCGATGGGCAATGACGATCGACGTGCGTCCGTCTAGGAGCTTGGCAATCGAGTCGAGCACCCGTTGTTCGGTTTCGGGATCGACCCTGCTGGTCGCTTCGTCGAGCAGAACGATGCCGGGATCGCGCAGGAACACGCGGCTCAGCGCCATGAGTTGGGCTTCGCCGGCCGAGAGTCCACCGCCGTCGCCGACAAGCAAACGCCCAAGCCCGGCTTCGCCCGCGGCCAAACCGTCGAGACCCACCTGCTCCAATGCGCCCAACACGGCTTCGTCTGTGTACGCCGAGTCGAACAAGGTGACGTTGTCACGCAGACTTGCCGAGAAGACGAGGACGTCCTGGGGGACAACACCGATACGTCGGCGGAGATCGGCCTCGCCGAGGGCCTCGAGCGCTTGATCGCCCAGGTGAATGGTGCCGACATCAGGGTGGAGGGTGCGGGTGATGAGGCGGCCCAACGTGCTCTTGCCACCGCCGGTCACGCCGACGATGCCGATGCTTCTGCCGGCGCCGATCGTCAGATCGACGCCGCGGAGTACCGGTTCGTCGCCGTAGGAGAAGTGCACTCCGGTGAAGTCGACCGAAACGGCAGCGGCAGGGATCGGCGGACCAGACAGGTGAGGCTGCACCGGTTCGGACAACATCAGGGATCGCACGCGCAACATTGCCCCCGCCGCCTTCTGGATCTGCTGGAGCTGCTCGATGATCTGGTCGAGTGGCTGTTGCATGAGTTGCGTGTACTGGAACAACAAGAACGCGGTCCCCACCGAGATCCACCCTGCTCGGACGCCCCCGGCGCCGATGGCGAGGGAGAACAGGGCGCCGCCGACGACCGCGCCGGTGGCGCCGTGCCACAGCCACACGATCTGGCGCTCACGTCTCACGGCGGCCCGAAGCCCTTGACGGGCATCATCCTCGAACCGAGCCATCGCGTGATGGCCGGCCCCGTTGGCTCGGAGGTCGTCTGCTCCCTCGAGGCGCTCTTCGATGCCGCTGTAGAGACGGGCCATCGCACCACGCTCTAGCTCGGCTTCGGCGACGGCCCGATCCTTGACCTTCAGGAACGCGGCAATCGCGACGACCGCATAGACACCAAGAGCGAGGCCGATGCGCCAATCGATGACGGTCACCACGACCAACATGCCCACGATCGTGAAGGCGACGCTCATCAGGGTCACGGCGAAGCTGGCGAGGTGCTCGCTCACGGCGGTGAGGTCGCCGTCGACGCGCTCGACCAACTCCCCGGGTGTGTGCTGGTGGTGGAACGTGAGGTCGTGTTGGAGGATGTGATCGGTCAGCTCCACTCGACCAGAGTCAGTGACCTGCCAGGTCAGGCGGGTGGCTGCCCACAAGACCCCGACCGCAATCACCTGGCTGATCACCGCGATCACCACGTAGGCCAATGCCGGCGCGATGAGCGCCGAAGTTGGCTCGCCGTCGACAGCACGGTCGATGATCAAGCGCAGCAAAAGTGGGCCCGCCAGGGGGAGCGTCGCGCCGATCGCCGCTATCACGCCGAGGCGGATGACTCTGGATCGGAATGGAACCAGGAGAGCAGCCAAGGCGCGCCAATGTCCTTGCGGGCGCGCCAGGGTTGACGAGCTGTCCCCACCGTCGATCATGGACCCAGTGGAGCCGATCCACGGAGGGAATGCGACCGGTTTTCAACAACCCGGTCGTCACAGCTCCCTCGCATCCGTTCACTGTGGCAGCATCACCGTCGAACCACGACGGAAGTCGTGCAGTAACGCATGGTCCGCGTTGCAGTGGACCCGACCGACAGGGCCTCGGTCGGTGTTGTGGATTCGGCTGATCTGGCTATTGCCGATCAGCTCTCTCCGGCGGCAGATGGGACAGGTGATGACCAACATGTGGCCAGCCTGCGCCGATCGTCCATGTAGGAAAAGCGATGAATAGTGCTCAGTATTCGCTGCTTTTCCTTATCTATTGAGTCCATTATCGTGGAGGCGTGGACCTCACCCTGCACCAACTGCGCCTTTTCCTCGCGGTCGTCGAACACGACACGATCTCCGCCGCCGCCGAGGCGCTCGGCTACACCCCGTCCGCGATTTCACAACAGCTGGGTGGACTCGAACAGGCCTGCGGGGTGCCGATCTTCGAACGAGTGGGTCGGGGGCTCCGACTCAGCGATGCCGGCCGGGTGCTTGTCGATCACGCCCACTCCGTGCTGAACGGCGCTGAGGCCGCGCTCGCCGCGGTCGCCCGGGTCGACTCCGTCATCGAGGGAACGGTCGTGGTGTCGGCCTATGAGTCGGTCGCGTCCACCTTGCTCCCGACCCTTTTGACCACCGCTCGCGATCGCTATCCGGATCTCGAGATTCGGGTGCGGCAGATGGATCCCGACGAGAGCATCCCGGCGCTCCTGCGCGGCGACGTCGACCTCGCGTTCACGGTCGACTATCCCCATTCACCGCTCGGCCCGACGGCAGGCGTCGACACGTGGGACATCACTCACGACCGCTTCCACCTGGTGGTCCCGTTCGATGACGCGCTGGGTGCTGAACCGGTGCCGCTCGGCTCATTGGCCAACCGGCCCTTCATCTCGTCGCCACCAGGGATGAGCTGTGGCGAGTGCGTCATCGCCGCCTGCCGAGCTGCCGGTTTCGAACCGATCATCAACCACGCCCTCGACGACTACCCGACGGCCCTTCGGTTGGTCGCGGCAGGCGAGGGTGTGGCCCTCGTTCCCGACCTCGGATTGGTCCGCCCGCCGCAGGGGATCCGAGTGATCCCGCTGCAGGACGCAGTCACGAGAGACGTGCAACTCGCCGTACGCAGCGCCAGCGCTTCACGACCCAGCTACCTCGCCGTGCGCGATGCCCTGATCATCGCGGCCGCGGAACTCTCCCTGGTGACGGCGAGCCGCGCGGCCTGAGGGCCGAGGGGAACGTCGACGGTTCAGCCCGGGGGGTCAGGAACCCAGGTGACCAGCTGCTCAGCCCGAGCGCGGGCCTCGACATCGCCGACCCGCACCACCACCTCGACCTCTGACCCGACAGCGAAGTACGACACCAGCTCCCCTGCGTTGGCGCGGGCGACATGGTCCGCGGCGCGGCGACCCTCGGCCGCTCCGGTGAGCGCCGCAGCATCAGCCGCTGTGCGTGCTCGCGCCGCGTCGTTGGCAACGGCGCCCAGTCGGACAATGACCATCAGTGCGACCATCGTGATCGCCAGGACGAGCAACAGCAGCGGGAGCGCCTGACCCCGTTCGGTTCGAATACGTTGCACCACAAAATCCACCTCTCGAGAGAGGGGGAAGTGGCACAGCAGCAGGGCGACGAACCCCGGACGCTACTCGTCGATTGTTTCTGGACCCTCGGCCGGTTCCGGCGCCACCGCAGTGGTCTTGTCGTCTGCGGCATCGGAGTCGAGAGTGTCGTCGGACTCCAGGTCCTCTTCGGCCTCATCGGGGATGGTGACCAGCGCGATCGATGCGACTTCGTCGTCGTCGTCGGGACTCATGACCTTCACGCCGCTCGCCGAGCGACTCTGAAGCGAGATGGACTGCACGGGTGTGCGAATGAGCACTCCGGCGGAGGTCATCGCGAGAATCTCGTCGTCGTCGTCGACAACGAGAGTTCCGACCACGCTGCCCTTTTCCTCGGTGAGTTTGATGCCAACCACGCCCATGCCACCGCGACCCTTGGTCGGATAGCCCTCGACGGGCGTGCGTTTGCCGTAACCCTTCGAGGTGATGTGGAGCAGTGTTGCGCCTTCGCGAGCGATGTCGCACGCCACAACCGCGTCGCCGGTCTTCTTGAATTTCAGGCCGATCACGCCGGCCGCGTTCCGGCCCATCTCGCGGACCTTGTCTTCGGTGAAACGGATGGTCTGACCGAATCGCGACGACAACAAGATGTCGTACATGCCGTTGGTCGGGATGACCTCGACCAGTTCGTCGTCGTCGTTGAGCTTGATGGCGATGAGTCCTGCTCGCAGCGACGAGTCGTAGGCATTGAACCGGGTCTTCTTCACCCGGCCCTTGGCCGTCACGAAGAACAGGTAGCGGTTGGTCTCGTAGTCACGGGTGTCGATGATCGCCTGGATGTGCTCGTCGTCTTGCAGCGGCAACAGGTTGACAATCGCGGTGCCCCGAGCCTGGCGAGACGCCACGGGAATCTGGTGCGCCTTGAGCCGGTAGACGCGCCCCCGGGTCGAGAAGAACATCAGATATGAGTGAGCCGTGGTCTGGATCAGGTGGGTGAGGGTGTCTTCGTCCTTGAGCTTGGTGCCCGCGATGCCGCGCCCCCCGCGACCCTGGGTCTTGAACTCCTCGGCCGGGACGGTCTTGACGTAGCCCGAAGCCGACATGGTGAAGACCAGTGGGTCGTCGTCGATCAGGTCTTCGATGTCGAACTCGCCGGGATCGATCTCGAGAACCGAACGGCGCTCCTCGCCGAACTTCTCGCGGACCGCGGCGAGTTCGTCGATGATCACCGAACGAAGCATGACGTCGTCGCCGAGGATCGACTGCAGTCCCTCGATCGTCTGGCGCAGTTCGCCCGCCTCGGTCTCGAGGTCCGAACGCCCGAGCCGGGTGAGCCGACCGAGCTGCATGTCGAGAATGTGGTTGGCCTGCACTTCGCTGAACTCGAATGGGGCGACCATCAGCGTCTCACGAGCCGCACCGCGGTCTTCGCTGGCCCGAATGGCCGCGATGATCTCGTCGATGAGGTCGAGTGCCTTGATGAGCCCCTCGACGATATGGAGTCGCTTCTGGGCCTGGTCGAGGCGGTACTCGGAGCGACGGGTGATGACCTCGATCTGATGATCGACGTAGGCCACCAGTGCATCTCGCAGGTTGAGTGTGCGAGGCACACCGCCCACGAGGGCAACCATGTTGACGCCAAAGCTGGTCTGCAGCGGCGTGCTCTTCCACAGGTTGTTCAGCACAACCTCGGGATTGGCGTCGCGCTTGAGCGTGATGACGAAGCGGGTGTCGTCGCCCGAGGATTCGTCGTTGACGTCGGCAATGCCCTCGAGTTCGCGGGAGTTGACGAGCTCGGAGATCTTGCGGGCAACGGCGCCGGCGGACACCTGATACGGGAACGCCGTGACCACGATCGCTTGACGCTGTCCGCGCTCCTCCATCTCGGTGGCGGCGCGCATTTTCACGGACCCGCGTCCGGTTCGGTAGGCCGATTCGATGCCGACTCGGCCGAGGATCTGGCCGCCGGTCGGAAAGTCGGGACCTCGCACGAATTCCATGAGGTCGTCGATGGACGCGTCGGGGTTGTTCAGCAGGTGGGTGACCGCATCACAGACCTCGTTGAGGTTGTGGGGCGGGATGTTGGTGGCCATACCCACCGCGATGCCCTGACTGCCGTTGACCAGCAGGTTCGGGAAGCGAGCGGGAAGCACATCCGGTTGAGTGAAGTCGCCGGAGTAGTTGTCGATGAAATCGACGGTGTCTTCGTCGATGTCGGCCAACATCTGCATCGCCAGTGGATGGAGCTTGCACTCCGTGTAGCGGGCCGCCGCCGGTGGATCCTCGGGTGAGCCGTAGTTGCCGTGGAAGTCGATCAGCGGATGACGCAGCGAAAATGGCTGAGCCATGCGAGCGAGCGCGTCGTAGATCGCGTTGTCGCCATGGGGGTGGAACCGGGCCATGACGTCGCCGGTGACACGGGCGCACTTCACATGGGAGCGATCGGGCCGGAAACCCTGGTCGTACATCGACCAGAGAATCCTTCGGTGCACGGGCTTGAGCCCATCGCGGGCATCGGGGAGGGCCCGGCTGACGATGACCGACATCGCGTAGTCGAGGAAGGAGCTCTCCATCTCCTCCTGGATCTCGATGACGGTGACGTTGTCGGGTTCGCCGTCATGGTCGTCGTTGGGGCCGAATTCGTCAGTGTCGGATGGGGGCGGTGGTGTGTCACTCATCAGAAGTCCAGGTTCCTGACCTCGCGGGCATTGGTCACGATGAAGTTCTTTCGTTGTTCGACGTCGTCGCCCATGAGGATCGACATCACCTCGTCGGCTATTGCCGCTTGTTCGACCGAGACCTGCAGCAGCGTGCGCGATCCGACATCCATCGTGGTGTCGCGCAGCTCGTCCCAGTCCATCTCTCCGAGGCCCTTCAGGCGCTGGAAGTCCTTGTTGTAGTTCGGGCGCTCAGCCATGAAGGCATCTTTCGCGGCGTCGTCCTTCAGGTAGACGGTCTCCTTGTTGGAGACCTTCGTGGAGTACAGCGGGGGCTGCGCGATGTAGACGAATCCCGCTTCCACGAGTGGGCGCATCTGGCGGAAGAAGAACGTGAGCAGCAGCGTGCGGATGTGGAGACCGTCGACATCGGCATCGGCCAGCAGAATCACCTTGTGATACCGCGCCTGCTCGATGTCGAATTCCTTGGCAAAGCCGGCGCCGATCGCCGTGATCAGCGTCTGGACTTCGTTGTTCTTCAGCATCTTGTCGATGCGGGCTCGCTCGACATTGAGGATCTTGCCGCGGATCGGCAGAATCGCCTGAGTACGCGGGTCTCGGGCTCGCACCGCGGAACCGCCGGCGGAATCGCCCTCGACGATGAAGAGTTCGCGGCTCTCCGGGTCCTTGGCCGAACAATCCTTCAACTTGTCGGGCATACCGGCGCCGTCGAGCAATGACTTCGACCGAATCGCCTTCCGGGCATCCGACGCGGCCACGCGAGCGCGAGCGGCGTTGGTGGCCTTCGTGAGCACGACCTTCGCCTCGGCCGGGTGTTCTTCGAACCAGTCGGCCAGGCGCTCGTTGGTGACTCGTTCGACCAGCGAACGCATGGAGACGTTGCCGAGCTTGGACTTGGTCTGGCCCTCGAACTGGGGGTCACCGATGCGCACCGAGATGATGGCGGTGAGACCTTCACGGATGTCTTCGCCCTGAAGGTTGTCGTCTTTCTCCTTCAGGAACCCCTTTTCTCGTGCGTAGGCGTTGACCGTGCGGGTGAGGGCGGTTCGGAAGCCCTGCTCGTGCATACCGCCTTCCATGGTCGAGATGCCGTTGGCGAAGCTGTGGAGGCCATCGGAGTTGAACCCGGTGTTCCACTGGAAGGCGATCTCGACCTCGTGGTCGTTCTCGTCGATCGTCTCTTCACCCTGGAAGTAGCCGACGATGCCGAACAGTGCGTCCTTCGCGGCATTCACGTGGCTGACGAAGTCGATGATGCCGCCGTCGTACTTGAAGATCGTCCAACCGTCGTCGTCGGAAAGCGGCTGCTCCGTCTCGGATTCGTCGAGCTCGGCGCCGACGACCGGACGGGCGTTCGGGCGCAGATCACGCACGCGGATCTCGAGACTCCGATTCAGGAACGCCATCATCTGGAATCGTTCGAGCAGGGTCTGGAACCGGAACTCAACCTCATCGAAAATCGTGGGATCGGGCCAGAACCGCACGGTGGTGCCGGTACGGGCGACTCCATCGACGACCGGCGAATCGCCAATGGGCGCCAGTCGGTCACGAAGCTCGCCTCCGTCGCCGAACGACATCGCATGACGAGTGCCTTCGCGGTCGATCTCGACCTCGACCTTGCTCGAGAGGGCATTGACGACCGAGATGCCGACGCCATGGAGACCGCCGGAGACCTTGTAGCCCTCGCCGCCGAACTTGCCGCCTGCGTGCAGGACGGTGAGCACGACCTCGGCGGCCGAGAGGTCTTCGAATTTCGGGTGTTTGTCGACCGGGATACCGCGACCGTCGTCGCGGACCTCACACGAGCCGTCTTCGAGAATCGAGACATCGATGCGGTCGCAATGCCCGGCCATGGCCTCATCGACCGAGTTGTCGACAACCTCCCACACGAGGTGGTGAAGCCCCGTCGGTCCGGTGGACCCGATGTACATGCCCGGCCGCTTGCGAACGGCCTCGAGGCCTTCGAGCACGGTGATGTCTTGTGCGCCGTAGGACGACTCACTCGTAGTGGTCATTTCGCTCCCTGTGTCATCAGGACGATCGTCAGTCTGGGACGAGGGTGTGACACCCTCATCCAGCTGTGGAGAAGACTCGTCGGCCGCGCTCACGAACGAGCTCCGAAAACCCTGCTGTGACAAGCAAACGTAGGGGATTTCGGGAGGATGTTGGCGCCAAAAAGACGCTGGTGAAACAGCCCGAACACGGTGCATCAAGTGTAGCAGTTACACACGTGTCATTTGCGTCGAGCGACCCTCACGTTCAGGGCGGAAATACGCTGACTTTTTGACACTTCAGCGACCCGCGAAATGACCTCATTTTCGAGCCACCGAAGCTCACTCGCCCAGGTCGAATCGTCGGCCGCGATGATCAACGTTTCCCCGTCGATCGAGAGTGGTCGGCAATGAGCGGCGACCTCGTCGCCGACGATCTCGGGCCACTTCGTGAACACGCTGTCGAGCACATCGACCGACGGTGCCCGCAGCGACCCCATGAGCCGATCGAGGGCTCTGCCCACGCGCTGCGGTCCGTCACTGTCACCACTGCTCGCGTTGCGCCTGTTACGCACGAGACGCTGCCTCCGGGCCACTCACCTCGGCGATGGTCCCCTCGATGACCTTCAACACTCGATCCGGAGTCGCCGCCGGTGGAAGCCACGCCGCGGTCGTGAGCAACCGCTGACCACCGGGGAGCGCGTCGAGTAGGGCCTCGGCTCGGCCGGGGTCGAGTTCGGAGAACACGTCATCGAGCAAGAGCACGGGTTCGGCCACGCCTGCCTCACGAACCACCGCGTCGGCAGCCAACCGCAACGAAAGGGCCAAGGACCGCTGTTCACCCTGGGAGGCGTGGGTCCGGGCCGGCACGCCGCCGATCCGAAGCGAGATCTCGTCCCGGTGGGGGCCGATGTTCGAGAGACCGCGGCGAACATCGAGATCCCGTGACTCGACAAGCGCGTCCGCCAGATCGCCCTCCCAGCTCGCTTCGTAGATCATCTCCACGTCCTCTGCCTTTCGCGCCACGGCGTCATACGCGCCGGCGAGACGGGGCGCCATCTCGGCCAGGAGCGCTTCGCGTGCCGCTCGAACCGCGTTGCCCGCGGCAGCCAGCTTGCCATCCCACACATCGAGCGTGAAGGCCGCATCGGTGTCGAGCCGACCGTGCGTCGAGCGAAGGAGTGCGTTGCGCTGTTTGAGGATCCGCTCCAGGTCACTCCGTAGCGCCTCGTGTTTCGGCCGACGGCTCACGAGCGCCTCGTCAATCCACTTCCGACGCAGGGCCGGCCCATTCTTGACGAGCTCGAGATCATCTGGCGAAAACACCGTCACCTGCACGACACCCAGCAGATCTCTCGTCCTTGGAAGACGTTGGCGGTTCACCTGAATGCGGTTTCGCCCGACCCTGGGCAATTCCGCCTCGATCAGCTGCTCGCGACCGTCGGACGACACGACGGTGGCGCGGAGAATCGCCGCGTCGGCACCGATCTTGATCAGCGCATCGTCGGGAACACCGCGAAATGACCCCATGCCGGCGATCCAACCGATCGCTTCAAGCAGGTTCGTCTTGCCTTGCCCGTTCTCGCCAACGATTGCCGTCAAGCCATCGGAGAGCTCAACCGTCGCGTCGCCGTACGACCGGAAGTTCTGGAGTTCGAGCGTCCGGATCAGCACAGATGGTCAAGCTACTTCTCCGAGCGGTCAGTCGGCGTTCTCCCCTTCTGCCGCTCAACGGTCAGCTGACGCGGACCGGCATCAACAGGTAGAGGAAGTTCGGGTCTTCCGCGGACTTCAGCAACGCCGGCTTCAGCTCGTCGACGGTCTCGAGCGTGATCTCGTCGCCTGGGGCGACTTCGATTCCATCGATCAGGTACTCGGGGTTGAACGCGACGGTGAGGTCATCGCCGCTGTACTTCGCTTCCTCGACCGCTTCGTGCGCCTGGCCGACGTCTTGCGTGACGGCCACGAGCTCGAGACCATCGGACGACATCGCCATGCGAATCGGGGTGGATTCCTGGGCCAGAAGACGGACACGACGGACCGCATCGAGCAATGTCATTCGGTCGACGGTGAGCTGATTCGGGTGGTTGGTCGGAATGAGACCCCGGTAGTTGGGGAATTCGCCCTCGATGAGCCTGGTGGTGACCGACACGGTGCCGACTTCGAACCCGGCGTCGCGCTCACCCAGCCGCAGCGTGATGGACTCTTCATCGCCGACGACTCGAGCGAGTTCCTTGAGCGCCCGGCTCGGAACCAACACCTTCTGGCCCTCACCAAGAATCGAGGTGCCCTCCAGGTCACGCACCGACAGACGGTATGAGTCGGTCGAAACCAGGCGAAGGCCACCTTCCTCGGCAGCCATGAGAACGCCGGTGAGAATCGGGCGGGCATCGTCGGACGACGCGGCTTTCTCGACCTGCTCGATCGCCGCCTTGAATTCCGCGGCGTCAAGCGTGACGGCATCGCCTTCCGGCGCAGAGAGCTCGGGGAACTCGTCGGCGGGAATGATGCGAATGGCGAACTCGGACGGGGCGGCGACGATGCGCGCATCGTCGTCCTCGATCGTGATGTCGACACCGCCGGCGCGAACCGACCGCACGACATCGGAAGCAAGCTTCGAAGGGAGAACGGCCACACCGTCGTCGGACCCGGAAACCTCGATGGTCGTCGAGATCGTCAGATCGAGATCGCTACCCGTGATCGTCAGTTGATCACCGACGAGGGAGAGACGAACGCCGGCGAGAACCGGAAGGGCGCCTCCGCGAGTGGTGACTGCTCGACCGGCATCGGCGAGCGCTTTGGCGAGAACATCTCGTTCACATCGGAACTTCAGGCCCATGGTGCTGTTACTTCTCCCTGTCGTATGGACGCTTGGTTAATAGCAGTCCATAGGGCTTGTGGATTGTGGAAGGAATCGAGTCTGCCTTGAAACGACGCGGATGTTGCATCCCCACGATGTCCCTGCGCGTGCACAGTGTGTGACGCGCGAACGAGCGCATGGTGGATGTGGGTCGGGTTTGTGCACTCGGGTGCAGGGTCGGTGCCCATGTCGTCCCCAGGTCTGTCCCCACCGCCACGGTCTGCAGGAGTCCGTTCACTTGGGATGATTGAGTCGGTGCTGGAGTTCGGTGACCTTGTCGAAGATCTGTTGGCGCTCACCCATACGGGCTTCGATCTTGCGGACGGCGTGCATCACCGTGGTGTGATCGCGATTGCCGAAGGCTTTCCCGATGTCGGGGAACGAGAGGTCGGTCATGTTGCGAGTGACATACATAGCGACCTGCCGCGCATCGACGAGAGGTCGACGTCGTGACCCTCCGGTGATCGAATCGATCTCGAAGCCGAACATCTCGGCGGTGAGGTCGATGATGCGCTCTGCGGTGACGGGTGGCTTCTCGGCGCTGGCAATGAGGTCACTGAGCACCAGGGCGGCGAGATCGCGGTCCAAGGGCTGTTGTGTGAGGTTCGCGTAGGCAGTCACCTTGATCAGGGCACCCTCGAGCTCACGGATCGAATCGGTGATGTTCTCGGCGATGAAGGTGAAGACGTCGTCCGGAATCTCGATCGTCTTCGATTCGGCCTTGCGGCGCAGAATGGCGAGGCGGGTCTCGAGGTCAGGCCGCTGGATGTCAGTGATCAGGCCCCACTTGAACCGGCTACGCAGTCGATCCTCGAGCGTTGGGATCGCGTCGGGTGTGCGATCCGACGACAGCACGATCTGTTTGTTGTTCTGATGCAGTTCGTTGAACGTGTGGAAGAACTCCTCCTGGAGGCCTTCCTTTCCTTCGAGGAACTGGATGTCGTCGATCAAAAGGACGTCATTGTCTCTATAACGTCGTTTGAACTCGGGTTGGGTGTTGGTGCGGATGGCCTCGACGAACTCGTTGAGGAACGTCTCCGTGGAGACGTAGCGAACGCGGTAGGTCGGGTAGTGATCGGCCACGTAGTGAGCAATACCGCGCAGGAGGTGGGTTTTCCCCAGTCCGGAGTCGCCGTGGATGAACAGTGGGTTGTAGCTCGCTGCGGGCGTCTCGGCCACGGAAAGTGCAGCGGCGTGGGCAAACCGGTTGGACGGGCCGATGACGAAGTGCTCGAAGGTGAACTTCTCGTCGCGCATTCCCTCGAGCCCGGCGACCACGGCCGGTCCGGGCGGTGGTCGGTCCGACGACTGGAGATTGGCGGCCGGCACATCGAAGGCCACCTCGTCCCAATCCGTGTCGATCTCGACTCGCACCGTCACATCGGTGCTTGTCTCTTCGATCGCATCTTGGACCAGACCGAGGTATCGACCCTCGATCCGCTCCTTCTGCAATCCGTTCGGCACGACGATGACAAGCTCTCCTTCATCGAACGCCACGGCCTTCGCTCCACTAAAGGTGGTGCGCCAAACGGCATCACTCACCTGTGCGCGAATGCTCTCTGCGCAGGTGGTCCAGAGACCATCAGCGTCGCCCATGTCTTCCACGTGTAATCCTGTCTCCACAGCCGCGTCCACAGGTGTGGACGACCCTCCGTACTCCCCCCCGGAAAGAGACGGTGGCAAATGGCAAAAAAGCCATTCACCACTTCCGCACTCCGACCGGCGTGGGCGGGCAACATATCAATGCTGTGGATACCCGCAAGCCGAAGAACAGAGACCCCGCGAAACGCCAGTTCAGCCGCTGTTTTCCGCAATCGAATTACATCAGTGGAACATTAAATGACATCTATGGCATTCATGGTGGACAGAGTTCACAAACCATCATGGCCCAGGAAACCCTTCTCCTGCCTGGTTGTTGACCACTCTCGCGGGCCATACCGTGACGGGTTGACGTCATCGGTTCCCTCTATTCGGAACCGTCAAACCCGTGGTGCCGACTCCTGCCCGCGGTATTCGGAGGATTACAATGAAGCGGCCGTATCAGCCCAACGTGCGCAAGCGGGCAAAGAAGCATGGTTTCCGTTCGCGTATGAGCACCCGTGGAGGACGCGCCGTCCTTCGCTCTCGTCGCCACAGGGGCCGCGCCCGCTTGTCGGCGTGATCGATCGGCTCGCCGACCGAGCGGACTTCGCACGACTTCGTGCGGAAGGTGTCCGTCACGGTCGTGGGCCGATCCGATTGGTCTCGCGACTCGACCCAACCGCAACAAACGCACGTTTCGCGTTTGCAGTCCCACGCTCTGTGGGAAATGCGGTGGTTCGAAACCGCAGTCGCCGGCGAATTCGAGCGGTATTGCAGGATCTTCATCGCGAAGATCCGGCATTTCCCACTCGAGGCGATCACCTGATCCGGGTGACGACGCCGATCGACGACTGGTCACACACCACGCTGCGTCACACCATGTCGACACTCCTCTCGCCCGAGTCGTCCTGATGAGTCCGGTCGCGCGCGTGCTTCGATCTGGTGTGCGGGGCTATCAGCGTCTCTTCGCCGGCCGACCCTCGCCGTGCCGGCACGTGCCTTCGTGTTCGAACTACGCGCTCGAGGCCCTCGATGGCCACGGCGCGGCTCGTGGCGGCTGGCTCGCCACCAAACGATTGTGTCGGTGCCATCCGTGGGGAACCCACGGCTATGACCCCGTCCCCGCTTCCCAGGAGCTCTAGTTAGATGTTCAACTTCATCGCTGACATTCTTGCCTTCCTCTATGAAACTGCGGGCCAGAGTTACGGCTTCGCCATTGTGTTGCTCACCCTGGCGGTCATGATCGTCGCGACGCCGCTGACGCTCAAGAGCACGAAGTCGATGTTGCAGATGCAGCGTCTGCAGCCCGAACTCAAGGCCATCCAAACCCGGTACAAGGACGACCGGCAGAAGATGAACGAAGAGCTGATGGCCTTCTATCAGGAGAATGGCATCAACCCATTGGGTGGCTGTCTCCCGATGCTGATCCAGCTGCCGATCTTCCTCGTGCTCTTTCGTGTGGTGCAGGGCGTCACCCGTCGAGCCACCGACATCGGCAGTCAGATGGGTTGGACGGCCGGCCGTCTTGGCGGTCGCGGCACACTCGACGGCCACGGTATCGATCGCACCGAACGAACGTTCGATCCTGAGAATCTGCCGCTCGACAGCGAGATGTACCAAGACCTGACCAACGACACCGAAATGGTCTCGTTCGGCATCGACTTGTCGCGCTCGGCGCAAGAAGTGCTCAGTGACAACATCTTCTCGTCACTCCCCTACTTGCTTCTGATCGTGATCGTCTTGGTGAGCAGCCTCTACCAACAGCGTCAGATCCAAGGGCGAAGCACCGGCGCGCAAGTGAATCCGCAACAGCAGATGATCATGAAGATCCTGCCGTTCATGCTCCCGGTCTTCAGCTTCACCATGCCGGCGGCCCTCGTCATCTACTTCGTTGTCTCGAACCTCTACCGAATCGGGCAACAGGGCTACATCACACAGTCCCTCTACAAAGGTGATGAGAGTCCGGGCGCCCTGCTGGCCAAACAACGGTCCGACGAGAAAACGACGGGCAAGAGCGGGGCCGACCGCAGCGGTGGCCGAACCACTCCGAAGAAGGGCGAGCCCACACCGAAGCGTGGTGAGGTCGCAACCAAATCCAAGTCGAACAACAAGAGCTCGAATAAGCAAAAGAGCGCGAAGGCATCGGGTGCCGGCCGAACCGGCAAGGCCCCGAGCCGTCAGTCCCGGGGCAGTGGACGAACCACTGACCCAGGGTCACCGCAACACAAAAAGCGCAAGAAGTAGCGTCGATTACCGCGCCACCACGTTGCCCCGCGAAACCGCGTGGCAGTGCAGCAGTGGCCCACGGATGGTGATTTGATCCTTCTAGCGCCCCGCATGAGAGGAGACAGAGATGGAATGGGTGGAAAGCACCGGTTCATCTATCGATGAAGCCAAGGAACGAGCCCTCGATCGGCTCGGCGTCCATGGAGATGACGCCGAATTCGAGGTGGTATCGGACATCAAGACCGGCCTGTTCGGCCGGGTAAAGGAGGAAGCTCGGGTTCGCGCCCGAGTCGCTCCCGCGACACCACGCGCCAAGGATGATCGGCGACGTGGCCGGAGCCGGGGCGGAAAGAGCCCCCAGAAGGGGAGCGGCAACCGCGGAGGCGGTCGCAACCGCAACCAGAAGAGCGACCGCTCATCTGGGAACGGAGCCGACGAGACTGGATCCAGGAAGGATCAGTCGACCTCGGAGAGTAAGGGCCGTGCATCGGGTGGCGGAAGCCGCAAGAATGGCGGAGACAAGCAGAAGCAGAAGACCGACAACGGCAACGCCAACTCGCGTGGCGAGAAGAGAGAAAAGACCATGAGCGACGACGAGGCAACAATGCCGCTGCCGGAGCAAGCCGATCTGGCGGAAGAATTCGTGAAGGGTCTGGCCGAATGCTTCGGCTCGCCCGTCGAGTTCACCCGCGAGGACATCGACGAAGAAGAGATCCGTATCACCGTGTCCGGCGACGACCTCGGTCGCATGATCGGACGTCGGGGAACAACGGCTGGAGCGATCGACGAGCTCGTTCGCACCGTGTTGCAGCGTCAGGCGGGGAGTAGCCGCAACGGTCGGATCCGTGTCGATGTCGGTGGCGTCCGCGCCCGGCGAGCGGAAGCGTTGGCCAACTTCTCCCGCTCTCAGGCTGAGGAAGTTCGCTCCTCGGGCAAGGCTCGGTCACTCGAGCCCATGTCGGCGGCCGACCGTAAGGTCGTCCACGATGCGCTGACCGACGAAGATGGTGTCGATACGCGGTCCGAGGGTGAAGACTCTCAGCGCCGCGTGGTCATCGTTCCGGAGTAGGCGGGTGCCCACTCCCGACTGGGACGCCCTGGATGCGGCCTGGCTACCGGCTCGAGAAGCCGGAGCGCTCGGGAGTGTCACAACTGAAGAAATCATTGCGCACGCGGCCGGGTACCTCCCGGCCGCGTGTCGCGTTCAGGACGAATTCCGAGGAGCCGACCTGGGGACAGGGGCCGGTGTACCCGGCGTGGTCCTCGCGGCGATGAGGCCGGCCTCGACCTGGACTCTGGTGGATGGGAATGCTCGTCGCTGCGAATTTGCGCAATCCGCGGCTCGATCCCTGGGGATCACGAAGCGGGTCGAGGTCGTGCACGCCCGCGCCGAGGAGTTCGCCCACGAAGCCGACCGGCGGGCATCGTACGATCTCGTGGTTGCCCGCTCTTTCGGTCCTGCCGACGAGTTGGCCGAGTGCGCGCTCCCGCTTCTGAAGTCCACCGGCGTGCTGAGCGTGTCGGTTGCGGACGAAACACGAGCGCGCTGGGTAGAGGCTGCTCCGGCCTTGGGTCTGCGCCTTACCGAACAAGGGGAGAGGCGTACGGGCCGATTCCTCCTCGTGGAGATGGATGGACCGGCGCCGGCGACGTGGCCGCGCCGTCCAGCCGCTCGTCGGCGCTCCCCCCTGCTGTAGAGGGCGCCAGCCCCCAAGGGCGTTTCACGTGAAACATCTCGTGAGCTGAACGAACCCCTGGCCGAGTTCTCGCGGACAGCCTGTTTCACGTGAAACACCGCGTCTGGGGAAAACATGGCGAGTTTTCCACAAGGGTGCTTGACCCGACTCTGGTGAGAGGCGAGGATGACAACGCTCGGGCCGTCCGTGTTTTCGGACACCCGGGCTCCAATGAAGGGAGAGTGCCACGTGGCATTCGTGCAAGAGGATGCGAGTCCCGCGTCCGTCCCCCGCATCTTCGCGGTGGCGAATCAAAAGGGTGGGGTGGGCAAGACCACCACCACCGTGAATCTCGGTGCATGCTTCGCAGAACTCGGCCAACGAGTCCTGGTTGTCGATCTGGACCCCCAGGCCAATGCGAGCACCGGCCTCGGTCTCAATCCCCGCCAACTCGACTACTCGCTCTACGACGTGCTCCTACAGGATGTTCCGATCGAGGACGTGATCGAACCCGTCTCCGTCAAGGGCCTCTACGTTGCCCCAGCCAGCCTGGACCTTGCCGGTGCCGAGATCGAGCTCGTTCCGGCCCTCAACCGTGAACGCAAGTTGAAGGAGGCCATCGATTCGGTGGCCGATGACTACGACATCGTGTTGATCGACTGTCCCCCATCGCTCGGACTTTTGACGATCAACGGGCTGACGGCGGCCAACGAGGTGCTCGTTCCCATTCAGACGGAGTACTACGCGCTGGAGGGCCTTGGCCAACTGATCCGCAACGTGGATCTCGTGACCCGCAATCTGAATCCCACGCTTGATCTGAGCACCATCGTCTTGGTGATGTTCGACGCCCGCACGAAGCTCTCGAGCCAGGTCGCCGACGAGGTTCGCGAGCATTTCGGGGACAAGGTCTGTCGTCAGGTCATTCCTCGAACCGTGCGTCTGAGTGAGGCACCGTCGTTCGGTCAACCGATCACGGCATTCGATCCGATGTCCCGCGGTGCGATTGCGTATCGCGAACTCGCAAAGGAGATTCTCGGTGGCCAAGCGTAGTGGTTTGGGGAAGGGGCTCAGCTCGCTGATCCCGGCAGATGTCACGACAGAGGGCGCCGTCTACCGAGAGATCGACGTCAACGACGTCGTGCCGAACCGGTATCAGCCGCGTGAGCACTTCGACGAGGAGACGCTGGCATCGCTGGCCGCCTCCGTCGCTGAGGTCGGCATCATCCAGCCGATCGTCGTTCGTGAGAATGAGGCCGGTGGATTCGAACTCATCGCGGGGGAGCGGCGTTGGCGAGCAGCGAAGCGAGCCGGCCTTCCCGCGATCCCGGCACTTGTTCGGGGCGTCGATGATCTTGCGAGTCTCGAGACCGCGGTGGTGGAGAACCTCCATCGACAGGATCTCAATGCGTTGGAAGAGGCGGCCGCCTACCAACAGCTGATCGAAGACTTCTCGCTGACGCAGGACGAGGTGGCGACCCGGGTGGGGCGCAGTCGTTCGGCCGTGGCCAACACGATCCGACTTCTCCAGCTCCCACCGACGGTCCAACGCCTGGTCGTCGAAGACCAGATCTCGGCCGGGCACGCTCGGGCCCTGCTTTCCACCCCGGACCGCGCGGAGCAGGAACGGTTGGCGAAGCAGATCGTGACCGACGGCCTCACCGTGCGCCAGGTGGAGGATCTCCTGAAGGGAGACGGGGAAGACGACGAGACGGTCGAGCGCGACGATGACGCGGAACCCGAAGCGGCCGAGGCCGCGGGTTCGCCTACCCCTCCGATTCTCCCGACGCCGGCCGTCCTCGAGCTCGAAGAGCTGTTGGCAGCGCGACTCTCGACTCGCGTCGCCGTGAAGCTCGGGAAGGGACCGGGCCGGCTGGTGGTCGACTTTGCCGATCTCGACGATCTCGAACGGATCTATCGGGTCATCACCCCGCCAGGGACCGTGGTCTAGCGGCCCGGATGTTCTGTCAGTTCAACTGACAGAATAATCCAGCCGGTGGACAGAACTGTGGACCACTGGGGATCAGTCTGTGGATACCGGCACGTCATCGGCCGTATCTGCACACCACGTGGTTACCGCGCCACGTAGCGCATCAGTAACGGCGGCGGCGTGCTCAACCACCACATGGGCGGGCCCGAGCCGGCACCAGACCGCCGGCATGCGGGTCTCTCTCAGAATAGGGAGACGCATACCGGTTGCCGGAACCGGTTGATCGAGCAGGCCGGCGAGTGCCGCTGCACAGTGGCCGGCCAGGGCTCGGCCACCGTGAGAGGTGAAACCCTCTATCTCGAAGTAGGCGATCTGATGGCCCTCGTCGGCCAGAGTGAGGCCGAGGTATGCGCTGCCATCCCACTCGTTGGCGGCTCGCGCCTGGTCCGAGAGGTCCGGTTGATGCAGGGTGACAACCTCTGCGCCGTCGAGTCGGAGGCGACGGGCGAGTCCATCGACGATGGCCGGAAGGCCGCCCGCCTCACCAATCACGAGTCGTTGTCCTTCAACGCCGGTGTGGTTTCGCAGAGTCTCGAAATCGCGAACCTCGGCGACCGTCTTCTCGCCGGAGCGTCGGCCGGCAAGGCGTTCGAACGCCGCCACCGTCTCTCGCCCCACGACACCATCAGAAGTGAGTCCCTGGTTGTGTTGGAAATCGCGGACGGCGCGTTCCGTGTCGGGACCGAAGATGCCGTCCAGCCAGCCGGCGTCGAATCCCAGACTGCCCAAGCGCTGCTGAAGGTCGGTGACATCATCACCCCGGGTCATCGGGGAGCGCAGGTAGATCATGCGGTCGCCCAGCCGGTGGTCGGCATCGACCAGCGCGGACCATGTCTGGCGAGCGCAGATACCGTCTTCTACGAGCCGCCGCGAGGCTTGGAACTCACGTAGTGCCTTCTCCGTGTGGTCATCGAAGATCTCCGCATCCCCCGTGTCGAGGAATCCAGCGGCCCCGAGTCGGCGATGGAGATCGCGCACCGCGAGGCCGTCGTGGCCGCGCGCGAGCGGCAGCCCGGCAGGTTCTGACGGTGGTGTCGTCGGCGGCATTGCCGCCGAGGATACTGCCCAGCGTCGACTGCGGAACTACAGGAACTCGGCGAGGTCGTCGAGGAGTGCCTGCTTCGGCTTCGCTCCGATGATGCGCTTTGCCTCTTCGCCGTCCTTGAAGAGGATCATGGTGGGAATGCTCATGACTTCGAATCGGCGGGCGATGTCGGCTGCCTCGTCGACGTTGAGCTTCGCGATCTTGATCGCATCACCCTTCTCGTCGGCGATTTCCTCGAGGATCGGGGCGATCATCTTGCACGGGCCGCACCACTCCGCCCAGAAGTCGACCAACACCGGCGTGGTGGCGCTGCCGATTTCTTCGTCGAAGGTGGCGTCCGAAAGCGTGCCAACTGCTCCAGCCATGATGTGGTCCTCTCTGATGACCTGATATTTCTGATGTCCTGTGTGAAGGAACGCCGACGAGACCGTGGCTATTCCCTCTCGGCAGGGGACCTTAGCCGTGCTGGTCCTCGAGCCAGCGCTCGGCGTCGAGCGCGGCCATACAACCCGAACCCGATGCCGTGACTGCCTGTCGGTAGATGTCGTCCTGCACGTCGCCGCACGCGAAGACGCCCTCGACGTTCGTATAGGACGAATCCGGCTTCGTGATCAGGTAGCCGTTGTCCTTCATGTCGAGCTGGCCGGCGAAGAGACTCGTATTCGGCTTGTGACCGATTGCGACGAACACACCACTGAACTGAACATCGTTCACTTCGTCGGTCTGGACATTGCGGAGCTTCAGGCCGGCGATCTGTCCCTCGCCGAGATATTCCTCGACGACCGTGTCCCACATGATTTCGATCTTGGGATTGTCGAAGGCTCGCTGTTGCATGATCTTCGACGCCCGGAACTCGTCGCGGCGGTGAATGATCGTGACCTTGCTCGCGAATCGAGTGAGAAAGCTCGCTTCTTCGATGGCCGAGTCGCCGCCGCCCACCACGGCGATCTCCTTGTCGCGAAAGAAGAAGCCGTCGCAGGTCGCGCACGTCGAAAGACCGTGGCCGACGAGTTCGTTCTCCTTGGGGAGGCCGAGCATGAGTGACTGGGCACCGGTCGACACGATGATCGAGTTGGCCCGATACGTCGGTTCGGCAGTGTCGGGATCACCGACCCACACGCCGAAGGGCCGCGCCGAGAAGTCGACCTTCGTGGCCTTCACCGTTTCGATCTGCGCGCCGAACCGCAGTGCTTGATTGCGGAAGTTCTGCATCAGCTCGGGGCCCATGACGCCGTCGGGGAAACCGGGGTAGTTCTCGACATCGGTGGTGAGCATCAGCTGCCCGCCCGGCTGATCGCTCGTGCTGCTCGGTTCGCCTTCGAGCACCAGCGGCGCCATGTTGGCGCGGGCCGAGTAGATCGCCGCGGTCAGGCCCGCCGGGCCCGAACCGATGATGATGACGTCACGAATATCGCTCACGAGAGCCTCTCAGAGTTCGTTGAAGTGGAGACGGGTCAGGAAAACCCGGCGTAGCAGGCGATCACCACGACGATGACGAGGTCGATCACTGCCGCGAGGGCAACGTTTCGCATGCCCGTTGTCTTCCGACTGGCCCAGAATCCGAAGCCGAGAATTGCGAGCAGGCTCCCGATCAGGAGGTGAGCCGCCCAGGTGGCGTCGCCGACCCCGTTGCCGATGGGCAGATACGCATCTGCGAGTCGGACCAGCATTGCCACCGAAATGATCATGGCGGCGACACCGAAGACGAGAGCGACGAGTCCGAAGACGATGCCGCGCAGGGCACGAACGGCGTTGTCGGTGCCCATGGTGCGGGCCTTGTCGACGTAGCCGATGATCGAATCGGTCGCGCCGACGATCCAGTCGTCTTGCACGGTGGGGGTGTCGTCGGCCATGGCGAGCGAGCCTATCCGCCGCTCTCTTCGCCCGCATCAGCTGGCTAGTTCAGGATGACGTCGCGCACCGAACACGTGGCCTGGTCGATCACGACGACGGTTGCTCGACCGTCGGGCATCTCGAACAATCCGACGGTGACCGGGTCGCCGGCAACGGTGGCCGTCGCGTAGTCGAGCGCGAGTACGGGGTCGTCGCCGAAGCGTTCAACGAGCGTTTCGAGAACGCTGGGGCAGTTGCCGAGTCCCACGGCGTTGAGGTTCTCGAGGGCTCGGCCACTCACCTCGTCGAAGGTGAAATCGTCTTCGAGTTCAGCGGTGGTCGTCGTCGTCGATGACGCGGGCTCCTCGTCGAGCCGAAACGCGCTCCATTGAATGCTCAAGGCATCACTCAGTGCTCCGATGTCGTCGAAGTCACCGATCTCCGCGGGCAACGGGTCGAAGGTGCCGTCGAGGGAGTAGAAGGCAGTGCTCGTGAGGAGTGCGCTGACTCGGGGGTCGAAGGTGGCCTCACCGTCGCCGCCCAACGCGTCGTCGGTCATCGCCGCCATGTCGTCGTCGGCCATGTCGTTGGCGGGCATGTCGCCCTCCGCAGCGTCGTTCGGCGCGCTCTCTTGCATCGCAACATCGGCGGCTGTCGTGTCGTCGCCGTTGTCGAACGAACCTCCGTCGAAGGAATCGTCGCTGGATGTGTCGGCACTGCCCGCGTCGTCGCTGTCGCTGCCGGTGTCGATCGCTCGCAGCGCGGGGACGGCAAGCGCCAATGCGATCACGCCCGCGGCGACCGTCGCGAGCCGTGCCGGCCACACCTTCCGCTGCGCAGAGGCGGCGGCCAGGTCAGTGACATTGCTCGCGGTCGCGCTCGCCGCCAGAGCGGTCGCGATCATTCGGTCGGCGTCGCCGGCATCGAGGGGAGTGACCGCAGTTGCGGTCAGCGTCTCGGCCGCGCGAAGGGCATCGAGGTGTTCGGCGAATGATGGGTCCGATGCCAACCGGGCGTCGACCTGCGCGACCTCATCGACGGCGAGTTCGCCGTCGAGGTAGGACGAGAGCAGCTCGTCGTCGGGAAGCGGTCGATCGGTCATGGGCTATGGGGTCTGACGTTCGTCGGGGGTGGTTTGGTTCCCGGCAATCGCGTCGGCCAGGCGGGAGCGGCCGCGCGCGATGCGTGACCGAACGGTGCCGGGCGCGATATCGAGAACCTCGGCGATTTCGGCGTAGTCCAGGCCGGCGACGTCGCGGAGCACGACGGCCGATCGAAACTCCTCCGGGAGCTCCGCCAAGCCACGATCGACGTCGATTCGAGCCGACACGGTCTCGGCCGGGTCGCGGGGTGACGAACTACCCACCGGTGTGAGGGTCGCGGTCTCGAATTCGGGAAGACCCGGATCAGGCCTTCGATTCCGTCGTCGAAGCTCATCGAGGCAAGCGTTCGTGGCGACGCGGTAGGCCCACGTCGAGAACTTCGCTCGACCATCGAACCGGGGCAGGCCCTTCACGATCGCGATCAGCGCTTCCTGAGTCGCGTCCAACGCGTCGGCGTCGTTGCCCGCGAGACGTCGACACACCGCATGGATGCGGTCCTGATGCATACGCAGCAGTTGATCGAGGGCCTTCTGGTCGCCTCGCTGTGCGGCGCTGATCAGCGTCGTTTCGTCCATGGGAGCGATCCGCGGACAATAGCCGAAGTGCCCGGCCGGTCGGACCTCATCGGATCGTGATCTCGCTGATCGAGAGCCGGATCGGCGTGTCGCCCGCACCGAGATCCGTGAGCCAGACGACAACGGTGTCGCCCCGACCGTCGACGGAGAGTTCGGCGATGGTGCCGAGTCCGGATCCACCGCCGACCGAGGGTCCGAAATCGGCGATCGAGTCGGCCTCATCGGCGGTGACACCGGTGGCGATTCGGATCTCGGTCGCCCACTGGTCGCTCCCCAGGGTGCGGACTGTCACCCGGTCGACATCGGTCACGCGGTCCAGGGTCAGTACGAGTCCGACCCCGGACTTCGCTCCGAGGTCGCGGGCGTCGTAGCGCTCGGTCGGCCATGCGGTGGATGGGTCGAGGTCGATGGAGAACTGGGCACGGTCGTTGTGCTCGCCGGGGACGCCGGTGCCCTCGGGGTCGAACGCCACGGCGGAGCGAATGCCGATGACATCGCTGCCGGTGAGTGGTGGGGGAGTGTCGTTGCCGCCGTTGGAGATCAAGGTCCATCCGAGCACGGCGATCGCGCCGAGGATGATCACCCCGAGAACGCGAGGCCAGCGTCGTCGTCGGGGTCGAACGGGTCGGCTCGGACGCGGGCCCACCGACGCCGCGATGGGCGAAAGGGCGACGGTGGGGCGTTCCGTCGGCGCCGGAGGAGAAGGGGGAGCAGGAGGCGGTGACAGTGTGGATTCGCCTCGCAATGCTGCTCCGAAGCTGGTCGCGTCGGGCCAGCGATCATCGGGCTCACGAGCAAGGCCTCGCATCACGGCTGAGGTCAATGACGGCGGTAGCGACGGGTGGCTCACCCGGAGGTCGATCGGGTCTTCCTCGAGGCGGGCGAGTGCGGTCGGCAGGTCGCCCTCGCGATTCCAGGGAGGGATCCCGGTCAGCGATTCGTAGAGCACGGCGGCGAGTGCGAACACGTCAGCCCGGCCATCGAGATGAAGACCCCGCACTTGTTCCGGGGCCAGATACTTGGCCGTGCCGAGCACGACTCCGGTGGCGGTGCGGTCACCAGCGTTCGTGGTCGCGATTCCGAAGTCGGTGAGCTTCGGTTGGTCATCAGTGGTGAGCAGAATGTTGGCCGGCTTCACATCGCGATGCACGAGTCCGTGCTCGTGCAGCGCGCTGAGTCCGTCGCAGATCGACGCGCCGAGCGCCGCAGCCTCGGCCGGGCTCAGCGTGCCCTGATCGAGACGTTGGCGCAGGTCAGGGCCATCGATCCACTCGAGGACGATCCCGGGTCGGTCCGTGATCGAGTCGTAGACCGCAACCAGATTTGGGTGGTTGACGGTCGCGGCGGTGCGGGCTTCCTCGACGAAACGAGCCTGGAAATCGAGGTCCGCGGCGAGGTGGTCGTGAAGGATCTTGACGGCGACACGACGGCGCAGGAACTCGTCTTCGGTCTCCCACACCGTGGCGGTGGCGCCCGACGCGCGGCGAGCCACGATTCGGTAACGATCGTCGAGCAGCTGCCCGGTGTCGATGGATGCCACGACGCGGAAGTTAGTGGGTGGCCGCCCCGCCGCTTCCGCGGCCGCCACCCGGAGCGTTCAGGCCGGTGTCTGGAAGGCGATACCCATGACTCGGGGGCCGCCATGGGTTCCGACGACGGGACCGATCTTCTCGATACGGATCTGATCGACGTCGACGACATCGCGGATCATCTCGATGAACACATCGAGGTCTGGAGCGTCGCCGTGCATGACGGCGAGGTTCTCGACCGGGCCGACCTCGACCAACTTGTCGCGCAGCCAACTCAGGGACTTCTTCCGGGTGCGTTGCTTCCCCGCCTCTTCGACCTGACCGCTCGACAGGTCGAGGATCGGCTTGATCGCGAGCATCGACCCCAGGAGCGCCGCGGCACCGCCGATGCGGCCGCCCTTCTTCAGATTCTCGAGCGTGTCGAGCGCGCCGAACACCTGCGTGCGATTGCTGAGCCCCTCGACGGCGGCGACGATCTCACTCGAGGAAGCGCCGTCGATACCCATTTGTGCGGCGGCGATCACGATCGAACCGAGTCCGGCGGTGATCGATCGACTGTCGACCACATGGACGTCGGCATCCGGCAGGTCGGCCTTCAGATTGTCGGCCGCGGTCTGCGCGGACTGCATCGTGGCGGAGAGTCCCGCGGAGATGTTGATGCAGACGACGCCGGAGGCTCCGCCGTCGAGTTGTCGGCGAAACGCGGCGTCGAACTTGCCAGGAGCGGGGGCGGCCGTTTCCGGGAGGGCTTCAGAGCCTTCCAGGAGGCGGTAGAACTCGCTGACGGTCAACTCTTCGCGGTCGATGTATTCCTTTTCACCGAAGCGGATTGACAGCGGTACGACTTCGATGCCGTACTTCTCGACCTCCTCGCCGCGAAGATCACAGGCACTGTCGGTCACGATGCGAACGGTCACGATTCCCCCTCTATTGGCGTCTCGGCTTCGACATCAACTTCTTGGACGGACGCGGCCGAGACCGTAGCAGCGACACGGTTGAGGCGGACACGAAGGATCGTGCGAATCCACCAGACGGCCAGCACGATCAACGCGACGACCGAGATGATCAACCCGAGTCCGGAGATCGCCGTCGATCGAATATCGACCGTGCCCGACCCGAGCTCGAAGAACCCACCGGGTGATACGACGGTGGCTGTGACTCGGGCATCACCCGAGGCGAGTGTCTCGACGGGAATGGTGAGCTCGTTCTCGCCGGGCGCCAGTGTGAGTGAGAGGCGGTCACCGTCGGGGAAACGGATCTTCTCGGCGGTCAACAGGAGTTCGACGTTGAGAGGAAGCGGCTGCCCGTTCACGATGGTGAGCGGTAGGTCGGTGCGACGGTCGGTGAGGGTGATCCGGTCGCTTTCGGCGATCTCGATCCCGGAGCTGAGTTCGCGGATCTCGTCGCCGATCCGGCTCACGTAGTTCCCGGCGGTGGACGCGTCGAGATCGGCGGAGACGGCGGCCTGGAGCTGATTCACGAACGGTTCGACGAGCTCGATCTCGGGATCGAACATTCGAGCCAGCGTGGCGACACCGGCGGTGGCCGATTCCAGGTCCGCGGCGAGTTCGCTCACGTCGCCGGCGGCCGTTGGCGCCAGAACCCCTCTCAGGGTGACGCCGTCGAGCCGGGCGAGTTCGCGCTGGGCGAGGGTTTCGACGGCGAACACCCGCAGGCTTCGACGGTCATCGATCCCGTCGAGCAAGCGTCCGAGGGCTTCGTGGTCCACGCGATCAAGGTCGAGGAGGACGCCGAGGTCAGTCGTGGCCTCCTCCGCGAGTGCGGTCAACTCTGCGATGGCGCGGTAGGCCGCGAGTTCCGGATCGGGGTTGGACAGGGTGTCGTGCAAGGCCTCGTCGACCCGAAGTGCGGTCATCGCCACGCCGTTCGAATCGAGTATCTGGAATGGCTGGTTGGGTGTGGCGGCACGGGTGGACGGGCTCAGCTGGGTGTCGGCGACCACGACCGAGGCTGCTCCGGCGGTGCGCAGCAACGTGAGGGTTTCCGGTGTGGCATTCGAGTCGAGGCGAACGATGTCGGTGGGTGGGGCACCGTTCAGTGATTCCAGGGTGTCGTTGCCGCGGGCGTACTGCGAGATGACCTGGTCGGATTCGTCGGCGAGTCGCCAGGCCTCTTCGTCCATGTCGACCCACGGAGAGCGCAGGAGTGGACGCCCGCCCAGGATCTCCAGAAGCTCGTCGAGCGCGTCGGGATCCGTGTTGGCGAGGGCCTCCAGAGTTTCGGGTCGAACCTCGGTCGTCACCGCGAGATCGGGGTACGCGGCCAGGGGCCCGGCCGCGTCGAGGACGGCGTCGACGTCGATGCGAGTGCGGAGGTCGGGCTGGAGAGCGACCGGCGCGAGCACCTGGCTCAGGAACGCCACCCGCACCCGTTGTTGTCCCCCGGCGGCCGGCGTCTCGTCCTCGAGCACGATCAGGCTCGTGGCGAGCTCGTCGAGCGTCTCGTCGTCATCGTTCACGAGTTGGACGACGAACGGCAGGACACCCGGATCCTGCCGGAGAAGCACCCCGATCTCGTCATCGTTCAGGGTGACGGTGACCACGTTGTCGGGACCCTGCGTCATCGTGGCCTGGTCGCGGCAGTCGCCGTCGAGAGTGCATTCGAAGTTCGCGATCCTGCGCCCCGACGACGGTGGATTCTCGTGGTGGTCGCGTACTTCGTTTCTTGTGAGCACGGGAGTGTCGTAGATCGTGAATCGCAGATGCGCGGATTCGGGCGCGCCGCTGACGCGGATGACGATCTCCGCCGGATCGTCGTCGACGAAGAGGGTTTGGGCCTGCAGATCCAGCGATCCGGAACCTTGGGCGGCGGCATCGGAGGATGCGAGCAGCAGCGCCGCACTGGCGGCCAGGGCGAGCCCGAATCCGGGGAGGAGCGCGGCTCGGCGCCGAAATCTGGTCATCGAACGGAGCGGGCGAGCACGGTCAGGTTGTGGTCGGCCGGCTGAAACCCGAGTTGTTCGTAGAGCTCGAGGGCGCGACCGTTGGCCTCCTGGGTGTTGACCCAGCCGACGTTGGCGCCCCGCCGACGCATCCAATGGAGCGCGTCGTGGACCAAGGCGGTGCCGAGCCCTGACCCTTGGCGGGAGGGATCGACGGCAAGGCGCTGGAGGAATCCCTGTGGCCCGGCCCGGCCCGTCACCGAGTAGCCGATGATCTCGGGATCACGGATGACCCTCATCCGACTCACCGGCGTTGCGTCCATTGCGTCCGCAAGTCCTTCTTCGTCCAGCCGCCAGAACTCGTCGAAGGTGCGGCTGTCGAGATCCAGGACCGCCGCTCGATCACCACTGGTGCCTCGTTCGATCCCGAGGCTGGAGGTCCAAGGCCAGCGTCGTCGCATCGGCGGGAGTCCACTGAGATCGTGTCGAAGGAGGTGGAGGTGCTCGCGCTCCTCGAACCCGTCCCGCAAGAACGCGGCCCGCTCCGGCGGGGCAACGGCGGCCGTGACGATTTCGTCGAATCCCTGCGAACCCAGTTCGGCCCGGGCCTTTGCCAACGCGGTCAGCGTGAGCGTGTGGGCCGGGCTCAGCGGGACGAGGTACGCGAGATCACCGCGTGCTCGCCAGCGTCCGGCGCGGAAGCGGGCGCCGTCGATCGTGAGTGACTGAAGGGCCATGGTTGGTCGCCAGGCTACGCTCCGGCGCGTGCTGCTGGTTGTTACCGACGAACGGTGTGCCGACCACATGGCCGGTACGAATCATCCCGAACGGCCCGATCGGCTTCTCGCCGCGATCGATGGGGTTGCCCGATCAGGCGTGCGCGACGCGATCGAGGTGGTGTCCCCGGTTCCCGCGGTCGACAGCGATCTGCGAATGGTGCACACCGTTGACCTCATCGACCGGGTGCGGGCGGTTGCGAGTGCCGGCGGGGGTCGGATCGACTCCGACACGGTGATGAACGGCGCCAGCCTCACGGCGGCGTTGCTGTCGGCCGGGTCAGTGCTGACGGCCGCCGAGCAGCTGGGCGCTCGGCCAGAGCTCACCGCCGCCTACGCCATCGTGCGGCCGCCGGGTCATCACGCCACCGCCGATCAGTCGATGGGTTTTTGTCTGTTCAACTCCGTCGCGATCGCGGCCGCGAGTCGGGCGGCCGCAGGGGAACGAGTTGCGATCGTCGACATCGATGCCCATCACGGCAACGGAACCCAGGACATCTTCTACGAGCGCGACGACGTGTTGTTCGCGTCGATACATCAGTCGCCGCTGTATCCCGGGTCCGGGGCAGTCGCCGAACGAGGGTCCGGCCGTGGTCTCGGTGCGACGATCAATCTCCCACTCCCGCCTGGCGCCACCGGTGACGTAGCCCGGGCCGGTATCGCCGACGTGATCACGCCCGCGATCGAGGCGTTCGCCCCCGACTGGATCTTCATCTCTGCCGGTTTCGACGGCCATCGATCCGACCCGCTCACCGATCTCGGCTACACGTCCGCCGATGTGGCGGACATGGTCGCCGACATCAGATCGCTGGCGCCACCGAGCCGCACTGTCGTTCTGCTCGAGGGCGGATACGACCTCGATGCCGTCCGAGACTGCAGCGCTGCGGTGGCCGCGGAGCTGGTCGGCGCAGTTCATCGACCCGAGTCCGCCACCAGCGGTGGGCCCGGAATGGAAATCATCGACGCGGCGCGCCGCCTGCACCACGAGTCATGAGCGAACTCCCCGCCGGCCTGGAGGCCGTGATTCGCCAAGCGAGCCCGCTCACCGAGCGGTTCACGGCTGCCGGACACCGTCTTTACTTCGTGGGCGGCGTGGTGCGAGATCACCTACTGGAGCGAGCGCGAACCGAGAACGATCTCGATGCCACGACCGACGCTCGACCTGAAGCAATCAAGGCACTCGTCGGCGATCTCGCCGATGCGGTGTGGACGCAGGGGGAGCGGTTCGGGACCATCGGTTGCACCGTGGGCGGACAGATCTACGAGATCACCACTCATCGGGCAGAGGCATACGACCACGACTCGCGCAAGCCGACGGTCTCGTTCGGTGATCGGATCGAGGATGACCTCGCTCGCCGCGATTTCACTGTCAACGCGATGGCCGTCGACCTGCTCGGCGGTTCGTTGGTCGATCCCCACGGTGGCCGGGCCGACCTCGACGCCCAGGTGCTGAGGACGCCTCTCGATCCCGAGATCTCGTTCTCGGAGGATCCGCTGCGGATGCTGCGAGCCGCCCGCTTCCACGCTGGCTACGCCCTTTCGCCCACGCCGGAACTCAGGGCGGCCATCACCGCGCTGCTCGACCGGATGACGATCGTGTCGGCCGAGCGCATTCGTGACGAACTCGAGAAGCTGCTGTTGCTCGACTCGCCCGGCCCCGGCTTTCGGTTTCTCGCCGAGACCGGCCTGCTTGGTCGAGTGCTACCGGATCTCGCGTCGCTGACCCCTGACGAAGCGGCCGGCCGGGGAGAGGTCGCCGGTGCGGTCGCGTCCGATGCTGCCGCGCGATGGGCGGCGCTCCTCGCCCCGAGTGGCATTGTCGTGGCTGGACTCCGGGCACTGAAGTTCTCGGGCACCCTGACCCGCGACGTGGTCTGGTTCGCGTCGGCGATCGACTGGGCGACATTTCCCGGTTCCCGATCGGCCGACGCGCCGTCGATCCGGCGTGTTGCGGCCCTGGTGCCGGGCGGTCGCCCCATCGGCGACATGATCGATTGGGTCGATGCCATGCGGCGGGTAAATGGCCTGGTCAGCGATGATGTCGACGACTTCCGACGAGCTCATGATGCGCTGCTGGCGACTGAGCCTGACCTGGCTGACCCCGAGGCGCTGCTCACCGGCGAAGCGGTCTGCGCGGTCCTTGGTATCAGTCCGGGGCGCGAGGTGGGGGTTGCCATGAAGTGGCTCCGAGACCTCCGCATCGAGGAGGGACCGATCGACGCCGCGGTGGCAGCCGATCGGCTCGTCGAGTGGTGGCCGTCGAGACCGAATCCCGACGCTCCCGATTTGAGCCGTTAGACCCCGAGCTTGCGGGCCCGCACGACGAGCGTTGCGGGCATGAGGTTCTGGTCCCGCCGTTCGAGCAGTTGGTCGACCGCGAAGTTCGTACGCGTCAGTGACGTCACGATCGACTCGGCCGTGTGGATCCATCGCTCACCGATCGCCTCGCGGTGGTCCCATGCGCTCGTGACCCGGTCAGGATCGTTTGGATCGGCGGTCAGTGCCGCGGGGTGGGGCACGGACATCACGAAGTGCCCGCCCGGCCCGACCACCCGGTGGACTTGGCGAAACACGCGGTTTAGGTCTTGCACGAACGAGAGCGACGTGACCGCAAGGGCGACGTCGACATGGTCGGCCGCCAGGAAGGCCAGCTCGGCCGGCTTCGCCTGGTGGAACTCGATCGTCACTTCGTGCTGCGCGGCCAAAGCCCGCGCCGCTCCCAACTGGGCGACGTCGTCGTCGATGGCGATGACACGAGCGCCCCTCGTCGCCAGCCCGACGGCCGTGTGGCCTTGCCCGCACCCGAGTTCGAGGATCCGGCGGCCGGGAATTTCGCCGATCAGCCGTCGCTCGACCTCCGGGTCGACGCCGAGCCCGAAGTCGACGGAATCCAGGGAGCGATCGACGTGAGGGGTGCGAGGGTCGTGCAGTGACATGGTGCTGAGTCTTGCCGCCTCACAGTGACTTCGTGCGGAGGGGTACCCTCCTGGCCTGTGGAGACCACAACATGAAGATGGGACTGGCCGAGGCCGTGTCCGGCCGCAGCGCCGGGATCGACTATCGGCTCGCGCGCGAAGCGACACTGACCGCCTGGCGAGATGGCGACCTGTCGACGGAGCAGGTCTGCGACGCGCAGCGAGAACTTCGTCGGAACGCCGAGTTCTGCGGCACTTCTCTCGGGTCTCCGTGTCCGGTTTGTGAGACGGACCATCTCGTCGAGGTCACGTATGTCTTCGGTCCGCGACTTCCGAAGCACGGTCGCTGTGTCACCAGCGACAAGGAGTTGGTGCGGATCGGGGCTCGAAAGTCGGTCAGTCAGTGTTTCGTTGTCGAGGTTTGTACCTCGTGTGGATGGAACCACCTGAATCGATCACGCTCGATCGGCGGTTGACGGCCATGGCGGTATCGACGCGACTGACCGCCGTCGACGTGCATGCCGAGGGCGAGCCGGGACGAGTGATCACCGACGGGGTCCCCGACCCGCCGGGCAACACCATGTTGGAGAAGGCCCAGTGGATGGAGGCCAACGCCGACCACATCCGCATGCGGATGTTGCGGGAGCCATCGGGATACCCGGGACTCTGTTGCAACATTGTGCTGCCGCCGACCGACCCTCGGGCCGACGCGGGCTTCATCATCATGGAGCAGACCGAATACGCACCGATGTCGGGGAGCAACACCATCTGCGTGGTCACGGCGCTGCTCGAGACCGGCGTGCTGCCCATGACGGAGCCGGTCACCGATCTGCGTCTCGACACACCAGCCGGCCTGATCACCGTGAGAGCCGACTGTCAGGCGGGCAAGGTCACCCAGGTGACGCTTCGCAACGTCCCGTCCTTTGTGCTGCATCTCGACCTGGAGATCGAGGTGCCGACGCTCGGGACCGTGCTGGTCGACATCGCGTGGGGCGGCATGTTCTTTGCGATCGCCGACGGCGACGCACTCGGCGTCGACCTCACGGCCGCCAATGGGGCGGAGATCGCTCGAGTCAGCGAGATCATCAGGGTCGCAACAGCCGAACAGATGCCGGTGGTGCATCCGCTCGAGCCCTCGTTGACCGGCCCTTCGATCGGCCAACTCCACGGTGCGTCGACGAGCGTGGGTGCCCACGGGCGCAACGCGGTGACGGTGGCGACCGGCGTGCTCGACTGGGATCGCCCGGAGACCTGGACCGGCGCCCTCGATCGTTGCCCGTGTGGCACCGGCACGTCGGCCCGAATGGCGGTGCTCCACGCCCGCGGCCTGCTCGGTCTCGATGAGGAGTTCGTCTACGAAGGGCCGCTCGGCACCACGTTCGTCGGCCGCATCGTCGAGGAGACGACGGTCGGGGAGTACACCGCGGTGGTTCCCGAGATCAGCGGACAGGGCTGGATCACGGCGTTCGCCGAGTACGTGATCGACGACACCGATCCCTTTCCGGAGGGGTTCACGGTCGGCGACATCTGGCCCTGACGGAAGCCGCTACTCGATGCCCTTCTCGAGGGCATAGCGAATGAGCTCCTGCTTCCGATTGAGATGGAGCTTCTTCAAGATGTTGCGGACGTGGTTCTCCACCGTTTTCTGGCTGATGAAGAGCTCTTCGCCGATTGCTTTGTAGGTGTGGCCGCGGGCGACGTGTTGGAGCACTTCGCGCTCTCGGGTGGAGAGGCCCTCGTCGGGACTGCTGGTCTTCAGTCGACGGAATTCCGTGAGCACGAGTGCGGCGAGCGACGGCGAGAACACGGGCTCGCCCTGGGCGGCCTTCCACAGTGAAATACGAAGCTCGTCGGGCTCGGTGGATTTCAGCAGGTAGCCGGCGGCGCCGGCCGAAACCGCGTCGAGTAGATCACGCTCGGCTTCCGACACGGTGAGGATCACGATCTTGGCGGCCTCACCCCGTTCGCGGGCCACTCGGAGTCCGCCGCCGTCGGGCATGTGGAGGTCGCAGAGCACGAGGTCGGGCTTCTCGCGATCGATCGCGGCGATGGCCTCGCCGGCATCGGCGGCCTCGCCGACCACCGTGAAGTTCTCGCCGAGATCGGCTCGCACGCCTGACCGCCAGATGGTGTGGTCGTCCGCGATCACGACTCGTACATGGTTCAGCTCAGCCATGGCCAGGGCTCCTTCCGCCGACCCAGAATCGCACCTCGGTGCCGGTTTCCGGGGATGAGGCGAGCTCGACTCGTCCGCCGACGCCCTCGATCCGGTCGTGAATCGAGTGGCGCAGGCCTCGGCCGGGCGACATTGCATCGACATCGAAGCCCGTGCCGTTGTCGTTCACCGAGCAGAAGACGAGGTGGCCGTCCGGGTCGTCCTCGAGGGGTTCGGCATAGACGACGACTCGGCCGGCCTGGGCATGCTTCGCCGCGTTCGTGATCGCTTCCGCCACGGCCCCGCCGAGCGCATGGTCGACATCCGCGGTTAGCGGCGGGAGGTCCTCGGGCAGCAGGCTCTGTACGGCGAGGTCGTATCCCTCGGCCACGCGTCGAGCGGCGGCGGCGACGGCGGCCTCGAAGCCGGAATCGGCCTCAGGGGTGCCCCAGAGGTGTGCGCGCAGGTCTCGATCCTGGCGACGGGCGAGATCGACGAGTTCGGTGTCGTCGCTGCGCCGTTGAATCACGGCCAAGGTCTGGAGCACGCCGTCGTGAAGGGTGGCGGCCATCTCTTCGCGGGCGCGGGCGGCGGAGATCTGCGTCGATGCCTCGCTCAATCGACGCATCACCAGAGCCGTGCCGATGGCGGCCAGCACGTACAACGCGGACTTCGAGCCCACGCCGACCCAGCTGTCCTGCCCGCCTCGTACTTCGAGCTCGCCCCACCAACTGCTGGCGGCAAGCAGGCCGGCCACAGCCAAAGCCGGCCGCATCCCGAAGACTGCGGCCGCGCTCAGAATTGCCGCGTGGGGCCAGGCCCACGGAAGCGACTGGCGCCGGGTCTGCTCCTCGATCCCGCCCCAGATGACGCCATCGAGGAGGAGCAACCCGACCCCGATCGAGGCTTCGGTCGCCACTGCGGCTGGGCGCATGAGCCAGCCGGCGTCGTTACGGGCCGCGAGGGTCGACCAGGCGGTGAAGGCGAGCGCGACGCCAAGGGCGACAAGGGCGATCCCGGTTCGAGTGAGGTGGTCGCGCTGGAAGAAGAGGGCGACCGCGGCCCAGGAGATCGTCAGCCACCGATAGGCCACGATGCCCCGAAGCACCCCGATTTCGAGGGAGCGGTCGAGCGGGACGAGGTCCGCCGGACCGGAGGGTTGAGATGCCGCCACATCCGCAGCGTAGGTCGCCGATCGACAAGGGGTATTGAGCTGGGCTCCGGGTGGCTGTACCATTGAAATCACCGCCGGCAGCCTCGTTGCGCTGGACGGGAAAGGAAGTCAGACATGGGAAACCTCACCGCCCCTGCAATCGCCGCACGGAAAACCCGTGATGGCAACGATCCACTGGTCATGGTCACCGCCTACGACGCGCCTGGTGCGCGTATGGCGAGTGAAGCCGGCGCCGATCTCATCCTCGTGGGCGACAGCCTGGCGATGGTCGTGCTCGGCTACGACGACACGCTGCAGGTGACGATCGACGACATGTGCCACCACACGGCGGCCGTGGCCCGGGCCAAGCCCGACTGCCACATCGTCGGCGACATGCCGTGGATGAGTTACCACGTCTCTCCGCAAGAGACCGTGCAGAACGCGGCCAAGCTCATGCGAGCCGGCGCCCATTCGGTGAAGCTCGAGGGTGGCCGCAAGCGTTTGCCGATGATCGAGCAGATCATCCAGGCCGAGATTCCCGTGATGGGCCACATCGGCCTCACCCCGCAGTCGATCCACACGATGGGCGGCTTCAAGGTGCAGGGCAAGCAGGCCGAACACGCTCGCAAGCTCGTGCAGGCCGCCAAGTCACTCGCCCACGCCGGCTGCTTCGCCGTCGTGCTCGAGGGTGTCCCCGTGCGGGTCGCCGAGATGGTCACCGAGGCGATCGATATCCCCACCATCGGCATCGGCGCCGGGTCTCACTGCGACGGTCAGGTGCTCGTCTACCACGACCTTCTGGGCATCGAAGATCGCTTCGTGCCGAAGTTCGTTCGCCGCTACGCCGACATCAAGAACCAGTCGGTCGAGGCGATCAAGGCCTACGCCTCCGACGTCCGTTCAGGTGCGTTCCCGAACCACGACGAGAGCTACCACATGGCCGACGAAGAGGCCGAGGAACTCCACCTCTACGGCGCGGGCTGACGGCAACGCTTCGCGTTGCGGGAGTTCGGCTGCGCGGCAACGCTTCGCGTTGCTTGGAGTTCGGCTGCGCCGAACTCCCCGCGTGTCAGGGCGGGTTAGGGGCGCAAGTCGTCGATGTTCCACCACGGGGACATCGCGAACTCGATCGAACGCGTGAAGGCCACCATGCTGCGAGGTAGTGGGTCCACGAAGTCGGCCCACTGCGTGCCGTCGGTGATCTCCGCAGTGGTCGGATCGATCGAGACCATCGAGGCGTCGGCCAGGCCGGCGTCGTAGAACGTGCGGTCGCACACGCCGTTGCGCCAGTAGATGTAGTCGTTCGCGGTGACCCACTCGCGATCCGAGGTGGCGGCGGGAGCGTCGGCCGGCAGGGCGACCTCGCAGCGGAGTTCGTTGCTTGCGTCGGCGCCGGCGAACAGCGACAGCCGTTCGCCGTCGGCGGTGTAGCCGGCGTGGCCCTTCGCGGTGAAGAGGTCGACCGAGTCGAGGGTGCCCTTGTCGCACTCGGCGTCGACCACCATGTAGCGGGGGATTCCGTCGGCGTCGTGGACATACGTCGACCATTCGGCCCGAATGCCGGTAGCGAGGCCCGACACTCGATACATGTTGAGTGTGAGGCAGTAGTAGGGCTCATCACCCTCGATGCACCGGATCGGGGCGAGCGGCATCGGCACGGCGATGTGGCGTTCGAATGCCTCGACCTGGTCAGCCTTGACCTCGAAGTTCAGATAGATCGACGGCGGATCGTTCTCGACCGTGAATCGCACGAGCGGCTTGGCTCGACCGAACGCCACGAGAATGGCGTCCTTCATCAACAGCTGGGAGTAGAGGACTCGCTTGGCCGTTGACCGGCCCCGACGTTTCCACTTGGTAAGGGGTGCAGGTTTCATGATCAGTAGTTCCCGAGCAATCGATCTGCCGCGACGAAGACCGCGGCTCGGCGGTCTTCCTTCATGGCTCGGTCGTACTCGTCGTAGTCGTCGTGCTCCCCACCCGCTGCTTGGTAGACCTCGCGCAGCATGAGTCGCAGAGCGTCGTCGTCGACTTCGGCGGCCGGATCGTCGGGTCCGATCACGACGGCGGGTCCAGTGATGGAGCGCCAGCGCCAGCCTCGACGGATTGCGACGGTGACTTCGGAGCCCCGCCGGATGTGGCCGACGCGGGCCGCGTCGCCGCGGGACACGAGAGCGATGGAGTCCTCGCCGCTGTCGGGGTGGGCGATCACACCGCAATTCACGACGCTCGACAGCACCCGGCCGTCGGCTTGCGTCGTGCTGACGGTGGCCAGCCCGTGCTCCTCGGCGAGGAACGCACGGAGGTCAGAGAGGTCGTTGCTCATGCTCTGAAGCTACTGTCGCACCATGCGCTCCCGCCTGCTCGCTCTCATCGTCGTCCTGGTCGTGATTGCCGGTGCATGCGGCGACGCCGAACCGCAAGCCGTCGAGGAAGATCCCACGACGACAACCACGACAACTGTCGACATCGACCCGACGACCACCGTCGCGGCCGCTCCGACGCTGCCGGACTACAGCGAGGAGATCGCTGGGCTCATCACGTCGCCGAATGACGCAACCCTGCCCGATCTCGACCCGCAGGACAGCGCCGGCGTCTACGGCTTCAGCCGTTACGTGTACCAACGAGTCGACGGCGACACCGTGATCCCGAGCCTGATCGAGGGACCACAGGGCTTCCAGACCCGCTGTCAGGAACTCGAGGACGAGTGCTCGTATCTGGAGCTCGCAGCGCTCTATGAGAGCGGAGACGACATCCCGTCGTATCTGCGGATGGATCGAGAAACGCTGGGTGAGCTCGTCGATCAGCTCGGTCAGACCGAGGCATACCTCGCGCAGTTCGAGACCATCGACGACGCCTGCGCGGCCGGCATGCGCGTGTCGTCGGGCCAGTCGCCGAACATGGGCATCCATCTCTACGACTTCACCGCAGGAAACAGGTTCGACCCGGCACACCCGCAGATGGTGTTGTTCGCGAAGGAAGGTGGCGCGGGCCAGGGCGGCGCCCAGATCGGCACGTGTGCCAACGGTCAGTGGACCGGCGACAGCGAGGGTTACCAGGCCGTTGGTGTGGTGTTCAACGTCGCCCAGTCCGACGAACATCCGGCCGGCTTTGCCGGTGATCTCGACAACTGGCACATCCACTTCAACCTCTGTCAGGGAGCGAACGTCGCGGCCGTCACCACCCGCGAGCAGTGTGAGGGTGCCGGCGGTAGCTGGCAGGCCGAGACCAACAGCTGGATGATGCACGCCTACGTCGCTCCGGAGTTTGATGCGCAGGGGGGCGTGTTCTCGATGTTCAACCCCTCGATCTGGCCGATCACCGACCCCGCCCTCATGGAGCAGAACTTCGTGATCCCTACCGGCGATGGCACGATCGCCGCACCGATCACCAACTTCGACTTCGGTGACCTCGAGGTCGACGTGGGCGACACCCTGCGCTTCGCCAATACCGACAGCGTTCCCCACACGGTGACGGCTGGATCCTCGTTCCTACCCACACCCGACTTCTTCGACTCGGGATTGCTGGGCACGACCGATACCTACGACCTCAGCTTCGACACCGTCGGCGAGTACGAACTGTTCTGCGCCCTCCACCCCGAGATGACCGCCACCGTCACCGTCAACTGAGCGCGGAGATGAGGGCGTCGATCTCGTCGTGAGTGTTGTAGATGTGCAGCGAGGCCCGCATGAGCGGCGGCAGGTCGCGGGCCTCTGAGTCGAGGAGGGCGCTGCCCGGAGGAACGACGCTGACGTTGATGCCCTTCTCCTGAAGCTCCTGCGTCAGCGCGCCGAGATCGCGATCGCCGAGGGTGAAGGTGACGATGCCGCAGCGAGTGGATCCGAGGTCGCGGACCACTGCGTCGGGGACCTCGTTCGTCAGCCGTTCGCGCAGTGAGTCGGACACCTCGGTGATGCGGGCCTCGATGGCGTCCACGCCGAGGTCGAGGGCGTAGTCGACGGCGGCGCCGAGCCCGAGCAGACCGGCCCAGCCCTTCTCCCAGACTTCGAAGCGCGACGCGTCGGGCTTGAGTTCGTAGGTGGTCGGACTCGTCCACGTTGCCGCGTCGTGATCGATCGTGATCGGGTCGATCGTCTCGAGAACCGCTTGGCGGACCCAGAGGAATCCAGTGCCGCGAGGAGCGCGGATGAACTTCCGGCCCGTGGCGGTGAGTGCGTCGCAGCCGATCTCTTCGACATCGAGGGGTATCTGCCCGGCTGACTGGCAAGCGTCGACCAGATACGTGATGCCGTGCGCTTTGGCGACCTTGCCGATCGCGGCGACCGGGTTGACGAGGCCGCCGTTGGTGGGCACGTGGTTGACGCTGATCAACTTCACGCGGTCGTCGATCATTCGCTTCAGCGCTTCGACGTCGAGTTCGCCGACCTCGTTGTTCGGCACCACCTCGACGACCGCACCGGTACGAGCGGCGATGTGGAGGTAGGCCACGTAGTTGGCGCCGTATTCCGACTGGGTCGTGAGGATGCGGTCGCCCTCGCTCCACGAAAGCGAGTAGACGAACAGGTCGAGCGCGGCCGTGTTGCTGGTCGCCAAGGCGACCTCGGTCGGCGCGCCATTGACCAGGCGGGCGACCGAGTCGTAGATGCCCTGGATCCGGTCGGCCACCGCGTCGTGGGCTTCGTAGCCACCGATTCGAGCTTCGAGTTCGAGGTGCTCGATCTGGGCGCGGAGAGCGGCCGTGGTGGGCAGAGCGGCCCCCGCATTGTTGAAGTGGATGAGGTCGAGACATCCGGGGGTGTCGGCGCGAGCGCGGGCGACGTCGATGGGTGGCGAGGCTGGGTGCACAGCCCGAGGCTAGGCGCAGTCGATGCCGACGTCGGCCTGGATTCCGGTGTGATCCGACGGCCAGTAGAGGCCTTCATAGGGCTCGTCGAGTGGAGTGTTGGCCCACCCACCGGTGTCGGTGCCGTCGCCGTCGGCGTCATTCGAGTCGACCACGAGGTCACACCCTTCGGGCGGACGAGCAAGCACGAAATCGATGCGTCGCTTGGGCACGTTGTCGCTCACGTCGAGACCGGCGTAGTCCGTGTCGACGTCGTTGCCGATCCCGGTCGTGCATTCGGGACCGCCCTCTTCAGGACATTCGGGATTGCCCGCGGCGAGATGGGTGTCGATGAACCCCGCCTGGATCAGCGTCTGGATCCGTGGTTCGTCGATGCGTTTGTTGAGGTCACCGATGATGAGCTGCAAGGACCCCGGTGCGGCCCGTTCGGCCAGGAAGGCGAGCGTCTCGTAAGGGTGGCAGTCGCCGAGGAGTGAGTCCGCGGGGCAGTCGGGATGACAGGTCGTCAGTTCCGTGTCGGGACTGCACGGCGGGTTCGCCGAGCTGCTGGCGTAGTGCGTGGAGAACACGTCGACGACGAGACCGTCGCCGCCTTCGAGTTGGGCCCAGTGAGCGGACCAGATGTTCTTCCCGGCGAGGTCGGTGCGTTCGTGTTCGATCACTGGAAGCGTGGTCAGGATCATCTCCTGATCGAAGAGCATGAGGTCTTCGGTGAGCAGGACGTGGTTGCCGCCGCAGAGGTCGGGCAGGCGTCCGGGGACCACCTCGAACCAGCGGGCGGCGATCTCCTGGAAGGCGATGATCTCGGGGCATCCGAGGTCGTTCTCGAGATAGTTCCAGAGGATCTGGACGCGGGCCTCGACATTGCACTGATCGGTGTCGAGCGCGCAGTCGGACACGGGCGGGGTGATTCCGTGGAGGACGTTGATCGTGGCGACCTCGATGTTGGTCACCGGCGGAGCCGCGGTGGTGGTCGGCGGCTCGGTCGTGGTCGGAGCGGGTGTCGGAGCCGTGGTCGGGGCCGTCGTCGGCGGCGCGGTCGTCGTGGTGGCGGATCCACCGGCGTCGTCACCGCCACAGGCCGCGGCGAGGAGCGCCAGCGCCAGAGTCACCGCGACGAGTGACCTCACAAGGCTGCGGCCATCGCGGCGACGGCGGTGTCGGCCATGTCCTCGATCGGGTCACCGTGTCCGGCGAGGAGGGTGTTGAACGAGAGTTCGGCCAGGCGCCGGGCAGAGTCCTCGGCGACGCTGTGGTCGGTCGAGAAGGTCGGGTTCGGGCCCTGCACACCGCCGCCCTGCGTATTGAGCGCGTCGCCGGCGACGAGCAAGCCGACGTCGTGATCGATCACGGAGATGTGCCCGTTGGTGTGTCCGGGAGTCGCGATCACTTCGAGTCCGAAGATCTCGTCGCCATCCGCGGCTGGGGTGATCGGGTCGAAGTCGATGCCACCGATGTCGTCCTCGCCCGCATAGGCTGTTGCGCCGGCCGCCATCTGCATCACTTCACCGATCGACCCGATGTGGTCGGGGTGAAGGTGCGTCAAGACGACATGGGCGACGTTCGAGTAGTCCAGCCCGACGCCGGCGAGCGTTTCACCTATGTCGTCGGCACTGCCGGGTACCCCCGTGTCGACGACGGCAGCTTCGCTCCCGCGAATGAGCACATACGCCGACACGTTGCCGATCTTGCTCCGGGCCCAGGTGAGGCCGGGCTGTGGCGGCAGCCCGTCGCTCGTGGACGTGGTTTCGGGGGGCGCCGTGGTGTTCGCGGTGGTCGTCGTGGAGGTGGAGGTCGTGCCGGGTGCCGTCGTGTCCCCGTCGTCGCTGCAGGCCGCGATGAACGCGGGGGCAAGTACGGCGAAGGCCATCGTGCCCTTGCCCATCTCGCCGAGGAAGGCGCGGCGGCGCCATTGGCGGGGGCCTCTCACCTGGGGCATGAAGATCGGCTGATCGTGATGGTGGTGGCCGACTGGGGTGCCGTCAGAACGATGGTTGCCGCACATGGCCAGACGTTAGGCGTCGAGCTCTCGCTGTGTTCGGGGAACTCGCCGTTTCCCCGGCGGCTGTCACACCCCTCGGGCAAAGTGGTGGACATGCGCTGGACCGGTAGCCTTGCTCCGTTCCCGAATGGTTTTCATTCGGGGCATACAACCGAAACAACCCCTGCCCCGGGAAGGGGCCCCGCAGTGCGGGTCCAGAGGAGGTGCGCTCGTGGCCATTTTGCGAGCCTATGAATTGATGATGATCATCGATATTGATGTCCCTGAAAACGACATCTCGAAGATCATTGCCCGTACCGAAGGTCTGATCACCGATGAAGGTGCCCGGATCGCGTCGACCGATCATTGGGGTCGACGCCGCTTCGCCTACGAGATCAACCACAAGACCGAAGGCAACTACGTCGTGTGGGAAATCGTGACCGAAACGGCCGGGCTCCCCAACACCGAGCGCCAGCTCCGTCTCGCGGACGACATTGTTCGCCACAAGCTGTTCCGACTTCCCGAGAAGGAAGCCGCCAAGCGCGGTCTCTTCGGTGAGCCGGCGCCGGCTCCTGCCGGCTGATCGGAAGAGGTACCGACATGGCATTCGACAACACCATCACCGTTGTGGGCAACGTGACCCGCGACCCCGAACTGCGGTTCACTCAAGGCGGCATGGCCGTCGCGAACTTCGGCATCGCCTGGAACAAGAAGAAGGCTGATGGCGAAGAAGAGGTTTCGTTCTTCAACGTGAGCTGCTTCCGCCAGCTTGCAGAGAACGTCGCCGAGTCGATCACCAAGGGATCGCGCGTCGTGGTCTACGGGTCGCTCAGCCAGCGTTCGTGGGACACCCCCGAAGGCGATCGCCGCTCTGCGGTCGAGATCATCGCCGACGACGTTTCCCCGAGCCTCAAGTGGGCATCAGCCGAGATCCGCAAGAACGAATTCCGCGGTGAAGGCGGAGGCGCCCAAGGTGGCGGAGGCGGCGGCGGTGCTCAAAGCCGTCCTGCGCCCAACCAGGCCCCGCCCGCATACGACATGGACGAGGAGCCGTTCTAGCCCTTTCGGCGGAACGAGTTCCACACATCAGATTCAGAGAACGGAAAAACCAGCAATGGCCAAAGTGAAGAAACGCGGCAATCCAAAGAACATGAAGGACGCCCGCCGCGGCGGCAAGAAGAAGGTCTCGATCCTCTCCCAAGAGAAGATCGAGTACGTCGATTGGAAGGATGCGAACCTCCTGCGTCGCTTCGTGTCAGAGCGGGCCAAGATCCGCGCTCGTCGGGTCACCGGCAACAACACGCAGCAGCAGAAGCTCATCGCCGATGCGATCAAGGTCGCTCGTGAGATGGCTCTGGTTCCCTACGCCAACCGCGTCACCACCCAACGCAGCAACCGCGATCGCGGTGAGCGCGGTGGGCGGGCCGACGGTCCGGCGCCTCGTCCGAGCGGGCCGCCGCCCGGAAGCGATGAGGAAGGCTACGAAGAAGGCAACACCGGCGAGGCCGATACCACGGTCATCGAGGGTGTCACCATTGATGGCGATCAGGCCACTGTTGCCGACGCCGTGAGCGAGGAGGCGGAAGCGTGAAGGTGATCCTGCGTCAAGACGTCGACGGACTCGGCCGCAAGGGCGAGATCTGCGATGTCGCCGATGGCCATTTCCGTAACCTGCTCAACCCCAAGGGTCTCGCCATGAAGGCGACCAAGGGTGCCGCGGCTCAGGGCGAGGCAATGCGTCGCGCTGCGTCCGTGCGAAATGCAGAGAGCCGCGCGGAGGCCGAAGAGGTCGCCACGAAGCTCGTGCCTGCGGTCATCACCATCTCGGCGAAGGCCGGCGATGGTGGTCGATTGTTCGGCTCGGTCGGCGAAGTGGAAATCGTTGAGGCCGTTGAGGCTCAGACTGGTGCGGTCATCGACCGTCGCACGCTGAGCCTCGAGAGCCATCTGAAGGAAATCGGTCAGGCGATCGTGATGTGCAAGCTCCACCCCGAGGTGGAGTTCCCCATCACGGTCGACGTGATCGAAGAGTGAGCGATGCGGCCACCCGAAGAGGGTGGCCGCACTCACAATCCCCAGGTCTCCACAGGGTCGTCCACAACGCGGCCCGTCTGTGTACAAGATCTATCCACAGGAATCGCGCCTGATATCCCCTGGAAAATGCACGATTCCCCCTGGTTCCGCACAGGGGCCAGAGGCCACCATCGTCCGTCGGCCTGGGAAGTGGATGTGAGATCAACATGGTGATGAGCGAGATCGACACGAGCCGTACGGCTCGGGTCCCACCACACAACCTCGAAGCCGAAGAGTCATTGCTCGGCGCGATGCTGTTGTCGCGAGATGCCATCGCCGATGCGGTCGAAGTGGCGCTCGTCGAACACTTCTACCGCCCGGCCCACGCCCACGTCTTCGATGCAATCTCGGCGCTCTACGCGGCGGGCGATCCGGTCGACCCGGTCACCGTTGCCGAAGAACTCGATCGCGGTGGCGTGCTGGAGTCGATCGGCGGCCTCGACGGCTTGATCAGCCTCCAGGTCAACACGCCGGCGACGTCCAACGCCGGCAAGTACGCCAGCATCATCCAGGAGCGCTACACCCTCCGCCGACTCATCGAGGTCGCCGGCGAGATCGCCGAAATCGGCTACGGCCGACCCGACGATGTCACCCGGGCAGTCGACGAGGCCGAGAACATGATGTTCCAGGTCGCCCAGGGGCGGGTGGCCGACACAATGGGCGAGATTCGGGATCTCCTCGACGCCACGCTCGACCGACTCGAACAGCTCTACGAGGCCGGAGAGGGCATTACCGGCACACCGACCGGCTTCGTCGATCTCGACGACCTCCTCTCTGGACTCCAGCCCAATGCCCTCATCATCGTGGGAGCGCGGCCAGCGATGGGCAAGACCGCGTTCGCACTCAACGTGGCGTCGCATGCGGCAGTCAGAGAGAACAAACCAACGTTGATCTTCAGCTTGGAGATGGGTCATCTCGAACTCACCCAGCGTCTGTTGTGCTCCGAGGCCAACGTCGACGCGAAGAGCATGCGCGACGGCAACCTCAAGGAAGAGGACTGGACGCGGATCTCCAACGGCATCGGCCGTCTGGCCGAGGCCCCCCTGTGGATCGATGACAACCCGAACCTCACGATCATGGAGATTCGGGCCAAGGCGCGCCGGCTGAAGAGCCGCAACGGCGATCTCGGTCTGATCGTTGTCGACTACCTCCAACTGATGACGGGTCGGGCCGGCGCCGAGAGCCGCCAGGTCGAGGTCGCGGAGATCAGTCGTGGTCTGAAGATCCTCGCTCGCGAGCTGCAGTGCCCGGTCATGGGGCTGTCGCAGCTCTCTCGAAACCTCGAGATGCGACAGGACAAGCGACCAATGCTCGCCGACCTCCGCGAGTCCGGCTCCATCGAGCAGGACGCCGATGTTGTGATGTTCCTCTACCGCGACGAGGTCTACAACCCGGGTAGCGAGAACGAGGGCATGGCTGAGGTCATCATTGCCAAGCATCGCAACGGGCCCACCGGCACGGTCAACCTCGGGTTCTTGCCCCGGTTCACCGCGTTCAAGAATCTGACCCGCCGCGACGTCTGACCGTTCCCGACATGCGTGCGATGCTCCTTGTGGTCGGTGGCGTGGTTGCGGGAGTGATCGCCGTGCTGGGCGTGGCCGCCTTTGTGATCGGCGACGACGGCGAAGGTGCAGAGCCGAGAGCCATCGAGCTCTCGTTCCGGTCGGTCGAACACGACGAGGTCTCGGCGGAGAACCTCGTGGTGGCCTGGAATCGCTGGCGCACGTCCACCTTCGTGAGTTCTGGCACCTGGACACGCACCCTCGACTCGTCCGACTCCCCGCTGACGGGCGATTCCTATACGGCGCAGGACCCTCCTCGCCGTGTGGTGCTTCGTCTCGGCGCCATCATCGAGCGGGTCGACGGGGCTGTCGTCACCTGTGACAATCCCGCGGAACCGGTGATCGTGCCCGAGTGTTCGGAGTTCGCCGGTGGTGCCTCCTACGACGAGCGCCTCCGTCGAGAGATGTCGTTGGTGCTCGACTACGTGATCGGCGAGGGCCGTATCTACGACGTTGCCGAGATCGACGGCTGCTTCCACGTCGAGCTCGTCGCCAACGCGATCCGTTCGCCGTGGGGGCGGGCGGCGCAGTTCTGTTTCGACGACGACACGGGGGCATTGATGTCGAGCCGCGTGCGCCGGGAGAGTGCCGTCGATGAAGAGGTCACGACCTTCGTCCGCGCCGAGGTCCTCGACACCGACTTCCTCTCCGACGAGGAGTAGAAGCGAGAGGGGGCGGAGGCTGAACAAGTGCGCCAGCACCCTGGAAAAGCGCTGGTGGCGTGTGTTGGAGGGCGTTCAACCCCCACCCGTCTCTCATAGGGCTGCCGGGGGCGAATCCGGCGGCCAGTATTTGTATCGGTGGCGATGGTCGCGACTTGACGGACTTGGAGAATGTCGGGTCGAACGGCCCGGTTGGCAGGGGACGAACGAGCGAACCAACATGACCACATGTTCTTGGGCGACGATCTTTTGCCATGGCTGGTGTTGGCCATCGGTGGTGCGATGGCGGTCGGGAACCTTGCGGCATTGATTCGGCCGCCCGACGAATCGCACCACGATGAGGACCTCGAGCGGGCGCCCGTGGTGCGCAGCATCGTCTTCATTGTTGTGGGCGCGATCGCTGCGGTCTGGGCGCTGGGCAGCCTCATCGTTGGCTGACGCGACGCCGCCGCCCCGAGGGAGCGGCGGGTGTAAGAGAGGGGGCGGAGGCTGAACAGGTGCGCCAGCACCCTGGAAAAGCGCTGGTGGCGATGCGTTGGAGGGAGTGTTCACCCCCCACCCGTCTCTCGGTTGCCGGCGGGGGCGAATCCGCCGGACACCACTATCTTCGGCGTGGCCCAGGGGGTGCTTGAGCAGATTCTCGGGGATTACCAGCGGGGTGGACGCCGTTCGTTGAGGGCGGCCGCTCCCTCTCGGTAGTCGGTCTCGCTCATCATCTGTTCGAGCCTCGCCTGGGCGTCTCGAACCGATACTGCGGGATTGTCGTGGGTCGCGTCGTAGGCCAGTTGTTGTCGAGTCGCCCGCAGCGAGCTCGGGCTGACGGTCCGCACGAGCCCGTGTGCGTAGTCGAGAGCGGCGCCGAGGACGTCGCCTTGGGGAAGCGACGCGTTGGCCAGGCCGATGTCTGCGGCTTCGGGTCCGAGGACGATGCGTGACGTGAGCAGGATGTCGCTGGCTCGACCGTGGCCGATGAGGCGCGGCAGGATCCACGAGAGTCCGTATTCGGCGGGGAGTCCGAGCTTGCCGTGGGCGCTGGTGAGCTTGGCGCTCTCGGCGACGAAGCGAATGTCGCACCAGCACGCGAGCGCGAGGCCGACTCCCGCGGCGGCGCCGTTGATGGCGGCGACGGTGACGACGTCGAGCCCGAGGAAGTAGGCGAAATCGGCGTCGTATTCGTCGCGTATGCCGTAGCCGGGGTTGGCCAGATCGTCGGGTGTTCCGGCGTCGTAGGAACCTCGTTCGGCATGGCCGGCGAGCGCCGCGGCGTCGCCGCCAGGACAGAAGGTCTTGCCTGCGGGGTCACCGGTGATGACGATCACCCGCACCTCGGGGTCGTTGTTGCCGGCATCGAGCAGATGGCGAAGCTCGGTGTGCATCCGTCCGGTCCACGCATTGTGGGACTCGGGTCGGGACAAGCTCAGAGTGGCGACACCGCGGTCGACCTCCCAGCGTGTGGTCTTCAGGTCCATGGAGGGACCCTAGACAGCCGGTTGCGGTCTGGCGGCATGGCTTCTCGCACTACCGTCGTCGGGTGCGGTGGATCGCGACGTTGTGGGGGCTGCTTCTGACGGCCGCGGTCGCGGCCTCGCCTGCCCACGCGCAGGAGCCAGCGTCGGATGTGACGTCGGTGTCGGCCGCCGCGACCTATGTGGTCGATCCCGTCGGGGGCCGAATCGACGCAAGCGTGCGGGTAACCGTGACGAACCTCGAGCTTTCGGGCGGACGGTCGGTCGACGCTGTCTCGATTCTGCTCCCGACTGCCGCGGGCGGATTGGTCACAGCGACCCGGAGCGGTGCACAGATGGAGGTGGTCGCCGGTCCGATCGCCGGAGACTTCCAACTGTTCTCGCTGGGGTTGGGGCGCGCGGTGGGTCCGGGTGGCCGCGCCGAGCTCGACGTCCGGTTCTCGATGCTCCAGCTCAGCAGCGATCGTGAGGTCTCCGCCACGCGCATCAACGAGGCGTATGTGAGCTTCCCGGCGCGTGGGGTGGGCGATTCGGCCCGCGGGTCGGTGCGAGTCGTCCTGCCCAACTGGTTCGAGGCGCGATGGGTCGGCACCGGTGCCATCGACGTCGAACCCGTGTCGTCGGTTCAGGGATTGGCGCGGGTGTTCGAGACGGTGGGCGTCGGAGCCGATTTCGTGGCGATTGTCGAGGCTCGCCATGACGATTCGCTCGACCGGCGGGCCGTGGATGTCCGCGGGGTTCCCGGCGGGGTCGAAGTGGCGTCGTGGCCCGGTGACGCGATCTGGCGGGCCTCGGTGGAGCAGGATGTTGCCCGACTTCTGCCCCGCCTCAGCGAACTCGTCGGTGAGCCATGGCCGCTGACCGGTGCGCTGGTGATCAGGGAGACGAACGCCGGACTCGTCCACGGCTACGGGGGAGCGTTCGTCCGCACCGCGACGGGTGGTGGTGAGATCGAGCTGGGCCCGACCTACTCGGATCGAGTCTTGGCTCACGAACTCGCTCACGCGTGGTTCGACGAGCGTCTCGATCCTTGGCTCGCCGAGGGGTTGGCGGAGGAGTTCGCTCGCCAGGTGGCTTCGTCTCCCGGCAACGATGCCGTGGCTCGACGTGAGGATGCCGTCGCGGTTCCCCTCGAGGAGTGGATTCCCTTGACTGGCGATCTCGAGCTCGACCGCTACGCCTACGCGGCTGCCGGTGCGATGATGCAGTCCGTCGCCGATGACCTCGGCCCGGACGCGGTGCGGACCGCGGTGCGCGGATTGCTCGACTCGACGTCCGCGTATGCATCGGAACTGCCGACGGGTGCGGGGTTGGTCGACTGGCAACGGTTCCTCGATGCGGTGGACGAGGCGGGCGAGACGGATGTCGAGGAAGCGCTGGTCGAGTGGGTTCTGAGCGCCCCCGGGCCCGAGACGTTGGACCGTCGGCGAACGACTCGTGACGCGCTCGATGTCTTCGAAGGCCGAGCGGCGGCGTGGGGCGTGCCGCTCGCGATTCCCTTGGCCATGACGAACTGGGACTTCGACCGTGCCGACGAAGCTCTGGGTGCGGCGAACGGGCTTCTCGACGAGCGCGATCGACTGGCCACCCGGAGCGCCGAGCTCGGGGTGACCGGTCCCACCGACGCCCGCGATGTCTTTGCGGTCGACCCGGTCACGGCGGCGACGTTGCTGCTCTCGCAAAGCGAGGGGCTCGACGCGGTCGAGAGGGCGCAGGCATTGGGCGTCGACGACCGGAGCTGGATGCAGGCGGTGGGGCTGTGGGGGGATCAGGTGGACTCGCGAGTCGACCGCGTTGTCGCCGCCTACGAAGAAGGTGATCACACGTTCGCCATCGCCGAAGCCGGAGAACTCGGCTTGCTCATCGAGGATGCGGAGCGGACGGGACAGCAGCGAATCGCCGGTGCCGTGTCGATCGTGGCGCTGATCGGTCTCGCGCTGGTGCTCGTGCGGCTGCGCCGGCGCTTCGGCGCGCACTCGCTGCGGACCTGACGGTCGGTAGCCTTCGTCCTCGTGCCGGTCAGAGGACATCGTCGAGTAGCCGGAGTCGTCCTGGCCTTTGCCATTGCGTCTGCGACGTGGGCCGCGCCCGCGGCGGGCCAGTCGGACCCGGTGCTCACGGTTGCCACCACCGCCGACTATCGAGCGGTGCCTGAACTCGGTCGTGTCGAAGTCGAGTTCGGCTATGCATTCGAGAACCTGACGTCCGCGACGGTGTTCCCCGGCTTCTTCGAGTCGATCCCCGCGGATGCGGTCGATGTCGTTGTCACCGACGACCGAGGCGAGATTCCCTATGGGCCGACGGCGGAGTCAGAGGGATTCGAGACCTGGCTGATTGCCTTTCGCACCCCACTCGACCCGGGCGACTCGGTCGACATCACGATCTCGTGGGTCATCGAAGGCGAGCCTGCACTCCCTGGCCCGATCGTGGAGGCGGGCGCCGTGGCCTTCGACGTCTATGTGCCGGGCCCGGCCGGATCGTCCTGGAGCCTGCCGACGACGGCGCTGCCGGAGGGCTTCGTCGCGGTCACCACGGCGACCCCTTCCGCACCGTATGAACTCGTGAGGTTGGAGTTCGTCAACGAGGACGAGTTCTCGGCGGCGATGACCAGCCTTCCCCCGGATGTATCGGTCAACGACTGGACGGCAGGCAGTCCATGGGCTGCAGGCGTGGTGGATCGTGCCGACGCGGTAACGGCGTCGCTGGATAGCTGGTTCGGTCCTCGCGCCGATGCGTTCGCGGTGCAGCGGGTGTTTCCCTCCGGTGACCACCCCGGCCTCTCTCCCGACGTCGTCGATCTCGCGAGCGATGATGCGGAAGCGGTCGACCATCAGCTCGCCCACGCGTGGCTGGCCGACGTGGTCGTCGTGGAGGACTGGTTCATCGAAGGACTTGCGGCGGCGTTCGCGGGAGACGAGCCGAATCCGTCGGGCCCGGCCGATGTTGTGCCACCCATCGTGAACGAGATCGGGGCCGCTGGGGTTCGCGCGGTGGTCGATGCCCTGCGGGCTGAGGCCATCACCTATCCCGGCGTTGCCCCCGAGCTGCAACCGCTCCCCGCAGACTGGCGGACAATTCTCGATCACCTCGAGGGGGTCGGTGGGGCCGATGACATCGCCGCGCTGTTCAGGTCCGCGGTCGTCGACGAGTCCGATGGTCCCCTGCTCGACGGCCGAGCGGCTGCCCGACTCGACTATGACGCGCTCGAATTCCGAGCGGGCGGCTGGACTCTGCCCCCGTATCTTCGCCATGCGATGGCCAGCTGGGAGTTCGAGATCTTCCGTGTGGAGCAGGTCGCCGTGAGCGACGCCATCGTTCGCCGCGATGCGCTCCTCGGCTGGGCGGAGTCACTCGAGCTGACCCCTCGCGACGACGCCAAGGCCCTGTTCGAGGCGGCCGACACCGACATGAGCGAGGTCAACGCCCTGCTCGACGAACAAGAAGCAGCCCTTACCGCGTTCGACGAGGCTGAACGCCTGGTCAATGGCGACCGGGGGCTTCTCGCGGGCATCGGCCTGCTCGGGCACGACGCCGACGCTGACCTTGCTGCCCTCCGGACGGCGTGGGCCGATGGCGAGTACGACAGCGTCGAGCGGGACGGCCACGAGCTCTCGGAGCTCGTGGAAGGAGCGGTCGGCGACGGCACGATCCGGCTGCTCGTCCCGGCCCTTCTCCTGATCGCACTGTGGCAGCTGATTCGCTGGATCCGACGCCGAGTGGAGAAGCCCGACGACGAGGCCTAGCGGCTGGCGCGGCGTCAGCCCTGGTAGAGAATCTGCGACGTGTAGACCAACGATGGCTTCTCGTTGCCCTTCACGTGGGTCGCCGACTCGAAGCTGAGCAGCGTGCCGGCGCGGTGGGTTTCGGCCCCGATCAGGCGGGAGCGAGCATGCACCGTGGAGCCGGCGGGAACCGGCGAGAGGAAGCGGGCGCCGCCGCAGCCGAAGTTCACGGCGTTCTTGATACCGGACAGTTCAACGGGCACCGAGATCAGCATCGGCATCAGGCTCATCGTGAGGTAGCCGTGGGCGATCGGGCCGCCGAACGGGCTCTCTTTGATGCAACGCTCGACGTCGATGTGGATCCACTGGCGGTCGCCGGTCAGTTCGGCGAAGTCGTTGATCATCTCCTGGGTGACCTCGATCTCCTTGCCCCAGTCGCCGTACTCATCGCTGGCGTGGGCGTTGATGGCATCGATGTCATCGAAGGCAATGGCCATGTTTCTGTTCTCTCCTGGTCAAGCGATCCGGTCGATCATGTCACGGGTGATCTGGTTTCGTTGGGGTCGGCCGGAGACGAATCGCTCCACTTCGTCGACCACCCAGTCGCTCATCCGAGCGAGCTCGGTGCCTTGTGATCCGGCGATGTGCGGGGTGTAGATCGCGTTGGGGAGCGTTCGTAGCGGGTGGTCGTCGGGGAGCGGCTCCACCGGGTCGGTGACGTCGATGACGGCAAACAGACGCCCGGTCTCGAGTTCGGCCGTGAGCGCGTCGAGATCGAGGCAGTGTCCGCGCGACGTGTTGATCACGGTGGCACCGTCGGGCAGCGCAGCGAGGTGGTCGCCGTCGATGAGGTTGTGGGTTGCCGGCAAGGCGGGCGAGTGGATCGTGAGGACATCGGACGAACGACACAGCTCGGTCAGATCGTCGGACTTCGTTGCGCCGAGGGCTTCGATGTCGGCCGCGTCCACGAAGGGATCGAAGACCTCGACGTTCAGATGGGGGAAGGGTTGAAGGAGTTCGACGACGCGCCGCCCGATCAGCGAGGCCGATACGACCCCGACCGTCTTGTCCCAGTTGCCGTGCGCAGCCGATCCTGTGGGCGGAACCCAGACGGGTCGCCCTGCTTGACTGTCGATCGCCGGAAAGACCCGCTTGTTGGCGAGCAGGATCATGGCCAGCGTGTATTCGGCGACCGGTTCGGCGTTGGCTCCGGCGCCCGAGGTGATCACGAGGTCGCGGTCCCAGATCTCATCGATCACGTACCACTTCACCGTCCCGGCGGCGTAGGCGAACATCTTCAGTTTCGGCGCGCGGGCGAGCGTCGCGGGATCGAAGAGCGGTGCCCCCCAGTGGCCGACGATGATCTCGGCTTCGGCCAGCAGCGCGTCGGCCCGCGGATCGTCCCAGGAGGACAACGGCGCTCGATCGAGAACCCGCCCGATGGCGTCGAGACGATCGAATGTGGCGGCGTCGAAGGGCTCGAGGCCCTCCATGTGGGCAACGACGATCGCCGGCTTCGACGGAACTGTTTCGGACATCGAGGTCGATCCTGGCTCTCGTTCGGCTGGGTCGCAAACGCCGGGTATGGTCCGGCCCATGAGCGAACCAACACTCAGCCGGGACGGCGAACTCTTCGTCATCAACTTCGGCGACGATCTCAACACCACAGATCACGCCTGGGTCGCCGGCATGAACTCGATTCTCGACGAGGTCGTGGCGGCCGAGGGACCGAAGGTGCTCATCACCACGGGGGCCGGGAAGCACTATTCCAACGGGCTCGATGTCGATTGGATGGCGGGGAAGAGCTCTGACGATGTCATCGCCTACGTGAACAGCGTGGAGCAGGTGCTCGGCCGCATTCTGACCTTCCCGGCGCCGACGGTCGCAGCGATCAACGGCCATGCCTTCGGTGCCGGAGCGTTCTCCGTGATCGCCCACGACCATGCCGTGATGCGCGACGACCGTGGGTTCGTGTGTTGGCCGGAGGTGCATCTCGGCATGGGGTTCAGCCCCGGGCTGATGGCGATGATCCAGAGCCTGCTGTCACCAGCGGTCGCCCGCGAGACCATCGTGACGGGCCGTCGCTATGGCGCAGCTGATGCCGTGGCCGCCGGGTTCGTCGATCGAGCGGTTGCGCTCGATGAGTTGATGGGCGCGGCTGCCCAACTGGGACTGCCTCATGCGGGCACGGCCGAAGGATCGGTCGGCGTGATCAAGAAACAACTTCACGCTGAGGTGATCGCCGCCCTCGGTACCGGCTGACGCCTCGGCGCAGCCTCAGTTCTTGGGAACGTCGCTCCAGGGAATGCCCTTGTCGACGCGCGGCTCGCCGGGGAGACCCAGCATCTGCTCACCCATGATGTTGCGCAACACTTCGGAAGTGCCACCCTCGATCGAATTCGCACGCACCCGCAGGAATGCGTAACCGATGCCGTTCGCTGCTCCGTCGAGATCGACGGAGCCAGGGCGACGGAAGGTGTAGTCGTAGTCAACCTGGCCGGCCATGCCGAGAAGGTCGACCGCCTTGCTGTAGAGCTCCTTGTTGAGTTCGGCTCCCGCGAGCTTCGCAACGGAACCCTCGGGGCCGGGCTGGCCCATCTTGGCGCCCTGAATGGCCCGGATGTTGGTGAGACGCAGGATCTCGGCGCGGATCCACAGCTGCATGACTTCGTCACGCTCGGCCGGGTTCTTGCGATCGTCGTCGAGCGACTCCCATACCTGCACGAGGTGCGAGATCGCGCCGCTGCCCTGCTTGGGCGCCCCGCCACCGCCGCCACCACCGATGGCCGTGCGTTCGTTCATGAGCGTGGTGAGTGCGGCGCGCCAGCCTTCGCCGCGGTCGCCGATGCGGTTCGCATCCGGGATGCGGGCGTCGGTCATGTAGACCTCGTTGAACTCGGCTTCGCCGGTGATCTGGCGCAGCGGTCGAACCTCGACACCCTCGGAGTGCATGTCGATGGCGAAATAGGTCATGCCCTTGTGCTTCGGCATGTCGGGGTCGGTGCGGGTGACGAGCATTCCCCAGTCGGCGATGTGGGCGAGCGTGTTCCACACCTTCTGACCGTTGACGATCCATTCGTCGCCGTCCTGCACGGCCTTCGTGGCCAAGCCGGCGAAGTCGGAGCCGGCGCCCGGCTCGGAGAACAGTTGGCACCACTTCTCTTCACCGGTGAACATCGGGCGGAGGAAGCGGTCGTACTGCTCCTGGGTGCCGTGGGCGAGAATCGTGGGTCCGGCGAGGGCCTGGAAGAACTGGGCCGGGTTCATCGACTGGGCGCCGGCTTCGGCCAGGCGCTTGTTGACGTCGCGCTGGAGTTGCGGGCGAACACCGAGACCACCGGCACGGAGGGGGTTCTGCACCCACGCGAGACCCGCGTCGTACTGGTGACCGCGGAACTCTTCGTACGACTCGACGCTGGGGTCGTGCTCGGCGAGGAGGGAATCGAGGGCGTCGGTGATGGTCTGGAGTTCTGCGTCACTCATATTGGCAGTTTGCCTGACAGTTTCTCTTCTCGGCAACCTGCGGCTACCTTCGAACGCGTGACTGAGACCACGCCAATGAAGGTCGCGTTTCACTTCGACGTCATGTGCCCGTGGGCCTACCAGACCGCGAAGTGGATACGCACCGTTCGCGAGACGGAGCCGATCGAGATCGACTGGAGATTCTTCTCCCTCGAGGAGATCAATCGCGAAGAGGGGAAGAAGCACCCGTGGGAGCGCGAATGGTCCTACGGCTGGAGCATGCTGCGCGTGGCGGCGATGCTGCGCCGGACGTCGATGGACGACTGCGATCGTTTCTACGAGGCCGCCGGTCGGGCCCTCCACGAAGACGGGCGCAAGCCTCACCGGCCCGAGGTCGCCGAGCAGATCTGTGAGGAGATCGGCGTCGACCCGGCCGTCGTCGCGGCGGCCATCGCCGATCCGACCACCCACGACGAGGTGAAGGCGGATCACGACGCCATCGTGAATTCGGGTGGCTTCGGCGTGCCGACGATCATCTTTCCGGACGACAACCAGGTGTACGGCCCCGTGGTTGCACCGGCGCCCGTCGGGCAGGAAGCAATCGACCTCTGGGAACTCACCGTCGCCTATTCGAAGGTGGGCCGGCTCTACGAGCTGAAGACGCCCAAGACCGACGAGGACATGGCGCACATCGCCGGTGTCTTCAAGCCGTATTTCGAAGCCCGTGAATGGGAAAGCAGGGAGAAGCCGGCTCGATGAGTTACGAGTTGAGGGACTACATCGCGGCCCACGAGCAGTTGTTTGCGTATTACAACGACCTGACCGGCCGGCTGTCCGACGAGCAGATGGCGACGCAGTCGCTCTGCCCGGCGTGGGACGCCCGGGGTGTCATCACCCACACCATGGGGGTGGAGGTCGTGCTCACGGGCTGGGCGCCGTCGGCCGAGGCTCCGCCGCCGTTCGAGAAGCTGGGTGAGTTCAATGCCGCCGTCGAACCGATGAGCCGCGGCGACTTTGCCAGCCGCATTCAGGAAGTGACCGCCCGACGTATCGACGAGCTCGAGAAGCTTCCGGCCGCGGCCGTCGACATGGCGTCATTCACCCCGGCCGGCATTGCGACCTACCGGCGGTTCCTGCAAGTGCGCGTCTTCGACATGTGGGTTCATGCCCGCGACATCGCGGTTCCGCTTGGAGAGTCGCTCGACGACTCCGGCGCCGCGGCCGAGATGACCCTGCAGGAGATCGACGATTCCGTCGGCTACATCGTGGGCAAGAAGATCGGCCTCCCCGAGGGCAAATCGATCGTCTTCCACATCAGGGGCGGAGTCGAGCGAGACATCGCCGTTTCGGTCGACGGTCGGGCCACCCGCGTCGACGAGGTCGCCAACCCCGATGTCGAGCTGACCGTCGATGTCGGCACCTTCGTGATGTTGGCCGCCGGCCGTATCGACCCGCAGAAGCAGATCGACGACGGCAAGATCACCTGGTCCGGCGACGACGCATGGGGCCGAGCCGCGGCGCTGAACCTGGCCTACACCGGCTGACGGTCTCTACTGGCGCGACATTTCGGTGCGCATCTCGGTTTCGAGCGACTCGGCGTCCTGGCGCGACAGGAGTTGGATGTCGACCTGGCGGAGCTTGGCCGCGTAGGGGTTGTCGTCGTTGTACTCACGGCTGACCGGGGAACCCTGATCGCGGCCGACGGAGGCGCCCACCGACGAGATCGTCCCCATGATCCAGGGGATCTCGCCGACACTGGCGGGGGCCCCGTCGATCGAGAGCCGGGCGATGCCCTGTCGTCCCGCCACGCGCAGGAACTCGACGCCGAGGGATGTGGTTTCCGCCGGGACGGTCACGCCGGAGCGGATGATCGTGTGATCGTCGAAGGCGTTGTAGTCGAATACCAATTCGCCGTTGTCGACGAAGAAGGCCATGCCGCTGTTCTCGGTGCCGGTCGCGAAGAGCACTCCGTCGGCAACGCCGTCGACGGTGGCGACCATCGAGAAGCTGCGTCCGCCCAGGGGCACTCCGGCCTGCATCGGCAGCATGGACATGGGCGGCTTGTAGACGTAGTGCATGTCGGCCGGGTGTGGCGAGTGGTCGCGAAAGCGCGCCCCGAAGAGTTCGAGCATGCGGTCATCGAGCGGTAGGACGCCGTGCGTCTCGGCCTCGTTCCACCAGAGTTCGATCATTTCGGCGAGCTTCTCGGGATTGGACTCGGCCAGGTCATTGCACTCCGAGGCATCAACGTCGACGTGGTACAGCTCCCACGTGTCGTCCTCGAACGACTCGCCGGCCGTGTGACGGGTGACGGCCTTCCAGCCATCGCACCACAACCCCCGATGGCCGCCCATCTCGAAGTACTGGATCTTCTTCTGTGTGGGAGCGTCGGCATCGGTGAAGGAGTAGCTCATCGGCACACCGCTGACCGGAATCTGTTCGAGTCCCCGACGCTCGGATGGAGCCTCGACGTTGACCAGGTCGTAGAGCGTCGCGGTGATGTCGTTGACGTGATGGAACTGGCCTCGCAGCCCGCCCGCATCCTTCACTCCGGCCGGCCAATGCACGACCAGCGGCACATGGACGCCACCCTCATGGGTGTTCTGCTTGTACCACTTGAAGGGGGTGTTGCCGACCTGGGCCCAGCCCCACGGGTAGTTGGTGTGGGAGTGCGGGCCGCCGATCTCGTCGAGGTGTTCGACGGCTTCGTCGGGGGTCTCGAGGATGCCGTTGAAGAACTTCATCTCGTGCATGACGCCGAAGGGGCCGCCCTCCTGCGATGCACCGTTGTCGCCCAGCACCATGATGATGGTGTTGTCGAGTTCGCCGAGCTCACGCAGGTCGTCGACGAGGCGGCCGATCTGGGCGTCGGTGTGGTCGAGGAACGCGGCGAATGCTTCCTGGAGTCGACAGGCGAGAATCTGTTGGTTCTCGGGCATGTCGTCCCACGCGTCGACGCCCGGGTTGCGCGGGGCGAGCTGGGTCTCGGGCGTGGTGACACCGAGTTCGATCTGGCGTTCGAACCACTGCTGGCGAACGACATCCCAACCGTCGTCGTACTTGCCCCGGTACTTCTGCAGGTACTCGTCGGGCGCCTGGTGCGGAGCGTGCGTCGCTCCGAACGCGACATAGAGGAGGAATGGCTTGTCAGGTCGAACCGACTTCGTGTCGTGAATGAAGTCGATCGCCTTGTCGATCATGTCTTCGCTGACGTGGTAGCCGTCCTCCGGCTTTGCCGGTGGCTCGATGTGGTGGTTGTCGTAGGTGAGCGACGGACTGAACTGGTCGGTCTCGCCGTCGAGGAAGCCATAGAAGCGATCGAAGCCGCGCTGGAGCGGCCACTGGTCGAAGGGCCCGGCCGCCGAGCATTGCTCCATCGGCGCGAGGTGCCACTTGCCGACGGCGAAGGTGGCGTAGCCCTCGTCGTGCAGCACTTCCGCCACGGTTGCGGCGTTGTTCGAGATGTGGCCGGTCATCGACGGGAAGCCGGTGTTGAAGTTCGAAACGGCGCGCATGCCGACGGTGTGGTGGTTGCGGCCGGTGAGAAGGGCGGCCCGGGTTGGCGAGCACAAAGGCGTCACATGGAAGTTCGTGTAGCGAAGGCCCCCGCTCGCGAGCGCGTCGACGTTGGGGGTGTCGATATCGGAGCCGTAGCAACCGAATTGGGAGAAGCCCAGGTCGTCCATCAAAACGATGACCACGTTCGGGGCGTCGTCGCCCGGGTGTGGTGCCGTCTCGAAGTCAGGAGTCGACTCCGGAACCGTCTTGCCAATCGTTCCGTTCCAGTCCCCGTAGATCTTCATGCCCGTCCCCTTGTTCTTCTCGATCGCGATTCTCGTACGCTCGCCTTGCGACCGTATTCTTGAGACAATACGGTCGACAAACTATTGTCGCAAGCACTGACAAAACATTGGTGAGGACTGAATCCATGAAGCTCTCGATGACACTCAACTACTCGGGTGACCCCCGAGCTGCCGGCGAAGAAGCGGCGCAGCTCGAACGGGCCGGCATCGACGTCGGCTGGGTCGCGGAGCTCTACAGCTTCGACGCCGTCTCGATTCTCGGCTACCTCGCCGCCAAGACCGAGACCATGGAGCTCGGCTCGGCCATCCTCCCGCTCTACTCGCGGACCCCGACGCTCACCGCGATGACGGCGGCCGGCCTCGACGCCGTGTCCGATGGCCGGTTCATCCTCGGCATTGGCGCGTCGGGCCCGCAGGTCATCGAGGGCTGGCACGGCATTCCCTATGACAAGCCGATCGGGCGTCAGAAGGAACTGATCGAGATCTGTCGCAAAGTCTGGAAGCGCGAGGTCCTCGTTCACGACGGGCCCAACTATCAGCTGCCGCTGCCCGAGGATCAGGGCACGGGCTTGGGCAAGCCGCTGAAGCTGATCAATCACCCGAAGCGGACCGACATTCCCATCTACATCGCATCGCTCGGCCCGAAGAACGTCGAGGTCACCGCAGAGATCGCCGACGGCTGGATCCCGGTGTTCTTCCACCCCGACAAGGCCAACGACGTCTGGGGCGAGGATCTCGCCAAGGGTGCAGCCAACCGTGACCCGTCGCTGCCGCCCATGAGCATCGTGGCCGGTGGCACCGTCGCCATCTGCGATGAGGACCGGGCCAAGGAGATCAAGGACGCCGGTCGCTTCATGGCCGCGCTCTATGTCGGTGGCATGGGAGCCAAGGGCAAGAACTTCTACAACAACATCTTCCGCAAATACGGCTACGAGGAAGAGGCCGAGAAGATCCAGGATCTCTACCTCGCCGGCCGCAAGGAAGAGGCCATGGCCGCCGTGCCGCAGGACTTCCTCGACGCCACCGCGATGGTCGGCTCCGAGGGTCACGTTCGCGAGCGCATCGAGGCCTACCAGGCCGCGGGCGTCACCCACCTCTCGATCACTCCGGCCGGCGGCGACCGCCTCGGGCTGATCGAGAAGGTCAAGAACTGGATCAGCTGATGGCCAAGCTGAAGGCGGTCATCAAGGCGTTCCGTTCGAAGCCGGACAACGCGGCAATGGCTGCGGGCTCTCGTCCGACTGACCCCGCGGACTACGAGCTTCCCGAACTCGACGGTTCGGGTGTGCCGGTGTCGGATATCCCCCTCGACGGCACTGCGGACGGCGCAACCATGGGCGTATGGGCTCCGCGAACTCTGGCTGCGTCGCGTGAGCCGCTGGCTCCCGACTTCCCCGACCTTCGTGGCGTGTGGGAGGTCTACGACGGCCGCATGGCAGGCAGCGTGCATCGCGTCGAGCAGGCCGGCAACCGGATCACCATCACGGTGGGCGGCCTCGTCCACGACATGTTCTGCGACGGCACCCTCGAGAACGGTGTCGACGACATCGGCGGCTTCGGCGGCGACAGGATCCGTGTCGCCGCCACGATGGAGGACGGCGTTCACAAGCTCCGCCCCGGCGGTAGGCGCCTCGTGGCTGTCACTCGCCGGCTCAGCAAGGACGGCACGGAACTGCTGTGGCGCTACGGCCCCACGATGAACAAGTGCCGCCGCCTCACCGAGGTGCCCATGGATCACCCGGCAACGAAGTCCGCAGCGCAACAAGCGGGATGACATGAAGCTGACGGGCCGAGCACGAATGGTCTCGGGTGTCGAAGCACTCACCGGACAGAAGTGCCTCGAAGCGGTTCCAGCGCGTACGGGGCCGTCCACACAGCTCATCGTTCTGCCCTTCGTGTTCGGGGTCGCGATCGCGTCGCTCGTGCTCGACGTGCCGAAAATCCTGATCTGGGGCACCGCTGCGGCGTGCTTGGTGGGAGTGCTTGCGACGGTTTCGCAGGTCTGGGTCATCGCTCGAACCGATGGCTCGGTCGTGGTCGCGCGCTCGAAGCAGCTCTACATCTCTGTGGAAGAGGTTGTCGAGGAACACACAGTTCCGATCAACGCGACCCTCGATGATCGAGTGCTGAGCTCACTCGTGTCACTTGGCGGAGCTGAGTACGAGATCGGCATGGCCATGCGCAACCGCATGCGGGTGATTCTGTCTTCTCAGCCAGCGGCCTCGGAACTCAGAACGACTCGCGGAGACGATCGATGATGGGGCGGCAGAAGAGCGTGTAGGTGTCGGCCATCGCCACCTCGCGATGGTCCGACTGGGCCTCGAGGCGAGCGGGATCGGCGACAACGTTCTCGAGGAACTCTTTGAGGCTCGGAAACACGTTGAAGCGAACCTGATCCCAGTCCCTTCCGTCGCCGACGATGGTGCCCTCGGCCTGCAACCAGCCACCGATCCGCACGCCGGAGCGCGTAGCTGCACCGGCCGCAACCTGCTGGTACTCGTTCATGTCGTCGATGCGGTCGTCGTTGAACTTGATCACGTGGAGCACGTGGATCTCACCGTCGGTCTCGCTCGGCGGGTGTTCGACTTCGGACCAGTCGGCCGAGCCTGGCCACTCCGGACGATCGTCGGGTTGCGGACTGAACGGCTGGCACCCGATCACGAAGGTCCTGTCCATGCCGGCCTCTTTGTGGACGTGCTTGTCCTTGAAGTCGTCGCGCTGCTGCATCTCGATGAACGATCGCCGGGTCGGGTACTTCACGATCCCGACGCGATCCCATTGCGTCCCGTCGCCCAGAGGTGTCATCTCGACCTCGGCGGCGTAGACGATTTCCGCTCCGATGGCCTTGAGCGGGCCGGTGGGGGTGTATTCGTCGTCGGCCTCACGGCCCGTCTTGGTGCCGGTCTCGCCGTCGCCGTAGTCCGCGACGTCCTTGTACTTCATCAGGTTGACCATCCAAACCGGACCGTCGTCGGCGGGCTCGGTGGTGGCCAGCGTCATTCCGTAGTCGTGATCCACCTGTCCGTAGGAGGGCATCAGTTCTTGTCCCTTCGCCCGGCGATGAAGGGGCCGAGATTGTCGAGCGCCTTCTCGAGGTTCTTCTTCATCGGGCCGCCGGCCACCTTCAAGAGGAGCGACAGGGGGATCTTGCCCTCGATGCCCATCTTGTAGGTGACGCTGCTCTTCCCGTCGCCCAGGTCGTCGATCGTCACGAGTTCGACCATCGACTTCAGCCCACCGATGGAGGCGGCCAACACCACGAAACCCCAGCGCTCGCCGGGTTCCCAGACGTTGAACTCCTCGTCGATGGAGATCCGCTTGTTGATGAAGACTCGCCGATTCGAGCCGACACCCTCATGCTGGTCACCGAATCGTTCGACCTTGACGACCGACTTGAACCATTCGGGCCAGGTTTCGTGGTCGGCCAACGCGGCGAAGACCTCGTCGGGGGTCGCCTCGATCGTGCGAGTTGCGCTGGCTTGAAAGGGGGCGGAGTGGATCCACTCCGGCGGTTGCATCGTGAGCTGTCCCATGGCGCACTGTTGCACGCGGCCTACCGTCGAGGCCATGCGAGAGATCGACGACCCCGCGGAGTTGGCCGAGTTGTTCGGTCGTCACAGGGCGATCCACGCGTACGGGCTCGCCGACCTCGAATCGCCGTTCTGGGAGGCCAGTCGCTGGTTTCGGAGGGGCGACGCCGCGGTCGGCATCGTCGACCTTGGTGAAGGCGTGACCACGACGTACGCCATCTCCTCGGCCGACGCGGCGGGCTCGCTCGTTCTCGTCGCGGAACTGCTCGACCGGATTCCCGCGGGAACGATGATCACCGGTCCCACCGGTTTGGCCGAGACGATCGGACGACGCTGCGAGATCGATGACCTGGGACCCCATGTGAAGTGCGTGCTCGTTCGGCCCGACCTGCTGCCGAGCGCCGATTCGGTCGTGTCGCTCTCCATCGACGACTTCCCGGCCGTCGCCGCGCTGCACGCCACGGACCCCGGCGCCGCCTTCGTCCTGCCGGCGATGCTGGCCGACGACACGTTCGTGGGGATTGTGGACACTGCCGACCCGCAACGGCTGGTCGCCGCGGCCGGCACCCATGTCGTCAGCGAGCGCTACGACATCGCCGCGATCGGCGCCGTCTTTGTCGACCCGGAAGCCCGCGGTCGGGGACTCGGCGCGGTGGTCACGGCCGGTGCGTGCGCGCGGCTGAAAGGGAGAGTGTCGACCATCGGGCTCAACGTCGATGCCGCGAACACCTCTGCCCGGCGGACTTATGAACGGATCGGGTTCGTCGACTGTCTCGACTACGAGGAGATCGTCGTGGGCCCGTCGGCGCCTAGGCGCTGAAGTTGGCGGCCACGAACTCCCAGTTGAGGAGATGCTCGATGAACGTGTCGACGTAGGCCGGTCGAGCGTTCTGGTAGTCGAGGTAGTAGGCGTGTTCCCACACGTCGATAGTGAGCAGCGCGGTCTGACCGTGGGCCAGCGGCGTATCGGCGTCGTCGGTCTTCACGATGGCCAGGCCGTCGCCTTCGCGCACGAGCCAGGTCCATCCGGAGCCGAAGTTGCCGACCGAATCGGCCTTGAACTGCTCCTTGAACGTGTCGACCGAACCGAAGCTGGACTCGATCGCGACTGCCAGGTCGCCGGAGGGGTCGCCGCCGCCGTCGGGCGACATGCAGTTCCAGTAGAAGGTGTGGTTCCAAACCTGGGCGGCGTTGTTGAAGAGACCGCCGGGTTGCGCAGTGCGGACGATCTCTTCGAGAGAGGATTCAGCGAGCTCGGTCCCGTCGATCAGGCCGTTGAGGTTGTTCACGTAGGCGGCGTGGTGCTTGCCGTAGTGGAACGAAATCGTGCGATCGCTGATGTGGGGCGAGAGTGCGTCGTCAGCGTAGGGAAGGGGGGGAAGTTCGATTGTCATTGCGGGTCCTCATGGCCTGTGAATTTCACCAGGCTACCCTGTCGTATTTCGGATCACGACACGGGCCGGACATTCCTCAGGACGTCGATCGCCGCCATGCGCGCAGGGCGTCGACGAGGAGTTGGGGGTCCATCGCTGCGGGTGCCTGGATCAGCACGATCGAGTTGTCCTCGACGTCGCTCGCCCAGAGATGCGTGGTGTCGTCGGCCCCGAGCAGATACAGGCGGACCCCCACTTCGGGAGCGAATTGGTCGACTGCCGCGTCCACATCCCAGCGGTTGCGGGCCGCGGCGAGGTAGTCGTCACCGGCCGCAGATCCACCTGATGCGATGAGCCAGAGCTCGCCGACCTCGAGGCCGTCGTCGCGGGAGATCGTCCTCGCCGCGAACGGCTGGGTGGTCTCGACCTGTTCCGCATCGAGCACACCGGTGAAGGTCAACAGCTCGGGCGGTTCGAGGAGGGCCAGCGTGAGGAGGGGAGGGAAGTCGTCGAGAAGCGCATCGACGCGTTCGATGTCGGCGCTGAAGTCCAGCGACTCGTCGAGGAGTAGCCCGGTGACGAAGTTCACCGGTGGCGGTGTTTCCCAGGGGGAGAGCCCTTCGCCGACCTCTCGCGGGGCACCCGGAGTGAAGCCGCTGGCCGGTTTCACACCTCCGGACACCGACGGCGCGGCCTCGTCCGGCGGCGCGCTGGGCGCCGTACTCGTCGTCGAGACCGGGGGCGGAAGGGCGGTCGCGACCGTGGTCGGGTCGGGCCGGGTGAGCACAAAGGCGATGCCTGTGACCAGGACGGTGAGAACAAGCAGCCCGATGCCGAGTTTGCGGAGCTCGCCGTTCTCGAACGAGTCGCGCCAACTCCGCTTCTCCATGACGACGGGCGCGGCAACCTCCTCGAATGCGGTCTTGCCGCAAATCGAGCAGATCGTGGACGACACGATGGCCCGGCAGTGCGGGCAGGTCTGATGGCCGTCAAGACTCACAACACTCCGATCGGCGGGTGACCTGCCGACTGTGAGGATGTGAGTGATGTGCACCGAGAACCGGGTTCGCCCCTGGCTCGCCGAATTCCGGAGTTGGATGGCCTACGGGGCCTCGCCGTGGTCGCCGTCGTGGCGTATCACGCATGGCCTGACGCGGTTCCCGGCGGTTGGCTCGGCGTATCGGTCTTCTTCACGCTGTCCGGCTTTCTGATCACCGGAATTCTCCTTCGCGACCACGCACCGACGGGTGCCTCTCTCGGCCGGTTCTGGTTGACGCGGGCTCGGCGTCTGTTGCCGGCGGCGCTCGTCACCATCGTGGTCGCCGTCATGGCGACGGCAATCGTCGACGCGGATTCGGTTCGACGGGTTGCCGGCGATGCCCTTGCCTCGATCGGCTATGCCCAGAACTGGCGTGAGGCTGCGGCCCCCGGCGGCTACGGCGCGATCTTCGACACCGGCCTGCGGCCATTGGCCCACATGTGGAGCCTGTCGATCGAGGAGCAGGCGTATCTCGTCCTTCCCCTGCTCACCCTTTGGTTGGGCGCCCGCCGGATGCTGCTGGTCGGAGGGCTCGTCGCGCTTGCCGGCACCGTTCTCTGGTGGGGCTCGCCCGACGCCTACTACGCGACACCCGTCCGACTGCTCGAGGTGTTGGCCGGCGCCGCGCTCGCCGTGTGGCTCGCCGAGGGTCGACGAGTACGCATCCCCGCATTCCTTTCGGTCCCTGCTGCGGCCGCGTTGACGGTCGCCGTGTTCGTACTCAGCGAGTCGCATGACCTGGTGAGCCGAGGGGCGCTTCCATTGGCCGCCGCGCTCGCCGTCATCGTGATCGCGTCGCTACAGCAGCACCCCGTCGCTGCGCTCGGCGTTCGACCGCTCCGCTGGCTCGGCCATCGCAGCTACGCGATCTACCTGTTCCACTGGCCGTTGCTGGTGCTGCTCGACGAGCCGCCGATCGTGGTGATCGTGATCACGCTCCTGCTCGCCGAACTCTCCCATCACCTGATCGAATGGCCGATTCGTTCGCAACGGGTCGCGACTCGGCGTCCGGCGATGGTGTTCACCGGTGCCACGGCGATGGCGCTCGTCGTCGGCGCGACTGCGCTGGCAGTTGCGCCTCGGCCCGCCACCGACGCCGAGATCGCCGCGGCGACCGCCGTTGCCCTCGCGGATGCCTCCGCACCGCGAGAGGTCGCGGACGTGACCACGACAACCAGCGCCGCGCCGAGTACCGCACCGGTGGACGGCGACCCTCCGTCGACCACCACGGTCACCAACACCTCGACCGTCCCCGACACACGAATCCCTGTGCCGGCCGGCCCGACCGTGATGATCCTCGGTGATTCGACGGCCAACGCCATCGAACCGGCGGTGACCGGATGGGTGAACGTGATCGGTGGTGGCTCGATCGATGCGGGGAAGTCCGGTTGTTCACCGATGTTCGCCGAGGGAAGCAACACCCGCTGGTACACGAAACTCGTCGCCAACCCGACGGCATGTCGGCAGCGAGTGGCCGCCGACGTCGACGTGGTGATCATCTTCGATCACGGCGTGCCCCTCTTCGACCACTTCGACCGTGATGCCGACGGGTGGACGAACCTGACGGAGAGTTCGTTCATTGCGGAGATGACTGCCGAATACGAGCGGGTCGTGGCCGATGCGGCGGATGCCGATGCCGACGTCGTTTTCACCACGCCGCCGGTGCCGTGGCCGGCGTTCGGGGAGTGGCCCGGCTATCACACCGGCACCGAGGTGCAGCGCCGTCTGAACTACATCGACCTGGTCACCGCGCTGGCCGATGCGCACGACCATGTGCATCTCGTCGACCTGGGTGCCGCCGTCGACGCCGATCCGGAGCGGTATCCACGCAAGGACGGAATCCACCTCGATGCCGACACCGGCGCGATCCATGCCGTTGTCGACCTGATCGCTCCCGCGTTCCGGCTCGCCGACTGAGTGCTCAGATGCGCTCGAAGTAGCGGCGCATCTCCCAGTCGGTGACCGCCGCATCAGCTGCCGCGATCTCCTGGCCCAAGTGATGGCCGTAGTGGTCGACCACGTCGTCGCCGAGCAAACGTCGCGCGTCGGCGCTCGCCACGAACCGGGCCTGGGCCGCGTGCAGAGTGCTGGGCACCGTTGGCACGTCGTCCGCCGAGTAGACGTCGCCGCGAAATTCGTCGGGCGGCTCGATCTTGTTGCGGATCCCGTCGAGACCGCTGGCGATTGCCGCCGCGTAGGCAAGGTAGGGGTTCACGTCGGCCCCCGGAATGCGGTTCTCGATCCGAAGCCCGCTCCCGGCCCCGACGATCCGGAATCCGGCGGTGCGGTTGTCGGTCGACCAGGCGATCCGGGTCGGTGCCCATGACTGGCTCTGGTAGCGCTTGTAGCTGTTGATCGTGGGGGCATAACAGACCATCAGGTCTGCCGCGTGGTGCATCCAACCGCCCAGGAACCAGCGAAACACATCAGAGTGAGGGTCGCCGACGAACGCGTTCTTGTCGTCGTGCCACAGCGACATGTGGATGTGGCAGGAGCTGCCGGGCTGGGCGGCATCGGGCTTGGCCATGAAGGTGACGCTCACGCCCTGGGCATCGGCGAGTTCCTTCATCGCCTGCTTCATCACCACATGACGGTCGGCCATCGTCAACGCGTCGGTGTACCGAACGTTCAGTTCATGTTGACCGATCGCCGCTTCGCCCTTGGAGTTCTCGACCGGGATCTCGCTGTCGCGCAACGCTCGTCGCGCCGCCCCGACGTAGTCCTCGACGCGTGAGGCCTGCAGCAGGTGGTAGTCCTCGACGTACCAACCGGCCGACTCGAGGTCGCGATAGCCCTTGTCGTGCGCGCCGCGGTAGCTGTCGCGAAAGAGGAAGAACTCGAGCTCGGATGCCGCGGCGGCGGTGAAGCCCGCGTCGGCGAGCTCGTCCAGCTGGCGCCGCAGGATCGATCGTGGTGCGACGGCGACCGGCACGTTGTTGGCGTCGTCGATCACGTCGCACAGCACGAACGCGGTGCCGGTCGTCCAACCGGCCCGTCGCAGCGTCGACATGTCGGGCACCAGGTGGAAGTCGCCGTACCCGGTCGACCAGTTGCTGTAGGCGAACCCCTCCACCGGTTCCATCTCCATATCGACGGTGAGGAGGTAGTCGCAAGCATGAGTGCCGTCGTCGACCCCGCTGTCGAGAAAGAACTCGGCGTCGAATCGTTTCCCCATCGTTCGGCCGTAGTGATCGGTGAAGCCGACGACGACCGAGTCGATAGCGCCGCTGCTCACCTCCTGGCGAAGCTCATCGAGTTGCATTGAGCGCTCCCGTGACTGCCGCGTTGAACACGGCCTCGGCGAATGGTCGGTTGAAGGTGATCGGGTTGCCGCCGGCCGAGGGGTCATCGACGGCGGCGGCGACGACGGCATCCATGGCGGACGGGTCGACGCCCAACTCGACCAGCGTGTGAGGGACGTCCATGGCGGCACGCGTGGCGAGGATGTGCGCGAGGAAGCCGTCGAAGCCGCCGCCGATCCCGCAGTAGGCGGCCAGGCGATCGATGATCGGCTCGATCGCGGGCCGGTTGGCCTCGAGGACATAGGGCATGACGACAGCGTTGGTCATGCCGTGGTGAGTGTCGAACTGCGCGCCGATCGGATGCGAGAGCGCGTGCATTCCGCCGAGTCCCTTTTGAAAGGCGACGGCGCCCATCGCCGCGGCGATGAGCATCTGGCCGCGACTGTCGATGTTGCTGGGTTCGGCGACGACCACCGGGAGGTGTTCGAACACGAGTCGGCACCCTTCAACACCGATCCCGTGCGACATCGGATGGAAACTCGGCGCGCAGATCGCTTCGAGCGAATGCGACAGCGCGTCGAGCCCCGTCCCGACAGTGAGCATTCGAGGGAGGCTGACGGTCAGCTCGGGATCGCAGATGACCGCGGCCGGCAGCATCGCCGGATGAAAGACGATGACCTTGCGCTGGGTGTCTTCGTTGATCACGACGCCGGCACGGCCGACCTCGCTGCCGGTGCCCGCCGTGGTCGGGACGGCGATGCTCGGGGCGACCCCGTCAGCGTCAGCGCGGGTCCAGTTGTCGCCGATGTCCTCGAAGTCCCATAGCGGACGCGACTGGCCCGCCATCAAGGCGATCACCTTGCCCACGTCGAGGGCCGAGCCCCCGCCCACGGCGATTACGCCGTCATGGTCTCCCGCTCGGTACGCGGCCACCCCGGCCTCGACATCGCGGCCGACGGGATTCGGTTTGAGGTCGTGAAAGGTCGCGTGGTCGACCGGCCCGAGCGCGGCTCGGACTGACTCGACCACCGGCAACTCGGCCAGCCCGGGATCGGTCACGATCAGCGGACGTTCGATGCCGGTTTCTCGGCAGAGTTCACCGAGTTCGGCGATGCGTCCCGCGCCGAACCGGATCGATGTCGGGTAGCCCCAGTTTGTGGGGCCGGTCTCCGTCACAGTTCGCCGCTGGCGAGCAATTCCGTGGGGTGACGCACGTCGAGCACGCCGAGATAGCCGCCGCCGGTGGCGATGGCATCGTGGGCCTTGTAGCCGATCAGTTCCTGGGCCCGCAGCGGTAGCTCGCGGGCGACGTCGGGAGGAGTCGCAAGGACGTTGTTCTCCTCGGTGCGCAGCCAGCCGACAACAAAGCTGATGTGGAAACCGCGGCGCCACTCGGACTCGGTCGAGTTGGTGCCACCCGCATGAAAGGTCGACCCGAGGTAGATCACGGCGCTGCCGGCCGGCATCTCGGCGATCGCGAGTTCGTCGTCGTCGCCCGGATACTGCTCCTCGGGCCAGTGGTTGCTGCCGGCCACGAGTCGCGTCGCCCCGTTTTCAGCTGTGAACGGGGTGAGGGCGACAAGGGAGGCCACTTCGATCTCGGGATGGGGCTTCTGCAGGAAGTTCCACACGTCCTGGTCACGGTGGATGTACTGCTGTTCCGCTCCGGGTCCGCGCTGGAGCAGATGGCCGACATTGAGCTGCCATTCGGCGCAGCTCGGGCCAAGGATGCGCTCGTTGATCGACTCGAAGAGCGGGTGAAGAAGCACCTCGTCGACGTAGGTACGCGAGTGCGACGCCAGGCCGGTCAGGTGCTTGACCCGAGTGCCGAAGAAGTCGGCGATGAACGGATTGATGAACTCACGGGCGGTCGGGTCGTCGGCATCGACGAGGGGGCCGACTTCCTGGTTGAGCGAGGCGACGGTGGCCTGGTCGAGGAAGTCCTCGATGATGACTGCGCCGTGCTGGTTGAGCGCGGCACAGATCTGATCGGGATCATCGGCCCGGCTCATGACTGGAAGCATCTCGGAAGGCTAGATCCCGCTCACGCCAGCGTCGATCCGCTCGCGATCAAAGTCCGGACTCTCTCGTTCGTGCGATCCGCCGTGCGGTACCTTGCGCCCATGGTTACCGCTGCCATCTGTCGGGAATTCGGAGCGCCGCTCTCCATCGAGGAGATCACCGTGGCACCGCCGGGTCCGGGGCAGGTGAAGGTCGATGTCGAGGCGTGTGCGATCTGCCATTCCGACATCCACTTCATCGACGGCGCGTGGGGTGGACGCCTCCCGGCGATCTACGGGCACGAGGCGGCGGGGACCGTCGCGGAGATCGGCGATGGCGTCGACAACGTTGCCGTCGGTGACCGCGTGGTCGTGTCCCTCATCCGTAGCTGTGGGTCGTGCCCGAGCTGCGCGAAGGGTGTCTCGGTTCACTGCACAGGGCGCTTCACCATCGATGGGACCCGACCGCTCACCGACGCGGATGGCAACTCCCTGGTCCACGGTTTGAAGACGGGCACGTTCGCCGAGGAAGCCGTGGTCGACTCGTCACAGGTCGTCGCGATCCCCGACTCCATACCCATCGCCAGCGCCGCGCTGCTCGGCTGCGGTGTCATCACCGGCTTCGGCGCCGTGACCAACACGGCGAAGATCGAAGCCGGTAGCGACGTCGCGGTGATCGGCTGTGGCGGAGTGGGGCTGAACGCGGTGCAAGGTGCGGCGATCGCCGGTGCGGCCCAGGTGATTGCCCTCGATGTCGCCGACGACAAACTCGAGGCTGCCCGCGAGTTCGGCGCGACCGCGGGTGTCCTGGTCACGGCCGACGATGCTGCCGACCAGGTGAAGGCCCTCACCGGTGGAGCGGGCGTCGACTACGTCTTCGTGACGGTGGGAGCAAAACCCGCGATCGAGCAGGCGTTCTCTCTCGTGGCTCCCGGCGGGGCGGTGGTGCTGGTCGGCATGACCGCGACCGGCGTGATGGTCGAGGTCGACGCCACCGACATTGCCGGTAACAGCCAACGGGTCCTCGGCTCGAAGATGGGAGCGGGCCGCTTGCCGGTCGACATACCCCTTCTGGTCTCGCTCTATCAGGACGGGCGACTGAAGCTCGACGAGCTGGTGACCAAGACGTACCCGATCGAAGAGATCAACGAAGCGATCGACTCGGTGAAGCGGGGCGAAGCCCGACGAAACGTCATCGTGTTTGGCGGTGCCTCATGAAGGTCGCATCGTTCGAGACCTTCGTGGTCGCCAATCCGCCGCCCTCGATGGGAGGGCGCTACTTCATCTTCGTGAAGCTCGTGACCGACGACGGCATCGTCGGCTACGGCGAGGTCTACGCCGCCACCTTCAGCCCCGATGTCGTGGCGCGGATGACCGAGGACGTATGTGAGCGACACATCGTGGGCAACGACCCGCATCACATCGAACGGATGTGGCGCAACGTCTACGGGTCGGGCTACACACTGCGACCCGACATCTCGCTCGGGTCGGTGCTCAGCGGCATCGAAACCGCGCTTTGGGACATCGTCGGCAAGGCCCACGGCGTGCCCGTCTACGAGTTGCTCGGGGGCAAGGTCCACGACCGAGTCCGGGCCTACACCTACCTCTACCCGACGGTCGACGAGGCCGCCGACGTCTATCAGGACGCCGCCGTCTATACCGACCCGGCTGTGGCCGGCCAGCGGGCAGCCGAGGAGGTCGAGAACCTCGGTTTCACGGCCGTGAAGTTCGATCCGGCCGGGCCGTACACCGTCTACGACGGCTACATGCCGCCGCTGGAGGCGATCGATCGCAGCGTGAAGTTCTGCGCGGCCATCCGCGACGCGGTGGGCACGAAGGCGGATCTTCTCTTCGGCACCCACGGGCAGTTCACCGCCGCTGGAGCGATTCGTCTCGCTCAGGCGCTCGAACCGTTCGATCCGTTGTGGTTCGAGGAGCCGGTGCCGCCCGAGAACGTCGAAGAGATGGCCCGTGTCGCCCGCCAGACATCGATCCCCATCGCTACCGGCGAGCGGCTCACCACCAAATACGAGTTCGCCCGGGTCGTCGAGGCGCAGGCCGCGGCGATCCTGCAGCCTGCCCTCGGTCGCTGCGGCGGAATCCTGGAAGCGAAGAAGATCGCAGCGATCGCTGAGACCCACTACGTCCAGATGGCTCCGCATCTCTACTGCGGACCCATCGAGGCGCTGGCCAACATCCAGTTCGCGACCTGCACCCCCAACTTCCTCATCCTCGAAGCGATTCGTGACTTCGGTGGCTTCCACAACGAGCTGCTCACCACCCCGATCGAGCTCGTCGATGGGTATGTCACGCCGCCGACCGAACCCGGCATCGGGGCCGATCTCGATGAAGACGTCGCCCGCGCCCACCCGTGGACGGGCACCGCTCTGCACCTCGAGATGCAGGAAACCCCTGAGGTCCCCTAGTTCTGGCGGACGAAGACGGGGCGGTCGGTTTGCGAGCGCTCCCGGTCGTAGTGGTAGCCGTCTTCTTCGAAGTCGAGCAGCGCTCGGGGTGACTTGACGCGGTTGCGGATGATCCAGCCGCTCATGGAGCCACGGGCCCGCTTGGCGAAGAAGCTGATGATCTTGGGCTCGCCGCCGTCCTTCGAGTCAAGGAAGACCGGGCTGACGAGCCGGCTGTCGAGCTTCTTGGCGTTGACGGCGCCGAAGTACTCGTTGGACGCCAGGTTGATCAGCGCGTCGGAGCCGGGGCTGTCGGCCATGTCGGCGTTGATCTGCTCGGTGATGGTGTCGCCCCAGAAGGTGTAGAGATCCTTGCCACGGCCGGTCTTGACCGTGGAGCCCATCTCGAGGCGGTACGGCTGCATCAGATCGAGCGGACGAAGCAGTCCGTAGAGGCCGGACAGGATTCGTAGTGTTTTCTGCGCGTGGGTGTGGTCACGCTCGCTGAACGTGGCTGCTTCCATCCCCATGTAGACGTCGCCGCTGAACGCGAGCACCGCGGGGCGGGCGTTCTTCGGCGTGAACGGCGTCTCCCAGTCGAGGAAACGTTCGTGGTTGAGCTCGCCCAGCGCAGCCGACACGCTCATCATCTTCGAGATGTCGGCCGGCGACTTCTTGGCCATGACATCGACCAACTCGCGGGCTTGTTCGAGCATTCGCGGCTCGGAGTGCTTCTTGGTGGGCAGCTTCGACTCGTAGTCGAGCGACTTCGCAGGAGAAACGACGATCAGCACACTTCATTTCTACCAGCGGATCGAGCGTCAGCCGATTGTCGGCGTGACGAACTCGCACGGCAGCTTCGAGAGAAGATCCTCAGCGCCCTCGATCAGCGTGTCGGTATCGGCCTCGCGACTGTTGTCGGTCCACACCACTGCGACGGTGTAGTCGCCGCACCCGAACACGATCAGTTCCTGTCCGATGTCACCGAGGAGGGCCTCCCCGCCGGCGAACGGGACCGGCTCGATGTCCTTCGTGTCACCAGCAAACAACTCGTCGCCCGCGTACTCGCCGACTGTGGCAAGGGTCTCTCCTTCAAAGCGGAAGAAGGCCGGGTCGTCGCCGGTGCCTCCGGCATCGGCCAACCATCGACTGAGCTCCACCAACCTGGGCTCCACCGTGGTACATCCGAGCCGGGGGACGAGCGCCTCGCTCAGGCCAACGGCGCCGATCAGATCGCTGCTCTCGACCACAAATGTGTAGACGTTGCAGCTGAAGGTTGTGTGTGTGCCGCCGGTGACGCGAGCGGCATCGAAGGAAGCAAGGGTGATGGGCGCATCGGGATTGCCGCCTTCGCGTCCAGTTCCGTATATGCCAAGCATTGCGTCGTGGGTGTCGGCGTGGATTGCAAACTCTTCACCCTGATAGATCGCTCCGGTTCTGGCTCCGGATCCGCCATGGCTCGGCTCGCCGCAGCACTGTCCCTCCCCGAAACTGTCGATGGCCGCAGCCAGGGCGTGCTCGATCTCGTTGCCGCAGTTGCAGTCCAGCCGCCACCACGAAGCGGATTGGCCCGGCTCGTCATCGAACGCAACAAGAGGGATGGGGACCGATCCGTCGTTTGAGACGCCGTAGATGCCAGCGGTGTCAAAGCCGATTCCGCACAGGCCGTGTCCGACCTCGACGATCGCCTGCTCACCGATCCAACCGATGGCCCTTGTTTCAGGAGAATTCCACCAGTCGCTGCCCGATTGGAATGCGGCCTGCGATCCGGTGCCGAGGAGGAAGGTCGTCGGCGCCTGGCACTCGCCGTTCCACTGTCCGAGCAACTGTTCACCATCGGGCGTGGCAATCAGGCGCGTCCATCGGCCTAGCAAACCGGCGGTCCATTCGGGGTTGGTCTCGGGTTCCGTCATCACGATGGTGTGTTCTCCGTGATCATCGACGCGGTGGATCTCGCGATCCTCCGCGCAGATCGCGAGTCGTCCACTCGGTGTCGCGATGGCGCTGCTGCACCCCGCCGGGACTTCCAGCGCGCCGCCGTGAACTGGAAGTTCAAGTTGGTTGGACCGTCCGCTTACGAGCAGCAGACGACCGTTGTTCGTCCCCTCGGGCGTTGCGGTGGTGACAAGGAAATTGCCGGTCAGGTCATAGAGGTCGGTGGTGCCGTCCAGGTTCGAGACTGCGAGGCCTTCGTCGGGCAAGGCAGAGAGGTCGAGCGGCGGTGCCGTAGGTTCCGGACCGACAGATGTTGTCGGCGCGACAGAAGTCGTCGTGGGGGCCGCCGACACGGTTGGCTCAGTGTGTGGGTCGGGCTGGAATGGTGCGATGTCCGTTGTCGAGTGATCGCCTCGATTGATGAACGCGGTGACGCCGACAATCAACACACCGATGCTTGCCGCGGCGATCAGGAGCGGGACGCTCCGAGACGGACTGGCGACGTGGTCGTGCGAACCCATGGCTTCTGTGGGGGTGACTGGCGCAGTGGCGCGATCGAGCCGCGACGCCTCGTCGCGTAGCCGGCGGGCGAGTTCATCCTTCATGGTCAGCTCCCAGTGACTCGCGAAGCCGGGCAATGCCACGGCGTTGGTGGACTCGTACGGTCGAAATCCGACAGCCCATCGTTTCGGCCGCTTCTCGCTGCGTGCATCCCCAGCCGTCGATGAGAAGAACAGCAGTCCGCTGTCTAGGTGAAAGCTCCGTCAGGGCCGCGCTGAGCCCCGGTTCGGGCGCCAGGCCCGCCTCCCGTTCTGGGCCCACCAGTCGAAGATCCTTGGAAACGTGGCCGCGTCTGCTCCGCTTCGCCGCGCTCTGGCCAACTCGGTACAGGTAGCCGCCGGGATTGCGCATCGCTTCGACCCTCTCGAAGTGTTCCCAGGCCCAGGTCAGAGCGTCTGCAGCCGCGTCGCGTCCGACCTCTGCGCCGTAGGCCGCCACCAGAGCGCGGCGCAGGCGCGGTTCCGTCGCCACGACGAACGCGGTGAAGCGAGCCGATTGGTCATCCGTTGCCGACATCGCGGTGTCGGCGGTCATTGGTTGCACACCAGGAGAGAGTGTTTCGGGTCGGCAAAGTGTGACAGCGGAGCGTGGGTTTGGTCAGTCGATGTGTGCGTGACCCTCCACATGATGGTCACCGTGGACGAAATGCTCCTCACGCCACTCGTGGTAGGCAGCCCAGATGACGAGCATCGGGGGCAGCACCACGATCGCGGCGATGAGCGAATAGACGACGGTGATCGCCGTCAGCACGCCGAATTGGCCCATCGGTGGGATGGGGCTGAACAACAGCACCGAAAAGCCGAGCGCTGTGGTGAGGGCCGAGCCGATCAACGCACCACCGGTGGTGTGCAGGGTGGACGACATCGCTTCCTGCAACGTCGATCCGCTCTCCCTCTCCTCGAGGAATCGATGAGTGATGTGGATCGTGTAGTCCACGCCGATGCCGATCGAGAGGGCCGTGATCAGCGCGGTGACGACGTTGTACGAGTAGCCGAGGACGACCATCGTTCCGAGTACCCAGATGAGGACGAGCAGGATCGGGAAGACCGACAACACGGCGAGCATCGGCCGGAATTCGGTGAACCAGAAGAAAACGAGCAGCACGATCAGGGCCGCGATGATCGTGAGGAGGATCGAAGTGCCCTGGCTCTCGGTGAGGCTGTCGGTGACCTCGAGCGACAGGATCTCATTGGCGATGGGCGTGATCTCCGAGGGATCGCCGAACCAGAGTTGGTCGACGTCGGCGAAGAGTTGGCGAGTCCGTTCGGTGTCGCCGGTCAACGCGTTGAACTGCAGGATCGTGAAGTCGGGCTCGTCGCCTTCGCCGCGGCTGACGACCTCGGCGTAGCCGGCGGGATCGCTGGCTTCCATGATCGCCAGCGTCTTTTCGATCGTCTCGGCCGGGATGAACAAGGGGTTCGTCAGGTCGTCGATGAGGCCTTGGATCTCGAGGGCAGAGGCGACCGGTAGGCCGTTGAAGAAGACGCCGAGAGACTGGGTGACGCCGCTGCTCACCGCCTCGGGCCGGGTCGTGGTGTCCTCGATCGCGTCGGAGAAGTCGATCAGGTTGCGCAGGGTCCGGTCGCTGGTGATGTCGGCCTCGATGAGCACGGTGACGACCTCGCTGTTGCCGCCGAGGGAGTCCTGAAGGAAGACGATGTCGTCCTTGGACTCGGATCCGTCGGGCAGGAAGTCGTTGGAGTTGAACGACGAGTCGAGATCGGTGGCGAAACCACCGAGGATCACCGTCACGATGCCGGTGGCGATGAGGATCGCGGCCGGTTTGCGCACGACCGCGGCGCCGATCTTCTCGACCAGCGGACCGGCTCCGGGGATGGCCTGGTCCATGCGGCGGGTCGTGAGTTCGCGGCCGCTGGCCTGACGGCGACGGTCCAAGAGAACTCGTGCCGCGGGCACTCCGGTGAGGAAGATGTAGAGGCCTGAGGCCACGCCGACACCGGCAACCACACCGAAGTCGCCCAGCCCAGAGATGTCGCCGAAGAGGTTGGTCAGGAAGCTGATGATCGTGGTTCCGCCGGCCAGGCCGAGCGGCAGCATCAGCGCGGCGACGGCGTGGGCGATGCCTTCGGAGGCATCGTCGCCTTCTGCGACCGACTCGCGATATCGACTGGTGCCCTGGATGCCGTAGTCGACACAGAGGCCGATCATCATGACCGGCACCATGGTGCCGAGTACCGACGGCGCGCCGATCACGCCGAGGCCGTCGGGACCGAGCAAGCCCTGGAAGCCGAGCGCCCAGACGATCGTGAGGATGAGTCCGCCGATGCTGAGGAGGACGTCGCTGAGCTGGCGATAGAAGAGTGCGAGCAACGCGGCGATGACCAGGAACGCAATGCCCATGAGCAGCGCGAGCGATGACTGCGCCGAGTCATCGGATTCTTGACCGGTCTTGCCCAGCGAGATGGTGCGAGCCGAGTCGAGCGACTCGAGCGACGTGGCGGTGACGATGTCGTCCAAGGCGAGTTGGGCGTCGACGAGGGCGTCGGCGTCGACTTCGTTGTTGACGGTGATCACGCCGATTCCACCCACCGTGGCGCCGTCGACGACACCGACAAGCGAATCGAGGGCACCGATGAGCGCGGCTGCATCGGGGTTGCTTCGAGCGTCGGTGATCGCGGCGTCGATCTCCTGCTGACTCATCGCCGCGAGATCGACCGAAGCCGGATCACCTCCCTGGGCCACCAACGCGGAGACGAGGTGGCCGGGCGAAGTAGCCGCAGGATTCGACACGACGTAAGGCGCCAGTTCCCCGGCAGCAGCCATGGCGGTCAGCTGACGGGTCTCCGCCAACCCGCCCGGTGTGAGGACGTCGCCGCGAAACACGATCTGGACAGCCTCGAGGCCGGCCGACTGCGGAAAGTTCGCCGTGAGCTTCTTCTGTGCCGCGATCAGCTCGCTGCCTTCCGGGAGGAAGGCCTCGTTCTCGTCAGCCTGATCGGCGGTGAGCGAGAACCCAACGATGGCCAGTGCGGTGAAGGCCCCGACCAGGATGAGGGCGAGCACAGGGCGTCGGCCGACGAACCGGCCGTACAGGTTGAACAGAGATTTCATATCGGGTGATCCAAACACATCTGGACCGTGTTCGCGCGGGGTCAGTTGTCACCACCCGTCCATCCCCTTCGAGCCCTTGAACGGACCAGTGACCGAAGAGGTGACCCATCCGCCGTAGAAGCCGCCCGGCTGGGGCTGGGCCTCTTCGCCGTCGACGAGACAGGTGAGCAACTCCGGGTAGAAGGCCACATGGCCAGTCAGGGGTTCGAACGGACTCATGGGATCGAAGTAGGCCCATGCGGCTCGCGGCGCCCGGTGGCTGGTCGTCACCACGTCGAAGTACGACGCCTCGCCCTTCCACTCACAGTGCGAGGTCGATGGGTCTGGCCGTAGCGCCCGGGTGAAGACGTCGTCGGGTGGAAGATAGAAGGTCGGGGGGTGGTATGTCTCGAGCACGCGAAACCCGTCGGACGAGTCGGCGATGAGGGTCCCGTCGAACCAGACCTGGACTCGCTGAGACGACTTTTCGAGGCGAGGCGGGCGCGGATAGTCCCATACTGACTCCTGCCCGCCGGCAGGTTCGGCTCGCTCAGGCGTGGCCACACTTGCTCTACGGACCGGCGGGCACGCATGGATGCGCGCGAAGCTGTGGAGATGAGCACGCAGCGCCCTGTCATCATCTCGTGCGACGGCCACGCAACCGCGCGACCCGAGGACTACACCCCCTATATCGAACCCGCGTATCGCGAGCGCTACGTCGACTTCGTCGAACACCTCCACGGAGTCCGTCTCAAAATGGAGGAGCGACGGGAGAACGACGAGGGTCTGTTCTCCAAGAAAGGGTCGGAGGAGTTCGAGGCGGCGACGGGTGATGATCGTGATGGCGAGTGGAACTCCGCAGTGCGCACTCGCGTATTGGAGCAGGAGGGCGTGGTCGCCGAGATCCTGTTTCCCAATGGCGGTGTCCCGTTCGGGGGATTCGGCGAGTCGGCCGAGGACCACGAGCTTCGTCAAGCCGGGAACCGCGCGTACGACCGTTGGTTGCTCGACTTCGCCAACGATCTGCCGGGTCGCCGCGGTGCGCTCGCGATGCTCGCCGTCGGCGACATCGACGCCTGTGTGGCGGAGATCAACTGGGCGGCCGAGAACGGATTCGCCGGCGTGATCGCGCCGACTGAGCCGGGCGAGGGCCTGCCGTCGTACCTCGACGATTGCTATGACCCGGTCTGGGCGGCCTGTCAGGACACCGGTCTGGCGGTCCACTTTCATGCCGGCGGGGGCACTCCGAACTATGGCGACTACGGCGTCGCGAGCATGCTCATGTATGCGACCGAGACGACGTACTTCGGACGCCGCCCGCTCTTCTACTTCCTGTGGGGCGGGATCTTCGAGCGGTTCCCACGGCTCAAGCTCGTGCTCACCGAGAACCGAGCCGACTGGGTGCCCGACACGCTCAAGCTGCTCGACGGCATCTATCGGGCGCCGTTCTTCAGTCACGTGCGCGAGACGCTGTCGCTCAGCCCGAGCGAGTATTGGGAACGCCAGGTTTGGTGCGCCGCATCGTTCATGGGTGCCGACGAGTCGGCGCTGCGCCACGAGATCGGACTCGAGCGGCTGATGTGGGGCGCCGATTACCCCCACGTCGAAGGCACCTGGCCACGGACGAAGCGCTCGCTCAGTCGTTGTTTCGCGGGCATACCGGCTGAAGAGACCCAGGCAATTCTGGAGACCAACCCGGCTGCGCTCTACGGATTCGACGTGGCCGCGCTGCAGGAGGTCGCGGACCGAATCGAGAGCCCGACCGCGGCTGAGCTCACCGGCGCGGGCGCTGCATGAACAATCGATATTTGGGTCCGGGCCTGATGGCCCTCGGCGTCCTACTCGTGCTGGTCGGAGTGGTGCGACTGGTCACCGGCGACGACGAGGTTGAGAGCGTTGAGCCCGCGGCGCCGTCGTCGACCTCATCGACCACGCTGGCCGCCGACGAGCCGACCACCGCGCCGACGACTGCGTCGACCACGAGCACCACGACGACCTCGACCACGACGACAACGACCACGACGACAACGACCACCACCACGACGACCACGACGACCACGGCTGCACCGGTCGCCACCGAGACCGTCGAAGAGTTCTTTGCCGTCCTCAAGGCCGCCCTCGATTCCGGTGATGCCGCAACGCTGCGCGAGCGAATGAACGAGGCGACGATCGACCGCTATGGCGCGGAGCAGTGCCAGACCTACGCCGACTCGGTGGCTGGTACTGGCCTCGACGGCACGATCGTCTCGTCGTCCCCCGTCGCGTCGTGGGACTACGTGACCGACGAGACCACGACGACCGTCGCCAACGTCGTCGCGGTCGACATCGAGCGGGTGGTGAACACGCAGACGGTCGCGCTGACGAACCACTGGCAGCTTGTAGAGGGTCGCTACACCTGGTTCACCGATTGCGGGGTGCCCGTGTGATGGATCGCACGCCGATCCCCACTCAGTTCGTTTCCAACGGCGAGTTTCTCCCGCTTCCGCAGAGTCGTCGGCAGCGTCAGGTCGAATCCATCATCGTCAGGATGGCCGATGACCGAGCCCATCGACTCGGTGTCTCCCGGCGACGGTTCCTGCAATCGAAGGCCGGCATGGCGGTGGCGTTCACCGCGCTCAACGTCGTCTACGGCTGCTCCGACAGCGACGGAGGAGGGGAGACAGGCGGGACCACGAGTTCCCCATCGACGAGCAGCACCTCGACCACCGAGGCTTTTCCGGTCACCCCGGACTCGACTCTCGACGAGGAGGCGGCTTGCGAGCTCTTCGCCGGCGAGTACTTCATCCTTGATTCACAGACTCACCATGTCGACTTCGAGGATGCCGGCGACCCAGTGCTGCTGAACACCATTTTCACCCGTTTCACCGGCTGTCCTCCCGCAGCGCTGGACCCGAACGCGCCGTGCGATCCCGGGTCGCCCAACGAGAAGCTCAGCCGCGCCAACTATTTGAAGGAGATCTTCCTCGACAGCGACACCACGGTGGCGATGATGAGCGGGCTCCCCGCCGGCACTGTCCGAAGTCAGGTGATCAGCAACGACGGGATGGCGGTCACCTGCGAGATGGCCAACGATCTCGGCTCCTCGGAGCGCTGCATTCTCCAGGGAATGCTCACACCGAACTTCCCGGACACCACTGATACCGGCGACCTCGGCACGCTTGTGCGAGATATGGAACACCTCAAGGAAGACCTGGGGATCCGCGCCCTCAAGTGCTACACGGGGGCCGGCGGCCCGAACTCGGCCTATCCCTACGAGGCGTGGTGGCTCGACGACGAGGACGTCGCCTACCCGATGTATGAAGAAGCCGAGCGGCTCGGGATCTCGGTGGTGAATGTCCACAAGGGCTTCGCCCAGGGAGCCTTTGATCCTGATCACTGCTCGCCGAGGGACTTCCCGAAGGCGGCTCGCGACTGGCCCGACATCAACTTCGTGTGCTTCCACTCCGCCGTCGATCTCCCGCCCTTCGAGCGTTACTTCGACGACCTCATGCGAATGAAGCGCGAGGAGATGGCAGATCTCGACAACGTCTATTGCGAGCTCGGTGGCGCGTGGGCGACGCGGGTGATCCAGGGCGGCGATCGATCCGCCCACTTCCTCGGCGAGCTGCTCCTCAACTACGGAGAGGATCACATTCTCTGGGGGACCGATGCGATCTGGCAGGGCTCGCCGCAGTGGCAGATCAACGCGATGAAGCTCTTCGAGATGCCCGAGCGATTGATGGATGAATTCGGTTACCCCGAGGTCACCGCCGAGATCAAGGCAAAGATCTTCGGACTCAACGCCGCCCGGCTCTACGACGTCGACCCCGAAGAGGCTCGCTGTGTGATCGCGGGCGACGTCATCGGCGAGACGAAGGTGATCTACGACGAAGAGGGACTCGCCAGCCCGAGCAACCGTCGCTACGGTCCCACGACGCGACGGGAGTTCTTCTCACTCCTGCGTTCGGAGGGGTTATGAGCACGTCGATACTGGCCGGACGACGAGTTCTCGTGGTCGGTGCGTCGTCGGGAATCGGCGAAGCAACGGCCAAGGCCGTGGTTGCCGCGGGCGGCGACGTCACGGTGTCGGCTCGCCGAGAGGATGCGTTGCACGGCCTGGTCGAGGAGATGGGGGCCGGCCATGTCGCCGCGGGAGATGCCGCGGTGCGCTCCGATGCCGAGTGGGTGGCCGCGACGGCAGCGAAGGCGATGGGCGGACTCGACCTGATGGTCTATGTGGCGGGCTACGGACCGTTGCAGAAGATCGACGACTGTGATCCCGACCTGTGGGCCGACGTCTATCGAGTGAACGTCTGCGGCGCGAACCTCGCGGCCGGCGCCGCGCTGCAACACATGGATCGTGACGGCATCTGCTCGTTCGTCTCCTCTCGCACGGTTGAGGATGCCAACCCGTTCTTCGGCGCCTACTCCGCGTCGAAGGCGGCGCTTGATCAATGCATCCGCGTCTGGCGGCTCGAACACCCCGATCGCCGCTTCGTCCGCATCGTCATGGGCAACACCGGCCCCACGGACTTCGCGAACAACATGGGCGACATGGACCTCCTTGGGGAGGCCCTCGAGGAGTGGGGCCGTCAGGCGATCCCCGGTGGGATGATGATGGTCGACGACGTCGGCGCCGCCATGGTGGAGTCCCTGGCGGTTGCCCTCGCTCACCCCGAGATCGACGCCTCCGAGATCAAACTCGACGCCCGGACCGCCTAACCAGTCCCACCTGTCCCACCTGGGGTCAGACACCAGTCCCACCTTGTGCAGTCAGAAGACCTTGCCGGGGTTGAGGATGTTGTTGGGGTCGAAGGCCTGCTTGATGCGACGCATCAGGGCGAGCTTGGCCGGGTCTTCGAGGGCGATCACGTAGTCGCGCTTGGCCAGGCCGATGCCGTGCTCGGCGGAGATGGTGCCGCCGAGGTCCATCCCCGCGGAGAGGATCGCGGTCATCAGGGCTGAACGCTTCTCGTCGTCGCCTTGGAAGATCGACAGATGGACATTGCCGTCGCCCGCATGCCCCGCTCCGGCGACAAGCGCCTCGTGCTCGGCGGCGAGCGCACCCACGACATCGAGGTAGTCGGGAATCGCGGCGCGAGGCACAACGACATCGATGATGTCGTTGGCGCCGTGTTCCTTGGCAACCCAAAACGCCTTCTCGCGAGCCTCCAGGACCTGTGCGGCCGCGGCGGCGGGAAGCACGAACACGTCCATGGCTCCCGCCTCGCTCACGATCTCGCCCGCTCGTTCGATGTCGGTCTCGAGACGGTCGGCGTCGGCACTCTCCAGGACGACGAGGAGGTATGCCAGTGCCGTCTCTTTGATCTCGTCGGGCATCCCGAGATCGAGGCCCAGGGACTCTGTGGTCGCGCTCATCGCCATCGTGTCGACGTATTCGAGCATGAGCGGAACGAGTCCGGCATGCAGAATCGTCGGGACAGCCTCGGTCACCTCGGTCAGCGTGGCGAAGGGCGCAAGCACCGTTGCCTTGTGAGCGAGGCGGGGCACCACCTTCACCGTCACCTCGGTCACGACCGCGAGGGTGCCCTCGGAGCCGATGATCAACTGACCGATGTCGTAGCCCGTGGTGAACTTCACGAACTTGCCGCCACTGCGGATGATCTCGCCGGTGGGCAGTACTGCTTCGACGCCGAGAACCTGGTGACGTGTCACGCCGTACTTCACCGCTCGCATCCCACCGGCGTTCGTGGCGACGTTGCCGCCGAGTGATGCGGACTCCTCGCCCGGGAGGATCGGATAGACCAGTCCGTGTGAAGTGAGCGCCTCATCGAGCTGGCCGAGCGTCACACCCGGCTGGACGACGGCGACGTGGTTCGCGTCGTCGATTTCGAGGACGGCGGCCATCCTTTCGAGCGACAGGAGGATGCCGTCGGCGTCGGGAATCGCGGCACCCGAGAGACCGGTGCCGGAGCCACGGCACGTCACCGGAATCTTCAGCTCGTTGGCCATCGCGAGGATCGCGCTCACCTCCTCGGTCGAGGTGGGCTTGAGGACGACCGCAGGAATGACCGCCTCGACGTTCACACATTCGTCGTGGCTGTAGTCCTCACTGATGGCCTCGCCGGTCAAGACCTGATCAGTGTTGAGGTCGAGGCGGTCAATGAGCTGTGCGACAGTCATGTCCGCATGCTGGCAGCTCGGGCTGCGTCAGAACAGGCCAACGGTGATGCCGCCGTCGACGATCAGGCTCTGGCCGGTGATGTAGCCGGCTCGGGCGCTGCACAACATCGCGCAGACGGCGCCGAAGTCGTCGGGATCGCCGAACTCGCCGGCGGGGATTCCGTACTTGTCTGCCGCCAGGGCGACCTCGTCTTCGTAGGTCGTGCCCTTCTTCTCGGCGATGGCAGTGAACTGTTGGCGAGCCGCCGCTGTGTGATGGAAGCCGGGAAGGAGGTTGTTGATGGTCACCCCGTCGGCGGCGACGACCTTCGACACGGCGACGCTGTAGTTGGCCAGCGCGGACCGAGGCGGTCCCGAGAGCATCCTGGCGGGGCTGGGGAACTTGGCCGCGCCGGTCGCGATGTTGATGATCCGGCCGAACTTCCGCTCGGCCATACCGTCGACCGTGAGGCGAATGAACTCGGCCGGGCCGACCAGTCCTTCGGTCAGGTATTGATGCCAGACGTCGGGCGTGATCTCTCGGAAGTCGAATCCCCACGGCGGCGGACTGCACGTGCCGACGAGGATGTCGGGGTCGGGGCAAGCAGCCAGGATTCGTTCTCGGCCATCGTCGGTCGAGTGATCGCCGGCGACGGGGGTGACGGATACTCCTGTCGCCAGCTTGATCTCTTCGGCGGCCGCTAGGAGCCGGTTCTCGCCGCGGGCGGAGATCACGAGGTCGACGCCCTCGCGAGCCAGCGCAAACGCGCTTGCCTTGCCGAGCCCGGCCGACGCGCCGTTGACGATCGCAGTGCGACCCTTGATTCCCAGATCCACTCGCGCCTCCTAGGCCCGGCCATGACGGAGTAGCTGACCGGGGGTCGCCCCGCTGCACTCGCCATCGGTGTGGGTGATCTCACCATTCACGATCGTGTAGCGCCAGCCGGTCGCCCCCCGGTGGAGCCGCCATGCGCCCCCCGGCCAGTCCGCCACTTTCTCTGTGGGCAACAGCCCGAGCGCAGTCAGGTCGTAGACGACGATGTCGGCCGGTGCGCCCTCGGCGATGAACCCGCGATCGTGCAGGCCGGCGGCCTGGGCGGTGTAGGCCGAGAGCCGCCAGTGGGCGTCTTCCAAGCTCATGATCTGCTCGTCGCGTACCCACTTGGAGAGGAACTCGGTGGGGTATGTCCCGTTGGTGAGAAACTTCGTGTGCGCACCGCCGTCGGAGAGACCTGGTACTGCATAGGGACAGTTCGCGATGTCGCGCATGGTGTCGACGTCGACCTCGATCGGGTCGGTCTGCCACCCGGCCTTCAGATCGCACTCGAGCGAGATGTCGAGGAACGCATCGATCGGGTGAACCGCCATTTCGGCCGCGATCGCTCCCGCCGTCGCTCCCTCCCACTTCCGAAGGTGTGGCGTGGTCGAGGTGACATACGCGAGCCGTAGGTCGTCAATCGACACCCCGATGCGGGCATCGAGTTCCTCCGTTCCGCCGCCTGCCAATGGTGCTTTGCCGGATGCATACTCCTCGTGCAGCGCGTCCCGCCGGGCCGGGTCGCGCATCTTCTCCATGCGAGTCTCCACATCCCCGATGGTGAGCTCTCGCCACAGGGGCGACGCGTCGAAGAGGTTCCAGTCCTCCAAGGTGAACTGGAAGTCCTGGGTGCATGTCAGGGCCTGGGCGATGATGCGCCGACCCTCGGAGTTGGCCTTCTCCAGCCATGCCATGAGCGCGGTGTGCTCTTCGGCCGGCGCGCCGTGCTGGTCGGTGCGGGGAGCGAGCACGTTGAAGATCACCGGCCGCCCGGAGTTGCCGGCCAGTTTCGACGCCAGCCGCGGCTGACCGATCATCTGGATGACGCCGCGGCCGACTCGACCGAGCGCGGCTGCGAGGAAGTTCATGTCGTCTTCCGACATCAGATCAGTGACCATCGGGGTGCCGTCGTGGTCGCGCTGCACGCCGGCTTCGCCGAGAAGTTGGGCGGACCAACCGCACGCGCCGGCCTCCATGGCTTCCTTGAGAAGCCGTTCGGCTTCGACCCGTTCGGCCTCTGTCATGGACCGGCTCTTGGCCTCCTCGACTGATCCCATCACCCAGACGAGCAGAGGGTTGAGCCCCACGTAGGACAGGACGTTCACGCCCTTCGGGGTTCGCTCGAGGCTGTCGAGAAACTCGGGATAGGTCTCCCAGTCCCAGGGCATGCCTTCCTGCATGCATTCCATCGGGACCGCTTCGTTGCGAGCCATTGTGAGCATGGCTCGGTCCCGAGCGTCGGGCTTGACCGGCGCGAAGCCGAAGCCACAGTTGCCGATGACCACGCTGGTGACACCGTGGACGCTCGACAGAGCACACCACGGATCCCAGTAGATCTGACTGTCGTAGTGAGTGTGAAGGTCGATCACCCCGGGAGCGACGATCAGTCCGGTCGCGTCGATCTCGCGGTCGGCCTCACCGTCGGTGATCTGACCGATCGTCGCGACGCGACCACCGATGATGCCGACGTCAGCGCGGTAGCGGGGTGAGCGGCGGCCGTCGATCAGGGTGCCGTTGCGGATGATGAGCTCGTAGGTCGCCACTGTCAGACGTCCAGTCGGTACGCGTCGCCGTCGCGGACGAGGTGGCCGGCGGTGGGCCCGCCGAAGTGCGTGCCAATCACAAGCGTGGGTGTGTCGGCGTAGCGAGCGGCGAACGTTCGCCGTGTCTGCTCGGCCCTTTTGGGGTCGTCGTCAGCGATGTCGAACCAGTCGAGGTGTCGGAATTGTGCGGGGTGATGCACGAGATCCCCCGTGACGATCGCAGACTCGCCGCGCGACTCGATCGCAACGGAAACATGGCCCGGCGTGTGTCCGGGCGTCGGGACGAGGCTGACGCCGTCGGCGATCACATGGTTTGTCTCGACGAGATCGACCAGATCAGCGTCGAAGAGCGGCTGGACCGAGTCGGCCAGCGTCTCCTCCATGCCTGGTTCGTCGGCGTGTTGCCAGTGGGTCCACTCGTCGCTGGCGACGATGGTGCGGGCGTTGGTGAATGTCGGCGTCCAGCGGTCGTCGACCAGCTTGGTGTTCCAACCGACATGGTCGGTGTGGAGGTGGGTGCAGACGACCGTGTCGACCGTCGGGGGGGAGAACCCGAGCTCGGCCAGATCATCGAGGAAGGGTCCCTGGCGCATGTGCCAGACCTGCATCGGCATGCGGTCCTTGTTGTTGCCCACGCAGGTGTCGATCAGAATCTTCCGGTCGTCGACCTCCACGGCGAGTGTGTGGATGCTGGCGGTTGCCCGCCCCTTGTGGTCCACGAAGGGCCCGACCCAGTCGATCTGCTCGAGGTTCTCGACCGACGCGTCAGGGACGAGCATTTGGAGCCCGGGGCCCTCCCACTCCTGGATCCGAGTGATCCGAATATCGCCGACCTGCCAACGGAGCACGCTCGTGTCGGTCATTGGCTCGCCGCCTCGGCGGCCTTCATGGCGGCCACGACCTGGTCGGCGGAGAACTTCTGATCCCAGTACTCGTTCCAGTTCGTGATCTTGCCGTGCTCCACGGTCGTGACGTTGCAGATCGGGCAGCTGATCGGATAGCCGTCGTATTCGTAGTGGTCGGTGCGTTCGACGATGACCGTGTCGCCACTCTCGTAGACCTCGTGGATCTCGATGCGGGTGTTGTCGATCGCGGCGAACTGGCGCTTCATGAACGCCCGGATTTCCTCGCGGCCGGCGATGGGGTCCTTCTGCATGAAGTGAAGGACGCCGTCTTCGGCGTAGTCGTCGGCGATCTCGTCGTAGGCGAGGCGATCGAAGGCGAGCAGGTTGTCGACCACGAGGTCGCGGTTGGTCTTGGTCATGGGCTTGTCGCTTTCGGTCAGGCGAAGATGCCGACGATCTTCTTGTAGATCTTCAGGAAGAACTTGGGGAACGCGCTCAGGAACATCGTGTTGAAGTCCCAGTGATCCTCGTGGTACTCGATCTTCCCCTCGTCGTTGAGACGGACGTAGGTCATGCCGCGGTTGTAGATCCGCTTGTCGGGGAAGCGGGGTACCGGGGCCATGTCGAGGGCGAAGGTGAACATGATGTGGTTGCCCGTCTGCGCGCTTTCCTCCATGTGGATGTTGAGGTCGTGCCGCTGCTTCAGGAGCTTCAGGTTCATGTCGTAGTAGGCGGTCAGCCCGTCGGTCCGCTGCAGCGGGTCGACGAAGACGAGGTCGTCGGCGAACCACTGCCGCATCTCGTCGGCGCTGGGCACCTCCTTGTCCCACATGGAGAAGAGCTCGTGGACCGTCTGGGCATCGATCGGGTTTTCGGGTGTCGGTGCCGGCGGCATTTGCGACTCAGGCATGCGTAGTGCTTTCCGTTTGGGCGGGCCCGCAGAGAAGCGGGACGATCAGTGCGGCGACATGGCTACGCCGGGAGAGGGCCGTTCGCCGCTTGGGCTGAGGCGATTGGACAAGTGCCGTCACAATCCGGCGGATCCACTCGCGCAGCTCGGCGCGGGGGAGGGGTGTGATCAGTCGCTCGGCCCGGGCCAGAGCGTCGAGCGGTTCGTCGATCATCGCCTCGACTCGCTGGTTCAAGGCGGCGCGGCCGATCGCCATCGCCCGGGCCTCGGCTCGCGTCATCGGACGACCCACGAGCCGGGCGATGCCGGCGTTCTCGGGCGCGTTTTCCGAGATCGCGACCACGATCTCCACCAGGCGGACCGCCGGGTCGGTCAGCGGTTCGAGCTTCGGTCGGAGACGGTCCTCGAAGCGGTCGAACTCTCGAACGAAGACGGCCTGGAGCACGTCGTCGATCGCGGGGAACCGCTTGTAGAGCGTCGTCCGGGAGACGCCCGCCTCGGCCGCGACTTGGAGCATCGTCGTCTTGCCGACGCCGATGGACTCGAAGCAGCGCTCGGCGGCGTCGATGATCCCCTCGGTGGTCGTGTCCCTCGACATGTGGACAGATTAGGGAATCTGTCCACCCTCCGCAAGGGTGAGACTCGAGGCTTACAGGCGCGGCGCTCCGTAAACGTCGCGGACCGACTCGCCGGCATCGAAGCGGGCCTGCATCGCCTTCATCGCGGCGATGCCCTCGGCGCTGGCGACCGTGCCTCCGAACAGGCGTTGCTCGTTGCGCAGCGCATCCGTGAGAGTCATGTCGTCGTTGTCATTGAGCATCTTCTTCTCGGCGATCAGCGATTCATGAGGCCGTTGGGCGAGCTGCCGTGCCCATTCGACCGCAGCTTCGAGGGCTCGGCCCTCCGGCACGACTCGGTTGAGTCCACCGAGTTCGTGGATTCGGGCCGCAGTGACTGGCGTGCCGTCGAAAACCATCTCCGCGGTCGCGGTCCGACCGATGAGGCGGGCGAGTCGTGACGTGCCGCCGATGCCGGTGGCGAGTGAGATCCTCACCTCTGGCTGTCCGAACCACGCGTTCTCCGAGGCCACCCGTAGGTCACAAGCCCACCCGAGTTCGGCTCCGCCTCCCGAGCAGTCGCCGTTGATCGCGGCGATGGTGACCACATCGGTGTGGGTGATCTCGGCCAGCGCCCGCCACCAGGAGTCGGCGTCGCCGCTCGGCTCGCCGCCGGTGACCATGGCAATGAGGTCGGGAAGCCAGGCGTGCTGGAACCAGGTGGTCTCGGCCGACGACGCGAGCACCGTGACGGTCGCTCCTCCCTCTCGGAGTTCGCGCATCGCTTCGGCAAGCGCGTGCACGGCGGCCCATGAGAGGAAGGTGTCGCTCGCGTGGAGGTCGAGCGTGACGATGCCGACGCGTTCGGTCGGCCGGGTAGTTGTTGCGATACTCACGGTGGGCTCCGGGTCGGTGGGCGCGCAGTATTTCAGATCGCCGGCTCGTCGAGAAGCACGACCGTCTGCGCGGAGTTGACCGAAGGCACGGCGTGCAGTTGCACGAGCACGACATCGCGGAGTTCGTCGAGGTCTTCGCATCGAATACGCAGGACGATGTCGAACGGGCCGGTCGCGAGGCCCACCCACTCCACGCTGGGAATTGCTGCGAGGTCAGTCTGCGCCTCTTTCCACTTGTCCTGAGCGACATTGACCATGACGAGCGCGGCGACGTGAAGTCCACAGCTCGCAGGATCGACCAGTGCCGTGAATCCTCGGATGACGCCGTCGTCGACGAGCCGATCGAAGCGTGTGTAGGCGGTGGCTCGGGCGATACCCAGCCGCTCAGCGAGTACGGGGACCGATATTCGTCCGTCTCGACGGAGTTCATCGATCATCTGGCGGTCGATGTCATCGAGGGAGGCCATTGGATGATCATCGCATATCAGTCCTAGATTGCAGCCGATCATCCGGATATCTGCCGATTTCTACTGTGACCTTCTGAAAATGTCGATACTCGATACATGAAGGTCTCGTCCACCTATGAGCGTCGTCGTCGAGAGATTGCCGCTCAGGCCGCTGGTCCCGGGCATCGGCCGAATGAAATCGAGTACCGCGACGTCGAAGACGAAGTCTGGGCGAAGGTCGCCGCGGCTCTGAGCGAGGGGTGGAGTCGCCATGCGGCAACGGTGGTCCACGCGGCGCTGGAAACCCTCTCACTGGACCGGCACCACGTTCCTCAGCTGACCGAGATCACGGACCGCCTCGAGCCGGTCAGTGGGTTCCGGTTCGAAGCCGTGCCCGGATTGGTCGATACCGACGTCTTCTTCGCAGGTCTCAGCCGCGGCGTTTTCCTGTCCACCCAGTTCGTGCGATGGGAGGGAAGCCCGCTCTACACGCCCGAGCCCGATGTGATCCACGAGGTGTTCGGTCACGCCCACGTGCTGACGTGTCCGGCTCTCGCCGGACTCCACCGCCGGGCAGGAGCGGCCTATACGCGGGTCTCGGCGCCTGAGTCCCGGCAGTTCATTGCCGATGTGTTCTGGTTCAGCGCGGAGTTCGGCGTGGTTCGCGAACACGGCGACTGGCGCGCGTACGGCGCGGGACTCCTGAGCTCGATCGGCGAACTGTCTCAGTTTGCGACGGAGGCAAGAATCGAGCCCCTCGACGTGACGGCCATGGGCTCCCTTGCCTACGACATTGATCACTATCAGCCCGTCTTGTTCGGGGCGGAGTCGCTCGATGAGGCGGTCACGGTGGTCGGGGAGTTCTTCGACGGCTGCACCGACGAATCGATCAAGGCGCGTCAACAGCGCGCCATCACCACCTAGGAGACAACCGATGACTGCGACATCCACGACGTCGACCGCGCCCGCGGCCCGGCTCAAGGGTTGGGACTCGATCGAGCTGTGGGTCGGAAACGCCCGAGCGACTGCGGGCTTTCTGAGTTCGGCCTACGGCTTCCGCATCACCGGCTACGCCGGCCCGGAAACCGGTGTGGCCGACCGTGCGTCCTACCTACTGGAGCAGGGCGATGTCCGCCTGGTGGTCACCGCAGGTCTTGACCCGGAGTCGGAGATCTGGGCGCATGTGCGCCAGCACGGCGATGGGGCACACGACTTGGCGTTCGTTGTCGATGACACCGAGGAGACGTTCGACGCTGCGGTGGCGCGGGGTGCCCGAAGCGTTCGCGAGCCGTACGAGCTCGAGGACGAGTTCGGCGTTCTTCGCCTGTCGGCGGTGGCCACCTATGGAGAGACGAAGCACACCTTCGTGGACCGGCGCGACTACTCCGGTTCGTACTGCCCGGGATTCGCATCCGACGGTCTCCCCGCTCCGGCGGCGCTTCCGGAGGTCGGGCTGACGAAGATCGACCACGTGGTCGGCAATGTGGAGAAGGGCCGGCTCGACGAGTGGGTCTCGTTCTATGAAGACGTGATGGGATTCACGCAGCTACGCCATTTCGATGAGTCGCAGATTGCCACCTCGTACTCGGCGCTTCGCTCCACCGTCGTGACCAACGGCGGCAGCGTCGTCATGCCGCTCAACGAGCCGGCCGACGGTCTGCGGCGGAGTCAGATCCAGGAGTATCTCGATACCTACCGCGGACCCGGGGTGCAGCACATCGCGCTGTCCACCGGCGACATCGTGCAGTCCATCGGTGCGCTTCGCGCTCGGGGTGTCGGGTTCCTCGAGGCGAACGACGACTACTTCGATGATGTGCGGCTTCGGCTCGCGCACCTGGACCTGCCCTGGGAGCAGCTGCGGCGGCTCGGGATTCTCGTCGACGATGAGCCCGATGGGCACCTCCTCCAGCTCTTCACCGAACCGATCACCGATCGTCCAACCCTGTTCTTCGAGATCATCGAGCGGGGTGGTGCGGTCGGCTTCGGCGAGGGGAACTTCAAGGCTCTTTTCGAATCGATCGAGCGGGAACAAGAGCGCCGGGGCAACCTTGACTGACACCGTCAGGATCGAAATTCCCGAGAACTCCGAGTTCCCGCTCGAGAATCTTCCCTTGGGGATCGGCGCGCGCGAAGGAGAGCGGCCGAGGGCGTGGGTGGCGCTCGGCAACGACGCCGTCGACCTCGCAGCTCTCGAACGGGCCGGCTACCTCGAAGACATCGGATTGCCGACCGGTTGTTTCGTCGGCTCCGACCTGAATCGATTCCTCGAAACGGGGCCAACGGCGTGGCGCTTGCTGCGCCAGCGGCTGAGACAGGTGTTGAGCAGTTCACTCGACGGCTCGCTCGTCGTGGCGCAGATTGATCTTGTGATGGGTGTGCCGGTGACGCCGGTCGACTATGTCGACTTCTACTCGTCGCTTCACCATGCGAAGAACCTCGGCCGGATCTTCCGGCCCGACGGCGAGGCGCTTCTCGACAACTGGCGACGGATCCCCGTCGGCTATCACGGTCGCACCGGCACGTTGGTTCCCACGAACACCGACATCCGACGTCCGCATGGTGTGCGGCTGGTCGACGGCGATCCCGTGTTCGGAGCGAGCAAGTCGGTCGACATCGAGCTTGAGGTCGGGACTGTCGTCGGCGTCGGGAGCGAGATCGGCGCTCCGATTGCCGTGGGTGACGCGGCCGGGCATCTGTACGGGATGTGTCTGGTGAACGATTGGTCGGCTCGGGACATCCAGGCATTCGAGTACCAGCCATTGGGCCCGTTCCTCGGGAAGAGCTTCGCAACGTCCGTGGGGCCCTGGCTGATCAGCTTCGAAGCGCTGGCGCCACACCGGGTCCGGCCTGCTGAGCAAGACCCTCCGGTGAGCGAGTACCTCCGGGCGACCGAGCCGTGGGGCTTCGACCTGCAGCTCGAGGTGTGGTTGCAGTCCGCGGCGATGCGGTCTCGTGGTCTCGAGCCGGTTCGTCTGAGCGAGACGGGATTCGGCGACATGTACTGGACACCGGCACAACAGCTTGCCCACCTGACGGTGAATGGGGCCTCGACGTCGCCTGGCGACCTCTTTGCCTCGGGCACGGTTTCCGGCCCGCATCCTGGGAGTGAGGGCAGCCTCATCGAGATGTCGGCAAATGGCGCCTGCCCCATCAAACTCCCTGACGGGGCCACTCGAACCTTTCTCGAAGATGGGGATCGAGTCGTGCTTCGAGGATGGGCCGGCGGTGGCGACGTGCCGCGGATCGGCTTCGGAGAGTTGGCCGGCACCATCGCCGGCGCGATCGGGGGAGACTGAGCCATGCCCTACTACCGACGTGTCGGGTCCGTACCGGCCAAACGCCATACCGACCATCGATCGGCGACGGGCCAGCGCTACACCGAGGAGTTGATCGGTCGCCACGGATTCTCCGGCGATTCATCGCTGCTGTACCACCGAGATTCACCCTCGGCGGTCCACGACGTGCGGGCCGACGACGCCGAAGCGGTCGCTTCCCGTGTGGAGTTGCCCCTGCGGCCTCATCACTTGCGACCGGCCGAACTCGGTACGACACCGGCGAATCCTGTACAAGGGAGACAACCACTGTTGCGCAACGCCGACGTCACGATCTCGTGGGTGGCGGCCGACGAGTCGAGTCCGCTGACCAGGTCGGTCGTGGGCGATGAGATCGTCTACGTCCAGTCCGGAGCGGCGGTGTTGGAGTCGGTCTTCGGCGAGGTCGAGGTCGGCGCCGGCGACTATGTCGTTGTTCCGGCCGGGGTGACCCACCGATGGGAGAATGTCGATCAACTTCGTGGCCTCATCGTCGAGACGACGGGCGTGGTGGCGCCCCCTGACCGGTATCTCTCCTCGAGCGGGCAGTTTCTCGAACACTCGCCGTACTGCGAGCGTGACCTGCGGGCCCCCACGTCGCCGCTGCTCCGCGAAGGCGAGAACGTGGAGGTTCTCATCCGTTCGATCGCCGGTGGGTCCTGGCATACCCACGCGCATCACCCCTTCGGTGTCGAGGGTTGGGACGGCTGTGTCTACCCCTGGGTGCTCAACATCGCCGACTTCGAACCCGTGGTCGGCAGCATCCACCAGCCACCGCCAGTGCATCAGACCTTCGCCGCCCCCGGTGTCGTGATCTGTTCGTTCGTGCCTCGTCTGTTCGACTTCCATCCCGACGCGATCAAGGTGCCGTATCACCACGCCAATGTCGACAGCGACGAGGTCCTCTTCTATTCCGACGGCGACTTCATGAGCCGGCGGGGGTCAGGCATCGGAGTGGAATCGATCTCGTTCCATCCGGCCGGCTTCATCCACGGTCCGCAGCCGGGCAGCGTCGAGGCCTCACTCGATCGAGACCGCACCGAAGAGACTGCGGTCATGATCGACACCTTCAGACCGCTCGAGATGACCGACGATGCGCGCTCGATCTCCGACCCTGGGTATCTGTCGAGCTGGGGATGACGATCAGGCGACGCGGGCGTCGGGCCAGAGCTTGAGGAAGTTCTCGGTGTAGAAGGCCTCGCGGATCGACTCGCCACGGTCGCCGATGGAGGACTCGAACCGGCCGATCGGGTCGCGGCCACCTTCGGTGTGGGGGTAGTCGCTGGAAAAGAGGTAGAGGTCCTCGTGGGTTTGGTCGGTGAGCCCGCCGATGTCTTCGAACACGAACGGCGTGAAGCCCATCTGCGTCCGCAGCGTTTCGGTGGCGGTGCGATCGAGCTCCGCGAGGTAGGTGTCGACCCGGCTCCAGGTGCGGATCAGCATGTCGAGGCGGGTGAGCATGGCGGGAACCCACCCGGCCCCCAGTTCGACCGCGGCACCGCGCAGGTTCGGGAACTTCTCGAAGACCCCGTCGAGCACCATCATCGACACGAACGTCTCGGGGCCGTGGTGCATCACCGCGAAGTCCTTGCTTCGCACGTTCTCGCCGCCACCCATCCAGTCTCGAGCTGGCGGGCGCCCGGTGTTGCCCCAACCCGGATCCAGCTGCAGCGGCGCCCCGCCGACGTGAAGCACGAAGGGCACCCCAGCTTCGTCGAGGCGCGCCCAGAACGGGTAGAGGTCGATGTGCCCTGGGGATCGTCCGCCCACCAGGCCGTGGGGCACCCAGATCGACTCGAGCCCGGCTGCGAGGGCCCAGTCGAGTTCTTCGATGGCGGCGTCGATCTCGTGGAGCGGAACCACGCCCACGCCCATGAGCCGATCGTCTTCCGCGCAGAACTCTGACATGGCCCGGTTGTGGGCCCGGGTGGCGCCGTATCGAAGCCGCGTGCTCATGGTTTCGCTTGGGTGAAAGATCGGCTTGACGCTGTGGGTCGCGAACACGAGCTGCTTCGCGAAGCCGAGCATGTCCATTGCTACGGTGCGCTCGTCGCGATCGAATGCGCCGAGCGCCTGGATCTCTTTCGACTGGGCGATGAGCTGATCGCCCATCGCGATCTGCGCTTCGACGTGTTCGGGGCTGTGTCCGCCCTGCGCGACCAACGCTCCCACTTCGTCGTCGGTGACGATCGACGTGTGGTAGCTGACCGGCTGCAATTCGGCGGCAACGTCGGCGTCGGCGTAGTCGAGCAGGAAGCGAGGCAGCTCCATGATGTGACTGTCGGCGTCGTAGTACTGGCGATCGTCCGGGGCGTAGGCCATGTCTGACTCTAGGCCTACGCCTCGATGTGGGACAGTGCGGCATGCCCCCTGAGCCACTCGATGATCTTGACGCCGCCTTGCGATCTGACATCCGCCGCCTCGGTGCGCAGCTGGGCGACGCCTTGGTTCGTCAGCAGGGTCGCCAGTTGCTGGATCGCGTCGAGCAAGTGAGGGCAATCGCACGCGATCTGCGCCGCGACGAAGCATCCACGGACGAGTTGGTTGCCGCGCTGGCCGACGTCGAACTCGTGGACGCGATCCATCTCGTGCGTGCGTTCACCATCTACTTCCACCTGGCGAACACCACCGAGCAGGTCCACCGGGTCGAGGAGCTGCGTTCTGCCCGGGCCCAGGATCGGCGGTTCCCTGAGACCGTCGCCCGGCTCCAATCCCTCGGCCATGGCAACGAAGAAATCCTGGAGGCCGCGGCCTCACTCGACCTGCGCCCCGTGTTCACCGCCCATCCGACCGAAGCCTCACGCCGCTCGATTCTCGACAAGCTCGCGGAGATCGCGACGCTCATCGAGGAGCGGGGCGACGTCCGCGCCAGCGATGCCGACCGGCGTCGCATCGATCGCCGCGTCGACGAGTTGGTCGACGCGATCTGGCTGACTGATGAACTGCGGCGCGCGCAGCCCACACCCGAGGACGAGGCCCGCTCCATCCTCTACTTCCTCGGCGAGATGGTGGTCGACGGGTTGCCTGAGCTGCTCCAGGACGTCGACGCGACGTTGAACGATCTCGGTGGCGAACTCGGAACCGGCGTACCCGTTCGCTTCGGTTCGTGGGTGGGCGGCGATCGCGATGGCAACCCGAACGTCACGCCGGCGACCACCCAAGGGGTTCTCGAGTTCCAGCGCAGTCGTGCCCTCCGCATTCTGATTGCGGAGATCGAGGACCTGTCGGCCGAGCTTTCCGTCGGAACCGCAGTGACTGCGGTATCGGACGCGCTGATCGCCCAGCTCGAGGAGGACCGGCAACGGTTCCCGTCGGTGATGGCCCGCTTCCAGACGCTGAGCGCCGGCGAGCCCTACCGTCAGCGATGTGCGGTGATGCACGAACGGTTGCTCCGAGCGGTTGGCGACTCCACCGGTCCCGGGGCCTACGAGTTCCCGACCGAACTGCTCGCTGATCTCGAGCAGATCGCCGAGTCGCTGGTCGCTCACGGTGGTGGGTTTCTCGCCGGCGGGCGCGTAGCCCGGGTGCGCCGACTGGTGTCGACGATCGGGTTCCACCTCGCCACGCTCGACATCCGTCAGCACGCGGTACGTCACCACGAGGCGCTGGTCCCGCTCTTCGAGCCGCTCGACATCGACTACGCATCGCTCAAGCGCGACGAGAGAACGGCGCTACTGGCCGACGAGCTCGGAAGTCGTCGTCCGCTCGCCCCGCCCACAAGCGAACCGGAACCGGCGCTCGAGCTGTTGACCGTCGTCCGCGACGGAATCGAACGAGCCGGCGATGGTGTGATGAAGAGCTACATCGTCTCGATGACGCAGGGCGTCGACGATGTGTTGGCTCCGGCGGTGCTCGCTCGCGAGGTCGGCCTCGTCGACATTCCTGGCGGGGTCGCTCGCATCGGGTTCGTGCCGCTCTTCGAGACCATCGACGACCTTCGCGCCATCGGCACGGTGCTGCGCGATCTCCTTGCCGTTCCGGCCTATCGCCGCCTGGTCGAGCTTCGAGGCGACGTCCAGGAAGTCATGGTTGGCTACTCAGACTCGAACAAGGACGGCGGCATCACCACCTCCCAATGGGAGATTCACAAGGCGTTGCGCGAGATCGCGGCCGTGTCGGAGGAGACCGGCATTCGCGTCATGGTTTTCCACGGCCGAGGCGGCACGGTCGGTCGCGGCGGCGGGCCGACCAACTCGGCCATCCTCGGTCAGCCTGCCGGCTCAGTGGTCGGCGCGATGAAGATCACCGAACAGGGAGAGGTCATCGCCGACAAGTACGGCCTGCCGCGCCTGGCCCAGCGCAACCTCGACCTTGCGCTCTCCGCTGTCCTCGAGGCGACGGTCGCTCACCGCGCCCCGCGTCACGATGACGAGACAGTGGCGCAGTGGAACAACGTCATGGAGGAAATGTCGGAAGCGGCATTCGGCGCGTATCGAGCCTTCCTCGAGCGGCCGGGACTCGTCGAGTACTTCACGACGTCGACGCCGGTGGAGGAACTCGGAGCGATGAACATCGGGTCCCGACCCGCTCGGCGGACGACCGCCGGCTCTGGCCTCGACGGACTGCGGGCGATCCCGTGGGTGTTCGGCTGGACGCAGTCGCGCCAGATCATCCCCGGGTGGTTCGGTGTGGGCACTGCGCTCGAAACCGCCCGTACCGCAGGTCACGGCGAAGCCCTGGCGAAGATGTTCGACGAGTGGCAGTTCTTCGGGACGTTCCTCTCGAACGTCGAGATGACCCTTGCCAAGACGGACTTGGCCATTGCCCGCAACTATGTCGACCGACTGGTCGACCCGTCGCTCCACAACCATTTCGATGCCGTTGTCGAGGAGCACGACCGCACGATCGAACAGCTCGCGCTGCTCACTGGCGAAGACCTGCTCGGCGACCTTCCGGTTCTCAAGCGAACCCTCGCCGTGCGCGATGTCTACCTCGACCCGATCAACCTGCTCCAGGTCGAACTGCTGGCCCGATCCCGCGCGGCCGCAAACGACGACGAACGGGACCGCCTCCAGCGCGCGCTTCTCCTAACGGTCAACGGCGTCGCCGCGGGTCTTCGCAACACCGGCTGAGGCCGGGGCGGCTATTCGGCGAGTTTGCGGAACTCGTCGGCGATGAGTTTCGAGATGGGCTGCTGGTGTGTGGCTCGCCAGTCGCGCCACGGGAAGATCGGTTCCCAGCGGTGGAGCTTCTCGAAGCTGACGGTCGCGCTCACCATTTCTTCGCCCTCGCCGCCGGCTTCGGCCAGCACCTGACTGAAGCGCGGGAAGGCCGGCCCGGCGATCGTCGAATGACCGAGCATGTCGGCGGCCCGGCCCTCGTCGACTGCGCCGGCTGCATAGCTCGATGTGCCGTGGTCTTCGCCGCCGACGTGGTTCGACGATGCGACGTAGCAGAGGTTCTCTTGCGCCCTCGTCGAGGTCGTCTGGATCATGTAGTCGCGCTTGCCCGGTCCGGCGAACGTCCCGCAGCAGTTGAGGATGACGCGGGCGCCCTTGAGGGCGAGTAGACGCGTGAGCTCCGGGTTGAACCAGAAGTCGTAGCAAATCTGAACACCGACGGGGCCGAAGCGTGTCTCGAAGACCGGGAGTGAGTCGCCGGGAGTGAAGGTCACGCCCTCGGTGACCCACGGAAGCGAGCCGAGGTGGAGCTTCCGATAGGTGCCTTGGATGCCCTCAGGACCGATGAACGCAACGGCGTTGTAGAGCACCTCGGGATCGTCCGCGTCGCGTTCCGCCATACCAACGGCGACGTAGAGGTCGTGTTCGGCGCAGAGTTCGGCGATGCGGTCGGTCGATGGTCCCGGCACCGTCTCGGCGAGGGCGTGGTGATAGTCGCAGTGCTCGGCGCCCTGGCGACACACGTCGCAGCCGCCGAGCCCGACGAGCGCTTCTTCGGGGAAGACGAGAATGTCGATGCCCTGGGCCCCGGCTTCGCGGATGTTGGCTTCGATCTTGGCGAGCGTCGCGGGCACGTCGCCGCGAACACTTGCGAAGTTGACGACGCCGATGGTGGCCGTTGTCTCGTATTCGGCGTAGCGCTCGGGAATCAGGGTCATGACGGGGGTCCTTTCGGCCGTTCTCCGGCGATGGTCAGGCGGTGCATGATCCGCCGGGAGGTGTAGTCGGGGACCGCGAAGTGCTGGACAGCACGGTTGTCCCACATCGTGAGATCACCCTCGGTCCAGCGGTGACGGCACTGGAAGCCGGGAAGGCCGACATGGGCGAGGAGCATCGCGAGCAACGCGGTCGACTCGGACTCCGACAGCCCGTCGATCTTCGTGGTGAAGTTGCCGTTGATGAACAACGCGGTGCGGCCTGTTTCGGGATGCGTCCGCGCGATCGGATGATGAACCGGCGGATAGGCGGCCTGCATGGCGCCGAGGTCGGCGTCACTGTTCCCGTCCGCAATGGCTCGTGTGAGCGTCTTCGTGAGGTCGTGAGTGGCGGTCAGCCCTGACAGCAGTGTTTGCATGGCCGGCGACAGCGCATCCCACGCGGCGTACATGTCGGAGAAGCAGGTATCGCCCCCGAGCGGCGGCAGCATGACCGACTGCAGGATCGTGAATGACGGCGGGCAGGCGACATAGGTGTTGTCGGTGTGCCACGCATCGGCGCCCTGGCCCTTGGGCGCAAGTTGGTCGAGCACGGTCATCTCGGGGTGATCGTCGTGCTTGGGCCCGAACGCGGCCACATCGATCTCGCCCATTCGTCGGGCGAATTCGAGATGGTCATGGGGCGACAGCTGCTGATCAGCAAAGAACAGCACCTTGTGTTCGCTGATCGCGGCGCGGATTGCGTCCAACTCGGCGTCGGTCGCCTCGCTGAGCGCCACGCCGCTGACCCGGGCTCCGATTGCCGGTGTGACCGGCTCGACGAGCATCACGGCATCTCACCGATCTCGCGCAGGTGGGCCTCGACCTGGGTCGCGACGGCGGCGCCCAGCTCGGGTGTCACCTCATCGGCGACCGCAGCACCGGCGTAGCGGAGCATGTCGGGCAGGCGATCGCGGAGCTGGCCGAGCGTCCAGGGGATGACCGGACCGTGGGCCACGGTGTCGAAGTCGACGATCGTGTTCGTGTCGGCCGCCTTGTCCACATAGTGGTAGTGGGGCTCGTCGACGAACATGTCGAAGCGAACGAACTCGTGCTCTTCGGCGATGCTGACAACGTGGATCGAGACGCCTTCGTCGGTGAAGCCTCCCTCCGGCGACGCCTCACGAAGCTCTTCGAGATGTTCGGTGTCGGCGTAGATCTTCTCGAGCGCTTGCGGATCGACCTTTCGGTATTCGACGCCGATCCGCAGCGGGCCGATGTCGAACCAGTCGGTGCTCGCCGGGTCGGGGGGTGCCGGGGGAATGTTGTAGGTGGTACCAACACGCTTGGTCATCGAGGTCAGCCTCCGACTCGGGCAGGGATGCGGGTGAAGATGCGGCGGGCGTTGCCCTGACGAAGAGCTTCCTTCGCGGCGGCGGGCACGTCGAGCGAGTCGAGCTGTGACTGCACGTGGAGATGGCCGGTCAGCGGGTAACCCGTGCCGAAGAGGGTGAGACCCTGTCCGGGCCCGCGTAGGAAATCGAGGAACTCGTCGGGCCAGCGCCTCGGCGGATGGGTTGCCGTACCGAGCATCACGTTGTCGTGATCGAGCGCGGCCTGGATTGTCTCTGTCAGCCAGGGAAGGCCGAGATGCGAAAGCACGAAATCGACCGTCGGAAAACGGGTTGCGGGTTCGGCGATGGCCCGCGGGTGGCCCAGCTCGTGGTCCCGGTGGCCTCCAGACATCCCGGCCTGCATCACGAAGGGGACGCCGTGGGCGGCGGCGAGTTCGTAATAGGGGTCGAAGACCGGAGCGTCGAAGGTGTGGTCCCAACTGTGAGTGTGGTTGTGCAGCCCGACGCACCAGGCGGAGTGGAGCGCCTCGTCGGCAGCCTCGACGTCGCCGGGGCTGTCAGGGTTCACGCTGAACATGCCGACGAATCGGCCCGGATGAGCGGCGGCGAGCTGGTGCATCTCCGTGGTCCGAAGCGCGTAGTGGGCGAAATCGTCGAGTCCGGCGCCCTCGTCGATCTTGCACACCGGAAGAACGAGGGTGGCCACCGCGGCCTGGTTCATGCGGGCGACCATTCCTGCCGCGTCGACGAAGTCGTCGTCCTCGCGGGCGCCGAGTTTGATCGTGAGCTGATCTTGCTCGATGACCTGGTGCCACAGCGCGCCGCGATCGGGAGTGAAGGCGTTGCACCAATAGTCGATCATTGAGCGCCGCCAGTGTGAGAGTCGATCATTGAGCGCCGCCAGTGTGAGGGTCGATCATTGAGCGCCGCCAGTGTGAGAGTCGATCATCGGGCGTCCTCGAAGCGGATGAGCTTGGCGACGGTGCCGAAGCCGGTGAGCGAGTCGAGTGCGCCCGGGGCGACGACCTCGACGCCGATCTTCACGCCCACGACCTCGTGGAGCCGCTTGGCGGTTGCCGTGGCAACGTCGGAGAATTCGCCGGCGGGACGATTGCTGGCAACCAGAACCGTCATTTCGTCACGGTTCCCTTCGCGGGTAGCCCGCACGAAGTAGTCGTCGGTGACGCCGTCGACCGCGGTGACGATCTCTCCGAGCGCTTCGGGCCAGATGTTGACGCCGCGCAGCTTCACCATGTTGTCGCCGCGCCCGGCGAAGGGCGCCATCTTGCGGAGCCAGCTGCCGCACTCGCACTGGCCGGGCGGATGCAGGGTCGAGAGGTCCATGATGTTGTAGCGAAACTGGGGGCTACCGGTCTTGTAGATCTCGGTGATGCAGACGGCGCCCTGCTCGCCGTCGGGCACCGGCTCGCCGGTGTCGACGTCGACGATCTGCACGATGAACGCGTCCTCGAAGATGTGCATGCCGTCGCCGGCGGGACACTCGATCGCGACCCACTGCACTTCGTGGAAGCCGTAGCTGTCGTAGACGGGCACGCCGAAGGTGTCGAAGAGGCGTTGCTTGTCGCCGATATTGGGTAAGGCGGTCAGCTTCAGATCCGTTGCCGGATCGAGCCCCATCTCACGGGCGGTATCGGCGAGATGCAGGAGGTAGTCGCCGGTGGTCAGGATGGCGGTTGCGCCGTACTCGACGGCCAACTCGACCTGCTTCCGGGTCGGTGTGACGTTGCCGGTTCCGGTGCTGAGTACGACACAGTTGAGCCACCGGTAGAGCGCCTCGTCCATTGCGTGGGCACCGTTGTGGGTGGAGTACGCCCACGCATTGAGAACCACGTCGCCGGGGCGAATGCCCTGCATGTAGAGAGCGCGGGCGGTGAGAATGGCCCCGGCCTCGCGGTCCCAGGCGGTATAGAGGGTCGGGCGCGATCGACCGGTCGTGCCGCCCGACATGTAGACCCGCATCGGCTCCTCGAGCGCCTGATCCACGGTGACACCCTGGTAGTCGCCGTACGGAGGGTTGGATTCAATCGACGCCCGGATGTCGTCGACCGTGTAGGCCGGAAAGCGCGCCAGATCCTCGAGCGACTGAAGATCGTCGGGACCCACCCCTGCTGCTTCCCAACGGCGCCGGAAGAAGGGCACTTCGTAGGCGGCGCGGGCTCGAGCCTGGACTCGGGCGAGCTGGGTCGCGGCGATGACCTCGGCAGGAGCGAGGTAGGCGGTGTCGACGTATTCCGGCGGGGGCGGGAGCTGCGCCGTGAGCGCGTCGTAGTCGACGGCCTCGTGAGGCCGACGAAAGTCCGTCACGTCGGTGTCAGCTCGGTCGCTTCGATGAAGGTGGTCGGCAGCATCTCTTCGGGGAATCGGTAGAGATCGACGGCGTTCTGCCACATGATCTTGCGCTTGCTTTCTTCGGTGATGAGATCCGGCTCGAGGTCGAGGAAGTACTGCACCGTGCCTGGGTATTTCGAGTCGGGATGAGGGAAGTCGCTCTCCCAGACGATGCGATCATCACCCATCCAGCGGATGACATCGACGACGAATGGGTCTTCACACTCGGTGCTGATCCAGCAGTTTCGTTTGAAGTACTCGGTGGCGCTCATCGTGAGTTCGGGGAACTCCCAGTCGCCCGCCATCTCGAGGTGTTCGTCGATGCGATGGAGCCAGCTCGGCAACCAACCGCAGCCGGCCTCCATGTAGGCGGTCCGCAACCGCGGGAAGCGTTCGAAAACACCGTTGACGATCATCGACATACACGCGTTCTGCGCCTCGTGGGCGTGCACAACGGTGTGCCATTCGGTGAATGTGTCGAAGCGGTCAACGCCTTCGGTCTGCGCATTGAGTCCCATGAACTCATGCGTGGCGAACGCGCAGTCGAGGTCTTGCAGCAGTTCGTAGATCGGGTCGTAGTAGCGGTCGCCCAGGTTGCGATGATTGGTGTAGCCGGGGCGGGTCCAGAAGCAACGAATGCCGAGCTCGTCATAGGCGTACTGGATCTCTTCGACGGCGCGGCCGACGTCGTTCAAGGGCACCGGCCCGCTGGTGATGACTCGACCGTTGGAGCTCTCGCGCATGTCGGCGCCCCAGCGGTTGTAGGCGCGGGTCATCGCGGCCTGCAGTTCGGGATCGATGCCGCTGAGCCACATGTCGTACTCAGGGCCGTAGATGACGCAGAAGTCGATCCCGTCGAGGGCGAGCGCGTTGGCGACTCGATCGCCGGTGAAGCCTTCGACGACGATGTCGCCGTACTGCTCCATCATGTCTTCGGTGGTCCAGCCGATCGCCTTCTGGAACTGGCCGTAGAGCGAGGTCTTGTGTTGGCTCCACCGTCCGTCGACCGTGACGGGGTTGTACGTGTCGAGGCCGGCCGGAGCTTTCCGGTCGAGGCGGTGGCGGTACTTCTCCGGAAGGTAGGTCTGCCAGAGGTCGGCGGGGTAGATGACGTGAGCGTCGGCATCGAAGACTTTGAATCCGTGGCGCATGGTGCGGCTACTTTCCTGCGTTGAAATCGGTGGCGGCATCGGCGGCGCGGGCGACGAGGAAGCGGACTCCTTCGCTGCCGACCGTGAAGCCGTAGAGGTGGTTGGCGGGGATGACGGCGGTGTCGCCGGCCGCGAGGTGGGTGCCATCGCTGACATCGACCGAGCCTTCGAGGATCACCATCAGTTCGCTGATGTCGTGGACGTGCGGCGGCACGTCGAAGCCCGGGGGCATCTCGCTGATGTGGCTGTGGAACCCGTGCTGCCCGGTGGTGAGGCGGCTGCGACGGGCGCCCTGGGCGTCGGCCAACGCGGCGAGGGCCGCGACTTCCGCCTTCTGATCCTTCGCGGTCTCCCATTCGAGTTCGGCGAGGTGTCGAAAGATCGGTCCGGTGTCGTCCATGGTCTTCATAATTGTCTATGTGCAGATATTCTGCAAGTAGAGTATTGTCGAGACATGACCGCAGAGCTCCCGGCATACGTTCTCGATTCCTCGCCGCTCGCCGTGTTCACGCGGCTCCAACGGGTCGGCCTGCATCTCGAACGGCTGCAGGCCGAAGCGATGGCGGAGATCGACATGACGTTCGCCGACTACACGATCGTCGCCACGCTGCACCGTGAGCCGACCCCCCACGCCCTGCCGGTCAGCCGGCTGGCGGAGCTGGTCCTGCGCCCGATGGGAAGCATCACCCAGGTGGTCGATCGGCTGGAGAAGGCCGGCCTCGTCTCCCGCCAACTCGATCCTCACGATCGGCGGCGGGTCTTGATCGAACTCACCGATGCCGGCATCGAGATCGCAGAGCGGGGCGACAAGGCCTACGGCGTCTCGCGCGAGCGGGTCATCGCCACGATGGCGAGCGCCGACGTCGTGCGGATCGACAAAGCAATCACCACGATGCTCCTGGCGCTCGAACATGACCAACAAGATGGGACTGGTGTCTGACCCCAGTTGGGACTGGTGTCTGACCCCAGTTGGGACTCAGCGGAAGTCGGCGAGGCGTTCGGCAGTGTCGGGGATGCTGTATTCCGTGGCGGCCTCGTACTCGAGACCGGCGGTCAACGGCTGCTCCATCGCCTCGCGGTAGAGGTCCTTGTAGGCGAGGAGCGAGCCGGCGCTATTGGCGAGTAGCGACTCGACCAGATCGCTCACCGCGTCGTCGAGTTCGTCGAGCGGCACCGCTCGGGCGACCATGCCGAGTGACGCGGCTTCGGCTCCCGAGAAGTTGCGGGCGGTGTAGGACAGCTCGCGTGCAGCGGCGAGCCCGACGAGCCGAGGGAGCCGTTGACTCATGCCCCAAGTCGGACGCAGCCCGAACTTCGCGTGGGTGTCGCCGAACTTCGCCTCCGCGGCGGCGATCACGATGTCGCAGGAGAGGGCGAGTTCGAGCGCCCCGGTGAAGCAGAACCCGTTGACGCGGGCGACGGTGATGGCGGGCATGGCCGACAGCAAGCCGGTGACTCGGCGGGCCGGTAGGTCGAGAATGTCACCGACCTTCCCGTCGACGAGATCGCGGTCTCCGAGCGCCTTCAGATCGACGCCGGCACTGAACGCACGGCCGGTGCCGGTGAGCACGACCACCCGAATCGAATCGTCGTTCGCCAGGGCCTCGAGCTCATCGCCGAGGGTGACGAGCATCGTGGGAGTGATGGCGTTGAGCGCGTCGGGACGGTTGAGGGTGACGGTGGCCAGGCCACTGTCGCGATCAATGAGGACTTCGGGTTCGGTCACAGGCCTGGTTGTAGCCGAGTTAGCGTCGCGACGTGGACTCGCCCGCCGAACAGATCGCCGAGCTGTGCTCGCGAGTGCTGCATCAGAACTGGCGAGAAGGAGAACAGGACGGCCGGTCCTATGGGTTCAGCTCGCCCTCACCCGGCCGCTATGACTGGCAGTGGTATTGGGACTCGTGCTTTCACGCCATCATCTGGCGGCGGCTTGATCCCGCTCGTTCACGACTCGAACTGGAAACGCTGCTCGACTCGTCGCACGACGGTTTCATCGGCCACATCACCTTCCTTGGTCGCCCGCTCAATCTCGAGCGAGCGATTCGCTACAACGTCGCGACCCGCCACGCTCCCAACACCAGCACGATCCAGCCGCCGCTTCTGGCGTGGGCATGGTCATTGGCGGTGGGTGATCCTGCGGCCGAGCCGCGCATCGTCGAACATCACGAGTGGATGCGCGCCAACCGAGACCTGGAGGGCGACAACCTTCTCTGGCTGATCCAGCCGGACGAGTCCGGTCTCGATGCGTCGCCGAAATTCGACCATGTGTGGGGATGGCGGGCCCAGGGGCGTCGCCTCTTCCCCACGCTGATCCACGGCAATCGCCGGCGAGGGTTCGACGCCCATCGGATTGCGGCCGATGGGCGACCGGTCGTGTGCGAAGTCGTGACCAACGTGTTGTGGTCACTGGCCGAACAGGCGATGGGGAACCCGTCGCCCACACCGTCCCTGATCGACCGACTGTGGAATCCGGAGCTCGGTCGCTTCATGGACGATGTCCGGAATCCGGTTCGCGAGATCGCGAAGGCGGATGTTCCCTTCACCTGGGACACGCTCGCCCCACTCGCCCTTCCTGATCTGCCCGAGGAGATCGGACATCGGTTGGTGCGTGACACCCTGCTTCAGCCCCGGTTCTGGGATGGCGTCCCCCTCGCCTCCGTGGCCCTCGACGACCCGGCGCATACGTCACGTGACCACTACTGGGGCCTCCGCCGCTATTGGCGGGGACCGTCGTGGGTCAACGCCGCCTGGTTCGCCTGGATTGGCTTGCGTCGTCTTGGCTACGCCGCCGAAGCCGACGACCTCCGTGATCGACTCGTGCGCGTCGTGCTCCGAGAGGGACTTCGGGAGTACTACGAGGCCCACACCGGGGCGGGAATGGGTGCCGTCGACTTCGGCTGGTCATCACTCGTGTGGGAGATGGCCGACCCGCTTGATTGAGGTTGGCCCGCACGCCTCGATGTGGACCGAGCCCCGGCCGGTTGCCTTGGCGGCGTAGAGCGCGTCGTCAGCGACGGCCATGATGCGTTCGAGATTGGAGTCGCCGATGTCGATGGCGATCCCCATCGTCGCGCCGATGGTCAGGTTGCCGACCGGCAGCGCGTAGTTGCCGCGCACGGATTCGCCCAGGCGCTCGGCGGCTCGCTGCGCTTCTCGTTCATCTCGTACCGTCATGACCGCGACGAACTCGTCGCCACCGTGACGCACCAGCAGGTCACGATCTCGCACCGCATCACGCAGCCGGCGGGCGACGATCTTCAATACCTCGTCGCCGATGAGGTGACCGTGGGTGTCGTTGACCGCTTTGAAGTGATCCAGGTCGACCACGACGACGGCTCGAAGCCTGCCTTGTCCGAGGGCCTCCTCGCCGATCTGCCCGATGCCGGTCTCGAGCGCCCGGCGGTTGCCGAGGCCGGTGAGCGGATCGTTGTGGGCCTCGACGGTGAGCGAGCGGTTGAGACGATCGTTCTCGGCCAGGAGCGCGATGACTCGAAGGGCCAGGGCGGCGAGAAGCCCGACCGCGCCGACGAGATGGCCCGTGCCCGGATCAGTGGTCAGGATCGCGGGCGCGGCGAGCACGAGCGGGAGAACCGTCATCATCGCGTGCCAGCGAACTCCTCGACGGCGAGGGACGAGTTCGCCCTCCGTTGTCGCGAGGGCGCCGAAGGCGAGTGCGCTGACGCCGACGGTCCACAAGTAGTCCCACCACGAGCCGAACCGGAGGGTTCCCTCGTAGTAGAAGCGGATGTGAAAGACGCCGGCGGCGCTGGCGATCGCGCCCCCGACCCCGAGAAACCAGAGGGCGATTCTGCCGCGTCCGGCCGTGTGAGGAATGATCACGAGCACGCTCGTGCTGAGCGTGATCGTGCTCACCGCGAATGCGACGTGAAGACTGCGCTCGAAGCTGGTCGGCCCAACCGTCGAGAGCAGCGGATGGATGGTCCACGGCCAGACTGCGATGACCAGGGCGACGGTCACCCAGAGCGAATCAGCGGCCGTCCGCAGCGAGGCGAGGCCCGGCAGAGCCGGCGCGCTGAGCACGATCACGGCCGCCCAGAAGCCGAGCGAGGCGATGACGGCGTAGTGCAACGCCAGGCTCAGCTCATCGGCGGATTCGTGAGGACCGATCGCGAAGAGCAACGTCGTGACGAGAAAGCTCACGCCGACGAGGGTCCACGCAAGCCGGTGGGCTCCCTGGCTCGCTTGCGCCCGAGCAACCGAGACCATGATGACGATGAGGGCGAGAGCGGAGAACGTCAGATCCGAGATGGCGTCGTCGGCTGCCTGGTCGAGGGGCAAGGCGTATGCCGCGGCCGTTCCTGCGACGATGGCTGCGGTGACCAACGCGGTCGGTCCACGAGCGCGGCTGCCTTCATGCGCGAGAAGATCCAGCGTGTCGGCACGCCAGCCAGCGACGGTCATTTCGTCCTATCGGCCGATTCGGGTTCGAACGTAGGACCGACCGGGTCGGCGGTACTAGTCGGCGGTGTCGGTGGGGATCGGCTCGTCGGGCAACGGCTTCACGCGCGGCCGGCGTCGTTTGCGCTCGGGGATCATGTCGCGCATCGCCTCGAGCCGACCGAAACACAGCAGTCGGTCGTCGGCCTCGAGCTCGCGGTCCTCACGTGGGTTCGGAATGACGACGGTGCCACGAGTGAGGGTGAGGATCTGCACGTCCCGTTCCCGGAGCCCCGACTGGCCGATGGGCGTGCCCACGAGGTCGGCACCGTCGCGAACGTGAAGTTCGGCCACGCCGTAGCCCGTGCTGACGGTGAGCCGCTGGCGGACATCGAGTTCGGGAAAGTCGACCTGGTTGGCGACGTAGTCGACGACGGCGCCGGCGATGTCGAGCGCGGTTGCGGTTTCGATGCCCTCGAGGCCGGGAGACGAGTTCACCTCCATCACGAGCGGTCCATCGTCTCCCTCGAGCATGTCGACGCCGGCCACGCGGAGACCCATGATCTGCGCCGCCTGCACCGCGGTCCGTTCGTATTCGGAGTCGAGGTCGACTGCCTCGGCCGTGCCGCCGCGGTGCACGTTGGAGCGGAACTCGTCGCCCTGCGCTCGCCGACGCATCGCGGCGACGACGCGGTCACCGACGACCAGTGCGCGGATGTCGGTGCCCTTGCTCTCAGCGATGAAGCGTTGCAGCAGCACGTTGTGGTCGGTGCTCTGGAGCGTCTCGATCACGGCGGCCGCGACTCGATTGTCGGGCGCGAGGATCACGCCGATGCCCTGAGTGCCTTCGAGGAGTTTGATGACGACAGGGGCGCCGCCGACTCGGGCGATTGCTGCTTCGACGTCGCCGCGGTTTCGCACGAACGACGTTGCCGGAATGCCTATGTCGTGGCGGGACAGGATCTGCGTTGCCCGGAGCTTGTCGCGGGAGTTGGAGATGCCGGTTGCCGTGTTCGGTGTGTAGACGTCCATCTGTTCGAACTGGCGAACGAGCGCCGTGCCGAAGAAGGTCACCGAGGCGCCGATCCGGGGAATGATGGCGTCGTAGTCCGAGAGGGGCTTGCCGCGATACTGGAGTTCCGGCTCGGCCCGTGAGAGATCGATGGCGAACTGGAGCGTGTCGAGGACACGGACCGTGTGGCCCCGCTCCTCGGCGGCGGTCTTGAGTCGCTGGGTGCTGTAGGCCCGGGGCGACCGGGACAAGATCGCGAGCCTCATTCAGAATCTCCTTCGCTGACTTTTTCGGCACCGATGTGGACGAGTGCGTCGCCTCGATGAACGACGGGCGACTCATTGCGGCCGATCACCACGCCGGTCTTGCCGGCCCGGACCACCCGTTCGCTGGTGCCGATCGCGTCGGCGACCACGCCGATGGGTTCGCGCTCGGTGACCCGGTCGCCCAGGTCGACGTCGAGGCGGGCGAGTCCGCTCTGCGGACTCCTCACCCATGACGACTCGCCGAGAATCTCCGTCGGGGGCACGGGCTCCGCCGCAATGGACGGGTCGATCACTTCGAGATGCGAGAGCACTCGTCGGACCCCGCGAACGCCGACGTCGATTGCTGCTGGTTCGAAGCGCCACGCCTCGCCGGCCTCGTAGAGCAGCGCGGTGGCACCGGCGCGGACGGCCGCTTCTCGGAGCGACCCATCGCGAAGTCGTGAGTGAAGTGCGAAGGGCGCGCCGAACGCATGGGTCAGCTCTTCGGTGCGGGGGTCGGTGAGGTCGGCTCGTATCTGCGGCACGTTGCGACGATGGTCCGAGCCGGTGTGAAGATCGATCCCGACGTCGCAGTGTTGGACGATCTCGCTCATGAAGGCGTGGGCGAAACGCGAGGCGAGCGACCCGCGCTTCGACCCGGGGAACGACCGGTTCAGGTCACGACGGTCGGGCATGTAGCGGTCGCCGCTGGCGAATCCCGGCACGTTCAACACGGGCACGGCGAGAACGGTCCCGTTCATCTCGGAGGGTTTCAGCGATGCCAGCACCTGGCGGATGATCTCGACCCCGCAGACTTCGTCGCCGTGGATGGCGGCACTCAACCAGACGGTGGGGCCTTCTCCTGTCCCATGCAGCGCGACCACCGGCATCGACATCCAGCCGCCCGACGGAAGCTTGGCGGGCCGCAGCTCCATCTCCGTGCGACTGCCCGGCTGGAGGGTGTGTCCGGCAACGACGCGTTCGCCCTGTCCGCTCATCGCCGGCCTCCGTAATACGAGCGCGTCGGGTCGACCAGGAAGCGGCGCCGCAGCGCGGCTCGACCGATCAGCATCCGGAATCCCATTTCGTCGCGATTGGTGAGCGTGAGTTCGATGTTGAACTTCTGGCCGAGCGTTTCGAGCGTGGTCTCGATGACCGGGCGAATCTGGACCGTGCCGTTGGAACTCTTGACCTTGCGGTGATCGATCACGGGCAACGTGACCGGGATCGCGTTGAGCGACGATCGCTGCTCGGGCTGGATCTCGAATCGAACCCAGGCGATGTCGCCTTCGACGAACTCTTCGAGGCGGAAGGCGTGGAGCGACGATGTACGAGCGCCGGTGTCGACCTTGGCCTTGATGTGAGGAACCCTGCACTCGGGAAGGCTGACCCATTCGCGCCAGCCGATGACGGCCCGTTGGGCGCTGGGATGTCGTCGGCTCACGGCCCCACGCTACGGCTTTCGTCTGAGGGCGGGACCGTTCGGCGAGCGTCGCCTTCCTTAATCTTATCGAATGATATAGGTTGTGACCATGACCGAAGAATTCGAAAACCGGCAGAACTGGGATCTCGACGCCTGGCCTGAGATGTACGCCAAGCTCAAGGAACTCCAGGTCATGATCTTCCTGGCCCCTCCAGGCCCGGAACTGAACTTCATGGTCTTCACGATCTCGAGCCTCTCTTCAGGCTGTCGGCATTGCCAGGCCCACGGCGCCTACGGCCTCCACAAGTTCGGCGCGACCGACGAAAAGATCGCTGCCCTGTGGGATTTCGAGTCGTCCGACCAATTCGATGATCGCGAACGGGCCGCGCTGCGATTCGGCGTCGCCGCGGGAGCCACGCCCAACGCCGTTGCGCCCGAACACCATGCGGATCTTCGTGCTCACTTCTCCGACGAAGAGGCGCGAGGGCTCCTGGCCGTGGTCTCGCTCGGCGGCTTCATGAATCGCTACAACGACTCACTGGGCACCGTCACCGACGCCGAGTCCTCCGACTGGGCCGCGGAGTTGCTCGGCCCCCTGGGCTGGGACCTCGGCAAGCACGTCGGCGGTGCGCATGAGCAGCGATCGGGTCCACCCGGCAGCTGAACGGGATCACCGCGACCGCTGCGACCGAGACTGTGGTTGGCCTACTCTCCAGGCCGTGACCACGCGAAAACGGCCCGAGAAAGAGGCGACGGCGCCGACGCTTGCGACAGACGTGCCGTCGCTCGACTTCGCGTGGGGGCTCGCCACCGCATGGTCCGAAACCGCGGGCAGCACCAAGAAGCTGCTGACGCGAGCTCGTGCCGCGACGCTCGTGCTCCTGGTTGCCGGCGCCGGCGCAGGGGCAATCGGCGCCAACGCGGCACCCGTCGACCGCAGTCCTGGGTGGGCGGTTGGGGCCGCGATTGCACTTGGGTTTGCGGGCATGTTGGAGGGGTTCGTCGTGACTCCGGATCGAAATCGTGAGTGGGCGGTTGCGCGCATGGCGTCTGAAACCCTCGTCGCCGCGGTGTGGGCCTATCTCACGTCGTTGCCTCCCTACGACGGCACCGAAGACGAGAAGGCCGATGCTCTCCGGGCGACGATTGAGAAGGTCGAGTTGACGAAGGGTGCCACCCGAGCGACGGGGCCGATCGCGACTCCGCTGCCTTCGATCGAGGGCGATGACGTGATCGAGCTCTACCAGCGGGAGCGGGCGCAGGGTCAGCTCGAGTGGCACCGAGACAATGGCGCAAAGGAGGCGAAGAAGGGCGGTCTCTTCCGCGGCATTGTGTTGTTCTTGACCGCGTCGGGTGCGGTGCTCCTCGCCTTGAGTTCGATCGAAGACCTGTTCGATTCACCGCTTTCCGCGTGGGTCGCGCTGCTGACCACGGCAACCGCGGCGATCACCACTCATTCGCGGGCTGCCCGGTTCCAAGAGGTCGCCGCCGGCTATGAGCGAACTTCCGTGGGTCTCGAACTCGAAATGCACCGGTTCAGCCAGGTGCCCGATCAGCAAGCCGACTTCCCCACACTCGTCGCGAACGTCGAGAGAATCTTGGCCCGCCAGAACGAGAGCTGGGTCGAGACGGTCGACGGCTGAGGGCTAGCTGGTTCGTACGCCTCGGAAGTCGGCGTAGGTCGCCATGTCGACCTCTTTCGCCACGGCGCGGCCGATCTCGCGTAGTTGCGGAACCCACTTCATCCCCATTGGGCTCGCCACTCCCTTGCGGGTCTTCTCGCCGGCCAGGTGGCCGAGGCCCAACTGCTCCAGGCCGTCCTCGGTGAGCATTGCGTTGTAGCGGACGTAGCTGAACTTGCGGTCGTCGCCGGCCCCTTCGCTCAGATCGCCGATCTCGCCGTCGATTTCGGCACCGTGAATGCACTTGCCGATCATCCGACAGACCATGTCCTGTTGTACGACCGGACCGTTGAGCAACGTGGGGAGGAGGGTCTTCGCCGTGTGCAGCGCGTTCATGTCCTTCTCCTCGAGTTTCGGGTGGACCTGCGGTGACATGCCGGTTCCAACCGAGACGAGGAGCATCTTGTCGATGCCGGTCTCCCACTCGAGCCGATACTCGGGGATCGTGGCCATCAGGTAGAGCTGGAAGGCCGGGTTGTTGTAGGGCGTCAGGGCGCCGTCGACGAAGATGAACTCGCTCCCGCCGAGCGTGATCGGCTCGGGTGGGTAGGCCAGCGGGAACGCGGTGCTCGCTCGCACGACCTCCCAGAGGGGGAGCTTGCTGTTGCAGTCGTCATTGGCGGGATCGTTGTACTTGGCCTGCGGATTGTTGCTGAGCGGCCAGGGTGAATCGGTGGTCGAGTTGTGGACGATCGTCAGCAGAAGGCTCTTCATTTCGGCGTCGCCGAAGAGGGTCTCGGTGCCGTATTCATCGCGCATGTCGGCGGCGAGCTTCTCGCTGGGGAACTTGTGGCCGAACAGGGTCTGGATTCGTTTCCAGAAGGGCAGCGTGGCGAACATGTTGGGACCCTTGTAGAGGTAGATCCCCATCAGCCGCTCGACGGGCCATCCGAGGGCCAGTCCGGCCGCGATCATGGCGCCGGTCGAGGTGCCGGCGATGTAGTCGAAGTAGTCGGCGAGGACGAGTTGGTCGTCGTCGTATTCACGGCGAAGTTTTCGTTCGAGCTCGGCCAGGATCTCGAGGCTCAGGATGCCGCGGATACCCCCGCCGTCGCAGGCGAGAAGGCGTCGCTGCCCCGCGGCCTTGGGTTCAGGGACGTGCTCCATCAGCATGTGGGCGACACTAGCCCAAGGCCCCGCCGTCCCTTTTCGGTGACCGGCGTCACGTAGCGCGGTGAGAGTCACACGTTGCGTCCATGTTTTCTGGCTCGCGTTGTGCCCAGAACGTACGATGTCGCCGGGAGGCTTCCGAAGCGGAAGAGCATGGGCGTGGGCGAGAGGGCGATACGGAGGACCACAGCGACGCGGTTCGTCGTTGCCGCGTTCCTGACCGTTGTCAGCGTGCTGGCGGTCGCGCCCTACTCCGGCGCGGCTGATTCGCCGGGCCCGACTACCCCTGAGCGGTCCACGATCGACTTCGAATCCGGGCTGGCCCCGATGAATGTTCCGGCCTGGCTCAGCATCGGACGAGGTGTCAGCGGACCCGGTGATCCCGGTTCGATCGCGGTGACGAGCGCCGGTGGGCCGGCGATGGTCTTCGACGCCGACTGCGGTGGTTCGGCTGCGACCTGCGCCGGTTGGAGCGAGACGATGTTCAGCTCCTCGAATCAGCATCACGTGCTGATGGTCGCCGACAACCCCGACGCGCTGAACGTCACTGGCGCGCTCGGAGCGTCGCTGACGCTGCAGTTCCAGCAGCCGATGGACATCCACAGTTTCGTCGTCCACGACCTCGATACCGGTAACCCTCGCGCCATATTCCAAGGCGCGGATGGAACCGTCGATCGACCCATCGGCACGGGAGAAGGGCAGACCGTCAGCGTCACGAATGGCCCCTGGACGAATGTCGATCGAGTGACCTTCCTGCTCGACGGTTCGGGCTTCGTCGACGACATTGTCCTCTCGGCCACCCCGGGCCCCGTCGATCCGCCTCCGCCTTGTCCGACCGGCGAGTTCTGGAATCCTTCGGGTGGCGTGTGTGAACCGTTGCCGTGTGATTCGCCGTTGGTCCCGACGGGGCCGAACCCGGAGTGTGAGCCGTGCGCGGACGGGACGGTGTATGTGGGTTCGCCGGGTTCGGCGTCGTGTGAGGTTGATCCTCGGCCGTGTGTGTTGCCGCAGGTGTACGACGCGGCGAAGAACGAGTGTGTCGATGATGTTCCGCCGTGTACTACGCCGGCGTTTGAGTGGGACGGCGTGTGTGTGACGGAGTGTCCGGCGCCGTTGGTGGCGACGGGTTCGGTTCCGGAGTGTGAGCCGTGTCCGACGGGGCAGGTGTATGTGGGTTCGCCGGGTTCGGCAACGTGCGAGGTTGATCCGCGGCCGTGTGTGGCGCCGCAGGTGTACGACGCGGCGAAGAACGAGTGTGTGGACGTTCTGGTTTGCACTGCGCCGGCGTTTGAGTGGGACGGCGTGTGTGTGACGGAGTGTCCGGCGCCGTTGGTGGCGACGGGTTCGGTTCCGGAGTGTGAGCCGTGTCCGGCCGGGCAGGTGTATGTGGGTTCGCCGGGTTCGGCGACGTGTGAGGTTGATCCTCGGCCGTGTGTGTTGCCGCAGGTGTACGACGCGGCGAAGAACGAGTGTGTTGATGTCGTTCCGCCGTGTACTGCGCCGGCGTTTGAGTGGGACGGCGTGTGTGTGACGGAGTGTCCGTCGCCGTTGGTGAGGGCGGCGTCGGATCCGTTGTGTCGTCCGTGTGTGTTGCCGCAGGAGTTCGACGCGGCGACGAAGTCGTGTGTCACGGGTCCGTCGGAGGGTTGTGTTGTACCGGAGTTCCCGTGGAACGGCGAGTGTGTGACGGAGTGTCCATCGCCGTTGGTGAGGGCGGCGTCGGATCCGTTGTGTCGTCCGTGTGTGTTGCCGCAGGAGTTCGACGCGGCGACGAAGTCCTGTGAGACGGGTCCGTCGGAGGGATGTGCACTCCCACTGGTGTCGACGGGCACCGGCACTGACATCAGCTGCGAGTGCCCGAGCGGTGAGGTGTTCGATCCGGTGAGCGAGGAGTGCATCAGCGAGCCCGATTGTGAGTTGCCGAGGTTCGTGTACGAAGACGTCTGCGTTGAGGAGTGCCCCGAGGGCACGCACCAGATCTCGGGGACGCCTCCGGAGTGCGTCGTGTGCGGGAGTGGTGAGGTGTTCGATCCGCTCAGCGAGAAGTGCATCGTCGAAACTGGGTGTGAGTTGCCGAGGTTCGTGTACGCGGACGTCTGCGTCGAGGAGTGCCCCGAGGGCACGCACCAGATCCCGGGCCCGTCGTGTGAGGACGATGTCACCGACCCGCCTCCCCCGTGCCCGCCGCCCCTTCTCTGGGACGGCAACGACTGTGTGACCACCTGCGTGGCCCCGCAATTCCCCTTCGACGACGTCTGCGCCCCGAACTGCCCCGAGGGCCTATGGGCTGACATCGCCGGTTCCACCTGCGAACCGCTGCCCTGCCCGACGACGCAGATCTTCGATGCCGAGTCGGGGACGTGTGAGAGCTTCGAGATTCTCGGGTTCCTCGATGACAACGACCGGGAAACGTCGAGCGATGTGATGTACGACATCGTCCTCTTCAACCGTGGCCCGGGCGACCTCCCGGACGCGACGATCACATTGACGCTCCCGGAAGGGCTCGAGCCGCACAAGGATGAGCAGGGCCGCTGCACGGCCGACGCCGCTGACTCCGCACGACTGGTGTGCACAGCGGATCTCTCGTCCGGCGCCGATTTCTCGCTGCGGACGAACCCGATAAAGCGAGTCCCGGGCCAGACCTTGTCCCAGCTGATCGGCGTCGAGGTCATGCATGACGGGATCGTGGGCGTCACCCTCGATGCCATCGAACCGTCTGCGGCCGGCCCGCCGACCCCCAATCCCGTCGACACGGCCGAGGATCGCCGCCGGATCACCCTGCTCTTGTTGACCGCGGTGGCGTTGATGATCCTTCTCATGCTCTACCGGACGGACGAGGGAGTGACCGGTGGCGCCTAGCAAGGCGAAGGTCTTCATCAGTTCTTCGATGCGCGAACTTCCGGAGGAGCGGAAGGTCATCCACGACTTGATCACCGGACTCGAATTCTTCGAGCCGTTCGCCTACGAGTTCGACGCGGTCGCCAGCAGTGGCAGTCCGAAGGAGCTCTGGGAACGCGATCTCGATACCTCTCAGGTCTGCCTCGCCATCCTTTGGAAGAAGCTCGGTGAGTGGACGGTGGCCGAAATCGAGCGAGCCGAGGAGCTGGGGATCGAGACGCTTGTTTTCGTGAAAGTGGAGGACACCAACGACGACGGTCTGACCGAGCCGGCGACCACCGAGGTTCTCGACTACCTCAATTCGAAGACGCATCCGGATGATGGCGTCTTCTCGGAAGCCCGATTCACCGAGGCCGAACAGCTCAACAAGAAGGTGCGCGACGCCTTGCAATCGTCGCTGACCAAGCAGTTCCTCGAGAACCAGGAGACAACTCGACGCGAGCGACTCAATGAAGGCGGACCGATACCGAGCGTCTCCCGGACCGCATCCGAAGTCAGTCCCGAGATCGGTGACGGCGTGGTGGAGACCCGCCCGGACAAGAGTCTTGCGATTCCTCTCGACAAGCGGCCGGTCGTGCCGATCTTTCCCCGACAGTTCCTGGGTCGGAGCTTCGATCGCGAACGGCTCGCCGGCTTGGTAGATCGGGGTGAGCATTTCATTGCCGTCACCGGTCTCGACGAGATGGGCCGAAAGTCGCTCGTGCAAGTGATGGCGCACGAAGAGTTCGCGGAACAGTTTCCGGACGGCGCGGGGCTGGTCCCCGAGCTCCGGACCGCCGCGGCGGCCACCCCCGAGGGCGCGAGCCCGCTCCCCGACGACGGTGCGGGGCCGGGCCATGACGACGCGGTCCGTGATGTGCTCCAGGCGATATGGGCCTCCGCGTTCAAGAGGGATGCGGGGATGGATCTCAAGGATCTCAAGAACCTCAAGGCCCTGATCGCTCTCTTCGACGTCGACCTCGACGAAGAGAAGATCGACCAACTCGTCCAGGCCGTGCCGAAGTCCGTCATCGTCGCGACGATGGCCGACGGGGCCCTAGTCGAGAGCGCGTACCGACCGATCGCCCTACCGCCCATGGCGGGCGACGAACTCGTCGACGCCTTCTCCGAGCAGGCGATGGTGACCGTTCCCGACGATCTCAAGCCGGCACTCGAGGCGGCGTTCGCATCGACCGGTGGCGCCCCGGCGCAAGTCGTGGAGTTGGCGAACGACGCCTACAACGCCCGGGTCAGCGCCGACACGCTCGGCGACTGGCTCTCCTCGCTGGGTTCCGCATGAGCGACGACCGCGATCCGCTCGCCGAGGCCGTCGAGTGGGCCGCGCAGGCCGACGCGGCCACCGTCTTCGAACACCGTGACTTCGTTCGCCGCGCGCTGCAGCAATTGGCCGACGCGAAGCGTTGGGACGAGGTGATCGAACTCGCCCGGTCCACCCAGGGAGCGATGGCTCGTGGACGCCGGTGGGGCACGTGGAAGGAGGTCCTCCTCCACGCCGAGGCGGCGGCGGAGGCATCCGGCGACCGTTCCTCCCAAGCGTGGGCACAGCATCAGCTGGGGACGCGTGCCCTCTTGATCGACGACCTTCCGCAGGCGTGGCCGCAGCTGCATTCCTCGCTCGAGGTCCGAGAGCAGCTCGGGGAAACAAAGGCAGCGGCGGTGACTCGCCAGAATCTCAAGCTCCTGCCGCTGGCTCTCGCCGGCGTGATGACCGCGCTGACGGGTCTGGTTGGCACCATTGCGCTGCTCATCCCCACGATCGAGCGAGAGGACCGTGCGCCCCAGCCGGTCGACCCGGTCCTCGACATCACCGATGAGGTCTTCGATCTTGCCGACGGCGTCGCCTTCGATCTCGACAACGGAAATGCAGGGCTGCGAGTGGAGCTGGTGAACCGCGGCAACGTCGACCTCGAGGGATTGGTGGTCGACCCCGCCAGCGTGGTGGCGGATGGTGGCGACGCCGACTGCCTCGAGCTCACGCTCGACGAGGAGCGCTGCGTGCTGGTTCTCGACATCAGTGGCGTTGTCGACGCCTCGCAACTCGTGCAGATCTGTTACTCGGACTGCGCGCAGCGGGGCGACACGAGGTTGCTCATCCGGCCCTGACCGCCGCTCACTCGATCCACGCGCGCACGGTCCAGACCAGGAGCCAGAGAAACACGATCGAGCCGTGGAGAACCGCAACGCTCCGACTGTTTCGCCAGATGCGTTTCGAGATCGCGAAGCGGAGAAGATACGCGGCGATTGCCAACCCTGTGACAAGACCGATGGCCGCGAGGCCCATCTGTGAGTAGCGAAACAGCGCGGATGGCTGATCACAGACGAAGCGGTCCGGATCGAAGTCGCCGCACGGATCCAGCCACTCGCTCGACCGCCGGACCCAGAAGACGGTGATGACCGCGATCGCGACGCCCATCACGCCGGCGACGCGAGCGGCGACCACATGCGAGCGAATTCGAATCTCGCGGTCGAAGCGGCGCGGCCCGGTCTTGACGAGGATCGTCCGGTCGCTGCGCTCGAGATCGGCAACGTCTTCCGCGGCGAGTCGCCGCGTCGACGGCTTCTTGCCGTCTGCCTGCTGTTTCACCGTTGCCCCCACGTCTCAATGATGGAGCACGTGCCGCCATTTCGCCAGAGTCGCGAAGTGCCGTCAGCCCCGCAGGGTCTTCTACACTCGCAGCAAACGAGGGGACCTGAACATGTTGCTTGCAGACATTGCGCCGGAGTATCCGTTCTTTGCGGAACGTGTGAGTCTGGGGATCGGCCTCATCCGGGTCTTGATCGGTGTCGCGTTGGCGGCTCACGGCTACGCGAAGTTCTTCAAGGGCGGCAAGATCGCCGGCACTGCCGGATGGTTCGACTCGATGGGCATGCGCCCGGGCAAGCTCCACGCCTACCTCGCCGCATCGACGGAGGTTGGTGCCGGTCTCCTCTTCGCGGTGGGCCTGTTCACTCCATTGGCATCGGCGGCGATGGTCGGCCTGATGGTCGTGGCCGGATGGACCGTGCACCGCAACAACGGCTTCTTCATCGTCTCTGAAGGCTGGGAATACACCTTCATCCTCGCCGTCATCGCCATCGGCATCGCGACGACGGGCCCCGGCCAGTACTCACTCGACTACGAGTTCGGACTTGTCGATCCCGACCTCGACGGCATCAACGGTCTCCTGATCGCTGGCGTCGGCGGCGTCGCCGTGGGCATCGCTCAGATGGCGATCTTCTACCGCCCGCCGAAGGCCGACGCCGACAGCTGAAGTTGAATCTCCTTGACCTCGAGCCGACTCGAGGTCGTACGGTGCGGACATGACCGATGACCTCAGCCGCGTTTGAAGCCTCACCCGTGATGCGCTCGTGCAGCGTGCCGACGAGTGGGAAGCGATCCGCACGCGGGCGCTGATCGATGCCATGACGACCGAGACCGGAGCGACGCTGCGTTACCGCAACTCTGCTGAAGTCGAGGCGACACTGCACGACCTGGTGGAGGCCGAGCGTGAGTGCTGCGCGGTCGGCGGAATCGAATGGGACCTCACGGTGGCCGACGATGTCGCCACCGTCTCCATTGGCGTCCCCCAGGAGTTGCGAGAGTCGAGCGAGGCCGCAGTGATCTACGCGGTCCTCAGCGGCAGGTCCTGAGCCCGGCTACTCGATCCAGAACCGCTGCTTGGGCCGGCCGCCTCTTGAGCTCGGAACGGTGGACTCGTAGACCCCGCCGCAGCGCTTGATCACCGAGGCTGACCCGACGTTGTCGTCGTCGCAGGTGATGAGAATGCGTTCGACGCCACGCTCTCGCAGGATGCCCACGCCTTGCCGGAGCATGTCGACCGCGTAGCCCCGGCGTCGGTAGGGCGGCAGCACGCAATAGCCGATGTGGCCGCCCTCGGAAGCGAGGAAGTCGTTCAGCATGAATCTGATGGAGATGCGCCCGATGATCGAGCCACCAACGTCGCCGAGCAGAAGCGCCCCCGGCACGAACCCGTCGATCGGCTCGGTCGCCCCGGCCAAGAGCTCGAGGCCGGCGAGGTAGGTCGAGAAGTCGAGCGTCGGCTCATAGCCGATGCCGAACGCAAAGGACTCCCGCGCCATCGTCTCGTGCGCGGCGTCGAACTCGGCCTCGTCCTCAGGCCAGGGCGGGCGAAGTTGTACGAGATCCACCGTCGAACGGTTGCACAAGTGGGCACGATTAGGGTCGAAATATGTTCCGTCGGCGGTTGGCGTGCCTCGCGAGATGATTCAGAACAGCGGAATGCGTGGCAGCCGAGAGCGGGGTCTGAGGACTCCGTGGTCGTCGACATGTCGCGATCCTGGTATGCCCACGACTGGATTCCAAGGTCCAGTAGCACCTAGTCGTTCGAGGCCTGCTGACCCGAAAGGGCCCTGGCAGAGCCGGAAGAGTGCCCCTGAAAATGCCAGACGATCTGGGCGATCGCCGCGATGATGCCCTCCGTGGATCAGATCGATGTGGTTCTCGCCAACAACGATCGCGTGACGCTGCGCGTCCGCGACACCTTCCTGAAGATCGATGTCGATCAGGCCCGCACGGACGTCGAGGTTGAGGCAATCAACCTGGCTCCAGTGCCGACGCCCGAGATCCTGTGGCGAAAGCCGCCAGTGCTGGCACTTGCCGCCCTGCCGGGTCGAACTCTCGGCCGTCTCGGCCAGCCATCTTCGGCGTCGCCCGCGGCATGGGCTGCAGCGGGCGCGGCGATCCGGATGCTGCACGACGCGCCACTGCCGCCATGGCCGGGCAGGAGTATCGGGCAGCTCGAATCTCGACTCGCTGAAGAGTGTGACTGGCTCGTCGCCAACGGCGTCCTTCCTTCAGACGTCGTCACCCGCAACCGGCAGCTCGCAGAGACGGTGCTCCGACCATGGACTCCAGCTTTCATCCATGGCGACCTACACCTCGAGCACCTCTTCGTTCGCGGCGACACGGTCACCGGCATCATCGACTGGTCTGAGGCGAGCCAAGGAGACCCGTTGTTCGACATCGCCTCGCTGACACTAGGGAACGAGGAACATCTCGACGATCTCGTCGCTGGCTACGCCAAAGAGGTTGATCGCGAACAGGTCCGCGGCTGGTGGTCCTGGCGATGCCTGGTCGCGATCCGCTGGCTGGCCGAAAACGGGTATGGCCCACCCGGCGAGCTCCCCGAGGCTGCCGTGTTGCGGTCGCAACTCTGACCAACGCCAACTGGCTTTTCGACTGGGCTCTTGTATGGAGCGGGTGAGGGTAATCGAAACCCCGTATTCAGCTTGGGAAGCTGATGTTCTACCATTGAACTACACCCGCGAAGAGCGCCGATCGTAGCGGCTCAGACCCGGATCGGACAGGCGGAGAGCTGGTAGGTCTCCAGCCGCCGACGCAGTGTGTGAACCAGCAGTGCGATCGCAAGCAGGCCGACGACAGGCTGCACGGGCGCCCACCAACTGAGCGCGCCCGACGTGCCGACGAGCGCCACGACGGCTTGGTTGCACACGGGGCAACCGACGGCGAGGAACGACACGAAGCCACCCCAGATCGTGCGGGTCTGATCCTGCTCGTCTCGCATCGTCAGCCGTTCGGGCCGGATCGCGAGGATGGTGCCGATGAGAGCCGCGGTGATCGCGAGGATCACGTAGTCGATGGCCTTTGGGTCGATCGGTCGTCCGAAGAATCTCGTGTTGATCAGGTCCGCCGGGACGGCAATGACGATCGCCGCGATCACCGTGTAGGGGATTGCTCGTAGCCAGGTGATCGGCGGGAGCTCACGCAGCCGTTCGACCGTTGGACTCACGACGTTTCCGCACCGATCGGCGAACACCACTCGACAGTGGTGCCTCCGTCGGGATGGGGCGCGACAGTGAAGGTGCCTCGGGTGAGCCGTGCTCTCTCGACCAGGTTGGTGTGGCCACTCTGTCGGGTGGGATTCGCCGGCATCCCGACGCCGTCGTCGCTGACCACCACCGTCACTTTGCTGTCTCGGGCGCTCACCTCGACCGACGCGGCCGAGGCCTCGGCGTGGCGGGCGACGTTGGTGAGGCTCTCGCGAGCGACGGCGAGGATGTGTTCGTGGAGTTCGTCGGGCACCCGGTCGACGGGGCCGTGGAATGAGACCGACGGCTCGAAACCGAGCGATGGGATCAGGCTGGTCGCGATCTCGACGACGCGGACGCGGAGGTCGTCGCCCTGCTGCTCACTGCGGATATCGAAGATCAGCGCTCGGATCGAGCGGATGACATCGTCCAGCGTGTTCACGCCGGCTTCGACCCGGGCGGCCTGTTCGGGGTCCGGGATCGTCGCGACGGCGGTCTGAAGGCTCATGCCCAGGGCGAACAGCTCCTGAATCACCGTGTCGTGCATGTCTTTGGCGATTCGCTCGTGGTCCTCAGCGAGGATGCGGCGCCGGGCCGAATCGATCTGGCGCTCTTCCTGCGCGACGACATCGGTGACGTCGCGAACCGCGGCGATGACGAGTTCGGCGCCGAGAGGCGAGAGTGAGATCTGCACCGGAAAGTCCGAGCCGTCATCTCGAACTGCATCGAGTCGGAGGCCCGCTCCCATGGTGCGGCGCCGCGGGGCCGCGTGGAATCCCTCTCTTAGCCGGGCGTGGCCGACAGCCATGGCGTCGGGCAACAAGGAATCGACGGACAGGCCGACCATGCCGGCGCTGTAGCCGAACATTCGGTTGGCTTCGAGATTGGCGAGCCGGATCATGCCGTCGGCGTCGACGAGCAGCATCGCATCGGGGACGCTTTCCCAGATGCCACGGGCGTCGAGTCCTTCGACGGCGTTCTCGATGTCGGGGGTGTCCACCCGCTCACCGTACCGAATCTGGCAGGAAGCCTTGGCGGGACGTTCGACCCTTGGCCGTTTGCCGTCCAACCGGGATCGTAGAAAAACGCCCAACGAGAGGAGCGGACCATGCGCCGCCGCCATCCTGATCTCGAACCCACCGCCTGGCGCAATGCTGGCGATCGCCCCCGGGTCCTGATCGAACATCACGATTCGTCGATCGGTGTCGCGGTCGGCAATCTTCTCGCTGCCGAGGGCTACGAAGTGAGCACCTGTGGCGGCCCGAACGACCGGCATCATCACAAGTGTCCGCTCGCCAACGGCGGCGATTGTGATCGAGCGGCCGACACCGACGTCGTCTTCTTCGGTTTGAACATCGCTGATGAGGACGACCGCGCGGTGCTGCGATCATGGCGCGAGCTGCACGAAGACATCCCGATCATCGTCGAGCTCCCGGTCTCCCGCATCCCGCTCTACCGGGACGAACTCGAAGGCTGCCTGGCCGTGGCGCAACCGATGACCCGAGAGACGCTGTTGGATGCCGTCGAGCGAGCACTGGCCCTCACCCGCTAGGGCGGGGCTGGGTCAGAGGTACTTCCGCCGCTCGCGTTCCTCCAGGCGAGCCGCGAGGGCTGCGGCTTCGGTGCGACGCACCATGCCGAGCTTGGCGAGCACGCTGGAGACGTAGTTCTTCACGGTCTTCTCCGCGATGTAGAGCTCGTCGCCGATCTGGCGGTTCGAGAAGCCCTCGCCGATGAGGTCGAAGACGCGGCGCTCCTTCTCGGTGAGTTCGTCGAGCGACCCGGCTTCGGAGGAGCGCAGGCGCTTCATGGCCATTCGGGTCTCGGCGGCGTCGAGGAGCTGGGTGCCGTCGGCGACCTTGCGGATCGACTCGATCAGATCGTTGCCCCGGATCTGCTTGAGGACGTAGCCCGCCGCTCCGGCCAGCGAGGCGTCGACGAGCGCAGCGTCGTCCTCGAACGACGTCAGGATCAGGCACTGCGTATCCGGGTGCTCACTGCGGATCTCTCGACACGTCGCGATGCCGTTGCCGTCGTCTTCGCCGAGCCGCACGTCGAGGACGGCGACGTCGGGATTGCTGGCGGCAACCGTCTTGAGCATCTCTCGAGCGGTGCCGGCCTGGCCGACGACTTCCATGTCGGGCTGTGCGTTGACGAGTTCGGCGACACCGTGCCGGACGATTTCGTGGTCGTCGAGCAAGACGACGCGGATCGGACCTTCAGTCATGGTCTGAGTCTCGCGTCCCCCATGGTGCCTGTCCGCTATTCAGCCGGGAACAACGGCGGTGGGGCAGTGGGGCCGGTGGATGAGGGCCGTGGTGGTGGAGCCAAGGAAGAAGTGGGGAAGCCCGGTTCGTCCCCGTTGGCCGAGAACCAGAAGATCGGCCGCCTCGGAACGGCTGAGAAGAACCCAGCGAGGGTCACCCTCGGCGATCTCGCGGGTGATGCGGGAGTTGTCGAGGCCGAGTTCGGCGCAGACCTTGTCGGCCGTTTCGTTCGCCGTGGCCTGAGCCGCCGCCCTCAGGGCCCGCAGGTCGAAACGGTTGACACCATAGAGAACCGGTCCGTCGACGGGCGTCTGCCACGCCGTCACCGCGCTGATCTCCGCGTGGGACGAGGCATTCTCGACCGCCCAGCGGAGCGCTGCTGTCGAGTTCTCGGATCCATCGACCCCCACCACGATGCGCTCGCTAGGGACAGCGGGGACAGTCGCGTCGCGGCAGGGGACGATGACAAGAGGGACCGGCGTGTGGTCGGCGCAATGGCGAGCCACCGAACCGATCACATTGGACCGAACCGGCCCTCGTCCGCGCGTCCCGACCACCAACAGCTGAGCGTCGCGCGCAGTCTCGACGAGTACGACGCCGGCATCGCCGTGCTCGACGATTGGGTCCTCGTGGGGTACGTCGTCCGGAAGTTCCGCGATGCACTTCTCGGCAGCTTCTTGCGCGGCCGCGGCCATCTCGGCGACCGGTGGTGCCGCTCCGGGGCCGAAGGGACTCGGCGCCCAGACGGCGATGGGGTAGTCCCAGGAGTGGACCGGGCGGATCGGCCCGAAACACCCGGTGCGCGCTGCGGCCCAGTCGAGCGCAGCAATCGATGTGTCAGTGCCGTCGAGACCGACGACAATGCCGCTCCGCTCGGCGGAGGACGTCTCATTCGCCATGAGTCTGCTCCTGTGCTTGGGGACCAACGCTGCGGCCTGTGACCTCGGTCGGAGTGATGTGGATGATGCGTCCTTTGAACCCCGAGGCCCAGGGATCCGGGTCGAGGGCTTCGTCGTGCATGACCTCGTCGAGGGTGTGGGTCTCGGCGGCGGTGCCGTGGACGACGACCGACCAGCCGGAGTGGGTGTCGGGATCGAATTCGTCGATCTCGAAGGCAACGAGACCGCCCATGATCGCGGCGGCGAGCTTGGTTCCTTCGGCCGTTCGCACGATGATCTGGCCGTCCTCGACCAGATAGTTCACCGGGAAGATGTCGGGCTGCGAGCCGACGCTGACGACCAGTCGGCCCACTCGATGGGCGGCCAGCCGCTCCCAACAAACGGCGTCGTCGAGCGTCGTGAGGGGGGATTTACTGGGAGCACTGGCCATGGATCGATGGTCGGTCCTCTGTGACAAATGCGACAGGGACCTACGTCCTTATTCCCGCCGGTGCCGGCTCTCAATCCGTTGTGTAGGGTCGCCGTCCGATGGCTGAGCTGCGTTTCACCTTCGGGACAATGGGGTCGGGCAAGTCGACCCAGGCCCTGCAGATTCATCACAATCTGCGCGCTCGTGGTCTCCACACCATCCTCACCACGCAGCTCGATCGCGCCGAAGGTCGGGTCTCGAGCCGCCTCGGTGTCTCGGCCGATGCGGAGATCGTCGAGCCCCACACGGACATGTTCGAGATGGTTCGGCGGCGAATGGGCCGGCAGGGAAGTGTCGATGCGGTCATCAGCGACGAGGTGCAGTTCTACACGCCACTCCAGTGTGAGCAGTTGGCTCGCGTGGTCGATGAATTCGCCGTCGACGTCTACGCGTTCGGTCTGCTCACGAGCTTCCAGGGCGACTTGTTTCCCGGCACAGCCCGGATGTTGGAGCTCGCCGATCAGCGCATCGAGATCCAGGTTGAAGCCCGCTGTTGGTGCGGCGCCCGAGCCACCCACAACGCTCGATTCGTCGACGGGCAGCAGGTGGTGTCAGGCCTCCTGAAGGTCGTCGGCGACACCGGCGGGCCGACCGCCGGCGATGTCACCTACGACCTGCTCTGCCGATCCCATTGGATGGACGGCGCTCGAAAGGCGACGGGCGCTCAGCTCGAATTGCTCGACGCCGATGCGGCCCGCTCCGAGAACGATGACGTCGACCACAGCGGTCCCGTCGAGGTCGACCCCGACGCAGTACCCACTCCTCTGAAAGCCAATGAACGTTGATCCTCTCCGACCGCTCCATCCGTGAACAGATCGATGCCGGACGCATCGTCATCGAGCCGCTCGACCCCAAAGGGCTCCAGCCATCGTCGGTCGATCTGCGCCTCGACCGTTGGTTCCGAGTGTTTCGCAATCACATGATGAGCCACATCGACGTCAAGACGAATCTCGAGGAGCTGACACAACTCGTCGAGGTCGCGGAGGACGAGCCGTTCATCCTTCACCCTGGCGAGTTCGTGCTCGGCAGCACCCTTGAGCGCGTCGCCGTTCCCGACGACCTGGTGGGTCGCATCGAGGGCAAGTCATCACTCGGTCGGCTGGGCCTGCTCATTCATTCGACGGCCGGATTCGTCGACGCGGGCTTCGACGGTCAGCTCACGCTGGAGTTGAGCAACGTCGCCAATCTGCCGATCACGCTGTATCCGAGCATGAAAATCGGGCAGATCTCGTTCCAGCAGATGACCACGCCGGCCGACGTACCCTACGGCTCCGGCGCGCTGGGTTCGAAGTACAAACATCAGCGCGGGCCGATGCCGAGCCGGTACTGGGAAAACTTCGACGCCTAGCCTTTTGGCCCGAATTGAGCGGGAGTTTTTCCCCTAGCTGTGGATAACTCTTGGGGAATTCGTGTGGCTGACGAGACGAATTAGCGGTACTGCGTCGCGGTGATGATGCCCGCGAGAATCATGCCGAGGCCGAGCAGCAGGATGCCGTTCGACGTCTCCCAGATCGAGCCGACGTAGTTGAGCAGGATGGTTGCGACGCCGAGGCCGAGCAGGCCGAACATCACGACCGGGACCCAAGTCGGGCTAGGCGGGAGGCTTTCGTGGCCGGTATGGGAGACCGTCTCGGGGGTGTAGCCGTCGGGACGGGTTCCCTTCGGGGTCACCCGTCCACCGGAGACCCGACGCTTGTTTGGCTTCTGCGACATGCGCACGACTCTAGAGGTTCGGGCCACAGAGCGGAGGGCCGAGTAAATCACATGAGTGTGATTATCCCCCGCTTTGTCCACAGCCTGTGGACGGGGAAGGTCACTCGATGGGAGCGACGAGGTCCATGTCTTCGAGGCAGTGGCGAGGGGGTTGCGGGTCTTCATCGGCGGCGATGGTCATGCGCACTTCCGAGCCGCAGATGCTGCAGCGGTAGGCGATCTTCACCTTCCGGAGTTCGCCCGCGGGAGGCGGCTCAGGAATCGGCTGGGCCAGACCGCGGAGCATGGCGAGACCGACCTTCATGATCAGTCCGGCGACGATCACCGCGATGATGACGTTGACGATGTTCACGCTCGCCAGCCTACGGGCAGCGCACCAGCGTGGCGGCCGCGCCGTTGAGGCCGAACGCCGCCGTGAGGACGAGTTCGCCGGCCTGGGCGTGGGAGGCGCCATCGACGAGAAGCCGCAGTTCCTCGGCTGCTCCGGCATCGCCCACCCCCAGCGTGCCGCCGGCCTGATTCACGAGGGCTGGGTCGAGGTCGAGACGTTGGATGGCCAGTAGTGCTGCCGCCGCGGTCGTCTCGGTCAGCTCCCATCGGGCGACGTCGGCGGCGGAGTGGCTGCCGAGTGCCCTTCCGACCGCGGCGCCCAGACCGCCGACCGGGTCGAGTGGGTGTCCGGCGGCCCGGCCGATGCCGAGGACTTCAGGGCCGCTGGTCGGCTCGTTGGTGAGGATGATCGCGACGGCACCGTCGGCTGGCGGCGCGAAGGTGAATCCGGTGACGTCGCCCTCGGGGTCGAAGCTCGGCGGGAGCGCCGCCGGGTCGTCGGGGCGGTCGCGGGGATCGTCGGCGGAGATTGGGGTGCCCCGCTGAAGGGCGACGCGATCGCCCGGCCGCGCCGCGATGGGTGCGATCGCATCGGAGGCCATGAGCGCTCGTCGTTCGTGGCTGCCGATCGCCCATTCGTCCTGAGCACCCCGACTGATACCGGAGTTTCGAGCGGAGCGGTCGGCGGCCGCCGGCGACGGGAGGAGCCCGCCTTCGTCCTCCAGCCGGTTGGCTGGTCCGTCGCCCCACGGCCGGCCATAGGTACGGGCCAACGCCGATGCCCCGGGCTGTACGAGGGAGGCGCTGCAGATCCCCACCACGAGCGCACATGTGATCTGGCCCGAGGTGATGGCTGCGGCGGCCGCGTGGAGGGCGGCGGTGCCGCTCGTCTCGGCCCGCTCGACAACCGTTCCGCCGATGCGATCGTCCCATCCCGCCGCAAGGATCGAGGCCCGGGCCATGTTCGCGCCCTGCGCTCCGACGGGTTCGGCACAGCCGACGAATACCTCGTCGATCTGATGTGTGCCGATCGCGAGGTTCATCATCTCGGCGGTGAGATCGACCGGGTGCCAGTCCGCGAGTGAACCCTCGACCGGGGAGAAGGGGCTTCGGATCGCGGTGGCGATGTGGACGGGCATCGCCGCAGTCTGGCCGCTACCCGAGATCGAGGAAACAGCGAAGGCCGATGGAGTCGGGAAGCTGGTTGGCGCAGGTGCGGGCGAACTCGAGATAGACGGTGTCGAGCGGCGCGGACAGGTAGAGCTCGTCGCACGCCTGGTTGTTGCCGCCGTCGCACGCATCCCAGAGAAGATCGAGGGTCGTGTCGTCGCCGTAGTTTTCGATCGCCCCGTCGGGGTCGCCGTCGGTCGCGGCGATGCAATCGGCGGCCGCACTGACCGGGTCGTCGTCGCCCAACTTGCCGATGACGCAAATGGCCTCGGTCTGCGTGAACGGCGTGCCGGCCTCAGCGGATGCATCCATGAAGGTCTGAACGAAGGCCGGAACGCTGGCGAGATCATCGACACAGCTGACCGCCATCGCGAGAAGTTCGGCGTCTTCCTCACCGCTGACCGTGCCGTCGATGATGGTCTGGGGCTCGATGCCGGTGGCGATGAGCTCCTCGAGAATGCAGCGCTGCTCGTCGGTGGCGAGCTCTGCATCGATCACCGTGCCGATCGCGTCGGCCTGCAATGGGGTGGCGGTCGGGGGGCCATCGTCTCCGCACGCCGCTGCGAACAGGGCCAGAGCGATTGCGACAGGTGCTGCTCGGCGCATCCGACGCACGCTACCGCCATGACGCGACGTCGCCCGGTCGGGAGCGGGCTCCGGGCCGGGCGAGGCGTCGTGCGTCATTTCCTGGGTAGGGGGCAACATCACCCCCACCCAGGGAGTTCTTGTTTTCGAGGGATCACCACTGTGGACCCCACCGACAGTGGTCGTCAAGAGGAAATTGGGCGCGGGGTGTGTTCGTCGAAGGATTTCGGACCCCGCGGCAAGACCCTCACCTACACTCCTGCCGTGATCGGACGTTGGGTGACACACGCCCTCATCTACCTGTCGGCCTGCTCGACCATCTCGATGGTGTGGGTACTTCTCACCGACGGAACCGTCGATGACTTGAAGGACTACGGACGCACGCCGGGCGACGCGTTGACGCTCAGCTTCTGGCCCGTGTGGGTCTGGCTGCTCTGGGGCACGTTGGTCGCGATGCACTTCGCCATCCTGATCGGGCGCATTCTTCCCGGCCGACGACGACGGCGACCGCCAGGTCGCGGCACAGTGCTTCGAAGCGGTCGTCGCCATGTCGTCGCGATGTTCACCGACCTGTCGGGAAGCACAGAGACGAACGAGCGGATGGGCGACGAGGCGTGGGCTTCGCTGCTCGCAGATCACCGTCGCACGGTGCGAGCGCTCATGGCCGAGCACGGTGGCAAGGAGGTCAGCACCCAGGGAGATGGGTTCTTCTTGCGCTTCTATGAGCCAGGCCCCGCCCTCGCGTGCGCCACCGATCTCCAGATGCAGTGCAAGGAAGAGCGCGAAGCGGGGTCGGCGTTGCCCCCGGTGCGGATCGGCATCCACCAAGGCGAGGCGGTGCATGGCGACGACGATGTACTCGGACAAGTCGTCAACGTGGCGGCACGCCTCCTCGAAGTGGCGAAACCTCACGAGATTCTCGTGACCGAACCGGTCGCCGATGGATCCGAGCCGGGTGAAATGACCGACCGAGGTCTCGTGAACCTCAAAGGCATCGCCCAACCCAGGCACCTGCTGTCGGTGCGGTGGGATCCCGATGCGCAGAGAGAGTTGCCGCGGTCGCGTTCCGCTCGGAGACGCAAGCGGGTCGACGACTGGCGCGACCACCGTTGATTCAAATTGATTTGGCGAGGGTGGCGATGTCGACGCGGCCCTGATCAGGTGACGCGAGCGACAAACATGAAGCCTTTGCCGTGCACCGTCCGGATTGCCTGCTGAGCCTGACCGTCGTCGCCGATGGCCGCTCGAGCGGACTTGATTCGACTCGTCAGGGCCGATGCAGAGACGAAACGGTCGCCCCATACCTCGTCGAGGATTTCGTCCTTGCTCACCAACACACCGGGGCGAGAGGCCAACATTGCCAGCACGTCGAACACCTGCGGCTCGACATGAACGGGGCGTCCTTGGCGACGCAAGACACGGCGTTCCCGATCGATTTCGTGAGCGCCGAATCGAATCGGTCCGCCGAGGCCTGCGGCAGGCGGGGTGACGGCGCCCTTCGCTCCCGAGAACACGAGTCGAGCGGCTCGCACCGTGCGTGACAGATCCTTCATGTTCGACCCCCGCAGACGTGTTTCCAGGTCGGATTGCTGTGTCGTGAAGAGCGCAGGCAGCGCCGAGGCCCCACCGTCGCCCGGCACGAGGTCCCACAGTCGTTCGGCGACTTCTGTGGCTCTGGCGTATTCGGCGGCGCCGGCTGCCGAGCGAAGGGTGAGCGCTACGCCCTCGATGTCGCCGATGCTGACAACGGAATCGAATGCCTCGCTCCATAGAGCGAACGCGGCGTCCCAGTCATGACGCATGGTCAGGACTGCGGCACTCAGGCGAAGAGAGGCGCATGTCGCCCACGGGGTCTTCGTCGTCCGTGACAACGAAAGGGAGCGCTCGGCTGACCGCATCGCCTCGTCGAGGTCGCCCTGCAACAGTTGATGGTGACCCGCCGTGACCAGAGCCCAGACGACGGTGACCGTCTCGCCGGCCGCCGTAGCGCCCCGTTCCTGCTCATGCAGCACGGCGATGGCTTCGTCCCGGCGCTCGGCGTCGTCATTGAGAGACGCCCAAGTGATTCGCAGTTCTCGCTCGAAGGCGCCACCAACCGCAGCCGCCTCGGCGATTGCCGACGCCACCTCTTGCAGCGCGACATCGCGGTCACCCCGATGCCCCGCCTGGAAGGCAAGAACACGGTGGGCGATCGTTCTCGCGAGTGCGGTGCCGTCACGAGAATCGCGAGCGATTTCGGCAAGCTCTGTCGCGTCGTCGTGGCCGCCCCACATCGAGCTGTGGGCCATGACTGCGAAGGCTTCCGCCCGCAATGGCGCGTCTGCATCGGGCCACTGTTCGCGGACCCTTCGACCGAGCGTGGCTACCTCGCTGCGGGGTGCCCGCGTCGGTGCGTAGAAGGGAAGGTAGAGCCGAAAGCATCGACCGGGGTCGTCGTCGAGCTTCAAGGCCAGCTCCAATGCCGCCATCAGATGGCCATAGCGAGCGGCAATGCGGTCGAGCACGTCGGCGGAGAAGCTCTGGATCGCGGCAGCGACGATGGTGTCGGCGAAGTCGGTCATTGCCGCGACGTAGGCCTCGGAGGCGCTGGCCTCCTCGCCGCCGACATCGAGCTGCTCTCGACCGAATGCCCTGATCGGCTCGAGTTGGCGGTAGGTGGTCGGGCCGGATTCATCGTGGTGGACATCGACGAGGGAATGCCGCACGAGCGAACTCAGCGTGTCGAGAGTCGTGAGCGGGTCGATCGTCGGTGTCATGGCCTGGATGAGTTCAAGGTCCGCGCCGTCGGACAGCACGCTGATCAGTCGAAAGAGGGCCTTCTCCGCAGAATCGAGAGGCGCGTAGCTCGCGTGTACGGCACTGCGAATGCTCCGGTGTCGGTCCGGCTCGGCCGCGACTGCTCCCTCCAACAGGTCGAGTTGGCGGCTCAGATAGGTCACGAGATCACCAGGGGCCAGCACTCGAGAGCGCGCCGCTGCGAGTTCGATGGCGAGTGGCACACCGTCGAGACGGCGAACGATCTCCGCCGCTGCGGAAAGGTTCGCAGGGTTTCGGGGCCACTCCGCTCCGGCCGCGGTCGAACGGTCGAGGAAGAGCCGGAGCGCATCTGCGTCCTCTTCGTCGGCCGGGAGAGCAAGGGGGCGAACCTCGACGATGCGTTCGTCGGGTGAGCCGAGCGGGACACGACTGGTGAGAAGGAGGGTGACGTCGGGATCGTCGAGCAGCTTCTCGGTAAGCGCGCGGGCCCCGGGCTGCACGTGTTCGCAGTTGTCGAGGAAGAGGAGTGTGGCGGTTCCGGTCGTTCCGAGACGGAAGGCGTCGAGAGACTCGTGGCCGACGCTGCGTGCCACGAAGGCCGCCAGGTCATCATCAGGACCAGCGGGAACGAACGACACGGACGTTGCGCCGCCGGGGAAGTCAGCTTCGATCGTGGCGACCACTTCCTCCGCGAGCCGAGTCTTTCCGATCCCTCCCGGGCCGGTGAGGGTGACCATCCGGCTCGTCCGGAGTAGATCCACGACCTTGACGTGTTCGTCGTCTCGCCCGACGAAGCTCGATCCCGCGCCCACGTCCGCATCATGGCACGACCCTCCGAATCCACGAACAACGGGTGGAGCCGAGATCAGCCGCTCAGGGGGCGGGACCGACGTTCGAGGACCGCAGTCGTCGCGACGACGGCGAAGGCAGTGATCGCGGAAAGGACAAGCCAAGCGGTCGCCGGGGTGCCCGAGAATGCCTCCACATAGCTCGAGGTGGTGGCGTCTCCGGCGGCCGTCGCATCGAGTCCCAGTGTGCGGCCGAGCGCCTCGAATCCCCAGCGGTCGGCGAGGACGTAGCTCATCGCTCGACCAGCCCCGGCCATCTCGGCCAGCGGGACCACCGCTCCTGCGAAGAGCACCTGCGGGAAACACATCATCGGCAGAGCAAGCGTGGCCTGCGCCGCGTCGCGTACCGCCGAAGAGGCGAGGAGTCCCATGGCCACGGCTGCCAGAGAGATGAGAACGAGCGTCAGGAGCAGTTCGCCCCATTGTCGAGCGGGGAGCGCCGGCAGGCGATCGAGGCCGCGCAGGATGCCAAGCATCGCGATGTTCACACCGACGAGGAGTGGTGCCAGGACGCTGAGCTTCGCCGCAACGTAGGCACTCACGCGAAGGCCGCTGAGCCGCTCGCGACGAAAGATCTCGAACTCGCCCACGACCTGGAGCAGGCCATAGGTCAGTCCGAAAAAGAAGCTCGCGAACGCGATCCAGAACAGCGTCTGGATCGCCGGCATCGCGCTGGGCGCATTTGCGGCGAAGGTGCCGGGGCGAAACAACAGCGCCATCATTCCGACGACCATCGCGGGCGACCCGATCAAGATCGCCAAGGTCAGACGGTTGTGGGTCAGCAGAGCGAGGCTGCGCTTCGTGACGGCTCGCCATTGGCGAGCCCAGCGTGTCGGGGTCTTCGGCTGCAGGGCCGGAGCGGTGGCCCTTGGGGCCTGCAGTGGCGAGGGAGCGGCCAAGGCTGCCCGGGTTCGGTGCAGGTCGAAGTGGCGAGCCATGCCGGCAGGATCGTCGCTTGCGGCGAGCGCCTCATAGACGCCGGTGAGATCGGCTACTGCGAAGTAAGCACAGGCTTCCGCCGCGGTGCCGATGAACGCCACATGCCCTTCCCGAGCGAGGAAGACGACACGATCGCAACGAAGCAGATCGGTCGGGGAATGCGTCGTCAGAACGACCGCGGTACCGGTGGCCGCCAACCGATGGAGTTGGTCCATCACGTCGGCTGAGGTCGCTGGGTCGAGGCCTGACGTCGGCTCATCGAGAAGGAACATCGACGGCTCGATGAGGAGCTCGGCCCCGATGCTGGCTCGCTTGCGCTGACCGCCCGAGAGGGATCGAACTGCGAGGTCGGCACGGCTCGTGAGGTCGAGCCGCGAGAGGGTGTGATCGACGACCGACTCGAGTTCTGCCTGCGGGGTCCCCGCTGGCAGTCGGAGCGCGGCCGTATGGAGGAGCGTCTGCCGCAGAGGTAGATCCGGATGGATGATGTCGTCCTGTGGCACGAACCCCGTTCCGCTGCGGCGGAGGGTGTCGTCGGCCGGGCGACCGTGAACGAACACCCGACCTTCCGAGATCGGGCGAAGGCCCACGAGCGCTTCGAGCAGACTCGTCTTGCCGGAACCGCTGCCGCCGGCAATGGCGACAACCTCGCCCGGCTCGACAGTGAAGGAGACCCGGTGCAGCGTGCGTTGTCCGCCGAGTTCCTGCGAGACGCCGCGCACGTCGAGCGCAGCACCAGAGTGACGATCGAACGTCGTGTCCTGGTCGTGAGTGAGGGTGAGCATGGTGGGTCCTTCGCCGATCTCGGTGGCCTAGAAGCCGACGGTCTGGGCGCCGTTGACCAGCGCCTCGGTCAGGTTGGCGGCGGTCACGATGGTGACGCCATCGACGAGGTCAGCCGCATCGATGCTGCGGGGACCGGTGCAGGCGCCGCATGCCCAAATGGTGCCCCCGTTTGAGGTGAAGGCCGAGATCATCTCGCCCACCGGAGGGTGGCCGCCGAACTCGATCCCGTCGGCGTACCCCTTGGTGGCGAGCCACACGGCGTCGGCAGTGAGGAACACCGTGACGTCCTGGTCGGCAGTTGCGGCGACGTTGCCGATGATGAACGGGAGGTTCGCCTTTTCGGGGTCGTCCTTGCCGTGGGTTCCTTGGATGAGAATTGCGTTGGTCATGATTGGTCCTTTTTCTGAATGGTGAATGTTGAGTTGTTGGTGTCGTGCTCGGTGCTTCCGAGCAGGGGGTTTCCCGTCAGGCGGCACCAAGAGGGAATTCCCTCTCGGGCCGCGGGGTCATCGGCGTGCACTTCGAGGATGTCGCCGGCGGCGATGTCCGTGATGGCGTGCTTGACCCGGGGGGTGAGGTGGATGCAGGCCATGCCTGATCCATCGAGTTGATGGGTGGTCATTTCGTGTCTTCTTCCTGTTGGGCTCGTGGCTTCACGGCCATGAACGAGTAGCCGGAGACGCCGAACCGGCGGGCGTTGGGTTCACCGTTGGCGCCACCGAATGTGTCGATGCGGTCGCCGATGGTCACGTCAACGAAGCCGGCCGCTTCGATGATCTCCGTCCAGCCTGCGCACGGCAGGCCACCGGCGATTCAACCGGTCCACAGGTCGATCTCGCGGCGGGCCTCGTCGGGCACGGGGTTGCTGTTGGCGATGTCGGCGAATTGCAGCACGCCACCCGGCTTCAGGACTCGGTAGGCCTCATCGAAGGCCGTGCGCTTGTCGGGGCAGAGGTTGATGACGCCGTTTGCAAAGACGACGTCGGCCCACTCGTCATCGACGGGCAGATCCTCGAGGTAACCCTCGCGGAACTCCACGTTGCTCAGACCCATCGCCTCGGCGGTGGCCCGCGATTTGTCGAGCATCTTTCGGGTCATGTCGACCCCGATGACCGCGCCGTCCGCTCCGACTGCGTGGGCGGCGAGGAACGCGTCTAGTCCCGCGCCGGAGCCGAGGTCGACGCAGCGCTCGCCCGGCTGAAGGGCCCGCTGCTCGAAGGGGTTGGCGACGCCGGCGAAGGATTCGACCGCGGCATCGGGGAGAGCGGCAACAGCGCGCTGCTCATAGCCGAGCAGTGCGGTCAGTGGCCGGCCTGTATGGAAATGGAATTCCCCCTCGGGGGTGTCGACGACCTCTGAGTACTTGTCGCGGATGTCGTCGCGGAGTGCGTCGACATCGACGTCGAAGGTTTCGGACATGGCTCTCTCCTGTGTTCGAAGCGGGTGTGGAGTCACCATCGCTGTGCACAGGCCCGCAGGTCGTGAAGAGAATGTGGAGAAGGGTGAAGACCCTGGTCAGGGAGGTAGTTTCCGGAGATGTTTGATCAGCTCTGCCCGTGCGGCAACGGCGGTTCGCTCGCCGAGTGCTGCGGCCCGATCGTTCGCGGCGATCGACCGGCGGCCACCGCCGAGCAACTCATGCGATCGAGGTTCACCGCGTTCGCCGTCGGTGATGTCGACCACCTCCAAAGATCGTGGGCGCCGGAGACACGACCGGGCGAGGTCACGCTCCCTCCTCAACGGTGGACTCGTCTCGAGATCATCGACACGCTGGACGGGCGTGAGCTCTCGGCAACCGGGATCGTCGAGTTCCGCGCTCACTACGAGCTCGACGGCATGGCCGGCTCGCTTCACGAACGCAGCAATTTCCGCCGACACGAGGGCCGATGGGTCTACGTCGACGGCGCGATCGGCGACTGACCGACATCGGTTTCCCTCGCTGGCCGATACTGGAGCATGTCCAGATCCACGGCGAGCTCCGGGGCACTCGCGGCAGTCTTCGCCGATGTCGTTGGTTCCATCGCTGTCGGCGTGTCGGCCGCGGTCCATGCGTGGGTCGGCGACGAACCGTTCGACCTGGGGGCTGGCGTGATGTTCACCCTCTCGCTCACCGCGGCCCTGGTCATCACGGTCATTCCGGCGGTGGCGCTCGGTGCCGTCATCGGCGCGGTTCACCGGCCGCGGGTCGTTCTCGTGGTCGGTCCGCTCGCCGGAGCAGGCTTTGGTTCGCTCACCCAGACCACGACCTTCGCCGTCATCGGGGCCATTGGTGGTCTTGTCGCGGCCTTGGTATTTCTCAGGGTCGAACCCGCGGCTCGCGGTGAGTTGGCGCAGGAAGCGTCAGTCGGCTGACTCGAGCAGCGGACCCAACAGATCGCGGATCGAGGTGATCCCGAGGGCGCCGTCGTCGCGACGCACAAGGAGATGGCGGACACCGGCCACGAGCATGATGTCGGCCGCGTCGGCGATCGTCGTCGTCGACGCCACCTCCACCACATCCCTCGTCATCACGTCGACGGCCCATGCGTCGGCGTCGAGGGCGACGGCCCGAACGATGTCACGTTCGGTCAGGATGCTGGTCGAACCGTCGTGGCCGACCACCACCAGCGCGCCAACCTGGTTGCGGTTCATGTGGCGAGCCAGAGTCTCGAGGTCGTCGGACTGACTTGCGGTCTCGAGGTCGAACGCGGTGACCGCCGCGACAGGACTCTCGGCATCGACGGCGGACACATGTTCTGACATGACGTGAAGATACGAAACGGTGCCCTTGCTCCAAAGGGTCGGAGGTCCCGACGTGTCGCGGCCGAAGCTCTCGCGCAAGACTTGCTCCATGTTGTTCAGTGCGCACGTGGTCGAGACCGGTCCGCTGAAGGCACTGCGTCGAAAAACCCCGCAAGCTGTCGACGTGGCCGGCCTCCTTTCGGCTCGCACCGGCATCTGCGCGCCGTTTCGCAAGGGCCTGATCCCGCGGCCGCAGTTGGCCCGCGAAGTGATGGTCAGCTGTTGGGACGACGAGGATGCGCTCGAGGCCTTTCTCGCTGACCACCCGACCGGCGCAGCGTTTCGCGACGGCTGGGAGATGCGCATGGAGCTCTTCAGAGCCGTCGGCGTCTGGCCCGGCCTCGACGCTGCGCCGATTCAGCTGGCCGCCGCCGCGGGCGAGCAGGGTGACGGCCCGACGGTGGCCATCACGATCGGCAACGCCTACCTCCGCACCGTCGTCCCCTTCCTCCGGGTGAACAATGGTCTCGAAGAGCAGTTCCTCGAGAGCTCGACCGCCGTCTGGGGCAGTGGATTCACCAACTTGTCGCAGCTGCTGGTCGGCACCCTTTCGGTCTGGGAGTCGGGCGACGCCGCCGTCGAGTACATGAAGTCCGGCGCGCACGGCGCGGCCGTCGACGCCCATTTCGATCCGAAGGTCGACCCGACCGGCCATACGTTCGTGACGGGCGGCGGGTTCTTCGGGTTCCGCCCGCTGTCGACACGCGGTTCGCTCGGCGGCAAGAACCCCATCCCCACGGCCCTGCTCGGCTGACCCCCCGGATCTCATTGACCCGATCGGGTCGGGGTAGCGTCGATTCTCTCAGCCAGAGGAGACCGACGTGTTGGACAAGATCATCAAAGGCGGCACGATCGTCGACGGGTCGGGCGGCACGCCCTACGTCGGTGACGTCGGCGTGGCCGACGGAGTGATCGTCGCGGTCGGTGACTCGATCGACGACACCGCGAGCGAGACGATCGATGCCGATGGCGCCCTCGTCACCCCCGGTTGGATCGACGTCCACACGCACTACGACGGCCAGATCAGCTGGGACAGCGAGATGGCACCGTCATCGATGAACGGCGTGACCACCGCGGTGATGGGCAACTGCGGCGTCGGGTTCGCCCCTGTTGCCCCAGGCGGGGAGAAAGAGCTCATCGAGCTGATGGAAGGGGTCGAGGACATCCCCGGTACGGCCCTTTACGAAGGGATGGAGTGGGGCGCGTGGGAGACCTTCCCGCAGTACCTCGACTACATCGCCGGCCGTGAGTACGCCATCGACATCGGTGCGCAGGTCGCCCACGGCGCGTTGCGCTACTACGTGATGGGCGAGCGTGGGTCCGACAACGAGGACGCCACGGCCGACGACATCGCCGAGATGGGTCGGCTCGTGGCAGAGGCGGTCGACGCCGGTGCCGTCGGCTTCAGCACCTCACGCACGATTGGTCACCGGGCCCTGTGGGGCAAGCCGGTGCCGGGCACCTTTGCCCCGTTCGAGGAGTTGCGGGGGATTTGTGAAGCGATGGTCGCGACCGGGAAGGGCGTCTTCGAGATGATTCCCTCCGGCACCGTCGGTCAGCTCGAACGGCTCGGCGGTGAGCCGTTCACCCTGCAAGAGGAACACGCGCTCATGACGCGGGTCTCGAAGGAGACGGGCTGTCGCGTGACGTTCACGTTGGTGCAGTCGCCCGACTACCCGCCCGACACGTGGCGGGAAATGCTGGCCCTCACCGACGACGCCAATTCTGATGGCGCCCGTCTCTACCCGCAGGTGTCGTCCCGTCCGATCGGCATCGTGACCGGGCTCACCGGATATCACGCGTTCCAGCGTCGCCCGAGCTACATGCGGATCGCACATCTCCCGCTGAGCGACCGAGTTGTCGAGATGCGCAAGTCGGAGGTCCGCGCCGCGATTCTGAGCGAGGACGACGTCCCCGTTGAAGAACCGGGTTCGATGGAGAACCTCTTCACGTTGTTCCTCGGTGCGGCGGCGCTCACCTACCCGCTCAGCGATCCGGTCGACTACGAGCCGACGATCGACAAGATGCTGGCATCGCGTGCTGTCAACGGCGAAGACCCTCTCGAGATTCTCTACGACTTCCTGCTCGAGGAGGATGGGCTGGCGATGGGATCACTCGCCGGGTTCGACCTGAAGGAGAGCCAAGACGTGTTGCGCGAGATGCTGCTGCATCCGGCGACGGTCACGGGCCTCAGCGACGCCGGCGCCCATGTCACCTTGATCTGTGACGGCACGATGCCCACCACCCAGCTGGGCTTCTGGACTCGCGACCGCATCCGAGGCGAGCAGTTGCCGGTCGAGTTCCTGGTCGCGAAGCAAACGGCCGGCAACGCCGCGCTCTATGGGTTCGATGATCGAGGGTCGTTGACCGTCGGTAAGCGGGCTGACCTGAACGTGATCGATCACGCCAACCTGAACGTAGGAAAGCCCCGGGCCCACCAGGATCTTCCCGGCGGAGGAAGCCGACTGATTCAGCCCGTCAGCGGCTATCTCGCGACAATGGTCAACGGTGTGGTCACCCGCCGCAACGATGAGGACACCGGCGAGCGGCCCGGCCGCCTCGTGCGAAGCACGCCCTCGTGACGGCGTCCGAACAGTGGGACGCGATCGTCGTCGGCTCCGGTCCCGGAGGGCTCACGACTGCCGCGGTCCTGGGGTCGTCCGGCAAGCGGGTGCTCGTGCTCGAGCGCCACGATGTCGCTGGTGGCAACACCCAGGTCTTCCGTCGTCACCACGGCGACGACTGGTACGAGTTCGATGTCGGTGTCCACTACATCGGTGAGTGCGGTCCTGGCGGGCTGTTCACCAACATCTTCAACTCCCTCGGCGTCGGCGAACGGATGAGCTTCAGCCAGCTCGATCCCGATGGCTTCGACACGCTGCAGTTCCCTGACTTCGAATTCAAGGTGCCGGCCGGCTGGGATGAGTACGAGCGACGTTTGATCGAGCAGTTCCCGGCCGATCGAGCAGGCATCGAGCGGAGCATGAGCGTGCTCCGCACGGTGGCGGAGCAGAGTCGGCTGATGTTCGGCGAGGAGCGGGAACTCTTCGACCGCTGGGCGTTCCGTCCACTGGCTGATCTGTTCGAGGAGGCCGAGCTCTCCCAGGAGGCGTGTGCGGTCCTCGACCACTGGTCGGGCCTCTACGCCGGTGGCCCCAAGCAGACCGCGGTGATCATGCATGCCCGGATGATCGGGCACTACATGACCGGCGCGTTCTATCCCGAGGGTGGCGGCCAGATGATCGCGGCGCGGCTCCTGCAAGCCGTCGAGGCCTGCGGCGGTGAGGTGCGCACGCTGTCGCCGGTCAACCGGATCATCGTCGAAGCCGGAACCGCAACCGGTGTGGAGCTGGAGAACGGCGACGTCCTGCACGCCCCGATCATCGTCGGCAATGGCGACTACCGACGCATGGTGACCGACCTGGTCGGTGCCGAACACCTCGCCCCCGCGACAACGGCATGGGCCGAGGAGGCACAGATGACGCTCGGTCTCGTCTGCGTCTACGTCGTCGTCGACAAGGTGATCGACGGACCCAACACGAACTACTTCGTGTTCCCCGACTACCGCACCGACGAGCTCTACGAGACCCTTGACCAGGGCGAACTGCCGGCGGGCGACGTGCCGTTCGCATACGTGGCGATGGCATCGCGCAAGGACCCGGGCAATGCCGAGCTGTGTCCCCCGGGCCAGACGAACTTCCAGATCATGACGCTCGCTCCCCGCGGCTACGACTATTGGGGGGTCGAAGACGGACCCGCCGATGGCGGCAAGTACCGTCGCAACGAGACCTACCGCGCTCGAAAGCAGGAGCTCACCGACCTGCTCGTGGCTGCCGCCGAGAGGGCACTCGGACCGTTCCGTGACGACATCGTCCACTGCGAGACGGCAACGACCCTCAGCCACGAGCGCTACACCCACAGCACCGGAGGTACGAGCTACGGCTACGTGCATTCGCCCGAGCAGAGCGGCGTCAATCGGCCCCAATATCGGACTGAGATCGACGGCTTGTGGGTGGTCGGCGCCAACACTGCCGGTGGCCACGGGATCGCCGGCGCGATGAGCGGCGGGGTGTTCTGTGCGAGCGACATCCTGGACCGGCCGATCATCGCCGAGATGTTCCTTGGTGAGCAGTTGATCGACCCGGCGACCATTCCCGCCGACCCCGACGGGTTCGATCCGCTCGAGTACTGCCGCGGCGAGAAGCTGCGTGGTCGGCGTGCCGAGGTCGCGGCGGCCCAGCGTGAGAAGCGGCTCAAGAGTCACCAACGCTAAGGGGGGCCGAGTGATGGAAATGACAGAGCAAACGACCCTCGATCTTTTCGGGTCAGATGGTGGACCCCAGTTGACGTCGACTGAGGCCCGCGGCGCGCTCGGCGAATTGCTCGACGGTCGCATCGATCCGAGCGCCGTCGAGACGCGGCACCGGCTCCGTCGCACCTCTTCGTTCGAAGAGGTGCCCTTCATCTGGTCGGGGGCGTGGAATCTCGACCAGGTCGATGCGGACTCACAAGTGCAATACATCTGGGATCTGATGGGCGCCCGAGGCGATCCAGAACGAAGTGCTTCCTTTCGCCGCAACATCGAAGCGGTCGAGCGCGGAGCGATCAAGCGGGTCGGATTCATCCTCCTGGCCACTGAGGACGATCTCCGATGGCACTTCGCCTGCTATCACCGGATCGCCGTGAGCATCGCGACGCATGGTTTCTCGGGCGCCGGCGGGTCCGACGCTGTTACGCCTTCCGGACGTCATATCGAGCCCAAGCGAGGTAATCCGCGGATCTCGATCGATGCGGATGGTCAGCCTCATTGGAGCGGTGACGGACGGCATCGGGTCGCGATCGCACAGTGGCTCGGGTTGCCTTCGATCCCGATCACGGTGCGCAGTGTGGATGGTGGCTGGCTGCGTTCGCAGTCGAAGTCTCACGACAAGTCCCCACTGGCAACGATCACTGATCGGTTGGCGGAGCTGCGACCGTCGGAAGGCCCCGGCCTGGAGGATCGCTCAATGGAATGGCTCGGCTCGGTCATGTCGCTCGATCCCGCGCCCGAGCTTCAGTTCCGCCCTGACCCACACGGGTCGAACGAGTCGGTCGGGCGGGCACTGCGTCTGCACCGAGACGCGCGGTGGAGCGAGGCCGATGAGGCGTGGTCGGCCGCGGGAGCGGGTCGAGCAGCTCCCGCTCACGTGGACGTGATGGCGGCTCATACGGCGTTCGCCGCCGGAGATGTCGGCAGGGCTCGTCGTCTCGTCGACGACGTGCTGGCTGGAGACGATTGCCAGCTCGCCGCCAGCGAGCTCGCCGACCGCATGGCAGGCTGACGCGATGGATGACCTCGACCTCACCGGACCAGCCTTCCTCGACATGGCTCATCGGATCGTGTGGTGCACCGTGGCCACTCACGATCCCGAGGGAGGCGCCCGGACGCGAATTCTGCATCCGATCTGGGAGTGGGACGGAGAGCGGTTGACCGGCTGGATCGCCACCGCGCCGACGCCGGTCAAGGCTCGGGGTGTCAGTGCCGACCCGCGGATTTCGTTGACCTATTGGGACACCACGCAAGACACGTGCACGGCCGAGTGCCGAGTCGAGTGGATCGATGATTCCGAGCGTGAGGCCTTGTGGAGTCGCTACGTCGACGGTCCCGAACCGGTCGGCTACGACCCTTCGATGATCCCGCCATGGGCCGATGGTCCGCTGTCGCCGGCATTCTCCGGATGGAAGCTCGACCCCTACCGACTCCGGGTGATGCCCGGTTCGGCGATGCTCGACGGCGTCGGACTCTTGCAGTGGCGAGCGGCTCGCTGATCGGTCCTGAGGATGCTGACGTGGGTCAGCTGAGCTCGCTCGGAGTCGTCCGTGTGGCCGGATCACCCGTCGCGATGACGGTGGCCCGGATCCGGTCCAGCAGGGCCTGATTCGACAGGAGGTGCTCCAGATCGGTGGACTCGATCGCGGGCCGGTGCTCCTCGCTCCAGGCCGCCAACGCGGCCGGAGTGATGTCCGTCCAGTCGTCCACGAAGACGACGGGCAGGCCGAGGAACGCGTCGGACGTCGAGGAGCGCTTGAGGATGGGGATCGTTCCGACGTGAAGGGCCTCCCACGCTTTCGGGCTGGGGTCGAGGCCGCCCCCGTGCGGGCAGGCGACGAAGCCATGATCTCGGAGTCCTCCGAGAAACTGCGGATGGGACAGCACGGGTTCGGACCATGAGAAAAAGGGCTTCGCGGAGAGTTGGGCGCGGCACAGAGACCGTTCGTTCTCGCCGATCGGGCTGGTGCCGCTGGCGTGTCCCGACCTGTCGTGCCAGCAGCCGAAGACCGAATCGGATTTCGGTTCTCGGCGCCATGTGCGGGCGGCCGCGAACGTCTCGCCATCCCACAATCCCGGCCCGGCCGCGCCTTTGATCCACGAAGAAACGTCGGGACAAGGGATGCCGAGCGTCAGAGGCTGGATCCGATCGTCGGTGATATCGCGGTTCTCGGTGAACCACGCGACGAGGCCCGGATGGCCGAGGAGTCCCTCCCAGTCAAGACCGATCTGGGCAGCCCATCCCATCGGCATCGGCCGATCGTGTGATCCGGTCACGAGCACGAAGCGCGAGGAAAGCTCCGGCAAGACCGCTTCGGTGAACCAGCAGAGCGTTTGATCGTCGCTACGTACGTAGATGATCTCCGGCGCCTCGTCTCGTCCGAGGATCTGACCCGGTTGCCACACGATCCAGTCACAGAGCAGGGCGAAGTTCGGCGGGTGCGCTCGGGGGCGGCGACTCCGCGTCTGGAGGCAGTCGAGGTCGCGGCTGAAACTCGGAGCTGCCTTGAACATTGAGACACGCTAGGTCCGCCGGCGATCGAGTCGCCTCGACAGCTGTTGCGGAGAGCGGGTCCGGCGCAAGAAGCGCCGCTCGAACGCACAGGAATGAGCGCATAGCGGACTCCCGACAGCCGAGAGCGGGGGTAGACCCTCGTACCGGCTACCGTCGCCCCGTCCTGACTCATCGCTCACTCATCGCGCTGTGGTCCAATCCATATGGTCATCGGGACGTCATTCACAAGGCGCAGGAAAGAATTGGGACATGGCTGACACGATCGGCATCAATGTTGTGTTCACCGACCTGGTCGGTTCGACAGAGGTGTCGTCGCGGCTCGGCCCTGAAGCCACGGAAGCGCTCCGCGTTGTGCACTTCGGTCTGCTCCGCGGCGCGATGGAGCAACATGAAGGAACCGAGGTCAAGAACCTCGGCGATGGCCTCATGGTCGTGTTCCCGAGCCTCGGTTCGGCGCTCGAAGGTTCTGTCGCGATGCAGCAGGCGATCGAGCGCCACAATTCCAGTGGCAAGGAGCCGCTTGGTGTTCGTGTCGGCATCTCGACGGGCGATGCCACACAGGAGGACGACGACTACTTCGGCGAGCCGGTTGTGGAGGCGGCGCGGCTGTGTGCGAAGTGTGAGCCGGGTCAGATCATCGTGAGCCAGCTCACCACGATGCTGGCCCGCAGTTCGGGTCGCACGTTCACGTCGATCGGCGACCTGGAACTGAAGGGGCTACCCGAGCCGGTGCCGTCGTTCACGGTCGATTGGGAGCCTGCGGTGTCGGCGGCGGCGATCGAGATACCCGACAAGCTGCTTCCCGATATGGATCTGACGCTCGCCGGGCGGGTGCCCGAAACAGAGGCGCTGGCCCAGGCGTGGAAGTCTGCAATGTCGGGCGAGGCTCGCATGTCTCTCCTGGCGGGCGAACCTGGGATCGGCAAGACGCGGCTGAGTGCGGAACTTGCGGGGGAGGCGCATCGCCAGGGCGCGACGGTTCTCTACGGGCGCTGCGACGAAGAGCTCAGTGTCCCGTATCAGCCGTGGGTCGAAGCGATGTCGTATCTCGTTGAGCAGCTCGACGATGATGCGCTCGAACCAATTGTCGCGAAGCACGGCCCCGAGCTCGCGCTGCTTCTTCCTCAGCTCCGCTGGCGTTTCCCCGACATGCGCGTGTCCTCGACCGCGGATGCGGAGACCGAGCGCTACATGTTGCTGCAAGCCGTGACCTCGACGCTCGCGCTGGCCGCGCAGGAGACCCCGGTTCTTCTGGTGCTCGATGATCTCCATTGGGCCGACAAGCAGACACTCACGCTGCTGCGTCACGTCTTCACTAACGTCGCGGTCGGCTCCTCCGTCATGATCGTGGGGACCTATCGCGACTCCGATCTCGATGCGGGTAATCCGTTGATCGACACGGTGGCGGCGCTGCGTCGCGAGACTGGTGTGGAACTGCTGTCGGTCGAGGGTCTTGATGATCTCGAGATGCGTCAGCTGGTGGAGATCAGCGCCGAACGCGAGCTCGATGAAGCCGGGCAGCGGTTGGCGCTGCTGCTCCGCCAGGAGACTGCGGGCAATCCGTTCTTTGCTCACGAGATGTTGCGCAATCTGGTCGAGAACGGTGATCTGTATCTCGATGGCGATACCTGGGTCGTGAAGGACGACTTCGACGAACTCGCGCTTCCTCAGAGCATCCGTGATGTCGTTGGTCAGCGGATCGCTCGGCTCGGCGAAGAGTTGGTGAAGGCGCTGACCGCGGCAGCGGTCATTGGCCGGGAGTTCGATCTTGCGCTGGTCGCGACAATCACCGATGGCGACGAGGACGAGCTGCTCGACCACTTCGAGGCCGCCGTCGCCGCCGGCGTGCTCGCCGAAGTGCTCGACGGCGACGAACGATTCCGGTTTGTGCATTCTCTGGCGCGCGCCACTCTCGTTGCCGGTCTGAGTGCCGGACGAGCGCGGCGCACGCACCGAAAGATCGCGGTTGCACTGGAAGCGGAGATCGGAGCGAATCCGGGCGATCGGGTTGGTGAGCTCGCGACGCATTGGATGGCGGCCGCGGCACCGATCGAAGAAGAGAAGGCAATCCATTTCGCCCAACTCGCCGGCCGTCACGCACTCTCGGCCCTTGCCCCGGACGAGGCAATTCGTTGGTTCACCACGGCAATCGAGCATCTCGAGCTGTCCGAGAAGTCCGACGACCAACTGCGGGCCGAACTGCTGGTGGAGTTGGGCACTGCTCAGCAGCACGTTGGCGAGGCGTCGTTCCGCGAGACGCTGCTCGAAGCCGGGCTATTGGCGCAAACTGTGGGCGCTACAGGTCTGATGGTGGGGGCCGCTCTCGCGAACAACCGCGGCTTGTACAGCAAGCTCGGCCACACCGATGACGAACGAATCGCCGCGCTCGAGGCCGCGCTCGAGGCCGTAGGGGAGGCCGACTCTTCCGAGCGGGCGCTCCTTCTCGCCACGCTCTTCAGCGAACTCGAGTGGAAGTCCTCGTTCGAGGACCGAACCGCGATGATCACCGACGCGATTCGTATTGCCCGAGCGATCGAAGACCGCTGGGTGCTGGCGAGCGTGCTCAACCGCGCATGTTCCTCGTCGCCCGCGCCACACAACCTCGCCGAAAGAGTGGTCCTGTCAGCGGAAAGCGTCGCGCTGGCCGAAGCGCTCGGCGATCGCACCCTCGAGTTCTGGGCCCACTGCGGCGAGTTCATTGCCGCGTTCAACGGTGCAAATCGTGGGACGACCGACACCGCCCTCGCAAAGGCGATGGCGCTGGCCGACGAGATCGGCCGACCGTCGTTCCGCTGGTTCGCCCGCTCGATGCGCACCCCGCTACTTCTCGCGGTTGCCCACCCGGACGAGGCCGAAGCCAACGCCGCCGAGGCACTCGCCATCGGCGCCGATGCGGACGAGCCGGATGCATTCGACTTCTACGCAGCCGGCATGATGCTCGCCCGGTGGCGGCAGGGGCGGGCGATGGAGGTCATGGACCTCATCCGCCAGGCCGCCGATGACAACCCGGAGGTGCCGGCCTATCGTTCCGGCGTCGCGGGGTTGCTCGCCGAGGAAGGCCACCTCGCGGAGGCGAAAGAGATCCTCGCCGAGGGTGCGCTGACCGGCTTTGACGCTCGCGTCAATACTGGGTGGTCAGCGAGCCTCGCGCCGTGGGCCACTACCGCCGCGTTGGTGGGCGACGTTGCATCGGCTGCGGCGCTCTACGAACTGTTGGCACCATGGCAGGGACAGATCGTTGCGAACAGAACCAACAGTCACTCCGTCATCGACAGTTACCTCGGCAGGTTGGCGACGGCGCTCGCAAAGCATGAGGAGGCCGAGTTGCACTTCGCCAACGCAGAGCGGATCACCGAGGCGTTCGGCGCTCACGGGTGGGCTGCAGAAGACGACGTCAGTCGCGCTCGACTCCAGCAGGCGAAGGGTGATGTTCCGGCCGCCCGACGATTCGCCGAACGGGCCGTCGAAGGTGCACAAACGACTGGCTACGCGCTCGTCGAACGAAACGCCAAAGAACTCCTCGAAACCCTCGACGGGGCCGACGCGCCGTAGCGCTCGCTGATCAGCGGGTCCGGAGGTTGCCGGTGATGCCGGTGCGATAGAGCTCGTCGTAGTGGATCCACTCGGGTTCGCCTTCGACCAGCTCTCGGAGCTTCGTGGCCCAACGTTCGGTTTCTTCACGCTGGTTGTTGCCGGCGGCCTCGTCGGCCGCGGTGATGTCGCCGTCGACCTCGGCGAATTCGGCGAGGATCATGTAGGCGCCCGGATCGTCCCGATCGGCAAGCAGCCTCGTGCCGATATAGCCCATGATCTCGGACCTTGACTGACCGGCATCCCATTCTGCGAGCAACTCGAGCAGCGCGTCAGGGTCGGAGCATCGGACGCTGATCCTCTGTGCAAACCTCATCTGGAATGGTCCTTCCTGGTTCTGGGTTCAATCTATGTGTCGAGTGACGCTGAGTAGGCCTGCTGAGTTTTCGACATGCCGGCCAGGTCGAAGGCGCCCGGCGACCCGGCGGCGGTCGCGCTCGGGGACTTCGGTTCGAACCCGAGTTCTGCGCGAACGTCGCCGATCGGGCGATCGGCAAGGGCGTGATAGTCGAGTTCGAGAAGATCGGTTTGGACGCGATCGCACAGAACCCGCCCACGCGAAAGAGCGTCGGCGATTCGGGAGTGCATCTCCGGGCTCTCCAGCCGCCGTTCCTCCAGGTCGCCGCTGAAGAAGCCGGCGTCGGCGACGTAACCGGTCTCGAAGAGCCCGATGAGTGTTGCGATCCAGGCGAAGCCTTTTGGGTCAGGGTCGGCGCGAGCGATCAGCGAGAACACTTCGAGTTCGCCGTTCAGATTGGTTCCATAGTCGGCGAGAACGTGGACGAAATCGTGTTGGGCGAGATAGGGCGACGCTCCGCCAATCGAGCCGGGAAGGCCGAAGCCTCGCCCGCGATACATGTCCCAGATTCCTCGTCCGAGGGTGCCTGGCGCATGGTGTTCGAAGGCGGCCCAGACATCGGCAAGCGCCCGGTCTTCAACACCGGCGGCGAGCTGGTGCTCGAGTTTCACCGTCGTCTTGAGCTGGTCCATCCGCGCCATTTCCCAATGCTCGGCGAACCCACTCTGGTGGAGGTCGAGCCAGGCCAGGCCGAACCCACCCTGGGCGTAGCGGCGAGCGATCCGAACGAATTGATCATTGATCTCCAACTCGTCGGCGTACGCCGCCACCCTGCGAGCCACTGTGGGCGGGATCGGGCGAAGCACAAGCTCGCCTAAGACCATGAGGTGTACGACGCGTTGGCGCAGCTCATCGGAGTAGCCGGCGAGCGTTTGAGCCAGTTCCTCAGCTTGAAGCGGGTCCAACGAATCCAGATCCACTCGGACATCAAGGAGCGCCTCGATGACCGCGCCGAGGAGACTCACCTGGGTTGTCTCCAACCCAGTCTCAGGTCTGATCGCCGTAGCCACAGCCCGAGCGATCAGTATTGCGTCGTCGCTCGACGGGACTGATGTCTCGGAACCTTCGGCGCGCATCCTGTTGTCGTTGCTTTCCGCGGGACGTCGTTGCGATTCGTTCGAACCCTAGTCTCAGCCGCCGATCGGGCCAATCAGTCCAGAACCAGCGGCCACAGAGCTAACCCAAGGGTGCGCACATGATGTGCCAGTCCCCGGGAACGGTGTCGTCCCTGCTCTCGTCAACGACGCGGTATCCATGTCGCTCGAGTCCGTGCACATGGTGGGCGCGCGTCTCGCCCCACACCTGCGTGAGCCCGAGTTCTCGAGCGAGCGCGATGCGGCCAGCAAGGATTGGTTCTGCGATCGCCTTTCCCTGATGCGACGGTCGGACCGCGAGTCGACTCGCGAAGCCGAGCGGTGCAGTCATCCGGTGTGTCCATGGTCCGAAGCTCTTGGGCTCGGGTAGCTCATCGACGTTGAGGCGCACGACGAGTCGTCCGGCCGCGACGAGCACTCCAGATTCCGTGACGTACAGATGCCAAGCGTGGTGATCGTCGCCGTCGATGCCGAACCGTTGGTCGGCTTGGGCGTCGCCGACGATCGGTCCCCATGCTGATCGTCGAACCTCGCCGATCTCAACCAGTGGCGCGGCCGAGCCCAGGCCGCGCTCAATGGTGAGTTTGCTCATGACCACAACCGGGCCCGGCCGTCGGCGAAGACGCTGACGAACGATCCGAAGGCGAGGCGGTTCCCGGTGTGAGTCACCGTGTGGAAATACCGTGAGTTGAGAAGGACGACGTCGCCGACCACGGGTTTCAGGTCGAGAGAGTCGGCACCCTCAACGACGATCGGGTCATAGGCGTAGTGGCCCGGCGACTGGTGCACATCCATGTGCGGCTCCCAGCAGTGATCCCACAGTCTCAGCTCCCCACCCTCGCCGACCTGGAGGTACAGCACCCACGCCAACTGCGCGACCGCCGTCTCCACCGCCCAACCCGGTGAGTCTTGTGCGGCGAAGTCGACGTGGACCGGAGTTTCTCCGGTCCGGAGCTTGGCTGTGCCGGCCCAGTACTGGCGCCCGTCGGGTTCAGCCATGATGTCAGCGTCGAGGCCGAGGGCCCGCAGGTGTTCGATTGCCCGACTCGTCGGATCGAAGGACGCCTCGAAGATCTTGTCGAACTGCGGCCGCAATTCGGCAGCCAGATCCAGGTATGCGTCCTTCGAGTCGCGAATTCCCTGTTGGTACTGGCTGATGCCGAGTCGTGTCACCGTTGGGATGGAATTCGTCCTCAGCGACTCGGAGAGAAGCTGGTCGCTCAGAGAAGTGCACTCGTCGGGCGTGGCGAACGCGGAGATTCGAAGGGCCGGCAGATGCCCGTCAGCGAGCGCGCGAAAACCGTCCGCATCAAGTGCCTGGATCTCAGCGGTCTTCCACATGAGTCCTCAACTATCGGAGTGCGACGGAAGTTCGTGAGCACCGAGCCAGATGAACGCAACGATCGCGCCATGGACCTGCAGCCTCGCGAGGGGGTCGTCCGGGCCATCGCCACTGATGTGCCTTCGCAAGGCATCGAAGTCGACGGTTTCAAAGAGAGGATTGATGGGGTCGGCATCGAGGAGCGCGACGAGGTCTCTTCGGTTCACCGTAAGCCAGTCGTGGGCGGCGCGGACGCTGCTCGGCCCCTCGAGCGGTGGTGTCGGCGCCGGTGCCACGGCCTCAGGTTCGCGCTCGGGGGGCGACGGTGGAGAAGGAGGCGGTGCCGGTGGGGGCGTGCGCCATTCCTGGACCTTGGACCAAGCCGGATTCAACCCACGTCGAAGGGGGCGCGGCACCATCCGTCGTAGCCGGTCGACGCTCGGCGGCAGTGGGGCTGGCCGCGGCGGCGCGGGTTTCGGTTTCGGTCGGTGTTCGAGCTTTGGCTTCGGCCGTCGTTTCGGTGTCCGCCATGTGGTGTTGGCGAAGGAGTGATCGGCGATTCGCCGGTCGGCCCGTTCCATGAGGTGCCGGTGCGGCAGTTCGAGTGCGCGCTGCTCGTGCGGCAGTCGAAATGCCTCTCGCACGAGAGCGCCGTTGGCGAAGGGAAGCACCGCGTTCATGTTTCGGTCGATCAGCGGGCCCTGCCACGCGGGGAACCGGAACTGTGTGGTGAAGGAGGGGCGAATGTCGGCGGGATCTCGGACGAGGTCGGCGGCTGCGTTTGAGTAGCCGATCGCGACGTCACTCAATCGGTCGAGGGCTTCGGGTCGCAGGATCCCTGCGGTCCCGAAGCGGCGCTGAATCGGGAATCGCCGAGCGGCCTCTTCAGCAGACTCGGGCGGGTTGCGCGCATCGCCGGCATGGCTCGTTCGGAAGTACTCGCCCATGAGTCCGGAAACGTAGATGGGTCCGTTCGGTGTGGGCTCCACGGCGTCGGCGGCCTGTGAGACCCCGCAGGTTCGATGAACGTGGCGTCGGAGCCGTTCGAGCGAAGGGTAGGTGTCGGCTCCAGCGGACTTGCGGCTTCGGATGTGGTTGTGGGGGACGCCGACGAGTTCGCAGAGTTCCCTGGCGATGCGGACATCGGGCAGGTCGGTGGGGCCATACGTCGTCACGGCGAACTCGTCGAGGATGCGGGCGCGATGCGCAACCGCAAACAGCAGTCGTGAGTCTTTCCCTCCGGTGAGTTCCAGCTGGGGCCGGTCGCCGATTGCGAGTGCGTGTCGGAGCCCGTCGATGAGTTCCTCTTCGAACCGGTCGGTGAACGCGTCGAGATCAGCCCGGTCGTCGGGATCGCCGGCGAAGATCGGCTCGGCCGAGACGATCGAGGCTCGGCCTGACTCGATCCGAACAAGGGACCCTTGTGGCAGCCGCGACACTCCAGAGAATCCACTGCAGTCGCCGACGATGTAGCCCGCGAATGCCATCCACTCGGCGGCCTCGATCGATCGTGTGGGTGTCGTGCCCCGCCAACGCGCGTCAATCTCAGCCACCAGGGACGGACGGTTGCCGATGATCGTGATGCCGGAAGCCGGCTCGGCGACGAAGAGTGGGTGCTGTGACAGTTCGTCGGCAAAAGCGAGGCCGTTTCCGTCGGCATCAACGGTGAGTGCTGCGTATGCGTCGCGCAGGAGTAGGCGCGGGTCCTCGCTGTCTCGATGGATAGCTCGGCGAAGCGCAGGAGCGGCCGCAGCGCCGGGCGATCCTGCAATACGGATGTTGCCGCCCCACATCGTGAGGCCGGTGTTGTCGATCGCGTGATCCGGAGCGCCGGTCCACCACCCGGCCGCGTTGACCTGGTCGTCTCGGCTGCGCCAGCCGAATCGGCCCGAAGGGACATAGCTCAGTTCGCCGGAAGCAGATCCAGCCAGGTATTCCCTGACCTCGGCAGGCGGGTGCCCACCGATGGTGATCACAAACCTGAGCACGGTCGCCTCTTTTACCGTCCGTCTGCTTCAAGGATGGCAGTGTCGGCGCCGGGTGGGCATGATCCGTTCGGACTCTTCGGGGATCTGTTCGGGGGCGTTCGCTAGGGTTGGCAATGGCGATGGCTGTGGACGGGTTCGAGCGGTCGCTGACCCTTCGCCATGTGTTCGCCCTGAGCGCCGGGGCGATGTTCAGCTCGGGATTGTTCTTGCTCCCCGGCCTCGCGGTGGCCAAGGGCGGTCCTGCCACCGTGCTCGCCTACCTCGTGGCCGGGTTGCTTGCGGTGCCTGCGATGTTGAGCGTGGCCGAGCTCAGTGCGGCCATGCCCCGAGCTGGTGGTGCGTACTACTTCCTCGAGCGGGCTCTCGGCCCCGCGGTCGGGACGGTCGCGGGGATCGGCACCTGGCTGTCGCTGGTGTTGAAGGATGCGTTCGCTCTCGTCGGCATGAGTGCCTATCTCGCTCTTGTGTCCGACGTGCCGGCGAAGCCAACGGCGCTCGTCCTGATCGCCGCTTTTTCCTTCGTGAATATCGTCGGATCCAAGAGCAGTGCTTCGCTCCAGCTGCTCCTCGTCACCTTCGTGTTGTCGGTGATGGGTTGGTTCCTCATCGTTGGTCTTCCGGAGGTCGGTGAGGGGGCGGGCACGCTCCAGCCGTTCTTCGAGGAAGGCACATCGGGAATGGTCGCCGTCGTCGGTCTGGTGTTCGTGTCCTATGGGGGTCTGACCAAGGTTGCGAGCGCCGCAGAGGAAGTCGAGAATCCATCACGGACGATTCCGCTGGGCATGGCGTTGTCGTTGTTGGTTGGCACGGCGCTCTACACGCTGGCCGTGCTCGTCGTGGTCGCCGCGGTGCCCCCCGAGGTGTTGCACGACGATCTTGCGCCGATCCACACCGCCGCGGAGGCGGTCATGGGGTCGACCGGAGCCGTCTTCGTGGTGATTGCCGCTCTCGCCGCCTTTGCCTCGGCGGCCAACGCGGGGATTCTCGCTGCTGCGCGGTATCCGATGGCGATGAGTCGAGACGGCCTGATGGGAGAGCGCTTCGGTCGCCTCAGTCGGTTCCGTACACCGACGCTTGGGATCTTGGTGACCGGGGCGGGCATGGCCGTGGTTGTCGTGGCATTTGATGCCGTCGCGATCGCGAAGCTGGCCAGCGCCTTCGTCCTCCTCACGCTGGCGCTCGTCAACTTGGCGGTAGTCGTCCTGCGAACGAGCGGGATCCAGTCCTACGCCCCGCAGTTCCGGGCGCCGTTGTTCCCGTATCTCCAGCTCTTCGGTATCGGCGTAGCCGTCTTCCTCATTGTCTCCCTCGGCGCGCTGGCCCTCGCCCTGGTGGCGGCAGCGGTCGTCGCTGCCCTCGGCTGGTATCGCTTCTACGGGAAGCAGCGTTCCTCCGGGTCCGGGGCAATCCACCATGTGTTCGAGCGATGGGGTCGCTCGGCCGATCGATCGCTCGATCGGGAGATCAGCGCGGCGTTGCAGAGCCACGGCCTCAGAGTCGACGACGAGTACCCAGGGCTCATCGCCCGGGCCGCCGTGATCAGCATCCCGGCGGAGGCCGACATCTCCGAGGCCGCAACTCGTGCCTCCGACGTGCTCGGTCGCCGCATCGGAATACCGCCCGAAGCGGTCACCCGACGATTCCTGGAGACCGGATCGCTCTGGATTCAGCCATCGGAACGTCACCCGACCGCAACACCCGTCGCCTTCTTCGACTCCGCCGACGATCACCTCGTCATCGCTCAGGCCGCGGCGTCCGACGGCATCCTCATTCCGTCGGCGTGGGGAGGCCACGGCGAACGGGTGCGGGCGTTGTTCTTCCTGGCCGGCTGCTCCGAGAGCCCCGGCCGGGCGCTTCGACTGGCCGGCGAGTTGGCCGCCTACCTGCAAGATGCCGGTGAAGCCATGGCCGAGGCCGGCTACGAGACCGAGGTGAAGCAGGCGTTGCTGCCTGAGCTGTCGATTGTGCAGTATCTGCTCGCGCCCGAGCTCGGCACCGCGGCGTTGGTCGGCCGAATGGTCGGGGACTTGTCCGTCCCCGCTGACTTCCATCTCGAGGCCGTGCGTCGAGACGGGATCGTGATTCGAACCGACGACGAATTCGTGCTCGAAGCCGACGATCAACTCACGATGATCGGCCCGCTCGACGGCCTGCCCGACCCAGACGATCTTGCCGCCGCACTGATCCGCTCCTAGCGAAAGGGCTACGCCGCGTCGTCTTCGTCGTCTTCTTCGGGTGGCCGTTCTGTCGGGCCACACTCCGTGCAACGCACGTCGCCGGGATCGCCGCCCTCAACGAATGAGGTGAGCCAGTCCAGGAACGTAACCCCAGCGACTTCGAGGCTGTAGACGCGGTCGCTCCTGAGGATCGTGTGGTCGTAGCCGGGGGCCACGAACACATCGAGATCGACGCCGGCGTCCTCCGCGATTGCTTCATTCGCGTTGAGAACGGAAGGTAGGCCGCCATCGAGGCCGGCGAAACCGGCGAAGAAAGCCTGGGTCTCGTCCCACGAGTTGTCGTAGCGAGCCATGCGAACGCCTGGGGCGTGCACCCCTGCGTGGGCGAACATGTCGGGGATCCCGAAGTTCTCTATGGCGACGCCCTCCAACTCGGGCCAGTCGGGAATGACGTCGCCGAGTCCCCAGAGTCCGCCGATGAACGAGTTCTGTACTGGATTGCTGGCATAGCCGCCCGATCCGTCGGCGAGCACCGCGATATCGGCTTCCGGGAGTTCGTCGGCCAGCAGGCCGCCGAAGAGTGGGGAGGGAACACCGCCGGCGCTCGAACCGGTCACCAACACCTGCTCGGCGTCGGAGAAGTTCTCGAGCAGGAAGTCCATTCCGTGACTGGCGTTGATGAATCCCTTGTGCTCGATGTTCAGATCGCCGTAGGTCGCGGTGGTGGTGCCGATGTGAACGTCGCCCGTGCAGTACGGGACGTGGATGAACGACCAGTCGGCGAGAGGGTTGTCGGGGTTGTCGAATTCGAAGATGCCGGTATCGCCGGAACGGTCGTCTGGTCCGCTCGTCTTCTTGTAAGGGCCATTGTCGGGATCGCACATCTCTTCGGTGAAGCATGCACCGCCGCCCTGGAAGTACAGGACCACCTTGGTCGGGTCGCTGATGCGTGACTGGATGAAGAAGTCGCTGCCATCCGAGCACATGCACTCTTCTGGTGTCTCGTGAGAGATCCACTCGGAAGCGGGAGCCGCGGCGGCTTCGTCGGTGGGCTCCTCAAGATCCTCGGGCTCGTCGGTCTCCTCGGGCACTTCGGTACCAGTGCCGTCGTCGCCCCCGGCCTCGGGCTCGGAATCGTCTCCACAGGCGGCGGCGATGAGTGCGAGAATTGCGAGCAGGGCGATGAGCAGACGGCGTGTGTGCATGGATCCTCCGGGACGAAGCGGGTGAGCTTACCGTTGGGTGCCTCGAACACTCGCCGCCAGCCATCGGCGCTTCCTCAATACAACGCTGGGCGCTACTGTCGAGTTACCAGTTGAAAGTGACGACAGAGCAGATCTGTCGCATTCGAGATGGGGGATCGACGATGGTCTCAATTCCAACTCCCGCACAGGCGCTCCTCGGATCAGACGCCGTAGCGCACGTCTGGACGAGCAACCCGGACGGATCACCGCAGGTTTCTGTGGTGTGGGTGATCGCGCAGGATGACGAGATCCTGTTCGGAACCGATATCAACAGCCGCAAGGCCAAGAATCTGGCGCGCGATCCGCACGTCGTGCTGTCCATCGAGGACACAGAACGCAATGAGCGTGGGTTTCAGCGTCATCTCGTCATCAGGGGCCAGGCCACGATCGAGCCCGGGCCTGATCCGGCGCTGCTCGATCGCATGGCGTTGAAGTACGCCGGACTCGGTCGCCACCCCCTCGCGATGCGCGACTCCAAGGACTGCGCAATGGTGAGAGTGACGATCAGTCGGATCAGTGGCGTCGGACCGTGGATCGCAGAAGAGGAAGTCGTTCAGTTCGAGGGAGCGAAGCCCTAGGCAATTTGGTCAGCCGTCGTCGGGCCACGGGTGATCGTCGATCGTGCCGTGGACGATGACCGAACCATCAGGGGCGTAGTGGGTGTAGCTCGTGTCCTGGTGGTACATGGCGCCCTTGTCCCCACTTCTGTTTCGAACGTCCGACCCGCTCCACACTTCTCGACTCTCGTCAGGATGGATGATCTCGGTGTCGCGCGATCGAAGACCTCCGCGGTCGGTCCGTACGGTCCCGTCGCGGTATTCGAACCGTTCGTTTGACGCATGCATTGGTACGCCCCAACCGACGACATGGGTGCCGTCATCGCGCACGTAATCCCACTCCTGCGTTGGGGGAGCGTCGCCCCCCTCGGGGATGGCGAACGGGTCCGGCTCGCCGCGCTTCCGACGTTTGGCGCCGACGGTGATGCCGACGCCAGCGGCAACGACCGCGACACCGGTTGCCAAGAGCCCTACCGAGACGCCATTCCCGTCGGAGGCAGGATCGGTTGCTTCCCCATCAACCGCCGGCGTCTCCGGCGTCTCGGCGGGCTCCGGCGCTGCTGGTTCAAACGGATCCAGTGGCTCGAGGATGCTCGTGTCGGTGTGTGTTCCGAGCAGGGTGATTCTGGGCAGGAAGGCGAGCCCTCCGCCGGGTGGCCGTGGGGTCCCGGGAATCGCGGTGATCGTGCTGGGCAGGTCCCGCCCGAAGTCGCCTTGGTGAACGTGGACCGCGACCGACCATCGCCCGCGGGAGATCATGTCGGCGATGTGCTGAGGCAGCTCGGCCGAGTTGACCCCCGAACCGTCCTGCGTTGCCGAGCCGATCGCAGCATGGATGTCCTCGATCTCGTCGGGGGTCGCCCAGAAAGGGACGAACACCCAGATCCGTTCCCCGGAAATCGTGCCGAATACCGCCGTTGTGCCGGGCGCCCAACCCACGTCGGGGGTGAAACCCAGGCCGCGTGCCGTGAAGGGTGACTGCGCCTCGGCGACGACCACGCGGTTCATGTCCTGCCAGGTGTCACCGGGGAAGGCGTCGAGTTCGACGAATGGCTCGGCGTTGGGATCGAGGTAGGGGAACGAGTAGTTGATGATTCGTCCGTCGGGGTCGCCGTCGACCGGGATGTCGCTGGCGAAGCTCATCGACATTCCGATGTAGACCTCGTCGGGGTTCGGAGCGGCGCCGGCGGCGTCACACAGGGCCGCCGGGCTGTCGCAGCTGAGCGTGACGTCGTCGCCGAATACAAAGATCCCCGCGCTTGCAGATGTCACGGTCGCATGATCGAGGTCGAGTTGCGCCGCCCCGGTGGGATCGTCGCCGTATTGGTAGGTCGGGAACCCCTCGGCCGGTGCCTCGACGGTCATGAGGCCGTCGGTCGCCATCTCGGCCAACGCGTCGTCGAGCGACATCGTGTCCGATTCGGGCGTCTCCTCCTCGGCCGCGTGGGCGGGGACGGCCATGAACGCTGCGATGAGCATTGCGCCGAGGGCGGCGGAGGCGCTCGGGAGAGAAACGGCGACTCCCGACATGGTGCGAGTACGGCCGAAGAGCGTCACCACACCATCATCGACGATGAATGGTCGACCGCTGCTCATGGTTGCAACGGACAACACCAAATTTCAGTGGAGCTGATGGGAATCGAACCCACGACATCCTGCTTGCAAAGCAGGTGCTCTAGCCAACTGAGCTACAGCCCCGTAAGACGAAAGGTTAGCGCCGCGAACCGGCCGCCTGGCCGGGTATCCATCAATTCCAACTGTTCATGACCGAACGTTGTCGGGAGGGCGCGCCGCGACGGAGTGGCGCGGACGGCGAGGAAGTCAACCCTCTGACACAAGGAACCCCCATTCACATGAAACTGACACGTCTCGCCCTCCTGGGCGTCGTACTCGCCCTGTTTGCCGTGAGCTGTTCGGACGAAGGAAATGTCTTCTCGCTCGGCGTCGGCGACTGCTTCACAGCGGTCGACGCGACGGAGATTCAGGACGTGCCCATCGTCGACTGTTCCGAGCCACACGAGCACGAGGTGTTCGCCGTCTGGAACGTCGGCGATTCGCTCCCCGCTCAGTCCGCGATGGAAGCAGGCTGTATCGATCGCTTCGACGCCGCCATCGGCACCCCGTTTGCCGAGTCGGAGATCTACAGCGCGCCGATCACACCGACGTCGGAGAGCTTCGACGCCGGCGACCGAGAGGTGATCTGCTACACGTTCGAGTTCGATGGCGACGAGATCGCCAAGGTCACGGGCTCGGCCCTCGGCTCGGGCCGCTAGTCAGGCGATCCCGACCGGCCGCTGGCCGGTGACGATGACTCTGTGCCCCATTCGGGGATAGTCGCCATAGTCGTAGACGGCGTAGTGCTGCGTACTGCGGTTGTCCCACGCGGCGACATCCCCTGGGGTCCAGGTCCATCGAATTGTCCACTCGGGCTGCTCGACGAAGTCGCACAGCATTTCGAGCAGCCGGGTGGAGTACGAGTACTTCATGCCCTTGATGCGGCTGGTCCAGGCCCGATTGACGTAGAGCACCCGCCGCCCCGAATCGGGATGCACGGCGACCACGGGGTGTTCGGTGGTGCCCGTCATCGGCGGGCGTCCGTGCTCAGCCGTGAGTTGGTCGACCATGTCCTTGAGCGGTTGCGGCAGCGCCTCGTAGGCGGCACCGGTGCTGAGCCACATCGTGTCACCGCCGGCCGGCGGGACATCGCGCAGGCACAGGATGGAACCGGCCGGCGGCTCGTCGCGAAACGTCGCATCGGTGTGCCAGAAATCGGCCCGGTTCACCGGCCGGTTGGCGATCTCGATGATCTCGCGGTGGCCGCCGACCCGCTCGTACTCACGGGTGTCGTCACCGAAGTCGCCGTGTGACTCCGGCGTGCCCAGGGCCCGGGCCAGCGCCATGTGTTGATCGGGAGTGGGGTGGAGCTCCGGGAAGAACACGACGCCATGCTCGACCCACGCGTCGCGAATGGCTTCCGCGTCACGCACGACGTCGCCGTCGAACTCGACGCCTTCGATGGTGGCGCCGACTGCAGGACCGACTGGGGTGACCGTGATCATCTGCCGAGTCTGGCAGCTCGAATCTCGCTCGTCTCACGTGACGGACGGTGGCAGCGCGTGCGACTCTCTGTGGCTGTTGACGCGTGATGGAGGTCCTCGTATGTGGAGAATGACTCGAGTAGTGACGCTGATGGGTCTGGTCGCCTCGATGCTCGTCGCCACGAGTGGTCCAGCCGCGGGTGCAACCGAACACGGAGTGTCGGCTACGTCCTTCATTCGGATCGACTCCCTCCCCGGTGAGGACAGCCCAGCTGCGATCAATGAGGTTGGCCAGGTCGCAACCCGCGCGTGGCGGGAAGGGGCGCAGGGAAACAACAATCTCGACGGGGCGCTGTGGACGCCAGACGCCCCCAACGGCACCGCGGGTTCCGCCGAGCTGCTCCAGATCGGCGACGGACCGGTGGACGATGGCGTCTTTGCCTCCAGCTCGTCGAAAGACATCAACGACGCCGGCGTGGTGCTGGGGGGTCAGGGGAACTGTGTCGAATGTCGCGCTTGGATCAGCGTGCCCGCCGAGGGCGGCCGCGCCCGGACCTTCATCGACACCTTCGGAGGCGCAAAGAGCTGGGCTTCGGCGGTCAACAACGACGGTGTCGTCGTAGGCGAAGCGTCGCTCCCGCCCGGCGACAGCGGCGGCAGAGAGCCGTTTGTCTGGGTTCCCGACACCACGAACGGCCCGACCGGAACGCTCCACTCGATTGCGGATCAGTTTCCGGCGGATACGAGGGTGATCCCTTGGGGGCTCAATGATCGTGGCCAGATCGTTGGGTACTACAGCGGCGAGCCCGATTTTCAGGCAGTTGCGTTCCTCTGGACGCCGGACGAAGTCGGAGCGCTGGCCGGTGAACGCATCGCGCTCACGAGCGCTGTCGATGACGTCTCCGCCGTACCCCGAGTGATCAACGAGGCCGGGATCGTCGCGGGAGAAGTGAACGCGGAGCCCGGTCGGAGTCGACCGGTGGTGTGGCTCGACCCGTACTCGTCGGAACTGCCAATCGAGATCGGCGTTCCCGAGGGCTACGAAGGTGCGTTTATTGCCGGTATGAATGACGCCGGCTACGTCGTCGGCAACGCATCGAATCCCTCAACGGATCCGCACGACTTTGCTCCCTGGCTTTGGCTCCCCAGCGGCCCGGAAGGAGCGCCGGTTCGAATCGATCTCGCCGACCTCGTGCCCGAAGGGATCACGCTCGAGCGGCTCACTGTGCGAGACATCAATAACGCGAATCAGGTGCTGTTCGGAGCCACGATCGAGGGTGAGACCTGGCTCATGCAACTCGATGTGCCCGACTATGGCTTGTCGGTCGAGATCCAGACGCCCGCCGATGGAGCGGTCTATGCCCAAGGAGCGGAGACCATCGCGAGCTATGAGTGCCCAGGAGCGGTGGCCTGTATCGGTCCCGTCCCGAGTGGCGACATGATCGATACAGCGGAAGTTGGCGAATTCGCCTTCACCGTCAGGGCGACAAGCCTCGATGGCGCGACTCTGGACGAAACCCACAGCTATACCGTCGTCGAGAACCTGCAGACGATGGTGCCGGGCAAGGTCACGGTCGGAGAAGGTGGATCTCCCAATGCGGAGGTCCCGGTGACTCTGAGCGGACCGGTGAGCGCTGAAGTCCGAGCTGATTGGGTGGCAATCGGGTTCTCGGCGACGGAGGGCTCCGATTTTGTCGCGGCGTCCGGAACCGTGGTGTTCGGCCCTGGAGAAACGACAGCCAGTGTGAGCGTGTCGATCCTTGATGATGACCTCCACGAACACTCAGAGGTCGTCTTGGTCCGATTCGATCAGCCGACGAACGCCGAACTGGGCGGCTTCCACGGCCTCGGCGGTGTCATCATCAAGGACAACGATGAGGCCCCGGACGTCACCGCATTCGCGATAGTCGGGCCGGAGGGAGATGTCGGTGACCGGGGCGTGTCGGTCCCGGTGACGCTCAACCGACCAGCGGGGCTCGATGTCACCATTGAATGGGCGACGCTGCCGTTCACTGCCAACGCAGCCGATTTCGTCGTCGAGTCGGGCACGCTGGTGATTCCAGAGGGCCAAGTTTCGGCTGTGATCGAGGTGACGCTTCTGGCCGATGCGGCTGAGGAACCGGTGGAGCTCTTCTTCCTCCGGCTGAAGTCGGCAAGTGGCGGCACGATCAGCAATCTCTTCGGGTTGTCGGCGGTCACGATTCTCGATGACGACTGAATGACAGCGCCCAATGGTCGGCTTCGGCGAGAAAGTGGCAGTATCGCTGCCATGGAATCACGCGCACTCAAGACCAACTCGATGGACGACTTCGACCTGCGAATGTCGGAGGAGAGCCGACCGTTCTTCGATCAGGTCGTCGAGTTTCTCGAGACGGTGGTCGAGCCGATGCAGCGCGAGTTTCACGCGGCCGGTGAGGGTCGCGCGGATCGCTGGTCCTACACCGATCGCCAGCTCGAACTGCTGGAGGGCGCCAAGGACGAAGCCAAGTCCCGCGGACTCTGGAACTTCTTCCTGCCCGACAGCGGCCAGGGGTTGTCCAACCTCGACTACGCATACCTCGCCGTCGAACTCGGCAAGTACCCGCTCGGGTCCGAGGCCCTGAACTGCTCGGCCCCCGACACCGGCAACATGGAAGTGATCGAGCGCGTCGGCACTCCCGAGCAGAAGGAACAGTGGCTCGAGCCGCTTCTGCGAGGCGAGATCCGCAGCTGCTTCGGAATGACCGAGCCCGGCGTGGCTTCGTCCGACGCCAAGAACGTGCGCACGCAGGCCATCAAAGACGGCGACGAATACGTGATCAACGGCGAGAAGTACTACATCTCCGGCGCCGGCGATCCCCGCTGCAAGATCATGATCCTGATGTGCCAGACGAGCCCCGACGGCCCGCCGCATCGCCGTCAGTCGCAGATCCTCGTCCCCATGGACACTCCTGGCGTCGACGTGCTCGGCCCGATGCACGTGTTCGGTCAGGACGACGCACCACACGGCCACATGCACATCCGCCTCACCGATGTGCGGGTGCCGGCATCGAATATTCTGTGGGACGAAGGCGAAGGCTTCGCCATCTCGCAGCTGCGACTCGGCCCCGGCCGCATCCATCACTGCATGCGCGGCATCGGTGCGGCCGAGAAGGCGCTCGACCTCATGGTCCGTCGAGGGATGACCCGCGAAGGGTTCGGCAAGCCGCTTGCTCGTCTCGGTGGCAACACCGAGATCATCGGTCGGGCCCGAGCCGAGATCGAAGCGATGCGCATGATGGTGCTCCGGGCCGCCAAGGCGATGGACACCCTCGGCAACTCGGAGGCCCGTATCTGGATCTCCGCCGTGAAGGCGATGGTGCCCGAGCGCGTCTGCCAGATCATCGACCAGGCGATTCAGATGCACGGCGCAACCGGCGTCTCGCAATGGACCCCGCTCGCCGCCATGTACACCGGTCAGCGCACGCTGCGGCTCGCCGACGGTCCCGACGAAGTGCATTGGATGGTCGTCGGCCGCGCCGAGGTCTCGTCCTACGACGGCCTCGAGATCCCGCTGAACCCCACGTCCGCCGCCGACCCCGCGCTCACCGAAGCGTGGAAGGACGACCACAGCTTCAACTTCAGCGGCCCCAGCTAACCCAAGGTGGGACTGGTGTCAGACACCAGTCCCAACTCAGGTGGGACTGGTGTCAGACCCCAGGGGCCAGAGGAGGGGGTTGCGGCGGCCTCCTGCGGGTGATCCGGGTGTGCCGCCGTCGAGCCAGGTTTCGAGATCGAACTCCTGCTCGGGGCTGTTGGGTTCGGCAATCAACGCGCCATCCGCGAACCAGATGATCGTCATGACGGGGCGCATCGTGCCCGTCGGGTTCGGGCCGGCCGAGTGGATCGTCCAACCCTTGTGAAACGTGGCGTCGCCGGCCTTCAACGCGCCGTGAGTGAAGACGGAACGCTTTCCCGCTTCGATCGATTCTTGGATCGCCTGGTCACTCTCGTCGGAGATCTGACCGGCGCCGACATCTCGATCGAGATGTGAACCGTCGACGAACGACATCGATCCGACCGCCGGATCGACATCGACGAGCGGCATCCACATCGTGACCATGTCGTCGGTGTCGATCGGCCAGTAGTTCTGGTCCTGATGCCACGGAGTACGGCCACCGCCAGGCTCTTTGTAGAGCGCCTGATCGTGGTAGAGACGCACGCCGTCGACACCGAGGAGCTCGGCCGCGACCTGGGCGAACCGGGGCGCATCCACGAATCCCCGCGTGGGTTTGTGCACCGATCGGAGCGCTGCCGCTTGCAGGAATGCTTTCCCGCCGGTGTTTCGTTCGTCGAGCGGCGTGGGTTCCGGATGCCACTTGTCGACACCCTCGGTGATGACCGGAAGGAACGCCGCGCACTCGTCGGCTGATGCCAGGCCGCGAACGCAACAATGGCCGTCGCGGCGGAGCGCCTCGATCGCCGACGGGTCGACCTCATGGGGATCGTCGAGGACGGGGAGCGTCATGAGCTACGGCGCGAGGGGACGACCGAAGGGAACCGATTCCTGCCAGCTCGACAGGAACTGCTCGGCTTCGAAGCACGCCGCGAGGAACGGCCCGTCGTCGTGGATTTTGAACTCGGCGGTCATGTCGCCGATGTCTTCATTGATGCCGGCGAGGATCTCGGCCTCGGTGCGGTTCGCGTCGCCCCAGAGGGCCAGTGTGGATCCAGCGAGAGAAACGAAGTCGGCGGGCACGGCAACGCCTGATCGACGCAACACCGCGAGGGCGCGCGCGGTGAGCGGGACGCGGCCCGACGCGACGACCGCGCTGGCTTCGCCGATCTGCGCCGCGACCTCATGGTTGACCACACCCATCTTCGACCCGACGAACCACACGTCGGCTCCGGATCCGAAGATCGACATCGGATGCCCGACCTCGCCGAGGTCGTTGACCATGTCGGCGCCGTTCGTGTTCCACCCTTCGATCAAGTCCTGAGCGGAGAACCCCTCGGCGTTCGTGATCGCGCCGGTCGTCGTTGCGACCGAGGTGATCTTCCCGCCGCGTTCGATGACTGCGCTGGCCAGCGCCCCGCCCGTTGGGCCGAACCCCTCGATGGCGACCGTCTTGCCGCCGAGGCCGGCTGCGGCGTGCTGGCCGGTGACGGCCGCACTGAGACCCTCGCACTGATCGATGAAACTCGGATTGCCGGCGAGCCGGTCGGTATCCCGAGCGTCGGCGCCACGGAGCGGCGCCAAGTCGGTCTCGTTGACGCCCTTCGCGGCGTCCGGAAGGTAGCCGCCGTCGGCCACGAGTTCAGCGGCCTCCGCGACGAAGGCGGCGACTGCCGCGTCGCGTTCGGGCCCGTCGGCACTGATGCCCGCGGACGCGCCGCCTCGCTTCATTCCGAGCACCGCGAAGGTGTAGGTCTGGGAGCGGGCGAGATCTTTGGCCCCGCCCTGGAGGACCTTCTTCGCCCACCGCACGGGGCCGCTGCTGGCCTCGGCGCCATCGAGGTCGATGGCGATGAATGCGTCAGTGGTGGTGAACTTTTGGATGCGCACGTTCGGAGCGTAGGGGACGCTGAACGATGACGGAGTATTCGGTCGCTGACCACGTCCGGGCAGCAACCGGCTCGTCAGTCGTCGGCGCCGATCTTCTTGATGACCTTGGCCGGCACGCCGCCCGCCACGCAGTTGTCGGGGACGTCGTTGACCACCACCGCGCCGGCCGCGACCACCGAGTGGCGCCCGATGGTGACCCCCGGAAGCACGACGGCGCCGTGGCCGATCCAGCTGCCATCGCCGATACGAACCGGTTGAGGGTCGCCCACCTGCGGGCCGATCGGGAGGTCGGGATCGTCCATACCGTGGTTGGCGTCGGTGACGAAGACGTCCTGTCCGAACCAGACGTCGTTGCCGATCTCGATCGACTCGTGGGCCGCAATGCCGGTGCGGAGTCCGATCACGCAACGGTCGCCGATCACCAGCGCACGGTCCGGGGTCAAGTGTTCCGAGCCGGGATAGCCGGTGCTCAGCGTCGCATATGGCGCGACCAGCGTTTCTTGGCCGATGTAGATCTGCGCCTCGCCGACGAGGGCTGCCAACGGGAAGGCAATGATGCTGCCATCACCGATGGCCCCGAAGCGGTCGCTGCGGGCCGAGTGCGGGTGGATCGCCCCAGTCGACTGCACGACTCGCCACCCCCGGTGCACACACTCGCCGGCGATTCGCCGGAGGCGACGGCGAACACGGAGAGAGAAGGACATCGCCGGAGCGTAGGTCAGGGCCTGTCGCCGAGGAGATATCGAGGACCGGTGCCCTTGGTCGCGGCGCGGTCCTCGGCGTTGTAGAGGTGGCACACCTCGAGCGACAGACAGCCGCAGCCGATGCATCCGGCGAGCCGCTCGCGTAGTTCCTGTAGGCGCCGAATTCGTTCGTCCAGATCCGTGGCGAAGTTGACGCTCAGGCGTTCCCAGTCGGCACCGGTCGGAGCGTCGTCGGCGGGCAGGGTGTCGAGCTGCTGCTTGATCTCGGCGAGCGGGTAGCCGAGCTGTTGTGCCACCAGGATGAACGACAGGCGGCGGATGGCCGAGCGATGAAACATGCGATGACCGCTGGATGCACGTGTCGGGCGGACCAGATCCTTCTCCTCGTAGAAGCGGATCGCCGAGGTGGCCAGTCCGGTGCGGTCGGCGATCTGGCCGATGGTCAACTGGTCATTCACTCTGGATTCCCTCTTGACTTCAACCTTACTTGAAGGAATACACAGGGGTTCATGACACAGCAACCGGCCACCGTCGACCGCACCAACGACATGTCCTACGACGATGCCCTTGCGGTCTTCATCGGCGCTGATGCCTCGTACAGCGGCGGGCTCTCCAACCACGGGCCGATGGCCGCAGAGGCGCTCGTCTCACTCGGTCAGGCGGACTGGATGGGTCGGTTCGTCTCGCACTACCGGGGACGGTTGGAGGCGCCATCAGTCGAGATCTCGCCGGCCCCCGCCGACTGGCGGCCCTGGCTCGATGCGCAGCTCCCTGAGCTCGTTCCGCACGCAGCGAACCTCCTGGGTCATGGCCTGCTCCGGGTCGCTCATGCGGTGCGGGGAATCGAGCGGGTCGAGACGACGGGCATCGCATCGGCGACCCAACTCCAAGAGCTGGCGATTGCGGTCGACTACTGGCGCAGCGGGGGCACCGGCATCGCGGGACCGGCCCGGCTGAGCGGCTCCGAATCCATAGGCGACTGGCTTCGTTCACTCGAACTGCTGCCGGCCTTCGAAGCTCCGGGCGGGAGCTTGAACGTGACGCTTGTGCGGGCCGCGGCAATGCCGTCATTCGTGGAACGAATGAGTGCGCTGGCCCCGGCCGCCGACCCCGCAACAACACTCGACGCGCTGTCCGCAGCGGCGGCGTCGGCGTGTGCCCGCAACGTCGGCTTGAACGCCTTCACGCTGCTCCACGGCGCGACCGTCTCGTCGATGGCTCGCGTTCTGCTGGGCCATCTCGATGAGGACGGCGCCCGAGCGTTGGAGTCTTCGGTTGTCGGCTTCGTCGCTGCCGCGGTCGTCGGATTCGATGAGCAAGCGGCAGCGGAGGCCGGCGAGATGAGCGCAGCCGGCGAAGTGCTCGATGCGGCGCAGCTGGCCGCCGACGCAGCTGCGACGTTGGACGAGCACACGATCAAGTTCGCCGATGCGTGCATCGGCGTCGCCTCGCGCATTGGTGACGACGCTCCATTGGCGGCCTTGCGGCAGCAGCTTCAGACGCCCTACGGCGTGTGAGGCCTGGGAGGATTCAGTCGATGATCTCGATCGCGAACTCGGGGCAGTTGTCGGCCGCGAGCTGTGCCTTCTCTTCGAGCTCGGCGGGCACGTCGCCCTCGACGAGCAGGATGGCGTAGCCCTCGTCGTCGGTGTCGAACAGCTCGGGAGCGAGCATGTAACAACGGTTGTGGCCCTGGCAGGCGTCGCGGTCGTACTTGATCTTCACGTGGGTGACTCTATTCGACTCGTTTGCGGTGGTCGTGCTCAGACCGAGAGCTTGATCGGCATTTCGCGGGGACCGCGGACTTGGCCGGTCGACCACTTGACGGCGTCCGGGTCGGCCAACTCGAAGTCGGGGAAGGCGTCCATCCACTCTTCGAGGGCGACGCGCATCTCCATGCGAGCGAGGTTCGAGCCCACACAGCGATGGATGCCGAGCCCGAACGCGGTGTGTCGGTTGCGCTGGCGATCGATGATGAACTCGTCGGCGTGCTCGAACGCTTCAGGATCGCGGTTGGCCGCCGGGAACGACAGCAGCGTCCAGTCGCCTTCCTTCATGGGGCATCCGCCGACCTCGACGTCTTCGGCCACGATGCGGGCCATCGTGACCGGCGCGTAGAAACGGAGAAACTCCTCGAGTGCGAACGGACGGACTTCAGGGTCGGTGTTCCAGCGCTTCCGGTCGATCGGGTTCTGCGCCATGTGCCAGATGCTCGACCCGATACCCGACCAGGTGGTGTCGATGCCGGCGATGATGAGCAGCGCGATCGTGCCTCGGACGTGCTCGTCGAGCAGCGGCATGCCGTCGATGTCGCCTGTGCAGAGGTAGCTGATCAGGTCGTCGCCGAGGTTTTCCCGGCGCTCCTTCACCTTGGTGTCGAGGTAGTAGTCGAGCGTGTCTTCCCACGACTCGACCGTGTTCTGTCCGGGTTCCTCGAGGATCCGATGGATGAAGACGCGGAACTTGTCGCCGTCTTCCCGAGGCAGGCCGAGCATGTCGGCGATCACTCGGACGGGAATGTGCTGCGCGTACTCGGTTGCGACATCGACTTCGTCGAGGCCCTTCGCCTTGATTTCGGCGATCAGGTCGCGGCAGGTTTCGCGGGCGCTGGCTTCCCAACCGTCGATGGCCTTCGGTGAGAAGAACTCGAGCAGGAACCGGCGAGCGATCGCGTGAAACGGCGGATCAGAGGTGATCGGCGGCGCATAGCCCATCGGGCGAGGAACGTCGGGGCGCCAGTCGGTGACGATGACACCTTGGGAGGTGAAGTTCTCCGTGTCCTTCGCGATACGGGCGACGTCTTCGTGCTTGGTCGGGAGCCACGCGCCGCCGAAACGGTCGGTGTGGGCGACGGGGCATGTCTCGCGGAGTTCGTCCCAGATCTCGGGAGCGGCCGCGGCATAGTCGGGATGCGTGTGGTCGAAGTCGGTGGCCCAGTCGGCGACCGGTGGACGTGGGGCATCAGGCATCGGGACTCCCGGAGAGATTTACGGCGTAAGTCTAGGCCTCTCTCATCGGCCGAAGTCCAGCCTTTGTGACGAATCCCACACCGAGTGACCCAGCGGGGGATGGCGTCAGTCGAGTGAGATCAGGCCGTCGTAAGGGTCCGACGGATTGCGGCCTGCCTGCAGGTCCTCGAAGCGTCGCGTCGCCGCGGGAAGCGTGAGTTCGTGGGTGAGAACCCAGAACTCGTCGTTGACGACCGCGTCGTGGACCCGATCGGCCACGGTCGTGGTCGGAATACCCATCACCCCGATGGCCTCGCGCAGCGGAGCCATGATCGCGGCCGTGTTGGCCGACATCTCGGCCCCATCAGTGCGGTTGCGCTCGCTCTCGAAGATCTTGGTGTCGACGAGATTGGGGCAGAGGACGCTGACGCCCACACCCTGCTCGTGGGTCTCGCGCCAGAGCGACTCGCTCATTCCCACGACCGCGTGTTTGGTCGCGCAATACAGCCCGAGATGCGGATTGGTGACGAGTCCGGCTTCGCTCGCGGTGTTCACGATGTGACCCTCGCCCTGCTCGAGGAAGAGCGGGGCGAAGGTGGTCACGCCGTAGGCGACGCCGAGCACGTTCACATCCACGGCCCACCGCCAGTCAGCGGGCGTGGTCTCGGCCATCGCGCCGCCGGGCGCGACGCCGGCGTTGTTGCACACGAGGTGCGCGGCCCCGAAAACCGAGAGCGCTTGGTCTCGCAGCGCTTCGACCTGGTCGCTGTCGCGGACGTCAGTGAGCACTCCCAGCACACTTGCGCCGTCTGACTCGAGTCGACTCGCCTCGCGTGAGAGCGTCTCCTCTTCCATGTCGGCCATGACGACCGACATTCCCGCGGCGATGAAGCGTTCGGTCAGCGCGAGACCGATTCCGCCTGCTGCTCCGGTGACGACAGCTGTACGGCCGGCGAGATCCTGCATATGTGCCTCCTGGTCAGTGACCGACGCTAGATCGGCGGCCGACTCTTTCGCGAAAACCAGGCGACGAGACCGATGACCAAGCCGAGCACGCTGACGAAGATGATCGCCTCAGGGATGATCGATGTGCGAAGGACGCCGAGCTGGTCCTGGATCGCCGCGACGGTCGGAGGGCCGCCTTCGCGTGGTGGCGACGCCGTGGCGTCGACTTCCGGCGCTCGGTTGTCGAGGAGTCGCGTTCCGCTGCAGAGGTTCGCTTCGTAGAAGCCTTCATCGACGTCGTTGAGTCCGACGACGCTTCCGAACACCACATAGATCTCGTCGACCGCGAAGTCGAAGCCGCAGCTCGGCCCGAAGGCGGGAGTGGTGACTGCCTGCACTTGGTCGACGTCGCCCTTGTAGACGTCGGACACTTGGAGAAGTACGACTTCCGGGTTCTGCGAGCTACCGGACCGAGCGTCGTAGATCTGGGAGACGCTCCCGATGAACACGGCGTCAGCGAACCCGAAAGCCTCTTGGTCGGTGAATCCTGTGCAGGAGCAGGCGCCGGCGGGGGAGGCGGTGAGGAGAATGGTGGCCGACGCGATCAGCGCAAGCGCAGTGGTCGACAGGGTGAAACGACGCATCAGGACTCCCGGCTGCGCTTGGCGATTCGTGAGGCGATGAACGCTCCGATGATGCCGACGGCGATGAAGCCGACGACGAATACCCCGCCACCCGTGAGCGGTTCGGCGAGATCCTCCGCCGCAGTGGTGGGTGCAACGAGCGTCGTCGTGGTCGTTGGCGCGTCAGCGATCGGCCGGACCGGCTCCACGGGTGGATCCAGATCGAGTGGGTCGGGAAACACGGGGCGAGCGCCACCGCAACCCCCGGCCCGCAGTTCACCGATCGGGTAGCCCGGCTCGGTGTTGGTCCCGTCGATGTAGTTGGCGAAGACGAAAAAGGTGCCCTGTTTCGGGATCTCGAGCCCGCAGCTGGCGCCGCTGACGGGCGAGTAGATCGCCGTCGTCTGGCGGGTCGCACCCTTGAAGACGTCGCTGACGGCGAAGGTCCAGACCGCTGGATCGGCGGAGCTGGAGATGCCGTCGCCGTCGGGGTCCTCGTCGAAGTCGTATGAGATCAACTCGCCCTGGAACACGACATCGGCACGCTCGAAGTGGTCTTGGTCGGTGCCCGGTCTACAGCTGCAGGCTCCAGCCGTCGGCGTGGACAGAACGAACACCGTCGACATGACGGCGGCGGCAAGCAGCGAGCGGGTCAGGCGCACTCAGGTGCCCTCGGCGATGAGCTTGTCGAGCCGCAGCTCCGGCTGGTCGGCCTCGAGCCGTTGGAGCCAGTAGGGGCTCTCGAAGAGTGCGAGCATCTCACCGTCGGAGCGCTCGGCGACGGTGACGCCACTCATGCCCCGCAGCTTCTCGGCCGACTCGGCGTCGGTGACGCGAGCGGTGGTCCACGAGCAGGGATTCATTTCGACCGGGGCACCGAACTCGTTCTCCAAGCGGTGTTGGGCGACTTCGAACTGGAGAGGACCGACCGCAGCAAGAATCGGGGCCTGGTCGCCGACGTCAGGTTCGCGCAGCACCTGGATGACTCCCTCTTCGTCGAGCTGGGTGATGCCGCTACGGAACTGCTTGGACCGAGACGTGTCGAGCGTGCGTGCCACTCTGAAGTGTGCGGGGGCGAACGCGGGCATCTCGGGCCACACGACCTCATCGTCGACCCAGATGGAGTCGCCGACTCGGAAGTCGTTGGCGTTGACCAGGCCGACGACGTCGCCGGGCCAGGCCTCGTCGACCGTCTCGCGCTCCTGGCCCTTGACTGACTGGGCGTATTTGGTCGCGAACGGCTTGCCGGTGGGGCCGTGGGTGACCACCATGCCTCGCTCGAACCGGCCCGAACACACGCGCATGAAGGCGACTCGATCGCGGTGGTTCTTGTCGGTGTTGGCCTGGACCTTGAAGACGAGACCGGAGAACTTCTCATCGAGGGCGCGAGGGTTGCCGTCGCGGTCCTTCTGCGGGCTCGGCGACGGGACGAGATCGACCATCGCATCGAGAATGAGTCGCACACCGAAGTTGGTGAGCGCGGAGCCGAAGAAGACAGGTGAAAGCTCACCGGACTCGAAACGCTTCTGGTCGAACTCTCGACCGATGGTGTCGAGCAGTTCTGTGCCTTCAGCCGCCTCCAGCCAGAGCTTGCCCTCTTCCTCCGCGGCCTGCGCGGCCGGCACGATTTCCTCGGGGGCTTCGGTGGCGCCGCGTGCCGTCCGGGTGTAGCGGACGAACTCGTCGCGTTGCCGATCGATGACGCCGCGGAACCTTTCGCCGTCGCCCACAGGCCAACTCATCGGCACCGGCTCGAGCACCAGTTGGTCCTCGATCTCGTCGAGCAATGCCAACGGGTCGAGCGAGGGACGGTCCCACTTGTTGATGAACGTCACGATCGGTATCTCACGTTCGCGGCAGACCTCGAACAGCTTGCGGGTCTGGGCCTCGATGCCCTTCGAACCGTCGAGCACCATGATGGCGGCATCGGTGGCGGCCAGGACCCGGTAGGTGTCCTCCGAGAAGTCGCGGTGACCAGGGGTGTCGAGCAGGTTGAGTATGCGGTCCCGGTAGGGGAACTGGAGCACCGTGGAGGTGATGGAGATGCCGCGCTGCTGTTCGAGTTCCATCCAGTCGGACGTCGCCGAGCGGCGATCACCCTTCGCCTTGACCGATCCGGCGCCCGTCGTGAGCGCGCCGCCGTAGAGAAGGAACTTCTCCGTGAGTGTCGTCTTGCCCGCGTCGGGGTGCGAGATGATCGCGAATGTGCGTCGGCGCGCGGCTTCGGAGCGGGGGTCGGCCATGTGCCCAGGCTAGAGGGGCGCATCCACGCTGACGGCCAAAGGTGGGACTGGTGTCAGACCCCAGACCGAGAAGGTGGGACTGGGGTCAGACACCAGTCCCAACTCAGGGGCGGGGGACGGGGGCGCCGATGGCTTGTTCGGCGCGCTGCATGACGGCGCGGGCCGAGGTGTGGTCGCCGATTGCGTCGTAGGCGGCGGCGAGGGAGAGGTACGACTTTTCGTTCCAAGGGTCGATCTCGAGCGCTCGGCGGGCGAGTTCGGAGGCTTGCGTCGCGTCGTCCATTGCCACCAGCAGTTCTGACGCGCGGCATGCGGCGCGAACGAAGCGACTGCGCAAATGGATCCGGTCGAGGTCCAACCATTCGGCGTCGAGGTCCTCGGCCAAGTCACCGCCCCACAAGTCGATCGCCTCGATGAGCAACGGCAACGCCGTGTTGGGACGGCCGGCTCGCTCGGCCGTGTCGGCCTGGTCGAGAAGTTGCTCGAACTGACGGACGTCGACGATCAACGAGTGATGCAGACGAATGTGGTGTCCGTCGATCCGGATGTACCACGGTGCATCGCCGGCCGTTCGACGCGGCTCGAGCAGCCCGTGGGCGTAGGACAGCGTGGTCCGGAGATTCTTGGCGGCTTTCTCGGTCGGTTGGTCGGGCCAGAGTGTGCCGGCGAGCTGGTCTCGTGTTGTCTCGGGCTTGAGGGCCAGCAACGCGAGCAGGGCCCGGACTCGTTCCCGGCGAAGGTCGGGGTCGTCCGACACGAATTCGTTGATCATCACGGTTGTCGGGCCGAGCATTCTCAGGGTCGCCCCCTGATCGGGAGGCGTCGGCGTGCTGTTCAAGACCTCACGAGCAGTGGCGCCGAGTCGATCGTCATCAACCCAACCCCGCAGCGCGGCGCGGGCGGGCTCGCCCCAGTGTTCGCAGAGCCAGGCAGCGAGGCGGCGACCTTCGTTGGCGCCCGCCGCCAATCCCATCAGTGCGAACTCGATCGCCCATCGGCAGGGAAGCGTGGCTGCGACAAAGCCGGGCTCCGACCAACGATGATGCGTGAGCCGACCGATGTCGCCGCTCTCACGAGCGTCGGCGAACGCGGCGATGATCGAACGCGCTTCCTGGAGCGAGGGCCCGACTTCGTAGCTGTCCCAGAACTCGCGGCTCGCGGGTACGAGCACATAGGGAACCGCCATCGACGCTCGCAGCAGCTGCTCGCTGGTGCCGCTGCCGAGAGGGACGAATTCGAGGATCGCGCTGGTGTCCTCTGCCGCGCCGACGTCGTCGCCGTCGGCGAGCTTGATGAGCACTTCGAGTCCGAGCGATTGGGCCGAGACGATGGTGCTCGGAGCGTCGCCCAGATTGGCCGTGGCTATCTCGAGCGCCTGCCGCGCGCCGCGTCCGTCGCCCGACCATGCATGCATGAGGCCGTTCCAGCCTCCGGCGATGAAGCGGTCGCGAGCGCCGTAGCGGTCCGACATGTCGGCGGGTCGTTGCCGCATCGCCACCTCGGGGTGACCGGCGTACCAGAGACACTGGGATTCGGTGACCAACGCCCCCGGAATCGCGACCGGCAGCGTCTCGACGTCGCGGGGCACAACCTCGAGCGCCTCGTGGGGGCGACCGAGGCTGAAGAGCGCATGCGCGGTCAGATGGTCGCGGGTGACCTTCCAGACCGGCGGGAGGTCGGCGTCGGCGATCGACTGCATCGCCACGAGTTCGAGGTCGGGTCGCCCCTCGGTCAGGGCTGCCCACGCTTCCCCGAAGGCCAGAAATGGTCGGGCCGGGGGATGGATCGTGGCAAGCGTGGCGAGCCGTTCCCGAGTGGGTTCGAGCCGTTCCTGCTCCCCGCGGATGCGACTGATGTAGGCGAGCTGCAGCAGCGCGACCAGCGTCAGTTCGAGATCGCCCGAGGCTTCGAACGACGCTGCCGCGCCGTCGAGCAGCTCCCAGGCCCGGTCTGAAGTGGGATCGATCTCTCGTTCGATCAGGCCGTCGATGAGCACGACAACGGGATCGGCATCGAGGACAGCCGGGAGCGAGGATCGCCAACGCCGTAGCCGGGCTGCCAGCAGGCCGCCATCGACGCTCTCGCGGACTGCGACCCCCAGCGTCCGTGTGACGTCAGCCCATGCCTCGATCCCGCGCGCAAGATCGAGGGCGCGATCGAAGCGATTCGCGTCGCGGTGCACCGCGCAGGCCGAGATGGTCGCTTCGTGACGGTCATCGGCGGAGAGTTCGTCGATGAGGAGCTCGGCCCACAGATCGTGCAGTTGGGCGTTGTCGCCATCCCAGCGGACGAGCGGGAGGTCATCCACGAGCTGACGCAGACCCATCCCCGCGACCGCAACGGCGATCGCGTCGTCGCCACCGCCCACGATGGCGAAGGCGGCGAGCGCGCGTCGACGATCGGGAGCGATCTCCCGCAGCGCCTCCTCCTCCAGGTAACGCCGTGACCGCACCACGGAACCGCTCGCGGCCAGCTCGATGAATGCCGGCCAACCCTCGGCGCCGTCGAGTAGCTCGACGTCGACGCTCCGGCGATTGGCGAAGTCGATCTGCTCCGACTCGGTCATCAGGAGATCACCTTGGGCGATCTCGAGAAGCTGACCGGAGGCGTCGAGCCGGGCGGTGTCGATACTCGGCCGACGCCGACCGGCCAGGAGCAGGTGCCCGTTGACCGGGAGGCGCCCGAGGAGCGCATCGATGTCGTCGAACCGATCCAGCACGTGGGTGTCGTCGACAATCAAACAGACGTGACGCGGGGACCGAGCGAGAACCATTTCGACGATCGACTCGATCGGATCGCCGCTCGGGGGCTCGAGTTGCAGCGTGCGAGCGGTTGCGGCCGCCAGTTCGATCGCGAGCCGGCCGGTCTCGCGGTCGCCGGCCGAACACGAGTGGAAGACGTCGATGTGGTCGATCTCCGCGGCGATGCTCTGGCGGAGAATCGTGGTCTTCCCCGCTCCACCTCCACCGATGACCACTGTCAGACGGCGCGCGAACCGCGCGCCCAGCTGCGCGACCAAGCGGGGTCGTTCGATCAGTGGGCGGGGCAGGCCAGGTGTGCCGGGGTCGGGTTCGACCATGGGAGGACAGTAGCGAGGAGGTGTCACCGCGTCGTCAGCGACATGGTTCGGTGGGGGTCGCTGACGCCTCGCTGGCGCCTGGTTGGCACGGTGCCGTCATGCGTACTGGACGGCGAACGAATCGAATCGTGGTGGCGGGGATCCTCGCCGCGGCGACCGCTCTTGCAGGATGGTCGACGCCCGCAGCGTCGCAGAATGATGCGGTCGCCGAGGCCTGGGCAGAGTTCGGTCCGCACCAGAGGGGCCTCTCCACCAGCTATGCATCGCTGGTTCCTGTGCTTGACGGCGGAATGCTCACGGCGGTCTTGCCCGGGACAGAACCCGCGGTCAACGGCGCCGAAATTGCTTTCGAGGAGTTCTCGCAGACGGCGTTTCAGATGGAGGGCGCGCCGATCGCCGGATCCCCATTCGTCGACCTCTTTGCCGAGTCGGCGATCGTCTTCCCGTCGTTGTCGGAGGCCCACTTCAACACCGGCTTCTGGGTCTTCAACCATGCAGTCTTGAGCGGCCCGCCCGCAGACGTGGACACTCAGGTGGAGGTCGCGCTGTTCGAGTCGATCGAGGGACTCCCGGTGTTCCCGCCGACTGAGGGCTTCGTCACCCCGGACACCGTGTCGACGCGGGCGACATCAGTGCTGTTCCAAGATGGCGACCCACTCGGCCTTCACTTCTTGGGATCGGACCCAGGCACCCCCTTCGGGATTCCGTACTTGGCCTCGATATTCGTCGCGCCGACGCCCAGTAGGCCCGACACCAACAAGGTCCACATGCTCTGGGTGACCCCTGATCCCGATGCCGTTGCGTGGCCGACGATGACGTTCGCCACCGATCCGGCCGGCCCGGAGACGTATCGATGGCGACAGATCGGTGGCTCCACGCCAACGATCTTCGAGATACCGACCGACCTCAACCCCGCCCTCGCCCAGGTGGTCGAGTTCACGTCGAACTCGGCCGACTTCGCGTTCGCCCTGCCTTCTGCCGACCCCGCCCCCGTGCCGGACCCGGGCGTGAACAGCCAGGCGGACGACCCGGTCCAGGGTGCGGACGACCCAGACCCGGCAGCGGACACCGACGACGGGATTCCCCTGGGTCTGTTGGCAGTGCCGATTGTTCTCGGAGGGATAGCCGTCGGCTCCGTGGCGGTTTTTCGAAGTCGCAACCCGACGACCGGCGAGATCGACGTCCGCGAACTGCAACCGCTGGGATTCGGACGGGCCGACGTTTCGATTCCGCGGGTGGTCCAGAGCTTCCTCGCTCGTGGTGGCACCCCGGGTCCGCAGGGCCTCTTCGTCCCGACGTGGGAAATCTGGCACGACGCACTCGAGGCGATCACCGAAGGTGACCAGTCCGACGTGTTGCTGCTCCGAGCGGTCGCGGAACACCTCACCGGCCGCGAGGTGGGGTCGTCGTTCCCCTCCAGCCTCCGCCCGAAAGCCGGGATGTTAGTGAACACGGATAGTGCGGGGACCATTCGAATCAGCGGAGAACTGCCGCACTCCGAGGACTACGACGCCATCGATTACGAGCGCGGCTTTCACCGATCAGCAGAGGTCGCGTTCCCCGCCGACTCCACCCTCGTGGTGCATGCAGCATCGGGAGATGCGTATTGGGTGCCGAACGACCTGATGCCACCTCCGACCCAGCAGGCGACCCTTTCGGGGGTGGCTGACGAGGTCGTTTGTTTGTGAGGTAGGGCTGCTAGCCGAGGGTCCGAACCACCAGCACGATCAACAGGATCACCGCGATCGAAACGACGAGAATCAGTGTCTGGGAGTGTGATCGCATGTCGAGCATCGGTCAGGTGTCGCGCTCGACGACGTAGTCGGCGAGGGCGCGAAGGGCGGCCCGGCTGCCGTGGTGGTCGGGCAACGTGTTGATCGCGGCGAGGGCGGTGGCGAGCAGTTGCTCGGTCTCGGCTTCGGATGCGGCGACGGCGCCGGTGTCGACCATTACCTGTTGGATGGCGGCGATGTCGTCGGTGCCGATCGCACTGCCGACCTTGTCGAGCACCTGGAGCTGTGCGGGGTTGGCCGCTTCGCGTGCGAGTGCGAGGAGAACGGTTGGCTTGCCTTCGGTGAGGTCGTCGCCCACTGGTTTGCCGGTGCGCTCGCTGTCGCCGAAGGCGCCGAGCATGTCGTCGCGCAGCTGAAAGGCGATACCGAGGGGCATCCCGTGGGCGGCGAGATCGTCGGCGAGATCGGCTCGACCGGCGAGGGCCGCGCCGAGTTGGAGTGGGCGCACGATCGTGTAGCCGGCCGTCTTGTTGCGCATGATCGTGCGGGCTTCTTCGGCAGTGACGGCGCCGCGGGCAGTACCGAGCACGTCGAGGTATTGGCCCATGTTGAGCTCGGTGCGAAGCGCGTCCCAGATTCTGCGAACCTCGTCTGATGCGTTGCCGACACATCGATCGGCCATCACCATGGCGATGTCGCCGACGAGGATGGCCGCGGCTTCACCGAAGCGTCGGTCTTCGCCCTGCCAGTCGCCCTCGTGGTGGCGCTCGATGAAGCGGGCCCAGACGGTGGGCGAGCCGCGTCGAGTGGGTGAACCGTCCATCACGTCGTCGTGGACAAGGGCGAAGGCGTGGAGAAGCTCGAGGCCGCAGCTGCTGCCGAGTGCATCGTCGGAGTCGGGGTCGCCGCCCCCGGTGACCCAGCCCCAATGGCAGTAGGCGGGGCGGATGCGCTTGCCGCCCCCCGCGACGAACTCCTCGAGGTCGGCCAGTGGCACGTCGACCGCCGGGTCGAGCTGACGCCAGGTGGCTCGCTCGGTGGCGAAGACCTCATGCAATGCGGCTTCAACTCGCGCCGCGACATCGAGGAGCTGTGGAGGAGCGTCGCTCACTCGCCGTCCAAATCAAGGGTGCTGGATTCGTCGTCGGTGCTTTGCGCGGGAACATCGGCGGGCGACTCGGCATCGAGCGACGCCACGACCTTCTCGACCTGCACACGGGCGGCGCCGATTCGGTCGCGGCAGAGTGTGATCAGGGCCGACGCTCGCTCCACACGGGAGGCGAGCACGTCGACATCGAGATCGTCGTCTTCGAGGTCGTCGAGAATTGACTCGAGCTCGTTCATCGCATCGGCGTAGCCGATCTCTTCGTCGCTCATTCTGATGGCTCCAGGTCGGGGGCGAGATCATTGGGCTCGATGTCGGTGATCGTACTTGTGGCCGATCCGTCGGCGACTCGTGTGGTGAGGAGGGCGCCGGGCTCCAGGTCGGCGATGGAGCGCACGACCTTGCCATTCTCGGTGCGTGTGATCGACCATCCGCGGGCGAGGGCAACAGCTGGATCGAGCGCCCGCACACGAGCTTCGACCACCTCGATGCGATCCTCGGCCCGCCGAAGCGCGTGGCGGCGGGCGACATCGATGCGGGCAACTGCCAGATCGAGCTGCGCTCGCGCTCGTTGATCGGCGCGGCGAGCGGCGCGGGCCAAGCGTTGTGAGTTGTGGGCGAGCCGTGTGTCGGCTCGATCGGCGGCGCCGAGGCCGGCGGCGACGACGCCTCGTCGGGCCAACTCGACCCGATGGTCGGCTCGCTCCATGGCTCGGCGACCGCCACTGACCACTGCACGCTCACACTCGGCAAGCCGTGCGAGCCACTCGGCAACGCGGGCGACGGCGAGCTGCGCCGCGGCGGTGGGTGTGGTGGTTGCGGTGTGGGCGACCTCGTCGGCCACGCTGCGATCGATGTCGTGACCGATGCCGGTGATGACGGGAACGCGGGCTGAGGCAATTGCCCGGGCCACGAGCTCGTGGTCGAACGTGGCCAGATCCGTTTTCGAGCCACCGCCCCGGGCGACGATCAGCACGTCGACTCCGGCATCGTCCGCAGCGCGGATCGCGGCGGCGACGCTGGACTCGGCCCCGAGGCCCTGCACTGGTGTATCGACCTCAACGAGCGTGAAGGCGAGCTCGCTGCGTTCGAAGACGGTGGTGATGTCGGCATGGGCCGCGCTGCCGATGGACGTGACGATCCCGACTCGCATCGGCACGGCAGGGATGGAATGGCGAGCGTTCGCCCGGAGTAGCCCGTCGGCGGCGAGCGCGGCCATGAGGGCATCTCGCTCGGCGGCAAGCCGACCGAGTGTGTAGGTGGGGTCGATCGCCGACATGCGGAACTGCATGCGCCCCTGCGGCGAGTAGAAGTCGGCGACCCCCTGGATGCGGATGCGGACGCCGTCGCTCATGCGGATCGGGTCGCCGTGGCGCTTCAAGAGACGGTTCACACGGTCGCGGTTGTCGCGGAAAAGCACCACGGGAATCGTGGCCACGGGCGCGGCGCCCGGCGTGTCGTCGGGCTCGGTGAGGTCGAAGTAGACGTGGCCGTTGCGAGAGCGGTTGATACCGCTGATCTCGCCCTCGACCCAGACGCCGTAGGGCATGGCTACCTCGAGCGCCGCCCGGATCACGGTGCCGAGCTCGCTGACGGTCAGGGTCTGGTCGTCCACGCCAGGAACCGTAGTGCCCTCCGGTGACAGCCAGATCAGGCGGCGGCCCGCTCGGCGCGCCCGGCGACGAGCCCGGCGCTGACGAAGACGACCGCCGCGCAGACGAAGGCTGTCGAGAGGCTGGTGGCCGTGGCCAGCGCCCCGAGGCAGATGCCGCCGGCGATCTCGCCCATCGCATGGGCCTGGCTCATGAATGACAGCACGGTCGCTCGGGCGTCCGACTCGTCGTGGCGGTTCGCGATGAGGGTCTCGAGCGGCTGTGTGCCGAATCGAAACGCCTCTTGCGCAACCAGGGCGACGAGCACCACCGCGAGGAAGTCGCTCGCCGCGATCACGGCGACGGCGGCTGCGGCGGACAAGTACAGCACCGTCATCCATCGAGCCGCGCCGTGGGAGATGACCCTGCGCTCGATCAGTCGCAGCGTCAACAACCCCGCGACCGCCTTCGCCAGAACCAGGAGGCCGACCAGCACGACCTCGTCGACGTCGTCCGGAATTCCGACCTCGAACAGTCGGGCGACGTCGAGCCGGTCGATCACTTCCGAGGCGAAGCCGCCCAACAGCGTGCTGATGGCAATCAGCCGCAACGACGGCGTGCGCCAGGTGACGCGACCACCGAGGAGCAGAACCCGCCGGAACTCGGCGAGTCCTTCGCCCGGGTGGCGAGTGAACCCGGTTTCGGGCATGACGAACAGCAAAACGAGTCCCCAGACGAACAGACTCAAGCTGGGAACGACGATCGCACTGGTGCGGGTCAAGAAAAGGTTCAACAGCAATGCGATCGGGACGCCCGCTGCGTTCGCGACCACCTCGACGCGGCTGCGCCGCAGGACCAGTTGTTCGACCCTGACCGGGTCGCGGATCTCATCGGTGAGCCAGGCGACATCGGCCCCGGACTGCATCGTCCAGCCGATGCCCCACGCGACCTGGCTCAGCGCCAGCAACCAGAACGCCTCGAACACGCCCGCCAACGCCATTGCCGGGCCCATCACCAGGAACGCCAAAGTGATCGACAGGCGTCGGCTCACCACGTCGGCGATCACACCGGTCGGCACTTCGCTCGCGAGCACACCCAGTTCGAGTGCAGTGCCGAGCAGCGCGAGTTGGTACGGCTCGAGTTGGAGGTCGCCGACCAGGCGCACTCCAAGCACGATCCACTTCGCCGATGTGCCGGCCGCCATCACGGCGGTCGACGCGAGAAAGATGGTCGCCGGATCGGCGCGCCGGCGCACCGAGCGGCTCAGTCGACGCCGTCGAGATCGTCGGCCGCCTCGACGTCTTCACGGCGGATACCGAGGACGAAGAGGATGGCGTCGAGGTAGGGAACCGACAGCGACGTGTCGGCGATTTCTTCCACGATGGGTTTCGCGTTGAACGCGATGCCGAGACCGGCGGTGGACAGCATGTCGAGGTCGTTGGCCCCGTCGCCCACGGCAACCGTCTGCGAAAGCGGGATGTCGCCCTGGGCTGCGATCTCGCGCAGCAGGGTGGCCTTGCGTTCGCGGTCGACGATCGGCCCGGCGAGCTCGCCCGTGAGCTTGCCGTCGACGATCTCGAGCACGTTTGCGTGCGCCTGGTGGACGCCGAGGTCGGCGGCGAGGCGATCGGTGAACGCGGTGAATCCTCCGCTCACGATGGCGACGGTGTAGCCGAGACGGCGAAGAGTGCGGACGAAGGTGCGGGCGCCCGGCGTATAGCGAAGGTTCGCCCACGCCCGATCGATCGCGCCTTCGTCGAGCCCGCCGAGAAGTCGGACCCGCATTCGCAACGACGCCTCGAACTCGATGCCGCCTTCCATCGCGTCCTGGGTGATTCTCTGTACTTCTTCGAGGCAGCCGGCCTCGGCGGCGAGGAGGTCGATCACCTCGTCCTGAATCAGGGTGGAGTCGACGTCGAGCACGACCAGCCGCTTGGCCCGGCGCCCGAGGCCTTCACGCTGGATGGCGACGTCGATGCCCGGATTGGCGGCCGCGGCGTGGAGAAGGTTGCTCCTCAGCTTCTCGTCGTCACCGTCGCGGACGAGCATCTCGTAGCTCATCACCGGGTAGCGGGAGAGCCGGATGATCCGGTCGATGTTGGCGCCGGCGTCGGCAATCGCCGATGTCGCCGCCCCGATCTCCGAGGGAGTGAGTTCCCGACCGAGAATCGTGACGACGTGGCCTCGTGATGTCGGCGTGGGGACGGATGACACGATGTCGAAGTCGACCTCCATGCCCTGGTCCCACCCGAACAGCAACACGTCGCGGAGCAGGTCTCGCCCCTCGGGCACGATCACGGCTACGCCGAGGGTGAGTTGTCCGCGAATGACGATCTGCTCGATGTCTTGTACCAGCGCGCCGGCATCGGCCAAGACCGTCATGAGGCCCGCGGTGACGCCCGGGTGATCGGGGCCGGTGACCCGGATGAGGACGGTCTGGTGGTCCGAAGGCGGCTCCATGTTCACTCCACCAGGGTACGCAGATCGCTCTCCCCTCCCGCGGCGAGTAATTCGCGCAACAAAACTCGCCACGGCTGTGGCGCGTTGGGCCGGCTCGGGACTCTCATTGTTGTGATGACCGACGGCCGAACGTTCCACGTGGTTCTCGAAGAGGCTGAGCGCCGGCTGCGGCGAGCGCTCCCGGCCGCGGTCGGTGTCGATGCCACCCCCGACGCGATCGGAGAAGCGCTGGCGTGGGCCTGGGAGCACCGGGATCAGGTCGGCACTCTCGACAATCCGCACGGCTACTTGTATCGCATCGCGGTGAACGCCGGCCGCCGCCAACGACGCACACCCCACCTTCCGCCTGTCGACACGGCGCGATTGCCCGAGGTCGAACCGGGACTCGTGCCGGCGCTGGCCGCGTTGTCGCCGATGCAACGACAGACGGTGTGGCTCGTCCACGCGTGCGAATGGACCTACGCCGAGACAGCCGAGGCGCTCGACATCTCCGCCTCCGCGGTGGGCACACACATCACGCGAGGAATGACTCGGCTCCGCACCGCGATCATTGGAGATGAAGATCATGGCTGACCTCGAACAGCAGCTTCAGCGCTACGCCGACGAAGTCGAAGGTCTCGTGGCCCCCAGTCGAGTGCGCCCTGCGCTTCGGCGCGGTTGGTACGCGGCCGCGGCAGCGGTTCTTGTCGTCGTGGGTGTTGTGGTTGGCCTTCAGTGGGGCGACGACGAGTCGGACCTGCGGCCTCTCGACAACGTCACGACGACCGTTCCAACGACGACGAGTCTGGCGCCAACGACATCGGAGCCGGAGCCGGAGCCGGAGCCGGTCTTCGTCGCCGTCCCGTCGGTCGTCGGACTCTTCTACGACACCGCCGAGTTCACACTTCGCAACGTGGGACTTGTGCCTGTTCCCGAGTTCCGGACGGTGCCCTTCGGCGACCCGCAGGTGGGGCTGGTCATTGATCAGACGCCAGGTTCGTTCTCGGAGGTCGAAGTGGGGTCAGAGGTGGTCATCGTCGTCGGCGAGTCTGAGCCACCGCCCGAATAGAGCGGAGAAATACCTGGTCAAGGGGTTGTGAAGCGAACATATGTTCGTATAGAGTGGAGACTATGTTCACGGCGGTGCACATCGAACTGGCGGAAGTGGCGACCACCGGAGTGTCGCGTGAGCGGCTCGAGACCCTCGTTGCAGAACTCACGAAGGTCGAGTCTCATGCGGCCGAACGACGGCTGGCGGCCACGGCCGCGATCGACGCCCTGGCCGACGGCGGCCTCGACGGTGCCGACGTCATTCGGGTCAAGGCGAGGCGATCCGCGAAGAGCGCGAAGAAGGCCGCGAGAACGGCCGCGGCGTTGGAGAAGATGCCGAAGATGCGAGCAAGCCTGGCCCTCGGCGAGATCACCGAGGAACACGCCGACGCGGCGGCCGACGCGGCGACGCGAGTGTCGCCCGAAGAGGCCGACGAGTTGGTCGACGACGCGGCGTCTCGTCCCGCCGATCTGTTTGCCAAGGGGGCGAGATCGTGGGCGACGGCACGTGAACGAGAAGAAGAGAAGGCCAGCCGGCAGGCGCGCTTACGGGCCGCTCGTGAAGTGTCGACCTGGACCGATGCCGAGGGCATGTGGTGTCTCTTTGCGAAGTTCGACCCCGAGGCAGGACAGGAACTGTCGAAAGCGCTTCAGCGCGAAGGCGATCGTCTGTGGCGCGACGATGGCGGCCGAGATGGTCGCCCCGATGAGGTTCGCACGCCGGACCAACGACGGGCCGATGCCCTACATGGGCTGGTCACCCAGCCGGCGGTGACGGGTGCGGGGAAGCGGCCCCATCCGAAGCACCTCGTCATCGTTCGGGCCGACGCGAGCCGGCTGTCGGCCGAGCCGACCGGCCGCGCCGAGTTTGTCGACGGCACTCCGCTGCCCCAGGCGACCCTCGAGAGGATCGCCTGTGGCGCAGAGTTCGTCGGGATGGTGTTCGGTGCCGCGGGGGAGTCGCTGTGGCAGGGACGGCGACAACGGGTTGCCACCGACGCTCAATGGAGCAACCTGATCGAGCGCGACGGCGGCTGTTTCTGCTGCGGTGCTGATCCAGCCCACTGCGAGGCGCACCATGTGGTGCCGTGGGCGCCCCCGATGCGAGGGCCCACCGACATCGACAACCTGGCCCTGGTCTGCACTCCAACCCATCACCTGATCCACGATCAGGGCTATCGGGTGATCTGGGTCGACGGGAAGTGGACGTTGGCGCCGCCGCTCCGGCGCCTCCGGGCTGCCTGAGGATTCTCGAATTCTGTGTAGCGCGCCGCCGGGGTTCGCCGGTCTGCAAGGTTGAGAGGCAGATGAACGGCGATTTCGACGAGTTCGTGAAGGAGGTCGAGCCTGTGTTGCGACGCGCACTTACCGGTTGCATGCCCCAGCATCAGGTTCACGACGGTCTCGCCGAAGCGTTCACCTACGCCTGGGAACACTGGGACGAGATGGGCGAGATCGAGCGACCGGTCGGCTACCTCTACCGCGTCGCTCAATCGAAGACCCGCAGCCGCAAGCAAGGCTTCCTTCCGTGGAAGGGCGATAGCGCCATCCCCGAGGTCGAACCAGAGCTGATGCCGGCCCTCGAGGCGCTTCCGTCCAGCCAGAAGACGGCGGTGTGGCTGGTGACTGCTTGTGGCTGGTCCCAGGTCGACGCAGCCGACGCGATGGGCATCACGCCGTCGAGCGTGAGCACCCACGTGGCGCGTGGACTCGACGCCATTCGTCAAAAGCTCGGGGCGAGCGCATGACCGACTTCGAGGAGCAACTTCGCCGCCTTGCCGAAGGTCGAGCCGAACTCGTCGAGCCTTTCTCTGCCGATGAGCTCCAGACTGAGACTGAGGCTGAGACTGCAGAGATCATCCCGTTCTCTCCGCGGCGTTGGCCGACGGCGGTCGCGGCCGCGTTGTTGGCGATCGTCGCCGTCGGTGCCGGCGCGTTCGCGGTCTTCGGGGGGCCAGACGGTGGCGGGTCAGGCGAGTTTGCCGACGGCGCCACGGTTCCGAGCACAGGCGACGCTTCGCTCGCGACGACATCGACCGTGTTGGGCGACCTGACCATTCCCGATGTGATCGGCGACGACGTCGACGCCGCCTCCGAGGCGCTGCGCGATGCCGGTATCGAGGTTGAACTGAGTCACCTCTTCGTCACCGAGGGCGAGATTGTGGGCGACGTGGTCGACATGATCCCCTCCGACATGACCACGGCCGAGGGCCGGGTGGTCGAGCTCGTCGTGGCCCGCCTCGCCGCTCAGACCCTGTCCACCGATCCATGTGGGCGCCAGGCTCACCTGCTGGCCAACTTCGACGACGACCTGCTGGTCGACCGGGTGTATCCCCGGTTCACCGACGGCCGGATTACTGAAGTCGAGATCTGCACCGGTGCGGGTCTCCGCACCGTGGCTGGCGGACTCGACTTCCATCGCCTCGAGATGGCGACCGATGTCGATCTCGACGGACTCGACGATCTCATCGCCTCCGTGGATGCGGCGGGGTTCGAGAGCCGCGTGCTCTCGCTGGTCGACGAGGAAGTGATCGTGCTTCCCGAGGTGCTTCGTTTCGGACCTCGCGGCGACGGCACCGCCGACTGGTGGGGCTGCACCGCGTTCTCGTTCGGCGGTGAACCACGGCTCGGCGTCGGCACGATCACGGCACTGCCCGACGGCACATCGGAATGGACGCTCACCGAAACCTTCCTGCTCGCCGAGACTGATGGTCTGAGGATTGCCGGCGGCGGCACCGGGGAAGACGGCCAAGGTGGACCAGCGGGCTCGGCTCGCTGCCAGCCCGTTTCCGATCCGCAGCCGCGCTGCGCCGTGTCGGACCTCGACGTTGCGATGCTCGGCGATGTCGATGGTGACGGCGTCGCGGATCTCGTGGCTCCCCGCGACGGAGTGGTCTGCCTGGGCAACGGCACGATCGCCGCTCTTGGTGGAGCCGCCAGCGATGCGGGGACCTGGTTCCTCGACGACATCGACGACGACGGCGCGCTGGAAGTCTTCATCGGCCAGACCACCACCGGCGCGACCACGGTCCGGCCCTACTCGATTGCGGGCGACGGCACGGTCACGGCAGCGGCCGAAGAAGACTGCTGCGTCCAGACGGCGCCCGCAGCCGCCGGCTCATCAGCCGAAGACGCGGGCCGTTGGTTCTCCTGCATCGGCGCCGGCGTCGGCCCCGACCGTGCGGCAGAGCTGGTCTCCGGGCGCTTCTGGATCGATGTCGAGAACGGCATCGTCGAGTGGACCCACGATGTCGGTGCCGCGGCGAGCCCGGAAGCGACCTACAGGATGCAATTCGATGATCCGACTGCCACGGATGCCTGGATCCCCGGCAACGGCTGTCGGAGCAGCGTCGGTGCCTGGCGGGCACCGGCCGAGATCGAATTCGGCGACGACCGCGTCACGGCAACCGCTCAGTCGATCGCCGCCTTCAACGAATCGATCTCCACCGACGATCCCGCTCGTCGAGTCGTACGGCTCCGCGATGCGCTCGGGATTTCCCGCCAGCTCGGCCAGAGCGGCGACTCCACTGGTCCCTATAGAGAAGACGTCGCCGAAGGGTTCTTCGAACTCAACGGACACCTCGATGATTCTGTCGCCGGTACTCGTTGGAGCTTCGTGTTCTCCGATGACGGCTCGACCCTGCTGTCGGTTGACCGGCTGTGGAGCTGTCAGCCGGGCCGGGGCCACGAAGAATTCTCGTCGGAGCTGTGCGCATGAGGCGGCTGCGTTTCGAGCTGGCGGCGATGGCCTTCATCGTGCTGTTGGCCGGGATCTCGGTGTTCGCAACGTTCGGCTCGGCCCGATCGGGCGATCTCGTGTTCTGCCAAATGGTCGACGGTGGCGTTGTCATCGGCGCGACCACCGATTGTTCCGATGCGATCGCCGGCGAGTCGATCGCCGACCCCTCCAGCCCCTCCCCGGTGGCGGCGGTCGGCTCGCCGGTCAAACTCGTGGCCCCTGATTCCACGGGATGAGCAAGACGGCTCGCCTGGTGGCTGCGACTCCGGCCGTGGCTGGGGTCTGCGTGCTGGCGTTGGCCCTGCTCGCATCAGCGTGCGCAGACGACTCGGCAACCGGCCCTGGGTCGCTCGACGACCTCGTGGACCTCTCCACATCCACGTCCACACCCACGTCCACGACTACGACTCCAACCACCCTGCCGCCTCTTCCGTTGGAGTTCGAACTTCCGGCCCGCACTCCCAGCGCGCCGTGTCTGCTCGACTTTTTCCGTTTCGGTCAGCCGCTCTCGGCGGACGAGGCCGAGGTCTACGTCACGACGGCGCGGGCGGTGAGCCAGAGTCTCGAACTGAACGTGCAGGACGACACCCGCGCGGCGTGGGACCGTGCCAGTCGCGGCGCCCTCGCACTCGCGGCGGCACTCGAAGTAGACGAGCTCGACGACCGTGCCTTCGACGAGATCAACTTCTTCTCTCCCGAGTTCGCGGCCGACCCGGTGGCCGACGAATGGCTCCGGGAATGGTGTGAGGCCGCGCACCCGATCGCGATGGCATCCATCAGAGACGTGGGCCACCCGCCCGTGAATCGCCCCTCGTTCTCCGGTGATACGCCTCCCGGTCCCTGCGCGGGAGCGACGACGACGGGATTCTTCGGCGGCGACGATGTCGCCGACTGGATCCTTGCGATTCCCTCAGAACCGGATCCTGCGGCGAACGGGGTCACCCGATTTGTGATCTGCGACTCCGGACGCCCGTTCACGTACGAATTCGAGGCGACGATGTCGGGGTCGTTTCAAGTGGTCGACCACGACCGTGACGGCATCGACGCCATGGTCCTGGTTGAACAAGCATCGGGAATCTGGGACGTCTGGCATCGACCCCTCTTCAAGGATCGACTCGAGCGGCTTGTCCACGACGGCTCGCCCCTGAGTCTCGATGCGACGGGCCCGAACTGGTTTGGTTGCGCGGACATCAACGGCGATGGACAGGTGGGGCTCGCGTTCGGGTCGGTCGACTCGAAGGGTTGGGAGGGTCTCGAGGTTTCCTACGACTACTCGGGCCAGCGTCCGAGCGCGGTCGGCGAGGGTGCGGGCGAGCCGCCGGCTTCGTGCACCGACGCGACCCCATGGCGGCCGGCGGACCCCGCCATCTGCAGCGGTCGACCGAGTGGGGGCCTCGACGTGACCTACGAAGAGCTCGAGAGCTTCGTCACGGTCGAAACCGGCGACATACTCGTCACACTCCACCAGGTGATCGAGGTCTGGCGCGACGGCGAGATGGTGGGCCACGTCGATGCGAACGGGTCATTCGGCCGCGGTCGGGCGTTTCACGATGGCGCTGGCGGGGTCGTGGTTGAGCACGTCGTGTTGGAATACGACGAGGCGGAGATCGTGCACTTCTCAGCCGACGGAGGACGGGAGGTGCTCTATCGCTCGAGCCTGGAGTTCGACGATGATCACGACGTCTACCGTCTGCAGGGGGTCACCATGATCGACGACGTAGCAACGCTGCTGATCGTTCGTCGCACCGGGGCCTGGCTTGATCTCACGGGTGAACTCGTGCTTCACCCGCTCGATGGATCTCCGGTTCGTACGCTGCCCTCGCACGACTACTACGAGGGTGGGACGGAATGGTTCGATTGGGATGGTGAGCGCTTCATCATCATCGAGGGCGGCGAGGGAAGTGTGACAACCAGAGCGATCGATGCCGACGGCGGGGCAGTCGAGTACGGCTGGAATGTCTTTCCCGAATGGATGGGTCCCGACCGGAGTCTCCAGTTCGCGATCGACGGTGAGGGCACGGTGTGGAGCTCGATCGGAACCGGCTACGGCCAACTGCTCCAGCAGCGCAAGCCGTCGACCGGGGACGTCATACACGAGGTGTGGGCCGAGGCCGCACAGCGGATCGAGATCGCCCCGGACGGTGTGCTCGTCTCGGGGTGGAGCGACGACGCCTGCCACCGGATCTACAACCCCGAAACCGGTTCTTTCACCCCAATCCGACAGGGAGGATGGGCCAGCGTCGCCTGAGCTGTTCTGGTCAGCTCAGTCTGGTCAACCCAGTCTGGTCAACCCAGTCTGATCAGTCGTGGTCGGCGCGGACCAGGGTCTCGTAGAGCTCCCCGTAGAGGCCGCCCGATTGGCGGAGTTCTTCGTGGGTGCCGGTCTCGACGACGCGGCCGTCATCGAGCACGATGATCACGTCGGCGTCGGTGATCGTCGACAGGCGGTGGGCGATCACCAGTGAAGTGCGGCCCTGAAGTGCGTGGGCCAACGCCTCCTGCACATGCGCTTCGTTCTCGGTGTCGAGGTGTGACGTCGCCTCGTCGAGCACGACGATGGCGGGGTTCTTGAGGAGCATGCGGGCGATGGCGAGGCGCTGCTTCTCGCCGCCGGAGAGCCGGTAGCCGCGCTCGCCCACGATGGTGTCGTAGGACTCCGGCAGGGCATCGATGACGTGGTGGATGCGAGCTGCGGTGCACGCCTCGCGGACTTCGTCGTCGGTCGCCTCCGGCCGCGCGTAGCGGAGGTTGGCGATCACGGTGTCGTGGAAGAGGTGGGGATCTTGGCTGACCACCCCGATGGACCGCCGCAATGAGTCCTGGGTGAGGCTGCGCACGTCGTGTCCGTCGACCAGGATCGACCCTTCCGTCACGTCGTAGAGGCGGGGCACGAGCGAGGTGAGCGTGGACTTGCCGGCACCCGATGGTCCGACGATCGCGACCATCTGGCCCGGCTCGATCTGCATGTCGATATCTCGCAGGACATCGTCGACCGATGCGGTCGACTCGTTGCCACCGAGTGACTCGGGGGTGCCGGGCGCGGGGTCGGGGTACCGGAACCCGACGTGGTCGAAGGTGACGCGTCCAGTGGGTTCGACGAGTTCGACGGCATCGGGATCGTCGGTGATGGCGTTGGGCGCATCGAGCACTTCGAAGACCCGTTCGAAGGACACGAACGCCGTCATGATGTCGATTCGGGCGTTGGAGAGACTCGTGAGCGGCATGTAGATCCGGACGGTGTAGATGCCGAGTGCGATCAGGGTGCCGGAGGTGATGTTCTCGTCGATGACCAGGTGGCCACCGAGCCAGTAGACGAGCGCCGTGCCGATCGCTCCCACGAGCGTGAGAGCGACGACGAAGACCCGGCTGTACATCGCGCTGCGGACGCCGATGTCGCGGACGCGTCCGGCGCGGCCACCGAAGTCGGCGGCCTCGGCATCGTGACGGCCGAACAGCTTGACCAGCAGGGCGCCGGAGACGTTGAACCGCTCCGTCATCGTGTTGTTCATCGACGCGTTGACGTTCATGCCTTCGCGCGTGATGTCTTGCAGGCCGGCGCCCACCCGTCGGGCAGGAAGAACGAATACCGGCAAGATGACGATGGCGAGGAGGGTGAGGCGCCACTCGAGCAGCAGCATCGCGATCAGAGTGCCGCCCAGGGTGATCACGTTTCCCACGACGGTTCCCAGGGTGCCGGTGAAGGCTCGCTGGGCACCGATCACGTCGTTGTTCAGTCGGCTGATGAGAGTGCCGGTCTGGGTGCGGGTGAAGAAGGCGAGCGGCATCCGCTGCACATGGTCGAAGAGACGCACGCGAAGGTCGAAAATGAGGCCCTCACCGATGCGTGAGCTCAACCAGCGTTCGACCAGCGAGAGCACGGCCTCGCCGACGGCGGCGATGACCATGATGATGAAGAGGGTGTTGAGGTAGCCGCCGTTGTTGTCGACGATCGCAACGTCGAAGACCGCCCGGATCAACAGGGGTGGAAGCAGGCCGAGGAACGTCGCAACGACGATCGTGGCGAGGAAGAGCGAGATGTGCTTCTTGTAGGGCTGGGCGAAGCCGTAGACCCGACGGCGCGTCGCCTTGTTGATGCTCTTGCCGTCGATTCCCGACCGATCGGCCGACATCGAATGCATGATCTGGAAAGGACTCGGCCCGGTCATTCCGGGAGCCTACGGGCCTGTCGCCCAGACCTTGGTGAGTTCGACGGAGCGCATTCTCACTGATAGTGATGTCGGGATGCGTGGACGGATGTTTTTCGGTGTCCTACTGGTTGCAGCGCTTCTTGCGGGACTCCCCACAGTGGGAAACGCAGCTGACGAGACCGCGCGAGGTGGCGATTCCGACCCCTGGCGACGTGACCCGAACTTCGGTGTTCAAGGCGGTCTCGGCCAGATCTTCGTGACCGACGCCAATCCCGGCGACGCGGTGCAACTCGGGCGTTGGTTCGACGACGACGGCTCGCTCGGCCTGGCGCCAGCCGGCAACACTCTCGTCGACGATCTCGGCAGTGCGATGTTCCGGCTCCTCGAGCCTGGCCTCTACGTCGTGGCAACGGGCGGGACCATCGCATGGGTCGTGCCTGTCGGCGATCCGGCGGACTCGACACCGGAGCAGTCGTTCTATGAGGACCAGGAGATCGACGAGGGGTTCACCTACATCACCACTCGCGACGGCACGACGCTGTCCGCATATGTCGTGCTTCCGGGTCCCATTGAGGACGGTCCGTATCCGACCGTCGTGGAATACAGCGGCTACAACCCGTCGGACCCGATCAGCGGAATCGGATCACTCGGCGGCGGGATCGATCCGACGCCGCTCTGCGGCACTCTCCCGACCTTGTGCAAGGCGCCCGCACAACCCGGCTCGCTCCTGGCAGGGCTGTTCGGCTTCGCGACCGTCGGTGTGAACGTCCGCGGCACCGGCTGCTCCGGTGGCGCCTACGACTTCTTCGAAACGATGCAGGTGCTCGACGGCTATGACGTGATCGAGGCCGTTGCCGCCCAGCCATGGGTTCAGGACCACGAGGTCGGCATGGTCGGCCTGTCGTATCCGGGCATCTCCCAGCTGTTCGTCGCGCAGTCCAATCCGCCGAGCCTCGGAGCGATCACTCCGCTGAGCGTCTACGGCGACACCGGCACCGGCATCCTCGCCCCCGGTGGCTTGCTGAACACCGGCTTCGCGACCTCATGGGCCGATCAGGTGCTGGGCAACGCGCAGCCGTACGGCACCGGCTGGGTCAACCAGCTGATCGACGAGGGCGACACGCAATGCGACGACAATCAGCAGCTGCGGCTTCAGAACGTCGACGCCACCGAGAAGGCTCGAGCCAATCCCTTCTATACCGACGAGATCGCCGGCCCGCTCGACATTCGCCAGTTCGCCGGCGACATCGAGTCGGCCGTCTTCTTGACCTCGGCCTTCCAGGATGAGCAGACGGGCCCGAGCTTCGGCGACCTCCTCAACAAGTTCGACAATGCCGAATCGGTACATCAGATCATCTTCAACGGGCTTCACGCCGACGGCTTCGCACCGCAGGTGCTCGTGGAGTGGGCCGCCTTCCTCGATCTCTACATCACCAAGGAAGTTCCTGAGTACAACCCGGCGCTGGCCTTCCTGGCGCCGATCCTCACCCAAGGCATCTTCGGCGGAACCGTGCCCTTCCCGGCGAGTCGGTGGACCGATGTGAGCACCCATGCCGAGGCGCTCGCCCGCTGGGAATCGGAGGATCCGATCCGCATCCTCATGGAGAACGGGGCGGGCGGCGATCCGTATCTGCCCATCGCCGCGTGGGAGCACTCCACCACGCAGTGGCCGCCGAGAGGGACCGATGTGTGGCGCTACGATTTTCTCGCCGACGGCCAGCTGGCCTCAACGGGAGTCGACCCCGCGGGTACTGGCGTCGCGATGCACCCGAATCCGGATGTCAGCCAGACCCGCTGGTGGGTCGGCGGCGACATCTGGTCGAATCCGACCGTCGAATGGACCCCCCAGGTCGAGGGCGAGAACGCGCGGTTCCAGACCGCACCACTCGCGTGGGACCTGGTGATGGCCGGGACCGGCAGCGTCGATCTCTGGATCTGGTCGGACTCTGACAACGCAGAGCTCGAAGTGTTGCTCAGCGAGATCCGCCCGGATGGCCAGGAGGTGCGCGTGCAGGTCGGGCAGCTCGAATGGGCGTACCGCGACCTGCACGAATCATCGACCGAACTGCAGCCGGTGCAATACGGACGCGAAGAGGACTACCGGCTACTCGAGCCTGGCGTGTGGTCGTACGGCCGAATCCAGATCCCGGCGTTCGCACATGCGTTCCGTGCGGGCTCGTCGATCCGTCTGACCGTCAACACCCCGGGCGGCGACACTGCCCGCTGGGAGTTCGAGCTCGACGGTCCTGGTGCAGAGGCCACGCACGTGATCGGCACCGGCGAAGGCCATCAGTCCTCGATCGCCCTGCCGGTGCTCGCCGGCGTCTCCGCTCCCACTCCGCTGCCCGAATGCAATTCGCTTCGCGGTCAGCCGTGTCGGACGGCTCCGCCGATCGAGAACCGGATCGTCGATGCCGATTTCTGTCCTACCTCGCTGTGTCCGCTGCCCGAGACCATTCACGAGGCCCGGCCCGCCGAATTCGTGGTGCCGAGCGACTACGACGCCTCGAAGGAGTATCCCCTCGTCGTCGTGCTCCACGGCTTCGGCGCCAATGGCCCGATTCAGTCGGCCTATATGGGAGCGACGCAGCAAGTCGACGATCGCGACTTCATCCTTGTGCACCCCAATGGCACCCCAAACGCAGGTGGCTCGCGGTTCTGGTACTCGGGCGCCTCGTGCTGCGGCACCGCGCAAGACGATGTCGGCTACGTCACAGAGATCATCAATGAGGCGAAGGCGACGTTCAACGTCGATCCGGAGCAGGTCTACCTGTGGGGCCATTCGAACGGTGGCTTCATGAGCTACACGATGGCGTGCGAGGCCAGCGAGCACGTGACCGCGATTGCGTCGCTCGCGGGCTCGAGCTTCCTCGATGGCGACGACTGCGAACCGCGGACCGAGCCGGTCAGTGTCCTGCAGATCCACGGCGATGCGGATTCCACGATCTCTTACGACGACAACGCATTTGCCCCCGGCGCGGCGACGATGCTGCAGCGGCATGCCGACTTCCTCGGTTGCGACACATCGATTACGGGCGTGCGCGCCGATCTCGACCTCGACCGCACGGCCGGAACCGAGACGACCGTGCAGTACCACGAAGAGGGTTGTGAGCCGGGAACGTCGGTCGAGTTGTGGACCATCGTCGACGGCCCACACATACCGATCTTCAACACCGACTACGCCGGTCACGTTCTCGACTGGTTCTTCTCCAAGCGCGGCTGACGCGTCCGGCGCGCTTCGCTGGGTCCGGAAGGCCCCCGCTAGCGTGGACATTCCAATGGATCGACCCACGAGCGCGCTCCTCACGGACCACTACGAACTGACGATGGTCGCGTCCGCGTTGCGGTCCGGGATCTCCGAGCGTCGTTCCGTCTTCGAGGTCTTTGCGCGGCGATTGCCTCGCGGCCGGGCCTACGGCGTGGTGGCGGGCATCGATCGCCTGGTCGACGCTGTCGAACGATTCCGTTTCGATGAGGCCACGGTCGCGCACCTCATCCAGGCTGAGGTCGTCGAAGAAGGTCCGATGGCCGACTGGCTCCGCGCCTACCGGTTCCGCGGCGACATCACCGGCTTTGCCGAGGGAGAGCTCTTCTTCCCCTACAGCCCGGTGCTCACGGTGGCGGGAACGTTCGGCGAGTGCGTCGTGCTCGAGACAGTCATGCTCTCGGTGCTGAATCACGATTGTGCCGTTGCCTCCGCGGCGGCCCGAATGGCTGACGCGGCCGGTGGTCGACTCCTGATCGAGGGCGGCTCTCGTCGTACCGATCCCGAATCGGCGGTCGCCGCCGCTCGCGCCTCCCACGTCGGCGGATTCGACACGACCTCCAACCTCGAGGCCGGTCGACGCCACGGAATCCCGACGGGTGGCACCACGGCGCACGCGTTCGTGCTTGCCCACGCCTCCGAAGAGGAAGCGTTCGCCGCCCAGCGCGACGCACTGGGCGTGGAGAGCACCTACCTCGTCGACACCTTCGATGTGATGGAGGGGATCCGTCGCGCCGTTGCCGTCGTCGGCCCTGACATCGGTGCCGTTCGCATCGACTCCGGGGAGCTCCTGGCCGCGAGCCGCGCCGCTCGTGAGCTGCTCGACAGCCTCGGCGCCTCCGACTGCCGCATTGTCGTGTCGAGTGATCTCGATGAGTTCCGCGTGGCCGAACTCGAATCCGCCGGGGCGCCGATCGACGCATACCTGGTGGGCACCAGCCTTGTCACCGGTTCTGGTCATCCCACTGCGCAGATGGTCTACAAGCTGGTGTCGATCGCCGATGACGACGACCCGAATTCGCCGCTGCGAGCGGTGGGCAAGCTCTCGCCGGGCAAGCGCACGCTCGGTGGCCGCAAAGACGTCCATCGCACCTTCGACTTCGACGGTCGATACGACAGCGAAGTGCTGTCGGTCCTGCCGGTCGAACTGCCTGACGACTCGATGGCACCCCAGGTCCCGCTCGTCCGCGATGGTGAGGTCGTGGCGGATGTGACCGATCCCGGTGAAGCTCGCGCTCGATGCTTCGAACGGCGCAGTCATCTCCGTGCGGAAGATCGCACCCCCTGGCCGTCGACAACACCGGCGATTCCCACCGTGTGGGAGGGCGTGGAAGAGCCATTGTCCGCGGCGGTCGTCAACGGCGACGGAGGAGCTCCGGCATGAGCCGGGCCCTGGTTGTCGTCGACGTCCAGAACGATTTCTGTGAGGGAGGATCGCTCGCGGTCGAGGGTGGAGGCGGTGTCGCCCGCTCGATCACGGCCCTGGCCGGCACTCACCGTGCCGGCGGCGCCTACGAGGTCGTCGTGGCCACGAAGGATTGGCACGTCGACCCGGGTGACCACTTCGCGGACCCCGCCGTCGGGCCCAATTCTGTCGGGCCCAACTACGTCGACACCTGGCCGGTGCATTGTGTGGCCGACACCGACGGGGCCGCCTTTCATCCCGACCTCGACATTGCGATCGACGAACTCTTCCTGAAGGGTCGCCACACGGCCAGCTACACGGGCTTCGATGGCGGCGCCGCGGCCGAGGAGTCACTCCTGCTCGGCGAGTGGTTGCGAGCGCGCAGTATCACTGCGGTCGACGTTGTCGGTCTTGCGACCGACCATTGCGTGCGGGCCACTGCCCTCGACGCGTTGAGTGCCGGCTTCGAAACTCGGGTCTTGCTCGATCACTGTGCCGGCGTTGCTCCCGAGACCACCGAGGCCGCTGTGGCCGAGATGACCGAGGCGGGGATCACCCTCGTATGAGCCGCGCCGTCGACCCCGGTTGGGGTGAGGCGATGAGGAAGATTCCGGTAGCGCTTCTTCCCACGCGGGGCATGAGGCTCGCGGCGGGATCCGGAGACGGCCTCACGGTGATGCGGATCGCGTGGATCACGTTCACCGTCGCGATGGTGCTCGTCGGCGTGGTCGTCGTCGTTGTCGATCAGACGGCTCCCGGCGGAGGCGTCGATGGACGCGTCGTCGGCGGAGTGGTGCTGGCCATCGGCGTCTTCGCCCAGGTGGTGTCGAACAAGTTCGTCCCCGATGTCGAGGGCGCAACGATGCCGTCTGCTCGCGGTACTGCGCAGCGGGCGTTCTTCGTCCGAGTCGCATTCGCCCAGCCGGCCGTGCTCCTCGGGTTCATGGGGTTCGCCATCAGCGGCAACGTCGCCGTCTATGCGCTCGGTTTCGTGGTCGGGCTGGCCGGAATGCTCGACGCGGCGCCAACGGCCGGTTGGATCGAGAAGGGTCAGACGCAGCTGAAGGCATCCGGGTCCGACGTGGAGTTGTTGGCCGCTCTCGTGGGCGGCGGCATCACTCGCTGACCGCCGTCAGCACCAATGGAAGTCGTGAATGCCGACCCACTGGAAACCGGCAAGCCCGGAGTCGTCGCGATGGCGGATGTTCAGACGGACGATCGGCTGATCGAATGTGACCAGTACGTTGCCGCTCGCCGAGCTGCTCGAGGTGAGTCCACGCACCGTGCGGGCATTGATCTGGGCCTGCGCGCCGCCGAGGGCGAAGGACGCGGGATCGATCCGGATTCCGCCACCGTCGCGTCCCACGACGCGAACCGTGTCTTCGAAGTCGTTCGCGGTGAACTCCGTACGGTCGACGTCGACGAGATAGAAGCTCGGGCAGACCGGTTCGGAGAAGTCGAAACGGAGGTTCACGTAGTCGCCGAAGGTGGCGCCGTTCATGCCGTTCACGACGGGGTTGTCGAGACCGTTCATGTTGCCGGTGAAGATCACCCCGTCCCAGCTGGGGTCCTGGACGCCGAACGGATCATTCATGCTGAAGTTGATCGTCACCGCGCCGTCGTCGGAAGTGAAGGTCGAGGGGAGGTTGCCGCTGAAGCGGGAGAAGTCGACGCGCTTGGGGGTCACCCCACAGCTGCCGACTGCGGCCGAGGCTCGATCGAGCGAGAGAACGGAGGGAGCAGCCCAGATGCCGGCGGACGCGACCGCGCCCGTCTTCAGCATCGATCGTCGAGTGACCGGGGTTGGTGTCGCCCGCGAAGAGAGCGGTGTCTCCTGCTCCATTCCCCATCGTTCGGCGGACTCGCGTCCGAACTGAGCAGTGTCGGCCAAAATGCGTCCACATGACCCAGTCGTCGGAATAGTGACCTCGGATCACAGGAAATAGGCCGTTCAGACCAGGGACCCATGATGACTCCCTGAGTGATCTATGAATTATCCGTGAGTACGCATGGATAGCGGATACAGTACCGACATGGAAATGCACACTTCTGAGGACCAGGATCTCCTTCTCGCCATCGCCACCAGCTGGGACCGGCTGCTGGGGCAGATCGAGAGCGGCCTCTCGCACATCAAGGGCATCAGCTTCGCCGAGTATCGACTCCTGCGGGCCATCGCCGACTCGCCTCAACAGCGGGCGAGCCGTGTCGATCTCGCCGAGCGGGTCCGGCTCTCGCCCTCGGGCGTCACGCGGGCGCTCCAGCCGCTTGAGAAACTCGGATTCGTGGAAACCCAACGCGGGGAGCGCGATGCCCGGCTGGCGCTGGCAGCGCTGACTTCTCACGGCGAGGAACTCGTCCGCGACTCAGCGGCCGTCGTCGACGATGTGGCGTCGACGATCGTCGGGCGGTCGTCGCTGGCGACCGCCGACCGTGCGGCCCTCGTCACGCACCTTCTCGAACTCTCCCAGTAGGGCTCAGGGACAGGGCTCAGGGGACTCGGCTCAGGGGCCGAGGAAGAGCGAGACCATCGCGTCGGCGTGGGCCTTCACGGTCGCCGGGTCGCTGGGCGTGATCCCGACCAGGGCCTCGGCCTCCGGCGCGTTGGCGTGAAGGAGCGACGCTGCGCCGATCATCATGTGATACGCGAGTTCGGGCGGGACGTCGCGTCCTCGGCCGGTTGCCCGTGCCTCCTGCCACACCGCGACGAACAACTCGTGGCGCCGTCGGAGGTGAGTCTCGATCAGCCAGGTGAGCCGATCGCTCGGCGCCGAGGCTTCGTGGATCATCATGCGGTTCAACTCTGGTCGAGCCGCCGCGAAGCGAACGAACCCTCGAATGAGGTGTTCGGCCAGGGCCGCCGGATCGGTCTCCTCGGTGGCGAGCTCGACGTCGATCTCTTCCATCATTCGATCCATGACGGCGTACCAGAGCGTCTGCTTCGACTCGAAGTGATAGTTGATCTGCGGCTGGTGAGCGTCGGCACGACGAGCGATCGCTCGGGTCGACGAACCCTCGAACCCGTGTGCTGCGAACTCGGTAGTGGCCGCGTCGATCAACCGTGCCCGAACCAATTCCGAGCTCTTGTAGCTCCCGCGCTTCTTCGTGGTGCCGGCGTCGCCCATGAGCGGAACGTATCAAACGATAGAAGTTCGCCGCGCGCTGAAGAGCAGTCTGCGAGGCTGACCCGGTGACCTTCACTGCTCGGCCCTTCGCCGAATCCGACCGGGCTGCATGCGCCGAGATTCTCTCCTCCCTCCCTGAGTGGTTCGGGATCCCCGAGGTGAACGCGGGCTATGTCGACGCCCTCCGTCCCGAAACCGCCTCGGTGGTGTTCGACGGGAATCAGGCCGTTGTCGCCTTCATCGGGATGCACCGCCACGACGAGCGCTCTTGGGAGATCGAGGTGATGGGCGTCCGACGGGAACACCACCGCATCGGGATCGGCCGCCGCCTGATCGCCCTCGCCGTGGAGCAGGCGACCGCGGCGGGCGCGCATTGGCTCCACGTGAAAACTCGCGGGCCGTCGACCTATGACGACGACTACGAACGCACGCGTCAGTTCTACCTCTCCACCGGATTCGAGCCGCTCTACGAGTCGCTCACCGAGTGGGGCCCCGAGGACGCCGCCCTCATCCTGGTAATGCGGGTCTCTTCGGCTTGAGGCGTTCGTTGATTCGAATCGCTCCCATCGCCGCGGCGACTGCGCAGAGGGGGAACGCGACGATTGCCGCTAGCTCAGCGAGCGCGGCCAGCAGGTAGGCGAGTCCGAGGCAGCCGAGAAGCCACACGGTGCCCAACCAGACGTGACGCGCCGCGGGTCCGTGGGCGGCCACTTCGCGCATGGCGGGGATGAACATCACGATGAGGAGAATCCCGATGACGATGTACCCCGGCGCGATCGCGAAGTCGGTGCTGTCATGGTTGCGCTCGGCCGCGCTGCTGTAGGCGGCGAGCACCGGTCCGGTGAGAGCGGTCATGCAGACGCCGATGCTCAAGGCTCTGGAGATGCTCGCGCCCGTGGTCGTGGTCACCATTCCAACAAGTCCAGCACGCGTCGGTAGTCGTCCAGGCGCGCCCCGTGGCGGGGGTCGTCCGCGAGTTGCTCGGCGACCAGTCGAAACATCAGCGCACGGGCGATCCAATCGCGACCCGGAGCCATCTCATCCACCACGTCGATGCCTGCGTCGTGCCACAACAGGGCGTCGCCCGCCACGATCGCCAGGCTGTGGCTCGCCGGTCGCACGAGCGGCGAGAAGTCGATCACGGTCGGTACGTCGTCGCGGTCGAAGAACACGTTGCCGGTGAGGTCACCGTGGATGATCTGGGTGGGGGCGGCGTCGGATCCCTGTCGCTCGCGCAGCCGATCCACGAGGTGACCGGCCTCGGCGGAGAGCGCGAGACCGATCTCCCCCCAGACGAACCGGTCGGCCACGGCCCACCGGTCGGTTCGGGCGAGAACGGGGGCCGGGTCGGGAATGCCAGATGCCTCGGCGGCGACCACCAAGGCGGCATTGAAGTCGCGGCCGGCCACCGTGATCTCGCGCCATCGCCCGATCCCGGATCGGAGACCGGGCACGAACGCAGTGGCCGTCCACCCCTCGATCGACCACTGCCCCGTTGCGGACCGAAGCGGTTCGGGGACACGGATCCCGCCACTCGAAATTCCACTTGAAATGCCACTCAGCAGCGCCTGAGTCCACTCGGCCAGGGTCGGATCCATGACCTTCTTGAGGACCACGCCGTCGATGACGAACGAGGCTTCGTCGCCGCCTTGGAGCGGTGTGGAAGGGCCGACGATTCCGTAGTTCTCGAGAACAGCGGGAGGCGGATCATCGCTCGACGCCGGCATCGAACGAGCGTAGGTGACGACGGCATTGGCCGCGGCCGAGAAGACGACCGTAGATTCGAGTAATGCCCGTCCTGCAACCGGATCTCGTCGCTGCCTTCGAACGCGATGGCTACGTCCTCACGCCCGACATCCTCTCAAGGGACGAACTGGCCGAGTTCGGGCCCGCCGTCGATGCAGCCGTGGCCGCTCGTACCGCCGACGACCATCGGGCCCTCGCCGACAAGGGTCTCTACGAGCAGTCGTTCGTGCAGTGCATGCGGCTCTGGGAGACCGACCCCTCGGTTGCGCCCCTTACGTTTCACCGATCCTTGGCCGAGGCGGCCAGTCAACTGCTCGGAGTCGACACGGTCCGACTCTGGCAGGACCAAGCGCTCTACAAGGAGGCAGGCGGCCGCGAGACCGATCCTCATCAGGACGCGACGTTCTGGCCCATCGGCGACACCCCCCTCGTATCGGCCTGGATTCCGCTCGCCGGTTCCACGCTGGAGACGGGGACCATGGGTTACGTGCCCGGCTCGCACAAGGCGGGTCGACTCCATCCTGTTGATCTCACGTACACGACCGAGCCGTACGACCTTCTCTCCGATCCGGCGCTCGGCGGTGCCACTTCCACCTACGTCGAGGCGGCGCCGGGTTCGGTGATCTGGCATCACGGATTGACCGTTCACCAGGCCATGCCCAACCTGAGCGACTCGACCCGTCGCGTCTTCACCATCGTCTTCATCGCCGACGGATACCCACGGGCAGAGTCGTGGCCCGTGTTCCCGCTCGACCGTGACCGTGTCGCGGTTGGCGAGGCAATGGAAGGCCCGGGCATGCCCATCGTGTGGCCCCGCGAGCCCGGCGTGATGCCACGAGTACCCGACGTGCAGGGTGAGCCGACGGGGCCGCAGTTTCTGGTTCCCGAACAATGAGCGATGCCGGCGCGGCCCCTCGGCAACCGAATGTCGTGGTGCTGTTTCCGGATCAGCTCAGGGCCGCGTCCCTGCCGCTGTACGGGGAACACCAGATCGACACTCCCAACATCGACCGACTGGCCGCCGGCGGTGTCACGCTCGACAACGCGATCTCGAACTGCCCGGTGTGCACGCCGGCGCGAGCGATGCTCGTCACGGGTCGGCATCCGCAGACAACCGGTCACCTGATCAACACGACGAAGACACGCCACGACGAGATCTCGATCGCCGACGCCTTCGCCCACCGCGGCTATCGCACCGGCTGGGTGGGGAAGTGGCACCTCCACACGGGCGCGTGGCCGGCCGTCGACCGAATGCCGATGCAACCGGACTGGGTGCCCACCGGTAGGGACCGCCTCGGGTTCGACTACTGGCGGGCCTACAACCAGCACATGGTCTTCTTCGACGGGTTCGTGCACAAGGGCGACTGGAACTACGAGCGTTGGGACGGATACGAGACCGAGGGCCTGCTCGACTACGCCTTCGAATTCATGGATGAGGCGGGGCCGGACCCGTTCCTTCTCTTCCTTTCGCCGCACCCGCCGCACTACACGCCGGAGAAGTTCGCGCCCGATGAGTATTACGAGGGCGTTCCCGACGTGCCGGTGCTCCCTGCCAATGTCGACGAGACCTGGGGGGACGACACCCCCGAGATGTATCGCCACTACCTGGCCATGATCCAAGCCGTGGATGTGATGGTCGGTCGGGTGCTCGATGAACTCGATCGCCGCGGGCTCGCCGACGACACGATCGTCGTGCTCGCCTCTGATCACGGCACCCAGGGCGGCGCTCATGGCGTGCACCCGTGGCTGAAGAAGCACCCGTACGAGGAGTCGATCCACATTCCCGGCGTGGTGCGCTACCCGGGGGTCGTCGAGCCCGGTACACGGATCGACGCGCTGTTCGGCATGCCGGACTGGTTCCCGTCGCTCTGCGGACTCGCCGGCGTGCCGGTGCCGCAGACCGTCGAGGGTTTGGATTTGTCCGCCGCGTGGCGGGGCGAACCGTTGGTCTCCGGCAACGATGGTCTGCTCTTGATGAACTTCTCGAAGTTCTACGACTGGTTCGGCGACGGGCAAGAGTGGCGTGGCGTGCGCACCGCGACGGCGAGCTACACCGAATGGCTCGACGGCCGGCGCCAGTTCTTTGACCTGTCGGCCGACCCGCTGCAACAGCGGAACCTCACCGATGTGTCCGAGGGGTCCGACGCGTCGGCGAGGGTGGCCGACCACGCGGCGTTGTTGCGGGAGATCCAAACGCGACGAGGCGACTCGCTGGTGGCGAGCACCGCCTGGAGTGACTGGTTGGACCCCCAGCGTCGGGTCATCCGGAACGCCCGCGGCCCGTTGCCTCACCCTGAAACAGAGCCGGACTGGTCGCTGCTCTGAGTGAGAGGTCGGCTTCTGGTGCCGAGGTCGGCACGGCTACGGTGCCTCGATGACCTACGACCTCGAAGTTTCTCGTGATATCGCGGCCTCGCCCGATGTCGTCTTTGCGGCTCTGACCGATATCACCCGAATGGGCGAGTGGTCACCGGAGACCCACTCGGCCGAGTGGAACGACGGCCATGACTCAGCGGCCGTCGGAGCGGAATTCACCGGGCACAACCAATTCGGCGAGAACGAGTGGAGCACAACCGCCGAGATCACCGAACTTGTGCCCAACGAACGGTTCTTCTTCGACTGCAAGGTCGGCGACTTCGTCTTCTCCTCCTGGGGTTACTCGTTCGAGGCGATCGATGGCGGCTGCCGGGTGACGGAGTACAGCTCGAATCTCATTCCCCAGGAGATGCGCGAGGCGAGCAAGGGCATCTCCGGCGTCGACGATCGCGGCATCCACAACAGGGCCGGCATGGAGACCACGCTCGACCGCCTCGCCGCGGTGCTCGAGTAGGCACTGATCATGAGCACACCGGGCCCGCGCCTCCACGGATTCAACCTGGTGGTCACCGACATGGCTGCGTCCGTGCGGTTCTACGAACTGTTGGGGCTCACGATCCCGCCCGTACCCCCGGAGTGGGAGGATCACCACCGCATCGTCGATGTTGGCGACGGTCTCGACTTCGACCTCGACAGCATCGCGTTCGCCGGCCAGTGGAACGAGGGTTGGCCGGAGCGAGCCGGCGGTCCGATGGGGGTCCTCGGCCTTGAAGTTGATTCTCGCGACGAGGTCGATGAGACACACCGCCGAGTGGTCGCGGCCGGGTACGCGGTGCAACAGCCGCCCTACGACACCTTTTGGGGCGTCCGTTATGCGATCGTCGAGGACCCGGATGGCAACGCCGTGGGGATCATGAGCCCGCCCGACCCGGCGCGTCGCTTTCCACCGACTCCACCGAGTTGATCGACGGCTAGGGGGTATCGAGCGCCCGAACCAGGTCGAGGGCCCGACCAAGAGTGTCGAGGCGTTGGTCGAGCGTGTCGCCGGCCGGATAGAGCCGGACCGTATCGACCCCGGCATCGTGCCAGTCTCGTAGTCGAGCGGCGACGCCTTCCTCGGTGCCGAGCAGCGTGGTGCCCAGCACCATCTCGTCCGGGATCACCTCGGCCGCGCCGGCTCGGTCCCCGTCGAACCATCGCTGCTGGGCTTCGGCCGCCACATCGGCGAAGCCCTGGCGGCTGTAGGCCTGGTTGTAGAAGTTGGTGTCGGCCGAACCCATGCCGCCGAGGCTGAACGCGAGGCCCATCTTTCGCTCCTGCACCATCGATGCCAGCTCGTCCTCGTCGCGGGCGAACCCGACCTCGGCACCCTGGCAGATGTCGATGTCGACGAGCGTTCGGCCCGCTCGTTCAGCGCCGGTCCGTAGGTGGGAGAAGTAGGCGGCGTCGGCGCCTTCGGGCACGAAGCTCGTACCGATCCACCCGTCGGCCCGTTCGCCGGTGAGTTCGAGCATCTTCGGTGAGAGCGCGGCGAGATAGATCGGGATCTCCGCGTCGGTTCGGATGGCCAGGCGCAGCGCCTTGCCTTCACCGCCGGGCAACGGGAGTTTGATCTTCGAGCCCTCGTAGCTGATCCGCTCACCGGCGAATGCTTGCTGGATGACGTCCAATGTCTCTCGCATCCGGGTGAGCGGGCCGGCGAACTCGACCCCGTGAAGCCCTTCCATCACCTGGGGACCACTGGCGCCGAGTCCGAGGACGAATCGGTTGTCCGACATCGCGGCGAGCGTCATGGCGGTCTGTGCGGTCATCGCCGCTGACCTCACGCCCAGCTGAAAGATCGCGCTGCCGAGGGTGACTCGTTCGGTTACCGCCGCGAGATAGCCGAGGGCCGATGGTCCGTCGGCTCCCCATGCCTCGGCGACCCACACCGTGTCGACGCCGAGCCGCTCGGACTCACGAACGAAGTCGACCAGTTCGGGCCAAGGACCCGCATCGGCACTGAGCTGGATCGAGGTGCGCACCGTCAGGCCTCGGCGAGCTCTTTGATGCCCTCGATCGTGGCGGTCATGTTCGTTCGCCATTCTCCGAGACGACGCTCGACGATCTGCTCCTCACGATCCGGCATCGCCTCGATGGCCGGGGTGAGTCCCGACGGGCCGAAGCCCATCTGGGCCGAGAACGTGAGTGTGGTCGTGGAGCCGTCGGGCTCCAGCGTGAAGCGCCACTTGGTGAAGGGGGCGTGCGGACCTCCGGGATCCCAGCCGAACGCGCGCTCGGGTTCGTAGACGGCGACCGAGCACGGCACCGTCCATTCACCGATGGCCGGATGGTGGTTGGTCCCCGTGAAGCGGGCGCCGAGCGACGGACCAGTGTGGGGTTCGGTCCACGTCGCGCCTTGGAACTCCTCCGAGAAGCGGGCCGGCAGGCTGATGTCGGAGATGAGCGGCCACAGGTCGGCGGGCGAAGCGTCGACCTCGACGGAGACCGTGACGGTTGGGTGGTCGGAGTAGAGCGCCATCCGACGTTGCTACTCCAGGATTGCGTCGGTGGGAAGAGCGACGATGCCCGTCGCCCCGAGTTCGCGGAGATCCGACAGCCGCGCCCACAAGTTGGCGCGCTGCACGACGAGGTGCACGGCGACGAGATCCGTGCGGCCGGAGAGGGGGAGCAGTGTCGGTGCGGCCAGCCCAGGAAAGATCGTGCCGAGATCGTCGACCTTGTCGGGCGGCATGTGCATGACGAGGTACTGGCGGGTGGTCGCGGTGCGGGCGGCCTCCATGCGAAGCAGAAGGTTGGCGACCTCGGGACTCTCGCTCTCCGGCGAATGAGCGAAGACGGCCTCGCATGCGGCCGCGACCTCTATCGAATGCAGCGAGTTGCGGCGAAGGCTGTTGCCCGTCTCGCGGAGGTCGACGATGGCATCAGCCAGACCTCGGGCGCAGATGCCCTCCAGCGAGCCGCCCATGGCCACGACCTCGATGTCGATGCCCTTCGACTCGAACCACCGCCGGGTCCAGTTGGGCAGGTGCGTCGCCACGGTCTTTCCGGCGAGATCCTCGGCGGAGGCATAGGGCGAGTCGGTTCGGCAGGCGAGCACGAGATCGGAGCGGGAGAAACCGAGGTCGATGGCCGGCCAATCCTCGATCTCGTTCTCGAGCGCGGTGTCGGTCGAGATGAATGCGGCGTCGAGTCGCCCGGCCCGCAACCATGCGGCGGCGTCTCGGGGTCGCATCTCGATGAACTCGATGTCTTCCACCACGAGCGCCGCGTTTTCGGTGCCGAGCTGGCGCAGGTTGTAGCCGGCGTGCCTGAGCAGGTCGAAGACTCGATCGCGTAGGCGTCCCTTCGACGGCACGGCAACGCGGGCGCTCATGAGCGACGTCCTTCGAGTACGGCGAACACGTCGGCCAACGGCACGTCGACCCCGACGAGACCGACCATCAAGTGGTAGATCAGGTCGGCTGCTTCCTGCGCGGTGAGCGCGGCGTCGTTGGCGGGTCGGCCGAGTTCGAGACAGACCTCGAACGCCTCTTCCATGATCTTGCGCTGCGCGAGCTCGGGATCGGCGAGGAGCTGTGCGGTGTAGGACTCATCCGGATTCGCGGTGCGTCGCGAGCGGAGGACCTCTTCGAGTTCTTCGAGAATCACCTCTCCACGCTACGGGAGGGCACGACCTAGGGTGCGGCCATGACCGAGATCCGAACCGTGGCCACAGGCCTGAAATTCCCTGAAGGTCCCATCGCGATGGCCGACGGCAGCGTCGTTCTCGTCGAGATCGCCCGCGGCACCCTCAGCCGGGTGAGTGCTGACGGCGAGGTCAGCGTGATCGCCGACCTCGGCGGCGGCCCGAACGGTGCGGCGATCGGTCCCGACGGCAAGTGCTACGTCACGAACAACGGCGGCTGTTTCGAATTCCTGGACGTGATGGGGATGACCATCCCGGGCCCCGTTCCCGACTCGTGGTCGGGCGGCTCGATCCAGCGCGTCGATCTCGACACCGGCGAGTTCGAGACGGTCTACACCGAGAGTTCGAGCGGTCCACTGCGGGCGCCGAACGATCTGGTCTTCGACGCGGCCGGCGGGATCTGGTTCAGCGATCACGGGGTCCGCCTCGAACGTTCGAGCGATCGAACCGGTCTGCACTATGCGAAGGCCGACGGCTCCTCGTGCGTCGAAGTCGTCCATCCGCTCGATGCTCCCAATGGCATCGGACTTTCTCCCGACGGAAACCGGCTCTACGCGGCCGAGACCCACACCGGGCGAGTGTGGGCGTGGAACATCACCGGGGCCGGCCAGGTCGATGCGGCGAACCCGATCGGCTCGGGTGGGGGCGACTTGCTCCATGGCTCCCCCGGGATGGTCATGTTCGATTCGCTCGCCGTCGACGGCGACGGTTGGGTCTGTGTGGGCACGCTGGGCGAGGGTGGCATCACATCGATCTCACCCGACGGCTCGCAAGTCGAGCACACGGCGATGCCTGACCTGCTCGTGACGAACATCTGCTTTGCCGGAACCGAACCTCGCGCCTTCTGCACCCTCTCGGGCACCGGTCAACTCATCGAAGTCGCCTGGCCGCGGCCCGGCATGGAGCTCGCGTTCTCCGCCTAGGCGATTGTCGCCGCGAAGAGGTCGAGCATCGACTGCCATGAGTGGCGGTCGGCCTCCTCGTCGAAGGCGAGACCCGGGAGGTTCAGATGGTCGACCATCGGATGGGTGAAGCTGTGGCCGACGCCGCCGTAGAGGTGCATCGCCCAGTCGACGCCACCGCTGCGCATCTCTTTCTCGAAGTCGATCCGGTGTTCGACGGGAATGACCGGATCGTCGGCACCCACGTACATGCGGACCTTGCCGCGGATGTTGGCTGCCGCCTCTGGTCTGGCCGTCGGAAGCCCTGGATGAAAGCCGACGATCGCTTTGATGTCCAGGCCTTCGCGTCCGAGTTCGAGCACCATCGACGCGCCGAAGCAGTGGCCGATCGCCGCGATGCGATTCGGGTCGACGCCGGGGGCCGCGAGCAGCTGGTCGAGTCCCGCGCCGGCAATGCGTGCCATCGCCGCAGGATCAGCGCGGAACTCATCGAGGCGGGCGACCATCAGGTCGCGATCGGCGAACGGAGTGAGGTCGCCGTGGTAGTCGAGGGCAAACGCCGCGTAGCCGATCTCCGCCAGCCGGTCAGCCCGGGCGAGCTGCCACTCGTCGTGGCCCGGCCCTTCGTGGGCGATGAGAACACCGGCGAAGGGTCCTTCGCCGTCGGGTAAGGCGAGGCGGCCGACGAGCTGCCGCCCGTCGCACTCGTAGTGAACCTCTCGAATGATGGGCATGACCGGACCCTACGGTCGTCGACCCGTGACCCGGAACTCCGAGGGTGACTACGGTTGGCGCTCCTGCCTGAACGACTCGTCCATCGAGCGGAGCCTCCGTGAATCACATACCCGCCAGCTTCTCGACCGACCCCGGCGTCGTCACGACTGCGCCGGGCGGACAGGTCGGCCACCGAGATCATGTCGAACACACAGCGCAGTTCGAGCGAGCGGTGCACAAGGTTCGCGACGGCGTCTGGTCCGTGGTCGGCAATGGCCTGTCGAACCAGAACTTCGTCGAGGGGCCGGATGGCCTGATCGTGATCGACACCGGTGAGTCGGTCCAGGAGATGCAGTGGTCGTTGGACGCGCTGAAGGCCGAGACCGACGCGGCGGTCGTTGCCGTGATCTACACACATTCGCACTACGTCGGCGGCACTGCCGCTATAGAAGGCGCGGGCGCCGGAGTGCCGATCTGGGGCCACGAACGCATCACGGTCAACCGTGAGCGGACCGGCGTCGAGCTCAGTGCATCGGCAACCCGGGGGGCCGTGCACCAATTCGGTCTCTTCCTCGGCGAGGACGGACCCGACGGGCTCATCAATGTCGGATTGGGTCAGAGCTTCCGACGAGCGGATCATGCTCCCCATCAGGTCGGCTTCATTCCGCCGACGGAGATCATGTCGGGCCCGATGTCGACCACGATTGCAGGCCTCCAGGTCGAGATGACACCGGCGCCGTCCGATGCCGACGACTCGGTCACGATCTGGTTCCCGGAACTGTCCACCGTCGTGCACAACATCGCCTGGCCGGTGCTCTTCAACGTCTTCGCGATCCGAGGCGAGGAGTATCGCGATCCACGGATCCTTCTCACCGGGCTCGATCACCTTCTCTCCCTCGGCGCTGATCATCTCGTTGGTGCCCATGGCGTTCCGCTCAGTGGTGCCGACGAGATCCTCCACGAAGTCACGCTCGATCGTGACTCGATTCAGTTCATGTGGGATCAGACGGTTCGCGGCGTCAACAAAGACATCTCGGCCTCACAGCTCGGCTCCTTTGTGCAGCTGCCCGAACGATTTGCCGGTGGACGCCTGACCCGCCAGCTCTACGGCACGGCGGAACACCACGTCCGCCAGATTCACCACGGACTCGTCGGCTGGTTCGACGGCGACGAGGCGAACCTGTTTCCCCTCGATCCGGATGACCGGGCCTCCCGGATGATCGACGGGTTCGGTGGCCCCGACGCGGTCCGGGCCAAGGTGAGGAGTGCCATCGACGGCGAGGACCTGCGGTGGGCCGTCGAGATGGCCGCGTGGCTGGCCCGAGCCGGCGATGCGACCGAGGCTGATCGCGGTCTCCTGGCCGAGGCGATCCGCACGATCGGTCAGCGCACGACCGCGGCCAACATTCGCAATTGGTGTGTGACCCGCGCCCTCGAACTCGAAGGAGCGCTCGACCTCGATCGGATGCGCACCCACGTATTCGGTCGCGCCGCGGTGGTCGCCGCTGCACCGGCGACGAGCGTGCATGCCCTGAGGGTGCTGCTCGACCCCGATGCGGCCGCCGACACCGACGATGAACTGCGGTGGCGTTTTGCCGACGGGGAGACGGCCGGTCTCCACGTGAGGAACCATGTTGCCGTGCCGACCGACGGCACGCGGGCCGACCTCGAGATCCAACTCGACCTCGAGACATGGGCCGAGATCTGTTCGGGCCGCACGAAAGCGATCGACGCCATCGAGGCGGGTCGAGTCGTGGCGACTGGGGATCGGACGCGCATCGACCGCATCATCGGCTGCTTCGATCACGTGAGCTTCGGCGGCTGACCATGGACCAGCCGCCGCCCCACATCCTGCCGCCGGAGCCCCATCAGTTCTCCGGGGTGATCGCCGACACCTACGCGGCGTCGACGCAGGACTGGCCCCCGGCGGTGCGGCCGCCGAAAGATGCCCCGAACATCGTCGTGGTCATGCTCGACGACCTCGGGTTCGGTCAGCTCTCCTGCTATGGCGGTTCGATCGACGCTCCGAACGTCGCGGCGCTCGCCGCCGACGGACTGCGCTACAACAACTTCCACACGACGGCGCTCTGTTCCCCGACCCGAGCAGCGTTGCTGACCGGTCGCAACCATCACTCGGTCGGGTTCTCTGCCATCGCCGAAATGGCCAGCGGTTTTCCTGGCTCCAACGCCTTCCTTCCGCAGTCGGCGGCGTCGATCGCCGAGGTGCTGAAGCAGAGCGGCTATTCCACGTACTGCGCGGGGAAATGGCATCTCACACCCACCTCCGAGGCGACCGCGGCGGGACCGTTCGATCGCTGGCCGCTCGGTCTCGGCTTCGAACGCTTCTATGGTTTTCTCCCGGGAGAGGTGGACCAGTGGCATCCGATGCTCACGGTCGACAACCACCGTGTGCCCACACCGGAAACCGGCGAGCGCGGCGATCCGTATCACGTGAGCGAAGACATCGTCGACAAGTCGATCACGATGCTGCGTGACCAACAGCAGGTCGCCAGCGGTCGCCCGTTCTTTCTCTACCTGCCCTTTGGTGCACCCCACTGTCCGTTCCATGCGCCGCCCGAGTTCATCGAGCACTACAAGGGCAAGTTCGACCATGGCTGGGACGAGGAACGGAAGCGGATCTTCCAGCGACAGAAAGACATGGGGGTCATTCCGGAGGACTGTGACCTTCCTCCCCGCAACGAGCTGGTCCAGGCCTGGGACGACCTCTCCGACGACGAGCGCCGCCTCTTCGCCCGACAGATGGAGGTCTACGCCGGCTTCGTCGACCACACCGACGCGCAGATCGGTCGGCTGGTCGATTCGCTCCGCGAGCTCGAAGTACTCGACGACACGCTCATCGTGTTCTTGTCCGACAACGGTGCGAGCTCGGAGGGCGGTCCCCGGGGGGCAACCAACACCGAACGGTTCCGCAACACGATGAACCAGTCCGTCGCCGAGATGTTGGTCGACATCGACGATCTCGGCGGCCCCGGCACCGATCCGCACTACGCCATGGGATGGTCGCAGGCGGGCAACACACCGTTCAAACGGTGGAAGCGTGACACCCACCGGGGTGCCAACACCGATCCGATGATCGTGCATTGGCCGAAGGGCGTGAAGGACCCGGGAGCGCTGCGAACGCAGTACCACCACGTGACCGATCTCTATCCCACCCTGCTCGAGATCGCCGGGCTGCCGGTGCCCACTCGTGTCAACGGTGTCGATCAGATGCCGCTCGAGGGCCATAGCTTCGCGACGACCATCGGCGACGGCGCGGCGCCCGAAGTTCGCGACATCCAGTACTACGAGATGTTGGGCAGCCGGGCGATCTGGAGCGAGGGATGGACCGCCGTCACGTGGCACGTACCCGGCACCGACTGGAACGACGATCCGTGGGAGCTCTACCACCAGGATGTCGACTACTCCCAGGCTCACGATCTTGCTGCTGAACACCCCGAGAAGCTGGCGGAGTTGATCGAGCTGTGGTGGGAGCAGGCCCGGCTCCACAACGTGTTGCCGCTCGACGACCGCGGTCGGGAGCGTTTCATCGACCCGACGAGGCCAGCGGCCAGCGAAGACCGTGCGCTCTATCGATACTTCCCGGGGACCACTCCGGTGCCCAACCCGGCCCTGCCTCGCATCCTCAACTGTCGTCATGCGATCACCGCGCACGTGACGCTCGGCGACGCGAGTGACGAGGGTCTGCTGGTCTGCCAGGGAGCGGAGCTCGGTGGCTGGACGCTCTTCGTGCAGAACGGTCGACCGCGCTATGTCCACAACGTTCTGCGCATCGAGTTCACGGAGGTCGCAGGAAGTGAACCGCTTCCGCTCGGGGAGGAGCTCGCGATACGCGTCGAGTACGAGCCCATAGAGCAGGGGTGGGGGCGCGCCCGGATGTTGGTCGACGGCGTGGAGGTCGGGGTGAACGACCGAATGCGCATCACGCCGATGGGATACTCGATGGTGCAGGAGGGGTTCGCAATCGGCCGGGGATGGGGCCCGTCAGTGGCCTACAACGACTACGAGGGAGCGTTCCCGTTCACCGGAGAGCTGCGATGCGTCGAGCTCGAAACCGACTTCGACTCCCAGGTGTGGACGCCACGGGCCGAGTGGTCGAAAACGTGATCCATCGGGGTCGCGCCCTCGCGACCCTGCTGCTGGTGTTGGCGGCCGGCCTGGCGTCGCGCCGGATCGACGGGTTGCCGAGCGTCGTGGAAGACCACGTGGGTGACGTGCTGTGGGCGACAGCCGTGGTTCTCGCCCTCGCCGTGGTGTGGCCGGCACACCGACCCGAGATGCACGCAGCGGCCGGGTTTGCGATCGCGTTCATCGTCGAGTTGTCGCAGCTCTGGAACCCTGAGTGGCTCGACGATCTTCGAGCCAACGACCTCGCCGCGCTGGTGCTGGGCCGAGGGTTCCTGTGGGCCGACCTTCCGCGATACGCCGTCGGCTGCCTGCTCGGTTACGGACTGCTCAGGTGGGTCGTCCGGACAGCGCGGTCGTGAGGCCGAGCCCGATGTAGATCGCGCCGGCCGTGGTCTCGCTTCGCCGCGTGGCCCGGGGTGAGCGGCGGACCCGGTCACCGATCCAGCCTCCCGCCAGGGCGTAGGCGCCGTCGGTCACGAGGCCAAGCGCGATGAAGAGGGCGCCGAGGGCAATGAGCTGGCCGGTGGTTGCGCCGGCGTCGACGTCGACGAACTGCGGCACGAACGCGAGGAAGAACACCGCGGTCTTGGGGTTGAGGATGTTGAGCACGACCCCGTCGGCGAAGATCCGGCGCGAAGACCGCGCCGCGGGCTCGGCGGAGTCGGCGGTCTCGACATCCAACGGGCGCCGTTGGCGGATGGTGTTGATGCCGATGTAGACGAGATACGCGGCGCCCGCGAACTTCACCGCGGTGAAGGCCGCCGCCGAGGTGACGATGAGCGCAGAGAGTCCCGCGGCAGCCGCTGCGACGTGAACGAGGGTGCCGACGTGGATTCCGGCGACCGACACCAAACCGGCTCGGCGCCCCTGACTCGCGCTGCGAGCCACGATGTAGAGAACGGCCGGGCCTGGGACGATCAAGAGGAGTAGGGCAGCGCCGCAGAAGAGAAGCGCGGTCGAGACGTCGAGCATCGCCTGACCCTATTGCTACAGAATCGAGGGGAAGCCGGGATTTCGGTTCTCCATGATGCTGTCGTGCTTTTCCTTCAGGGCCTTCACCATGTTGAGGTCGGTGAAGATCCAGAACCGGTTGTCGATGACGGCGTCGTGGACGAGGTCGGCGACTTCGGCGGGCGGCCGACCGGAGGTGACCATCTCGTTCATCATGGCGACCCGCATTTCGTCCTCGGGCGTGGGCTCACCGAGCGAGTCCGGTGCAGCTGCTTCGGGACGGTTTCGCGTCGAGTCGAGGATCTCTGTTGCGACGAAGCCCGGGCACAGACACGAAACTCCGACACCGGTGTTCTCCATCTCCATCTGATGGAAGAGGCCCTCGGTGATACCGACCACGGCCCACTTGCTGGCGCTATAGGCGCCGTGACCGGGCATGTGGCCGGCCATCGACGAGGTGTTGATGATGTGGCCTTCGCCCTGTTCGAGTAGGTGAGGAAGGAAGACCCGGTGGCCGTGGATGACACCCCACAGATTCACGTCGAGCACCCACTTCCACTCGGCGACGTTGATGGGGCCGGACTGGGCGTTGCCGGCAACCCCGGCGTTGTTGCACACGACGTGGACAGCACCGAACTCATCGAGCGTTCGCGCTCCGAGCTCGTCGACCGACGCACCATCGCCGACGTCGGTGACGTGGCCGATCACCCGCGTGCCGTGGCTGGCGACTTCGGCGATGGCCTCGTCGAGCTTCGGTTCCTCGATGTCGGACATCACGATGTTCATGCCGGCCTGCGCGAAGCGATTCGCGAATGCTCGCCCCATGCCACTGGCCGCGCCGGTGATGACTGCTGTCTTGCCTGAGAGTTCCTGCATCCGGTGACCCTAAACCTGCGCGTCGCCCGTCCGTGAACTCGTCGGGACCGAAAAGTATCGAGACACTACGGTCGAGGCATGACGCTTCGCATAGTTGGCACCGGGTTGCCACGAACCGGGACGACGTCGCTCAAAGAGGCGATCGAGCAGCTCACGGGGGGCAGCTGCTACCACATGACCGAGGTGTTCTCTCGGCTCGACACGCACCTCGCTCTCTGGCAGCGCGCCCTCGATGGTGAGACCGACGTGTTCGACGAGATCTTCGACGGATTCACGGCCGCGGTCGATTGGCCGGCTTCCGGGTTCTGGCCGACGCTCATCGAGCGCTATCCCGATGCCCTGGTGATCCTGTCTCGTCGGGTCGACGCGGCGACGTGGTGGGGAAGCGTTGACCAGACGGTGTGGGAAGGGATGCGCCGCGAGACCGGTTTCGAACAATGGGACCGCATGGTCGGGGGCCTCTGTGATCGGTTCGGTGTCAGCGACGTCCATGACCGCGAGCAGGCGATCGAGGCGTACGAGGCCCAGAACCAGGCCGTGCGCGACCAAGTACCTCCCGATCGCCTTCTCGAATGGCAGCCGTCCGACGGCTGGGCACCGCTGTGCAAGGCGCTCGACGTCGATGTCCCCGACGAGCCGTTTCCGCGTCGTAACCCCACGGCGGAGTTTCGGGCGATGAACGGCTGGGACTGACGTAGGTCAATCGGGGCTAGAACCCGCCCACGATGGGGGCCGAGATCGTGCCGTTCACCGTCTGGAATTCGTCGAAGTAGTCGAGTTCGATGCAGATCCAATCGTCGCTCCACGCGATCACGGTGAAGGTGCCCCGGGCATCGTTGATCGAGACCGAGGCGCCCCCGCCGGCATCGATGATGACCACCATGGTGACGCCCTCGTTGACGTTCATGTCGATGAGCTCGCCGGCCGTGAAGCCGGATAGGTAGCCGAGAGAGAGTGTCGCGACGGCCCCGCCGGGCGCCGCAGTGACCGTCTCGAAGCTGCGGGGATCGCCCAGGTACTCGTGGTCCGACACGTAGAGCGTGTAGTGCCCGCCCTCGGTGAGTCGTGCGGCAACCACACCCTCCGTCCAGACCTCATCGGCGAATCCACCCTCGAAGCTGGCGGCGCCATGCTTGTCGCTTGCGGTCCGACTGATGCCGCCGAGGAAACCCTGGGCCTGGCAGCCCTCGATCGGTCCGTCGGAGGCGGTCGTGTCGTCGGCGCCGGCATCGGCCGGACCGGAGTCGTCGGGGGCCGTGGAGCCCGAGTCGTCACCGCAGCTCGCCGCGAGAAGGGCCAGACAGAAGAGTGAGATGAGAAGTCGTTTCGCCATGGGCCACGGTAGATGCATAGCCAGTGGCTGTGCACGGGCACCGATACCGTGCTCGCATGGGCAAGGCACTCGATCACCTCCTGGACGTTCTCGATCTCGAACGGATCGATGCCGATATCTTCCGTGGACAGAACGAGACGAGCGACTGGTTCCGGCTCTTCGGCGGACAGGTCGCCGCGCAAGCTCTGGCGGCCGCGCAGCGAACGGTCGACGAACACCGTGTCCACAGCCTCCACGGCTACTTCCTCCGTGGCGGTGACCCGAAGACGCCGGTGACCTACACCGTCGACCGAATCCGTGACGGCCGCTCGTTCTCGACTCGGCGCGTGGTTGCGCTTCAGAACGGCAAGGCAATCTTCAACACGTCGATCTCGTTCCACGCCAACGAGGACGGCTACGAGCATCAGGACCCGATGCCCGACGCTGCCGATCCGGAGACCCTCCCGACCTGGGCTGACCGGGCCGAAGAACTGAAGGGGAAGATCCCCGAAGATCGACGCCAATGGATGCTGCGGGAACGGTCGATCGAGACCCGCTCAGGGCTGCCCTTCAGCATGTTCTCGGGCGAGCCGAGCACCGAGCCGAATCCGGTCTGGATCAAGGCCAACGGCGATGTGCCGGACGACCCCGACATCCACGCACAGTTGGTCACTTACGCGTCCGACATCGCATTCGTCGACAACATGTATCGCCCGCATCGGCGCAAGGATTCGCCCGGCGTGATGCTGGCCAGCCTGGATCACTCGCTGTGGTTCCACCGACCGGTCAAGCTCGACGATTGGCTGCTGTTCCACCAGGACAGCCCGAGCGCCTTCGGTGCGCGCGGGTTTGCCCGAGGATCGATCTTCAACCGCGATGGCGACCACCTCGCCTCGGTCGCCCAAGAGGGTGTGATGCGGGAACTCGATCCGAACAAGTCCACTCAGGGCTGACGCCATACCTGTTCGTCGGTCAGACTGGCCCTGATGAACGAACGTGTCCTGCTCGTCTCGATCGACGGCGTGGCGGCGCGGTCCATCGACGCTCGTCGCACCCCCAACCTCTGTCGCCTCGCTCGCGCCGGTGGTGGCTGTTTCCACGCGACAACGGTCGATCCACCGATCACTGTCCCGGCCCACGCGTCGATGCTGCGAGGGGTGAGCCCATCGGTGCACGGCGCCTACGAAAACGACCATGTCGACTTCGACAGGGCGCCTCCATCGATCCTCGAGGTCGCTCGCGAGGGAGGCCAAACCACGGCGATGGCGACGAACTGGCTTCCGCTGGATCGCATCGTCGAAGCGGGTGCGGTGCGGGATCGACGTCTGATCCACGGCGGCTACGCCGAAGGCGACGACGACCTGATCGTCGATCAGGCCACGTCGTTACTGAGGGACGCGACGGCCGAACTCGTCTTCGTCTACTTCTGCGGGCCGGATCTCGCCGGCCACAAGCATGGTTGGGACAGCGACGCCTACAACGATGCCGTCAGCCGAGCGGATGGGCGAGTCGGCGAGCTGATGGCGGCGGCGAACGACGACGTCGCCATCGTTGTCACCACCGATCACGGCGGCAACGGAGTCCGTCATGCCGAACTCGACAACGAGACCATGAAGACGTTCGTTGTCGCCCGGTCGCGGCGGATCCCTCCGGCGTCGTGTTGGACCGACGCCTCGATTCTCGACATCGCACCGACGATCGCCGAGCTACTCGGCCTTCACGCTCCTCCGAGTTGGGAGGGGTCGAGCCTGGTTGGGCGAGCCGTGCCGGTCGTCGACTGGATCATGTCGGCGTTGGCGGCCATGGCCGACCACCACTACGGCGAAGACCTCGACATGCTCTCGCACTCGCTCCAGACCGCGGCGCGAGCGCGAGCCGATGGCGCCGACGCGGCACTGATTCTGGCCGGCCTCCTCCATGATGTCGGGCACACGCTCGGCCCTGTGACCGAGTGGGGTTACCCGGAGCACGACAACGCCGGCGCCCTCGCGCTGCAGCCGTGGTTCGCGGCCGAGATCGTCGAACCGGTGCGGCTGCATGTCGCGGCCAAGCGCTTTCTCGTGGCCGTCGATCCGGCGTATGTGGACGCGCTCAGTCGCGCCTCCGTCGAGTCGTTGCGGCAACAGGGAGGACCCTTCTCGCCGGGGGAGGTGTCGGCGTTCGAGGAACGACCGGGCGCACTCGATGCGATGGCGCTGCGGCGTTGGGACGACGGTGGCAAGGTGGCCGGACTCGACGTCGCCCCGCTCGAGTCCTACCGAGAGATGGTCGAGTCGGCGCTGTCGGGAAACGAGCCCGTCGGCGCTCATTGGGCTCGCGACTCCTGTCGGTGTCCTGATTGCCGCGACCCGCAGAATGGGCAGCGGCTCTTCGATGCGGAGGAGATCGACGGTTGGTCGGTGGTGTCCACGAGTCGAAATGGTGACCGAGTCTCGGTCGTCCTTGCCCGGGGAGAGGAGCGCCACACCTGCCTGATCGACGAACCAGTCGGCATCGGTCGGGCGGTGATCCCGTGGGGGACCGGCCACCCTCGACGGCATGTCGCGGCGCCCGGCGCGCCGCTGGATGGCTTCCTTGCCGACCTCTCGAACCACGGAATTTCGCTCGCGGTCGACATCGGTTCGAAGCCGGAGACTGTTCTGCGCTTCGCCGAGCGGATCGGATTCGTGCGCCACACCAACTACGGCGCCCTCTTCGATGTGGTGACCGAGCCGGACCCGATCAATCTGGCCTACACCCCGAAGGGACTGCCGCTTCACACCGACAACCCGTACCGAGACCCGGTTCCCACCGTGCAGCTGCTGCACTGCCTCCGAGCGGCGAGCCAGGGCGGAGCGTCTCGCTTCTGCGATGGCTTCGCGGTGGCGGAAGAGCTGCGGATGGAGGAGCCGGGAGACTTCGAGGTTCTGACCACCACGCTCGTGACGTTCCGCTTTTCCAGCGACGACACCGACCTCCGAGCCGAGGTGCCACTCATCTTGCTGGACTCTCGCGGGCGGGTTGTCCGCGTAACCGTGAACAACCGGAGCATGGAGCCGCTTCCGCCCGGCCCCGGGGCCGACCGCTTCTACGAGGCCTACGTGCGGTTTGCCGCGCGGTTGGCCGAGCCTGCTCACTCGATCGAGCTGACCTTGGCCGCCGGCGAACTCGTCGCGTTCGACAACCGTCGAGTGCTCCACGGTCGCAGCGGGTTCTCTGCGGATCCCGATCGGCATCTACAAGGTTGCTACGTCGACATCGACGCCGTGCACTCGAGCGTCATCGTTGCCGGGCGAGCTGAACGGCCTTGATGACGTCGTTCTACTGATGACGCATGACCCGTTCGAACTCGGCATCGAAGTCGAGCTCTGGTGCCGCTCCCACGTCGGCTCGTAGGCCCACGAACGACACCGGCGCAGTCGCCGGCGGTGTGAAGTCGTCGGAGACGGCGAAGGGTCGGGCGTAGCCGACCGTCAGAAACGAACCGTCAGGACTGAGCGTGGCGGGTGGCGAGTCGTCATAGCCGGCAGTCGCGATCGGGTCGTCGTCGGCTCGCAGCTCGCAATCGAACCCGTCGCTGGTGGGAGTGAGAGAGAACGTCAACGAGCGAGCGCCAGCCGGAACCTCTGCGTGGAGACGATGCTCGCGCCCGTTGTAGACCAGAACCCATCGGAGCTGGCCCTCGTGGAGATAGAAGGCCCATCCCGAGAGGTGGTCGCCCTGCTCGCAGAGGACACCGGACTCGTTTGCGCTCAGATCGTCGCTGAACAATGCCGTGAAGCGGGCTCCCATCAACAGCATCGGCGCATGGACCTCGTGGACCTTGTCGCCGGGTAGGAGGTTGTGTTGCGACTTGAACTGCATCCAGGGCAGGTGCATGTGGGCGATGCGGTTGTCCCGAGAATCGTCGATCGGCAATACCTGGTTGGCGGCCGCTGCCGCATCCCATTTCGCGATGAGCTCGGCGAGCTTGTCGGGCCGCTGGGCCGCAAGGTCGGTCGACTCGCTGAAGTCGTTGGCCACATCGAACAGCTGCCATTCGTCGGACGCGAAGTCGCTGCTGCCGACGAGGTTGTCGCGCTCTGCCGCGGTGAGCTGGTTCACATGGTTGGTCACGGCCTTCCACCCATCGGCGTAGATCGCTCGGCTCCCCCAGCATTCGAAGTACTGCTCGGTGCGGGGATCCGGGGCCGCGCCATCGGCGAGCGCGTCTCGAATCGAGACCCCGTCGATCGACATCTGCTCGACGCCGTTGCGGGACCCGGGAGCGGTCACTCCGATCAGGTCGAGCACGGTCGGCATGAGGTCGACGACGTGCACGTATTGGTCGCGGAGGGCGCCGGCGTCGCTGAGGCCTCCGGGCCACGAGACGATCAGGGGGTCGCGAACGCCTCCCTCGTAGGTGTAGCGCTTCCACCGTCGGAAGGGAGTGTTGCCAGCCAATGCCCAACCCCAGGGGTAGTGACCGCTGGAGTCGAACCCGCCCAGGGCGTCGATGTGGGCGAGCTCCTCGGCGATGTCGTCGGGCTCGTCGGAGATGTAGTGGCGGTGCTGGTTCCACGATCCGTTCGGGCCGCCCTCGGCCGAGCAGCCGTTGTCGGAGAGCAGCATGACGATCGTGTTGTCGGTCTGGCCGGCGGCCTCGATCTCGTCGAGCACCCGCCCGATCTGGTGATCGGCATGAGCAAGAAAGGCGGCATACACCTCCATCATCCGGGAGTAGAGGCGCCGGCGATCCGCATCGATCTCGTCCCAGGCCTCCACCCATTCGGGTCGAGCGGACAACTCGGCGTCGGCGGGAACGACACCGAGCGCCTTTTGGCGCGCGAACGTCTCTTCGCGCCAGACGTCCCAACCGCGGTCGAAGCGCCCTTCGAATCGCTCGATCCACTCGGGCGGAGCTTGATGGGGGGCGTGCGGTGCGCCGGTGGCGTACCAGAGGAGGAAGGGACGATCCGGGTGGTTGTTGCGTAACTCCCGGAGCTGACGGATCGCCTCGTCGGCCAGGTCGACGTCGAGGTGGTAGCCCTCGTCCGGCGTTGCCGGCGGTTCGACGTGTTGTTGGTCGCGGATCAGGTTCGGCGTCCATTGATTTGTCTCGCCGTTGAGGAAGCCGTAGTAGCGATCGAAGCCGACGCCGGTCGGCCACATGTCGTAGGGCCCGGTGGCGCGCTGGTCGCGGGGGACCAGGTGCCACTTTCCGATCGCCGTCGTGGAGTAACCCTCGTCTGACAGGATCTCGGCGATCGTGCCGGCCGAGTCGGGGAACACGCCCGTGTAGCCGGGAAAATTGACAGGAAGATCGGGCAGCATGCCCATACCGACGCGATGGTGATTGCGGCCGGTGAGCAGGCACGCTCGGGTCGGCGAGCACACCGCAGTCGTGTGGAAGTTCGTGAAGCGAACGCCGCGCTCGGCCAGACGGTCGATGTTGGGGGTCTCGAGGTCTGAGCCGTAGCAGCCAAGCTGAGCAAATCCCAGGTCGTCGAGAACGATTACCACGACGTTGGGCGAGCCGGCCGGATACGGCGTGCCGACGCGGGGTGCCTGACTGTCGGTGAGTGCGAGGTTGATCGTGGTTTCGTCACCGGAGTTCATGGTTCGTACTTCTAGTTCAGGGTGCGATGCCGCGGGAAACGGCGGTTGTCCACAGCGATGACGGTCGAGGCGAACCGGTGACGACCCGATTGCGATCCGATGACGGCGGAACTGACGGCGCGTCGGCACCGTCAGAACCTCCATGGACGCAACCACTGAACAGCTCACCCTGCCCTCGAAGCCCAGACGAAGGGCCTCCCGGGCGGCTCTCGCTCTCCTCCTCGTGTTTGCGTTGTTCGCCGCCGCGTGCGGCGACGACAGCGATTCGAACGACACCGGGTCGAGTGACGATGCCGAGGGGGACTTCTTCGACGGTGGAGGCGATGACAGCACCGATGACAGCGTCGGCGACACCGACGGCAGCTTCGTCGGAGTGGCCCCGGCCGACAACGGTGGCGGCGACGACATGGCTGATTCCGATGCCGAGGGAGGGTTCTTCGATTCGGTCGACGAACCCGACGCCGATCGCCTCGAGGGCAACGAGTTCGAGGACTACGGCATTCGCCCGTTCGTCGACGCCGACGAGGACAACCGCTCGACGTTTGCACTCGACGTCGACACCGGGGCCTACACGGTCGCCCGGCGGTGGCTCGACGAAGGCGTCATGCCCGACCCCGCATCGGTGCGAGTCGAGGAGTTCGTCAACGCCTTCGACTACGGCTATCGCCCGCCGAGCAACGGACTCTCGCTCCACGTCGACGGCGCGCCGTCGCCCTTCGACGAGGACAATGTGTTGGTCCGCATCGGTATCCAGGCGGCAGTGGTGGACGATGACGAGCGAGAGGACGCGGCCCTCACGTTTGTGGTCGACACGTCCGGTTCGATGGATCGCGACGACCGACTCGGCCTAGTCAAGGAATCACTCGAAGAACTCGTGCGAGAACTCCGTGACGACGACACCGTCGCCATCGTGATCTACGGCGACGATTCGACGATCGTGCTCGAGCCGACCGAAGTTCGTGACGATGACGAGATCTTCGACGCCATCGATGACCTCCGTCCCGGCGGCTCGACCAACATGGAGGCCGGCCTGCTCACCGGCTACCGCCTCGCCGAAGAGGCCTTCGTCGAGGGTGGCATCAACCGGGTGATTCTCGCCTCTGATGGTGTGGCCAACGTCGGTCTGACCGATGCCGACGCCCTCACCCGGGAAATCACCGATCGCGCCATCGGCGGAATCCAGCTCGTCACTGTCGGCTTCGGTATGGGCAACTTCAACGACACCCTGATGGAGCAACTGGCGGACCAGGGCAATGGCTTCTATGCCTACGTCGACGACCGCGACGAGGCCGAAGAACTCTTCGAGAAGGAGCTGATCGACACCCTCACACCGATCGCTCGTGATGCGAAGATCCAGGTCGAATTCGATTCCGATGTGGTCGACGAGTACCGGCTGATCGGGTTCGAGAACCGGGGCGTGCTCGACAACGACTTCCGCAACGACGATGTCGACGCCGGTGAGTTGAATTCCGGTCACACCGTGACGGCGATCTACGAGATCGATCTGCGCCGCGGGGCCGACGATCGAGACGACATCGGTGAGGTGACCCTTCGTTGGTTCCCGGCCGATGGCGGCGATGCGATCGAGATCGACGAGCGAATCGAGATCAGGGACATCGAAGAGGACTGGCGCGACACCGACACCGATCTGCGCCTGGCTACGGTCGTGACCGTTTGGGCAGAGCTGCTGCGCAACAGCCCCTACGCCGACGACCTCACGTTCGAAGAGGTCGCCGACGAGGCTGACCGCCTGGACGACGAACTCGACACCGAGCAGTCGCGGGAGCTCGCAGATCTCACAGAACGGTCAGCTGAATTGAGCTGACCGAGACTCTCGTCGCCCGCAGTAACCCTGGAGGGGCGGGCGGCGAGGGTCCCGCTCTCAGAGCAGGTCGGAGGCGTGCTCGACCACTCGCGGAGCCCCGGCGCTCTCGAGGCGAGTCCGCAGCGAGGGCCGAGCGTGACCGCCGCCGACGAAGCCGACGACGTCCATCCCGGCGGAGATCGCGGCAGTCACCCCATGGGGGCTGTCTTCGATGACGAGGCACCGCTCGGGCGCCACATCGAGTCGCTCGGCGGCCAACAGGAAGAGGTCGGGTGAGGGCTTGCCTCGCTCCACCATCTGCGCCGAGAAGATGTGTTCCGTGGCGAAGTGTTGCGCAAGGCCGGTGATGTCGAGCGAGAGAAGGATGCGATCGATGTTGCTGCTCGACGCGACGCAGCGGGGAAGGGTGAGCTCCTCCAGCAACTCGGCGATGCCGGGAACAGCCTGGAGTCGATCCGGAAAAGCGGCCAACGCGTCGGTCTGAATCTGCTGGTTGAGTGCTTCCGGGACCGGCTTGTCGAACTCGCGCTCGAGCATCGCCATCATGTCGGGGTAGCTCAGGCCCACGCAACGTTCGGCGACATCGTCGACCGTCATGGGGAAGCCCGCGTCGGTGAGCAACACGGCTTCGATTTCGATGACGAGGGCTTCGCTGTCGACGAGAACGCCGTCGCAGTCGAAGATCACGAGTTCGGGAGAGGTGGGCATCGGCGACACCGTACGGCCGAAGAAGCGTCGCCAATGCGCGACTACGTTTCGGAGATGCCTGAAGAGCTCTCGCCAGAAGCCGAAGAACGTCGTCGGGAGGTCCGGATCAACCTCGTGATGTCAGACCCCGAGCTGACCGATGCGATCGTCGGCGGGGGCGCCTTTGGCGGTGCCTACTCGCCCCTGGTCGCGCAGAACATGTTCGACGGGAACCACCAGGCGGCGATCGAGGACGCCAAGCGGCTCGTCGAAATTGTCGAAGTTTGTCCCCGTTCTTGGCTGGTTCGGCTGCCGATCGTGAACTGTGTCGTTTTCGAAACCGACGAAGGACTCGTGGTGGTCGACACAGGTATGGCTCCGGGCGGGCCCGCCATTCTCCAGGCCATCCGAACCGTGACGGCGGCCCCGATTCACACCATCATCTACACGCATGCTCATGTCGATCACTGCATGGGAACGTGGGCCCTGATCGAGGACTCGCCGGAAATCATCGCTCATGCCAACGCGCCGAAGCGGTTCGAGCGCTACGTGAAGCTGCGCGGTTCGGTCTCGCGCTACATGTCCCAACCGCTTGAGTCGTTTCCGTCGGACGACGGTGGATGGGTGCCGCCCACCCGCACCTTCCACGGCTCCATCTCGATCACCGTGGGCGGCGAGCAGTTCGACATCGTGCACCGTCGCGGTGAAACCGACGATCAGCTCTACGTCTCCGTTCCTGGGCGCAAGGCCGTCGCCAGTGCCGACTACTACCAGGGCTTTCTCCCCAATGCCGGCAATGGCAAACGTGTGCAGCGCTACGTCGAGGAGTGGGCGGTCGCGTTGCGCGAGATGGTTGCTCTCCAGCCGGACCATCTTCTCCCCGCTCATGGTGTCGAGACTTCAAACGACAGCGGCGCGATCGCCGAGGTGCTGAGCGTTCACGCTGACGCCCTCGAGCACATCGTCGCCCACACCCTCGAGGGATTGAATGCTCGGGAGCGCCAAGACGTCATTGCCGATTCGGTGGCGTTGCCCGCCGAGATCGCCGGTCACGCCACGCTCAACGAGCAGTACGTCTCGCCGGCCGACATCTCTCGGATGGTGATGAAGCAGTACTGCGGCTGGTGGGACGACATTCCGTCGCACTGGGCGCCCGCCCGTTTCGATCAGCAGTCGGCCGCCATCGTGCAGCTGGCCGGCGGGGTCGAGGCGCTTGTTCGCCAGGCCCGCGACTTGGTGCCGAGCGATCCGGTTATGGCTTGTCACATGGTGGACTGGGCGTGGTTCGCGGATCCCGGCAACGCACAGACCGGTGAGGCGGTCATCGAGATCTACATCCGCCGCATCGCCGACATGAAGGCCAACACTCAAGAGGCGCTGATGTACCTCGATCACATGACCGACGTGCAGATCGCGATCGACTGAATCTCAGCTCAGCGAATCGCCGTCGATCGATTCGCGGATGAGATCGGCGTGTCCGCAGTGTCGCGCGTACTCCTCGATCATGTGCACGACAATCCAGCGCAGACTCCACTGTTCGCCTGAGCGGTCGGTGCCCACCGAGAGTTGATCAAGTGATGACGCGTTGCTCACTCGCACTCGTGAATCGGCGATGGATCGCTCGAACTCGGCGAACAATTCTTCAGACGACCAGGTCTGGGCCAGAGTCATCTCCGCATCGCGGTCCTCGTCCCAGTCGAGCGACGCCCACGGCTCGGGCATCGCCTCGCCGTCGAACCGCTCGAGGAACCATGTTCGCTCGACCATGGCCATATGGCCGAGTAGGCGCGCCAGCGTGAGGGTGGACGGAGGAAGCGCCACCTGCAGCTCTTCATCGGTCAACTCGAGGGCTCGGTCGACGAGGGCCGCCCGGTAGAAATCGAGAAACGCCAAGAGCATCGTGGGCTCGTCGGCCTGGAGGGGAATGGACGGGGGAGCGGGCCGGGACATCTGCGCACGCTAGAACCGTTTACTCCCCGTTGTTGAGCACTTCTCGTTCGTAGCGGACGACCGCGGCGATCTGTTCGTCGGACAGCGTGCCGCCGAACGCCGGCATGGTGGTGCGTCCGTCGCGAACGATCGCTTCGTGCTCAGCCTCGTCGGGCAGTCGTTCCGTGACGCCGACGAACGACGGGCCCACGCCGCCCTCACCTGTCGCACCATGGCAGGAGGCGCAGCGTGTTCCGAAGATCCGCTCACCGTCGTCGAGGGCAGACGCTTCGAGCTCGACCGCTCCGGCCGACAGGCGCTCTTCCCGTGCATCGGCGCTGGTGTGGAACCCGATGATCGAGAGTCCGATCACCACCACGAGCCAGAGAAAGACGACGGCGCCCGTTCCGAAGTACGCGACGGCCTGGCCCATCGTGGGCTCGGCGTCCTGGGATTGGTCTGACATGTAGGGAGTGCCTCCGTGGTGACTAGAGGGACCGTACGAATGGAGGTACCGGGAGCGGTAGGGACCTAAGGCCCTGTCCGGGGATCCCGTGCGCTCCTTACGTTGCGCCCAGGTCATCGACCCGAGCCCGAAAGGCGCAACAAAAGTGTCACTCAGAAGAAGAGATTTTCTCATGGCCGGCGGAGCTGCCGGCGCCCTCCTTGGCGCGGGCGTTGTCGTGCCGGTGGGCATGGTTTTGCTCGATGATGACGAGTCGACCTCGGCGACAGGGGCGACCAACGCGGTTCTCGCGTCCTACGAGCGAGTGCGGGTCGCCAGCCTCGGCAGCCTCATCGTGGGGGAGCCGGAGTTCTTCGACTACCCGTGGGAGGCGGCGTCGAACCTGATCGTTCGCATGAACGCGGCGGTGCCGGGCGGTGCCGGCCCCGACCGTGATGTCGTGGCCTACTCCAACCAGTGCACCCACATGGGCTGTCCGATCACGGAGTACCACGAGGACACGCACGTCCTCGGGCCCTGCCCTTGTCACTTCTCCTCGTTCGACCTGAGTCGAGACGGTGTCGTCGGGTTCGGCCAGGCCACGCAGAACCTGCCCCGAATCCTCCTCGAAGTCGATGGCGACGATGTCTACGCCACCGGGGTTTTCCGCCTCATCTACGGCCACGGCGACAATCTTGCCGGCGAGCAGTTGGTGGAGGTGCGCTGATGACCACCAAGGACTCCCGCATCCCGCTTCCGCCCGCCGACGCAACGGTGCACACCACCGCTTGCGAATACTGCCCTGTCGCCTGCGGCTACAAGGTCTACACGTGGCCTCTCGCCGAAGAAGGCGGCACCGCGGCGGCCGACAACGCGATCGGGGTCGACTTCCCGGCGGGCCCCCTCTCCGGCCAGTGGATCTCCGAGACAATGCACAACGTGGTGCGGGTCGACGGTGACCTCCACAACGTGGTCGTCATGCCCGACGGCGACACCGAGGTCGTCAACCCCGGCGGCACGCACTCTGTGCGCGGCGGTCAGCTCGCGCAGAAGTGCTACACCGAGGACGGTCTCACTTCCGACCGCCTGAAGCACCCGATGCTCCGTGTCAACGGTGACCTCGTGCCGATTCCCTGGGAAGAGGCGATCAAGCTCGTTGCCGAACTCTCGACGCACACCATCGAGAACTACGGCGAGCTCGCCTGGGGAATGAAGATCTACTCGTACCAGTACTACGAGAACGTCTTCGCCGGCTCGAAGCTGGCGCTCGGCTCCATCGGCACGCCGAACTACTCGCCGCACCACGCGCCCGCGGAGGGCGACGACGTGCCCGGTCTGTCCGACTGCGGCATCGATGCGTTCGGTGCTTCGTACGCCGACGACGCCGAAGCCGATGTCCTGTTCATCTCCGGCTCTGATCCATACGAGACGAAGAGCGTGCGCTTCACCTCCTGGCAACAGCCGGGCGGCGCCACGATCATCTATGTCGATCCCCGCACAACGTTCACCGCGAACTACGCGAAGAACAACGGTGGCTTGCACCTTCAGATCAAGCCCGGCACGGACATTCCGCTCTACCTCGCGATCGCCCGAGTGATCGTGGAGAACGGCTGGTGGGACGAGGACTTCGTCAACGACCATGTCGCGACCCGAGCGGAACTCGATGCGGAAGGCAAGTGGCGACGGGTCCAGTTCGGCCAGAGCTTCGAGGAGTTCCGCGACTGGATCACGTCCACTGACGACTTCTCCCTCGAAGGAGCGGAGGGCATCACGGGAGTTCCCGCGGCAGACATTCAGCGTTCGGCCGAGCTGCTCACCGGCGGCGGTGGCGAACGCCCGAAGGCGTCGATCCTCTTCGAGAAGGGCGTCTACTGGTCGCACAACTACGAGAACACGGCCGCGATCGGCAGTCTCGGAGTCTTGATCGGTGCCACCGGCCGCCCGGGCCGCAACACCGCTCGTATGGGTGGTCACCAGCGTGGTGGCCAGAAGGGCGGCAGTTACCCGATCGAGAAGTCGCCGCACGAGTACATCGATCGCAACGGCGACGCCCACAAGCTCGAGATGGACACCGAACGGTGGCTCGTCGAGGGCAACACCCGCTTCCGGTGGGTGGTCGGCACCAACTGGATCGGCGCGATGGGTGCGTCAAACGCCCTGCGCAACGCGGTCGTCGATCTCACGACCAGGGGGCCGGCGGTCACCTCGGCTCGCTTCGACACGGCGCTCGCGCAACTGCGAGCTCGAATCGACGCCGGCGGCATGGTTCTCGTGCATCAGGAGATCTACGAGAACGATTCCACCCCCTACGCCGACATCGTTCTGCCGGCCGCGACATGGGGCGAGGAGAACTTCGCCCGCAACAACGCCGAGCGACGTTTGCGGATCTACGAGAAGTTCATGGATCCTCCGGGCGAGGCCCGACCCGACTGGCAGATCTTTGCCGACGTCGCCAAGGAGATGGGGTTCGAGGGGTTCGACTGGGCCGACACGAACGAGATCTTCGAGGAGGCGGCGCCGAAGTCGTCTGGCGGTCGACGCAACTTCGCGGCGCTCGTCGAGAAGGCCCAGGCCGACGGTGTGCGAGGCCACGACCTCCTGCGCACCTACGGCACGACCGGGCTGCAGACGCCGCTCTCGTTGGAAGGTGGTGAGCTGATCGAGACCCCTCAGCTCCATGCCGACCTCCAGTTCAAGAGCGACAGCGGGAAGGCCAACTTCGTCTTCGCCGATTGGGACGCCGTGCAGGAACGAAATGCGATCCTCGGCCCTGACGAGTCGAAGGGTGAGGTCTGGGTGCTCAACGGTCGGATCAACGCCGCCTGGAACAACTTCTTCGATCACGCCCGCCGACAGAACACGGTGGAGCGCTGGCCGGCGAACTTCCTCGAGATCCATCCCGCCGACGCCGCCGAGCGCGGCATCGTCAACGGCGATCTCCTCTCGATCGAGAGCGACGACGTGCGGGACCAGCTCGGTCGGTCGACGTCCGGTGGATTCACGGCCGTTGCCTACGTGTCCGACATCGTGCCTCCGGGTGTGACGTTCACGTACTTCCTGTTCCCGGGTTCACCCGCGAACAGCGTGGTCTCCGCTGATACGTCGTTGCAGCCGCTGAGCCTGCGCTACAACTTCAAGTTCGGCAAGGGAACGATCACGAATCTCGGGCCGAGCGGGTTGGCCGACACGATGTCGTTCGCTCCCCGAAACCTCGCTCCGGGCGGCTGATCCTCGGGTCCCCATGCTCGGTCCTTGCACCTCACGCGACGTGAGGCCGTACGGTCGTGAGCATGGGGACGAGGGGTTCTGAGGGAGAAGCATCCGGCCGCACACCGTTGCGCGAACGTCAGGAATGGTTGTTCGCCCGCGAGCTCTTCCGGGCATCGCCCGGTTACGCGACCGCATGGTGGGTGCTGATCTTCCTGCGGGGCCTGCTTCCCGCGGTCGTGTCGCTCGCCTTCGGGTGGCTGGTCAGCGCGGTCACCCGCGACGTCTCGCTCACCGGTCCGCTCGCGCTCGTGGGCTCGATGTTCACGCTCATGCTGGTGGTGCAGCCGCTGCATCAGGTTGTGAGCGCCAACCTCGGCAGCCGGGCGGCGACGCATCTCAACGACCGCCTGATGAAGCTCTGCGTCGAACCGGAAGGCATCGCTCATCTCGAGAACTCGGCGCTGGTGAACGACCTCTCGATGGCCCGCGACTTCGACCTCGGCATCATGGGTCCGCCTCTCCACGTGTCGATGGACTTCATCGCGACCGGACTCGTCGATCTCTTCGTCGGGCTCTCCGCTGCTCTTCTCCTGTTCGGCTTCCGTTGGTGGGTACCCCCGCTCGTGATCGTGGCCTGGATGTCGACGCATTGGCTGCTTCGTGAGAGCGGCGTGTGGAAGGACCGCAACACCGATGAGGTCCGCAACGCCCAGCGACACGCCGACTACTCGTACCGCCTGGCCGTCGACGCGGCTCCCGCCAAAGAGGTCCGCTACTTCGGCGTGGCCGGCTGGGTGATCGACCGGTTCATCACCACTCGGAGCCGTCTCTACGAGCTCCAGTACGAGGCGACACGGCTGCGCGAGAAGTCGGTTCTCTCCGCCTTGTTGATCGTGCTGGTCGTCAACCTGTTCGTCTTCTGGCTGATCGCGGACGACGCGGCCAACGGTGCATTGAGCTCTGCTCGGGTCGTCGTATTCATCCAAGCGGCGATCGGCGTGTCGTCGATCGCGTTCGGTGGACTCAACTGGGCGCTCGACGGCTCGGCCGCTCCGGTAGCCGCACTGCATCGTCTGGAGGCTGCGCTCGGCCAGTCGGCGCAGGTCCGCAACGACGGTTCGGTCGCCCCACCCGAACGTGCGCCCGAGCTCACGTTCCGCGACGTGCAGTTCGGCTACCCGCACGACGATCGCCTGGTGCTCGACGGCCTCGATCTCACCGTTCCGGCCGGTGGATCACTGGCCATCGTCGGTCAGAACGGCGCCGGCAAGACCACATTGGCCAAACTCCTGTGTCGGCTCTACGACCCCGTCAGCGGCCGAATCGAGGTCGACGGTGTCTCGCTGGCCGACGTCGATCTCGACCTGTGGCGCAACCGGCTGACCGCAGTCTTCCAGGACTACGTGCGCTTCGAGCTGCCGTTGCGGACCAATGTCGCGCCGCTCGGCGCGCCCGATGAGGTCATCAAGGAAGCACTCCGAGCGGCGGGAGCCGATCAGCTCGCGGGAGGCGACCTCGACACCATCCTGTCGAAGGCGTACCCAGGGGGCACCGACTTGTCGGGCGGTCAATGGCAACGCATTGCGCTGGCCCGCACCCTTTGCGCGGTGAGCCAGGGCGCCAACGTCGTCCTACTCGACGAGCCGACCGCCCAGCTCGATGTCCGCGGCGAGATGGAGATCTTCGAGCGAGTTCTCGAGGCAACCCGACACTGCACCACGATTCTCGTCTCCCACCGCTTCTCCACGGTTCGCCTCGCCGATCGAATCGCCGTGATCGAAGAGGGGCGCATCATCGAGCTCGGATCCCATGAAGAACTGATGGAGCTCGACGGTCGCTACCACACCATGTTCGAACTGCAGGCGGCCCGCTTCGCCGAGGGCGTACCCGAACTCGATGACGAGGGAGAGGAGGTCCTCCATGAAACGCTCTGACCGCGTCCCGGACCTCGAGAAGTTGCCCGGCGGTTTCAAGTCGCTGTGGCGGACGTTCTCTCTCGGCTACCGAGCCGAGCCCCGCCTGCTGACGATCTCGTTGGGCCTGGCGTTGTTCATGATGTTGCCCGACGCGCTGTTGGCGCTCTGGCTCAAGTTCCTCATCGACGGCGTGGTCGACGGCAACCGCACGGTCATCTTGTGGGCCGCTCTGGGGCTGGCGCTGTCGACGACGGGCACGTGGTATCTCGGCGTTGTCTCACAAAGGGTGCAGCGGCGCTTCCGCGACAAAGTGGCCATCGCCCTCGAGTCGCACGTGGCCCGGCTCCAGGCCTCGGTGCCGACGATCGAGCACCACGAGCGGCCGGAGTATCTCGACCGCCTGGCCATGCTGCGGGATCAGGTCTTCACCCTCGACCACCTGTTCATGTCGCTGTTCTCGACGCTCGGATGGCTCTTCCGGCTCCTGATCATCGCCGCGCTTCTGGCCTCGATCCATCCGGTGCTCGTGTTGTTGCTCGTGTGCTCGCTACCGGCGTTCTATGCCTCGACCTGGCGTCCTACTGTCGAGCGCAGGGTCGAAGAGTCGGTCATCTCGAACACGCGACTTGCTCGCCATCTCTTCGACCTCGGCACCACGGCTCCCCCCGGTAAAGAAGTCCGCGTGACCAACAGTGGCGAGTGGTTGACGAAGGAGCGAGCTGAGACATGGGAGCAGTGGTACGGCCCGGTCGCTCGAGTCCGCTGGGGCACCGCTCTCTGGCAATGCGCGGTGTGGGCGGTCTTCGGCGCGGGCTACGTCGGCGCGATCGTCTACGTGTCGTCAGTGCTCGAACGGGGCGTGGGCGACGTCGTGCTCGTGGTCGCGGCAGGCACGCAACTGGCTCGCTATGTCGGCGGCACGGCCGGCGAGATGGGGTTCCTGCGCGGCTTCTGGCTCGACGCTTCGCGTCGACTCACATGGTTGGAGGACTATGCCGAGTCTGTGGATCGCGACGCGACCGCAAGTACGCCCGACCGGCTCGACGAGGGCATCAGCTTCGAGGGTGTGTCGTTCACGTATCCCGGCACCGACAAGGTGGTGCTCGACGACATCAACCTCGCCCTACCGGCCGGCTCTGTGGTGGCGGTTGTCGGCGAGAACGGGGCCGGAAAGTCGACACTCGTCAAGCTGCTCTCCCGGATGTACTCCCCGACCACCGGCCGCATCACGGCCGACGGTGTCGACATCGCCGACATGCCCACAGGGGAGTGGCGCGACCGCCTCGCGGGTGCCTTCCAGGACTTCTTCCGATTCGAGTTCCAGGCGCAACGAAGCGTTGGTCTCGGAGAGATCGAGCGGCTCGATTCCCGGCCCGCAGCCGATGTCGCGATCGATCGTGCCGGCGCCGACGACGTGGTCGAGCGGCTCGAGCATGGCCTCGACACCCAGCTCGGCCCGTCATGGGACGAGGGCGTCGAGGTGAGCTTCGGTCAGTGGCAGAAGCTGGCGCTCGCCCGCGGGTTCATGCGGGACGAGCCGCTCGTGTTGATCCTCGATGAGCCAACGGCGGCACTCGACGCGGAAACGGAGCATGCGCTCTTCGAGCAGTTCGCTCGCGCCGCAAAGGAGGAGTCGGCGGCCGGTCGGCTCACGGTCCTGGTGTCCCATCGATTCTCTACGGTGCGAATGGCCGACCAAATCGTCGTCATGGATGGTGCCCGAGTCGTGGAGTTCGGCGGCCACGAGGAACTCGTGGCGAAGGGCGGCCAGTACGCCGAGCTGTTCGCCATCCAAGCAGGGGCGTACCAGTAGGGGCGGGCCAGGTGCGCTTGACGGTCTTTCGATCTGGCGGTAGGTCTTGACCCGGCCGACAGCAGCGATGATGCGCTCACCTTCGGCCCGAGTCCCGGCAGGAACCGATGCGCCGACGGGGACGAACGGCATCGGTTGTGTGTCACCGATCAAGACCCGTGGACGTCGACGTTCTCGTTGGCGACCCGTCGTAGGGAGAACTCATGACCGTTGCCCAGCGTCGTCGAGGCAAGAACTGCCTCCCCCCGATCGTGATCGACCATGTGGTCGACGATCCTGAATCTGTGAGAGCGCTCGCCCGATCGAGCGGTCCCCACCTGTTTCCGGATCGGCCGGGCGGCTTCGTCTGGCCGACATGGCATTCGCAGTGGGCCACTGATGGCTCCGTGCATCTCGAGCCGGCCCGTCCGCTCTTCGAGTCGAGCGTCTTTCTCGCCGCGGCGACCGAAATGGCGGGCACCGACAACGTGACCCCACGCGGAATCTACGTGAACCTCGGGACGCCGTTCGTCGCGCAGCCCGTCTCGCACACCGACATGCCGGAGTTTCGCGGCGTCGACGTATCGGTCGCTCCCCAGTGGTTTCTCCAATCCATGGGGGCATCGGGCTTGTTCGAAGACGCACGGGTCGAAGTGGTCACCGCCGTCTCATGGTTTTTCGATGGCGAGCACGGCGGGTTCCGCTACTGGCCTGGCGGTCGCGGCGAGCCGAGCGTGCACCACGGGTCGACCTGGAACACCGCGGTCATGGGCGACAACAACTTCATGCACCACAAGGTGGAGAAGATCGGCCCGGACGATGTTCGCCCCTCGCCGGCTATGACGAACGACGCCACGCTCGACTTCGACGGCGACTCATGGGTTGTCGAACAGAACGGCGAAGTTCTCGATCGCTACGCCGACGACCTGGTCCGACTGTCGTTGTCGTGGACCGGTTGGGTCGATGACGGCTCGACGGGGACGATCACGATCGACGACGTCTTCGAGACGATGTCGACCGCAATCGGCCCCGAGTTCGAAGCCGGTTCCGTCGATGAGTTGTTCTCAGAGCCGACTCGGCTCCAACTTCACAAACGGTGGCCGGGCTACCTGCCTGACTGAGTGGTCCGTGACGAGATGGAGCGGTGGTGGCGTCGGCGCAGCCTCTGGCAGCGACACCGCGGCGGCAGACCAGAACGGGATGCGTGACGGAGTGTCGGTGAATACGGGTGGGTGGGAGATCACCTCGACGATTGTCGAGGCGATGACGGCAAGGTCCTGCCGCCAAGAGCGTGATTCAGGCATGTCATTTCGATCTGTGGATCCCGACGCGAACGTCGGAGGGAGAGCAGCGGACAGGCGACGGGGCTGAAGTGCCTCGGCGTCGCCGGGTGTCAACGTCGGGTTCGGCGCCCGTGCGGATCTCTGAACAACATGATTCGAACGGTACGACAAACCGCCCTGTCTGTCGTTCGAATTACGCGGACCGTGCGACGGGAGTCAGCTCGTGATCCGAACGTGTTCGATCGCGCAGGATCAGGAACGGCTTCTCGGCTGCGAAGTGCAACGCGAACGCCGCAGTGAGCGACAAGGCGAGGTAGGTAGGAGCGAACAGCACGAACCGCACACCCGGACTCGCCGTGTCGGCGCCAAACAGACCATCGGTGATGCGCAGCGCCAACGGCACGAACATGATGTGCATCAGATACCAGCTGTACGACAACTTCGAGACCACGAACATCCACCCGTGGCGAAAGACTCCGCTCGGCCCGCCGCCGAGAGCAAGCGACAAGAGCATCGCCCCGGCGGTCCAGCCGAGAGCGGCTTGCAGCACAAGCTTGTCGAAGAGGCTGATGGAGTCCATGAGGGGCTGACCGGCTGCGAGCCACAGGTACGGGATCGCACCGGCCCAGAACAGTCCGTTGACGGTCCGAGGCCTGCTCGTCCATGCGAGTTGGTCGCGATCTCGGTAGATGAAAGCCGCGAGGACGCCGACGGCGAGCCCGTCGAACGTCATGTGGAACGGGCTGCGATAGACGGGGAAGAAGTCGGCGTAGTCGTCGATGCCGGAAGTAGTGAGCGTCGTGATGACCCGGAACACGGTGGGGAGCAGAGCCACCGCCCCCAGCGCGATGTACCGCCCGCGCATCGAGTCGAGCCTCAAGATTCCCATGAGGAGGAAGGGGGCAAGCGCGTAGAACTTTTCTTCGACGCCGAGGGACCAGAACACCGAGAGGATGTTCGAAGGCAGGTAGTCCTGAAGGAACAACAGGTGGTAGCCGACTCGAGCGCCGAGCCGGTCGCCCGACACCGACCAGTACGGAATCAGGCCGCTCAGCGCGATCGCGATGGCGACGAAATAGGCAGGCACGATCCGCATGGCTCGGCGATACACGTAGTCGCCGACGTCCGGTCGGCCGAAGCCCTTGCCGTACCGCTTGAGGACCTGGTGAGTGATGAGGAATCCGGAAAGCACGAAGAAGAGATCAACGCCGATCCAGCCGTTCGTCATCGGAATGCCCAGATCCCAGCCGAAGACCGGGAACAATCCGTCGGACTCTGACCAGAACGGATTCACGCCATGACGAACCACGACCAGCAGCACCGCGATGGCGCGCAGACCATCGAGTTCGGGAATCGCGGTTGGCGACCGCGGCATACGAAACCAATCAGTCACGAGCCGATGCCAAGAGTCGTCTGTAGTGGCTTCTTGCGAACCTTCCAGATCCGACTATCGACGATGTAGTGATGGAAATTGATCGTCTGGTAGATGACGATTGGAGCGACCACGAGCGCGAGCGTGAGCTGGAGGGTCAGATAGATGACCGTCGACGCCGCGATCGATAGAGCGAAGTAGCCGACGACGCGATGGCTGGCGCTCATTCTCTGCACCAGCGTCGGCGCGACCGCGGTCTCGTTCAATTGCGCGGCCTGGCGGTTGTTGAAATACCAGACGAATGCGACGTACTGGGCGTTGTGCCACACATTGAGCACTAACCAACCGTGGTCGATATCGCTGATCGCGAGGTAGCCGACCCCGAAGATGGCGAAGTGAGTGACGAGAAAGAGCGTGTGCATCATGGGCAGTCGGCCGTTGCGCCACGCCGCGATTCGAATGACGCCGACCGCCAGCATGGCCAGGATCGCGGCGGCGCCGACCGAGGTGACCAGCCAACTCGGCACGACGATCGTCTCGACGTCGAGACGTAGGAATTCGTCCGGGTCCTGCTGCGAGCGGTGCAGGATCCCCCACAACGGGAGGAGGTAGAACGCGGCCGCAAAGAGCCGTGGATCTTCCGGTAGCGGTTCCGACATTTTCCGTTCGTAGACCCTCGCAATACCCCAGCTCTGGCGGGTGTAGTGGAACCATTGCCAGTACAGGTAGATCGTCGTGAGGGCCCAGAAGCCGACGCCGAATCCGATCGCCAGCACGCCGACGAGCACGGCGGCCGGGAGCGTGGTGAGCAGTCGACGATGCTCGCGAACGCTGCTCTCGTCAGCGCAGAGACGAGTGAACGTGGAGATGACGTGGTGAAAGCCGAGCAGCCAAATGTCGAGGGTGAGGATGGGAATGAAGAGGCTGGGTTGTGCCACCACGGCGGCGCCAGACGCCAAAGCCAGGGCAGTGGGCGCGGCCACAAACGAGAGGTCGAAACGCTTGCTCCGGAGCCAGGCCGGTGCAGCTTCCGAAATTTCACTGGTCACCCTGTGAACGCTACGAAGCAGGTGAATCGGCCCGAATCGTCAAAATTGGGGAGACCCCTGCTCGGAGACGGCCGGATCAATCCTCGATGAGCTCGAGACCCATCGGATTCGGGAAGGGGATCACGCCGCCCCGCGCGACGACTCGCGCCGGGCGGGTCAGCTCGCCGTGGAGATGGGCGATCTGTCGATGGTCGAGCGCAGCATCAAACGGAATCTGCGCTCGGCGGTCGGTCTCCTGCTCGATCCGGTGGCGAACGCCATGCCCCTCTTGGGTGAGCTCGCCGGCGAGCACGAGGCCGCGGGCGGCCAAGCGGGCGTCGGCCGCGGCCCACTCGTGGTCGGTCCAGCCGCGACTGTCCTTCAAGATCTCGTGGGGAGTCCCGTGTTCGGCGGCGTGAAGGTGGTGCGCCTCACATCCGTCGACTCCGGATTCGCGGAGAAGCGTGACGTGGGCATCGCCCCGATGCTCCCGCAGCGTCGTGGTCAGCTGCCACAGATCTTCGACCGGATCGTCGGGCCGCGGGAGCGTCGCGTTCGCCGCGCTGAGCGGCCCGGTCGGTTCCGCCGAGAGGACGACGGCGTCCAGGGATGGGTTGACCTTCCCGGCCAATTCGTCGACCTCCGGGAGGACCCGGCGCAACGCGGCGGCCGCGGCCCGAGACCGTGTGGCGACCAGTGCCTCCGGCGACGCGTGATCCCATGCATCAGGGATTGCCCGAGCCACCATCGCCGGCGCGAAGTTGAAGACGGCTCGTTCGACCGTGGCCGCATCGACCGGCCCCATGGGCGCGGCCCGGAATCCGAAGTAGCCCATCCAGAAGCCCTTGAGGCCGGCCGCCCTTGCCGCGTCGCGTGACTCTTCGGCGAAGTAGGTGAGCGCGTGCAGCGTCTCCAGCCGCTGCCAGATCGCCCTCGCGTCGGTCACCCGGGACTCTCCGGAGGAACCCAAGGACCGTCGACCGCGTAGTGCATCACACAGAATTCGTTGTGCTCCACGTCTCGCATGACGGTGAACCGATCAGAGGTCGAGACGTCTGGTGCGGCGCTCCCTCCGAGCTCCTCGACTCGCCGCCGGGTCTCGCCCGGATCATGCGTCGCCACATCGAGGTGCCATCGGTTCTTCGTCGACTTCGCGTCACTCACGCGGACGAAGTCGAACGTGACCCCTGGGGCTCTGAGCGCGACGACGTCGTACTCGGGAAAGTTCACGACTTCCCCGCCCAGCAAGCCCTGCCAGAACGCCGCCACCGACGACGGGTCAGCGCAGTCGACGACCAACGCTGCGACGACGGCCGGGCATTCGGTTGACTCTCTCTCGGCGGAGGGTGGTGTCATCGGCTCCGGATGTCCTCGGGTCGGCGGATCAGCCCTCAGTCTTGTCGTCGGCGACGACAATCACCGTCTTTCCCGACGACTCGCCGTTCTCGAGGTGATGGATGGCATCAGCGGCGTCTTCCAGCGCGAACCGGCGGCCGACCACGGGCTTCACATCGCCGCTGGCCAAGAGGGTGGCGAGCCGCTCGATGTAGTCGTAGTGCTCGGTGCTCACGAAGAAGGCGAGACGCTGGCGGAGGAAGGGGGAGAGAATCGCAGCGGCGAGCTGGCGACCGATTCCGCCGGTGAGCTTGTTGCCGCCTTCCCCGCCGACGATCACGAGGGTGCCCTTCGGGGCCAGCGCTCGACGGAGCCGGCGAAGGCTGTTCCGCCCCGCGATGTCGATGATGGCGTCGTAGGTGACACCGTCTTCGACGAAGTCTTCGGTCTTGTAGTCGATTGTTCGTTCGGCGCCGATCGAGCGCATCATCGGCGCGCCGGCGGATCCGCCGACCCCGGTCACGTGGGCGCCGAGTGCTCGGGCGATTTGCACGGCGAACGTGCCGACGCCGCCTGAGGCACCGATCACGAGCACCCTCTGTCCTTCTTGCACCTTGGCGATGTCGACCACTGCCTGCAGCGCGGTGATGCCCGAGACGGCAGAGACCGCGGCCTCGTCGGCCGTCAGGTTCGACGGCATCGCAACGAGCTTGGTCTCCTTGGCCGCCGCGTAGTCGGCGAATGAGCCGTTGGCGATGCCGAAGACCCGGTCGCCGACGGCGAACCGAGTGACGTCGGCGCCGACGGCGAGGACCCGACCGGCAACGTCCATGCCGAGGACCGGCTGCTTCGGGGCTCGGAAGCCGTAGCCGAGGATGCGAATCAGGTAGGGAGTGCCGGTCATCAAGTGCCAGACGCCGGCGTCGACTCCGGCGGCGTCGACGGCGAGGAGTACTTCATCGGTGGCGATCGAGGGAGTCGGGCGGGATCCGACGGTGAGGTCATCGGCGGTGCCGTAGCGCGCCATCGTTGCGGCCCGGCCGGTGTCGGCGATGTCGGAGTGGTCGGTATGTGAGTTGGTCATGGTCATCAGGGGTCTTCGTTCTCGGTTCGTGGGGTAGAGTCGTCGTACTTAGTACGGTGAGTTGCCATCACCCTACCGTACTAAGTACGATTTGCAAGTGGCCGCGCCGAAAGAACCTCTGAACTCCGATCGGATTCTGGCCGCAGCGGTCGCTCTCGCCGACGAGGTCGGCGTCGAAGCAATGACGATTCGACGGCTCGCGACTGCGCTCGACACCAAGCCGATGTCGATCTATCACCACGTGCCCAACAAGGACGCGATTCTCGACGGGATGGTCGACAGGGTGTTCCGAGAGATCGAGCTTCCGCCCGCCGACGAAGAGTGGCGGAGCGCGATCCGGGTCCGCTGTGTGTCCGCCCGAGAGGTGCTGCGCAAGCACCCCTGGGCCACGCCCATGATGGAATCACGTCTGAACCCCGGGATGGAGACCCTCCGTCATCACGACGCGGTCCTCGGGTGTTTTCGGAGTGCGGGCTTCAGCGTGGAGATGACCGCCCATGCGTATTCGCTGATCGACAGCTACGTCTACGGGTTTGCCTTGTCGGAGGCCAACATCCCGTTCGACACCGAAGGCGACATCGCCGACGTTGCCGATGCGATCCTCGAACCACTTCCTGTCGATCTCTTTCCGCATCTCGTCGAGTTGACGACGGAGCACGTGCTCAAGCCGGGCTACAGCTATCTCGCCGAGTTCGAATACGGGCTCGATCTCATTCTCGACGGGCTCGAGCGCAGCCGCTGATCAGGCCGGCGTCCGCCACGACCGGAGCTCGGCGACCGCCGCGTCGATGAGACGTCGAACCTCGTCGTCGGTGGCCGCGTGGCGGCTCACGAGGTTGATCCCGAGCACCGACGTGGCGAGCACCTGGCGCCGTTGATCGATTGTGCTCGCGTCGAGCCCCGCCGGCACGGCTCGGGTGAGGGCGGCATCGAGGCCCGTTTCGAGGAGTGAGAGATACCGAACGGCGGCCGCCGGGTCGCTGCCGGCCGCCATGTCGTTCACGATCAGACAACCGTCGGGGGCGTCGTCGCTCGTGAGGCCGCGTTGGAGTTGCCGAAAGAACTGCTCGATGTCGGCGAGGCCGTCGTCGGAGCCGTGGAGCAGCGGACCGAGGAGTTCGTCTTCGGCCCGGCTGAGGTAGAGGTTGGTCGCCTCGTTGTAGAGGCCGCGCTTGCCGCCGAAGCTGTTGTAGAGGCTGGACCGGTCCACTCCGGTGGCCTTCTCGAGATCGTTGAGTGTGGTGGCCTCGAATCCGTTGGCCCAGAAGGCGGCCATGGCACCGTCGATGACCGCGGCGCGGTCGAACTCCGGGGGTCGGCCACGTCTATTCGATGGAGGGCTTGCCTTTTGGACCATGCGGTGTAGATTAACCAATGTACTTCTACATCGTCTAGTGCAAATTAAAGGAATGGTCACCATGCCCTCCATCCAACTCAGCCGAGAGACCAACAAGAGTGCAGAAGCCCTCTGGAAAGTTCTCGCCGACTTCCCCAACATCGCCGACTGGAACTCGGGCGTGAAGACAAGCTTCTCCACCTCCACCGAGCCCCTCGGCCTCGGGGCCACGCGCCACTGCGACCTGTCGCCGGCCGGTCAGCTCGAGGAGCGCATCGGGGCGATCGAGGAAGGGAAGCGCATGCTGGTGATCATCGAGCAGACGAAGAAGGCCCCGATGAAGACGGCGAGTGCCGACTTCAGCATCGAGGAGACGCCGACCGGCGCGATCATCGGCGTCAACTACGAATTCGTCCCGAAGGGTGGCGCCGTCGGCCGGGCGGCCGCGCCGGCGATGAAGAAGGCATTCACCCGAGCCTTCACCGGCTTCCTCGAAGAATGGGACGAGGCCTCGTAGCTGGCGCACCTCGGGAACCAACCCGGGCGTCGTATCGTCAGAACGTCAATGAAGACCCTTCTGGCCATCGTCACCACCTGCGTCGCGCTCGTCGCAGGGTCGTGCTCGTCGTCTCCCGACGCAGGCGACGCCGGGAACTCGACGACCAGCACCTCCTCCACGACCAGCACGACGGTCGACGTCGCGCCGACGGACGCCCCCACCTCGACGAGCACGACGACGGTGCCGCCCGTCGGCCCGGCCTGCGTCGACGACACGTGGACCATGGTCGACACCGGTCCGTTCACTTTCATGATCCCTGACGGCGTGGTCGACCAGAACGCTCAGGGGATCGATTCCCTCGTCGGGCGATTCCGGGGCGAGGGAATCGAGATCGCGTTCGACTACGGCTGGTTCTCGCCCGGGCTCGGGGATGTTGAACGCCTCGGCGCGACGATTGTGCCGATCTCCCTCGGTGGCGTCGACGGTGAGTTCGGCACGAGCGGTGCGGCTGGTGACGAGTACGGGACCGACTTCATCACTCACCTCGCGGTGAAGAACATCCCTTCGGCCGACCCGAGCACCCTGTTGTGGTTGGGTGTGAGCTACGACGATGAGGCGTTCACGGAAACGGCCGAGTGCATCGTGAGCACCGTGCGTTTCTCCGGTGTCGTGGAACCAGACGAAGGGATCACTGCGGAGTCAGCCCAGCCGCTCGGTGAACCGCAGGGCGATCTTGCTGCCGGCGAAGTGAAGCTCTGGGTGTCGAACCAGAGCTTCGAGGACGACCCGGTCAGCATCCTGGTGACCGTCGATGGCGTCGACGTGGTCGAGGAGACGCTGTTCGTCGAGGGTCAACACAACTGGATCGCCTTCGACATCCACGGACTGGAACCGGGTGAGCACACGCTGGTCGCGGCGAGCAGCACCGGGGCCGAGCATGTTGCCACCTTCACACTCCCGGAGGATGAGCCGCGTTGGCTCGTGCTCGACTACTGGTACTACCCGGAGGATGTGGAGGGTCGGTTCTTCTCCTTCAATGAGTCTGACCAGGCCGTTGCGTTTGCCTGAGTAGCGCCGGTTGGACGGCTGATACCTTCCGACGATGGCGAAGCTCAGCCCGACGTCCATCTCCGATCGACAGCTCCGGCTCATGAACCCCGTCATGAAGTTGCTCATCCGCCGCGGTGTCGGATCGCTGGCCCGCGAGATGATGGTCATCAACTGGACGGGCCGAAAGTCGGGTCGAGTTCTCTCGACGCCGGTCAGTCGCTTCGACGGCGACGCGGGGTTGGTCTACACCACGACGACATCGGGATTCCGCCACAACTTCGTCGACGGCTGGCCCGCGCAGCTCCAGCTCGGTCGAGACCTGGTGTCGGTGAACGGACTGTTGGTGGCGGATCCCGACGCGGTCGCCAGTCGAATGATCTCCGTGCTCGATGAGTTGGGCCCGAAGCGCGGGGCGCGAAACCTCGGTATCAACATGGCCGACCGCCCCTCGATGGGTGAACTCACGGCGTTCGTGGCCGACACCGGATGGTCGGTGATCGATTTCACCCCTCTCGCACAGGGGACATGATGGACCGGGGAATGAACTGCCGGTGGCCGTGGTTTCTTAGTGAGAACGATCATTCTCACCAAGGAATCCCGTATGTCCGAGCCAGGTTCTGAAGCACGCCCTCCCCTCCCGCCATTCGATGAGTCATCGGCGCGGACCAAGGTTCTCGGCGCCGAGGCGGCGTGGAACACGCGGGATCCCGAACGCGTCGCGCTGGCCTACACGCCAGACTCTGTTTGGCGGAATCGCGACACGTTTCTCCAAGGGCGGGAGGAAATCGTCCGCTTCTTGACGCAGAAGTGGTCGAACGAAACCGAGTACGCCCTGCGCAAAGACCTGTGGGCGTGGTCGGGGAATCGAATCGCCGTCCGCTTCCAGTACGAGAGCCGAGATCTCGATGGCCAGTGGTGGCGTTCGTACGGCAATGAGAACTGGGAGTTCGCGCCGAATGGATTGATGGCGCGCCGTGAAGCGGGTATCAACGACGTCGCCATCACCGAGCAGGAGCGCCGAATCTTCGGTCCTCGGCCAGACGGCGATCTCTCCGGTATTCCCCTCCGATGAGTCGGGCGACGCAGTCAACCGACGAGGCTCTCGACGCGGTATTGCACGCCGCCGACGCGTTGTTCTACGGCAGGGGGGTCACTGCCGTGACGATGGCCGACATTCGCGATCAGTCTGGCGTTTCGTTCCGCCGTCTCTATTCGTTGTTTCCGTGCAAGACGGACCTCGTGACCGGCTGGCTCACCCGTCGCCATCAGACCTGGATGGCAATGTTCGAAGACGGGATTCTCCAGCGATCGGCGCGGGGTGCCGAGCCTGTTGATGCGATCTTCGATTCGCTCGAAGCGTGGCTCGTCGCTACCGATTTTCGCGGCTGCGGGTTCATCAACACGCTGGCCGAGACCGGCGAGGTCACCGATGAACATCGCGCCATCATCAGGGCTCACAAACAGGCGCTCGTCGACTTCCTCGACCGATTCACCGACAACCCGGAGGCTCTTGCCGTCGTGATCGACGGAGCCATCGTGCAAGCGTCGGTGTTCGCCTCCGTCGAACCGGTGAAGGCCGCGCGCCTTGCCGGCGCGCCGCTCACGACGCCTCGCTCAACCTTGGAGAAGTCATGAAGAACTATCTCGATGATCTCTTCACCCCGTCCGTTCTTGCCGTCCAGCATCGGAAAGGCTCTTCCGGCATCCATTCGATCGGGCTTGCTGGGCCTGACGGTCTCGACCGGAACGAGATCGCCCACATCACTGCTCGCGACAGCTTCTACCTCGCGACAATCAGCGAGTCGGGATGGCCATACGCCCAACACCGCGGCGGCGATGCGGGCTTCGTCAAGGTGCTGGGTCCGACCACCATCGGCTGGGCCGAACGATCCGGCAATCGCCAATACCTCGGCACCGGCAACATCCTCGCCGACAAGAGAGTGTCAGCGATTTTCGTCGACTATCCGAACCGCACACGCCTCAAGCTACGCGGCCACGCCACCTACCACCCCGAGCCAAGTGCCGCCCTGGTCGACGAACTCGATGCCAGCGGGATGAGGGTGGATGGCGCCGTCACTCTCGAGGTCGTGGCGTCCGAGTGGAACTGTCCGAAATACATCACGCCGAGATACACCCAGGCTCAGATCGAGGCGGCCGCTGAACCGCTTCGCCAACGAATCCGCGAACTCGAAGGCCAACTTTCCTCGTTGCTACTCCGTGACGAGGGTGGCGACGAGGCGCATCTCGACTGACCGGCGGATCACGGCGTTCATCGCGGCTTGAGCCTGGGTTCGCCATTCGTCGGGGTCGCTCTCGGCGACCCGTCCGTGCAACGCCGCCATGGTCTGCCAGGCATCGCGGATCGCGGGCGTCGCGTCGGCCGGCGGGCGCAGTGTGAACGGGTGGGCAGCGATCGATCGAAGTGCTTCGGCATCGCCGTCATCGAGCGCCGCACAGGCGCGCTGCAACGTGAGGTACAGCTCCTCGAGCGCATCTTCGCCGGGAAGAACCGCCGCACCGTGGGCGGTGCCGAGCGTGTCGAAGACATACCCCTGACCGGACCCCATGTCGGATCGGATGTACCACTGCTGGTCCGCGTCGTAGAGGAAGTTCCAGATGTCGTTGACGGTGGCATCGTCGTCACGGTCGAGGAAGCCGTCGACCGGCAAGCCGTAGCGCAGTTGGTGGCGCTCGGCGTCGAGAGAGCGGCGATCCATCAGCGCGAGCGGCTGCACGGGCGCGTGAAGCGGAATCCACAGATTGATCAGGAAGGTCGTGGCGTCGTCGTTGCGGCCATCGGGTGTGAGGTGGCGGAACATCTCGGGTGCGGCACCGTGCATGAGTTGACGCAAGGGAGTGCCGAAGACGTCCTGGTCGCCATGGACGAATTGGGCGCCGCTGTGGCCGTTGATCCCGTCGATCCCTCCCGGGTTCACATCGAGCCCGTTCGGACCGGATCGGCGATGGAAGAAGCCGTCGTCGACCAGGAGGTCGATCTGCAGAGACGACCCATTGCTCAGGCCGAGGCCTTTGCCATCGAGGCTCGCTCGAATGGCCGCTTCGGTCGACGCGGTGAGCTGATCCAACTCCCGTACATCGTCGAGGGCTCGCTGCAACGCCAGGTTGTCGGAGAGATCGACGGTTTCGAATCCTGCGCTCTCGAGTCCGGGCTCGACACTCCCCGCCGCGGCGAGATCACGAAGATCGCAGCGGTGTGAGTCTCCGGCCTCGTCGTCACCCGCATGCAGGGCCCGCAACAGACCGGGCCGCTCTTCGTCGGCGACGACATCGGCCGGTCTCGTGAACGTCAGCGTTCCGTGCATGGGCCCGACGGTAGCGGCGGGGACTCCGGCGGCGCCATGGCGCGGGCATCCCGACCGGGTTGGCGTAAGGTTCGATCAGAGACCGCAGCTACGGAGGACCATGCCCACCTCGACTGACGAGATCACGAGCGGAGCCCATTTGCGCCCGATCGAACGCACCATGCTCAAGCTGTCACACAGCGGCAACAGCGAGGCCGACATTGCGTGGCGGCTCCGTCGTAGCCCTGGGCACGTACGGAGGACGTTGGCGCTGGCCCGACTGCCTCGCGAGCCGCAGCCGGAGGGGCACAGCGAACCATGGGATCTGCGACCGATCGAGCGGACGGTGCTCCGGGCCCGTGAGAGGGGAGTGGCCGAGGCGGAGATGGCAGCGCGGCTGCGCCGGTCCCCGGCGTTCGTGCAGCGTGTAGGTGCCTTCGTCGACTATAAGCTCGCCCGAGTTTCGAGCGGAGGTCAGCGATGAAGGTTTGGATCGATCAGGATCTGTGCACGGGCGACGGTTTGTGTGAGGAGATCGCCCCCGATGTGTTTTTCGGCCTGGACGACGGGCTGTTTTACGTGAAGGAATCCGCCGGCAAGTTCGGCGAAGAGAAGCTGTTCGACGGCGAGGCCAACCCGGCCGGAGCCGAGGGCACCGCACGCATTCCCGAAGGCCTGGATGAAGCGGTCATCGAGGCGGCCGAGGAGTGCCCCGGCGAGTGCATCTTCATCGAGGTGTAGCAGCCGATCGCCAATCCCGATTGGCGGCACTGCGCGCCGTGACCACTCGGCGCGCGGCCGATCTCGTGAGCAGCTTCGACGGCATCGTGGAAGCGACGAGTGATGTCGCCACCGATGACGAACACGATCCGGAGGGTCACACCATCGCCTGGGAGCGCCAGCAGATCGCCGCGCTCCTCGACGAAACCAGAATCACGCTCTCCCTGATCGAGGCTGCCGAGCAACGTTTTGCTGACGGGTCGTACGGAACCTGCACGTCCTGTGGTCTCGACATCTCAGCCGAGCGCCTGGATGCTCTGCCGGCCACGCCGACCTGCGTGAACTGCGCCAGGTAGAGAAGACAGGGGTTTTACGCCTTTTTGACCTTGTCGGCGATGATCAGGATGTTGCGTCCGTCGATCTTGCCCTCGATCGGGTGGTCTCCAGCGACGAGTCGGATGGACTTGACCTTCGTGCCGATCTTGACGCCGCCCGACTTCCCGTTGAGCTTGAGATCCTTGATGACCACGACGTCGTCTCCTGGTGACAGCAACGTGCCGTTCGCATCGCGTACCTCACCCACGCCATCATCGATCTCTGCCAACCACTCGTGCCCGCAGGACGCGCACTCGAAGCCGTCCTCGGCAATCAAGGGCTCGGGCATCGTGCATATCGGGCAGTTCGGGTCATCAGTCACTGCTGTTGTCTAGCCGCGAGCTGCGGTCCGGAGCCGAGCCGTGGGTCTCCACCTGCATCCAGCGCCGGCTCGCAGAGATCTACGCTGCCCCCGTGGCGACGGGCACCAAGGGATCTCAGGAGTATGTGGCTGCCCGACTCTTCTCGGCGGCGTGCTTCTACCTCAGCGAGCGCGGCGTCGATCCGGCGGAGCCTCTTCGAGCCGTCGGGTTGTCCGGCGACCTCCTCGCGTCGCCCGATCAGCGAGTGCTCGACTGGCGCCTTGAGGCGTTCGTGACCAGATGTGTCGACCTGACGGGTGACCCGCACTTCGGACTCAATGCCGGGCTGCGGTTTCGTCCCGGCGACTATGGACTCCTCGAGGCCCTGCTACTGAGCTCGAATGTCGAAGAGGTGCTTGACCTCGTGAACGAGTACTCGCCGCTTCTCGGCGGGCTTCAGGGTCCGATTCTCCGCGATGAGAACGGCGTGACGATTCTCACTGTGAACAGCGCGACACTCGATCACCCCCAAGTCGTGTATTACTCGATGGCGTCCGCGCTCGTGATGGCGCGGCACTATCTCGGAGACGGCGAGATCGTGAGTTGGGCGTCGTTCAAACACGACCGACCGCCGGCGACTCGAGAACTCAGCGAGGTGTTCGGCGCTGACCTCCGCTTCTCGGCTGACGCCAACTCGATTGCATTTCGCGATCTACCGGCGAGAGTCTCGGGGGCTGTAGATCACGACCTCCGCGATGTCCTGGCCGTGCAGGCCCAGAGGCGCCTCTATGCGTTGTCGCTCAGCCCGTCGACTGAGCGAGCGGTGCTCGCGGTATTGGCGCAAGCGGTCGGTGATGAGTTCGCGGCGTCTGCCGTGGCGAGGCGGTTGGCGATCAGCGAACGAACCATGCGGCGGCGACTCCACGACGAAGGGATGTCGTTCACCGATCTACGAGACGATGTGCGACATGAGAGAGCGCTGACAGCGCTCTCAGAGTCGTCGACCTCGATCGCCGACATCACGTACGACCTCGGATTCTCCGAACCCAGCGGTTTCCGCCGAGCGTTTCGCAGGTGGACGGGAACGACACCTGCCGCGTTCCGACGAAATGGCCGCTGAGGACCCCTTTCGCGACCGTCGCGGCGTCACCGGGCCTTCGCTTGTTTCCCTACATTCGGCTCATGGACGCATTTCAACGCTTTGGTTCGCTCATGACGGGTGCGACGCCGGTGCTCGACGACGACGCTTGGAACGACCTCTTCTCCGAGCTACGGGCGAGCGGCCCTGTGGGTCGCGCTGATGACCTCGATGCGTGGGTGATGACGACGTACGAGGCCTGTAGCGAGGCCTTGCTCAGCGCCGATCTGAGTCCGGACCAGTCGTTCTGGCGGCACTACGAGGCGCCCGAGCCCGACCCCGTGCTCGACCCGATGCGCGAAACGAACCTGTTCGCAGCTGGTCCCGACGATCACCACCGACTCCGGTCGCTGGCGCTGCGGGCATTCACTCCATCGAAGGTGCGCGGCTACGAGTCGATCATTGCCGAGGTGGTTGCGGACACGCTCGACCGAGTTGACCTGGCTGGTTTTGATGCGGCCACCGAGGTCGCGGACGTGATCCCGTCAGCCGTGATTCGGTCGCTTCTCGATGTTCCTGAGCAGCTCATGCCACCCTTCTGCGCATATGCCGAGGCGATCATCGGCGAGATCGGTCCTGGCTTCGACACCGAACTCCCTGAACACCTCTCCGCGCTGCGCGCCGGTATCGGGGCCCTCGAGGAGCTGATCACCGATCGACGGGAGAACCGAGGTCATGACTTGCTCAGCGCCCTGATATGCGCCGAGGAGGACAACCACCAGCTCAGCGACACTCAGCTCCTCGGTCTCACCGGCGCGATCGTCGTCGGAGGGACCGAAACCACACGTTCCACAATCGGGCTCGGTCTGCTCCGGCTGCTGCAGCATCCGGAGCAGTTGGAAGTGCTCCGCGATCGGCCCGAGCTCTGGCCGTCGGCCGTCGCCGAAATCGCACGGTTCGACTGGGTTGGCCCAGCGCTTCCTCGATACGTGAGCTCCCCGACCACGGTCGCCGGAAAGACTCTGGCCGTCGGTGACCTGGTTCTGCTCTGCATTCCCGGAGCGAATCGCGATCCGGCCGTCTTCGCGGAACCCGATCGGTTCGACATCGAACGAACCGTAGAGCGCACACTGGCGTTCGGGTTCGGCGCGCATTATTGCCTTGGCGCTCATCTGGCCGCGCTCGAGATCTCGACGGCGCTCCGCATGCTGGTCGAGTTGCCAGACCTGACGTTGACGGGCGTGGCTCGATTCCGGGCCGACGCCGGGCCCCGACGACTCGCGACCCTTCCCGTCCGTGCCACCGGATCGTGACCGCCGTGAGCTGTACGCGAAAATCGCCGCCTACCGGGGTTACCCGGCAGACGGCGATTCGTGGCGGAAGGTATGGGATTTGAACCCATGGTGACCCTAAGGCCACAACGGCTTTCGAGGCCGCCCCATTCGTCCGCTCTGGCAACCTTCCGCAGACGAGGTTAGCGGTGTCCCCGGCTTGCTGACACCAGCTTCCGTCAGACGGAGAGGTTGAGCAGGGCGACGGTGCCGGCGCCGCGGGCCGTGTCGCCGGCCGCGGTGTGGAGGACGGTGTCGGCGGCGCGCCCCGCCGCGACCGCGTCGGCCGCGTTGGTGGTGTCGGCGGTGCCGTTGTCGCGGTAGTCGGCCTCGGCGTAGACCTCTCCGAGGAACGACTCGTCGAAGAAGAGTTGGCCGGTTCGCGACCCGCCTTCTGCCCTGCGAACCGTGATGTGGATGTGGACCGCCCGCCCCGGGTACCAACCAGGCACGATCGTCTCGAACATCACGATGCCGTCCGCGTCGGTGGTCTGAGTGCCCCGCAGGAAGGTCGTGCCCTCGGCCTCGTCCTTGCCTGTCCCGTTGTCACTGAAGGCCGAGTAGTCGCCGGTTGCGTCGGCGTGCCAGATCTCGACCTCGGCGTCGACGAAGGGCGCGCACGTGTCGTCGGCGACCCGAAGACCGAGGCGGAGGGGGTGGCCGGGGTAGCCCTCGGTGACGTCTCGACGAACGAACTGTTCGCGGAGTCCGAAGGGCCCCGCGGGCGAAGGAGGAAGTGACGAGCAACTACCGACCGTGTCGAAGTCGGCGGCCGTTAGCTCGCTCGCAGCGTTTCCCGATGTTGCGGGGATAGATGCCGCAGGAACGGTGGTTGTTGTCGTCGTGGGTGCGCCGGTCGGGTTCGAGTCGGTGGTCGAGCAGGCGACGGCAAGGGCGCTCGTCCCCAACCCGACGAGGACGGCGCGTCTGGTCGGTGAGTCAGCCACCGGGTGTTGCGGCGATCCAATCGACGATTCGGGCCGCCAGGTCGGCGCCCACGTCTTCTTGGATGAAGTGGCCGGCGCCGGGGTAATCGTGGTGGGGCTGACCGGCGGCACCCGCGATCTGGACTCGAGCCGCGTCCTTCGCGTCCTGTCCGCCGAAGATCGCGTCCTTCATCCCGAACATTCCGAGCACCGGACGCGGAAACGCATCGAGCGCGGCGCGGGCTGCCTCGTTGGTCGGAACATGACCGAGGGTGTTCACCAGCGAAGGGAACATCCGAGTCCCGGCCATGTAGATGCGTGAGGGGAAGGGCGAGTCGTAGCTCGCGATCTCCTCGTCGGTTATCTCTGCCTCGATCGAGGCTCGCATGACGACCGATGGCATGTAGTCCTTGCCCACCATGGCGTAGGCGATCCACTCGCCGAAGACTCCCATTCCGCCCTGGCCGCCTCCGCCGCCGACGACGAACGGGAAGTCGAGGTCCTGGGGCTCGAGTGTGGCGGGCTCGGGGAACGGCGCGAAGCCTTCCGGCATGACCGGCAGGTTGCCGTTGGCGATCACGACTCGGGCGAAGCGGTCGGGATTGTTGCCCACACACCGGAGCCCGATGAGTGAACCCCAGTCCTGCACGACTGGGGTGATGTCGCGTAGATCGAGGACGTCGAGGAACTCCTCGATCCAGGCGACGTGCTGGAGGAAGGTGAAGTCCGAGAGCTGCACGGGCTTGTCGGACTTGCCGAACCCGATGTGGTCGGGCGCGATCACGCGAAGGCCCGCGGCAGCTAGGACCGGGATCATCTTGCGGTAGAGGTAGCTCCAGTCGGGCTGGCCGTGCAGGAGCAACACCACCTCGCCGTCCGGGTCGCCGGCATCGACGTAGTGCATTCGCATGCCATCGACCTCGACGTAGTTCGCGGCCCACGGATAGTCGGGGACGTCGGTGAACGCATCGTCGGGCGTGCGGACGAATGGACGACCTCCCTCGGTCCAGAGGATCTCTGCGTCAGCGGCACTGACATCGGGCGGGAGTTGGGCAGTACCGGTCATGGGCGAGTTCCTGAGATCATGAGGTTGCCGTCGCGCCACAGGGTGAGCGTGCCGTCCTCGAGGGTGAATGAATCGGCGGCGCGGATTGCACCGGGAACCGCCAGGTCCTGGTCGGCGATGTCAGCATCGCACGCCTCGCTGGTCCGCGAGATGCTGCCGAAAGAGATGGCCTGACCGGCGAAGATGGCGTCTTCATCGTCGGCGGGCGACCGATAGACGCCTCGGGCTTCCCAGTCGCCTTCCCCCGTGTTGCAGCCCGTGGAGACGGACATCGTGCCGTTGTCGCGGAACTCGATCGTCGCCGCGTCCGGCCCGACGATCTCGGCCTCGCCGAGCGCGCCCGCTAGCTGGAACGTATCGATCTGCCACAGGCCGAGGAGCTCGTCGCTACGGTCCGCCGGATCGGCGTTGTCGCCAGCATCGGGTGGGTCCGAACTCTCGCTGCCGTTGTCTGGCGCGGGACTCGGTCCTGCGCTGTCGTCGCCGCACGCCGCCGAGAGGAGAACCAACCCGCCGGCGATCGTCGCGACACGAACGAACGCTGCCGTATTCGTGAGGAGTCGCATGAGGGAGACGGTAGTCGGGGTTCAGCCCGGGATCTCCGGCGAGGTCGCGGCCAGGCGATCGAGCCCGGCGCCGCTGATGACCAGGCGTTCCTTCTTGTTCTGGAGGAGGTGCTGGGTCCACGTCGTCACGCCGCCGTCGGCGATCTCGATCTCGGTCCCGTCGCTGTCGATCACGCTGACCTTGAAGCACAGCGAGGGGTAGTAGCCGATGCCCGCCTCGCGGTCGGGCCACATCTCGACGTCGATTCCGTTCTGGCTGAGGACCGTGGCGATGGCCTCCAGCGGCTGCTGTTGACGACCGCTCAGGTCGCTCAAGGTGACCTGTGCCGGCCCGAGGCCGAGTTCGGCGACAAGCGCACAGTGATGATTGATGTGCGAGACCAGCGTCCCGATCTCGAACTGGTGGTTGCCGTGGTCGCGCCCCGCGGTGACGAGAGCGAAGATGGAGAAGTGAGCGAAGGTGAGCGGTCCATCACCGAGCTGCGCTCGGGTGACGCGTTGCACTGCGCACAGCCGTACGTCCTCGACGGTGTCGCGGCGTCGCGCGGCCGCCTCGAGAGCGAGCGTGTTGGTCGGATCGGCGGCCACCTCTGTCATTCGCGTTGTGGTGACGACGCGGTTCTGGCTGATCCCACCGAGCACGGAATGGGTGCCAAACGGGGCGAGCGGTGCGAGCTCGACTTCTTCGAACCCTCCTGCGATGCGCGTGGCGATCGTTGCAACCTTGCGGAGCGCCTTGGCCGATGTTGGAGACGGGGCAACGAATCGGTCTCGGCGGAATTGAGCCAGCACGTCGCTTGCGTCACGACTCTCGGCCCGTTCCGCCGCGACGGCCAGGAGTAGGGAACCCAGGTCCGGTGCCGAAAGACCCGCGGTGAGCGTGGGGAAGAGTCCCGCGTCGTGCTCGTTCAGAATTCGTCGAACGCTCGGGTGCTGTTCGCCCGTCATGGGCCAACGGTAGACGGACCAGTCTGACCCGGCCCGAGGATTCGGCTCAGCGGCGGGCGGCGAAGAAGTCGGTGAGGAGTTGGCCGCACTCTTCGGCGCGTACGCCGTGCGTCGTTTCGAACTCGTGGTTCAACCGAGGATCGCTGCCGAGGCTGTAGAGCGAGCCGCAGGCGCCGGCCTTCATGTCGACCGCGCCGAACACCACGCGGGCGACCCGGGCTTGCTGCAACGCACCCGCGCACATGGGGCAAGGCTCCAGAGTCACGACGACCGTCGCGTCGGTGAGCCGCCACGAGCCGATGGCGTCGGCTGCGTCACGCACCGCAAGTAGCTCGGCGTGGGCCGTCGGGTCGTTCGACTGCTCGCGCTCGTTGTGACGCCGAGCGACGATCCGGCCATCGATGACGACCAGGGCGCCGACGGGGACATCGCCGTGCTCGGTGGCGAGCTTCGCTTCCTCGATGGCGATGCCCATCAGGGCGTCGTCGGTGGGGTAGTCGAGTTCGCTCACGGGGCGAGCGTAGCGGCGAGGGTCAGGCGGCGACTCGTTCAAGGGTCGGGGATGAGTCGACTGCCTTCGAGCGGAACCAGAGTTGGGTCGCCCCGAAGTCGGCGACGCCGAGCGCAACGAGGCCGATGACGAGGTTGCCGGTCGAACTGAGCACTCCCGTAAGGATCACAACGATGGATCCGATCACCCACGCGGCGTCGCCCGCCGACACGAATAGCGATTCGGTCAAGAGCCTCGGTTCGCTCGCCCGAGAGATCATGAGCACCTGAAGCGCGAACAGCACGAGCCCTGCGCCGAGGACTCGAGTGAGGACGACGTGGTCGATGCCCAATTCGCGGGAGACCCAAGAAGCGGCGACGAGGGCGATCGCGCCACCAGCCGCTGATGTGGTGGCGTTTGCTCGAAGAACGAGTCGGAGTCGGTTGGATGCGAGTGTCTGGTTTTTGGTCATGCTCTGACCGTCGCGCGCTGGGCGCCGATCTGGCGATGACGCAAGAGGTAATCGTCGTGGTGACCCCTGAATTCCTACGATGACGTCATGGTTCACACCGCAACCCCGGTCATCACGTTCGGCGAAGAGCTCCGTCGATGGCGAGAAGCGCGCCGATTCAGTCAGCTGGCGCTCGCCAGCGAGGCCGACGTCTCGCAGCGCCATCTCAGCTTTCTGGAGACCGGGAAGTCGAAGCCCAGCCGCGAGATGGTGCTCCATCTCGGCCGTTCGCTCGACCTGGCCCTCCGAGACCAGAACGCGCTCCTCGCCACTGCCGGGTTCTCCCCCGAGTACACCGAGCGGGGCCTCGACGATCCCGATCTCGATGAAGTTCGTCACACGCTCGACGTCGTTCTGGCGGCCCACGGCCACATTCCGGCATACGTGATCGATCGCGGGTGGGATCTCGTGATGGCCAATCCGGCTTCGCTCAGCCTCGCCGCGCTTGCGGGATTGGACCCTCCGCTCGAGGTCTCACTCAATGTCATGCGCACCTGTTTCCACCCCGAAGGCATCCGTTCGAAGGTGCTCGACTGGGAGCGCTTTGCCACGGTGCTCATCCATCGCCTGGAGCGCGAGCTCGTGGATCGACCGTTCGACGACCGACTCGCCGATCTTCTCGCCGAGGCGCGGTCCTATCCAGGGGTCGCCGACCTGCCGGCCCGTCCACCACTGCCGACCGGCAACGATCTGATGGTGCCGATGCAGATCGAGACGCCGGCCGGCACGCTCCGGTTCATCTCGATGATCGCGACGATCGGCGAACCGTTCGACGTGACGCTGTCAGAACTTCGGATCGAGACACTCCTTCCGGCCGACCGATTCACCGAATCGAAACTCAGAGAGGCGATGCCATGACTGACGACAACGTGAGTACTCCCGAGGACAATGTGCCCGAGATTCTCCAGCACTACCTGCGCATGTGGAACGAGCGCGGTCCGGACCAGATTCGCGCCCATCTCGACCGCTGCGTCGGCGACGACTGCTGGTGGGTCGACCCGCTGCACCAACACACTGGCCGGGATGCCCTCGAAGCCAACGTGCGCGAATTTCGGGCCACCTATCCCGACGCCGATCTCGGACTGGGCAGCAACATCGACAGCCATAACGACCGCCACCGCTACGACTGGTTCATCACGTCGTCGCCGGGCGAGTTGCTCATTCGCGGGTTCGACGTGGTGACGGTTGACTCGACCTCGGGCATGATCAACCGCGTCGACGGGTTCTTCGGGGTGCTCGAACGCACCGGACCCGGCGCATAAGGGGACAACTCATGACAGGACTCGAGAACGACTGGCAGGCGAAGGTGAAGCGCGTCTTCATCATTCCGTTGATGCTCGGAAACGTCGCGTTCGTCGTGATCGGCCTGGTCACCGGCTGGTGGGGCGTGGCCGTCACCGCGGCCGGCCAGTTTCTGCTGTTCGCGATGATCGGCATCAAGCGGTGGCGCAACCTGAATGCCGCGCCAGCGCTCGTCGTCGGCGCGGCCGGCGTCGCCGTCTCGTTCACGCAAGGTGCCGGAGCGATTGCGGTGTCGTTGGCCGCCTTCGCGCTGCTACTCGTCTATGTCTTCTGGTATTCGAAGAACGGCCGCACGCCGAGCGCGGCGCTTGCGGTCGGCTCGGCGCTTCCCGAACTCGCGTTCACCGACCTCGACGGCGGTGCGGTGAGTTCGTCGTCGTGGGCGGGTTCGCCGACGGTGCTTCTCTTCTACCGGGGCACGTGGTGCCCGCTGTGCAACGTTCAGGTGAAGGAGCTCTCCGAGGGCTACCGCGACATCGAGGCGCTCGGCGCCCGAGTGGTACTGGTGAGTCCGCAGCCCGCCGAGGAATCGGCCAAGCTCGCCCGCCAGTTCGATGCGCCGATGACCTTCCTGGTCGACGTCGACAATGCATCCGCCCACGTGCTCGGCATCCAGCACCCGGGCGGGGCCCCGATCGGCATTGCTCCCGAAGTCGAGTCCGTGCTGCCGACCGCGGTCGTGCTCGATGCCGAGGGTGTCGTCCGCTTCACCCACGAGACCGACAACTACCGCTTCCGCCCCGACCCCGCCCTCTTCCTCACCGCCCTATCCAGCCTGGTGTCAGACACCAGTCCCACCTAGTTGGGACTGGTGTCTGACACCAGTCCCACCTTCCAGGCTCGACTAGAGGCCGGCGTACCAGTCGTAGCCGCGCTCGCCCCAGTAGTCGCCGCCTCGATCGGTGAGGAAGTGGACCTGGCCGATCCGCTTGATCTGTTTGATGCCGTACTTCAGCGGTGTTGCGAGGCGCAGCGGCGCACCGTGGCGGTCGTCGATCGGCTCGCCGAGATTGTCGTAGGCAAGCAAGGTCTGGTCGTGGCGCATCGTCTCGATATCGACGCTCACGTAGTAGCGGCCATCGGGGGTCTCGAGATAGACGTCGGAGATGTCATCCGGGAGCTGATCGGTGTAGAGCGCCATGAAGTCGGAAAATCGGGCGCCGCCCCAGTTGGTGATCTGGGCCCACCCCTCGATGCACTTGTGTTCGACGGTCATCTCGTAGTGGGGGAGCGCCTTGATGTCGTCGAGCGTGTGAGCGCCGAGTTGGTTCCCGTCGGGGCCGAACACCTCGAGCTCCCAGTCATCGAGATCGATCTCGTTGCGGATGCCGATCCTGCCGTTGACCCGCAGGATCGAGGCGGACTCCCGTGAGAACGTGCGGGCCTGGTGGTCTTCTCGGAAGAGGGTCTGCCAGATCGACTCGTTGAGCTCGTGGCCATCGCGCAGTATCCCGGGGATGTTGTCGACCTCGGCCTGTTCCTGGATCCAGCGCCAGCCGCCGAAGCCGGCGAGGCTGGCAGTGCCACCGACGAGCAGCGATCGGCGCACCCGACGGGTGTATTCCTCGGCTGTGAGTTCGGGCTTTTCAGACATCGACGGACTCCCGGTCCTCTGCGGGTCGGTCCTGGAGTTCGTAGCCCGTGACCATGCTCATGAAGTTGCGCCAGCCCGACCGGGCCACCTGCAGGATGTGCACGACGAAGAAGAGGACGAAGGCGATCGTCACGGAGAAGTGGATGATCCGAGCGGAGGTGTAGCCGCCGAGTAGCCACGTGAGCGGACCGAGCTGCGTGGGTTTGAAGATGGCGAAGCCGGAGAGAATCGCCAGGGCGCCGAGGACCAGCACGAGCGAGTACGTGAAGCGCTGGGCCTCGTTGTAGCGGCCCCGCGTGGGCGGCGGGTCCTTCCGCAGATGCAGGTCGTGGAGCACCGTATGGGTGACGTCGCGGGCCATGTCCTTGACGTGCTGTCGGGTGGGGAAGATCTCTCGCCACTCACCCGTCCGCCAGGTGTAGATGGCGTAGGCGATGCCGTTGATCGTGAACAGCCAGGCGAAGTTGAAGTGGAAGGCCAGGCCCCGGGCCAGGCGACGGTTGAGGTCCAACGATTCGTAGAAGGAGTCGGGGAAGAACGAGAACCACTCCCAGCCGAGAATCCCGAACGCGTAGATGTCTTCTGCCTTGTAGATCCGCAGCCCGCTGTAGATCATGATCAACAGCAGTGGGAAGTTGATCCAGTGCATCCACCGGCTACCTCGCCGGTGTTTCAGCACGGCCACCCGAGTGGTTGCCTCTTCTTGTTGAACTGTTGCCACGATGACTGAACGTAGGCCCGACGATTTTCGTTCCCGGGGATGTGCGAGCCTGGTTCCATGAGGCGGATCTGGGGGATTCTGGCGCTCGTGGCTCTCGCGGCGTCGGCGTGCAGCGATGACTCGTCAACCCAACCGGCACCGACGACCACTTCCACCACCTCCACCGTGCCAGTCGAGGATCCTCCGGAGCCCGCCACGTCGGCCGTTCCCCCGATCGACAGCGAAGTCGACCCGCCGCCGACCACGTCACCGCCTGAGCCGGTCACCGATGTAGCCGCGGTTCTCCTCCGTGGCGCGCTGGCATCAGTCGAGGGCGGACCGGTTCGGCTGTGCCGCTTCGCTACGCCCAGTGCCTGTCGTGAGTCGATCGTGCTCGACGGCTTCTCGTGGGATTTCGCGCCGGTGGTGCCGCGCTCCGAGTTGTGGGGCGAATGGCATCCGGAGCGGGTCGAGGTTGAGGGAACCTTGCGGTCCGACGGGTCTGTCGCCGTGAACTCGGTGCAACTGGAGTCCGCGTTCACTCCTGAGCCCGCCGCGTGTCCCGATCGGACGGCCGAGTATCCGGTGGCGGGTGATTTTCAGGGTGAGGTGACCCGCCAGATTATTGAGTACACGCTCACGATCCGAGACGAGCTTGGTGGCGAGATCACGTTCGACAACGCGCGAGGCATCCGGATCATCCGCGTGATCGACGACCCCGCACGCCACCAGCGAGCGCTCGAGGCGGTGGCACCCGGCCATACCTGTGTCATCCAGGTCGCCAACGGTCGCCACGAGCTCGGTCTGCTGCGAATGCGACTCGAGGATCTTCGCGACGAGTGGCGCTCCCTGGGCTATGGCCAGGTCAGCGTGTCCGTCGGCATCGAATCAAACCTCCTCGAAATCGATGCACCGGCGATCGACGCGCGCATCTGGGACGACATCGGCGACGATCGCAACCTGGTCTGGATGAAGGCGCAGATCGAGGTTCTCGACGGCGGACACGTCGATGTTCTCGACCAGGTCGAGCCGGTGCCGCTGGCGGCCGATGCAGAGCGCCTCTTCACCGGCTGTCGCGATCTTCCCGTCGACCCCACGGTCTTCGACGGGCCGGCCGCCGATCGGGACGACGGTCATCCGTCGAACGCGTTGTTCGAGCAGACCGAGATGCCGGGCGTCGCCTTCGCCGAACGCCTCGGATGGTGGCGGGCGTACGAAAGTCCCGACCGAGTGCTCTACGTCAGCGACGACATGCGCGCGGTCGAGGCGGTCGTACGCGGCGACGTCTGGTCGTGGGGCGGCAATGGCAGTTGTCAGCTCGGCATTCACGACGCGCTCGGTATGACGGTCATGAGTTGGGAGTTCGACTCTCTCGGCGACGGGGCCGGCACCGATCTGAACCTGGTAGTCAACTCCGGCGGGTGTGCGAGCGCAGAGGAAGAGGACCTCTCCGCGCTCGTTGACGAGACCGCCGAAGAGGTGACGGTCACTGTTCTGCGCCGGTCGCCGGTTCAAGTGGAATTCGATTGCGTCGGTTTCGTCGGATCGGTCTCCGTGCCACTGACCGTCGGCCTCGCCGAGCCGCTCGGTGATCGTCTGCTCTTCGACGGCGGGCAGTACCCGGCCGCGATGATCAGCTGACGTTCGACTCGTCGGTGGCGAGCGAATCGGCGGCCTTCGTCGCCCGGCGGCCTCGGATGATCTCGTCCAATACGAACAGAAGGCAACCGCAGACCACGAAGATGTCGGCGATGTTGAACACGGCGTACCAACTGACGTCGATGAAATCGATCACCTTGCCGCTGAGGAGGCCATCGTCGGCCCGAAATATGCGGTCGAGCAGGTTGCCGATCGCGCCGCCGAGAATCATCGCATAGAGGTAGGTGCGGGCCGGCCGCTCCTCTCGCCAGATCTGCCAGGCGATGAAGATCGACAGCGCGATGACCAGGAGTCCGACCAGGTTGCCGCTGCCGCTCCCGGTGCTGAACGAGAAGCCGCTGTTGAAGGCGAGATCGAACTCGAGGGTGGGCAAGACGTCGATGCTGCGGTTGTCGCTGAGACGGTTGAGCGCCCACTCCTTGGTTGCTTGGTCGAGGGCGATGGAGCCGACGACGATGAGTGCGGCATTGCGAAGCCGGCGCCCGGGAGACATGGCCGTCACGGTACCGGTTCGCGAATGCCCTCCGAATCGGAATGCGGACGACCGTTGCGACGTTAGAGAAGACGCTCATGTCTGATACCAACACAACCGTCACCATCGCGGCCGTCATCGGCAGCCTCCGAGAGGCCTCATTCAACCGGTCGGTGTTCAACGCCGCGCACGACCTGATGCCCGATGGGGTGACCCTCATCGAGGCGTCGATCGCCGATGTTCCACTCTTCAGCCAGGACATCGAGGAAGCGGGCGACCCGGTCGCGGTGACCGCCATGAAGGACACCGTCGCGGCCGCCGACGCGCTCATCATCTTCACGCCGGAATACAACCGCTCGATTCCGGGGGTGACCAAGAATGCCGTCGACTGGCTCTCCCGCCCGTTCCTGGCCGGACCGATTGCGTCGAAGCCGATCGGGATCGTTGCCACCAGTCCCGGAGGTGGCGACGCCGCCGGATGCCGCGCCCACCTCGCACAAGCGGCAAGTGGTGCAGGAGGCAACGTCTACGAACCGGCGCACGGCATCGCGTCCGTGGCGAAGGCACTCACCGACGGCGTGTTGACCGACGTCGACGTCCGAGCAGCGTTCGGCGAGTGGGCCGCGGGGTTCGTCGCTTTCATGGCCGCCGCTCGCTGACCCTCGGGAACCAACCCGACGACGAGAGGTGGGCGACCGACTCGCCCTGGTCGAAGTGCTCGGCGGGCTACGGCTCGATGCGGTTCCGGAGACTGTGGAGATCGAGGCCGACGAGCTGCTCGGGTGGGGTCACCCGTTCTACGTCGAGGGCGAATACGTGTTCCTCCGTCTCGACGGCGCCGTCGAGTTGGACGCCGGGATTCCGCGCGGACCGTTCTCGTGGGATTCGCGCTATGTCGAGGCGGAGATCGACGCACTCCTCACCCTTGCCGAGGAGCATGACCTCGCCGTCGTGAAGCCGGTCCCGATCGAGACGACCGACGCCGCCGTACCGACCGGCGACGGAGTGTCCTCGGTCCTTGTGCTCGTGGCTGTCGTCGCCGGTCTCGTCGCCGTTGCCGGCGCCGGGTACGCGCTCAGCAAACGTCGCTAGACGACGCCGTCTTCTTCGAGGACGAGCCGAGCGAGCTTCTTCGGAGCGACCATCGTGTAGCTGGTGCGGACCCACTCACGGACTTCCACCCAACGCGCGGCCGAGGACCGGGAGGGGAGGTTCAGGGCGACCCATCCGTGCCGTCCGAGGCCGTATCCCGCCTCGAACGCCTTGTCGTCTGAGGCAACGACGGCGATGGCCTCTTCCTTGCTGAGCTTGAACGAGAGGTCGGTCGCGGTGTCGTTGGAGAACACGAAGTTCTTGGCCCGCACCCGGAACGTGGGGTGGTCGCCCCACTCCTCGATGTTGACTCTTTCCGCTTCGGGGAGCTCGGCCACGATCGCCTCGAGGCGCTCCATGTTCGTCCTTGCGGCCATGGGTCTCTTGTATCACGACCGAGATGAGGGCTACGCGGCGGCGAAGGGCAGATTCGGGTCGATCGGTGTGAGGTAGCTGTCGGACACGTGGGTCAGGAAGCGTCGGGCCGAGTGAATTCGCTCGGCGATGTCGCTCACGACGGGCGGAGTCGACGGCGCCCCTCGGCGCGCCTCCTGGTACGACTTGGCGCCCACCTTCTCGAGGGCATCGAGGCCAGGCGACGAGGAACCGGCGTCGCTGAGTTCCAGAATCTCGTCATTGGTCATGCCGAGCGCGTTGCCGACCTTCTCGGCCTTCTCGGGCGAGAGCACTCCGCTACCGATGGCGTCAGCGTGCACGCCGGCGATGTAGAGCGACAGGTCGCCAACTCGTCGGAGGACGTGAAGTCGCTCGTCTTCGGAAACGGCGGAGAGCCAGTCGACGAGATCCCAGGGGTCGCACCCGCCTGAGGGCACGGGGACAGCCGATGGCTCCACCATCGAGGTGAGCAGGCGGGCCATGAAGAGCACGCGGCTGGGTGCGGTCACGAACTCCTGCATCGGTTCGATGTCGAACACCGGCAAACGGCTGCGCGGGCCGATCCAGTCGTTGACGTAGGTGCTCGTGAGAAGGTCGTCGGCCGCCTTCCTCGTGAGGACGGCGAAGAGTACGAACGGAGCAGGTGAGTCTGCGATCAGGCCGGTCTTCAACACCGACTCGACCAACTCGGGCTCCGAGAGGAGGTCGTTGATGGCCCACGGACGACGAGCAAGCTCGTCGTCGAGTTCGTCGATGTTCTCCCCACACGCGGCCGCGAGAGATGTCATCTCCCGGTCGGTCAGACCGCAGCGCGTCGTGGTCATGTCTTCAGCGTCGGCGGGATCGACCGAGACATGAGTGAAGCGCTCGCGTAGAATCTCTGCGGCGGTGATCCAGCAGAAGAGGCGATGCGGTGGACGCAGAGATCACACTTCGGGCGGCGCTGGAGGACTTCACGGAACGGAACCAGAAGTACTTCACGAGCAGAGACGTCTCGCCGGAAGCACAGGAGTTCTTCCGATGCCACGACACCGCCCACGTCGTGTTCGGCTGCAACACGACGATTGTCGGTGAGGGCACAGTGAAGATCTGGTCGATCTTCGGGACGACCCTGGGCTTCTGGAAACATGTGCGGGGATACGCCGAGGCGGACGCGTTCAGCTTGTTTCGGCAGTACTCGTGGGCCCACGTCGCCAAGAGCATCGCTCGGCTGGTCGTCACGATTCCGCGGGCCATCTGGAGGGCGAGACAGATGGCGAAGCCTTGGCCATGGGCGTCCCATGACGATTATCTCGATCAGCCGTTGGCGGCAATCCAATCGGAGTTCAACATCGTCCCGCTCTGAAGCGGCTTGCCGTTATGCGCGGCCCTCGATGAGGCCGTGGGCGAGCCACGGCTCTCGTGCATCGATCACGCCGACGTCGGTGAGGAATGACGTGAGCTTGGCGAGGCCGGCCACCACGTTGGCCTGGTAGTTGGGGTTGGCCTTTGCGATCTCGAGACCGTTCTCAATACCCAGTTCTTCGAACACGGCAGGGTCGAGGCTCAGCGCCACGATTTCGGCAACGAGGTCCGGGGCGACGGATCGCACGAAGGCCTTCTCATCGGCGTCGAGGGTGGGCCAGCACTCAGTCAGGTAGCTCTTCGCGAAACTCACGTGGCGGGCTTCCTCGAGGACGTGAAGCTTGCTGATCTGACGAACAACAGGGTGCAGTCGGTCGTCACGCATGGTCGCCCGGTTGGCGTAGTCGAGAAGCTCCTCGATCGCGAGAATGGCGATGTACGACATTGCTCGTCCGCCGGGCCCGGGCTCAACTGTGACTTCGCGAGTAGGGCCGTATGACGGCGTTCCGGCGCGACGGATGTATTCGCCGAACATCATCGAGTGGCGACATTCGTCGGCTACCTCGATGAGCAAGTACCGGTGCATTGGGTCTTGCACGTCGATCTCGGTCAGGTGGCGGAGAACGATCTGCATGAGTGCGTTCTCGAACCAGATGCCGGAGCCGAACATGGCCGCGGTTTCATGGCGGCTGTAGATGATTCGCTCGGACTCGGACATCGCGTCCCAGCTCTCGGTGCCGTACAGAGCGAGGAGCTCGGGTGGGAGATGAAAGGCGGAGTCGTCGATCGCGGTGTCCCAGTCGATCTCTTGGAAGGGGTCGTGGGTGGTTCGTTCGGATGCAGCGACGAGCTGCTCGGAACGGGCCGCCGTGACGGGCATATCGAGAAGAAGTGTGTTCATGTCCCTACCGTGACGCTGACAGTTAGCGCTGTCAAGGTATTATGTCAGTGACTACTGTCACGGTTGCTCGAAACCTGATTGAATGGCGCTATGAGCAATGAAGAAATGGCGCCGACCTCCTCAGACGAATACGGCCTGGCTGAACTGGCCGAGATGAGCGGGGTCAGCGAGCGGACGATTCGCTACTACCAGAACGAGAAGCTGCTCTCGAAGCCCGACAAGAAGGGCCGCGATGCGGTCTACAACGCCGGGCACAGAGAGCGCCTCGCGGTCATCACCGAGCTGCGCGATCGAGGCCTCACACTGCACAACATTCGCGACCTGGTGGCCAGCAAGCTCCCCACCCGCACAGTCTCGGAATGGCTCGGGATCGACGCAACGTTGAGGGCGCCCTGGTCCGATGACCGACCGGCCACCGTCTCGCACGACGAACTCGTGGTGATCATCTCAGACCACGGCGATGCCCAGAAGGGCGTGATCGGCGAGCTCTCCGATGCCGGGTACGTCGAGCCACAATCCGGGCGCACTTGGCTCATTCCGAGCCCTGCTCTTCTCGATCATGCGCTGCGCCTCCGCGCCGCGGGCATCGACATCGAGGTGTCGGCCCTCATACGCGATCTCCTCCGCCGACGGCTCTCGCGCGTCGTCTCCGACACTGTGAAGCTGCTCGTCGAACGTGCGGGCGCCGGCTTCGCGGGCAGCGCCAGTCCTGAAGAACTCGCTACGGCACTCGGTGCTCTTCGACCCGTCGCCCGCGAGACCTCGAGCGTCATCCTCGCTCAAGAGGTGGAACTGGCCCTCGCGAGCCTCATGCAAGGTGAGATCGGTTCGAAGAAGTCGCGCCGCTAGGTCATTCGTAGGCCGCAGACGCGAAACCGCCGCCTCCCAGGGGTTGTCCCGGCAGACGGCGGTTTCACTGCGGAGGGTATGGGATTTGAACCCATGGAGGCTTGCACCTCACACGCTTTCCAAGCGTGCCCATTCGGCCGCTCTGGCAACCCTCCTGATGGAACCCGCGGTGCGCGTTCCGGTCCAGAAGGGTAGCGTGATTCCTGCTACGCCCGTTCCGGGGTGTGGCGGTCGGGTCCTGTGCAACGGGCGTTCGTGAATCGAGTCAGGGCCGGAAGGCAGCAGCTCTCAGCGAAGCCGCTTGTGTGCCGCAGATCGCCTGGCCGTCACTCCCGGGAACGGGCGTCGTCGCGCCTAGAGTCGGACGTGCATGGCCTACCAGTCGCTCTACCGCCGCTACCGCCCGCAGAAGTTCTCAGAGATCCGCGGTCAGCAACACATCGTGACCGCGTTGAAGAATGCGGTGTCCAAGGGCGAAGTCGGCCACGCCTACATGTTCCACGGCCCTCGTGGCACCGGAAAGACGACGTCAGCGCGCGTGCTTGCCAAGGCGCTCAACTGCACCAACCTCGGTGAGGATTCCGAGCCGTGTGGTCAGTGCGAGAGTTGCGTGGCAATCGAGGAGGGCCGCTCGTTCGATCTCCACGAGTTGGATGCGGCGTCGAACAACGGCGTGGAAGACATGCGCGACCTTCTCGCGAAGGTCTCCCTGGGCACTCCGGGAAACGTGAAGGTCTACATCCTCGATGAGGTCCACATGCTCACGCGGGGCGCGGAGAACGCCCTGCTGAAGACGCTCGAAGAGCCGCCTGACCACGTCATCTGGGTGCTCGCCACTACGGAGCCCCACAAGGTCGTGCAGACGATTCGAAGTCGCTGCCAGGTCTTCGAACTCGGGCTCCTCGGCGCCGAAGAGATGGCCGACCACGTTCGTTGGGTCATCGCTGATGCCGGGCTCGATGTCGACGAGGCAGCGATCGACCATGTCGTCTCCGTCGGCGGAGGCTCAGCTCGCGACACGCTCAGCGCACTCGATCGGGTCGTCGCTGCCGGAGGTGTCGTCGAGATCGACGAATCCACCGACTTGTTGCTGGCTTCGCTCGCCGACCGAGACGCGACCATTGCACTCGCGTCGGTCGGTGATGCGCTCGGTCGGGGCAAAGACCCCCGCACGATCGGCGAGGCAATCCTGGCAGGTCTCCGCGACGCATTCCTGACCGCGATGGGATCAGCGCCACCCCGACTCACACCCACCGAATCGCTTCGGGCGGAGGAGATCTCGAACCGGATGTCGCCCGCGGCGATGACCCGAGCGCTCGAGGTGCTCGGTACCGCCCTCGTCGACATGCGCCAGGCCCCCGACCCTCGCGTCGATCTCGAGGTCGCGCTGGTCCGACTCTGCCGAGCCGACGCCGACCGCTCGGTCGATTCCCTGGTCGAGCGAATGGACCAGCTCGAATCTCGACTCAACGGCGGCGCCGCCGCGCCTGCGCCTGCCCCTGTGACCGCCGCGCCGGCACCGGCTGTTGCGCCTGCTCCCGAGCCGGTCGTGATGCCCGAACCGACACCCGCAGCTCAACCGGCGGCGAGCGAACCTGGCTCGCTTCCTCCTCCTCCGAACATCACGCCGACCTCCGCGCCCGAACCCGCGGCTGCCAAGGGCGAGGGCCCGGCTGCGGCAGCGCGCGCCGCGTTGGCCGAGAAGCTTGGTCGTCCTGCACCGCCGATCGAACCGGTCACGCTTCCGCCCGAGCCCGAACCGGCTCCCGCCCCACCGCTTGCCGCGGTCCCCGAGGCGCCTGCGGCCGCCAAGTCCGCGCCGGCCGGCGACGAGTCCGCCGCGACTCCGGTTTCGCCCTTGACATTGCTCCGCCCCGAGTCGCCCCGCGAAGTAGTCGGGCTGGCATCGGAACACCTCGGCATCGACAAGGACGTGGTGGTTGCTCGGGCGAATGAATTGCTCGGGCCGGCGAGCGGTTCGCGCTCCGCCGACGATCTCGCTCGGCTGTGGCAGGGCTTGGTCGAAGAGTTCGACGTGGCATCGGCGCCCCCGCCGCCCGCGCCCCCGATTGCGGCGGTGCCGGATCTTCCTCCCGAGCCCTTGGTCGTCGAGCCATTGGTCGCCGAGCCCTTGGTCGCCGAGCCATTGGTCGCCGAGGCATTGGTCGCTGAGGGAGTGCCGCCGATCGACACGTCGTCCGCGCCTGTCGACGACATGGTCCCGCCGGACCTCGCCCCCGAGGAGATCGATCTCGACGACCTCGTCGATGCTCCGGCCCATACCGAACAGATCATCGAGAAGGTGACCGAGGCATTCCCCGGCGCCGAACTCCACAGCCCCGAGGAGCCAACCGAATGACCGACAGCCCTGACAACACCCCTGACGACAACCCGCTCGCCGGCGGCATGCCTGACCTGGGCGGCCTGCTCGAATCGGCACAACAGATGATGGCGAACGCGCAAGCGGCCGCATCGGCCGTGGTCGAAGGTGCTTCGGGCGGCGGCCTCGTGAAGGTGCAGGTCGACGGCCACTTCGACTTCCACTCGATCTCGATCGACCCCTCTGCGATCGACCCTGATGACGTCGCGTTGCTCGAAGACCTCGTGCTCGCCGCCTTGCGGGACGCATCGGCACAACTCCAGGCCGGCCAGCAGGGCGCCATGGGCGGACTGGATCTCGGGGGAATGGATCTCGGCGGGCTGGGCGGATTGCTCGGCGGCGGAGATCAGTGAGCTACTCGGCGTCGGTTCAAGAGCTCATCGACCAGTTCGGACGGCTGCCCGGCATCGGCCCGAAGTCGGCCCAGCGCGTTGCCTTCTACCTCCTGAAGGCCCCGCCCGAGGACGCACTCCGACTCTCGCGGGCGATCGTGGAGGCCAAGGAACGGGTCTCGTTCTGCCAGCGCTGCTTCAACCTCTCGGAGGGCGGCGACGAATGCGCAATCTGTCGCGACCCCCGACGCGAAGCGCGAATGGTGTGTGTGGTCGAAGACAGCCAAGACATCGTGGCGATCGAGCGCACGCAGGAGTTCCGCGGTCGCTATCACGTCCTCCAAGGGGCCTTCAGCCCGATCGACGGGGTGGGGGTCGAGCAGCTTCGGGTGAAGGAGTTGATGACTCGGGTCGGCCAGGAAGACATCGAAGAAGTGATCGTCGCGACGAATCCGAATCTCGAAGGTGAAGCGACGGCGTCCCTCCTCGTGAAGTATTTGAAGCCAATGGGCGTAAAGGTCACCCGCATCGCGAGTGGTCTCCCCGTGGGCGGCGATCTCGAATATGCCGACGAGCTCACGCTGAGTCGAGCGCTCGAGGGCCGCCAGGTGTTGGATGCCGGGGCCTCGTCAGAGGGCTGACGCGGCAAAAATGGTCGAGGCGCCGTCTCGTGCCTGCCGGGCGCGGGCGGTATGGATTGGCCGGCAGGTCCGAGACGACGCCCCGAACTCCACGAGTGCAGGAGGGGAGGATGGGTTGACTATCCAGTTCCTGTTCCCGTGTTGCGGTTACATTACAATATTGACGCCAAGATGACAAGCATCTTCTGAATATTTCTTTTCGTCACCCACGACATGCGCTCGATATCTTCCGGTGCACGCTGACGCCCGCCACTCCAGTGGTCGCCGTTGTCGGGATCAGGCGGATTTGTTGCGCTGCGCGGCGATCTCGTCGGCCGCATCATCGGCCCACGACACATCGCTGTTCGGGTCCTCGACGGTGAGTGCGAGTTCTTCGCTCTGGCTGACGCCGACTCGCGAGACCGAGGCCTGAATGTCGGTCATGGCCGACTGCAAGCGATCGTGCACGTCGCGCTCGGCCGCGAGCAGGCGGTCGAGTCGTTGTTGCGCTTCGTTGATCACCTGGGCCGAACGATCTCGTGCGTTCTTCTCCGCAGTGGCGAGAATCTCGTCGACCTGCTTCGATCCGGCCTCGACCAGTTCGGCCGACGCCTTTTCGCCCTCTGCGATGGTCTTGGCGGCGACAGCCGCTGCGTCGCTGGCGATGCGTTCGACGTCGACCTCGGCCGAGGCGCGAATGGCATCGGCGTCGGTGGTGGCAGACGCAACCAACTCCTCGCCGGATTTGACCGCCTGATCGAGCACGGCGCTGACCGACTCCGAGACGCTCTTCACGCCCTCGCTTTCGAGCGCGCGCATGCGAGTCGCCGCGCTGCGGAGCAGTTCGCGCACCGCGTCGGGGTCGAATCCTGCGTCGGTGGTTTCGAACTCGGCACGTTCGAGATCTTCAGGTGTCACATCCACAATGCGAGTATTCCACCACGCAGCGCGTCGGTGGTGGCAGAGAAGCACGCTCCGTGGGATCGAGGCCCTACGATCGCCCGGATGCAGCTCACTGAGATCGATCACATCGCCATCGCCGTCAAAGATCTGGAAGCGGCCATCGCCTACTACGGCGAAGCATTCGGCGCGGAGGTGCATCATCGCGAGGTCGTCGACTCCGATGGCGTCGAGGAGGCGTTGATCAAGGTGGCCGACAGCTATATCCAGCTCACGGCGGCGACGAACGACGACTCGCCGATCGCCAAGTTCCTCGAGAAGCGTGGCGAAGGCCTCCACCACGTGGGCTACCGCGTCGACGACTGTGCAGCGGCGCTTGCCCAGATGGTCGAGGCCGGAGCGACTCCGATCGATCAGGCCCCGCGCCCAGGCTCGCGCGGCACCACGGTCGCGTTCGTCCACCCCAAGGGCAGCTTCGGCACCCTCATCGAACTCGTCCAGGAATAGCCGGGGTCTGACCCCAGGTGGGACTGGTGTCTGACCCCAGGTGGGACAGGGTCAGAGGGTGATCACTCCGGTGGGGGTGAGGATCGTGGCCGACAGTGACGGCTCACCGCGGACGATGTCGACGGGCACCGCGTGCTCGGTCAGGCGGCTGGCGATCGCTGGGTCCGGGTGAGCGAGGTCCAATGACAGCAGTTCGCATCCCGGCACGGCCGTAGTCGCCGGCGTAGGGCCGGGCCACTCGATGAGGAATGGCAGTACGCCGTCGCCCTCGAGCGGCGGCATGGTCAGCCGCCACTCGAGCACCCGGCCGTCCGGGGTGGTCCGCTGCATCAGGAATGCATCTCCGGGGTCGACGCCGCGGCTCCGCGCCCACTCGATCCATAGGTCGAGGTGGGGAACCCCGGCGGCCCAAGTGACGAGGCGTGGTTCGGTGATTTCGTCGATGCCGAATGGTCGGGGCCCGGGCGGGTCACCCTGACCGGCGTCGGGGCCGATGACTTCGAGATACGTCGACCCGCCGAGACCGAGCAGGACGTTTCGCGAGCCCATGCCCTCGTGGCTCCCGCCGACGGTCGGCTCGATCCCCCAGCCGTCACGGATCTCCTTGGTCGTCGCGTCGAGGTCCGGGGTCGCGTAGACGAGATGGTCGATCGTGGCTTCGAGGCGGGCCGCTCGGTTGATCGTCGGATCCTTCGGCCGTCCGCCCAGATCGACGGCGACGAGGCCGCGGGCGTCGGCGAGCGCATCGGCACGGTTGAGCTTCGCCTGCCGGCCGTCGGCCAACAGGAAGCGTCCGCGCACGCCGGTGCGGGCTCGACCCACCCGGTCGGGGAATCCCACGGCGAGGGCGGCGCCCATGTCTCGCGGATCGACTTCGGTCTCGGTGATGCCCTGCCGGCGGGCGATGTCGTGGGCGCGGTCGCGCACCTGACGTGTTGCTCGACCATCGGCGTCGGGATGATGGCGGTCTCGATCCAGGACCAGCAAAAGGCGTTCGCCCAGGTCAGCCGGTAACTCGGTGGGTCGACCGCGCAGCACATCGCGGTCCTCGAGCAGCGCCGCGAGGAGGCACGAGAGCCACGGGTGGCGGGACTCCACAACCATGCGAGCGAGCCTCGGGTGGGCGGGAACGCGAGCCATCCAGAGGCCGCGTTCGGTGGGGTGGCCCTCGTCGTCCAGCGCGCCGAGGCGCCGAAGAAGCGCGACGCCATCGGCCCAGCCCTGGGCCGGAGGCTGATCGAGGAAGGGCACCTCGGTCGGATCGGTGATGCCCCGCTGGGCGAGGTCGAGCACGAGATCGGAGAGCTCCACTTCGGCGATCGACGGCGGAAGGAACGCGGCTCGGCCGCCGTGCTCCATCTTCGACCACAGCCGGATCGCGATTCCCGGCCCGGTTCGTCCGGCCCGGCCGGCCCGTTGGTCCGACGAGGCCTTCGAGGTGTTCACGGTGTGCAGCGCCGTCATGCCGGTGCGGGTGTCGTGCCGAGGGACGCGAGCGAGGCCGCTGTCGACGATTGATCCGATTCCTTCGACGGTGAGGCTCGTCTCGGCGAGATCGGTCGCCAGCACGATGCGCCGCATCGCTCGGGGTACGAGGGCGGCATCCTGTTCGGCTGAGGGGAGCGAGCCGTGAAGCGGCATGACTGCAGGACCGTCCGGACCGAGGTGCCCCGACAGTTCGCGTTCCGCGCCTCGGATCTCGCCGACGCCGGGGAGGAACACGAGCACGTCGTCGTGTCCACGGAGTGCCTCGTCGACGGCGCGGACGACCGCGGGAATGAGTGGGTCGCGTCGCTTCCTCGGCCGCCACTTGATCTCGATCGGGTGCGTTCGCCCGGCTGATGAGATGACGGGCGCAGGTTCAGCCTCTCCGCCGAGGAGCGCGGCAACGGCCTCACCATCGATCGTGGCCGACATCACCAGCAGTCGGGCCCGAAGGCTGTGATGGAGGCGGGAGTGAAGGGCGAGCGCGAGTCCGGTGTCGCCGGGTAGCGAGCGCTCGTGGAACTCGTCGAAAACGACCAGGCCGACACCGGTGAGCGCAGGGTCGTTCACCAGCCGGGCCGTGAGCACGCCCTCGGTGACGACCTCGACCCGAGTGGACGGCCCGACGCGTCTGTCGTCGCGGGTCACCCAGCCGACGGTTTCGCCCGGCTCCTCGCCAAGCATCCAGGCCATGCGGCGGGCCGCGGCTCGGGCGGCGACCCGGCGAGGCTCGAGCACCACGATCTTGTCGCTCCCGAGCCATGACTCATCGAGCAGCCGGAGGGGCACGACCGTCGTTTTTCCGGCGCCGGGCTCCGCCTGGAGCACGGCATGGCCGGTGTCGGTCAACGCCCGACGAACGTCGTCGATCACATCTTCGACAGGCAGGTCGGTGGGCGGCAGCGGCACCGGAGCATCATGCCGCGCCGGGGACCCGGGTGTGCGAGGCTCCGGCCCGGAGGTTCAGAGGAAATGTTGGTTCACCTGGTCGACGGCACCTACGAGTTGTTCCGTTTTCACTACGCCCCGTCGAACAAGGATCCTCGGCTCGGCGCCCAGCGTGGGGTGCTCAACACCGTGCTCGACCTCGTGGCCGGTGGCGCCACGCACATCGGCATCGCCACCGACCAGGTCGTCGAGTCCTTCCGAAACGACCTCTACGACGACTACAAGGACGGCAGCGACATCGAGCCGGACCTCTTCGCCCAGTTCCTCGAGGTCGAAGAGCTTCTCGAGCTCGCGGGCTTCACCGTGTGGCCGCAGGTGACCCACGAAGCCGACGACGGCATGGCCGCGGGAGCGGCGATGGCAGCCGCGGATCCTCGCGTCGAACAGGTGATCATCTGCACGCCCGACAAGGATCTCTCCCAGTGCGTGACGGCCGACGGCCGGGTTGTCCAGCTCGACCGGCGGCGCGAAATCACTTACGACCGCGAGGGCGTGATCGAGAAGTTCGGCGTTCCCCCGGAATCGATTCCCGACTACCTCGGCGTCGTGGGCGATACCGCCGACGGGTTTCCCGGCTTGAAAGGGTGGGGGGCGAAGTCGGCGGCCAAGATCCTCTCTCGATACGGCCACATCGAGCAGATTCCGTTTGATGTGGCGGACTGGGACGGCGTCGATGTCCGCAGTGCCGCCAAGCTCGCCATGACGCTTCGAGAGAACTTCGAAGAGGCGCTGCTCTTCCGCCGGATTGCGACGGTCGATCTCGATGCCCCGGTCAGTGCGTCGGTCGATGACCTTGTGTGGAAGGGTCCGGGCCCCGGATTCGACGAACGTTGTGCCGAGATCGGCGGCGAACGGGTGGCGAAGCGAACGCACGAACTCTTCTGGAACTACAAGGGCTGACATGGATCCTGAAAAGGCAGTGAAGTTGGCGGCAGAGGTCGACCCCGACCTGGCGGCCCGGTTGCAGTTCATCTACGAGATCGACCGGCTCAAGTTGGTGTTGCGCAAGAACTTCCTGGCCGATGGAACGCGCAACGAGAACAGTGCCGAGCACTCATGGCATCTCGCGATGGTGGCGATGGCGATGGCACCGCACGCGGCGGAACCGATCGACATCGAGCGGGTGATTCGCATCCTGCTGGTCCACGACATCGTCGAGGTCGATGCGGGTGATGTCGACATCTACGACGTCGAGGGTCGCAAGGCGAAGGAGGCCGAGGAGATCGCCGCGGCTGACCGCATCTTCGCGCTGCTGCCCGAACCGCAGGGCTCCGAGATGCGGGCGTTGTGGGACGAGTACGAGGCTCGATCGACGCCGGAGGCTCGTTTCGCCTACGCCTGCGATCGACTGCAGCCGCTCATGTTGAACCTCGCCACCGGTGGGTCGACCTGGCACGCCCGCGGCGTTACTTCGTCGCAGGTCAAGGCCATCAACGGCCCACTGGCCGAAGGTCTTGCCGGTGTCTGGCCGGTCGCCGAGCGGCTCATCGACGAATCGGTCGCCGACGGCTCGCTCAACACCTAAGCGGTCAGATCCCGTTCGGCGACGAGCACACCGTCGCGGTCGGCGCAGACCCAGTCGCCGGGACGGATCGTTGCGCCGCAGAAGGTGACTGCCACGTCGCGATCGCCGAGACCACGCTTCTCCGTCTTGCGAGGGTTGGTGCCCAGCGCGTGGATCGCGAGATCGGTCTCGGCCAGGATCGCGACGTCACGCACGGCGCCGTAGACGAGGATGCCGGACCAGCCGTTGGCCGCTGCCTTGGCCGCGAGTTGATCGCCGACCACGGCTCGGCGGCGAGACCCGCCGGCGTCGATCACGAGGACCTTGCCGGCGCCTTCTTCGGCCACGGCCTCTCGCACGAGCGAGTTGTCTTCGAACAGCTTGAGGGTCACCGCAGTGCCCGCCATCTGATCGCGGCCGCCCAGCGAGCGGAACACGTTGTCGAGGACCTTCACCTCGTCGTCGTGGTCGTCGCACAGATCGGCAGTCGCTGGGATCGAGGCGTTCGTCTGACTCATGAGCGGCAGTCTGGCAGACGATCTACCGTCGTCCCATGAGCGAGAATCTCCGGCTGTACCAAGCTGCCCTCTATTCGATGAACGCCGTGGTCGTGCGCGTGGACCCCGTTCGCTGGGACGAACCATCGAAGTGCGCAGAGTGGACCTGCCGTGAGGTGATCGGTCATTCGATCTGGGTCGCCCGTGCGTTGGCAGCCACCACGGGCAACGGGCCGCATCCCGAGGAGCAGGCCGAGGCCGAGGTGGCCGGCACCGATCCGTTGGCGAACTGGATTGATGCTCGCGATCAGGTCCTTGCCGGGTTGGACCAACCCGGCGTGATCAACACCGAGGTGTCGGGGCCGTTCGGCACGGCACGGCTGGATGATCGGCTTCGCCTGTCCGCCGCCGACGTCTACACCCATTCGTGGGACATCGGCGCGGCCATCGACGTCGACCCGAAACTCGATCCTCATATTGCCGAGGTGATTCTCCCAGGCCTGATGGCCGCCGGCGACGGACTCCGCCGTCCCGGAATGATGGCCGCCGAAGTAGTGCTCGACGGGGACGCATCGGTGGTCGATCGCTTTCTGGCCTATTGCGGACGTGACCCCCGGGGCTAGCTCTCGCACACGATCCGACCATCGACGTCGAGCAGGTAACGGTCAGCGAACTTGCCGTCCACGAGATAGACGTACTGCGGGTCATCGGGGTGGTGCCACAACGTTTCGTCGCCCCTGCGCAGCCCGGTGTCGACGACGGCGTCGGGCAGGTCGTCGCTGGGCAACGTTCGGTTGCGAGGGAATCCGTCGACGTAGGAGAGGAAGTTGACGGGATCCCAGTGATAGGTGTCGGGGCCGATGACGATGTAGTCGACGAGTTCCCAGCCGCACTCGGCCGGCCCGGGATGAGAGTGGATCACTTCGGGAGCCAATGCACATCCGTCGGTGGTGGTCCACTGGTCGAGGCTCGGGTCAGCGGAAGGAACGGGCGCGCAGCTCGCCGACTCGGGTTCGTCCTCGTTTCCGCATCCGCTCAGCACGAGCGCGACGGCGATCGCCGTCACCCATCTACTCACCCCTGCGCACCGAGAACCTCGCTGATGCCGATCGGGGCGGCCGTCTCGAGCTGGCTGTACTCGCACGAAGATGCGTCGCGATCAGGGCGCCAGCGAACGAAGCGAGTGGTACCCCGAAAGCGTCCGTTGAGCACGGCTTCGTACTTGACTTCGGCGACGAGCTCACAGGTCATCGGCGCCCAAGTCGCGGTGTCGCGGCCCTGGCTCCAACGATTCGGCCCGCCGGGCATAAGTCCGTCCTGGTGCGCCTCGGGGTTCATCCATTCCGCCCACGGATGATCAGCTGGATCCTCGAGCAGGTACGGCGCGAGCGTCTCGATGAGCTCGGCGCGCAGGCTGGCCTTGAAACTCGATGCCACGCCCATGTGTTGGAGACGACCGTCTTCATCGTGGAGACCCACCAGCATCGAGCCCACGCCTTCGCCGTCCTTGTGGAGCCGGTAGCCGGCGACGACGACGTCGGCGGTGCGGGTGTGCTTCACCTTGTACTGGGTCCGCTTGTTCGGCATGTAGGTGCCGTCGCGCGGTTTGGCGATGAGACCGTCGAGTCCCGCACCTTCGAATTTCACATACCACTCGTGGGCGATCTCACGATCGAGAGTGGATGGCACGAGATGGATGGGGGCCTCGAAGCTCGCACCGATCGCCTCGAGGATCTGGCGACGATCGCGGAACGGCTCGTCGGTGAGGTCCGTGTCGTTCACGGCGAGCACGTCGAAAACGACGAACTCCGCCGGTGTCTCCTCGGCCAGCCGATTGACCCTCGACTCCGCCGGATGGATGCGTTGTTGGAGGGAGTCGAAGCCGAGATGGTCGCCGACGGTGACGATGATCTCGCCGTCGACCACGCACCGGTCGGGCAGGTTTGCCTTCAACGGCTCGATCAACTCGGGGAAGTACCGGGTGAGCGGTTTCTCGTTGCGGGAGCCGAGATGGATGTCGTCGCCATCTCGAAAGACGATGCAGCGGAAGCCGTCCCACTTCGGCTCGAAGGCGAGGTCGCCGATCTCGGGAATGCCGTCGACCGCTTTCGCGAGCATGGGTTTGACGGGCGGCACCACCGGAAGATCCATTCCGGTCAGACTAGGGCGACGAGGAACCCTGATGCCCGGCCAGAAACTGCCGATTGGAGCCCTCATGCGGCGAACGATTTCCACACTCATCCTTCTCTCCCTGCTCGCGGCGGCGTGTGGCGACGACGCGGGAACAACCGTGGCGGATTCGACGTCCTCGACATCCTCGACGGCGCCGCCGGAGTCAATGTCGACCACGTCGCCGATTGTCACCTCGACGACCAGTACCACCACGACGACGACCGTCGAGCTGCAGGGCATGTGTGGCGACCTGATCCCGGTAGTCACCGACCAGGGAACGAACTGTGTCGACCCCGACGCCCCCGTCGATTCCGAGGGCGCCAGGCGTGTGCTGATCGCCGAGGACGGCGACCTGGTCATCTACACGGTGGGTGACGACGTATTCGGCTTCGAGAGCAGCCTCGTCCCCGAGCATCCGGTGACCGCGTTGCATCAAGCGGCCGACGGCACAATCTTCACTCGAGAATACGAAGACGTCGACGAGGAGGTTCTCGTCGAGATCGCGCGCTACGCGCCGGATGGCACCCGGTCGGTCGTCGACGAGATCGTGGAGCTCTACGACGTGACGGTCGTCGACGGCGTGGAGGCGTTGATCGGAGCCGTCGCGAGCGCCGACGGATTCGGTTTCGGGGGTGTGAAGGCCTTGGCCGTCGACGGCTACGGCGAGGTCGCCGACTTCGGACTCGCCGCAGAGGCCGTGTTCGGGGTCACTGACTTCATGTGGAGTGAGGCGGCCGGGATCGGCGTGGCGACTGCGTGGTCCGACCTGACCGAGTGGATCGGTTTCGTCGACATCGACGGCAATGTCGTCACGCTCCCGTCGCCGACCGATGAGCTGCCCTACAACTCGCCCCCCTACGTGACGGCCGCGACGATCTCGTTCGACGGATCGACGCTGTACTGGGCCGAGGGTCCCGACTGGGGCTTCGACACTGAGACCAACGAGTCCGGCCCCGTTGCCGGCGAATGGGTCCTTCGGGGCGCGGACATCGAGACCGGCGAGGAGCGGCTCTACTGGCCGTTGTCGGAGTCGGTGCTCGACTCGGCTGAGCTCAACATCGAGTCGATCGAGGACCTCGATGGGTGGATCCTCATCAACCGTTCCATGCTCGAAGGCACCACCCCGACCTTCCTGGCACCGCTGGTGCTCGACCTCACGTTCGAGGAGCCGGGGCTCTCGGTGTTTCCGGCCATCGGCGTAGCCAACTTCGCCGCAACCTGACGCAGCTTGCCTGCGCCGGGCCCGAGCGGCGAGGCTGCGAGGATGAGCGACGAACTCCGCCCCTTCACCATCGACGTCCCCGACGCCGCCATCGACGACCTCCGCGACCGTCTGGCCCGCGCTCGCTGGCCCGAGTCGGAGCCGGTCGACGACTGGAGCCAGGGCATCCCGCTGGCCTACACGCAGGAGCTCTGCGACTACTGGGCGACCGACTACGACTGGCGTCGCTTCGAGTCGACCCTCAACTCCTACGACAACTTCCTCACCGAGATCGACGGTGTCGACATTCACTTCATCCACGTGCGATCCCCGCACGAGGACGCGACCCCCATGGTGCTCACTCACGGCTGGCCCGGTTCCGTAGCGGAGTTCATGGGTGTCATCGAGCCCCTGACGAACCCGACCGAACATGGCGGGAGCGCCGCCGACGCGTTCCACCTCGTGATCCCTTCGCTGCCCGGCTACGGCTGGAGTGGAAAGCCGACGTCGACCGGCAAGGGCGTCGCCTGGATCGCGACGGCGTGGAACACGCTGATGGTCCGCCTCGGTTACGACTCCTATGTCGCGCAGGGCGGGGACTGGGGTGGTGCCGTGACGACCTACATCGGCATGCAGAACCTGGGCAACGTGCGGGCGATCCACACGAACATGCCGGTCGCCGGCCCGACCCCCGAGTCGCTGGCTGACCCGACGCCGCAAGAGGCCGGTGCACTCGAGGCCCTCGGCCACTACGACCGGTGGGACTCGGGCTACTCGAAGCAGCAGTCGACTCGGCCGCAGTCGCTCGGCTACGGACTGGTCGATTCAGCGTCGGGCCAGTGCGCGTGGATCGCCGAGAAGATGTGGGCCTGGACGGACAACGACGGTCATCCAGAGTCGGCCCTGTCGAAGGACCAGATGCTCGACAACATCTCGATCTATTGGTTCACCGCGTCGGCGGCCTCGTCGGCTCGTCTCTACTGGGAGAGCTTCGCCGACTTCGGTGGCGGTGCGGTCGAGGTGCCCACCGGGTGCTCGATCTATCCCAAGGAGATCATCCGCTGCTCGCGCCGCTGGGCCGAGCAGCGCTACGAGAACATCCAGTACTGGAACGAGCTCGACAAGGGCGGCCACTTCGCCGCGTGGGAACAGCCCGAGATCTTCGTCGGAGAGATGCGCGCGGCCTTCGCGGTGCTCTGATGTCTGCGCCGTCGCCGACGGTGCTGGCCGGCGGACTGATCGTCGACGGCACGGGGTCGCCGCCCTATATCGGTGACGTCGTGTTCGACGGCGATCGAATCGTCGCGGTGGGGACTGAGGTGTCGCGCCCCGACGGTGCGGATGTGATCGATGTGAGCGGCGCCTGGGTCACTCCCGGGCTGATCGACCCACACACGCATCTCGACGCGCAACTCTGCTGGGACCCCACCGGGTCTCCGTCGAACGGTCATGGCGTCACCACTGTCGTGATGGGTCTTTGCGGATTCGGTGTCGCGCCATGTCCGCCCGGGGGCGATGAATATCTTCTGCGCTCGCTCGAGGTCGTCGAGGAGATCCCCTACGCCTCGGCGCGAGAGGGCGTGCCCTTCGGCTGGACGACCTGGCGGGAGTACCGAGATCACATCTCGGCGCAACCGCTGGGTGTGAACGTCGCGGGGTTCGTGCCGCACTCGGCGTTGCGCTACTTCGCGATGGGTGATCGCGCCCGGGACGAGGTCGCAACAGCGGCGGATATCGACGCGATGGTCGATGAGCTCCTCGATGCGATCGATGCGGGTGCCATCGGATTCGCCACGTCGCGTGGACCGAACCACGTCGACTCGTACGGCGACCCGGTCCCGAGCCGTCTCGCCGCCGATGACGAACTCGCGGCCTTGGTCGACGCCTGCCGCGATCGATTGTGGCAGATCAACGTCGAGACCAAATTCAGCCACGACGCAACGGCATTGATCGCGGAGGTGGAGCGCTACGCCGAGTTGTCTCGCTCCGGTGGAGCGCGAATGACCTGGACGCCTTTCTACGCGGAGCCGGGCGAAACCGTGTGGAGCGAGGTTCTCGCCCACAACCGTGAACTGAACGCGTCGGGCGTCGAGGTCGCGCCCCAGATGACGGTCGTCCCGATCACGTTGTTGGTGCGCTTCGACGAGCGATCGTTCGTCACCGCCGTACCCGGATGGGGGGAACCGCTCACCGGGTTCTTCCGTCTGGACCGCGAAGGCAAGAAGGCGCGACTCGCGGACCCCGAGGTGCGGGCCCAGATGAAGGTGGCCGAGGGCGATCCGAAGAACCCGCTCACGCCCGACTTCGATCTCTGGACCTTCACCTATGCGCCTTCGGACCCGAGTGTCAGCGGTCGGCCGCTCGCGGTGATCGCGTCCGAACGGGGGGAGCATCCGATCGATGTCTTGTGCGATCAGGTGATCGCGGATGACGTACGGACTCTGATCGACATGCCGGTACTCAATCGCAGTCTCGAGGGTGCCTTGGCCTTTCTCGACGACCCACTCACGGTTCTGGGTCTGGGCGACTCCGGAGCCCATGTCATGTCGGTGACCAACTACCGCTATCCGACCTTCCTGCTTGGCGAGTTGGTGCACCGACAGGGTCTCGTGCGGCTCGAGCTCGCGATCAACCGGATGACCCAGCGGCCGGCCGAACTCCACGGGCTCCACGATCGGGGCGTCCTCCGTGATGGCGCTCGAGCCGATGTATGTGTGATCGATCCTGACCGGCTGAAGCTCCTCGATGTTCGCATCGAGAACGACCTGCCGGGCGGTATCGCGAGGCTTGTCCAGTCAGGCCAGGGCTTTCGCGCCGTCTATGTCAACGGCAAGAAGACGATCGACCACGATGTGGCCACCGGCGCAGCGCCCGGAACGTTCGTGCACGCAGGTCCGGTGACCTGATCGCTGTCAGAGAACGCGGCCGTCGAGAGCGCTATAGGCCGCCGGCACCGGATTGGTGCCGGTGAGATCGGCGGCGGGGTAGGGCTCGCCGATCGTGGTGGTCACGGGGATGACGCCGGCCCACCAGGGGCCGGCCATGTCCTCGGGCTCGTCGATCGGGTCTCCTGCCCTCACCTTGGCCGAGGCCTCGGAGAGGGGCATCTCGAGGACGAGCGTCTTCTTCTCGTCGATGTCGCTGACCTCTCGTCCTACGTCCCAGTTTTCCACGATGTGGTCGGTGATGATCTTCAGCGCACGAAGCTTGGAGTCCTTGGTTTCGATCTTCGTGGCGAGGCCCCGGACGACGACCGAGCGGTAGTTCATCGAGTTGTGGAACGGTGTGCGGGCCATGACAAGCCCGTCGACATGGGTCACGGTCGCGCAGATCTCATGGCCGGCGCCGGTGCCCAGGATGTGGTTCGCCGCAGCCCCGTGGAGGTAGAGCGTGGTCTCGTCGCGGCCGTAGGCCATGGGGAGCACCAGCGGACCGTCGGGAGTCTGCACACCGACGTGGGCGATCATCCCGGCGTCGAGGATTGCGATCACTTCTTCGGTCGCGTAGAGGGCGCGGTTGGCACCCCGCCGCACGGTCGTTCTGGAGGAGGGAGCTTCATCGGACATGGCGGCGAGGCTAGAGGCTCTCACCCCGGGCCATGGTCGAGTTCTCTAGCCGGCGAAGTGCCAGTCGGCGCCCACCACCGAGAGCGTCGTCGCCTCGCCGGTTGTGAGCTCAACCACGATCGGCGCCAAGTACTCGGGCACGTAGTTGCCGTCCTGGTCGACGCCGTCAAAGCTTCGCGTCAGCAGTAGCTCGTCGCCGCTGATCGTCAGGTCGGTGGAGAGCGCGATCTCGGTGAATCCGAGAGACACCTCGATGGTCGGACCCTCCTCGCCGGTGGCGACATCCATCGAGTGGATCACCGCGGTCGGCGTCAGAAGTGATGGGTCACTGGCTTCTACCTCGACCCAGTAGAGCGTGGTGCCGTCGCTCGACAGTGCCGGCCGATCGGCGTCGGGGCCGATGCCGTCGACCTCGTTCGCCCAGTCGACTCCATAACGCCCGTCGGTGGGCGAAGCGAGCTCGAGTAGGTTCCCGTCGATGTCGCGGTAGGCCCAGAGTGGCTGGTAGCCGGCTCCGTCGAGGAGGATTACCGGATTGCTCGGGTCACCGCCAACGAAGGCCTCGTAGATGAGCCACTCGATGCCGAAGACCTGTTCTCCGATGACGCTGGAGTCGCCGGTGTCGAGGTCGACCATGCGAAGGTCGGCGGTCTCCGTCTCCTGGCTGTCGAACAGCGGGAAGTCCCCGACGAACCCGACCGTCTTGCCGTCGACGATGCCGACGCCGTTGATCCGACCGTCGCTGGAGAGCACCCGAAATTCGTCTCCGCGGATCTGGATCACCTCGGTAGCTGACCCGCGGGCATTGGTCACTGCCGGCTGGTTCGACAGCTGGATGAGCACAGAGCCGTCGGCCGCGATTCGAGCGGCCGAGATGTCGGGATCACCGAGCAAGGTGGTGACGGTTCCGTTGGGGTCGTAGCGGACGACGTTTGTGTCGACCACGCCGACGAGCGCGGTATCGGTCGGGATTGGGACCGTGATGTCGAATGCGAGCGAACCCTTCGGGCCATCGAGTCCAAGATCGGCGAGCGGCTGCCAAGCGCCGATCTCCACGAGGTCCAGCGACTCACTCGGAGGTGGGGACGGATCCGGGTTGTCGGCCGCCGTCTGTGCGGCCTGCAGGAAGATCACTTCGCCCGGCTCGACCTCGTTGCTCGCCCCGCCCTGGAGGTCGAGCCAGATCGTTTCGGTGTAGCGGAGCTGATCATCGAACACTTCGACGTTGACCGCGATCAGGCCGCCGTCCGCTTGGAGCGAGAGGTTGGGTTGCCCCGACGCCTCGGAGGGTGCGAACGGCACAGTGACTTCGTCCGTGCCGTCGAAGTTCCCTCCGACCAGCTGATACGTGCCGTCGGCGAGGTTCTGTTGGATCCACAGGAAACCGTCGCCCTCCTCGTCAAATCGCGCCCCCCAGGCATTTGCGCCCGCGTCGGCGTCGAGTTCTGCAGAGACTCCGGCGTAGACCCCCTCGATGTCGAGAACTCTCCAGGTCGGCCCGGCCTCAGAAGTGATCGAGACGAGCACTCGGGTCCCGTGCACGTCGACGCTCCCGACGGAGCTCTCGATGCTGTACGCGAACTCCACGAAGTCGATCGAGCTGTGGTCTCGTAGATCGATGCGTCGGAGATTGCCGGTCATCTGGTCCTCGCCCGGGAGTGCGTCACCGAAGTCGGGGACGTCGCCGACCCAGGCGTAGGGGACACCGTCGACGACGGCGCCGCCGGCGAGATCACCGAAAGAGGCCAGCTCTGTCGGCTCCGCCCCGGGTTCGGTGAGGTGGAGAACCCGGCCCGCTCCGGCAAACGGATCATCGTGGACTTCGACAAGGATCGAGCCGTCGGCGAGTTGGAGGGCCTCCGACAGGACTTCTCCCGGAGCGGCGGTGTAGAGCTCGACGTCGGCGATGCCCTCGAGGATGCTGCTCCTCACAAACAGAGACTTCTCGATCAGCCCGGTGACATTCCCGGTGAGTTCGCCGGATATCGCGGGGGAGTCGTCCGGCGGCGTCGGGTCATCGGTGTTGTCATTGCTGTCGTCGTCGGCCGGGAGTGAGTCGTCGGCGGGGAGCGAATCATCGGGCACCGAGTCGACGGTGTCCTGGTTGATGGCGTTGTCGTCGCTGTTGAGCGACGCGAGTCCGATGCCACCGAGGAGCAGGAACGCGCCGACTGCAGCGCCGGCAAGCGCCCGACGGCGGTTCGTGATCTGGCGGGCTCGCCGTTCGACGCCGTCGAAGCCGGGCGTGATCGTCGGGATGTTGTCGACGCGGTTGCGGACGCCTCGTCCGAGCGCGGCGCCGAGCTCATCGTCGTCACGGTTGTGGGGAGTGTTGGGGGAACTCATCGTTCGATCACCTCTCGCAGGTCGGAGAGTCCACGGGCCGCGAGACTGCGGACCGTGGCTGGGCGGACGCCGAGGTGCTCGGCGATCTCTTTGTCGGGCATGTCGGCGTAGAAGCGCAGGACCAGGACGATCCGGCGTTTCGGGGAAAGACCCGCGAGCGCATCGGCGAGGTACTCGTCGGAGGCCGGGGTCGACGTCGGCGAGGTCGGCGGTTTGATGCGCCGCCGCACCTCGCGTTTGCGGAGTTCGCCGCGAGCGCCGTTGACCACGCTGGTGCGGAGGTAGCCGCCCGGATTCGTGAGCTTGTCGTAGCGCCGGAGCGTGTGGGCGAACGCGTCCTGCACGATCTCCTCGGCCCTGTCGGGCGAGTCGACCAGGGCACGAGCGAGCTTCACCAACACGGGGTACTCCCGGCGCCACAGATCATCGACGGAGAGTGCTGCCTCGGCAGGCTCGGTCTCGACGACCGGTTGGGGATCGGTTTCCAGAATCATCACCCCCCACCGACGCGCCGAACCTCAGAAGTGTTGCACCCCTACGCGAGAATCCCCGGCAGGGGCGGTCAGAGGATTCGGGGCATTGTCGTCATGCTCGGGAGCACCTGGCCGGAGGGAGCGTTGACGACGAGGGGGATCGCATTGATCGCGCGGGTACCCGTGGACCGGGTACGCACGATCTTCTCGGTCTCGAGCATTTCGTGGAAGAACCGGTGGTCGGGCGTGCCGTTGATCTTGACCTCGAGCCATCCCTGCTCCGGCGCTTCGGCGAGGAACTCGGGTGTGACCCAGTCGGTTCCGATGAGGAACCGCACCTCGACCGTCGCCTTCGGTACGCCCTGATAGGTGGTCTGGGCCTTGATCACGAGCCCGGCCATCGTTCCTTCTTCGATGAGGAACTTCTCGTCATAGGTCTTTGTCGCAGCCTCATACTCGAAGACGATGCTCCCATCGTCGAACGGCAGGCCTACCTCCTCACAGATCAGGTTGGTGATCTGGAGCAGATTGTCGAAGATCTCGGCGGCGCCGTCCTCGCCGGCCCGGAGATCCGCCTCGCTCCGACCGAAGCCGAACTTCTCGATGAAGATCGGGCTCATGGTCGACTGCCGTTCGCACGTCTTGATGTAGATCGAGTCGACCTCGTGGCACACGGATGACCCGAGCACCGCCAGCTCGTAGGACAGCCCCGGGTTGAGACCCGTTCCGTAGAGAGACGAGCCCCCCGTCTCCATCGCGGCCTTCAGCTCCGGCCAGACCTCGTAGCGCTTCGGGTTCCAGCCGCCCATGATCGAGATGACCGACTTGCCGCTGGCCAGGATCTTGACGACCTCGTCGTATCGCTCGCGGGGAGGGTTGTAGAGCACGACGTCGGCATCGATCGCAAGGATCTCATCGATGTCGTTCGTGGCGATCACGCCGAGTGGGTCGATGCCGGCGATCTCGCCCGCGTCTAAGCCGACCTTCTCCTCGTGCCACACGAACGCGCCCACGAGCTCGAGCCGCGGGTTGTCGGCGATCAGGCGAATCTGGTGACAGGCGATGTCGCCCGTGAACCACTGAATGACGCGGTAGACGCGGTCGGGTGAGTCGGCCATGACGCCGACCCTAGGCAATCAGGCGCTGGGGACCCAGTTGCCGTGGAAGCCGTAGGGCACTCGCTGGGGAAGGTGCACGACAGCCTGCGGCTCACCGCTGAAGTCCTGCGCATTGAGGATGACGACATCGGCCGTGTTGGTGTTGGCATCGTGCACGTAGCTCATGCACCAGCCGTCGTCCTCCGCGGCGTCGTCGGATCGCGGCACGAAGACCATCTCCTGGGAGGAACGACCGGGACCGAAGTCGTGGAGCTCGACGGTGTTGGCCCGAAGGTCACGCTTGAAGGCCGGGCCCTCTTCGCCCACGAAGCCCACCGTGTAGCCGAACTGGGCGTCCTGGCCGATCGTGCGCTCGTCGACTCGCGGGAACTCCTGGTTGCGATCGTCGAGCTGTTCCTCGTTGACCGTGCCGTTCGTGGGGTCGAGCGTCCATCGGTAGAGCTGCGGCGGCCCCTCCGCCGGTCCGTTGGTGACCTTGTTGAACATGCTCTCGTGGCGACAGATGTCGAGCTGGATCTTCCCGTCGGCAAGGTCGAACGAGTTCAGCGGGTGGAAGGCGAAGCAGGGGTCGAGTTCGCACCACTGCACGGCATCGCCGGGGGCATCGAAGGGCAGCACGCCGACTCGGCACACGGCGTCGGGGTTCCAGCGGTAGGGCAGACTCGAGCCGGCCATCGCCATCTCGAGGTCGAAGTGGACCGGGAAGTCGAGAATGAGTACCGACGATTCCGTGATCGAGCAGTCGTGGATCATCGGGCTGTGGCCGACGGGCACGTCGACTTGACGGCGGACTCGTCCGTCCGTTCCCACGACCACGTAGCGGACGTGGTTCTCCCAGCCGAAGAAGTAGTTGACGGCGTGGAGCTCGCCCGTGCCGGGGTGGCGCTTTGGGTGAGCCGTGAAGGTGCCGTCGAGTGTGTCGTCGAACGTGGACGACCCGATCGTCTCCAGCTCATCGGTGAGCTCGACCGGGTAGTTCATGGCTTCGACGACGGCGTAGGTCTTGCCGGCGTGGCCGATGATGTTGGTGTTCGCGCCGCCTTCGCCGTCCTGGTGACGCGGTCCGCCCATCCGGGGACGACCGAGAGCGTCGGCCACGCTGTCGCTGTTGATGTAGCGGTTGCGATACCACTGTGCCTGTCCGCCGCCGAGCCTCAGCCCATGGGCCATACCGCTGCCGGTGAACCAGTGGTCGGTGGGCGACGGATCAGCGACGGGGTTGGGACCGATGCGCAGAAGGCGGCCGTCGAGCTCGTCAGGAATCGAGCCGGTGACGTTGAGATCGAGGGCGGTGAGCTCTTCGCGCACGGGCGCGTAGTTGTCCTGGTAGAAGTCGACAGTGGTCATGCCCAGCAGTCTCGCGGACGAGTTCTCGTTCGCGCATCCCCCTCGAGAACGATTCTCGTGGGGGCCTCGGTGTCAGATGTCGTCGTCGCCGATCCATTTCGGGACGTAGGTGAGGTCCTGAGCGGTGAGGGCGTCGAGGAGGGCGGTCGGAGACTCCTCCGCGAGGAGGACGTCACGATTGGCCGGCTTGAGGATGGTCTTGTCGACCATGGCATCGAGCAACTCGAGCAGGGGTTGCCAGAACCCGCCGACGTCGAGCACGCCGACCGGCTTCTTCAGCAGGCCGATCTGGTTCCAGGTGAGGGTCTCAGCCAGCTCTTCGAGCGTTCCGTATCCCCCGGGCAACGCGATGAACGCATCGGCGAGTTCGTACATCCGCGCCTTGCGGACGTGCATGGAGTCGACCTCTTCCAAAACCGTGAGGGATCGGTGTCCGACCTCGCGGGTGAAGAGGTTCTTCGGGATCACGCCGGTGACGCGGCCGCCACCATCGAGCACGGTGTCGGCAATGAGCCCCATGAGACCGACCGCGCCGCCGCCGTAAACGAGTTCGAGGTCGCGCTCCACGAGGAGTCGGCCCAGTTCGATGGTTGCCTCGGTGATCGCGGGATCGGATCCGGGAGACGATGCGCAGAACACGCACACGCGGGTCAGTTCAGACATCCGCAGACCCTAACGACGGAGGGCCTCACTCGCCCTGGACCGCGGCCTGACTCTGTCGGTAGCTCACCGGTGGGTAGCGGAGGGGGTTGTCGGGTCCTGAGCAGGTGGCGAGTGGCTCCATCACGTGGTCGGCGTTGGCGTTGAAGAAGAACGGAATCGAGTAGCGCGACGTTGCCGTCGAGTTGTCGGCGAAGTGGCGGGCGCTGAGGAAGCGGTCGTTCGACCACTGTCGGAGGAGTTCGCCACAGTTCACGACGAAGCCGTCGTCCTCGACGGGGACGACGATCCACTGGTCGCTTGCCGCCCGGTAGACGGTCAGCCCTGGCGAGTCCTGGAGGAGCAGGGTGAAGAACGTGGTGTCGACATGGGGAGCAATCCCGTAGTCGCCCGCCGCAGGGTCGCGGTCGGCCGTGCCGGGATAGTGCGACATGCGCAGTCGCCAGAACGGTGCTCGAAACGCGTCGGCGAAGTAGTCGGCCTCGAGGTCGAGCGCAACGGCGTAGGCAGGCAGCAAGCGAACCGCGAGGCCGCTGATGGCGCGGGCGTAGTGTTCGACCGTGTCGCGAAAGTCCGTCAGCACGTGGGGGTCGGGCCATTGGTTCTCGTCGAACCCGATGCCGACGTCGGACTTGACGATGAAGGCCTCGTTCAGGTTGCCACGGGCTCGCTGAGGGAGCTTTCGCTCGCCCACACGGAGGTAGCCGACTCCTCCGAGCGGCCAGTCCGGTCGGTCCATCGCGATCGCCGACTTCTGATTTTCGGACAGCCGATGAACGGCCCGGTTGGCCTCGAACATGCGATCGATGAGAGTGGGGTCGACGCCGTGTCCGACCAACTGGTGGAAGCCGACCGTCTCGGAGGCGGACGCAAGCTGCCGCGCGACGGCATCGAGGTCGTCGGCCGATCCGCTCTCGAACCAGGCGGCGACATCGAGCACCGGAATCTCGCCAGGGGCTGCCGGCTTCGCCTGGGTGGTGTCCCATGCTTCGGACTCTTGGCGAAGCGCGGCCTCTCGCGCGGCAGGGTCGTAGGACGGGCTCACGCCTGGAGCCTACGACGGGTCCTCAGGCGCGGCCGTCTCGTTCGTCCTACGGTGGATTTCGTGAAGCACGGCATCTTTGTTGCTCCGTTCGGGCGTTTCGCCGACCCGCACAAACTGGTCGATCTTGCTGCCACCGCAGAGGAGTCCGGCTGGGACGGCGTCTTCCTCTGGGATCACGTGCTGCGGACGGAGACCAACGAGATCATCGACAGCTGGGTTTCTCTCGGCGCGATGGCCGCGGCGACAGAGTCGATTCGACTCGGACCCATGGTGACGCCGGTTCCCCGTCGTCGGCCGATCAAACTCGCCCGTGAGATCCTGACCGTGGACCTGATGAGCGACGGGCGCCTCACGGTCGGGGTCGGTTCCGGCACCGACTCCGGCGGCGAACTTTCGCGGTTCGACGAAATCGTCGACGCCCGGGTGAGGGGCGCTCGCCTGGACGAGGGTCTCGATATCGTCACCCGTCTTCTCGAGGGGGAGACGTTGGCGCACGTCGGTGAGCACTTCCGGGTCGACGGTGTGTCGCTTGAACCCCGACCCATACAGAACCCGCGTCCGCCGGTGTGGTGTGCCGCGCGAGGCACAGCCATGAAGCCCGTGCGACGAGCCGCCCGCTACGAAGGCGTGTTCCCGATCGACGTCGACGCCGACAGTTTCCAACGGATGCTCGACGAAGTGGTTGCGGTGCGTGGTGATCTCGACGGGTTCGATGTCTGTCTCCGCACCGCACACGACGGCACGCCGCCGCCCTTCGCTGACCGCGGCGCAACGTGGTTGCTGCGGGCGTTCCCTGCGGTCGTCGAGCACAAGAAGGTCTTTGCCGCGGTGGTCCACGGTCCGCCCGGCTGAGACCCGAACAACGCCCGTTTCGGGTGAGAGGCCCCTCCGCAGGTAGATTGCGGCCCGTGGTCGATCAATCGATGAAGGCAAAGCTCGAAGATCTGCGCGAGCGCAAGGAGCAGGCGCGACACGCCGGCTCCGACCGTTCAGTCCAGCGACAGCACGACAAGGGGAAGATGCTCGCCCGCGAGCGCATCGAGTACCTGCTCGATGAGGGCTCGTTCAATGAGCTCGACATGCTCGCGCGCCACCGCGCCGCGGAAGGTGTGCTCGACGAGCGCCCATACACCGACGGTGTCATCACCGGGTGGGGCACCGTCGACGGCCGCAAGGTGTTTGTGTTCTCGCAGGACTTCACCGTCATGGGTGGTGCCCTCGGCGAGGTCTTCGCGGAGAAGCTCCACAAGGTCATGGATCTCGCCCTGTCGACCGGCGCGCCGATGATCGGCCTGAACGACGGCGCTGGCGCCCGCATTCAGGAAGGCGTCGTCTCGCTCGACGGCTACGGCGGCATCTTCCATCGCAACGTCCAGGCTTCGGGCGTCATCCCGCAGATCTCCGTGATCCTCGGCCCCTGTGCCGGCGGAGCGGTCTACAGCCCGGCCATGACCGACTTCATCTTCATGGTCCGCGAGAAGTCCCACATGTTCATCACCGGACCTGATGTGGTCAAGACGGTGACGGGCGAAGAGGTGACGCTCGAAGAACTCGGCGGGGCCGGCTCCCACAGCAGCAAGTCCGGGGTTGCCACGTTCGTGTCGAACACCGAAGAAGAGGTGCTCGACGAGGTGAAGTTCCTCCTGAGCTTTCTGCCCTCCAACAACCTCGAGCAGACACCGCGAGTCGAGTCCGGCGACGACCCCGATCGGCTCTGTCCTGAGCTCGACGAGATCCTGCCCGAGAGTGCGAACGTCCCCTACGACATGAAGCAGGTCATCGGCTCGGTGGTCGACGACGGTGAGTTCATGGAGTACCACTCGGCGTGGGGCAAGAGCATCACCTGTGGCTATGCCCGGGTCGACGGTCGCGCCGTCGGCGTGGTCGGAAACCAGCCGATGATGCTCGCCGGTGTGCTCGACATCGAGTCGTCCGAGAAGGCCGCCCGCTTCGTCCGCACCTGCGACGCGTTCAACATCCCGCTGCTCACTTTCGTCGACGTGCCCGGATTCCTGCCCGGCGTCGACCAGGAGTACGGCGGCATCATCCGCCACGGCGCGAAGCTGCTCTACGCCTATTGCGAAGCCACCGTGCCGCGAATTCAGATCATCACCCGCAAGGCGTACGGCGGCGCCTACGTGGTCATGGACTCGAAGTCGGTCGGCTCCGACCTGGCCTTTGCCTGGCCCACGGCCGAGCTCGCGGTCATGGGATCACAGGGTGCGGTCGAGATCATCCACCGTCGTGAACTCGCTGATGCCGCCGACCCCGTAGGTCGGCGCGCCGAGCTGATCGACGACTACACCGAGCGACTTGCCAACCCCTACATCGCGGCCGAACGTGGGTACATCGACGATGTGATCGAGCCCTCCGAAACTCGCCGCAAGATCGTCGCGGGTCTTCGTCTGCTCGAGTCGAAGAAGGAAGAGATGCCAAAGCGCAAGCACGGGAACGTGCCGCTCTAGTGGAGATCACGCCAGCGCCGACCGACGAGGAGATGGCGGCGATCCTCGCCGCCTACGACGCCCTGTGGCCGCGGCCCGATGCTGCGACCACGCCCGATGCGCTGCCTCGGTGGCGATTCGCCGGGCGTCCATGGTTGGCTCGCCCTCGCTACGGCGGCTGGACGTGAGCCCTGCGAGCCCGAACGAGTTTCGGGTTCGCTTCGATTGGGGGCCGATGGGGCTTCGCACGATCGCACCGATGGTCGACGTGGTCGTCATTGTCGACGTCTTGTCGTTCACCACGTGTGTCGATGTCGCGCTCGGCCGTGGTGCCGAGGTGATCCCTTACAAGATGAACGACGGGACGGCAGCCGAGTTCGCGGACTCGATCGGTGCGGAGTTGGCCGGCCACCGCGGAGACGACGCGCGCTACTCGCTGTCGCCGGCATCGCTCGCCGAGGTCGAATCCGACACGCTCATCGTCCTACCGTCACCCAACGGTTCTGCGCTCGCGTTCGGGGCAGCAGAGGCGGGGGCCTCGGAAGTCGTGGCCGCGTGTGTTCGCAATGGCGCTGCGGTCGGAAGCGCGTTTGCCGACGAGGATCTGAGGGTCGGCGTGGTCGCCGCCGGCGAGCGTTGGAACGGTGCGACCGGACCGCTGCGAGTCGCCGTCGAGGACCTTCTCGGTGCTGGGGCGGTGCTCTCCATGTTCGATCAGCTCGACCTGAGCCCCGAGGCTCGCGCCGCGACGGCGGCGTGGCACGACGCCGAAGCCGACATCGTCGACCGTTTGCGGGACTGCGCATCGGGCCGCGAGCTGATCGATCGCGGCTGGCCCGACGACGTCACCTACGCCGCGCAAGCGCACGTGAGTGACCTCGTGCCGGTGCTTCGCGGCGACCGCTTCGTCGACCGCGCCGGCTGATCAACCGAGGTCAGTCTCGGATCTGTTTGCGCAGGTCATCGAGCCAGGAGTCGGCCTCCGTCACCCCGGAGCGGTTCGACTCCTGCTCATCGGCGGTGCCGTAGGCCGAGGGGTACGAACCGAGAAACTTCACCCGGCCGTGCTTCATCTGGATGTTGCGAAGGGCGTCGCCCACGACCTGATCGGCGATGTGGCCCTCGCAGTCGATGAGGAAGCAATAGTCGCCGAGACCCTTGCGGGTCGGTCGGCTCTCGAGCTTCGTGCAGTTGATGTTGCGGGCGGCGAACTCGGACAGGATCGCAACGAGCGAGCCCGGTTCGTCGGCTCGCTGATAGATGACGATCGAGGTCTTGTCATGACCGGTGGGCGGCGTGATCCCGGCTCGCCCGACGAGCACGAAACGGGTCTGGTTCTCGGGATGATCCTCGATGTCGGCCGCAAGGACCTCGAGTCCGTAGACCTCTGCTGAGCGCTGGGGGGCGATGGCTGCGGTGTCGGTTCGGAGCGATTCAGAGAGCTCCCGCGCCGCGTCCGCGGTGGAGTTGGTCGCCTCGATCGCCGCTTTCGAGAGGTTGTCGGCGAGATACTGGCGGCACTGGGCATAGGCCACCGGCATGGAGCGGACATGGCGGATGTCGTCGAGCCCTACGCCGGGCTGCACCAGCAGGTTGAGGTTGACGTTCATCACGACCTCGCGCGCGATCAGGAGATCGGCGTCGAAGGCGAGCGTGTCGATGGTCGCGTTGACCGCGCCTTCGATCATGTTCTCGATCGCCGCGAAGCCGTAGTCGACCGCACCGTTCTCGACGGCCCGGAGCACTTCGACGATCGTGCCGAAGCGAACCAGCTCCATTGCGGCCAGGTCCGGCTGGGTCAGCACGGCCTGTTCAGTGAACGTTCCGATCGGGCCCAGGTAGGCGAGCGTCGGTGTCGAGGATGCGGAATCGGTCACGACCAGGGAGGATAGGGCCAACGGGCGAGCACAGATGGCAGGATTCATACCGATGGCGAATCGAGCGCAGCGTTGACCGCGAGTCGGATCATCCGCAACTACCAAGTTCTTGCCGGCCTCTACACCCTCGCGGCCTCTCTCATCTGGGGCGTCAACACCCTCTTCCTCCTCGACGCCGGGCTCTCGATTCAGGAAGTGTTCATCGCGAACGCGACCTTCTCGGCCGGCATGGTGCTCTTCGAGATTCCTACCGGTGTCGTCGCCGACACGGTGGGTCGTCGGGCGTCGTATCTGCTCTCGATCGTCGTCCTCGCGGCAACCACGATCCTCTATCTGCTGGCCGAGCGCGCCGACGCTGGGGTGGTCGTGTTCGCCGCGGTCTCGCTGGTGATGGGGCTCGGCTTCACGTTCTATTCCGGAGCGCTCGAGGCCTGGCTGGTCGACGCCCTCCACTCGGTCGGGGAAGACGGTGACCTCGACCACGTGTTCGCTCGGGCGCAGCAGGTCACCGGCGTGGCGATGCTGGTCGGCACGACGAGCGGCGGATTTCTCGGCCAGATCGACCTCGGAGTGCCCTTCGGTGTTCGGGCCGTGCTTCTCGCCGGCCTCTTCGCGATCTCGTGGCGAACGATGCACGACCTCGGGTTCACTCCCCGACCGCTGGAGCTCAGCAATATCGGCACCGAGCTGCGGGAGCAGACGCGGGTCGGTATCGCGTACGGCTGGAGCGATCAGGGATTGCGACTGCTCATGCTCGCGGGAGTCGTGCGCGGTCTCTTCTTCGCGTGGGCGTTCTACTCGGCGCAGCCCTACCTGCTCTTGCTGCTCGACGACGACAAGATCTGGGTGATCGGGGTCATCACCGCACTGATGTCGCTCTCGATGATCGTCGGCAACCAGATCGTCGAGCTGCTCACCCGCCGATGCGGCCGCAGGAGTTCGATCATTCTCGGCGCATCCATCGTGGCGACCGTGGGCGCCGTCGTGATGGGAGTGACCGATTCGTTCTGGGTCGCCGTGCCGTCGTTCCTGCTGGTCACCGGTTCGCTCGGTGTGATCACTCCCGTGCGCCAGGCCTATGTGCACCACGTGGCGCCCAGCCAACACCGCGCCACGGTCATCAGTTTCGATGCGATGGTCGGATCGATCGGCGGCGTCGGCGGGCAGCTCGGGCTCGGTCGCTTGGCCGGCTCGGCCGCGGCGCCGGTCGACGGGTTCAGCCAGGGCTATGTCGCGGGTGGTTTGACCACCGCGCTCGTGTGGCCGCTGGTCTGGATGGTCCGCCGCCGGGGCGATGAAGCCGACGTGATCAAGGGGAGCCGGGAGCGCGCGGGAACATGCGCGGCGCAGGGGCTTCCGGCGGTGACCCAGGTGGAGTCGCACCCGCGTGAGGTCGTGACCGCCCGCAATTGAGAGCGGCGATCGTCAGACCTACGGTGGTCCATGTTCGAGAACCGCCTCACGACCGAAGCCGAGCTCCGGGAGATCTATCGGCCGCCGATGGAGGCCATCGAATCCAAGATTCAGACTGAGCTCGATCACCACTCACGGGCCCATATCGACCGGTCGCCGTTCGTGATCATCGGCACGAGTGCGCCCGATGGCACCGCCGACGTGTCGCCGAAGGGCGGACCGGCCGGCTTCGTGACGGTCCTCGATGATCAGCATCTCGCGATCGGTGACCTGTCGGGCAACAACCTTCTCGACACCTTGACCAACATCGCCGGCGGTTCCGGTGTCGGGATCATCTTTCTCGTGCCGGGGAACGAGATCACCCTTCGAGTCAACGGTCATGCGTGCATCACAACCGATGAGGCGGTGCTCGACGCCTGCGCGGTCAAGGACCGTCGTCCGAAGACCGCGATCGGCGTCACCATCACCGAACAGTTCATGCACTGTGCCAAGTCGTTTCGGCGCAGTGGCCTCTGGGACCCGACGTCGTGGCCGGCCGGCGACAGCCTGGCCTCACTCGGTCAGATCGTTTCGGACGGCATGGGACTCGATGCCGATGCCGTTCCCGCCGTGGAGGAAATGCTCGAGCAGAACTACGAAGAGACGATGTGGGAGCCGGGCGGAGGCGCCTGACATTACAGACGTGTAGATAGCTGTTGTTGCAAACGTAACAGCAGACCCGTACGGTTGAGCCATGGCCACCGCGATGTCACACGACGAACTCGTCACCGCGTTCACCGGCGGTCTCGCGCCAGTCGAGGTCGCGCCGTTCGCGGGCTCCGACCGGCTTCGCCCCGACGGCAGGCCCCGACCGGAGTTCCGAGCGGAGCTGCGCAGGATCCCCAACCTGCAGAACGCCATGCTGGTCGTCGTCTCGCTCGTCTACCCGTTCCTGACGATCGGGACCGCTGTCGCCCTCGACCACCCGGTGGCCTGGGTTGCCGCGTTCTTCGTGATGGGGGCGTACTTCCAGCGGGCGCTCACCCTCTTCCACGAGGCGGCTCACCGTCTCCTTTTCAGCAATCGCAAACTCAATGACCTGATCGGCGAGAAGCTGATCGGATGGCTTGCCTTTGGCACGGGCGAGTCCGCCTATCGCCTCGCTCATTCTCAACACCATCGTGACGAGTTCGGTGACAAGGAACCCGACTTCGCGCTCTACGCCCGCTACCCGATCCCGCGCGACTCGTTGCGTCGCAAGCTCGTCCGCGATGCGTTCGGCATCTCGGGCTGGAAGAACGTGAAGCCGTCGCTCGTCGGACTCTTCACCAAGGGTCGCCGGGTCCGAGCGCTTCGGTTCCTCGGCGCCCAGGCTCTGGTCTTCGCGGTGTTCGCGGCGTTCGGCCATGCCTGGCTGTTCGTCTTCCTGTGGCTTCTGCCCTGGCTGACCTACTGGCGAGTTGCCAACCGACTTCGTGCGCTCGCGGAACACGCCGGCATGACTCGTTCCGATGACCGCCGTCTGACCACACACCACATTCGCCAAGGCTTTCTCTCCAAACACATCTTCCTGTCGCAGTCGATCGGGTATCACCTCGCCCACCACGTCGACTCGGGTATTCCGATGGCGAACCTGCCCAAGCTGCATGCGGCGCTGGAGGAGGACGGCTACGTCACGGAGTCGATCACCTATCCGAGCTACCGGGCGTTCTGGCGCACTCTCGCGCAGCCGTCAGGCTGAACCGTGCCCGCGTTCTCCGCTCGCAGCATCGTCGCGTCGACGCTGCTGGGCACGCTGCCGCCACGGTTGCCAGGCCGCCTTCTCGTGGCCTTTGCCGAGGAGTTCGGCGTGAACTCGGGCACGACCCGTGTGGCGCTGAGCCGCATGGTCGACCGGGGCGAGCTCGACCGTGAGGACGGTGGCCACTACGTCCTTGCAGGAGCCCTTCTCGAACGGCAGGATCGGCAAGAGGCCGGCCTCTCGCCCACGACCCGAGTGTGGTCGGGCGACTGGGAGATGTACATCGTTCGACCCGCCGCTCGAGGATCGGCGGAGCGGGCGGCGCTGCGTCGGGCGGGGGTCCACCTCGGACTCGGTGAGCGACGCGACGGCGTGTGGATGCGCCCCGACAATCTCGACCCCGATCGCCAGGCTGCGGCTCGGTTGGTGATGGCCGAACAGGCCGACCGCTTCGTCACTCGTCCGGATTCCGGCGAGTCGGAGCTCGTCGAGCAGCTGTTCGGCGTCGATGCCTGGTCGGCTACCGCGGCGGGTCTACAGGAGCGGATGTCGCTCATGGCGACCGACCTCGACGCAGGAACACCGGGTTCGCTCACCGAGGGTTTCGAGGTGGCCGCGGACACGCTTCGTCACCTCGTTCTCGACCCGTTGCTGCCGGACCGGCTCTGGCCCACCGCTTGGCCCGCCGCGGCGCTCCGCAAGAGTTACGAGGCCTACAACGAGACCTATCGCAGTCACTTGTCGGCCTTTTTCCGCAGCCGATCTAGATTGACCGGATGAGCGATCGCTTCTACTTCCGTCAGCTGCTCTCGGGCCGCGACTTCGCCACCGACGACCCGATGGCTGCGCAGATGGTCAACTTCGTCTACGCCCTCGGCGACCGGGAGACGGGTGAAGCACTGCTCGTCGACCCTGCCTACGACGTGAACGGGTTGGTCGACCTGCTCGAGGCCGACGGCATGCGCTGCTCAGGCGTGCTCGCTACGCACTATCACCCGGACCATGTAGGTGGCTCCATGATGGGGATGAAGCTGGAGGGCGTCGCTGAACTGATGGAACGAGTCGAGGTCCCCATCCATGTGCAGGCCGACGAGGCCGAGTTCGTGCAGAAGGTGACCGGCCTGGCCGACGGCGCGCTCGTGCAGCACCGAAGCGGCGACAAGGTGACGGTCGGTGCGATCGAGATCGAGTTGATCCACACGCCCGGTCACACGCCGGGGAGTCAGTGCTTCTTTGTCGACGGGCGGCTGGTTGCCGGTGACACCCTGTTCCTCGATGGTTGTGGCCGTACCGATTTCCCGGGCTCGAGCCCCGAGGAAATGTACGAAAGCCTCACGCAACGCTTGTCGAAGGTGCCCGACGACGCGGTGCTCTATCCGGGCCACCAATACTCGATCGAGTCCTCGGCGACGATGGGAATCACGCGGGAACGCAACATCGTTTTTCGGCCGAAGACTCGAGAGCAGTGGCTCGCCGTCTTCGGAAGCTGACTCTTCAGCTGAGGTCCTGCTGCCACATGTGCATGCAGTTGTCGCAGCTGTAGAACTCAACCTGACTGAACCGGTCGAAGAGGTCGCGATGGCCGAGACCCATGCACTTCGGACAGTCGGACGTCGGCCGGTTCTCATCACGGAGATCGACCTCAGGCTCGATCGACTCGGCGATTGAGCCCGCTACGAACACGCCGGTGTCCGCGTCGGTCTCGGACTCGGTCTCGGACGCGAGCGGAACCATCGACAGACGGCTGAGCGGCGGCAGTGTCGGTGCCCGCCGGGTCGCGGCGATCAAGGTCTCTACCGGCGTCACCGGCTCAGCCGACGGGACCTCTTCGCCGTAGGCGTGGCGGGCGCGGAGTCCGAGCCGCCAGCGAGGACGTTCCGGCTCCGACTCGTCGTAGAGGTTGGAGATCTCGTGAGCGTCGCCGAGCTGTCCACGAATCGTGGCCAGCGCCTTCGCCGGATCGGCGACGGACGTGCCGGCGGGATCGCGATCGAGATCGCGCAGATCGATGACACCATCGGCGTCGAGTACGAAATCGTCGACGCGTTCCGCGTTGGGCGTCGTTCGATCGAACGCGGCGTTTCGCAGTCGATGAGCCAACGGCTCGTTTGATTGGTCGCTGTATTCCACGGGTTGTCCTCCAACACAATCGCCTGCATCGGGTGGGCCACACCCGGTATCAACCAAGGTAGGAGTGGGCGGTGTTCAGGGCATGAGCCGGTCGGCCTATTTCAGCGCCAGGTCGATGATCTGCTCGAGGGTCCAACCGGCCGCCACCCCCGGCGAATCGCGGAGCGCCCCCGCAAGTTCTCGCACGGAGCCTTCGTGGACCTCGCACAATCCCCGGAGGATGGTTCCCAGGTATGCCGCCGACGGCGGATTCGAGGGAATGCCCACCTCTGGCCGCGGTGAAGTGAAGGTCACGACAGGCACGCCGTCGTGAGGTTCGAGGGCGAGAATCCCGTCGTAGAACCCGTCGCCGATCGGCGTGACGATGCCGGGGACGAGCGCATCGATCGGGAGGGCAACCGCGTCGCGACGGCTCTCCTGGGCCGCCACGTCGTCGAATTGACCCTTGGTGATGAGGTAACGCCGGCCTGGAGCGGAGCCCTTTTGGCCGTGGTCGAGGAAGGCAACCCCGCCACCACCCCACTTTGCACTGTCGCCCAGAAATCGCACGGTCGACGGAAACCAGAACGCCGCACTGGTCACCGGTGGATTCGGGTTGCGAGCGCCGCGCTCCGCTCGCGTCGCTCCGCTCGCCTGACCACCGTTCAGGTAGGCCTCGAAGCGAGCGGCCAGACAGTTGGAACCGTAGGAGGCGTACCAGATCGGATCGTCCTCGGTAAGCGCCACAGTTCCGCAGGATATGTGAAGGGGCCGACCATCGCGCCGAGCCTCAAGACCCCGCAGTTCACGCCGATTAGGGGTGCAACCGTGTAAGTGGAGTCGCAGCGGCAGCCGGAGGACGAGGCCATGACGGACAACAAGGAAACGAAGTGGGACCTGAACGCGCGTGAGCGCGAGCTTGAAGTCGAGGTCGCCCGCCTCCAGGCGGAACTCGACACGTTGCGGGGAGAGGACCCGTCGCTCGCGACCTCGCGCTTCCTGGCGATGGCCGCGGCGACTGTTGATCAGGCAGTCGAGGACGCCCGTCGCGAGGCCGACGAAATCGTCGGAGAGATCAGCGCCCAGGCCGAAACGCGGCGCGACGAGGCGACTCGGGTTGCGGCGGAGGCCGAGGCAATGGCCGAACAGATGTTGGCCGATGCCGACCGTGCCCAGGAAACCGTCGACGAGGCGAACGAGAGCGCCGCCGCGATCAAGGCGGCCGCAGAAGAAGAGGCAGCCGCGATCGTGTCGGCGGAACGCCAGAAGGTGGCCATCGAGATCGAGGCATTCGCCGAAGTCCGCAGCGCGCTCGAGGACGAAAGGGCTGCACTGGAGACGTACCACGAGGAGCTCCGCCGACGTGTCCAGGAGCTCGCCGAGTCGATGGTGTCGTTCATGGACACCGAGCTCCCATCGGGTGCCACGACCGCGATCGAGAACCCTGCGGCCCCGGAACTCGACGAGGCCGTGGCCGAGACCACCGAGGCCGTCGACTTCGCCGAAGACCGCACCGAAGACGCCACCGATGACGAGTCGGCCCCCGACCCGTGGGTCGAGATGCTCGAATCCGCCATTCCCGAAGAGGACCGCATTGTGGATATGCCCGACACGGCCATCGACGAAATCCCTGACGGACCTCCTGCGACGTTCGACGGCGTTCCGATTCTCGAGGCGGACGACGAGGGCGATGACGAAACGCAGACCAGCGCCAGCCTGTTCTCACGGGCCCGCGGGGACGATGAGACCGTGATCGGTTTCGATGACCTCGCCGCCATCGAGGACGACGGAGAGACATCCGGGTTGTTCAGCGAACTCGGCGCGCGACTGGTCGAGCAGACCTCCCCCGATGGGTTGGCCGAGGCCCTCGAGACCGACGACGAAACCGACGACAAGGCCTTCCGGCAGTTCCTCGACGGGGACGACGCTCCGGACCCGAGCCGCGACTGGTTGTTGCGCCCTGAAAAAGGCTGAGCCACTTGCTCGGCGGTCTGCTTCGGAACTCCCCGGCTGATTCGGGCTCGAACGTCGACGCGCTCATCGAGCAGTGGACCCACGACAAAACAGCCGTGCGCTATCGCACGCTGGAGCTCGTTCGCGTCGCTCACTTCATCATGGGGCCGTTTGTGGTCGGTGGGCTCTTCCTCACGATTCCGGAGGCGGCGCTGGTCATGGCCGGCCTCATCTACCTGCTCGGAATGGTCGCGGTTCTCGTCTTCTTGCCTCGCGACAACCAGGCAACAGCGCTCGCTGTGTTCGACCTGCTGCTCATCAGCTATGTCAGTGCCGTCGACCCTGCGGTGTGGGTTGCCCTTCTGATTCCGACGGTCGCGGCGATCACCATCGGCTGGTTGGTTTCTCCGCGGGTGTCCTGGCTTCTCTACCTCGTCGGTTGTGTGGGAATGGGCACGGCCTCGTTCTTCTCACACCCTCCCGGCGGGATCTATGCGGTCGCCGTCCTCTTCGGCACGACCGCATCGATGAACTTCAACAATCTGAAGATCCTCAGCGAGGGTCGCGAAAGCGTGCTGCGGGTCGCTGACCTCGTCGAGTCGCTGCCGGTGATCGTGTGGGAGGCCGACGTCACGACGTTCGAGCTCACCCGAGCGGTGGGGCGAGTCGACCAAATCCTCGGCTACTCGGTCGCCGAGTGGCGTGCGCTCCCGGTCGCTCAGCGTGTCCACCCGAAGGACCTTCACCTGTATGTGGCCGACCTCGCGGACATCGACGGAGCGGCGGTGCGCGAAGTGCGCCTGCGCTGTTCCGACGGCTCCTCGCTTCGGGTGCGTGAAGTGGTCCGGTCGGTACAGGTAGGCGAACGTCGGTACCTCCGAGGTGTGATCCTCGACATCGCCGAGGAGGCCGCGGCTCGAGTCGAGGTCGACCGGCTCGCTGCGGTGGTTGCCAACCAGACCGAGCCGCTCCTCGTACTTGCCCGACGTTTGTCCGCGAAGTCCGAACCACGGGTCTTGCAAGTCAACCCCGCCTTCGCCGAACTCGCGGGCGTCGATGCCGGCGAGGCATCTGGCCGAGAGTTGGGTGAAATTGCGCCGTGGCTCCCCGCATCGATCCGCGCTGATCTCGACGATGTGCACCGCTCGGGTCGTTCCGCCGATCGAGACGACGTCGAGATCACTACTCCCAGCGGTATGCGGAGCTTCGACTACGAGATCGTCGTCCTCCCCGACGGTGCCGTCGGTGTGCAGTTCGCTGACGTGACCGACCGAAAGCACGCGACGGAACTGATCCGTCATCAAGCCTTCCACGATCCCCTCACCGCGCTTCCAAACCGGACGCTGCTGTTCGATCGGCTGACTCAGGCGCTCGCCGTGATGCACCGTGACGACACGAACGTCGGGTTGTTGCTGCTCGATCTCAACCAGTTCAAGGAGATCAACGACACGCTCGGGCACGGCTATGGCGATGAGCTCCTCGCCACGATCGGTGTGCGGCTCAGCGACATGATGCGCGAGGTCGACACCGTCGCGCGACTCGGCGGTGACGAGTTCGCGATCATTGTCGGCGGCGCGAGCGAAGGCGACCTGCGCGAGATCTCCGAGAGAGTCCACGAAGCGATCAAGCAGCCCGTCGAGCTTGGCGGGATCGAGGTCGAGGTGACGGCGTCGATCGGCGGCGCCGTGGCGCCGACCCACGGGTCCGACGCGCACGTCCTCCTCCAGCGATCCGATATCGCCATGTACGACGCCAAGCGCTCCGGCGTGCCGTACCGGCTCTACGTCCGCGACGACGACCGACATTCGCTCGATCGACTGACACTGATGGGCGAGTTGCGCCACCTGCTCGACGATGGTCTCCGGGTCTGGTTCCAGCCCAAGGTCGACCTTCGCACCGGCAGAGTGCACGAGATGGAAGCGCTGGCTCGCTGGCAACATCATCGGCTCGGCTTGCTCGGCCCTGGCCAGTTCATCGAGCTGTGTGAAGTCTCGGGGCTCGTCGCGGATCTGACCTTCGCGGTACTGGAGCGTGCCCTCGACACCATCAAGGACTGGCCGGGACAACACGTGGCGGTCAACGTTCCGGTCCGAAATCTCTACGACCGCACCCTTCCCGACGCCGTCGCGTCGCGTCTGGCGGCCGCCGGCGTATCGGCTGATCGACTGATTCTGGAGATCACCGAGCGCGAGATCATGGAGGATCACCGGGCGGTCGTCGACGTACTGCAAGCGCTGCACGATCAGGGCATCAGGATCTCGATCGACGACTTCGGCACCGGGTTCTCGTCCTTGACTCACTTGCGGAAGCTGCCGATCCACGAGATCAAGATCGACCAGTCGTTCATCTCCGGCATGCTCGATCGGGAAAACGACTACATCATCGCCCGCTCGATCATCGACCTTGCCCACAACCTCGGACACAAGGTGGTCGCTGAGGGCGTTGAGGACACGGCCACGCTCGAGCTTCTGCGAGGCCTCGGTTGCGACGTGGCCCAGGGGTTCCTGTTCGCCCGGCCCGGCCCCGCGGAACGGATCCGGCGGCAGATCGAGTCGGGCCCGGCGCTCAGCTCGTCCGGCGTCCTCGCCTGGAACATCCGAGACTGACCGTCGCCCAGTCGGCGAGTCCTAGACTCGGCGCCTGATGGGCGCCGCCACCACCGCAGCTGGGCCCCCCGACGTCGATCGCGTCCGGGGTCTCGACGGCCTGCGCGCCATCGCGGCGTTCGCGATCGTCTTCCACCACGTCGGATTCCAGTCCGCGGCGACCTATCGCAACGAGACCTGGGGCGGTTACCTGGGCCGGCTCGACGTCGGTGTGCCCGTCTTCTTCGCGTTGTCCGGGTTTCTTCTCTTCCGGCCGATTGCCGCTTCGGTTCTCGACGACCGGCCGTTGCGCCCGGCGATCGAGCATCTGTGGCGGCGAGCACTGCGCATCTACCCCGCCTTCTGGGTTGCCCTGACGCTGATCATCGTCTTCACCAGTGAGGCATTCAGCGATGTAACCGGCACGATCACGACCTACCTGCTGATCCATATCCACTGGCCGACACACTCGCTCGGTCCCATGCCGCAGTCCTGGAGTCTGGCGACGGAAGTCAGTTTCTACGCGGCGCTTCCGCTGATGGCGCGGTTCTTGCGACCCTGGCTCCGCGACCGCGATCGAGCCGCCCGACGCAACGGACTCCTGGTCTTCATCGCGCTGTGTTATCTCCTTTCGGTCTTCTTCAGGATCTGGGTTCTGAGCCTCGAGACCCGCTGGACGCCGGCCCAGCTCCTGTGGCTGCCCGGCACGCTCGACTACTTCGCTGTCGGCATGGGCCTCGCTGTCGCCCGTGTGGGTTTCACCACCGGCGAACCGGTGCGGGCACGACTCGAGCGAATCGCGGGACCTGCGGGCGCTTGGTGGCTGGCCGCCCTGCTGCTCTACCAGGTCGTGTCGCAGCACATGGGGCTTGCCCTCGGGGTCGAGACGGCGTCGTGGCCCCGAGAGATCGCCCGCCAAGGGGTCTACGGCGCGATCGGCTTCTGTCTGCTCTTCCCGCTCGTCTTCGGGTCGGCTCGCAGATCCGTGGTGCGCTCCGTTGTCCAGAGCGGCCCCATGGAGTGGCTCGGAACGATCTCGTACTCGATCTACCTCTGGCACATGGCCTTCATCGTCCACCCTTGGGAACCCCTGGCCGATTTCCTCGGCGCGGAGCGAGGCTCTGGACTCTGGGCCTACATCGGCACCGATTTCTGGACGTTCCTCATCCTGGCGACTGCGCCGACGGTCGTCGTATCGATCATCAGCTACTACGTGGTCGAGGCCGCGGGCCAACGACTGCAGGGCGCAGTGCGGGGTCGTCGCCTCGAAACAACGCCGACCGAGTCGCTCGTGGCGCGGGTCCGGGTGCGATGGGTCGCGGCGTCATTTCGAGCACAGCTGCTCGTGATCGCGGCCGTTGGTTTCGTCGGTCGGGTGGTCTATGTGGTGTTCGCGAAACACGACCAGACACTGGAAACGACCGACATCTTCCCTGGCGACCAGTTCTTCTACTCCCGGGCGGCCGACGCACTGGCAGAGGGTGAGGGGTTCGTCACTCCGTGGCAGGACATCGCCATCAACGTCGGTCTGGCTCAGCCGGGGTCGCCGGCCGCACATGCGGCCGACCACCCGCCGCTGACCGCGATCGTGGCGGCCCCCGCCTCGTTGCTGCCGGGAGGCCGAGGCGATCACCTCTTCGAGCAGCGCTTCATAATGTGCGCCGTCGGCGCGGCCGTGATCGTGGTCATCGGCCTCCTTGCTCGTGAGGTGGCCGGGCGGGCGATCGGTCTCACCGCCGCGGTCATCGCCGCGGTCTATCCGGGATTCTGGATCAACGATGGCCTGGTGATGGCCGAGTCGCTCACGGCGCTCGCCGTTGCCGCGGCTCTGCTCGTCGCCGCCCGCTACCGCACCGCGCCGTCGCCTCGGCTCGCGCTCTGGTTGGGTTTTTGGATCGGTGTCGGTGCCCTCGCTCGGGCCGAGACGCTGCTTCTCGCCGCGCTCGTCGCGGTGCCGCTGATGCTGATCTCCCATTCCGACTGGCGCGCTCGAATCACGAGAGTCGCGGTTGTCGGCGTGGCGACCTCGGCGCTGGTTGCGCCGTGGGTCGTTCCGAATCTCGTGCGCTTCGAGGAGCCCGTCGTGATGTCCCACGGGGATGGTCTCGTGCTCGTCGGCGCCAACAACGACGCCGTCTACCAGGGTGGCGGCCTGGGGTTCTGGTTCCCGCCCGGCGAGTTCATCGACGCCGAGGGCCGCTTCGACGACACTGATCCGAGCGTCGATTCTCGCGAGGCTCGCGCCCAGGCGATCACCTACATCGGTGATCATCTCGGCGATCAGCCGAGGGTGATGGCCGCCCGGCTCGGGAGACTGTGGAGCGTCTACCGCCCGCTCGCCACCGCGCAACTCAACACGCAGGAGGGACGTGAGCTCTGGGCGTCGCATCTCTCCATCGCCGGCTTCTATCTCATCGCCCCGCTGGCCCTCGTCGGATGGTGGCGGCTCGGGCGGGGTTGGACGCGTTGGCTGCTCGGCGTGATGGTCGTCCATGTCTCGCTGATGGGTGCCCTGTTCTACGGCATTCCGCGGTTCCGGGTGCCAGCCGAGGTGGCATTGGTGGTGGCGGCAGCGATCGGCATCCATTGGCTCGCTAACCTCGGCATATGTCGACCACCGCCCACGTCGTCTTCTCCGGCGTCCTCATCCTGACGGTTCTGTTCATCTACTCGCTGGTTCGACAGCGAGTACTGAAGAGCAAATACGCCCTGCTCTGGTCGCTCGTTGCCATCGCGCTGTTGCCGATCGCCGCCGTGCCGAGCATCGTCGAGTCTGTTTCTGACCTCCTCGGGATCGAGACGCCGTCGAACACGATCCTTCTGGCCGCGGTGTCGATCCTCTTCGCCACCACCGTGCATCTCACGTATGAACTCTCCCGAGTGGAGGCCCGCACGCAGGACCTCGCCGAGGAATTCGCGCTCCTACGCGCCCGCCTCGACCTCGCCGAACCCGCCGGCACCGACTGAACAGATGAGACCCAAGGTGGGACTGGTGTCAGACCCCAGTCTCACTTGGGGTCAGACACCAGTCCCACCTTGGCGGGCGGTGACGATGAGGCCGTCGGCGCTGTAGGGGCGGCCGAGACGACCGAGGAGTCGCTCGAGGCCGAGGACCATGCGGACGGCCAGGGCCTCGAACCGTGAGCGCTCGCCTCGCTCGCGCACGACGGGGACATAGGTGACGCTGTCGGTCGGGGTCCAACCCCCGCGTTGCATCAGCTGCGTCAGGGTTCGCCATGTGAACATGACGACATGGTCGGGATGGTTGACCTCGACCCGTCGGGTGATGTTCGCCACGACGTTGACGAGTCCGTAGGCGTTGGGCGTCGTCACGATGAGCGTGCCGCCGGGCGCGCACAGCAGCGCCATCGCGTCGAGAAACGGGCCCGGTGCGCCCAGGTGTTCGATGACTTCGCCGGCGAGGACGATGTCGGCGGGTTCGAGTTCGAGTGCGGCGACCGCGGCGGAGTCGGTGCAGTCGACGAGGTGCGCCTCGAATCCGCCGTCGACCGCGGCTTGCACTCCTGGGCTGTCGAAGTCGAGGCCGACCAGCGATGTCGTGACTTCGTCGAGGTGCCCGTGGAGCCAGCTGCCGGCGCGACTCTGCTCCTCGCGGAACCCGGCGTCGGCGAAGCCAACGTGGATGACCCGTTTGCCGCGGCACTGCTCGACGAGCCACGGCACCCGGTCGACGATTTTGGTCCGGGGGAGTGGATGGGCCATCTCGTCCTGGCCGTATTCGGGGATTTCGGTGCTCATGCGACCAGCTCCGGTTCGAACGTCGGGAGGTCAGCACCGAGTCCGTTGACGACGTCGATCATGCGGCGGTCGGTGTTGGCGACGATGTCCTGCACGCGTCGCTTCATTCCTTTGCGACCCCACCACATCACTCGGCTGCCGAGTCGACCGACCTCGGGGAGCAACCATCGCTCCTCGCCCGGATCGAAGTCGTAGGGATGGGAGTAGAGCCAGGCGTGGTCCGGTGCTCGCTTGGCGGCCCAGCGGATCAGCGGTGTCGGCGCCACTCGGAGGTAGACGCCCCCGAGCAGGGGCACGGTCGCCGGGCCGATCCCGAACGTCGGCGAGGGGATCTCGATGAGTCCGCTCGGCCAGCGGAAGGGCTCGTCGGGCGCGCCCGGCCATCCGTAGAGGGGATTGCGGGCGGGAAGAACGCTGGAGCTGTAGACGAAGCCCAGATCCGTGAGGATGTCGGGCGCCCACGCTGACTCGGGGACCAGCGAGAAGATCGGCGCCCGGAACCCGGGCACCGGCGCCTGGATCGTCTGCGCGAGCCGGTCCATCGCCTCGGCCGTGACGATTCGGAATTCGTCGGCCCCTACCTCGGGTAGGGGCGTGTGGGTCGCACCGTGGAGACCGATCTCATGCCCGCGAGCGGCGACACGGGCCACAAGATCGGGATGGTCGCGCACGACCTCACCGACGACGTAGACCGTGCCGATCACTCCCCATTTCTCGAGGTCCTCGAGCAGCTGGTCGGTCACCCGAGGAAAGCGCAGCTCGGCCGACTCGTCGGGCCGATGGTCCTCGAGGTCGAGGGTGAAGACCACGGAACTCATGACGCGACCCGGTGGTGGCGACGCGCTCGGACCACACCCTCGGCCCGCAGCCGATGGAAGATCCAACTGAGCGCGATCGACGCAAGCACGATCATGGCGATGTCGATCGGCACGCGATATCTGGTGAGTCCGAAGGTCATCGCCGACGCCGCCATGATCATCGGCCACATCGCCAGCAACGGCGTCAGTCGTTGCCCGCGCCGGCGCATCAGCAGGGCGCCGATGACCGAGAACGGGATCAGGGCGTAGTAGACGCCGAGGCCCACCGTGCTCGGTTCCTCCCAGCGACCCTCGACGGTGTACTGCATCCGCAGGGTGTGGCTGACTCGATACAGCTCGAGCGAGCGACCGATTCGGGCGAGCGCCACCTTCGGATATCGGTACCAGTTGTCGACGTAGTACTCGAGCGCGTGGTTCCTGTTGAACTCGTCGATCACGGACTCGTCGTAGTTGATGCGGTCGGCTTCGTCGTCGGGCCACGACCCCGGCAGCTCCTCTTTGAGTTCCGCGATCAACTCGTCGTCGAAACAGTTGACCCAGTAGCCGAGTGATTCGCCGGTCCAGGCCCCGTCGCAGGCACCGGCGATCATCACCGTGCCGCTCACCGCGCTGACGGTGACCGGCTTCTCGAAGCGAAGGTTGTTGTACACGAGCCACGGCGACATGAGCATGAGCCCGGCCAGCCCGCAGAGGATCGTTTGTCGGACCTTCTCCCTCGTGTCGAGGGTCTTCGCACCCCACCAGATCAGCGGCAACACCATGAACGCGTAGAGGCTGATGGCCTCGGCGCGGATCATCGTGGCGAGCGCGATCGCGATGCCGAGGATGACGACCTTGCGATGACTCGGCTCGCGTATCCACTCGTAGGCCGCCCAGAACATCAGCACGACGAAGGGCTGATACATGCCTTCGGAGAGCATCATCATGTCGTTGATCCACATCAGCGGATGAAGAGCAGCGATCAGCGCGGCCGCGACGCCGGCGACATTTCCGGCGAGCCGGCGGGTGAAGAGTCCGACGGCCACGATGAGCACGAAGCCCCACAGCGTTGCGGCAACCCGATGGTCGGTCACCCCCTCGAAGCCGATCTTCGACCATCCCGCCAGGTACGCGGCGTAGAGCGGCGGGTCGCCCGCCGACTCGACCAACTCACCCGTCGCGAGATGGATGTTGGGGTTGAGGTAGCGGAAGTGCTCGGCAAGCAGATTGGCCTGCCCGTGGTGGTAGAACGCGTCGCCGGCCACCGTGTAGCACTCGGCCGAACCCGTGTCGCAGGTGGGGCGATAGGAGAGAACGGTCCACAGCCGAAAGAGCCAACCGGCCACGCCGATACCGGCGATGACCTTGACAGCCCGTGGCGCCGTGCGAACGCGGTTGATGATGTTCATATCCCGACCGCCTCCCTCGGTTTGTCGGTGGTCCGGAGTCGGGCAGGACCGTAGCGGTCGAGTAGATGTCCGGCGGCGACGGCAGCCAGCATGACGAACACCAGATCAGCGCCGATGCGGTAGCGCGAGATGCCAAAGGTGATCGCGGCGGTGAAGATCGAGACTCCGGCGACGGCGGCCACCGGCAGCAGCGAGGTTCGGCGTCGCCACAGGACGGCGCCGGGGATTGCGAGGAGCATGGCCGCGTAGTGAGCCCACAGGCCCACGACGGCGTGCGACCGCACCCGCCGCTCGAAGAATGCATCGAAGTTGATGCCCTGGATCGGTCGGTAGACGCCCAGGATTCGCCCGACCCGGGCGGCGACGACTTTGGGGACCTCGGTCAGGTGATCCCCGATGTACTCGCTGGCCTTCGCGTACTTGGCTGCGCCGATTCCGGACTCGTCGGCTCCTTCGGGCCACGTCGTCCCGTCGTCGCATTTCGTCGACCAGTAGCCGATGAGTTCGCCCGAGTAGGTCTCGTCGCAGTTGCCGAGTTCGAGCACATAGCCGGGCCCGACCGCGAGATAGGTCGGCTCGTCGAAGATCGTCACGTTCCGACCGACCCACGGTGCGAGGATCAGCATCGCGAGGCCTGCGGCTATCGCGGTGCGGAGGAACCGGTCGCGCCACTCGAGCTTTGGATGGAGCATGACCATCGGCGTGAGCAAGAAGAAGAACATCAGGAACGGTTCGCTGCGGGTGAGCGACCCTAGAGCGAGGACGACCGTCAGCTCGACGATGCGACGAATGGACGGCTCGTCGTACGCACGATGCGCGAACACGAGCGCCCACGCGGCCAGCGGGATGTACATCGACTCGGAGAGAATGAGCGCGTCATTCATCCAGAGCGGGGGGTACAACGCGACGGCGATCATCGCGAGCGCCGCCACCTGGAGGTCGAAGATCTTCCGCACGAGGAGACCGACGGGCAAGACGACTGACGCCGAGATCACGCCCCCTGCGAAGCGGTGCCAGTCGACACTGTCAGCGCCCAGGAGTGACCAGATCGCCAGGTAGGCGGTGAAGCCCGGCGGGTGCGCGGCGGTCGGGATGAGTGTCCCCGTCACCTGGTACTCGAACGGATTGGCGAACCCGTGGCCGTCGGCGAGCAGGTTGGCCGAGAGGTGGTAGTAGAGATTGTCGTTGAGGGTGTCTTCTTCGACGAGCGGGACGATGTCGACGTACCACCGGTTCAGGACGTACCAACGCACCAACAGCCCGAGTGCGAAGGTCGCGAGAACGAGCAACGTGAAGGGCCGGGTGAGCACTCGTCGAATTCTCGGTCCCCAGGGCACCGGGGAATCGTACTTGTGGCGTACCGTTGCGGCTCATGCGTGTGACGGTGATCGGCCACTCGTGCCTACGGGCCGAGACTCGAGCCGGGACGATCCTCGTCGATCCGTGGCTGTTCGGCTCTTGCTACTGGCGTTCGTGGTGGCACTTTCCGCCGAGCACCGAGCCCACCGACGAGATGCTCAACCCGGACTTCGTCTACCTCACGCACCACCACTTCGATCACTTCCACTACCCGTCGATGCGCCGCCTCGACCGTTCAGCGAAGGTGCTCATTCCTCGATTCGGTGTCGACGTGATGGCCGACGAGGTCGTGAACCTCGGGTTCGATCAACCACGGGAACTGATCCACGGCCGCGTGATCGATCTCGGGCACGGCGTACGCGTGGCGTCATACCAATACGGATTCGACGACACGGCCTTCGTCATCGCGGAAGACGACCATGTGGTCGTCGACATCAACGACTGCAAGATCCGGGGACGAGCACTCGACCAACTCGTGGCCGACTTCGGTCAACCGGCTCTGGCCTGCAAGAGCCATTCGTTCGCGCAGTCATACCCGGTGCTCTACGACAGCGAGGATGAAGATCAGCTTCGGCTGGTCACCCAGGAGACGTACATCGACGACTTCCACGACGTGATGGCACGCCTTCGACCGCGCTTCGCCATCCCGTTCGGGTCGATGGTCGGCTTTCTTCATCCCGACAGCGCGCCGCTCAACGAGCATCTCGTGACCCCGGCCGCCGTGGCCGACGGTGTCGCCGATCGTGGCGGGATCGAAGGCACGGAGGTGGTCACCATGGCCCCCGGCGACGTCTGGCACAGCGAGACCGGCTTCGATCGAAGCGATGTCGACTGGTACACGGATCGCGAGCGACACCTCGCTGAGCTCGCGGCGAAGTACGAACCGAAGATTTCGGCGCGCACGGCGGACGAGGTGGGCGTTCGAGTCGAATGGCGCGATTTCGAAGCGCATCTCGGCCGGCTGGTCCGCGAGGTGCCCCGGGTGTTCGCCCGCCGGCTCTCGCCGCGACCGTTCGTCTTCCACGTGCCCTCCGACACGGCTCACCCCTATTGGTGGGTGTCGTTTCGGTCTCGTTCCGTAGGCCGTTCTGCGTCGATGCCCGACAACGCGTCCGGGCTCACCACCGTGCCCGAAGCAGTGTTGAGCGAGGCCATTCGCGACCGGATCGTCCACATCCTCCATGGCGCGATGCGCATCCACACCACACTCGAACCCGGCGGCGTGCAGAGCGACCTGGGCTTCTGGGGTGTGGTCATGATGTGGGAGCTTGGCTATCTCCCGCTGCGTACGAGCGGCCGCCATCCGCGCCTCTGGTTCGCCATGGCCCGCCGCTGGCGCGAGTTCCTCGACCAGGCCCCCAGCGTGATCTCCCGCAATCCGGTCGACCACCTCGCCGAACGCTTCGGAGCCGATGTCTGAACCCGAACAGGGTCAGGCGCATCCCTCGCCTCGGCCGATCTGCGTCTGCAGGCCTGCCTCATAGCTCGAGACAGTCAATGTCTCCGGGTCGATCCGGAAGAACATGCCGAGGTGTTGTTCGTCGGGACTTCGCGGCGTGAACAGGTAGTCATCGGCGCCCGAGTACTCGTTCACCCGCGTCGTGAGGCGATCGTCGCCGAGCACCGATCGCAGCTCCTCGACCGACGTACCGATACCGAGCCCCGAGGGGGTGCGTCGCCCGCCGGCCGAGACGATCGCGCCAACGGATGCATCGTCGAGCGAGTTGGTGGGCGATGAGATCGTGAACCGGAGGTCCGGAGGGAGCTGTCCGTAGCCACAGCCTTCCGACGCGGCTCCCCACTCGGAAACGACGAACGTCGTTCGGGTCGCATCCGCGAGTGCCTGGGGCGACATGCCGGCGCGGAATGAACCCAGGCCGACCGTGGTCACGAGGTCACCTTGGCCGATCGGTGTGCCCGCGTCCGGGTCGGACGGGATGAACACCGTCGGGCCGTGTGGAGGGCCGGTCCAATCCACCGGACCGACGAACGACACGCCCTCGATGTACTTGGAGAGCGAGTTGTCGGCGCGGTAGTCACCGTTCAAGCCGAAGTTCACGCTGTCGATCCCTTCGGTGTCGAAGCGGGCTGCGCCCTTCGGCCTGGGCGACATCACGAGGAACACGGCACGTTCCCCGCGCCCGAGGACCGACGACCCTGGGTCGTAGGAAGGCGAACTGCCGACCGGGACTGCGTCGTCGCCGATCGTGAATCCGGGGTCGTCGAGCCCACACGTCGAATCCGACACGTTGATCACGAACACCGCGTCCATGCTGACATCGGGCCCGCCGTCGACATAGGTCGGCCACGTGAGAAGGTCGACCAGCGGCGAGCAAGCTCGCAGATCGGGTGGCGGCACCGGAATGTCGAAGACGGGCTCGTCGACCTCTCGGACGGTAGTGGTCGGCTCCGTCGTCGTAGTCGCTTCGGCATCGGAGGGTGTGACCGTCGTGGTCATTTCGGGGTCGGGTGGTGTGGAGATCTGCGATGGCGCCGTGGTCGACGACTGCTCGCGGGCGGCGTCGCCAGAGTCAGCGCACGAGACCGCACTCAAGGAGAGAGCGGTCAGAATCGCCAGTCTTCTCGGCCACCGAGCCACGAGACGACGGTACTGGAGGCGTGGCTCCCGCTGAGGTCGGGCCGTGGTGTCAGTAGGCATCCATGTCGAGGAACTCGAAGGTGTCGAGGAGGATGGCGTCCTGGTCGACCGCGGGGTCGAGGTGGCGGATGATCAGGTTGAGCGGTGACGGCTGGAGCCGACGCGGGGGACGGATGCCGCGGATCGAGACCGATGCATTGAAGCCGGCGTACACGGCGAATGCGGCGCGGTGGAACCGGGTGGCGGAGCGCACAGCCCGAGTGGCATCGATCGATGCCGAGCCGGACGACAGCGGAAATGCCTTCAAGACGACGCACGCCGGAACTGGTCCGAGGTTGCTCTTCGTGGTGATCAGCGCGATGTCGTCGCCGATGTGGACGAAGTAGCGAGTCTCCGGGCAGGCAAGCCTCCACCGCAAGACATCGGGGGAGTAGTCGGTCGACCAACCCGTCACGGCGTGCCGATCGACCGTGGCCGCGAAGTCCTCGAAGGCCGATGAGGCGAGCCAGTTCGCATCGATCTCGACGTGTGTCATTCGCCGCCGGCCCCGCCCGACCGGTTGCACGATCCGCACTGGAAGCGGCCCGGCCAGTCGCCATCCCATGTACTTCACCACCGCACCGGTCGACTTCTCGTTGGTGACGCCGACCACGAACGATGCTCCGGCCGCGGCCGCTTCTTCGTAGATCTCGAGTCCGATGCGGGTGAAGTGGCGGGCCCGCTGGTGATCGCGATCCACCACGGCGTTGAGCGACCAGGCTCCGTCGGTGTGCTCACCATCGGGACCGCGGTAGCGCCGGGGCACATTGACGTAGTGCGCTGCCAGCTTCGTGCCCTCGCCGAGCGGCACCTGCTGGTGGCGCTCCCAAGCTCGACCGAGAGGATTCTCGCGATACGCCCAGCGCAGGTAGTCGCTCGAGATGAATCGTGGGTCGGGGAGCTCTTGGTCGAGCAACTTCGTGGCGGCCTCGAGCAACGCCGGATCGTCGGACGATCCGTCGATCGTCCATCCTTCGATGTCTTCGCGAACGGTCGCCCCTGCAGGCGGCTCCGGCGTGCTCATGGCTCGGACGGTACCGTGCACGCACGACGAGCTGGGAGAACCCATGGCTGATCTGATCGAACTGTCTTCGAGAATCATCGACTCCGGCGTCGCGACGGAGGCGACGAACCGGATCACCTTCGAGCTCTCCGAGGTTGCCGAGGGCATCTCGATCGTCGAAGCGTTCTCCCACATATGGAGCATCGACACGGGCGACGGCCTCGTGCTCATCGACGCCAGCGGCTCGCAGGCGGGCAGCGCGTGCATCGACGCCATTCGCACCTGGCGAGAGGATCGTGTCCACACGATCGTCTACACGCATGGCCACGCCGACCATGTCGGCGGGAGTCCGGCCATCATCGCCGACGGAGTCAATCGTGGTCACGCCACCCCCGACGTCGTCGGGCACGAAGCGATCCACGACCGCTTCGCCCGCTACCGCGAGACGGCCGGGCTGCAGCTCGCCATCAACTCGCGACAGTTCGGCGGCACGCAGAAGATTCCCGATCTCATGAAGGCGGGACCCGGTCGGTACATCCCCGATGACGTCGCGGTCCCGAACATCACGCACGACGCCGGTATGGAGCTGACGATCGGCGACACGCACTTCGAGCTCCATCACGCCAACGGCGAGACCGATGATCACACCTGGCTGTGGGATGCGGAGCGCCAGGCGGTCTACGTGGGCGACCTGTTCATGTGGAACTTCCCGAACGCGGGAAATCCGCAGAAGGTGCAGCGTTTCGCGGGCGACTGGGCGGCTGCCCTTCGCGACATGATCGCGAAGGGTCCCGAGCTCCTACTGCCCGCCCATGGACTCCCGGTGGCCGGCCGCGACCGAATCGATCTGGTCCTCGACGCCTCGGCGAGCGCGCTCGAGTTCCTGGTGAGAGAGACCGTGGCGCTGATGAACGAGGGCGCCACGCTCGACACCATCATCCACTCGGTGAAGCTCCCAGAGCGTTTCGAAGGCCTGCCGTATCTGACCCCGACCTACGACGAGCCCGAGTTTGTCGTTCGGGGGATCTACCGCCTCTACGGCGGATGGTGGGACGGTGACCCGTCGACCCTGCATCCTGCGCCGAAGGCCGCGCTGGGGGCCGAGGTCGCCGCGCTGGCCGGCGGTGCCGGCGCGCTCGCGCAGCGGGCTCTGGAGCTGTCGGAATCGGGCGAGCTCGCGGTCGCTGCTCATCTCGTGGAGATGGCAGCGCAGGCGGAGCCCACGAACGGTGAGGTCCACGAGATCCGCAAGCAGGTCTACACCGCTCGACGCGCGGTGGCGACGTCGCTGATGGCGAAGGGCATCTACAAGAGTGCGATCAACACCTCGATCGAGGCGCTGGGCGAGTAGCTCAGCGTAGGGAGGCGACCGGATCGCTGACCGGTCGGAAGTCGTCGCCGGCGATGGTGACCGGCGATGTCAGCTCCAGGAGTTCTCCGGAGCTGACGAGCGCCTGGATCCTTCCGCCGCCGTCGCGGCCGACCTGTTCGACTCTGACCCACGCGCCATCGCGATGGATCCAGTTTCCGGTATGCACGAGTTCCGGCGGCAGCACGGCCGCCGGACGAACCTTGACCGGCGCGGCCGTGGGCTCGGTACGCAGCAGTCGAATCGACGGCACGAGGATGGCCAGCGAGCCCAACACGCAGATGAGGGCGACCAGCGTGACGGTCTGTCCGCCGTCGCCGAGCGCGCCATTGCCGACGAGGCTGAGTCCGCCGCCGAGCACCAGCGCCGCAGTGACGACAAGCGCGATCGTGCCCCTCTGATCATCGCGAGGATTGCGGGGCCCCTCGACCAGTCGACCACTCTCCGCGTACTCGAGGATCTGTGAGGTCACGTTTCGTGGCCGTCGCTCAATCCAACCCATTTGCTCCCATTTCGGTGATCACCCGTTGACGCCGCTCCGAAAGGCTGGCACATCATGGCCCGGTGCGCCAGCGGACTTGGCCGATGGCTGATCGGCGCCGCTCGATCGGGAGCCGCCGTGGCACAGTGGTCGCATGCATGAGACCAGGCAGGAACTCGATGCCCTTCAAGCGCTCCTCAACGACAGCTTCGGGCGGTCCTCCTCCCACCTCCATTCGATCATGGAGCCCCAGCGGCGTCTCGGTGCCGAACGGCTCGCAGCCGACATGCCGAGCCCGGCAACGTTGAACATCGCGACGGTGACCGCCCGCGGTGAGCCTCGCGTGTCGGCCGTCGACGGCCACTTCATTCACGCTCGGTGGTACTTCTCGACAATGCCGGAGTCGCCGAAGGCTCGTCAGCTCGCCGCCCGCCCGGCAATCAGCGCCGCGTATACGCCCCGGGATGGCTACGGCGTCTTCTGTCACGGACGAGCGGTCCTCCTCGAAGGAGAGGAGAAGCAATCGCTGCTGGAACACCTCGCCGTGACCTACGGAACCGACCCCGAGGACTGGGGCGAGGTGGCCGGCTTCCGGATCGACCCAGAGTGGATGACCGGGTTCGCGATGACCGACGAGGAGATGGTCGAGATCGAGGCCCACCGCGCCGAACTTGCCGGCGAGTCGTAGCCCGGATCCGGCCGTGAGTTCAGACTTCAGACCGAGCGAGGAACAGGTCGCCCTGCTTCGCGTCGTCCTTGCCGAAGGCGTCCTCGCCGTCCAGACCCGATTCGCCGAGTGGGCCGAACTCGTCGACATCGACAGGGCGCCCCCCGGCGCCCATGGACTACTCCCCGCGCTTTCGCGGATCGCGGAGGCCGCCGGGGTCGACCACGAGTGGATGGGTCGCCTCCGCGGGGTTTACCGGCGGCACTGGACCGCCGGACAGCTCGTGCTCCAGGCGACCGCGAACGCAGCTGCGGTGTTGGAGTCCGCAGACGTTGACTTCCTACGCCCGGCTGATCAACAGCTGGCATCGCTGCTCGCCGAGCCTGCCGTCTTTGCCCTCGAGCGACCACGACTCACGGTGCGATGGGCTGAGTGCGAACGAGCCCTGACGGCGCTCGAGGACGCAGGATGGATTCCCGAACCGGAATCGGGCGGGCCGAGCACGCTCCGCCGTCGGCTCACCTGGTCGAGTCGAACGGTGGAACATCCCGACGGTTCCAGGATCGATCTGGTCGCTTCGTTCAATCCGCGTCTGATCGGCGACCATCGCGACGCGCAGCTCTGGGACCGGGCCGAGTCAGCCGGCGCGGCCCGAGGGTCTGTGGCTCCCGCCGATCTCTTCGTTGCTGCCCTGTGTGACGAAATCGCCGTTGATGGCGCGCTCAGGTGGGTACTTCCGGCTGGCGCGTTGCTCGCGGAATACCCCGACGGATTCGACCTCGCCCCGCTGCTCGATCTCGCATCCGCTCGGTTGATGTTGCCCGCGTTGGCGATCCGCATGAGCCTTCTCAACGCCGAACTCCCCTCTGAGGGCGCCGCGTTGCTGACCGAAGAGATCGAACGGATCGCTCGCCGGCACAGTCCAAGATCCGGAGCGGTGGGGTCGCTTCTGGACTTCGGCGGTCGACGTCGAAGGGCCGTCGCCCGGTTCCCTTCGGCGATCGGTCAGATTGTCGTCCGCCATGGTGGCGTGCGCGGCGCCATCAGGGTCGCCCGCGGGGCCGGCTAGCTGTCGTCGCTTCTGAGGCCCCGGGGCCCTCGGCGGAGAAGGCCGCTGACCAGATCGCGGCCGGACAACTCGTTGCTCTGGGCGAACCGGTGCACCATCGCTCGGGCGACCCGGGCCTTTTGGAGAAGGCTCTCGCCACGAGCCCGGCTACTCACGTCGGCGGCGAGACGCCGGAACCCCTCGCGGCGAGAGCGGATCTCGGTGCCGTGGAACTCGTAGTCCGACCAGTGTCGCGTTGCCTCAGCCAGCCGCTGATGCGCCGCCGCGGGAATCACATCCGGTGCGATCTGTTCGACCAGGTCGAGAGTGTGTTGAGCGTAGGAAATCGTTCGGCGAGTCAGCACCTCGTCCACCAGCAAGTCCCAGTCGATCTGGTCGGGATATGCGCGCACGATGTTCACCACATCGACGAGGTGGCGGATGCCCTCGGGTTTGGCGTGCGCGACAGTGTGAAAGAGCTGGAAGGTCGGCGGGAGCACCTCGATCGGCAGGTCGTTGAGCGTCGCGGATTCCCCAGAGTGGACGAGCTCGAGATCGCGCGTCGCGTCGCGTCCTTGTACGAGCAGCGCCCAATGCACATCCACGGCACCGCCGGCGCCGTCCTCGAGATCGATGGCGTGATGGACCAGGTAGAAGTCGCGGGCATCGAGCCCCTTCGACACCCGCCAGCCGTTGGCTTCAGCCCAGTCGACGAGCGGGGCGACCAACGGCCGATCAACCAACACGTCGAGATCCATGAGCGGCCGGACGCCCAGGTCGTCGTAGTACGCCGACGACGCCATGGCGCCCCCCTTGAGCACCAGCGGGCGGGCGCCGAGCGCTTCAAGACGCGCAAAGAGTGGACGGGCCCGAAAGATGAGCAACTGGGTTTGGTGCCAGGTCCTCTTGTAGACCCGTCCGAGTGCAGGCTTGGTCGGGTGATCGAGGTCCTCGTCGACGAGGCGCCGATAGAGAAAGCCGAAGAGTTGCTGGGCCGAGTGGCCGTAGTCGTCCGGGTCGGTCCTACTGAAACACTCGTCGAGCGCCGCGACCAAGTCATGCGAATCGGCGAGGCAGGCTCGAATGATCGCGTGATCTCCGGGCGCGAGAACCCGGCGCTCGCTTGTCCTCGAATGAGAACTCCGTTTCATTTTCCGCCCACGCACAGTGTTGTACTGTACGCGCAGCGCATGCTGACGTCCGCTCTTGCGGGAAACACCGCTCGGCCAATGCCCGACGCGATTTGATGACCGAACCTCTCCAACCGACGTCTGATGTGGCTCCCGGCCGCCGCCAACAACTCGCCGAGTTGTCGGCCAACTTCCGGTTCGGACTGGGGATTTCGTGGCGAGCCGGCCGTATGCGTACCGCGGCTGTCGTGGCGGTCCCGTTGGTCGAGAGTTTCCTGCCGGCCGCGCTCGCGCTCGTGCTTCGCGCCCTGGTCAACGCCACACTCGATGACGGCGCCGGCGGCGGCTGGTCGATCGAGACCTATGTCGGTATCAGCTTCGCGCTGTCGTTTGGACTCGCGCTCACGCAGTCTGCCCAGCTGTATCTGACACAGTCGAACAGCGAAGCCCTCGAGCACCAGCTGGCACTCGACGTGATGCGCCACGCGGAAACACTCGAGTTCTCACGATTCGAGGAACCGTCCTTTCAGGATGTGCTCAAGCAGGTGCGAAAGTCGCCAGGGCACCACACCCACGAGATGGTCGCGAAATGCGTTCGTTCGTTGGCGATGTTGGTCACGCTGTCGACGCTGCTCGGAATCCTCGCGGTCATCGAACCGCTTCTCCTGGTCTTCCTGCTTCCGCTCGCGGTGCCGTACCTCGTGTATCGGTCGTGGGTCGCTCGCAACCGCTACGACGTCCAGTTCGCGCAGAACCGATCGCGGCGGTGGATCGACTACTACACGCGGCAGGCGACGGCCGTCGAGGTGCTGCCCGAGGTGCGGGCGCTCGACCTCGTGCCGTTCTACCTCGACCGGGCCAGCGATCGCCTCGACGGGATCCGCGGCGAAAACGTTCGGTCGTTTCGTCTCGAGTTCGCCGGCACTGCCGCGTTCAACACGCTCGCGGTCTTCGTCATCCACATCGCGATGCTCGCGGCGGCCAACCGCGCCCTCGACGGCGAACTGACGCCAGGTGACATCGCCATCTTCGCGGGCGCGGCCACGGGCCTTCGCGGGTCCATCGATGCATTCGTCGCCGGCATGGGTTCCCTGCGCTGGCATCTGGCTCACCTCGAAGCGCTGCGATCGTTCTTCGGGATCGCGTCCGATCGCCGGATGAACGTTCGGACGACTGAGCGGGCGGGGACTGATGCCCCGGCCGCTGCCCCGTTGGAGCTCCGAGACCTCACCTTCACCTATCCAGCCTCGGAACGCCCGGTTCTCGATGGTGTGTCCTTCACGGTGAACGCGGGCGAGACCGTCGGACTCGTGGGTCGCAACGGGAGTGGAAAGTCGACGATCGTGAAGCTCGTCAACGGCCTCTACCTGCCGGATTCAGGGAGCCTGAGCGTGGGCGGTGTCGACATTGGAGACGCGAGCCGTGAGTATCTCCACGAACAGCTGTCGACGGTGTTTCAACACGTCGTGCAGCACAACGCGACGGCTAGCGAGAACATCGCGATGGGTGACTGGCGGGCCCTGCTCGAGCGGCCCGATGTCGTCGAGCAGATCGCTCGCCGCGTCGGACTCGATGCGCTCATCAACTCGCTACGCGACGGCTACGACACGGATCTCGGCCGAGTATTCGGCGACGTCACGCTCTCCGGTGGGCAGTGGCAGAAGTTCGCCATCGCCAGGGCGTTCGCCAAGACCACGCCCCTGATGATCCTCGACGAGCCCACGGCGAGCCTCGACCCCGAGGCCGAGTTCGAGGTGTTCGAACAGTTCAATGAGCTTGCCGACGGACGAGCGACCCTGCTGATCTCGCATCGGTTCACCACGCTTGCACTCGCCGATCGAATCGTCGTCTTGAACGACGGCCGAGCCGATGAGCAGGGCAGCCACGAGGAGTTGCTCGAGATCGATGGCACCTACGCCCATCTTCATCGGCTCTTTCGAACTCGCGGCGAGTCGGGAATCTGGGACGACTCCGGGAGCGACTAGGCGGGGGCGTTGGGCCAGCCGGCCTCGTCGCTCACCTCGTGAATCGGGTCGAGCAGGAGGAGCTCCTCCATGTCGCTGTAGACCTCGAGCGCCGGCGGAGCATATGAGTCGGGTGGCGCCGATGGTTCTGTGCCGTCGGTCTCGGGAGCACTGTCGCTGTCGGTGACGAGATCGTTCGACCGCAGCTGCTCGAGGAAGGTCTCGATATCGGCGGCTGCGTTGTCGGCTGCGGCGAAGGTGTCGCCGAACCAGCCGCGGAGCTCGTCGATCGAGTGCCCGGCCGCAACCCGGGTCCACAGAGCGGCGCCGACACCGTCGATACTGAAATAGAGACCCTTCTCGAGGTTCACGATGACAACCTCGCCCTCGATCGCCTCATGCACCACGTTGGGAGTGTTGATCTGAAGAAACATGTATTCGCCGCCATTCAAAAGTTCACGCTGAGTATACGCATGGACACGTTCCGTAACAATGTGTGGTCATTCGCGCGAGAGGTCGGCGACGAGGTCCTCCAGGACCCTCGCCGTTGCGGTCAGATCCGGGCTGCAGTCCAGTCGATAACACGGGAGTTGTCGTACCAGGGCGGCCATGTGGGCGAAGGTGGCACCGTCGGCCCCCGGGAGCTGGAACATCGAGGTTGGGGCGAGCGCCTTCAACGTCGCGACGGCCGACGTTGGTTCGAGCCGCGGTGTGTCGACGGCGGCGACACGAGGCAGAACGATCGCTCGTAGCGGCGCTCGCAAGAGCAAGCGTTCGGGCGCGTGCTCAGCGAGATACATCAGGTACTTCTGGTCACCGGCGCGATCGGAGTTGACGACCCACGGCTCGAAGTGGGGTTGACGGGCGAGGTCGTCCTCGTCTCGGAGCTTCCCCGTGTTGTAGATGCTCAGGACCTCCGGGCCGCTGGCGGTCGAGAACGCGCAGTAGTCGTCGCTCACGTATTGCAGCGAAGTCGCAAGACTCGCGAGGGCGGTCGTCGACTTGCCCGACCCGCCCTTACCCGTGAGGAGGACCGCGCCGTCGGGACGGCCGACCGCCGCGGCGTGGATGAGGTGGATCTGGTGGGGTGCGAGCCACCAGTTGAGCACCGTGCGAAACGGCGCCCCTTTCTCGTAGTACGGAAGCGCGTCGGGGTCGTTGACCCAGTAGATCGCCTCTCGCTCGACGCGGTCGTAGATGGTCAGAACTTGCGAGCCGAGCTCGTAGGTCGCGCCGACGCGTTCGTTGGTCAGCAGTGCGATCTCGTGACGCGGTGTGAGCAGCGTGAACGGGTTGCCGTGGAGCGAGTCGACGAGTGCGCGGAGGAGGGGCGAAAGCGGCACGCCAGTCGTTGCGGAATCCCACACGTGGACCGTGAGGTCGGGCTCGCCCCGCTGGTCGGTCGCCAGCTGCGCGATCGCGCGGGTGAGCGGTTCGACGAGCGCCGGACCGGCGAAGTGGAAGCGCGCGTGGTGTCCGCCGATGGCGAAGTTCCGTTCGATCGGCGTGGTCGCGGCCTCCGCCCGGCGCCGGTCGCGATGCATGAGGGCGAGGGCGTCGAGATCCGGATCCATCGACACGCCGCTGTGCTCCTCTGAACGGTCAGCCATTGGACTCGGGTGCTCTCTCTGCGGCTCGTCGGCGGTCGATACTTCGCTTCAGCGCCAACAGCCGGTCCTTGTTGGCCCGCTCGTTCGTGATGCTGGTGTTCGTCGTGTGGACGCGACGCCGGTACACGACGTCGGGAAGCATGAGCGAGTGCAAGCCTGCCTCCTTGGAACGAAGCATCCAGTCGAGGTCGATGCCGCTGCCAGTGGTTTCGTTGAAGGGGCCGACTCGATCGAACGAGGTTCGACGGATCAACATCGCCGCGCTCAGGTAGGCATCCAGGAACCGATCCTTGATCGGATGGCGGGTCCGCTCGCTCTCATCCAATTCCTCATCGTGGAACTGCTCGGCCCGCCCGAAGACGGCCTCGAGTTCGGGATCGGCCGAGAGAGCGGCCAGTTGCGTCGTCAGCTTCTCGGCAACCCAGACGTCGTCGGAGTCGAGGAAGGCGAGGAATTCACCCTGGGCGAGCTTGACTCCTGCATTGCGCGCCGAACCGATCCCGCCGTTGTCCTGGCGATGGACTCTGACCTGCTCCTGGAACTGCGCCAGCATCGGTGCCGCCGGTTCGGCGGAGCCGTCGTCGACCACGATCAGCTCGAGTTCGGGCACGTCCTGCGCCAGCACGCTCTCCACAGCGGCGCCGAGCATGCGGATGCCGCGGTCGTATGTCGGGATGACAACGCTGACCACTCCTTGGCGCAGGCCGTTGGATTCAGTCATTCGCTTCGCTCCTCATGGACTCCGGCGTTCTGGTCGGGTGGGGGTCGCCGCCTCCAGCGTCGTCGAGGCGATGCATCGCGTCGATCACCCGAGGAGTTCGACTCGCGGTAAGGGCCGCGGCGATGTTGGATCGAGCGAACTCATGGTGGCCGGCGCGGCTCTGGGACCGAGCCAGGTCGAGCCCGTGCAAGGCGAATCGTTCGCGAGCCCTTCTGGTGAGGTCGTCGACGCGTTCGACCGGGAGGTGACGCCGGGAGAACTCGATCGCCGCGATCGAGTCGGCGATTTGACCGCCGTCGGTGACCAGCCGGTCGGTCTCCGCGGTGCCGTCGCGACGAATCACCGCGAGAACTTCGGGCTCGAACCAAACCGGGTGGCGCGTTGCGATTCGTTGCCACATCTCCCAGTCGAAGGCCGAGCCGATTCCCGTGAGGAACCCGCCGACCTCTTCGTAGACGGATCGCCTGACGGTCATGGCGGAGAACTGCACCCGACACTCGGTCGCGATGCGGTCGAGCCAGTTCTCGATCACCCCGGGCGCTTCGCGCTCCAGCCATGAAGACCAGGAGAAACCGGGTGCGGACGGAATCTCGTGGCGGGCGAAGGCGGCACCGATCGACGGGTCGGCGTCGATTCCCGCGTTCAAGGCCGCATAGAAGCCCGGCTTGACCCAGTCGTCGTCGTGGAGGATGTGTACCCATTCCCCCGACGCCCGCCGAATGCATTCATCGAAAATTCCGGGGTGTCCGACCGGGGTGTCAAGCAGATGGGCCTCCACTCGGCCGCTCGCTCCGGGGACGGACTCGATGAGATCACCGATCGCCTGAACGGTCTCGGGCGAATGGTGGTCGGCAACGACCGCGATCTGCGTGTCCTGCGGGACCTGGTCGAGAACGCTCGTCAGCGCCTGCTCGAGAGTGTGGAGGCGGTCGTATGCCGTGATCATCACCGACCACCGAGGTCGACCAGCCGATGTCGGTGCCGGCCCGATGGGGGATGTTGCGGGCCATGGTCGGCCGGCGCGCCAAGCAGTCTCGATAATGCCGACCTCCACCAGTTGCTCGCTGTCTCGAAATTCGACGGATTCCTCCGCATCGAAGAACCGAAGGTCCTCGTCCTTCTGCATCGCGTCGAGGTAGGCCTTGTACTGGCGGGCTCCCTCGGAGTGCTCCTCGCGGCCCGCCTCGGACTCGACGTAGCCGGCGAAGGATGCGAAGTACTTGAAGTGCAGCACCGCACATGCGTCGTGAGCGATGCGTTCGGCCGGATGAGAAGTGAAGTGTTGGCCGCCGGCGAGAACGACGTCGGCGTCGTAGCGCACCAGTGGGGTCTTCGTGACGAGGTACGTCACGTCGCCGCCGAACACACGGCGTCGGGCACCGCCGAAATGGAAGGTCTGATTCTCGAACGGTCCAGCCGCAGGGATGCTCTCGTGATGAGACCTTCTGTCGAACCAGCCGCAGTGATCGAGGAAGTCCTCGCCGGGCACATAGCGGGTCTCCGCGACGGTGCCCCTCCCGTACATGTCGAGCATCACCCCGGACATCGCCCGGAGCCCCGAGCGTTCGAGCATCACGCAGAGCTCGCGAACAGAGGTGTCTTCGTAGCCGGGGAAACACAGCACCTCGTCGGCATCGAGCATCACGACCCAGTGACCGAGGCCGTGCTCTCGCAACAGCACCTCGAACCAGGCGGATCCGAAGTTGCCGAGATTGAAGGAATTGTCGGTCTGCCACAACCGCACGTCGGCCTGCTCCCGCAGCATCTCGACGGTGCCGTCGGTACTCCCATTGTCGACCACGAAGAAGGTGCTCACCCCGAGACGTCGGTTCTCCTCGAGAAACCACGGCAGTCGGTCGATCTCGTCGCGCACCACGAGACATCCGAGAACGTCGCCCATCGCATTCGCGATCGGCCGGTCGTCGAGTCGGCGCAGACCGTGGCGAGCGAGCGCGGCCTCATGGCCGTGGATTTCGGTGATCGCCGTGATCAGGCGCTTGTGGAGGCTCGCCTGATTCGGGAAGTGACGCAGACCCGTTTCACAGGCATCGATTGCTTCCTGCCACCGCCGCTCGACGGCGAGGAGCTGCGTCAACCGGAGATGGGCACCCTCCAGCTCGGGATCGAGGGCGATGGCCTTGCGGAAGTGGTGCGCCGCTCGATCCTTCCGGTCGCGTCGGAGCCATCCATGGGCGAGGCCGAACTGCGCCCGAGCGGCATCGGCCGTCACTGAGCGGACCCGGTGGCCTGTTGGTAGAGCCGTTCGTAGCTGGAAGCGCATGAAGAAAGATCGAAGGATGCGCCGAAGTGATCTCGCGCGGCCGCGCCGAACTGTGCCGCTCGGGCCGGGTCTTCGAGAAGTTCGATGATCGCCTCGGCCAGCAGTGCGGGGTTGTCGCGTTCTGTCAGCAGCCCGGTTTCACCATGGAGAACGACCTCGCGCACGCCGCCAACGTCGGTCGAGACCGTCGGTCGGGCCTGTCGCGCCGCCTCGAGGAGCGCGATCGGAAGGCCCTCGTAGTCGGACGACATGACGAAGAGCGTGGTCGTGTCGAGGAGGTCGGGAACGGCCTCCGGCGAGATCAGTCCGAGGAAGTCGATGCGGTCACCGAGATCGAGCGAATCGGCGAGCGAACGAATGTCGGGGAGTTCGGCGCCGTCACCCGCGACTTGCAGACGGACCGTGGGGTGACGTTCGGCCACGATGGCAAAGGCTTTGATCAGGATGTCGAGTCGCTTCTGAGGCGCCACCCTGCCGATGAAGGTGAGCATGGGCGGATCCCAGGGAAGCGGCGCGCCGGCGCCTCGAGCGTGGTCGGGAATGCCGTTGTGCAGTGGCTCGGTCTTCGCCTCGAGATCCGGCCGCTCGGAAAGCAACCACCGGCAGGCGTCCTCTGAAACGGCGGCGATCTGGCGTGCGTGATCGAGCGTTCGACCGAAGAAGCTGGTGGGCCCGAAATCCACGGTCATGTCGGAGTAGTTGTTGTGGAGCGTCATCACCGTGGGCGTGGGGCGCTTCTGTTGCACTCGGAGGTAGTACGGAAGCTCCGGGCCACACGGATGAATATGGAGCAGGTCGGGATCGAAGTCGTTGATGATCGAGGCGATGGCTCGCTGGGCGCGGAGGATTCCTCCGGGATCTTGCTCCATCAGCGGTTCCACACTGTGGACTCGGCACACGTCGATGCCGCCGACCGTCGTTCGGTCCGGAATGCCCTTCTGCACGTGGGAGGTGAGGATGAGCACCTCGTGGCCACGGTTGGTCAGCTCGGGCAGCAGGTCCGCGCAGAACGTCTGAATCCCGCCGGTGTCGGGAAGGTAGCTGTTGAGCCACTGCAGGATTCTCACGTTTTGTTTCCGCCCCGGCTGGTCACCGCCTCGTCTGCTAGCCCGAACAGTTGTACCAGTGCTCCTAGCGCGGTCGCCATAGTCGGCGCCGCGATTTGCGCGAGCGGGGACGGGGACCCTGTGGCGGGTGCCCACCCCCTTCCGACACCACGTAGTCGCCACCCGAGTACTGATCGTTCGGTCCCGGTGCACTCGAATCAGCGGGGTCAGTGTGGTCTTCCGCCCGGTCCTGTGGTCGATAGCCGAGTTCCCGGGCCCGCTCGATGTCCCAGATCGCTCGATCGTTGTCCGAGATGGCGAAGAGGACTTCGTAGTGGATCTCCGGGTGGTCCAACCCGATGCGGACGAGCTGCGCGAGATCGCGGGGACTGAGCCACCGGCCCGAGCGAGCGGTCGTCGCGGGGCGTTCTGTCGCGTGCCCGATTCGCAGGCAGGTCACCTTGCGGCCGTACTTGTCGGCGTAGAGCGATCCGAGCGCTTCGCCGAAGACCTTGCTCACCCCGTACCGACTGTCAGGACGCACCAACGCGTCGGTCCCGATCGTCGACGTCGTCGGAGAGAAGCCCACCGTGTGGTTGCTGCTGGCGAAGACGATCCGCTCGACATCGGCGAGTCGTGCGGCCTCGAACACGTGGTAGGTGCCCTCGATGTTGGCCTGGAGAATGGAAGGCCAGTCGTCCTCTCCGGGAATCCCTCCGAGATGGACGACTCCCTCGACTCCGTCGACCATGGCCATGGTGTCGTCCATCGAGCGAAGGTCTCCGCCGACGAACTCTTCGTGGCCCGCGAGATTCTCGACCGGGAGCCGGTCGGTCAGCCTCAGTTGGTAGGTATTGCCCAGTTCGCGGCGAAGGAACGTGCCCAGCTTTCCGGCAGCTCCGGTGACGAGGATGCGGCGTGGGATGGGATGGACCTCCGTCAGCGGCCGGTTCGGGCCTTGGAACGGCGATCGTAGCCTGATCGCATGGCGTGGCAATCGTGCGTGACAGCGCAGGGTCTACACTCCGGCCGTGCGCGGTTTCCGGGCGGCGATCGCCCACGTCCTCTTCCTCGCGGCACGGCTCGTCGGCCGCTTTCATGAGCGCGAGATCGCTCGGCCGGTGAGTTCTCGCATTGCGGTCGCGCTCTTCACCTCGGCCATCCGAGTCGATCCGGGGATTGACGGCGCGTGCTATCTCCGACTCGGAATTCTGCATGCTCGTATGGGAAGAGCGGTTGCGTCGGAGGAAGCCCTGCGCCGTGGAGTGGACCGCTATTCGGACAACCCCTGGCTGCGCTTCCATCTGGCGCACTCGTTGTTGGGGCAACAGCGCTACCGCGACGCGATGGATGCCTTCCGGGAAGCGATCGCGCTCGAACCGACTGAAGCCATCTTCTGGTTGGATCTCGAGTTCGCGGTCCGCCAGGCCGGAGCCGCGGCAGATCATCTCGTGCACAGCCGGGGCCTCGCCGATCGATTCTCGGACAGTGTTCTCGCCCAGCGACACCTCGGGTCCACCCTCGACATGCTGGATCGCTTCGATGAGTCGGCCAGCGCCTACCGCTTCGCGAGCCGTGCGCAGTTCCGCGCCGCAAGACCCGAGCTCGGAGGTGAGTCCGACGCCACCGGCCCCACCGCGCTCCTCATCGGCCCCAGTCGATGCGGCAAGAGCACGCTCTACAAGCACCTTCTGAGCCATCCCCGCGTCGCCCCGGCCCTCTACGAAGAGATGAACTACTGGGTCGACAGTCGAGAGCCGCCGATCGACTGGTATCGCTCGCAACTTCCACCGACCGGTGACTCGAGCGAGATCGTCACTGTCCACACCGGCACGCCCTATCTGCATCACCGGGAGGCCGCCGGTCGCCTCTGGGCTGCTTGCCCCGAGGTCAAGGTCATCATCGTTCTTCGTGATCCGGTCGTGCGCGCGTACGCCCACTACTTCCAGGGCCGGAGCCTCGGGAAGACACTCGAGCCGTGGCCCCGACTCGTGGACGAGTGGCTGGGCGCCCACGGCGACCTGAGCACCGATGAGATCGGCGAGCTGGGGGACCACGGGTTTCTGGGCGGAGGCGTCTACCTTCCCGGCGTGGCCAGATGGAGCGAGACCATCGCTCCCGAACAGCTGTTGATCGTCCAGAGCGAGCAGCTCTTCGAACGGCCCGACGCCACCCTGGTCGAAGTCTGTGACTTCCTCGGCATTGCCCCTGTGGCCCCCGCCGCACCGCCTTCTTCCGGTCTGCACCGCCACGACACTTCGATGCCGGCCGAGACGCGGCGGGATCTGTACCGCTTCTACCGGCCGCACAACCTGGCTCTCGAGGCTCGGTTGGGTCGACGGTTCGACTGGCAGGAGTGACGGACGTGCCGTCGTCAGCCGCGGGTGAGAGAAATGGCGCCACCCTTTTGATCACCGGCCACATGGGCTCGGGAAAGAGTGTGTTGGGTGGTGCGATCCATTCGCCGCCCGACGTCGTGATTCTCGATGGGCTGCGAGCATTCGCCGCGGTCGACCTGCGGTACGCGCGTCACTTGCGGGGTCTGCGGCCCACGGGGAAGCGCAGGGTGTTTCGCGAGGCCGGTGCGGCTCGAGGGTTTGCGGAGTACCTCGTTCGCCTTCGGCTCGCGACGCCGCCCACTCGCAAGGTGAACGTTGGCAACGTCCGCCGCGCCCTCGCCGGAGTGTTCCCTGACGCGGCAGTGGTTGGCGACGCGGCAAACAGCTACCTCCATCATGTCGAGCGCCTCGGTCGACACACCATCGTGAAGCAGGTCGTGGTGTATCGAGACGGACGTGACGTTGCCGCCGAGATGAAGCAGCGGGTCGGAGGGATCTGGCGTCAGGTGGCCCAATCGGACGACCCGCCATCGTGGTTTCGCTCGATCGCCACGCCGGGTGCGGCTGCCGCACACTGGGGCGAGAGCATCGCGCGCATGGAGGCCCATGCGGATCAGGTGCGAATGGTCCGCTATGAGGATCTGATCGCCGATCCCGCGGACGTTCTGAATCCGCTGGCGGAGTGGCTCGGGATCGAGGCGCCCAGCTGGGCCGACGACTACTTCCGGTCCGACGGCATCGGTGTGCACCGCGGGATACTCACCGACTCGGAGATCTCCGACGTCGAGGAAGTCGCGGGGCCGACCCTGGCCCGCCTGGGCTATCGCTGAATCTGTCGTGCGCGAGGGGGGACTTGAACCCCCACACCCTTACGGGCACAGGCACCTGAAGCCTGCGCGTCTGCCAATTCCGCCACTCGCGCGTGGCCGCACACCGAAGTGAACGTGTTCTGAGGCTAGCGCGCCCTGGCGCATTTTCGCCCGGTTTCCTGAGGCGGCCCCTGCACGATTCGTGTGCAGCGCTAGCCTCTCCGACGTGGGCCTACGGTCAGTGGAACGACGCCTCGAGCGCTTTGTGGAAGGCACCGTCGGTCGGTTCTTTCGCGGCGGTGTTCGACCTGTGGAGATCGGTCACAAACTCGCTCGAGAGATGGCCGACTCGCGAAGCGTAGGGGTCAAGGGCCAACCCGTCGTGGCCAATCATTTCTCGGTTCGGCTCGCCACCAGCGATCTCGAACGCTTCGAAGAGGTGAAGGACTCACTGGTCCGTGAACTCTGCGATGCGACCCGTGATCATGCCCGCGAAGAGGGCTGGACGTTCATGGGCCCGGTGCAGGTCGAGATCGATGCCGACGACGCGCTTCGCGGCGGAGCGATCGAAGTGGCGGCCCGTATGAAGGAGGCCGACGGCGGTGTCGGCCTTCTCCATCTGCCCACGGGCCAACACGTGGTGCTCGGCGAGTTCATCGTCACGATGGGGCGCCTGTCCGACTGCACGATCTCCTTCGATGACCCGAACATCAGCCGCGAGCACGCGTCGATTCGCCCCGATGGCGATGGCTTTGTCCTCTCCGACAACGGGTCGACCAACGGCACGATGGTCAATGGCGTTGCCATCACGGCCCATCGACTCGTCGATGGCGACCGCATCGATATCGGCGCGACCACAATCGAGTTCCGAGCCGGCTGAGATCGCTGCGACCACGCCGCGTCACTTGCAAGGCGGCCCACAGCGTTAGTCTCGGCGGACCGTGTCGGACCAGCTGTTCATCGTGCTCCGAGTGTGCCTTCTGGCGCTCGTGTATCTGGTCTTTCTTCGCGTCCTCAGAGCCGTATGGGTCGAGTTGCGCGCGGAGAGCCACGACCCGCCCCCGACCGTCGCTCCTTCGACCCGGCCGGCCCGTCCTGCCTATGCAGGGACTCAGCCGGCCGGGCCAACGACCTCTGGCGCCTCGCCGACCCTGCTGGCCTCGTCGTCCTCCCGCTTGATCGTGATCGCCCCGGGACCGCTGGCCGGTCGTTCGTTTTCGCTCGACGGTGAGGCCACCATCGGGCGAGGCGCGGGATGCGGCGTCTCGATCGACGACGCCCACGTATCGAAGCTCCACGCCCGAGTGACGCCGACCGAGAGCGGCTGGGTTGTCGAAGACCTCGGCTCCACCAACGGCACCGTGGTCGACGGCGAGCTGATCGAGCGGCCGACGCCGCTACGCGCGGGTGGCCGCATCACCATCGGCGATGTCGTGCTGGAGCTCACATGATCGAGTTCCGATGGGGCACCGCCACCGATGTCGGCCGGGTCCGGTCCGTCAATCAGGATCAGCTGCTCACGATGGCACCGGTCTTCGTCGTCGCCGACGGAATGGGCGGCCACAACGGCGGAGAGGTCGCGGCGGCGATCGCTGTCGATGAAATGGCCAAGGCGGATGGAGTGTCGTCACTCGACGATCTGATCGAGGCCGTGCAGCACGCCAACCGAGAGATCGTGGACCGATCGAAGCTGGAGCCGGAGCTCCGAGGGATGGGCACCACCCTCGTCGCCCTCGTGGGCATGACGGTCGGGGATGAGCCCCGACTGGGCGTTGCCAACGTCGGCGACTCCCGGTTGTATCGGCGCACCGACGAGGATCTGGTTCAGATCACCGAGGACCACACGTTGGTCGAGGCGCTCGTGCGCGACGGGCGGCTCACCGCTGAAGAGGCGCTCAACCATCCGCAGCGCAACATCGTCACCCGGGCGCTGGGCATCGATGAGAAGGTCCTCGTCGACACGTGGGAGCTCGCGCCGAAGGCGGGCGACCGCTACCTCCTGTGCAGCGATGGTCTTTTCAACGAGCTCAGCCCGCCGGACATGCTCGAGATGCTGCGTGAGATCGATGAGCCGGCCGAGGCTGCGGTTGCGCTGGTCAACCGGGCGTGCGATGCCGGTGGGCGCGACAACGTCACCGTGGTGATCATCGATGTCGTCGACACCGATGCCGACGACGACGTCGCCGAAGACCGAATCATCTCGATCCACAAGGCTGTGCCCGACAGCGTGTTGCGGCTCGACCCACCGCTGCAGACGGGACCCAACGACCCTCACCCCGATGAGATCCTGGTCGACCGTTCCTCGACCAGGGCACCGTTCGTCACCTGGCGGCTCGGAGTGTTTGTCGCGGCGGTCCTGCTGGTGCTGGGCATCCTGGTGTCATCGGTGGTCGCCTACGCCCGCTCGGCCTACTTCGTGGGCCTCGACGGCGAGACGGTCGTCATCTTCCAGGGACGTCCCGATGGGGTGCTCTGGTTCGACCCCACCGTGGAGCAGTCGCTCGACATCACGGTCTCGGAGCTCGACCCCGAAGACCTGAACGAGGTTGCCGACGGCGTGGAGTTCGATTCGTTCGACGACGCGAGGGCCTATGCCGACGCGCTCCTCGAGCGGGCCGAGACCGACGACCCGTGACCGCGGTCGAGCGCCGTCCCGTCGTTCGTCCGCAGATCGCCGCGATTCGGCCGAGGCGGGTCGAACTCGGGCTGATCGCACTCATCGCCATCGTGGTCGTGTCGGCCTACGGGCTCGCGAGCCTGGGTCAGTCGGCATCCGTGCCGGCGAACATCGGTCCGTTTCTCGCGTGGATGCTCGGACTGTTCTTCTTCGTGCACCTCGCGGTTCGTCGCTTCGCGGCGGCGGCGGATCCCGTGTTGTTGCCCATGGCGCTGCTCCTCAACGGCCTGGGCTACGTGATGATTGCCCGGCTCGGCGGCGATGTCGATGGTGGCAGCAGGCTCGCCGCGCTCCAGTCGGTGTGGTCAGCCGTGGGGATCGGCGGCTTCGTTGCGACGTTGGTGTTGGTGCCTCGGATACGGGCGCTCGCGCAATACCGCTACCTGCTCGGCGTCGGGGGCATCGTCCTGCTGGCCCTGCCGCTACTGCCGATCGGTGTGCAGATCAACGGCGCTCGCATCTGGGTCAGCATCGGCCCCATCAACTTCCAGCCCGGTGAGTTCGCCAAGATCGCGCTGGCCCTGTTCTTCGCGTCGTATCTGGTCGACGCCGGCGACCTCCTCAAGAACCGCATCGAACTGCGAGATCTCGCGCCGATCGGCGCCGCCTGGGTGGCATCGGTCGGGGTGATGGTGCTCGAGCGTGACCTCGGCTCGTCGATGCTCGTGTTCGCCTTGTTCGTCGTGCTGATGTGGGTGGCGACCGAGCGAACCCTGTGGCTCGGCGTGGGCGCGGCGATGTTCGTGGCCGGCGGCGCGATCGCCTTTCAGTTCTTCGACCATGTCGAACGCCGCATCGACGGCTGGTTGAACCCGTGGGCCGACCCGCAGGACAGCGGATTCCAGATCATCCAGGCCACCTACTCGATGGCCGAGGGCGGACTCACGGGAACCGGCTTGGGACGCGGCGAACCCGACCGAGTGCCGTTTGTGGAGACCGACTTCATTTTCGCGGCAATCGGTGAGGAGATGGGACTCGCCGGTACGACCGCGATCCTGATGGCGTTCCTGATCATCATCGGTTCGGGGCTCCGTATCGCGATTCGAGCGACGCGCCCCTTCGAGAAGCTGCTCGCCGTCGGCCTCACAACCCTTCTCGGGATCCAGGCCTTCATCATCATGGGCGGCGTGGTGCGGATCATTCCGCTGACGGGAATCACCCTGCCGTTCGTGTCCTACGGCGGGTCGGCCCTCGTATCGAACTACATCGTGTTGGCGCTGCTGATGCGGCTCTCCCACGAGCAGAGAACGACGACGTCGAGCGCAACGCGATGAACCAACGGATCCGCAACCTCGGCATCGCGTTCATCGTCATGTACACGGTGCTGTTCGCGCAGCTGAATCGGGTGCAGTTCGTCGACGCCGAGGACTACAAGGAGCACGAGGGAAACATCCGCCCTCAGCTTCGTGCGTTCGGCCAGGAGCGGGGCGACATCGTGACCGCCGACGGCGTGGTCGTTGCGCTCTCGGTCCCGGTCGATGCGGGCGAGATCGATTTCCGCCGCGAGTACCCGGCTGACGAGCTCTACGCCCACAGCGTCGGGTTTCAGTCGTTCAACCAAGGAGCGTTCGGCCTCGAGCGGGAGTACAACGACCAGCTTGCGGGCGCCCGACTGGAACAACAGTTCGACTCGATCAAGGACCTGTTCGTCGACCGCGACACCACCGGCACCGTGGTGATGACGCTTCGCGACGACATCCAGCGAGCTGCGGCCGAGGCGCTCGGGGAACGGAAGGGTTCGGTCGTCGCGGTAGACCCGGCGACCGGTGAAGTGCTCGCGCTGTGGACCTACCCGAGCTTCGACCCGAACCTTCTTTCCGGCCTCGACGGTGCGGCGGTGAACGCGGCCTACGCATCACTTCTCGCGGACCCGGACAACCCACTGTTGGCCAAGTCCTTCCGTGAACTGTTCTTCCCGGGGTCGACGTTCAAGCTCGTCACCGCTGCGGCTGCCCTGGATGTCGCAGGTGTCTCGCTGACGGCTCCCGTGTGGCCCGAGACGGACCGCTACGAGCCGCTTCCCTCGGGCCTGGCGATCAGTAACTTCGGTGCATCCACGTGTGGAGGGGATCTCCTGCTGGCGCTGCAGAAGTCGTGCAACGCCACGTTCGCCGAGATCGGCGCTGAGTGGCTCGGCCCCGACCCGATGATCCGGACGGCCGAGAAGTTCGGGTTCAACTCCGACCCGGTCATCGATCTTCCCGACGCCGCAAGGTCCCGATTTCCGACCGACTACGGCAACTACATCGCCGACCTGAACGCGTACCAGCCCGAGGGGAGTGAGGATCTTCCCAACGGTGAAACGCCGATTCACGAGAACTCCGCGATCCTCGCGCAGGCCGCGATCGGCCAGAACGACGTCAAGGCGACCCCGCTGCAGATGGCGATGGTCGCCGCCGCGATTGCCAACGACGGTCTCATGATGAGGCCCCATGTGGTGGCCGAGGTGCGGTCTTCCGACGGCGGCATCTACGACACCGTCGATCCCTCGGTTTGGCGATCGTCGTTGTCGCCCTTCGCCGCCGGCCAACTCCAGGAGGCCATGATCAACGTGGCCGAGAACGGCACGGCGCGCGCCATGCAGATCGACGGGCTTGCCGTAGGCGGCAAGACCGGCACCGCCCAGCTCGGTACGACGCCAGCGAGCTCGCATGCGTGGGTCGTCGGATTCGCCGGGTCTCCGGGGCAACCGGCTGAGATCGCGGTTGCGGTGATCGTCGAAGCGCAGCCGGGAGCGAGCGAGCAAACCGGCGGCGCCGTCGCCGCGCCGATCGCGAAGGCCGTCATCGAAGCGGCCTTCGGCCTCGGCGGTGGCTGACCCCGTGTCGGACCCCAAAAAAGACAGTACGCGGGCCTGCAACGATCCCGCCCCGAGTCGCAGTTAGAATCTGCGGCCATGTCCGATCAGGGCCCCACCGTCTTCAACGGACGTTACGAACTGCTGCGCCACATCGCCCGTGGCGGGATGGCTGATGTCTATCTCGCGCGCGATGAACTGCTCGACCGCGAGGTCGCGCTCAAGGTGCTTTTCCCGGAGTTCGCCAACGATCCCAACTTCGTCGAGCGCTTCCGTCGGGAAGCGCAGGCTGCCGCCAACCTGAATCATCCCAACATCGTGGGCATCTACGACTGGGGCCAGGAGCGAGGCACCTACTACATCGTGATGGAGCACGTCTCCGGCCGAAGCATGTCCGATGTGCTGCGTTCGACCGGGCCGCTTCAGCCCGATCGAGCCGCCGAGATCGCGGCCGACGTCGCCAACGCGCTCTCGACTGCGCACCAGGCCGGCCTCGTCCATCGCGACGTGAAGCTGGGCAACATTCTCGTGTCCGACGGTGGCGACGTGAAGGTCGCCGACTTCGGTATCGCGACAGCGCTGGCCGGCGGCACCGATGCCGGCCTCACCCAACACGGTTCGGTGATGGGCACGGCCACCTACTTCTCGCCCGAGCAGGCCCAGGGCAAGCAGGTCGACGGCCGCAGCGATCTGTACTCGCTCGGGGTCGTCCTCTACGAAATGCTCGCAGGCACGCCGCCGTTCCAGGCGGAGACACCCATCGCAGTCGCCTACAAGCACGTGCAGGAAAAGCCCGAGACTCTGCTCGAACGCGGCGTGCCGGTTGCCAAATCGCTCAACGCGATCACGATGAAGCTGCTGGCCAAGAACCCGGCCAATCGCTACCCGACCGCGGAAGACCTTCGTAGCGACCTTCGCCGCTACCTCGCCGGTGCCCATCAGGTGCCCGGTGCTGCCACGGCCGGTGCGGCCGGAGCGGGAGCTGCCGCAGGCGCTGCCGCGGCCACGCCCGAAGCCGCAGCGGCGGCCGAACCGTCCGACGTCGCCGATCCCACCACCGTGCAACCGGCCACCCCGGCCGCGACGCCCGCGGTGGTTCCCGCGACTGATCCCGCCGCAGCACCCCAACCGAGCGTGGTTCTCGACCCCAACGCGCTCGCGGCCCAATACGCGGCCGGCGGCTACTACTACGACGATGAGCCGCAGCGGGACGACTGGAAGCGCACGGCCGCGCTGCTCGTCGGACTCGGCGTGCTGATCTTCATTCTCGGTTTCCTGACGATCGCTTTCGGCCGCCAGCTCGGCCTGTTCGGCGACGACTCGGGAGAGATTGCCGATGTCGTTGTCGAGAAGGTCACCCTGCCGAACTTCGACGGCATGGAAGTGCTCGAAGCCGAGGACGCGCTCCGCGACCTCAGCCTCGTGCCGCTGCAAGAGGGCCAACAGAACGAAAATGTCGACGCCGGCATCGTCTTCGGTCAGGTTCCCGCGGCGGGCCAGAAGCTCGATGAGGGCACCGAAGTCACGCTCATCGTCAGCACCGGCGAGGCGCTCACGGTCCCGTCGCTCATCTCGCTCACGGAGGAGGCGGCCACCGCGCTGCTGGCCGAACTGGGCTACAGCACCGGCGAGCCAGTGCTCGAGTTCAGTGTGCAGGAAGTCGGCACGGTCGTCAGACAGGAGCCGTTCGCCGGAGCCGAGCATCCGCTCGACGAACCGGTCATCCTTTATGTGTCGCGGGGCCGCGATCAGATCGTGGTGCCGAAGGTGGAGGGCAAGAGTGTGGGTGAGGTGTTCAACACCTTGCGCGACCTCGGCTTCACCGTGTCCGACGAGACGCTCGAGGAGGCGTCGGATGAGATCCCAGTCGACCGTGTGATCCGCACGGATCCGGCGGCCGACGCCATCGTCGATGTCGGCAGCACCATCACGATCTACGTGTCGTCCGGCGTCGAGCAGGTCAACGTGCCATCGGTCGTCGGCCTCTTCTACGACACCGCCGAACTGACCTTGCGCAACCAGGGCCTCATCCCGGTCCCCGAGTTCCGCACGGTGCCATTCGGCGACCCCCAAGTCGGTCTCGTCATCGAGCAGACTCCCGGGAGCTTCACCAGCGTCGACAAGGACTCCGAAGTGGTCATCGTGGTCGGAGAGGCGGGTCCGCCGCCCACCACGACCACAACGACCACTACGACGACGACAACGACGACCACCACCCTGCCCGAAGACAGTTAGCGCTCAGGCGTTGGTTGCGGCGCCGCAGCGCGCCAGGAAGTTCTTCAGCAGGTCGTGGCCCGCATTGGTGAGCACCGACTCGGGGTGGAACTGCACGCCTTCGACGTCGAACTCACGATGACGGAGCCCCATGACAAGACCGTCGTCGGTCTCCGCGGTGATCTCGAGGCAGTCCGGGATCGTGGTCCGCTCAACGATCAGCGAGTGGTAGCGGGTCGCTTCGAGCGGGTTCGGGAGCCCGTTGAAGACGCCGACGTCGTTGTGGCGGACGAACGACGTCTTGCCGTGCATTACCTCGGGGGCCCGCACGACGTCGCCCCCGTAGACCTGGCCCATGCACTGCATGCCGAGGCAGACACCGAAGATCGGCACCGAATCCTTCAACTCCTCGAGAACTGCGAGCGAGACACCGGAGTCATCGGGAGTGCCCGGACCAGGCGAGATCAGGATCCCGTCGGGGCTCAGTGCTCGGATGCCGTCGAGGTCGATCTCGTCGTGGCGATACACGACGGGGGTGGCGCCGAGCTCCCCGAGGTACTGCACGAGGATGTAGACGAACGAGTCGTAGTTGTCGATCACCAGGATCGTGGGCGAGTCACTCACGGGATCGACGCTACCGGTGTTGCCCGATGGGCGACGACCGGATTCCCGCGCGCTGGATCACGGCCGCGCCGATGAACCCGCCAGTCAGGGCCAGATACGCGAAGAACGCGATGTTGGCGGCCGGCGTGGAGGCGCAGTAGCCGTCCGACCCGGGGACGTGCTCGTAGTGAGTTGCAACGCATGCGAACAGCATCGCCGTCGTACCCATCACCCCCGCGAACGACCACAGGGCGAGCCAGCTGAGCCGCGCCGTGATGGGCTGGCTCCGGCATCGCCGCCAGATCAGCGGGGCGACGATCAGATAGATCGCCGCCCAGAGAGCTACCTCACCCGTCGTCACCGGCAGCGGGGAGGTCGGGGAGCGTGGCGTCCTGGGCCGGTCGGTCGGTTGCCAGCTCGGTCGCCTGGGCGACCCAGCCGTCGCGCTCGATGCGACCGTCGAAGGCCAGGTAGTCGTCTAGCCCGCTGATGTAGTCGGGCGTGAGCGCCGCGATCTGGTCGAAGGAGACGATGCCGAGCTGATGAAGCATGGCTTCGAGCTTCGGACCGACACCCTTGATGACCTTGAGATCGTCGGCGACGACGACATCGGCGACGGCAGTTTCGACCTCTGCGGCGGGCTTCGACAGCAGCGCGACACTTGCGCCGGCCAGTTCGGCTTGCTGGGCCAGCTCGAACTCGGTGCGCTTGGTTTCGCCGGTCTCGATCGCGCCGAGAACATGGATGGCGATGTCGGCCACGCGGACCTCGTCTTCTTCCTTGCCGGCCGCCTTCACGCCGTCGTCCATCATCACGTAGCAGAACGGACATGCCGTCGCGACCTGGGTGGCCCCGGTGTCGACGAGTTCCTTGGCGCGAACGTCGTTGACTTTCTCGCCGATGGTCTCTTCCATCCACATGCGGGCGCCGCCGGCCCCGCAGCACATGCCCTTGGTGCCGTTGCGTTCGGCTTCGACGATCTCGATGCCACCGAGCATGCCGAGGACCTTGCGGGGCGCCATGTAGACGTCGTTGTGGCGGCCGAGGTAACAGCTGTCGTGGTAGACGACCCGCTCTTCGAGCTCGGCGCCGTCGAGGTCGAGGTGACCCTGGTCGACGAGCCATTCGAGGAACTGCGAGTGGTGTACGACTTCGTAGTGGCCGCCCAGCTGCGGGTATTCGTTGGCCAGCGTGTTGAAGCAGTGCGGGCACTGCGTGACGATCTTCTTGACGCCCATGTTGTTCAGCGTCTCGATGTTCTGGCTCGCCAGCATCTGGAACAGGTATTCGTTGCCCGAACGGCGAGCGGAATCACCAGTGCAGTTCTCGGCCGGGCCGAGGATGGCGAAGTCGACGTTGGCGCGCTGCATCAGCTTCGCCATCGACTGCGTGACCTTCTTGTTCTTGTCGTCGAAGGACCCGGCGCAGCCGACCCAGTAGAGATACTCGGCCTCGATCGGGTCGGTGCCGTCGATGACGTTGATGCCCTCGACTCCGGCGGTCCAGTCGGCCCGCTCGCTCTGGCTCATGCCCCACGGGTTGCTGGAGTTCTCCATCGAACGGAACGCCTGGCCGAGCTCGCTCGGGAAGTCTGACTCCATGAGGGTCAGGTAGCGGCGCATGTCGAGGATCTTGTCGAGGATCTCGATGTTGACCGGACAGATCTCGTCGCACGCCTTGCACGAGGTACAGGCCCAGAGCTCGTCCTGCGTCACCCGGTCGAACATCCAGTTCGCGGGGACGGTGATGTCGTCGTCGACGCCGATCGGGGGCGAGACGGCGGGATCGCCGGTCCGAGCCATGACTTCGCCCGTCTTCAGGACGATCTCGCGAGGATCGAGAGGCTTGCCGGTGGCGTGGGCCGGGCACACCGAAGTGCAACGGCCACACATGGTGCAGGCGTCGGTGTCGAGCAGCTGCTTCCAAGTGAAGTCTTCGATGACCGAAGCACCGAAGGTCTCGAGCTCGGTGTCGCCCGAAACGAGATCGGGCATGGGCTTCATGGCGCCCTTGGGGCGGTCGGAGTCCTTGAGGTACATGTTCAGCGGTGAGGTGAACATGTGGCGCAGCATGGTGGTCGGCAGGATCACCAGGAAGGCGATGAAGCTGAGCACGTGGGCGATCCACCAGGCCTGGTGCCAGCCGGCGACGTTGTCCCATCCGTCGACGAGATCGGCAAGCGGGTAGCCGACGAAGCTCCATTTCTCGAACTCGGGCAGATCTTGCTCGGCGATGCGGAACATCTCGGCGCCGAAGCCCGTCACGGCGATGGCGAAGAACACGCCGAGGATCACCATGTGTTCGGGCTTGCTCTTGATACGGATGCGATAGGGGCGCCAGTTCCACGGGCCGTAGCGGCGGATGATCGCCCACACGATGCCGATGAGGAACACGAGGCCGGCCGCATCGCCGACGGCGGCGTAGGCCCGGTACACATCGCCGTGGAGGAACTTGATGCTCTCGGGCAGTTGGTGATTCACCTCGAGCACGGTGGTGACGCCCAGGAGAATCAGGAACCCGAAGTAGATCATCGAGTGCATGATTCCGGCGCCCGGCTCGCGCATCAGGGTCTGCATGTAGACGCCGGACCGGAAACTCTTGGCGCGCTTCGGGGCGTTCTTCAGCGTGGTTCGACGGTTGTCGGGGCGGCCCCGCTCCCAGTTCTTGACGCGCATTGCGAACATGTAGGCGCCGTAGACCAACAGTGCCGGGATCAAGGTGTAGAAGGTGAGCTTCAGCCCGGTCGGGACGTTCTCGAACACCTCACGTTGCACCGAACTCTCGTCGTGCCAGTTGGTGATGCTCGGAATGACACCGGAGGTGGCGGTGAACAGGGCGATCCCGACACCGAGAGCGATGACGAGATGATGAGGCTTGATGCGCGAATTCATGGCGTCGCAAAGATACCTCTCTCGCCGAAGCGGCGGCGCATCCAGCGCGAACCTCGTCCAGCACGGTTCATCTGGGCGAAACAATGGCGAAATCCTCGGCTGCCACGGTGGTTGCCATGGACATCACCCTGATTCGATGGCCAGCAGAGGCTGGCCGTCTGCCGGGCCTTCGCGACGCCCGCGTGCCACGCCTTCTCCTCGTCGACGAGGGCGCGCCGCCGCCGGTTGTCGAGGATGAGTACGAGGACTGGATTCGGGTTCCCGCTCCTGAGGAAGATCTGCGCGCCCGCGTGGCGGGTCTCTCCCGGCGGGCACAGGCCGCGGGTGAAGGGGCTCCGGAGATCGATGAGTACGGCGTGGTGCGCTTCAACGGCGCGCACACGGCTGTCCCGCCGGTCGAGGCGAGGCTGGCCGAGCTGTTGATCGCCCGCTTCGGGGCTGTCGTCGGTCGGCCGGAGCTCTCCGAAGCGGGATGGCCGGGCGGCCACGCCAGCCGCAACGCGCTCGACGTTCATGTGCTTCGTCTGCGGCGTCGCCTCAACGAGGTGGGTCTGTCGATCCGAACGGTGCGAGCCCGGGGCTACCTCCTGGAGCCGGCGCTCGCCGCGGCCACGGTCGGCTGACAGATCCGGTTCAGGTTTCTGACCCCGGGCCGCAACGCGACGGTGCGCAACGGGTAACAGAGGGCGAACAATCCCGAAATCTGGTGCTTCTACGTTTCTTACACGTCGCTGTCAGAAAGATGGCGCCGTACGGGAGGGACAAGATCATGCGGACGAAGTTCGGAAATCGAGCACTACTCGGGGCTGCTGTTGGCGCCGGGACGCTCTTGTGGACAGGGCCGGTCGGCGCACAGGAGGCCGAGACCACGCTTGCGAATGTAGAGGCCGCCAACGCGACCACGCAGGCCATCATGGACAACCTCTGGCTGGTGATCGCCGGTGCGATGGTCTTCTTGATGCAGGCGGGTTTCGCCTTTGTCGAGGCAGGCCTCACCAGGGCCAAGAACATCGCCAACATCATGGCCAAGAATCTGGCGGACATGGCCGTCGGTGCCGTGGCGTTCTTCATCATCGGCTGGTCGATCGCCTACGGGACGAGCGACAGCAACTGGTGGGGTGGCCTCAACGACTTCTTCTTCAAGGACTCGGGCGACCCGAACGCACTGTTCGACATGTCGGCGGGACTCTCGCCGGCAACGAGCTTCTTCTTCCAGGTCGTCTTCGCGGCCACGGCCGTCACCATCGCCTCGGGCGCCATGGCGGAACGGACGAAGTTCTCCGGCTACCTGATCTTCTCTGCGGCGATGACTGCGGTCATCTACCCGATCGTCGTGCACTGGACCTGGGGCGGTGGCCTCATTGCTCAGATCAACATCGGTGATCGTGTCTACTCCGACTTCGCCGGCTCCACGATCGTGCACCTCACCGGTGGTGTGGCCGCCCTCGTCGGCGCGGCCATCCTCGGTCCCCGCCTCGGCAAGTACGGGCCCAACGGAGAGGCTCGTGCCATTCCTGGTCACAACATCGGCTTTGCGGTGATCGGTGTGTTCATCCTCTGGTTCGGCTGGTTCGGCTTCAACGCCGGCTCCGAGCTGGTGGCCGACGGCCTTCTCTCGTTCCTTGCCATGAACACCCTCATGGCCGCTTCTGCGGGTGTCATCGGCGCCTCGATCGTCGTCTACCTGAAGACGGGCATCGCTGATGTGGCGATGGCCGGCAACGGTGCGCTGGCCGGTCTGGTCTCGATCACTGCCCCGGTGGGCACGGTCGAGCCTTGGGCCGCCCTGGTCATCGGCTTCATCGGTGGCGTCATCGTGGTCTTCGCGGTCATGTTCTTCGACAAGATCCGCATCGATGATCCGGTTGGCGCCATCTCCGTTCACGGCGTGTGCGGCATCTGGGGCACGCTTTCCATCGGCCTCTTTGCCAAGTACGACGACGCCTTCCTGAGCGGCGGTGGCCTCACGGAGAACTACGGCCTCTTCTACGGTGGTGGCTTCGAGCAGCTCGCCGTGCAGGCCCTGATGATCCTCATCGTGGTCACCTGGGTCGGTATCGCCAGCTTCATCGTCTTCAAGGGAATCGACATGACGATCGGTCTTCGAGTCGACGAAGAGGAAGAGGTCACCGGCCTCGACGTCGCCGAGCACGGCTCCTCCGGCTACGGCCTCGAGACCATCGGTCTCAGCTGACCCTCACCTGAATCTCGAACCCGCGATCGGCCCCGAGGTTCGCCTCGGGGCCGTTTCGCGTTCACACGCGGCGAACGCGGGCGACGTAGACGATCGCCAGCACAACTCCGAGAGGGGCGTAGACCGCGGTGGCGATGGCCATGCCGAGGGTCCAGAGCCGCTGTCCGTCGCGGAGGGCCAGGACGACGGCCGCGATGACGATGACGATGGAGACGAGAAAGACGAGACCGTTGAGCGCGCCGATGCCCAACATGTCAGTGGCCGCCCGCCTGGGCCGCGACCTCGGCGGCGCCCGCGGCCGCAGCCTCGGGGTCCATGGCTCGCTCGAGTGGGTGCTTCGCATCGAGCGGGCGCATGTCGGCGCCGAGGCGGTAGTGGAGCGGCATGCCGGTGGGAATGTTGAGCTCGGCGATCTCGTCGTCGGGAATCGAGTCGAGGTGCTTCACCAAGGCGCGCAGTGAGTTGCCATGGGCGGCGACCAACACCGTCTTGCCGGCCCGCAGGTCGGGCACGATGCCGTCGAACCAGTAGGGGAGCATGCGCTCGACCACGTCCTTGAGGCACTCGGTCTTCGGCAGGAGCTCGGGCGCGAGGTCTGCGTAGGCGGCGGAGTTGTTCGGATTGAATTCGTTGTCGTCGGAGATCGGCGGCGGCGGCGTGTCGTAGCTACGACGCCAGATGTGAAGCTGCTCGTCGCCGTGCTTCTCCCGGGTCGCTGCTTTGTCGAGTCCGGTGAGATCGCCGTAGTGGCGCTCGTTGAGACGCCAGTGGCGGCGGACCGGAATCCACCGACGATCAGCAGCGGCCAGCATCAGCTCGGCGGTCTCGATGGCCCGTTGCTGGAGCGAGGTGTGGACGACATCGGGGAGGAGATCTGCGTCGACGAGCATCGGTCCCGCGGCGCGAGCCTCGGCCCGACCCTTTTCGATCAACGGGCAGTCGTACCAGCCGGTGAAGAGGTTGAGTTCGTTCCATTCGCTGCGTCCGTGACGCACGAGAATCAGGTCGTACATGCCCGCAGGGTACCCGGCGGGGGCGTGCGGCTAGAAAGGCGGGGTGACTTCCCCCCTGCGCTGCGCCGGCCTCGGTCTGTGCGCCCTGGCGCTCTTCGGCTCGTCGTGCGGATCAGGGAACAGCACCGCCGACGCGACCACCACTTCAACCCCGACCACCACTTCAACCCCGACCACCACCTCGACGTCGACCACGACGACGAGCATGGCGCCGATACTCATCGAGGTCAGCGACGACGCCACGGTTCTGGCCGAGCTTCTCCGTATCGGGGTGGCATCGCTGCAGAATCAGTTGGCCGCCAACGACTCTCCCGATCCGCTGGGCCAGAGCGCCGAAGTGTGGCGAGGAGCGCTTGCTGCCTTCGACGCGATCGTCCCCACGCCCGACACGCTCGAACTGATCGCCGCCAACCGCGAGATCGCTCGGGACTACGCCGCTGCGTTCGACCGCTATGCGGGGGACCTCCAGGACTCGGAGACGGCCGAGGAAGGGCTCGATGAGTTTCTCGCGGAGAACGACCGCCTCGCCGAGGCGGCCTCAGATGCGGATGCGCTCCTGCAGTCGCAGGCTCTCGACGAACTCGATTCCCGTGACACACGGTCCGCCGCCTACGTGGCGGCCCTGACCCGGGAAGAGATGGCGTCGTCCGACCTGTTGGTCGAGATCTTCACGGCCCTTGATCGATTCGAAATCGACCCGCTCGGAACCGTCATCGCGATGCGCGCCCCGGTCGCGAGCCTCGGTGACCTCGGTCGAGTGGTCGCCGAACTCACGCCGCCGCCGGCGGCGGAGCTGCTGCATCGCCGTCACGTCGACCTCATCGTCGACTATGAAGCCACTTTTGCGAATCTCATCGAATCGGTCGAGGCTGGCGGCGCCGACATCTCACTGGCGGTGCTCGAGGACTTGCAGACGCTGTCCGCCGAGGCGCCCGAGCTCAACGTCGATCGCACATTGTTCATGGCCGCGGTACTCGCGGGAGAGGTCATCTGATGGGTTTCAAATCGTTCACGGACAAGGTCGTTGTCATCACCGGCGCTGGTTCGGGCATGGGCCGCGCCTATGCGGTCGAATTCGAGAAGGTCGGGGCGAAGCTCGCGTTGTGCGACATCGACCCCGTCGGGCTCGACGAGACACTGGCGGAGCTCCGCGACTCGTCGGCCGAGCGCGTTTTCACGGGCCTCGTCGATGTCGCCGACGAGGATGCGATGAACGACTTCGCCGACGGCTCCCGGGCGGCGCTGGGCAACGCTCATGTCGTGATCAACAACGCGGGGATCGCGGGCTCGATGCTTCCGGGTGCCGAGACGTCGGTGAAAGACCTCGATCGCGTCTTCGCGGTCAACTTCTACGGCGTTGTCCACGGCACGCTCGCGTTCATGCCGCAGCTCGAGGTGAACGCTGAAGCCGCGCTCGTCAATGTGTCGAGCGTTTTCGGGATGATCGGCGCCCCGGGCAACGCCGACTACTGCGCGACCAAGTTCGCGGTGCGGGGCTACACCGAGGTGCTCATGTCCGAACACTCGGACTCGCACATTCAGATTCATCTGGTTCACCCGGGCGGCATCGACACGAACATCGTCAAAGGCACGACGGCCGAGGAGGGAGCGAAGGAACTCCTCACGACCCCGCCCGCCGATATTGCCGTGAAGGTCATCGAGGCGATCCGGAAGAACCGACGAAGGGTGGTCTTCGGCAACGCGGCGAGGCCGGCTCGATTCGCGGCGAACTTCCTGCCCATGGGCATGGTTGCGAAGATCCTCAAGAAGGGCGCCGATCGTGGTGAAGGACTCGGCGCGCCGAGCTGACGGTCGGCCCCGCGGACCAAAGTTGATAACATCGCACTCAGGTTTTCGGTGTCGATGGGAATTTCCAGCGATATGGTGCGGTTCAGTCACGTGTAATCCCCCGCCAGAACTCTCAAGAAGGACGTTCATCACATGCCAAAGGCAGTCGGTATCGATCTCGGCACCACCAACTCCGTCGTCTCCGTCCTGGAGGGCGGCGATCCGGTGGTGATCCCCAATGCTGAGGGATCCCGGACCACCCCGTCCGTCGTTGCGTTCGCCAAAGACGGCGAAGTCCTCGTCGGCGAGGTCGCGAAGCGTCAGGCAATCACCAACCCCGAGCGCACGATTCGCTCGGTGAAGCGCCACATGGGCACCAGTTGGACCGTCGACATCGACGGCAAGGCCTACAACCCGCAGGAAATCTCCGCTCGCACGCTGATGAAGCTCAAGCGAGACGCCGAGGAGTACCTGGGCGACACCGTCACGCAGGCCGTCATCACCGTGCCCGCGTACTTCGACGATGCGCAGCGCACCGCCACTCAGGAAGCCGGTCAGGTTGCCGGCCTCGAAGTGCTCCGCATCATCAACGAGCCCACCGCGGCAGCCCTCGCCTATGGCCTCGACAAGGAAGAGACCGAGCAGACCATTCTCGTCTTCGACCTCGGTGGCGGCACGTTCGACGTGTCCGTTCTCGAGCTCGGCGACGGTGTCTTCGAAGTGAAGTCCACGGCCGGCGACACCAAGCTCGGCGGCGACGACTGGGACGATGTGGTCATCGACTGGCTCGCCGATTCGTTCAAGGGCGACCACGGCGTCGACCTTCGCCAGGACGCCATGGCCGAACAGCGACTGAAGGAAGCGGCTGAGAAGGCCAAGATCGAGCTGAGTCAGACCCAGTCGACGCAGATCAATCTGCCCTTCATCACCGCGACCGACGCCGGTCCGCTCCATCTCGACTACGAGCTGAGCCGGAGCAAGTTCCAGGACATGACCTCGGATCTTCTCGATCGGTGCAAGAAGCCCTTCGAGCAGGCCATCAAGGACGCCAGCCTCACGAAGGGCGAGATCGACCATGTCGTGCTCGTGGGTGGTTCCACCCGCATGCCGGCCGTCGCCGATCTGGTCAAGGAAATGACCGGCTCCGAGCCGAACAAGACCGTGAACCCCGACGAAGTCGTGGCGATCGGTGCCGCAGTGCAGGCTGGCGTGCTCAAGGGCGAAGTCAAGGACGTACTGCTCCTCGACGTCACCCCGCTGTCGCTCGGCATCGAGACCAAGGGCGGCGTCATGACCACCCTGATCGAGCGCAACACCACCATCCCCACCCGCAAGAGCGAGACCTTCACGACGGCGGAAGACAACCAGCCGTCGGTGGAGATCCACGTGCTCCAGGGTGAGCGCGAGATGGCGCAATACAACAAGACGCTCGGCAAGTTCCAGCTCGTCGACCTGCCCCCGGCCGTGCGTGGCCTGCCCCAGATCGAGGTCGTCTTCGACATCGACGCCAACGGCATCGTCCACGTGAGCGCCAAGGACAACGCGACCAACAAGGAGCAGTCGATGACCATCACCGGTCAGAGCTCGCTCTCCGACGACGTCATCGACCAGATGGTCAAGGACGCCGAGGCCCACGCGGAGGAAGACCGCATCCGCAAGGAAGAGGCGGAGATTCGCAATACCGCCGACACCCTCGTGTACCAGACCGAGAAGCTCCTCAAGGATCAGGCCGACACCGTCAGCGACGACGAGAAGTCGACCATCGAGGCCAAGCTCGCCGACGTCAAGACGGCGCTCGAGGGCACCGACCTCGATGCGATCAAGGACGCCACCGAGGGCCTGATGTCGGCCAGCCAGGAATTCGGTCAGCGTCTCTACGAGGCTGCCGCGGCGGAAGAGCGCGACGCGGAGACCGCGGCAAGCACTCCCGACGACGACGAGGTCGTCGATGCCGAAATCATCGAGGATGATGCCGACGAAGAGGCGTCGTGACCGACGACCCTGAGGTCGAGAACGCAGACGTCGATCAGAACGACCCGGCCGACGAGGGTGTCTCCCCCACACCCGAGTCGGCCGGCGAGTCCGTCGAGGATCTCTCGGTGGAGGCGCTCGTCGGCACGCTCGAAGAAGTGACCGCCGAGCGAGATCAGCACTTGGCCGACCTCCAACGGGTGAGCGCCGACTTCGCGAACTTTCGCAAGCAGTCCGAGAAGCGCAACGTCGACTTCGCGGCCCAGGCCGGGTCGCGGGTTGCCGAAGCACTGCTTCCCGTTCTCGACGCGTGTGACGCGGCGGCGCTGCAAGGCGTCGACGGCATCGAGCCGATTGCCGCCCAGCTCCACGGGATTCTCCAGAATGCCGGTCTCGAGTCGATCTCCGACGAAGCCGAACCGTTCGATCCCAACCGTCACGAGGCAGCAATGACCGAGCCCGGTGACGAAGGCCAGGATGTGGCGGTCGTCGCCCAGGTGCTTCGAACGGGCTACGCCTGGAACGGACGGGTCCTGCGAGCAGCGATGGTCAAGGTCAAGGGTTAGGTCAGAAGGAAAGCCAGCGAAGGGAGGTGTCACATGGCTGCGGAACCGCAGAAGGAATGGTTCGAGAAGGACTACTACAAGGCGCTCGGCGTCAATGACAAGGCCTCGGCCAAAGACATCACCAAGGCCTACCGAAAGCTCGCCCGCGAGCTTCATCCCGACGCCAATCCCGACGACGCGGCCGCCGAAGAGCGTTTCAAGGAGGTCTCCTCCGCCTACGACGTCATCGGCGACGAGGAGAAGCGAGCCAGCTACGACGAAGTCCGTCGCATGGGTCCGATGGCAGGCGGGTTTGGTGGCCCGGGCGGCCCTGGTGGTCCCGGCGGTTTCAACGTCGGTTTCGACGACATCGGCGACCTGCTCGGCGGCTTGTTCAACCGGGGCGGCCGTGGCGGTCGTGGACCGCAACAGCAGCAGCAGTCCCGGGCCCAGCAGGGCTCCGACCTCGAAGCCGACCTCACCCTCGACTTCGACGACGCGGTCAACGGCCTCGAGACCACGATCACCCTCACGAGCGAGGCGTCGTGTTCGACCTGCGCCGGCAGCGGTTCGAATCCCGGCTCGGATCCCGAGACGTGCAAGGTCTGCAACGGCAAGGGCATCCAAGACGAGAATCAGGGGCTGTTCTCCTTCAGTCGACCCTGTACGTCGTGCAGCGGTCGCGGGGCGATCATCACCGACCCCTGTCTCACCTGTCGGGGCATCGGCGTGGAAGTGCGCCCCCGCGATGTGAAGGTGCGCATTCCGGCCGGCGTGAAGACGGGCCAGAAGATTCGGCTCAAGGGTCGCGGCGGCCCCGGCCGTCTCGGCGGTCCGCCCGGTGATCTCTTCGTGAGAATCAAGGTGGCCGACCATCCGCTCTTCGGTCGATCCGGCCGCGATCTCACCATCGACGTGCCGATCACCTTCGCGGAAGCTGCCCTCGGCGCTGCGGTCAAGGTGCCCACGCTCGACGCAGAACCCGTCACCATTCGTATCCCCGCCGGTACCGCCACTGGCAAGACCTTCCGTCTGCGCGGCAAGGGAGGCGAGGGAGATCTTCTCGCCAGCGTCGTGGTGATCGTGCCCGACGAGTTGACCGACACGCAGCGCGCCGCGATCGAAGCATTTGCCGACGCCACCCCCGAATCCCCGAGAGCCCACCTGGGAGTCTGACCATGGATCAGGAGCGATTTCACCGAGCCGTCTACGTCATCTCCGTTGCCGCGGAGTTGGCCGGTGTGCACCCGCAGACGCTCCGTATCTATGAACGCAAGGGTCTGGTCGATCCCGCCCGCACCGGCGGTGGAAGCCGCCGCTACAGCGACGCCGACATCGCCCTGCTCCAACGAATTCAGGAACTCACCACCGACGGCCTGAATCTGGCCGGCGTGAAGCGGGTGCTCGACCTCGAAATACGAATTGCCGAGCTCGAGGCCCAACTCGCCCGAGCCCGCGTCGAGGGCAATGCGGCCGTCGACCAGGTTCACCGTCAGTACCGCCGCGACCTCGTGCCGCTGCAGCAGCAGAGCGTCACCCTCTACAAGCGCGAACGCGGCCGCTAAGGCGACGGTTCGTCACCCGCCCCGGGTGACATACTCCGACGATGGCCATTCGATCGACCGCCGCGGGGCTGACGATCGGAATACTGCTCGCCGCCGCCTGTGCCGACGATGGGATGACTTCGGCAACTGCGAGTTCCACGACGACGACGGCGGCGTCGACCACAACGGCGGAGACCGCCGCGACATCGCTCCCCCCGACAACAACAGCCACCTCGACGACCATGGTCCGGTCGACGACTGAGCCCTCAACCGGTCCCCCCGTCCCTGAGGTGCTCGGCCAGAGCCCCGATGGCCGCTTCACGTATCTGGCCATCTACGAGAACGAGTCCCGGATCAACGGTGAGCTGCTGGTCGACGACGGCGAACAGGTCATGCCGGCGCTACGCGACCCGCGGGACCGGTTCGACGACATGCAGGAGCTCAACTTCGGTCCCGACGACTTGATCACCTGGACGAGCCACGACGGCAACTACGGCTCAGAGGTCTTCATCGCCCGAGTCGATGAAGACGGTCGGATCGTCGACGCCCATCAGCTCCCGCAGCCGGAGCGATCGGTATGGGGCGGCGGAGTCTTCGATGAGTTCGGCGTCCTGCGCAGCCCGACGTCGGATGACCACATCACTCACGTTCACGCCACGGCGACAGATCCATTCTTTGTCGTGTCCGCTGATCCGAGGCTCGACGTCGACACTGATTCGCCGCTCGTTGCCGTGATCGAGTCCGAGGGTCATTGGGCACTCGACGAGCCCGGGTCCTGGTACCGAGGAGACTCCTTGGGGGTCGAGCCGGCTTGCGGAGCGAGCACGATCTACGCCGATGACCCCGACGGCTACCGTCGGGTCCTCGATGCGTCGATCGAGCTCGATCGGGTGGTCGACATTGATGCCAGCTCCACAACGGCTTCGGTGGGGGGTGACGTCGTCGGTGCCGCCCGAGCTGTGGTCATCAGCGTCGAGTGCCCGGAGGAGTACGAGGGCCTCCGCCTGCACTCAGGTGTCGAGTATGTCGGGTATGGCGACGGCGGCCCCAGGCGTGAGTACCCGCTCCTGGTTGAGTCGCTCGATCTCGAACCCGTCCGCGAGGTTCGATCGGTCGTTGCCCGAGTGGTCGACGACGGGATCACATCGCTCGAGTCGATAGAGATCGACATCGAGTACCTGTCGGGCGAGACCGAACTGCTGGTGATCCCGCGAGGCTGACTCAGCCCTTCAGTCGACCGCTGCGGCCGAGCATGTCGCGCATCAGTTCCATCGTGCGTGACGGGTCGTCGCCGCTGCCGCCGGAGATGATTCGGCGCCGCACCGACGAAGAGATCGTGTCGATGAAGATCACCACGGCAATCGTGATGATGAGCACGGCACCGACCTGCGGGAAGTTGCGGAAGTTCAGCTGGCTGATGAGCTCCGATCCGACGCCGCCGGCGCCGATCATTCCCAGCACGGCCGACGCGCGGACGTTGATCTCGAATCGGAATAGCCAGTAGCTGGTGATCTGGGGCATCACCTGCGGAAGGACGCCCCAGCGGACCCTGGAGATCCAGGTGCCACCGCAGGCCTGTACTGCTTCGACGGGACCGTGGTCGGCCGCCTCGATCTCTTCGCTCGACAGCTTGCCGAGGGTGCCGATCGAGTGCAGACCGATGGCCAGTGCGCCGGCCCACGGTCCGAGCGGGACGACACCGAGGAGCACGACCGCCACGATCAGCTCGGGCACGGCGCGGATCACGTTGAAGAGCTGGCGGATCGGGAGCCGGATGAATGCTGGTGAGACGTTGTTCGACGCCATGAAGGCGAGCGGCAACGAGAAACACGCGGCGATGACCGTGCCGACCCATGCGATGTAGACCGACTCGAAGACCTTGCCGAGCACGCCGCGATCGATTTCGGTCGCGAAGTCGGGCGGCCACATCAGGCGGATAATCGCCCACGCGTCGCCCGGCGCGGCGCGAAGTCGTTCCCACGAGCCGTCGAGTCCGCTGACGCCCCACACGAACGCGATCGCGACAACGATGAACAACGCGATTCGTGCGATTCGCGGCCCGTTGGGCCGAGTCGGACGATCGCCTTGAGGCTGCGCTTCCTGCGGCACGGTGGCAGTCATCAGACGAGCCTCCGTCGCAGTGCGGTGCTGATCTGCTCGATGGTGAAGACCACCACGAAAACGATGATGAGAATGCCGAGGATCCGGTCGAATCGAAAGAAGCTGCGCTGGGCTTCGACGACCCGACCGATGCCGCCCGCACCGACGAGTCCCAGCACGATCGACGCACGGATGTTGAGCTCGAATACGTAGAGCGAGTAGGCGACGTAGGACGGCATCACGGTCGGGAGTACACCGTTGCGAACCGCAGGGATATGGCGCCCTCCGGCCGCACGCGCGGCTTCAAGAGGACCCGGGTCGGCGCCGTCGATGGTCTCCGAGAACAGCTTCACCATCACCGCGAGCGAGAAGATCGAGAGCGCCCAGCTACCGGCGAACGCGCCGATACCGATCGCCGTGACGAGAATCTTCGCCCAGAAAAGGTCGGGGACGGCACGCACCACGCTCATCACGATGCGGCTCACCCAATAGATCCCTCGATTGGGGCTGGTGAGGCGGCTCATGGCAAACGACACCGGGAGGGCGAGGCCGCAGCCGATGACCGTGGCAACGATCGCGATCTGAAATGTCTCGATGAGGGGGTCGATCACGTTGCCGCGGTCGAGAACCCAATCCCAGGGGACCGGCCAGAAGAAGCCCCAGAGCTTGTTGGTCCACACCTCCCAGAACGTCGAGAGGCGGAAGCCGACCTGACGGGCGGCGTACCAGGTCCACAGAACCAGGCCGGCCGCCACGACGAACGTGCGGAGCTTCGGCCGAGGCCGAGTCGGGCGTTCGGTCACGTGTCGTTGTCGGCGAGGATGTCGCCCGTGGTGATCGAGCGGCCGTAGATCTCGCGGAAGGTGTTGTCGTCGACGTCGGCGATGTTGCCGTCGAAGACGAGCTCACCCGCCCGCAGGCCGATGAGGCGCTGGCCGTACTCCTGGGCGAGATCGAGATAATGGAGATTGATGAGGGTCGTGATGCCGAGCTCGGTGTTGATCCGGGACAGATCGCCCATCACCTGGCGGCTCGTGACGGGGTCGAGGGCGGCGACGGGTTCGTCGGCCAGCATCAGCGTGGGTTCCTGGGCCAAGGCCCGGGCGATGCCGACGCGTTGTTGCTGGCCGCCGGAGAGATTCGAGGCCCGGACGTAGGCCTTCTCCACGATGCCCACGCGTTCAAGCGCCTGAAGTGCGATCTCCCGATCGGCCGCGGGCCAGAGCCCGAGGGTGGACCGAATGGAGGAGACATTGCTGAGGCGGCCCATCAGCACGTTGTTGAGCACGGTGGTGCGTTCCGCCAGATTGAACGTCTGGAAGATCATGCCGATTCGCGACCTGACCTTGCGGAGTTGCGCGTTGCCGGCCCCCACAACCTCGATGCCGTCGACCTTTGCGGAGCCTTCGGTGGCGGGGACGAGGCCGTTGAGCACTCGCAGGAGGGTCGACTTGCCGGCGCCCGAGAGGCCGACGACGACCACGAACTCGCCGTCCTCGATCGTGAGGTCGACGTTGCGAAGGGCCTGCACTCCACCGCGGTAGGTGACGGAAACGTTCTGCAGTTCGATCATCGTTCGCTCGCCTCGTTCGGATTCCTGTGGCCGTCACGGCCGCGGCCCCAAGGAAGACTCCTCGGGGCCGCAACCGATTCGGTAGTGCTGGTTAGCTGGTCCGGCTCGATCAGCCGGGGGGCTCGGTGATGCCGAGCGAGGTGGCCGCTTCACGAACGATGTCGAAGTCCGAGTCGGTCGCCCGCTGGATGTCGGTCCAGCCGTAGATCGCGTCGAAGATCTCTTCGCCCGCTTCGGTGCTGAGGAAGTCCTCGACTGCGGTGTAGATGGCTTCCTTCAAGGTGTCGGGCAGCTCGCTACGAACGGCGACGACGTCGTTGGGGATCTCATCGGTGATCGAGAAGACGATGACCTTTTCGCCAACGTCAGTGTTCTCGTCGCGGATCGTGCGTCGGGCGTCGTCGAACGACAGGCCGAACTTCGCGTCGCCGTTGTAGACGGCGGTGACGGCGGCGTCATGGCCACCGGAGAAGATCGGGGTGACGTCGGCCGTGGGGTCGATGTCGAGGTTCGTGAGCTCGAGCGCGGGGAACAGGTAGCCCGAAGTCGACGACTCTGTGGTGAAGGCGATGCTCTCGCCCGCAACCGAAGCCAGATCGCCGATGCAGCTGGAACCGGCGGCGATGGCGTCGCCATCGTCCGTGGTCTCGCCGAGCGCCTTGCCGTCGTCACCGAAGAACACGCCGACCTGGAGGGCGACTGCTTCGAGTGCGCCGACCTGAACGATCTCGCCGTCCTGGTTCTCCAGCGCGGTTGCCTCGGCCAGCGTGCCTTCGGCACAGATGGACGGGTCGTTGGTGAACCACTGGCCGTGGTACGTGGCCGAACCGAAACGAATCGACTGGATCAGCGGCTCGATGTTGCCGAACTGGTCCTTGCCGAGCGTGTAGCCGAACGGGCCGAAGGCGCCGAGGTCGGTCTGGTCGGTGCCCATCGAGGTGACGAGGCCGGTGTAGTCAGTGGTGACCACGCCCTCGACGGTGATGCCGAGTGCGCCTTCGAGCACGTCGATGAAGGGCTGGATGTCGTCCTGCAGGGTGTCTTGCTCCTGGCTGGGCACGAAGCCGAACGTGATCGAGTCGGGCCAGTCAGCGTTCTCGTCATCGGCCATGTCGTCGTCAGCCATGTCGTCGTCGGTGGCGTCGTCATCGGCCATGTCGTCGTCGGCCATGTCGTCGTCAGCGGAGTCCGCCTCGGTTGTCGTTGTGGTTGACGCGTCGTCACTGTCGTCACCGCAGGCAGCGGCGAAGAGTACGAACGACAACAGCAGCGCAACGATGCGCAGCAGTGTCTTGCTCATGATTTCCCTCCAGGGAAGAGTTGGTTTCGCAACGGTAGCCCGACGAACGCCCAGGCGGGCTAGTCGCTGGAATGGGCGGCGACGGCTGCGGCGAAATCGCTCCAGTCAGCGATGTCGATCGCGCCGTCAACGTTCGTGTTCCACGGTCGAACGAATCGACAGACCGTCGCCCGAGGGTGAGCGGTCACGAGTGCATCGAGGTTGTGGTTGGCGTCGTCGAGATAGACGTCGCACTCGACCTGGGTCTTGTCGTCGAGGATGTGGATCTCAGTCGAGGGAATCCGCTGTCGGGCGAGCCAGTCGTAGGTGTCGTGGATCGAGAACACCGGCTTGGTTGTCAGGATCACGAGGTGATGCCCATCGGCTCGCAGGGCATCGAGCGCGGGGATCGCCTCCGGATAGGGATCGAGGCCGTGGAAGAGGCTGCGCCCCTCGGCGCACGTCTCGGCCCAGGTCCAGAACTCGTCCATCGTGCGGAAATGGCTCAAGGCCGTTGGCGCGTTCCACTCGACGACATCGGCCGCATCCAACTCGCGGTCGAGGTGCCCGGGAAAGTCGCGGTTGTATCGCCAGGTCCAGCCGTGGTTGAAGTCGGCAACCACGCCATCGAGGTCGATGCCCAGTCGAAGAGTCGTCACGCCGTGCACTCTGCCACCTGACACACCGTTGTGCGCGCCCATCTGTGGCACCCTCGATGCATGGCCCGCCCCTTCGTCTTCGGTGTTGACCTCGATGGTGTGGTCGCCGACTACACGGTCGGGTTCCGAGAAGTCGTTGCCGCGGACCGTGGTGTCGCCCCTGACTCGTTGCCCGAGGATCGCTCCTGGGACTTCCATGAGTGGGGACTGAGCGTCGACGATTTCAACCGGCTGCACGAGCACGCGGTCACTGAGCTGCGAATGCTCGCGACATTGCCGGTTGTCCCCGGTGCGGCCGACGCGCTCTGGCGGCTCTCCGACGCCGGCGTCTGGATCCGCATCGTCACTCACCGGCTGTATGTGAACTGGGGACATGCTGCCGCGGTGGCCGACACGGTGACGTGGCTCGACGAGAACCGGATTCCGTATCGCGATATCTGCTTCCTCGGTGCGAAGCCCGAGGTCGAGGCGGATTGCTACGTCGACGACGCCCCCCACAACGTCGAGGAGTTGCGGGCCGCGGGCAACGACGTGATCGTCTTCGACCAGCCGTACAACCGGGAGTTCGGCGGCCTACGAGCGAAGAACTGGGAAGAGGCCGAAGCGATCGTGGTCGAGCTCGCCGCGGAGAAGGCAGGCGCGCTCGAAGTGCAGTTGCCGGGTATGGAGGCAGGCGCCGATCGCCTTTCCCGTCGCCTCGGCCGCGCCAACGAACTCTGACTAGGACGACGCCAGCGTGAGCAGGAGACCGCTCGGGCGGCCAGCCGACATGGCGACCCATGCGTCATGCTCGTCGAACTGCACCATGATTCGCAGTTCGCGACCCGCGGCAATGGTGTGGTCGACCGTGCCGAAGCTGATCTCGTCGTAGACCCAGTCCTCTGTGGTCGCCCAGTCCTCCTGGAAGAGGTCGGTTGCGGCGATTTCTGTGCAACTCGTGCCGAGGCAGTCGCGGAGCCAGACGAATACGTGGCCCTCTTCTTCGTCGTGGAATTCGGTCAATGCTGACCAGAGCTGGAGCGTTACCGGCCCTTCGAGATGGAGCCCGCCCGAACCCGCAGGGATGCTCCACTGCTGCAGCTTCTCCTTCTCGGTCTCCGCGAGGCCCTTGTCGGTCTTCTTGAACGTGAGTCCCTCGTCGCCGTCGCCGTCGACGTCCGGTTCAGGATCGCCGGGTGGCGGAGGCGCGGCGACGAGATCCCAGTCCGTCGGGGATCCGCCGGTGTTGTCGAAGTAGAGCTGGAGGGACGAGATGCCCTGGTCGATTTGCAGGGTCACGGTTGCCGTGTCGGTGAGGCCGCCGTCATCGACGAGTCGGTACACGAAGCTGTCGGAGCCGTAGAAGCCAGGGTCCGGCGTGTAGGTGAACGAGCCGTCGGCCGCGAGCGTGAGCGAACCGTCCGAGGGTCCGCTCACCGCGGTGGTCTCCACCGAGAGCAAGATGCTGTCGATGTCAGCGTCGTTCGCGAGTAGGCCCGGCGCCGCGACCGTCAGCACCGTGTTGCGCAAGCCGTTGTAGCCCTCGGGTGACGCGGTCGGGGCATCGTTCACCGGCGACACTGTGAGGGTCACCGTTGCGCTGTTGGAGCCGCCGTTGCCGTCTTTCACTGTGTACGTAAACGAGTCGGAACCCGAGACGTTGGTCGCCGGGCTGAACGAGAAGTCGCCGTCCCCGAGAGACGTCAGTATTCCGAGGCTGATGCCGCTGCCGTCGTAGGTGGAGAAGACCACCGTGTCGCCGTCGATGTCGGTGTCATTGACGAGCACGTCGAAGACGACCGTTGTGTCCTCAGCGGTGACGACGAGGTCATCTCCCGGATCGGGCGGATCGTTGACATCGCCGATCTTGATGCGGAATGTGGCGACGGCCGAGCGATCGGTTCCGCCGTTCGCCGTCCCACCCGTGTCGACGAGCGTCGCTCGAACGATCGTGGACCCGACGGTCTCGGCCGCCGGAGTGAAGGTCACTCGTCCCGTGGTGCTCAGGGCCGGATTGACGCTGAAGAGGGAGGTGTCGTCGACGGCCAGTTCGAAGCTGAGCGACTGCGCCGCCTCGTTTGCGGGGCCGGCCTTGAGCGAGGTTGCCCACTGCAGCGAGAAGGCGCCGCTGTCTTCGTCGACGAGAATGTCGCCAGAATTCATGAAGGCTGGTGCGTCGTTCACGGCGGCGATCTCGATCGAGGCCGTGGCTTCTGCCGTCAGCCCGCCGTCGTTGGCAACGGTGTAGACGAGCGTGACCGAGCCAGACGCATCAGCGGCCGGGATGTACACGAGCCGATTCGCCACGACCGATGCGGAGTCGCCGGCCCAGCCGCCGATCCGTTCGACCGCGGTGACGGTGAGCGGCGAGCCGTCGAGCGATGTGTCGTTGGCGACAACATCAATGGTCAACGCTGTGTCTTCGTCGCCGGTGGCGACATCGTCGAGCGGGACGGGCTCGCCCGTCCAGGGCGCAACGACGATCACGATTGTCGACTCGACGCACTCACCGTCGGGTCGGCACACGAGGACTTCCGCAGTGAGTTCGCCGGAGAAATCAGGCGGCGCGAGGAACAAGGCGACACCGTCCTCGTCGAGGCTGAAGAGCCCTTCGGCGGGTGCCTCCAGAACGGTGAGGACGATGCCTTCATCGGGGTAGAGGGCTGCGACGTCGACGGTCGCGGGAGCGCCGGCGACTGCTTCCAGGGTCACGCTTGCCGCCTCGAGAACGGGTGTGGTCGTAGTGGTCGACGTGGTCGAGGACGAAGTCGTCGACGGGACCGAGGTCGGGCCTGCGGTCGTGGTCGTGGCGGCGACTTCGCGCGCCACCGGCGCGGCAACTTCCGGCGTCACTGCCGCCGCGCCTGGAATGAGTCCGAGCGTGGCGGTGAGCGCGACGCTCGCCGCGCTGGTGACGGCCGGCACGGCGGTGTTCTGCGCAACTGCGGAGAGCTCGCCGAGCCACGACAGCGGACCCATCACGACGCGCAGCTTCCCGAGGCCGATGTTGAGAAAGGCGCGCACGACATCGGGGTCGAATTGTGTTCCCGCGCCGTCGGCCAGTTCCTTGCGTCCGTACTCCGCGGAGTGCGGTGGCTTGTACGAACGGGCCGACGTGATGACGTCGTAGGCGTCGGCCACGGCCACGATGCGCCCGGAGATCGAGATCTCGTCGCCGGCGAGGCCGAAGGGGTAACCGGTGCCGTCGTACCATTCGTGGTGCTGCGAAGCCGCGTCGGCCCACTGCCCCAGCCAGGGTCGCAATGGTGCGACCAGCGCCCCACCCATCTCCGGGTGGCTCCGGAGAATCTGCCACTCCTCGTCGGAGGGTCGACCGTCCTTGGTGAGGATCTCGGCCGGGACCTCGAGCTTGCCGACGTCGTGGATCAGGCCGGCCCAGTGCAGCTTCGCGAGTTCGTCCTCATCGAGTCCGAGCTCTTCGCCGATCATCAGCGAGTAGGCGCGGACGCGCTCGGTGTGTCCGCGTGTCAGCCGGTCGTGATCGTTGAGCGCGCCGGCCAGCATGAGCAGGTGTTCGGCTGCTTCCTGCGGTGTCTGGGAGTCAACGGTGCCGGCGGCCACCTTTCGCTGGAGCTGGCGCACCGTGTTCTTTCGCATCGCGACCTTGAAGCGAGAAGGCGCGTGGTCGGGAAAGACGAGGGAGATGTTGAAGAGGGCCGCAATGGGCAGGAGACGACGGAGCACGTTGCCGCTGCGTACGACGACGACGGTCGCGAGGAGCGTCAGCACGACGAACCACGCCGCCGTGGTCGCCAATCCCTCCGGGCGGGGGACGATCCTCGTGGCGATCATGATGAACACCATCGAGATGACGATCGGAACAACGAAAACCACCGTCTTGAGGACGGTGGCGATCAGCGGGCGCCGGGCCCAGGAGGATGGTGCGGGCTGTTCCATGCCGGTGCTGTCTTTGTCGGCGTTTTCTCGGCGAGATGCAGCTCGATGGGCCCTACGGTGGCAGCGAATGAGCAAATGTGCCTATGAGAGGGAATATCGCGGCCCGGACCAAAGTTGAGTGTGTTGCACTCAAGTTTTCTGCGCTACGCTCAATCCCGGAGGTTTTCACATGGCGCTCGACCCGAATCGTTGGACACTCAAGACCACCGAGGCGTTCTCGGCAGCCACTGAGTCCGCCCGCGCCGCCTCGCATCCGGAGGTCGTGCCGGCTCACCTGCTCACGGCGCTATTGGGTCAAGAAGACGGGATCGTCCTGCCGCTACTGCACAAGGTGGGCGTCGACGTGCCCGCGGCCCGCAACCAGGCGGCCGACTCTTTGGCCAAGCTGCCCAACGCGTACGGCTCGGATCCTCAGCTGTCGAAGGAACTGCGTGACGTCCTCGACCAGGCCGACGATGTCCGCGACGAACTCCACGACGAGTACCTCTCCACCGAGCATGTGCTCATGGCGCTCAGCAACGCGATCGGCGTCGACAAGGAGACATTGCTCGTCGCGCTCCGGGAGGTGCGCGGAAGCCACCGCGTCACGAGCCAGACGCCGGAGAATCAGTACCAGGCCCTCGAGCGCTTCGGTCGAGATCTGACCGAGGCTGCGCGACTGGGCGAACTCGATCCCGTCATCGGCCGCGACGAAGAGATTCGCCGGGTCATCCGGGTGCTCTCGCGGCGCACGAAGAACAACCCGGTCCTCATCGGTGAGCCCGGCGTCGGAAAGACCGCGATCGTCGAAGGTCTGGCCAGCCGGATCGTCGAGGGCGACATTCCCGAATCACTGAAGAACAAGCGGCTGATCAGCCTCGACCTCTCGTCAATGGTCGCCGGTGCGAAGTACCGCGGCGAGTTCGAGGAACGGCTGCAGTCGGTGCTGAAGGAGATCGAAGACGCCGACGGCGAGATCATCACGTTCATCGACGAGATGCACACGATGGTGGGTGCGGGCGGCGCCGACGGTGCGATGGATGCCGGCAACATGCTCAAGCCGATGTTGGCTCGGGGTCTGCTCCGCATGGTGGGAGCCACCACCCTCGACGAGTACCGCAAATACGTCGAGAAGGACCCTGCGCTCGAGCGTCGCTTCCAGCAGGTGCTGGTCGAACCGCCGTCCGTCGAGGCCGCGATCGCAATCCTTCGCGGGCTCAAGGAGCGCTACGAGGTTCACCACGGCGTGCGCCTCAAAGACTCTGCACTCGTCGCGGCAGCGGTACTCAGCGACCGCTATCTGACCGGGCGCTTCCTCCCCGACAAGGCCATCGACCTCATCGACGAGGCGGGAAGCTCGCTGCGCATCGAGATCGACTCGGTCCCGACCGAGATCGATGTCGTCGAGCGCCGAATCCGCCAGCTGGAGATCGAACGGCTCGCGCTAGCGAAGGAAACCGACGATGCGTCGGCCGAGCGGCTGGAGGATTTGGACCGTGAACACGCGGATCTGAGCGAGTCGCTGGCCGGCCTCACCGCCCGGTGGCAGGCCGAGAAAGACGCCATCGCCACGCTTCGCGACCTCAATGAGGAGCTCGATTTCGTCCGCGGAGAGGTGGAACGGGCCACCGATCTCGAGCAGGCAGCCGAGCTGCGCTACGGCCGCATCCCTGATCTCGAACGCCAGTTCGGAATCGCCCGCGAGGAACTCGACAAGATCCAGGCCGAATCGTCAATGCTCAAGGAAGAGGTCGACGAAGAGGACATCGCCGAGGTCGTGAGTCGATGGACTGGTGTGCCGGTCTCCCGTCTCATGGAGGGCGAGGTACAAAAGCTCGTCCGCCTCGAGGATCATCTCCACGAGCGGGTGGTCGGACAAGAAGACGCCGTGAGCGTGGTCGCCAACGCGATCCGCCGGTCGCGCGCCGGCCTCGGTGATCCCCACCGTCCGATCGGCAGTTTTCTCTTCCTCGGCCCCACCGGTGTCGGCAAGACCGAGCTCGCTCGATCGTTGGCCCAGTTCCTCTTCGACGATGAGCGCGCGATGGTCCGGATCGACATGTCGGAATACATGGAGAAGCACTCCGTGAGTCGCCTGATCGGGGCACCCCCCGGCTATGTCGGCTACGACGAGGGCGGCCAGCTCACGGAGACGGTGCGGCGTCGGCCCTATTCGGTCGTGCTGCTCGACGAAGTCGAAAAGGCCCACAGCGACGTCTTCAACGTGCTGCTCCAGCTGCTCGACGACGGGCGGCTCACCGACGGGCAGGGCCGCACGGTCGACTTCGCCAATGTCGTGTTGATCATGACGTCGAATCTTCCCGGTGAGCCGGAGGACTTCTTCCGGCCCGAGTTCGTCAACCGCATCGACGACATCGTCCGCTTCCGCTCGCTCACTGAGGAAGACCTGGTCGAGATCGTCGACATTCAGCTCGCGGGCCTGGCCGAGCGTCTCTCCCAGCGACGTCTCGGCCTCGATGTCACCGATGACGCCAAGCGGCTGATGGCCGCGCAGGGCTATGAGCCGGCCTTCGGCGCCCGGCCGCTGAAACGGTTGATCCAGCGGTCGATCGGTGATCCGTTGGCCATGGCGATCCTCGAAGGCGCCTACCAAGAGGGCGACACCGTGAAGGTGACTGTGGACGGACCTGTGGACAACCGGTCGTTGGCCTTGTCCTGAGGCCGGATTCGGGTACTGGAGGCAGCGAGACCATCACCCTCCGTGAGTGGCACGACCACTAACTTCTGTCTCAGGAGTACGGGAGAGTGATGTGAAGCTGCGACAGCTGTGGAAACTGCTGTCCGGCGTCGCCTTGCTCGTCACCGGTCTGCTGCTGGGTGCCTCGGCACCGGCGGCGGCCTCGACGGGCGGGTGCGCCGGCGACGTTGTTGTCGCGCTCGACGTCGCGGTGTGGTCCCGGCCCGGCCACGACACCTACGGCTTCACGCTGAGCGAGCCGCTCCCACCGGGCGAGTGGACGGTCGGCAGCGCCTCGTCCGACGAGTACTGGGGTCGGTCCGAGAGCAACCAGTCACAAGAACAGTGGTTGCTCGACATCACCGACCATGTCGTCCTCGGCCCCACCTCGGACCTCCTCGACGGGGTCGATTCGGCCAGCACCACCGACACCTTGGGCACGTTCACCTCAACCACCGGCGTGACTCACTTCACGGTCCGCCACGCGGCGACCAGCACACCGAACGGCACCAACTCCGTCACGGCCGACTGCGTGTCGTTCACCCGGGTGCCGCCACCGACCACGACGACAACCACCACCACAACGACGACGACGACGTCGGTGCCGCCGTCGAGTACGTCGACCACGACGACCACCACCACGACAACGTCGACCACGACGACGACCGTGCCGACGACGACCGTGCCGACGACCACGGTGCCGACGACCACGGTGCCGACGACCACGGTGCCGCCCGCACCGCTCCCCGCCGTGATCCGAGTCACGGCGGTCGTCGACTGCGCGGCTGATCAGGTCTTCGTGCTCGTCGGCAACGACGGCGAGCTCGGCGCCACGGTCGACGTCGGTCTGCCGCTGGCCGCGGTCGACTCCGGTCTCGCAGTTGCCGGTGGAACCACCACCACGAGCAGCCTGGCGATCGGCGGTCTCGAAGGCTCCACCGAAATTCGTGTCTCCGACTCAGTGACCGGCGAGACCTTCCTCCGGACCGAGATCGAGATCGACTGCGACGACCCGGCCCGACCGACTGCCTCCACGCTGCTCGACTGTGGCGCAGATGTGCTCGTCGTCGTGCTCGGCAACGAAGCCGGCGACGCTGCCGTACTCACGGTTTTGCACGAACGAGTCGCCTCGATCGCACAGGTCGAGGTCGATGCGGGCGAGACGGTCCAGGTGGAGATCAGACTCGACGGCGCACCGACGGTGCCCGTGCGGGTCGTGGACGGCGATGGCGTCGACGTGCTTCGAGTCGAGATCGAGAACGTGTGCCCGCCGCCCGTCGAGGATCCCGAGAACGATGAGGAGCCCGACCCGGCCGATCCCGACGCCGACAATCTCGATCCCGACCTCGGCCCCAGCGGTGAGGGGTCCGGCGACTGCGCCTCTTCGGTCCACGCAGCTCCCGAGTGTGCGGAGGTCCGCGTCGTCGTCGCACCCGACTGTCCTTCGGCCCTCGCCAATGTCTCGATCCGGCGGGACGGCGTGGGGCGAGAACGGTTCGTTGTTCTGGTCGATGGGGCCGTTGCCGGCGTCGTCGCGATCGACGGCACCGGAGACGGCACATTGCCTGTCGCACTGGGCTCTTCGGATGCGGAGTTGACGGTCTCCCGGTCGACCGCGCCCGAACCGATCATCGTCGGCACCCTCAGTTGCAACGCGAGCAGTAGCCGGGCCGGCCCGATCGCGGCCGCCCTCGTCGTCTTCGCCGTGCTCTCTTCTGCCGCCGGCGTGTTGCCTTGGCCGGCCAAGATCGGACCCGCATAACGCCAGGTCCAGGCCAGGATTCGCGCCACGCTTCGTGGTGACTCGGGCGAGCGTGTTGACCTATGGGCCGCACGGCCTATTGTGACGCAAGTCCAGCACCGCATAGCCTGGACCCACGGGAAGGCAACGACCCGTCGGACCGCAATTGGTCGCTTCGTCCGACGGTGAGCCCAGAGCGAAACCGACCCTGTACGCAATATCTTGCACCTCAGAGAGGTCGGTTTCATGTTCACTCGAACCAGAGCAGCACTCGTCGCAGTCGCCGTCATCGCGCCGTTCCTGGTGCCGTCGGCCGTTGCCGCAGGGAACGGGCCCACCGAGACGTGCTCGGGTACCTATGTCGGTGCCTGGCCCGGCGTCCACTTCGATTCGCTGGTCTCCACCATTGCGGCGGTCCACGTCTGGATCGACCCGTCGGTCAGCATCGCAGTGGCTGTTCCCGCCGGTGAGTATGAGATCGAGGCAGCGACCTACGACGGGTCGAACGGTCGCGAGATCGACGGTCTGCAGGAGTTCGAACAGCTGTTCCTCGAGTTCCTCGACGGCGACGGCGACGTGATCGCCACCACCACCGATACGCCCGACCTGCTCGACGAGGTCGAAGAGGACGAGTGGCGTGGCAGCGTCGGCAACGTCGTGCTCGATCGAGCCGCCGTCACGGTTCGTGCCACGCATTCCTTCGCCGGCCAGGTCGTCGGGTCTCCAGAACACGTCCACTCGGTGATGCCCTCCTGCTTCGCTGCCACGCTCGTCCCTCCGACGACCACGACCACCACGACGACAACCACCACCACGACGACGACTGAGCCGCCGACGACCACGACGACGACTGAGCCGCCGACGACCACGACGACGACGACTGAGCCGCCGACGACCACGACGACGACCACCGAGCCGCCGGTCACCACGACGACGACCACCGAGCCGCCGGTCACCACGACCACTGTCATCGAGCCGCCGTCCTCGACCACGATCCCGGTCACCACCACGACCACGACGACGACCACGACCGTGCCCACCGAGGTGCTGCCCGAGGTCCAAGAAATGCCGGATCCGGATCCGGTCGCGGCCGATCCCGACCTCACTGGCTGACTCGCCGTCGTCGACGTTCGTCACGTCGCCGAGATTTCTGCACCCTGGACAGCAAGGGCGAGGCATCGTTGCCTCGCCCTTCGCAGTTTTCTCGTGGTCGTTGCCGACGTCGGGGGCTAACCTCACTCGGTAACGCAATTCTTCGAGGGGAGAGCGCCGTGCCCGCGACCGTTGTCGTCGGTACTCAGTGGGGTGACGAGGGGAAGGGGAAATTCACCGACCTTGTCGCCAAAGAGATGGAGATGGTCGTCCGGTACCAGGGCGGCCACAACGCAGGCCACACGCTTGTGGTCGACGGCGAGACCTTCGCCCTCCAACTCGTGCCGAGTGGAATCCTCTACGACCACATCACGCCGGTCATCGGCAACGGTGTGGTGGTCGATCCGCGTGTCCTGTTGAAAGAGATGGACACGCTCGAGGCCAAAGGCGTTGATTGCAGCGCCCTGAAGGTCTCCGGCAACGCCCATCTGATCATGCCGTATCACCAAGAACTCGATGCGCTGCACGAGCGCCATCTCGGCGACGGCAAGCTCGGCACCACGAAACGCGGGATCGGGCCGGCCTACGCCGACAAGGCAATGCGGGTCGGCCTGCGAGTGCAGGACCTGCAGGATCCCAAGATCTTCCGCAAGAAGCTCGATGTCGTGCTCGGCTACACGAACCAGGTGTTGACAAAGGTCTTCAACCGCCTTCCGGTCGATGCCGATGAGATCGCAGCCGAGTATCTCGAGGTCTGCGCGCCGCGCATCATCCCTCATATCGATGACGCCATCTCGCTCGTGCACAACGCGCTCGACACCGGTCAAGGTGTGCTGTTGGAGGGCGCCCAAGCGACCTTCCTTGATCTCGACCACGGCACGTATCCGTTCGTCACGTCGTCCAATCCTGTGGCCGGTGGCGCCTGCACCGGAGCCGGTGTCGGGCCGCGCGACATCGATCGCATCATCGGCATCGCAAAGGCCTACGTCACACGAGTCGGATCGGGTCCGTTCCCGACAGAGCTCACCGACGAGATCGGCGACCACCTCGTCGACGTCGGCCATGAATACGGCACCAATACCGGGCGTCGGCGTCGTCCCGGCTGGTTCGATGCAGTGATGATGCGGCAGGCCGTTCGGGTGAACTCGCTCTCGGAAGTCGCGCTCACCAAGCTCGACGTGCTCGACAATCTCGAGTCACTGATGGTCTGTGTCGCATACGACATCGACGGCGTACGCCACGAGCAGCTCCCGTATCACCAGAGTGCGCTGCACAAAGCCACACCGATCTACGAGGCGCTACCGGGCTGGGGCACCGACATCACCAAGATCACCAACCCCGACGCACTTCCCACCAACGCGGCTGACTACATCGCATTTCTCGAGGACCAGATCGGCGTGCCGATCCGGCTCGTCGGCGTCGGTCCTGGGCGCGAGCAGTTCCTCGACCGAGCGGCGTGAAGAACCCTTGGGAACGCCCTCGGCGTTCCCTTCAGCCGAAAGGCTGGCTCCAATCAATGGGCGGTGCCACACCGTCGGCCGGTTCCTGCGCAGGCGCGGGGGGCGGCGGGGGAGGTGGTGGCGGCGGTTCACTGAAGGTCTCGGCAACGGCGGCAGCGATCTCGGCGCCATTGTCCGGCACGGTCGCGGGCACACGCTCGAGGTCTTCCTCGGTAGGGGCCAGGGGGTCGTTCAGGACCGGGTTCGAGTCGGAGGGATCCTCGCCATTCGATGGGGCGGTCGCTTTCTGCCTCGCATCCCAGTCCTTGACGCGGCGTTTCATGTCCCGTTTCGGCATCTCCGGGCGGGATCCATGGCTCCGGACTCCGCCCATCACCATCGCGCACTCCTTGCAGAGCGGCTTGTTGGTGCCGGACGGATACAGCAGGCAGAGTTCGCAGAATTCCAGGCCGCAACGGCGACAGACACTCTCCGCCCGTTCAAAACTGTGGTCGTGGCAAAGGCCGGTGAGATCGGCAATCACAGGACATTCTCCTCGTGGTCTCTTTGTCCCGTCGGCAGCAACCCCACACTTCTTGATGAGTCGAACGACCAGTGAAAGGGTCACCCCGTGACCGTGATGCCGAACCTGTTGTCTGAGCGCTACGCCAGCGCCGCTATGAACGAGATCTGGTCTCCTGAGCGCAAGATCGTGCAGGAACGGCGACTGTGGATGGCAGTGCTTCGGGCCCAGGCCCAGCTCGGCGTCGACGTGCCCGACGGCGTGATCGAGGCATATGAGGCGGTGATCGATCAGGTCGACCTCCAATCCATCGCCGACCGAGAAGCAATCACCCGTCACGACGTGAAGGCTCGCATCGAGGAATTCTGCGCGCTCGCCGGCCACGAACACATTCATCGGGGCATGACCTCTCGCGATGTCACCGAGAATGTCGAACAACTCCAGGTGCGCGAAGCGCTGGAACTGATCCGCGATCGGCTCGTCGCGGTGCTTGCTCGGCTGGGCGGACTCGCCGCAACCCACGCTGATCTCGTGATGGTTGCCCGTACCCACAACGTTTCGGCCCAAGCGACCACCCTCGGGAAGCGGTTCGCCGACGTCGCCGAGGAGTTGATGATCGGCCTCGAGCGGGTCGAAGGCCTGCTTGCCAGGTATCCGCTGCGGGGCATCAAGGGTCCCGTGGGCACGCGCCTCGACCAACTCGACCTTCTCGGGGATGCGTCCAAGGTCGACCAGCTGGAGGCGGCGGTCGCCGAGCATCTCGGGTTCACTCGAGTGGTCGACAGCGTCGGTCAGATCTACCCGCGCTCTCTCGACCTCGATGTGGTCTCCGCGCTGGTCCAGGCGGTGTCGGCTCCGGCGAGCGCGACCACCACGCTGCGTTTGATGGCCGGGCAGGAGCTCGCCACCGAAGGGTTCCGGCCGGGTCAGGTCGGCTCCACCGCGATGCCCCACAAGATGAACGCCCGCAGTGCTGAACGGGTCGGTGCCCTGCGCACGGTCCTCGACGGCCATCTCACGATGGCGGCGAGTCTCGCTGGTCGGCAATGGAATGAGGGCGACGTGAGTTGCAGTGCCGTCCGCCGGATCATGTTGCCCGACGCGTTCTTGGCGGCCGACGGGCTGTTGCAGACGGCTCTGGTCGTCTTCGAAGAACTCGGCGTGTTCCCCGCAGTGATCGAGGCGGAGCTCGCCCGCGACCTCCCGTTCCTCGCGACGACCCGGTTCCTGACGGCCTCCGTCGAGCGGGGGCTCGGCCGAGAGGAGGCCCACGAGTTGGTGAAGGAGCACGCCGTATCGGCTGCGCTGGATCGACGCGAGATGGCCGGTGCTCCCGATCTCGTCCAGCGCCTCGCCGATGATGACCGAATTCCGTTGAGCCGAGCCGACATCGAGGCGCTGCTCGCCAACCCGGCCGAGTTCACGGGCACGGCGATGGATCAAGTACAGCGGATCGTCGGTCGCGTCGAGGCCATCGTGGCCCAGCACCCGGAGGCAGCAGCGGCCGCGTCAGAAGTTCGGGTCTGACTCAGAGACCTCGGCCGATGCCGGCTCGCTTCAAGATGGCTGCAGGCACTCCGACCTCGCGCCACGCGGCGTAGCTGATGCCCTTGCGCTCGCCATACCCCGCCGCGGCCTGAACGAAGCCGTCTTCGAGTTCCGACAAGTCCACCGTGGTCTCTGCCGCGGCGATTGCCGTGGCCAGGTCGATGCGTTCTTGGACGAGCTGAAGGCGCGTCATCGGATCGGCGCCATCGATTGTGGATTCGATCGCGGCGAGCCGGGCCCGCATTGATTCCGGTGTGCGCTTCCGGCCGCGTTTCGGGCGGTGTGCTTCGAGCGCCTCGAGATAGCTGCGCACTGCTCGGCCCTGTGCCCGGCCTTCAGCGAGCGCAGCTTTGTGCTCGTCGGTCATTTCCATTCGGGATGCCATTGGAGGGTCCTCTTGAAGAGATGATTCGTCGCCGCCTGGCCTGCACCATATCCCCGTGTTGAGGGCGAGGCATAGAGCAATTGTTGCCAGATCGCATAGTCGTCTTCGGCCGGAAACGGCTGCAGGACTGTCCGGTAGAGTCGCCGCCATGGTCTCTGCTGCCCTTGTCGCTCATCTGAAAGAACACTCGGTTCGAGAGGGCGATTTCACTCTCAAGTCGGGCCGGAAGAGCCGCTGGTTCATCGACTCCAAGCAGACGGTCTGTCGCCCCGACGGCATCCTCGCCACTGCGGATGCGGCCCTGGAGATCATCCCTCCGGAGGCGACCGCGATCGGTGGGCTCACTATGGGGGCCGACCCGGTCGCGTTCGGCATCGCGGCCGTCGCCGCCACCCGAGGGCGAGATCTCCGGTCGTTCTCGATCCGTAAAGAATCGAAGGGCCACGGGGTCACCGGGCGCCTTGCGGGCGCCCTCCAGGAGGGCGACAAGGTCGTGATCACCGAAGACACCGTCACGCGCGGAACCTCATTGCTCGAGGCTGCTGCCGCGGTGAGGGAACTCGGAGCCGACCCGATCTTGATCATCGCGGTCGTCGACCGGGGCGGCACGTGCGCAGCGATGGCTGCCGAGGCCGGCATTCCGTTCACTGCGCTCGTCACGGCCATGGACCTCGGGTTCGACTACGGCGACTGAGGGCGGTACGCGCCGTCCCTGCGGAATCGCTTCGCGTTCCGCGAACGCTTGGCGATACTGTTCCTGGAGTGCAGAACGCTCCGACCGCCGCCTTCTCCATCACGCTCAAGATCTCGCTCGACAATGTGCCGGGAACCTTGGGCCGCTTCGCCGCAGCAATAGGTGAAGCGGGAGGAAACATCGCCGCCATCCCCGGCTTCGAAGCCAAGGGGCCGACGGTCGTACGTGCCATCGACGTGCACTGCCGCTCCGAAGAGCACGCCGCGTCGATCGCCGCAGCCGTCGACGCGCTCGATGGGGTCACCGTCGTCGAGTGGTGGGACCGCACCTACAAGCTCCACGAGGGCGGCAAGATCGAGGTGCTCCCGCTCTGCTCCGTCGGCGATGCCGACGATCTCGCGATGGCCTACACCCCTGGTGTCGCTCGCGTCTGCATGAGCATCCACGAGAACGAAGCACTGGCCCACGAGTACACGATCAAGAAGAACACGGTCGCCATCGTCAGCGATGGCAGCGCGGTGCTCGGACTCGGCAACATCGGTGCCGCCGCAGCGATGCCGGTGATGGAGGGCAAGGCCCTGCTGTTCAAGGAGTTCGGTGGCGTCGACGGTTTCCCGATCTGCCTCGACACCCAGGACACCGAGGAGATCATCGAGACCGTGATCCGCTTGGCCCCGACATTCGGTGGCATCAATCTCGAAGACATCGCAGCGCCGGCCTGCTTCGAGATCGAAGAGCGGCTCAAAGCCGCGCTCGACATTCCGGTGTTCCACGACGACCAACACGGCACCGCAGTGGTCGCCCTCGCGGCGTTGAACAACTCGCTGAAGCTCGTCGACAAGAAGATGGGCGACATCAGTGTCGTCATCTCCGGCATGGGCGCGGCCGGAGTGGCCTGCGGCAAGATCCTGCTCGACGCCGGTGTGGGCGAGGTCGTGGGTGTCGACAGCACCGGGGCCGTCTACAGCGGACGCGATCGTCTCAACGAGGCGAAGACCTGGTTCGCCGAGAACACCAACAAAGACCGCAAGGCCGGCACGCTCCAAGAAGTGCTCGTCGGCGCCGACGTCTTCATGGGCGTCAGCGCGCCGAACCTGATCGACGCCTCCAACGTCCGCAAGATGGCCAAGGACCCGATCGTGTTCGCCATGGCGAATCCCGATCCGGAGATTCGGCCCGAAGAGGCCGACGGTCTCGCCGCGGTGATGGCCACCGGTCGATCGGACTTCCCGAACCAGATCAACAACGTCTTGGCCTTCCCCGGAATCTTCCGGGGTGCGCTCGACGCCAGTGCGCACAGCGTCACCGAACACATGAAGGTCGTGGCCGCAGCCGCGATCGCCGACTGTGTCACCGACGACGAACTCACCAAGGACTACGTCGTGCCCTCGGTCTTCGACCGCTCGGTCGCCCCGGCCGTAGCCGTGGCGGTGGCCGCCGCCGCGGTTGCCGACGGCGTCATCCGCGGCTGAACGGACTGTCCCCGTCGAAGGTCGGACAATAGGGTCTGCCCACATGTCCGAACTTGCTTACCCGCATCTTCTCTCGCCGATCTCGATCGGCACGATGGCGCTGCGCAACCGCATCGTCATGGCTCCCATGGGCGTGGAGATCGTCGACTCCGACGGGCAAGCGAACGAGGGCATTGTTCGCTACTACGAAGAGCGGGCTCGCGGCGGTGCCGGTCTGATCATCACCGAGGTGGCGGCGATCGCGTACCCCAGCGGCGCCAACTCCGTGCACCAGCTCGGCATGTCCCAGGACGCGTTCATTCCCGCGCTGCGGAAGCTCACCGACGCGGTGCATGCGCACGGCGGCAAGATCGCGGTCCAGCTGGTTCATCACGGCAAGGTCTCCAGGGTCGACACCGCGAAGGGAAACGACGTCCTGGTCCCGTCGATCCCTGAGTGGCACGGCTCGCTGAGCATGATCCAGGACCTCACCGACGGTGAACTCGGATTGATGGCGGCGTCGAACGGCGGCGGGGCACCCCGATACAAGGCGATGACGAAGACCGATATCGAGCAGGTCACCGAGGACTTCGCGGAGGCCACGCGGCGAGCGAAGGAGGCCGGATTCGACGGAGTCGAGATCCACGGCGCCCACGGATACCTGCTCTCCGGCTTTCTCTCGAAGCAGTGGAACCTTCGCGACGATGAGTACGGCGGTGATGTCGAGAACCGGTCGCGCTTCCTGTGTGAGGTGCTTCGCGCCGCGAAGGAGCGGGCCGGTGCCGACTACCCGATCTGGTGCCGACTCGATGCCGTTGAGTACCAGACCCCCCACGGGATCGTTTTCGAAGACACCGAGGTGACGGCTCGACTGGCGGTCGAGGCCGGCGCCGACGCGATCCATCTGAGTGCCTACGGCGACATGACCTCGGCGTCGGCGTTCACCGAGGGGACGCTGCCGCATCGTGAGGCCAAACACTCCGCGCTGTCCGGTCGACTGAAGAAGACGGTGAGAGTGCCGGTCATCGGCGTCGGCCGTATCCAGCCCCACACGGGCGAGGAGATGATCGCCCACGGAAAAGCCGACCTGATCGCGATGGGTCGTCAGATGCTGGCCGACCCGGAGACGGCGAAGAAGCTGATCGAGGGCCGCGAAGCCGACATCCGGCCGTGTATCAACTGCTACACCTGCGTGGCTCAGCCGTTCTTCGATCAGCGGGTGCGCTGCGCCGTCAACCCCGTCCTCGCCAACGAAGTCGAACTCGGCGAGATCGAACGCACGAAGGCACCCACTGCGAGGACCGTCGTCATCGTCGGTGGCGGTCCGGCCGGAATGGAAGCGGCGCGAGTTGCTGCACAACGTGGTCACAGAGTGACGCTCTTCGAGGCCTCGGATCACCTCGGCGGGGCCCTGCGATTTGCTGCCCTGGTCTACGAGCCCAACCTGCGACTGCTGCGATGGCTGACCCGCCAGATGGAGGAGCTGGAGATCGACGTGCGGACCGGCACCCGGGCCGACGTCGAGACAGTACGCGCGCTGAACCCCGACGAGCTGATCGTGGCGACCGGTGCGGCCCGTGAACGGTCCTCGCTTCCCGGTGCGAATCATCGGCTGGTGGTCGACGGTGATGACCTGCGGGCGATGCTCACTGGGTCCGGTGATGTCGATGCTGCGCTCAAGAAGCTCCCGCTGGTCGGCAGAGTTGCGGCGAGGATGGGCCGAAAACTCGGGCTGCTCGACGACCCTGGCCGACTGGCAAAGCTGACCGAGCACTACATGCCGATCGGCAAGAACGTGGCAATCATCGGCGGAGGGCTGGTCGGCATCGAGTTGGCCGAGTTCTTTGTGGATCGTCAGCGAAACGTGACCGTGATCGAGGAAGGCGATGTGCTCGCCACCGAAATGGCCCACCCTCGCCGTTGGCGAGTGCTGACCGATCTTCGCGATCATGGCGCAAGCCTCATCACTGGCGCGGCGATCACCCAGATCGACGACGGCTCGGTGAGCTACACGGTCGGCACGGCCGAGGACGGCTCGATCTCGTCGGTCGAGGTCGACTCAGTGGTGATCGCCACCGGCCTGATCGCCGACGAATCGGTCGCCAACGCGTTCCGGGCAGGTGGTTTCACGCCGGTGGTCATCGGCGACTGCCAGGGAGTCGGTTACCTCGAAGGAGCGATGCGCGATGGGTTCCACGCCGGCGTCGCGGTGGGTTAGATGGCTCGCCCGCTGTAGTGGCTTCTGATGAGCTCACCGAAGTCGTCGTCGGTTGCGAGCCCGCTCGCCTCGAGGTCCTTCGTCGCGAGGTCGACGCGGAACACCTCTGACAGCGTCTCGAGGTCGAGATCGTCGTCGTGCTCATCGAACGTCCGTGCTTCCTCGGCGTCGGTGAAGACCTGCGCCTTCCATGAGATCGACACACGGACCTCGTCGGCCCGGAAGTCGGTGGTGAGGCCGTCGTCGTCGACAACCCAGCGGCCCTCGCTGCCGGCAGCGGGATCGAACGTGATCGTGGCGTCGAAGGAGAAGCGAGGTTCGCCGTTGCCGATCTTCTGCACTTGGTGCGGCATGAAGTCGTTGTCGCCGACGATGCAGGAGTTGACCGACGCGTCGAACATGATCGACTCGCCGGCTGGACCATCGGGCCAGTAGGCGAACTCGCCGCCCTCTCCCCGGTAGAACCAGGCGACTGCGGTAGCGATCTTGATCTGCCAGCGTTCGAAGAGGCCGCTCCTGTGCATTGCCGTCAGGAGCCAGACCGGCGTGTGACTACGGTCGATGCCGCGGAACGCGGGGATGTCGGTGTGCTTCTCGGAGCGCCCCATCGGCGTCGAGATGTTGCTGTAGACGAAGTAGGGGCGGACCACCTCTCCGCCGAAGACCTGTTTCGCCGCATCGATGAGCCTGGGGTGGTGGGCGATGATGTCGGCGTCCTCGACGACGTCGTCGCCGTCGGCCCAGGTGGTCCGAAAGACGCCCGGCAACACCGGGCGGCCGAGCTCATCGACTTGGAGCCAGGGCGGGGCGACCTCGGCCCGCGCCGCGGCTTCGAGATGGGCGCGGTTCTCCTTGAACTCGTCGCCCGCCAGCGTCGACGGATGGGGGCTTTGGCGCGCCAGGATGCGTTGGACGAAAACTGGGTCATCGAACAGTTCGTCGATGATCACGGCGGGATGCGGCGATCGCATGTTCACGGCGTCGAAGCTAGGCAAAGATGAACACCCGGGCAATCAGGGGAGTCCCAAAACATGCACGACCCGGCCGAAGCCGGGTCGTCCTGGTGGTGGTCGGGCGGGGCGTCGATCCCCGGACCTACCGCTTTTCAGGCGGTCGCTCTGCCGACTGAGCTACCCGACCCCACAAACGGCCACCCGAAAGGGTGGCCGTGTGGCGGTCCTGACGGGATTTGAACCCGCGGCCTCCACCTTGACAGGGTGGCGATCACTCCAAACTGATCTACAGGACCCCCCGTCCGGCGAACCGGACGAAGATTCTGCGATGGCGCCGAAACGCCACTGCAGAGAGTCAAAAGGTACGGCAGGAACCCCGCGATCACAACCCGGTATCCGGCTTGTCCGTCTAGCTTCGGTCAACATGTCGTCGAGCCTGCCCCCCTGGTCCATCCATGCCGTCAACCTCCCCGAGCACGCCGACAACCCGGTTCACACAATCAGCGGTGGACTGGCCGCCGGGTATGCCGGGGCGGTGGTCGCAGGAACAACCGTCTACGCCTATCTGACTCGGCCCGCGGCACAGGGTTGGGGCGCCGACTGGGTGGGTGGAGGGACGGCCGAAGTCCGTTTCCATGCACCGGTTCTGGCGGATGAACTCGTGGAGCTCGTACCCACCGAACGCGAGACCGGGCCGGTCATCGAGGCTCGGAATCCGACCAACCCGTGCGCGACGCTCGCAGTGGGATTTGCGGCTGACGATCCACCCGATCCAGTGGGGGACAGGCTCGAGCCGCTCGTTGCCGAACTGGACGATCGTTGGGTGGGCTACGCGGCTCGAGCGGGTGAGGACCTCGAGCTCTACGCCGAACACAACATCGTGCATCCGGTGGTCTGGCCGTCACTCGCCAACCGCGTGTTCGCGACCCAGCTGGTCGACGGCGCGTGGGTGCACACCCGCAGCACCATCCGCCATCTCGACACGGCCACGCCGGGGGCCACGGCCGTTGTCGAGTCCTGGCTCGTCGACCGATTCACGACGCGATCCGGGGAGCGAGCGGTGGTCGACGTGCGGATCAGCGTGGACAACGTCGCCGTTGCGGCGATCGAGCACGAAGCGATCGTTCGTCTCGCCCGCTGACGGGCGCGCCACGATTCGCCGGAGTGAAAGATGGGCCCCGAGCCCGGATCGCTCCTCTGTCGAGGAGGACCCGGGTTCGAAAGGAACCCATTGGGTACCCCGTACGGGATTCGAACCCGTGTTACCGGCGTGAAAGGCCAGCGTCCTAGGCCACTGGACGAACGGGGCCCGGTCGGCGAACCGACCAAGCGACAAGGATAGGGGTCGGCGTCACCACTGACACGAAAATTCTCCGCGACCTCCTGGCGATCGGAATTGCCATCGAGACGTACGGGTTTCTGTCTCGTGACTACGGTGAAGACGATGAGCCAACGCGGACTGGGATGTGCCCTCGCCGCGGCGGCCGGATACGCCGCAGGGAACTTGCCATCGGCCGACCTTGCCTCCCGCGCTGCCGGCGGTGCTGATCTTCGCCGCGAGGGAACCCGGAATCCCGGCGCCATGAACGCGAGCCACGTGCTTGGCAAACAGTGGGGAGCCGTGGTCTCGGGCCTCGACATCGGCAAGGGGGTCGTCGCAGCAAGGGTCGGCCGTCGACTTGGTGGCTCCTCCGGCGCCAACATCGCGGCGACCGCGGCCGTCGTCGGCCACTGTTTCCCCATCGGACGACGCGGCGGCAAGGGTGTCGCGACGTCGATCGGTCAGGTCGTCGGCACGTTCCCGTCGTACCTGCCCATCGACATCGGTGTCGCGGTCGGCACGTCGGCCCTTCCCTTCTTCAGGCAGCGAACTCGAGTTGCCACCACCGTGGCCAGCGCCACCTGGATCGGCTGCGCCACCCTCGCCTGGCGCCGACGCTTTCGTAACGTCGGCGGTGTCGAACCCACCGCCGCGCTGCCATTGGCTGCCGCGGCGAGTTCCGCGGTCATTGCGCTGCGCTTCGCGACGGCAGCAGAGAAGGTCGATGCATTCAACAACGCGGTGAACGACACCGCAGCCGCATGATCAAGCTCATCACCGACTCGGCGTCGCAGATTCCTGCCGATCTGGCAGCCAGGCTCGACGTTGCCGTCGTGCCGGTCGTCGTGACGGTCGACGGCGTCGACTACCGCGAAGGCGTCGACATTCACGCCGATGAGTTCTGGGACCGCTGCGTCGACGGCTTGCCCGACGTCGTGACCTCGCAGCCGAGCCCCGGCGACATCGCCGCCGTCTACGCGCGCGCCGTCGCCGACGGCGCCGCCGAGATCGTGTCGGTTCACGTCGGGGCGGAACACTCCGGCACGCTGAACTCGGCCCGCCTCGCCGCGGCCGAGGTCGACGTGCCCGTGCATCTCGTGGATTCCGGCACCGCCTCGTTCGGGGTGACGTGCTGCGTGTGGGAAGCCGCGGCCGCGGTCGCCGCCGGCTCGACGGGAGAGGAGGTCGCCGATCGAGCTCGCGCGACCGCGCCGACGATCGGCACCACGTTCATCATTCAGGCGCTCGACTTCGCCCGTCGGGGTGGCCGACTGGCCGAACACCTGCCCGAGGACCACGAGGGCGTCATGGTCCTGGGCGGGGTGGGCGGGGCGATCGACCTTCTCTCGACCGGGCACACGGTCGATGAACTCTGCGACCAGATGGTCGCCCCGTTTCTCGCCGAAGGTCGACCGATCCGCGCCGGGGTCTCACTGGCCGATTCCGCCACGGCGGTCTTCACCGATGGCATCGAGGCGCGGTTGCGGGACAGCGAGATCGACGTCGACCTGGTGCGCTACCGCGTCGGTCCGTCGATCGCCGCTCACACCGGTCCGGGTACCGCGGGGGGATTCTGGTATCCGATCAGCGAGTGACGTGGTGTCGGCCCGACCTTCCCCGATACTTGTCGCATGAATGCACCTGAGGCGGACACCGTCGCGACCACACCTCTGCCTTCGGCCATCCGCACTCTCTGGAGGGTGGTGGCGATGATCCAGGCGGCGGTGCTCGCCATCGTCGGCCTCACGGTCGGGATAGCCGCCGATCTGTGGGTGCTCGGCGCCGTCCTCATCGGCCTTGCTCTCCTGTTCCTCATGCTGCGGTGGTGGGTGATCGACCTCGGCTACCGACGCTGGCGATGGGGCCTCGACCATCGTTGGATCGAGCGCCGAAGCGGCGTGCTGGTGCGCAAGACACAAATCGTCCCGCGCTCGCGCGTACAGACACTCACGACGAAGACGGGGCCGATCGATCGCTGGCTCGGCCTCAGCTCGATCGTCATCCACACGGCGGGCACCCATACGCCCAACCTCACGATTCCCCACCTCGAACGGGCATCCGCTGACCGCCTCAGAGAGGAACTCGGCGGGTGAGCGACCATCTCGAATGGCAGCGACCGCATCCGCTGACCGTCGTGGTCCTCGTGGCCACCTTCATCTCCGGCAACGCGTTCCCGTTGATCGCCGTGGTCGCCTTCGGCGGCGGCGGCCTCGGGTTCGACACGATCGCGGTTGTGGCCGGCGGAGCGACCGTGGGTTTCGGAGCACTCGGCTGGTTCATGACCGGGTACGTCATCACCGATGAGGCAGTCCAATATCGGTCGGGCATCCTGAATCGCGAGGCGAAGGCGATTCCTCTCAACCGAATCCAGCAGGTCTCCGTGGCCGAACCCGTCATCGCCCGGGCCGTCGGGCTCGCGGTCGTACAGGTCTCCGAGGCTTCGGCCGACGGCGACATCGAGGTCCGTTACCTCGGCAAATCGGATGCCACCGCCCTGACGCAGCGGCTTCGGGCGCTTGCCCAACAGCGAGAAGCCAGCGCCGCTGCGGTCGGCGACGTCGCCAGCTCGCTGGCGCCGCCCCCCGAACCGCCGGCCGTTCTCCTTCACACCACCTCCGCCCGCACACTCATCAGATACAACCTCGCCTCCACCGCTCCCGGGCTCGCGGCGGTTGCACTCGTCGTCGTGGCCGTCGTCTTTGTGTTGGCTCTCGGTCCCGGGCTGGCGGCCGCGGTTCCGGCGCTCGCGGTCGGTGTCGGTGTGCTGGTTCTCGCTTCGACCTTGAGCACGGCCGGCGTGGTGCTGACCAACGGTGGATTCCGGCTCGAGCGATCGACTCGTTCGCTCCGCGTTGAGGCCGGCCTTCTCTCGCGTCGTCAGGTCGAGGTCCGGCCGGAACGAATCCAGACGCTGACCGTGAGTTCGGGCCCGGTCGTACGCCGGCTCAACCTGCACCAGATCGCCTTCTCCGCCGCGACGGGAAAGGCGTCCAAGCAGAACAACCAACTCGTCCATCTGTCACCGGCGGCGTCAACCGACGAGGTGGCCAGGATCGTGCAGGGCTCCGTCGACGTCGACCCGGCCTTCGGTGTCGATCTCGAACCGGTGAGTGCGCTCACAGTCCGGCGTCAACTGGTGCGATCGGCCATCGCGTTCGTGTTCGTGATCGCCCCGGGTTCGGTCGCGCTGTGGTTCGTTCACCCGATCGCCGCGTTCGTCCCGACGTTGATGTGGTGGCCCGCGGCGGTCTGGTACGCCTGGGAACGTCATCGACGATTGGGGCTCTCGATCGACGATCGTCGCGTCGTCGTCCGTCGCGGCGTGCTCAACCACCACCTGACGCAGGTCCCGCTGTCGCACGTCCAGTCCGTCTCTACCAGCGCCTCGTTCTTTCAGCGACGGCTCGGGCTCTCGACCCTGAATGTGAGCACCGCCGGCATCGGACCGGGCAACCACGTCGCCATTCCGGATCTGCCGGCCGCTCGATGCCGAGGATTGGAAGTCGAACTCGCCGCGGCGGCAGCGGCAAGACCCTGGGAATTACGGAACTAGCTGCCCGTGGCAGACGCCGCCCGCACCAAGAACTCCAACAGCTCGCCGGTCCATTCGTAGAGAAAGGTTGCCGGGCCGTCGGGAAGGTCGTGCGAATCGAGATCCGCGCCGTCGAGTTCCAGCCGCTCGCCCAGGACCAGGCGGATCATGTTCAGACCCTGCATCCACGCGGCGACGTCGTCCTCGGAGAGCGTCGCGCCCGCGATGCCCGCGTCGACGATGTCGAGCAATTCGAGCCGAGCGCGAAGCATGTCGTCGTCGATCAGCTCTCGGTAGGCCGCTTCCGCCTCTTCATTGTCGGGATGGGCCGGCGGCTTCAGTCGCCGCAGCGCGTCGTGGGAGTCGGACATCAGAAGCTGGCGTAGATCGACAATCAGATTTTCGAGCACCTCCTGTTCGTGCTCCTGGAGGTTGACCCGCACACCTGCCTCCTCCGGCAGGAACGGCCACGACGGATGCACGTCACTCACGAGTCGTGCTCCCTGTTTCCGGTCGCACTCACGAGTCGTGCTCCCTGTTTCCGGTCGCACTCACGAGTCGTGCTCCATGGTCGCCCAGAGGCCGTGTTCGTGGAGCCGGAAGACATCCATCTCCGCCTTCTCCTTCGGACCCGACGACACCACGGTCTTGCCGTCGTTGTGGACCTCCATCATCAAGCGATGGGCCTTCTCCTCGGAGAACCCGAACAGCTTGCGAAAGACGAAGGCGACATACGACATCAGGTTGATGGGGTCGTCCCAGACCAGCACCTTCCACGGCCGCGAAAGATCCTCGGTCGAGTCGATGTCGGGTTCGGCGACGGACAACGGTGCAGTCATGTGGTGCTCGCGGCCAGGTCGAGTCGGACGATGTTGATCCACGTGATGGAGGCGAGCGTGATGTGGACGGCCACGAGGAGGACCGGAACGCCGGCGAAGTACTGCCAGTAGCCGACAACTCCTTGGGCGACGAGCAGGCCGACGACGACGAGGGCAGGTCGCATCAAATCCGAGCGGCCGGATGACCGGACAACCCACAACAGCCCGAGCACGGCGGCCAAGAGCGCAAGGGCAGTGATGCTGTGAAAGCGCGTCACGTCGCGCACGAGGAAGGGGAGCCGCTCGGCGACCTCGGCCTCGTCACTGCCGGAGTGAGGCCCCGACCCGGTCACGATCGTCCCCATCACGAGAACGCCGGCGCCGCCGATCAAGATTCCTTGCGTCCACCGCCGGAAGGGGTGTGGTGGACCGGGGGCGACGAGCGGATCATCGATGGCGGCGCGGTGCATCAGGACGGTGGCATTCCACAGCAACACCATGGAGAGGAGGAAGTGTCCCATGGTGAACCGCGGGTCGAGCTCGGTCTTGACGAGCAGCGCGCCCAGGATGATCTGGGCCACGACGCCCAATACCAGGCCCCAGGACAACCGGATCAGGTCGGCGCGGCGAGGGCGGCGCCGGAGCGAGCCCAACACGGCGGCGATCACCGCGATGGTCACGACCCCGGTGAACATGCGGTTCCCGAACTCGATCAGCCCGTGGTATTCGAAGTCGGAGACGAGCTGATCCTCTTCGCAGTTCGGCCAATCGGAGCACCCGAGGCCGGACCCGGTCAGCCGCACCGCGCCGCCGGTGATGACGATGATCGTCAGAGACCACAGCGCCCCACGGGTGAGGGAGAGATAGCGGGCCGGGCTCACGAGGAAAGCGTACGGCCCCGTTGGGCGGTCCTGCGTCCTCGGCCGTAGCCTTGTCTCTCGTGACGGCCACCGCTCCCACTCGCCAGCGTCCTCGCGTCCTTGCCTTCATCGCGCTGATGAAACTTCGGATCGTCGAGCTCCTGCTCGTCACGACCATTCCGACGATGATCGTGGCCGAGGGCGGCATTCCCGGCTGGTGGCTGATGACCGCCACGATGGTCGGTGGCACGCTCGCCGCCGGCGGCTCCCATGCCTTCAACATGTACATCGATCGCGACATCGATCGTCTGATGGAACGCACGAAGGGCCGCCCCCTCGTCACCGGCGAGATCAGCCCTCGAGAGGGCCTCGTCTTCGCGTTCGCAGTCGAGACCGCGGCGTTCTTCTTCCTCTGGGGTTTCGTCAACCTGCTGTCGGCGGTGCTCGCCGTGTCGGCGTGTCTCTTCTACGTCTTCGTCTACACGTTGTGGCTGAAGCGCACGTCTACTCGCAACATCGTCATCGGTGGCGCCGCGGGAGCGGTGCCGGTGCTGGTCGGCTGGTCGGCCGTCACCAACGAGCTCGACTGGCCGCCGGTTGTGCTCTTCGCCATCATCTTCGTATGGACGCCGCCGCACTTCTGGGCGTTGGCGATCCGCTACAAGGACGACTACCAGGCCGCCGACGTACCGATGCTCCCCGCGGTCACGACCCTGCGCCACACCGCCTCGCGGATCGTCCTCTACACCCTCGCGTTGTGGGCCCTCACCATCCTGTTCGGCCCGGTCGCCGACATGGGAGTCACCTACTACATCGCGGCCGCAGCGCTCGGCGCAGTGTTCACCGCCCTCGCCGTGCAGGTGTTTCGTCGCCCCGAACCCGCAATTGCCATGCGACTCTTCGGTTGGTCGATCACCTACGTGACCCTTCTGTTCGGGGCCATGGCCGCTGATGAGATCGTTCGGAACGGCTTCTGAGCGTCTCGGCGGAGAAAATCCGTCGAAAATCAACCCCCGCCCGGTTTACAACCCGGCACGCGCGGCGCTGTAGGCTCCCGTGTCGGTACTGCACCCCGGGTGTTGTCGCGTCCTGCGCTTCACCACCTGAGATGCGCCCTATGAAACGAAGCAACAGCTGCGCCACCGCTGTCCCGGTGCAACTGTCGGAGGACACCTGCCACCATGACGATGACTGAATCACCGCCGGCGACCGAGACTGCCTCGTCGGTCTCCTCCCCCGCGGTGGCTGGGCTCTATGAAGCGCTCACCACCACGGATCACAAACGCATCGGCCGGCTCTGGCTGAGGTCTGGCGCGCTGATGCTCATCGGGGCTGTCGTGCTCGGCGTGCTGTTGGGCATCGAGCGACTCGACTCCGACTCGACTGACGTGTTCGGCGGTGAGAACGCCTTCTTCCAGATGTGGGCGCTCTATCGCATCGGTCTCGCGCTCCTCGTCGCGGCGCCGCTCTTCATCGGTCTCGCGACGGTGATCGTGCCGATGCAGGTCGGTTCCACCAATATCGCCTTCCCACGCGCCGCTTTGGCCGCCGCCTGGGGCTTCCTCATCGGCGCCGCGATCATGATCGCGTCGGTTCTCGCCACCGGCGGCTGGGGAGCCGTCGATCAGGCGAGCGCAGCCGAGCGCGATGCGGTGGCGCTCACGTTGGTGGGCATGGGTCTCGTCGTCATCTCGCTGCTGTTGGCATCGCTCTCGATCGCCACCACGGTCGTGTCCATGCGCGTCAAGGGCATGACGCTCCTTCGTACGCCGCTCTTCGCATGGTCGATGCTGGTTGCCGCTTCGGTGTGGCTTCTCACGTTGCCGGTCCTGCTCGCCAATCTGCTGGTCGCCTACGTCGACCTCCACAACGGTCCCGGTACTTTCGGCGGCGGCCTCAGTGGTGACCTGAGCATCTACGCCCAGATCGCCTGGGTCGTCGAGCAGCCGCAGGTCTATGCGTTCGCCATCCCCGTACTCGGTGTGCTCGGTTCCATCGTTCCCGTCGCGGCGGGGGTGCGGGCCGCTCGTCACGGACTCTCGATGGGATTGATCGGGTTCTTCGGTCTCCTGTCGGTCGGCGCCTGGGCTCAGCCCTACTTCCAGCCCACGAACGACGCGCTCGTGCGCTACGACGAGAAGTTCGTGTTCATCGCCTTCGGTCTGGCCGCCATTCTTCCGATTCTCGGGTCGCTCGGCGGCGCCGCCGACACGCTCTTCCGAGGTCGCAGCAATGTCGACGGTCTTCCCGCCGCGCACCTTCTCGGTGCGCTCGGCGGTGCGGTGCTTCTTCTGGCTGGCACCGCCGCGGGTGTGGCCCGCGTTGTCGAACCGCTCGAACTCGGCGATCGAATCACCGTTTCCGGTGTGATGAACCTCGTGCTCTTCGCGGCCATCGCCTCCGCTATCGCGGGTATCTGGTTCTGGGCACCGAAGATCGGCGGCCACCAACTGTCGCCGATGTTGGGCCGTGGCGCCTCGCTCGCCGTGGTCGGTGGCGCCGTCTTGCTGGGCACTGCCCAGATTGTCAACGGCTTCTTCGAGACGAGCAACAGCCCGTTGGTGGCGCCCGTCGAGGATGCCGCTGATGCCCTCAACGTCGTGTCGCTGATCGGCATCGTGCTGATCGGACTCGGCGTGCTCGATCTCGTCGCCGCACTGGCAATGGCCATGCGAAAGGGTGAGACCGGGGCCGACGACCCCTGGGGCGGACAGTCGCTCGAGTGGTCCACCGTCACACCGCCACCGGCAGGCAACTTCGCCGAAGCCCCGGCCCTCGTCATTTCCGAGGCCCCGCTGCTCGATGATGCGCCCGAAGAACCGTCCGACGAAGGGGAGGAGTCGTAGATGACTGCCACCGCAACTGGTCTTCCGTCGCCTGAGGTCGCCCGTCCCCGCACGGTCCTCGTGGGCACGATGTTTGCCTCCGCCACCGCCTTCATGGCGTTCGTGGGTGTCGTGCTCGTCTACGTGAGTAGTCGAGCCGAGGCCCGAGCCGACGGCGCCGAATGGTTCGCCGACGGAACCGTCGAGTTGGGTCCGTCCGGGTTCATCTTCGCCACGCTGATCCTCTCGATCTTCACTGTCCAGTGGGCCGTGCAGGCGGTCAACAACGACGACCGCAAGAATGCGCTCGTCGCCCTCGCCCTCTCGGGCCTCTTCGGTGCGGCGGTGTTCAACCAGCTCTGGTTCATCATCAACGACTCGGGCTTCGCGCTCTCGGCGAACAACGCCCAGTTCATGTTCTTCGTCGTGCTCGGCACGTTCGTCGTCTTCATGATCAGCGCAGTCGCCTTCGTGGTACTCACCTTCTTGCGGGCCCTCATCGGGCAGTTCGGCCCCCGCAAGGCCGACTCGGTCGCCGCGGCCGCTTTCTACTGGAACACAGTCGTCGCTATGTATGCGATCGCCTGGTACGTCATCTTCGTCACGAAGTAGGGATCAGATGTTCACAACGGGCTTCAAGTTCTTCTTCGGCATCGGCGTCGCTTTGGTGACGGCCGGTGTCCTCTACGGCTACACCTCAGGTGGCAACCACATGGGTCCGGCCTCACTCGGCTGGAAGGGTGGTGTCGGCGAACACATCGGTTATGGCGTGTTGATCGGGTTGGGTGTCACTGCGATCGGCATCGCACTCACGCTGATCTTCTTCCGCGACGCCGACCCGGCCGATCAGGCCGACTACATGGGTGTCGACGACATTGCGCCGACCCTGCCGGTCACCGGCAGCCACTGGCCGATCGTGGGCGCCTTCGGCGTGGGCACGATGGCCGTCGGCCTCGTCCTGAACACTGCGGTCTTCATCACCGGCCTCATCATTGTCGGTCTGGTGGCCGTCTCCTGGACCATGGACGCTTGGGCCGATCGGGCCACCGGCGACCCCGTCGCCAACCGAGCGCTCCGCAACCGAATCATGGCGCCGATCGAGATTCCGGCCGCCGGTGCCGCAGCCGTCGGCGTCGGTGTGCTCGCGGTTTCGCGGATCCTCCTCAATGCGTCGGCGCTCGGTGCCGTCGTCGTTGCCGGTGTGGTCGCGGTGATCATCCTCGGGATCGGCGTGCTCGCGGCGACCGACTCGCTCAAGTTCAATCGCCACGTGGTGACCGGTCTCAGCCTGGTCGTCGCCGTGGCGGTACTCGGTGGTGGCGTGTGGGCCGTCGTCGACGGCGAACGAGAATTCCATCCGCACGAAGTCCACGAGTCCGAGTCACACGACGAAGACTCTGCTGACGAAGACCATGCTGACGAGGACCATGCTGACGAAGACCATGCCGACGAAGGCACTGGTTCTGGCGGCGACACAGAAGCCGAACACACTGACGGAGATACAGACGGTGAGTGACATGTTCAAGTTCCGGCGCCTTCGCGGCGCGGGTGTGGTCGTCATGCTCGGCCTCGTCCTGGCGGGCTGTGCCAGCGATGCCGAGCTCGACACTCTGAAGCCCGAGAGCGATGTCGCCGATGAGATCTGGGCCCTTTCGTGGCCAGTATTTATCGTCGCAGGCTTTGTGCTCGTCGGCGTGTGCGGCGCCATTCTCTGGCTCGCAGTCAAGAACCGCGTCGCCTCCTACGAAGACGACGAGGAGTTCCCCGAGCAGATCGCCCACAACAACACGCTGGAGATCGCGTGGACGATCGCCCCGGCCGTCGTTCTGTCGATCATCGCCGTGTTCACGATCATCACTCACATCGCAGTGAACGAAGATGAAGCCGCCGCGATCGAGATCGAAGTGGCGGGCGAGAGCCAGAGCTGGGACCCGACAATCGTCGTGGTCGGTCAGCAGTGGTGGTGGGAGTACCGCTACTACTTCGGCGAGTTCGACCTCGAGCCGTCGATGCTCGACAACCCCCGCGACCTGCCGCCGGCCGACATCGTCACGTCGGGGCAGTTCGCCATTCCGACGGGTGTCGAAGTCGACTTGGTGATCACCTCGCGCGACGTCATCCACTCTCACTGGATCCCGGCGCTCAACGGTAAACGCGACGCGGTTCCCGGACGGTTCGCGCCGTGGAAGATCGAGGCCGACGATCCTGGCGTCTACTTCGGTCAGTGCACCGAGTTCTGCGGACTCTCGCATAGCCGCATGCGGATGCAGACGATCGCCATGACCGATGCCGATTTCCAGGAATGGATCGACATGCAGATGTCGCCGGCAACATTCGACGACGAGCTCCAGGGCTACGTGACGTCGTATGTCGAGACCGGCTCGGCCTCAGTTCCCGAAGACGCCAGCGCGGCGCTGCGTGGCCTCGACGTCTTCGTCACCCAGTGCGCTTCGTGTCACCTCGTGACCGGCCTCAACGATGACGACTACGACGGGGCCGAAACGGTTTCCGGCGCCGCCCCCAACCTGACCCACCTGGCGAACAACACCACCTTCGCCGGCGGCATCCTCAATCTCTACAACGACGAGGACGGCTCCCTCAACCGCGATGACCTCGCGGCCTGGATCCGAGACCCCGACGCAATCAAGGCGAACTTCGCCGACAACCTGGCTGACGGCGAGCTGCCCCGGGGCATGCCCAACCGAAACCTGACCGAACGACAGATCAGTGACGTGATTGCATTCCTCGAGACGTTGGGCCCCCGCCCGACAGATGAGCGCATCGCGGCCACGGAGGTGGAGTGACATGGCGATCACCGAAGAACCCCTCGCCCTGACATCAGGCGACTCCGCCACCGCTGAGCGGCCGCTCGGCGCCCTCACCCGGCCCCAGGGCGGGAACGGGTGGCGTGACTGGCTCAGCTCGGTCGACCACAAGAAGATCGGCATCATGTACGGCGTCGCCGCGATGTTCTTCTTCGTCGTGGGCGGCGTCGAGGCGCTGCTGATCCGTTGGCAGCTTGCCGCCCCAGAGGGGCAACTCCTGTCGGCTGAGGTCTACAACCAGATCTTCACGATGCACGGCGTCACCATGGTGTTCCTCTTCATCATGCCGTTGGCTGCTGCCTTCGCGAACTATCTGATCCCGCTCCAGATCGGTGCCCGAGATGTGGCGTTCCCCCGTCTCAACGCGCTGTCCTTCTGGGTCTGGGCCTCCGGTGCGATCTTCCTCAACAGCGCGTGGATCGTGGGCGGGGGTGGCGCCGACTGCGGCTGGTTCTGCTACTCACCCAACAGCGGCCTGGCCTTCTCGCCGAGCAACGGTGTCGACTTCTACGTCATCGGGCTGCTGATCGCCGGCATCGCTTCGCTGGTGTCAGCCGTCAACCTCATCGTCACCGTGCTCAACATGCGGGCTCCGGGCATGAGTTTGTTCCGCATGCCGGTCCTCACCTGGATGCTCTTGGTCACGCAGTTCCTGCTGCTGTTCGCCCTCCCGGTGATCACCGTTGCGCTGTTCCTCCTGATGTTCGACCGCCTCTTCGGTGCGCAGTTCTTCAATCCGGAGACCGGCGGTGATCCGCTCCTGTGGCAGCACCTGTTCTGGATCTTCGGTCACCCCGAGGTGTACATCATCATCCTGCCGAGCTTCGGCATCATCTCGGAGATCATCCCGACCTTCAGCCGCAAGCCCATCTTCGGCTACTCCTTCATGGTCTTCTCCGGCATCGCGATCGGCTTCATGGGCTGGGGCGTGTGGGCCCACCACATGTTCGTTTCCGGTATCGGTCCGTTCTCCGTGGCGGCGTTCTCGCTCTCGACGATGTTCATCGCTGTTCCGACCGGCGTGAAGATCCTTAACTGGTTGGCCACGATGTGGGGCGGCAAGTTGCGCTTCACGACCGCCATGCTCTTCGCCGTCGGCACCGTTGCCATGTTCACCATCGGTGGACTGTCGGGTGTCACCCACGCCCTGGCCCCCGCCGACACGCAGCAGACCGACACCTACTACATCGTCGCTCACTTCCATTACGTCATCTTCGGTGGCGGCGTGCTCGGCCTCATGGGCGGCATGTACTTCTGGTGGCCGAAGGTCTTCGGCTACATGCTCAACGAGTTCTGGGGCAAGGTCCACTTCTGGATCATGCTCATCGGCTTCAACCTCACGTTCGGTCCGATGCACATACTCGGGCTGCAGGGCATGAGCCGCCGAATCGACACCTACTCCCCGGGCTTCGGCTTCGAGTTGTGGAATATGGTCGCCACGATCGGTGCGTTCATCATCGCCGCCTCCGTCATGGTCTTCTTCTACAACGTGTGGAAGTCGAAGCGTGATGCGCCGAACCTTCCCGCTCCGGGCCCCGACCCGTGGGACGCCCGCTCGCTCGAGTGGATGATCCCCTCGCCTGCGCCCGAACACAACTTCGACGAGATCCCTGTCGTCGAGAGCGAAGACGAGTGGTGGCACCGCAAGTACGGCTACGACGAGAACAAGCGTGTCGTCCGCATCGCCACCATCGATGAAGTGGCACAGGACGGATCGGCCACCGACGTGCATCTGCCGGCGCCCTCGTTCTGGCCGCTCGTTCTCGCCCTGGGGCTGCCCCTCATCGGCTACGGCTTGATCTTCAACCTGTGGCTTTGCGTCCTCGGCGGGGCACTCACCGGCCTCGCGATGTACTCGTGGGCGCTCGAGCCCGTCGACGATCCCGATGCCGATCACGGTCACGATGACCACCACGACGACGGCGACGACGGCGACGACGGCGACGACGACAATGATGATGCCGCAGACACCGACGAACAAGAAGCCGTGACTGCCGGCGCCGAAGGAGGGGAGTGATCATGGCTACCGCAACACTCGAGAGCCACGACACCCACGACGACGGTCACGACGACCATGCGACGTCCACCGGAATCTCCAACACGAAGTTGGCGATGTGGACGTTCCTCGGGTCGGAGTGCCTCCTGTTCGGCGGCCTGATCTCCACCTACCTGCTGTACAAGACTCGCCGTGGTCCGGGACCGGACAACACGACGATCCCTACCGATATCTTCGACATCCCCTTCACCTCGGTGAGCTCGTTCGTGTTGCTCATGAGCTCGCTCACCATGGTGCTGGCGCTGTCGGCGCTGACTCGGGGCGACAACGCCGCAACGAGAGCGTGGCTCCTCACCACTGCCATGCTCGGCGGCGTGTTCGTCGGCGGTCAGGTTTACGAGTTCACCAGCTTCATTCGCGAGGGAGTGGGCTTCACCCACAACCCGGCAAGTTCGGCGTTCTACACGCTGACCGGCTTCCACGGTGCCCACGTAAGTCTCGGCATTGTGATGTTGATGTCGCTATTCGTGGCATCGAAGCAGGGAAAGCTGACACCCAAACACACGGAAACGGTCGAGATCGTCGGCCTCTACTGGCACTTTGTGGACGTGGTGTGGATCTTCATCTTCACCGTCATCTACCTGGTCCCGGCCGAATGAGCGGAGTGAATCTGTCATGAGCGAAACCGTCACGGAAACCCACGTCGAACACGAAGAGGACGCCCACGACCATCCGTCGGACTGGGACTACGTCAAGATCGCGTTGCTCCTGGCCGCCCTCACGGGCGTCGAGGTCTCGACCTACTTCGAGTCGTCGATCACGGTCTTCCAGAACAACGGCTTCCTCATCGCCAGCCTCATGGTGATGATGGTCATCAAGTTCTGGATCGTTGCCAGCTACTTCATGCACCTGAAGTTCGACAACAAGATCTTCACCCAGATGTTCGTCGCCGGTCTCGTTCTGGCGACGGCCGTCTACTGCATTGCGCTGAGCGCGTTCGAGTTCTGGGCCTGATGCCATGACGGCGAGTCTCTTCGCCGTGAACGCCTGGGCCTTCCAGGCGCACCCCGAGGTTTGGCTGCTCATCGGCGGGATCGTCGGGCTCGGGTTCTACGCCACGAGGTCGATCGGCCCTTTGGTCGTGCCGGATGGCTCGACGATCGTGACCACTGCACAGAAGCGCTATTTCGCGGTTGGTGTCGTGCTGCTCTGGGTCGCCGCGGACTACCCGATCCACGACATCGCCGAGGACTATCTCTACTCGGTGCACATGTTCCAGCATCTGCTGATCGCGTTCATCGTGCCGCCGCTGCTGTTGCTGGCGATGCCGGAGTGGCTCGCTCGCTTGTTGGTCCTCGATGGCGGGGCGACCTCGAGAGTGCTCCGCGTGCTGACGAAGCCGGTCGTCGCCGGGGTGATCTTCAACCTGTTCCAGATCTTGACCCACTGGAGCGCAGTGGTGAACACCAGCTCCGAGAACGGTCCGTTTCACTACATGATCCACCTCGGCGTGTTCTTCTCCGCCCTGCTGATGTGGTTCCCTGTGCTCGGTCCGCTGAAGGAAACCCACCTCAGCGAACCCGGCAAGCTGGTGTATCTCTTCCTCATGTCGATCGTGCCGACCGTGCCCGCCGGCTGGCTCACGTTCGCCGAGGGCGTCGTCTACGACACCTACGACACCGACACCAATCTCTGGGGTCTCAACCCGACCGACGACCAGCAGCTTGCCGGCGCGATCATGAAGGTCGTGGGTGGCTTCTACCTCTGGACGCTCATCGCCATCCGGTTCTTCCGCCACACGGCCAGACTCCGCACCGCCGACCTGACCGCTCGCCATTCGACCGGCCGACTCACCTACTCCGACGTCGAACAGGCGTTTGACGAGGCGGGCGAGCCACCGCGAGAGCACCAGCCCCGCTGACCTCGGCGGCGTGGGCGGGTATATCCCGCGGTTGCCGCACGCCCGGGCGGTACCGTTTCCGACATGCTGGACATCAAGCTGATTCGTAACGACCCCGAGGCCGTCAAGACGGCTGTGGCCCGTCGCGGTGAGTCGGTGTCGGCGATCGACGAGGTTGTCGAACTGGACCAGCAGACCCGTGCACTCGGCACCGAGGCCGACACCATTCGCGCCGAGATCAAGACCATCTCCAAGGAAGTCGGCGCACTCCACAAAGACGGTCGGGCCGACGAAGCTGCCGCGCTGCAGGAGAAGAGCCGTGCGCTCGGTGCCGAGGAGAAAGTGCTCAACGAGCGCGGCGATGCGCTTCGGGAACAGATCCGGGACCTGTTGCTCAACGTCTCCAACATGCCGTCGCCCGAGGCCCCCGACGGGCTGACCGAAGACGACAACGTCGTGGTCCGCGTCGAAGACTACGAACCCGACTCCTACGGGGAGCACCAGCGGGTGCCCCACTGGGAATCAGCCGAGGCGCTCGGCATTCTCGATGTGGATCGAGCGGTGCGAATGTCGGGCTCGATGTTCGTCATGTACCGAGGGCTTGGCGCGCAGCTCCTCCGTGCCCTGATCGCGTACGGTCTCGACCGCAACCGTGATGCGTTCGAGGAGGTCCGTCCCCCCACGGTGGTCAAGACCGAGACCATGATCGGTACCGGTCACCTCCCCAAGTTCTCCGACGACGCCTATCACCTCGAGCGCGACGACCTGTGGGCCATCCCCACGGCGGAGGTTCCGCTCACCTCGATGGTCGCGGGCGAGATCCTCGAAGGCGACGAGCTCCCGATGCGGCTCATGGCCCACACGTCCTGCTTTCGACGCGAGGCAGGATCGGCGGGCCGCGACACCCGCGGGCTTCTCCGCGTCCACGAGTTCGACAAGGTCGAGCTCTACGCCTTCTGCACACCGGAGCAAGCCCCTGCGATGCACATGGAGATTCTCGAGCGGGCCGAGAACGCGATCCGCGACCTCGGGCTGGCGCACCGAGTTCTCGACCTTGCTTGTGGCGATATCAGCGGGCCTGGCGTTCGCACGTTCGACATCGAGGTGTTCGCTCCCGGTGCCGACCGGTGGCTCGAGGTGTCGTCAGTGTCCTGGTGCACCGACTATCAGGCTCGTCGAGCCAACGTCCGCTATCGCCCCGCCGATGAGAAGGGCACCCGCTTCGTTCACACGTTGAACGGGTCCGGCCTCGCCGTGCCTCGTGTCTGGGCCGCGATCATCGAGACGTACCGTCAACCCGATGGCTCCGTGTGTCTCCCGGAAGTGCTGCATCCGTACCTGGGTGGCGTCACCGAGATCCCCGCACCCGCTTGATGCCTGGCGTCGTCCGCCATCTCGACCCAGTTCAGGCATTCGTCCCGCCCGCGCCGAAGCACGACGACCATCCGATGCGGGTGGTCACCGACGAGATGGCGGGCGGAGCTGCGTTCTCCAGTGAGCAGTCCGACGCCGTGCAGGCGTTGTTCGACAACATGGCCTCGGGGTGGCACGCCCACGATCAACCCGAGCGGCTCGTGGCTCTCGACGACGTGTTCGAACGAGTCGAGCTACCGGCGGGGCGAGTGATCGAGCTCGGAGCGGGCACCGGCATCGGAACCAAAGTGATTGCCCGCCACCGTCGCGTCGACGCGGCGCTCGATCTCTCTGCCGGGATGCTCGCCGAGGCACCGGCCGGATTGGCGCCTTGGGTGCGAGGCGACGCGAGCAGCCTTCCGTTCGCCGACAACGCCGCCGATGTGCTCGTCCTGCTCAACATGCTGCTCTTCCCGGCAGAGGTCGACCGTGTACTGACACCGGGCGGCGCGCTTGTCTGGGTCAACACCGTGGGCGAGGCCACGCCGATTCACTTGACGGCCGAGGCCGTGGTTGACGCCTTACCCGGCGACTGGGTCGCCGATGCCTCGCGAGCCGGTAGCGGCACCTGGTGCGTCGCTCGCCGAGACTGATTCAGCCGTCGTCGACGGGCAGCCGTTCCATCACGTCCAACAACATCGGGGTGGCGAAGGCTCTCGGTACGGCGGCTTCTACTGCTTCGACGATCACTCGATCGGGCTGCGGGAGAGAATCGAGGTCGAGCGGGAACCCGGTCCGCAGCCAGCCTATGAAGATGAGCTCTTCGAAGTACTGCTCGATGTCGGGCACCATGAACGCCAGCTGCGAGTCGCCGAACATGTAAGTCGTCCCCGGTATGACGGGCCCGCCGCTCACGCGGGAACGTTGCCAGATCAGGAGCCCGAGACCGGTCGTCTGTTCCGCGATATCGAAATCGACGCCGCGGTCGACGACGAACCCATCAACCGATCGGTCATCGCGGTAACCGAGAAAGCGCCGGAGGGTGTTGAGTTCCAGGACGGGTGCAGGGATGACAGCCTCCGCCTCCCAGAGGCCCGGAGCGATGTGGTCGATGAGCGCCTCGGCGGCGCGTAGACGTCCCAGCGGCGACCAGTGGCTGTCTTGCTCGTAGAACGACCCCTCCGGGTCGGCGCCGATTGTCGGCAGCGCTACTCCCGAGGGATCGGCTGCGATTCGTTCGAGAAGCCGCTCGCGGGCATCAGGCGCGCACGCCGGTGGGCGGTCGTGGGGTTCAACGAGATCGGCGAGCCAGTGGATCTTTGGCAACGGGATGAGGAATGTGACCGCGTCCTCCTGCCCCGCCGGGATTGCCGGCCTGAGGGCCAAGTCGATCTTGTCGCAGGGGTTGTCGATCCAGCCGCGACCGAACAGCCAGTCGCCCTCTCCGACGGCGACTTCTCGGCTGGGCGAGTCGTTGAAGAGTTGGTAGTCGATCGCTGCTCGTGTCCACAGCCCGATTCCTCGACTTGCCGTCCGCTCCTCGAGAAAGAAGTCGATCTCGCGGTAGTAGTCGTCGTCCAGTAGACGGTCGGGTTCGAACTCCGGGCCGAGCACCAGGGCGCCCGACTCGACCGCGTTCGGTCGGATGTCGGCGGCGCTCATTCCGATCGGAATGAGCAGAAGCGCGAAGAGCCAGAGGGACCAAAGGCGGAGGTCGGGTCGCATCAGAACTGGAAGTAGAGGAACGGGCTGAACGCGCCTGAGGCAGCGAGCAACAAGGCGAAGGGAAGAACGGCAACCATCAGGACGGCACGGGCCGCATCACCGGTCCGGGTGGACTCCGTCACGAGGAAAGGACCGGTGGTGAAGTTGCGCGGTACCAGCACGACCAACATCGCGGCGCAGAGCGTGAGAACCGCGCGGGTCGATGTGGTGCGGGCGAGTAGCCCGAGACCGAGGTCGTCGAAGCTGACCATTGAGACGAGGTAGCTTCCGGCGTCGCCGAGTGAGTCGGATCGGAAAAGCACCCAGCCGACGACGACGATGAGAAACGTGCTTGCACGGCGAACCCCGGGCGAGCGGCTTCCGTCGAGATTCCGTAGCCCGAAGCGGCGCTCGGCCAGCAACCAGGACCCGTGGTAGATGCCCCAGACAACGAACGTCCAGTTGGCACCGTGCCACAGCCCGGTGAGGAAGAACACGACCATGAGGTTGCGGTAGGCCGCACCCGATGAGCCGCGGCTTCCGCCCAGCGGTATGTACAGGTAGTCACGGAACCAGTTCGACAACGTGATGTGCCAGCGGCGCCAGAAGTCCGTGATCGAAACCGCCGAGTAGGGGCGGTTGAAGTTCTCGGGGATGGTGAAGCCGAACATTCGCCCGAGCCCGATTGCCATGTCGGAGTAGCCGCTGAAGTCGAAGTAGATCTGCATTGTGTAGGCGAGCACTCCGATCCAGGCCGCCCCCATGGTGAGGTCGTCGCTCGCGAACGCGGCGTCGGCGACCGGGGCCAACGTGTCCGCAACGATGAGCTTCTTGGCGAGTCCGTGTGAGAACCGAATCGCACCTTCGCCGACTTGGGCCATGTCGAAGCGTCGATTGCGTATCTGCGGTTCGATCTCGTGAAAGCGCACGATCGGCCCGGCAATGAGCTGGGGAAAGAGCGTGACGTAGACCGCGAAGTCGATCGGGTTGACAAGGTGTTCGCACCGTCCTCGAGCCACATCGATCGTGTAGCTCATCGATTGAAAGGTGAAGAACGAGATGCCGATGGGAAGCACGACGTTGGGCGCAGATCCGGTGTAGAGGCCGGCATCGGTCGCATTCTCGATCAGCCACGTGGCGTATTTGAACCACGCCAGCAAACCCAGATTCGTGACGACCGACAGTGTGATCGCGATTCGCCGGAGTCGAGTGTCGTCATTCGCCGCAGCGCGACCGGCCACGAAGCCGAGTCCGTAATCGACCACCACGGAAACAGCCAGGACGCCGACGAGGGTGCCGGAACCCCAGATGTAGAAGACCACGCTGGCGAACAAGAGCACGGCGTTGCGCAGCTGCCTGGTCGCGAGCGCGTACAGACCCACGGTGGCAGGAAGGAAGAAGAACAGGAATGTGATGCTGCTGAAGACCATGGGCCTGTGGGTCGAATCCGTCCCTTGGTGGTCGAACGACCGCTGAGGGTAACAAACTGCCAGTGTCTAGGCTAGGCGGAGACCAGCCCAAGCAGCGGCCGTTCCGCAGATGAGCGTTGCCGCCACGTAGCCACCGGCTCGCCTCGGACTTCCTTCGAGCGCCTCGATCGCCAACGTGGAAAACGTGGTGAGTGCGCCGATGCCGGCGACGCCCAGGACGACGCGCAGGTCGGCGTCGGATTCATGCAAGAAGCCCAGGGCGGCCGATCCGACGACGTTCACGAGCAGCGTGCCCAGAGGCGCCTCCATTCGTTTGCTGACCTGCCACCGAATGAGCGCGCCCGTGGCGGCCGCGAGCACGAATCCAGCGGCGATCATCGGCGAAGGCTCCGCCCCGTTGAGACGCCGGCATAGCCGGCGCCGATGCCGATCGCGGTTGTGGCTACAGCGAAGACCAGAGCATCCATCGCGTTGCCTGCGTCCAGTCGGACCGCGACCTCGTACGCCAGGGTCGAGAACGTCGTCAGCGCGCCGCAGAAACCGACTCCCAGAAGCAGGCGTGGCGTCGCGTCGGCATCTCGAAAGAAGATCACCAACGCCCCCAGCAGCGCAGCGCCGACCGAGTTGACCAGGGTCAGCGACCAGAAGTGGTGATCGACGGCCTCGGCGATGGCCCATCGCACGGTGGCACCGGCGATGGCCCCGATGGCGACGAGGAACGGCTTCGGTAGCTCCACAGCGGCACCGTAGGCTGGGATCATGGACCTCGCTGCGATGCGCGAACAATACGGGTTGGCGGGCCTCCACGAGTCCGACCTGGCTCCGACACCGATGGAACAGTTCGACGACTGGTTCACGTCGTGGGCATCGACCAACCCGTTCGACGCCAACCTCGCCACCGTCGCCACCACCGGGACGGATGGGTGGCCGTCGTCTCGGGCCGTTCTCGTCAAGGGGGCCGACGCCCGAGGATTCATCTTCTACACGAACCGGCACTCGGCCAAGGGTCGGGCAATCGCCGACTCGGGCCGAGCCGCGCTCACCTTCGTGTGGCGAGAGATCGAGCGACAGATCCGCGTAGTGGGAACGGTCGACCTGTTGCCCGATGCCGAGTCCGACGCCTACTTCGTGTCGAGGCCACGTGGTGCACAGATCGGTGCCTGGGCGAGCGAACAGTCCGAGGTCATCGACTCCCGCGAGGCGTTGGAGGCGAGCCAGTCGGAGATCGAGCAGCGGTTTCCCGGCGAGATCCCGCGGCCGCCGCACTGGGGTGGCTACTTGGTTCGGCCGAGGGCGGTCGAGTTCTGGCAGGGCCGGCCCAATCGGCTCCACGATCGACTCGAGTACCGACTGGACGACGCCGGGGCCTGGTCGGTTGTCCGACTCGCTCCCTGAGCGGCCGGCTACGACGCGAGTGCGGGCGCCATCTCTGCGGCGATGAGCTCGAGATGGTCGAGATCGGTGTCGTCGAGCACCTGAAGGTAGGCCCTCGTTGCCCCTGCCTCGGCGAACTCGCGGAGTTTCGCGATGCATTCGTCGGGGGTGCCGGCCACGCCGTTCTCTCGAAGATCTTCGACGCTCCGGCCGATCGCGGCGGCCCGTCGAGTGATCTCGGCTTCGTCGGCCCCGCAGCACACCACCTGGGCGACGGAGAAGATCATGGTGGAGGGATCGCGATCGCGGCGCTCGCACGCGGCGATGACGTTGTCGGTCGCGGCCGAGAAGGCCGCGGAGGGGAAGAACGGCACGTTGAACTCGTCGGCGTAGGTGGCGGCGAGGCGAGGGGTGCGCTTCGGGCCGAAACCGCCCATCACGATCGGCGGACGAGGCGACTGTGTGGGAACGGCCAGCGCCGGCGATCCGTGAAGCGAGTAGTGCGTGCCGTCAAAGTCGAATGTGTCGTCTACGGGCGTGTCCCACAATCCGGTGATGATCGCGAGCTGCTCCTCGAGGCGCTCGAACCGGCCGCCGAGATCGGGGAAGGGAATGCCGTATGCGGTGTGTTCGGCGTCGAACCATCCGGCGCCGAGACCGAGTTCGACGCGGCCATTGCTCATCTCGTCGACTTGCGCGACCGCAATGGCGAGAGGACCTGGCAGTCGGAACGTGACCGGCGTGACCAGCGTGCCCAGCCGAAGCCGGCTCGTGTCGCGAGCGAGCCCGGCCAGCGTTGTCCAGGCGTCGCACGGGCCGGGCATGCCGTCGCCTTCACCCATGTGGAGATAGTGGTCAGAGGTGAAGAACGCATCGAATCCGAGCGACTCCGCTCGCTGGGCGAGGTTGCAGATCCGGGCGTAGGTAGTGCCCTGCTGGGGTTCGACGAAGATTCGGAGGTCCATCAGGGAAGGCTAGGAGGCCCAGCTGTCGACCGCCGCGCTGAGGACATCGATCAGCTGGTCGACTTGCGGCGCCCGTCCCGTGCCCTGCCAGTCGGACCACTCGGCCTCCTCGCGGTTCCATCTCGTGGTCGGCGGGAGTTCGATCTGGACGCCGGCCCGAGTCGGCAGGTTCACGGGATTGTCGGGGTGCTGACCCCGCAAGCCCTGAGGAATGTCGTCGAGCGCGTCGATCACACCGAAGCGTTCGTCGATGCCGCCGCGGAGGTGGTCGCCCACATGGCCCGCGAGTTCACGGTTCTGGCCGCCCAAGAGGAGGTCCCAGAATCGGTCCTCGCGGCCGTAACCGTGGATCGCGATGACGATGTCGACATGGGCAACGAATCCGCGTAGTGCTGTCGAGTGCGCGGGGTCGAACGCGGTCGACGGGATGTGTTGGCGGAGCGGCGGCGCCTGAACGACGGCGTAGAGCGACGAATTTGTTCGCTCGGCGACCTCGGCCGCGATGACGTCGGTCGTTCGCTCGAGGTTGCCCCCGTGAAAGGCCATGATGCCGAATGAACTGCGAAGTTCGCAGATCTCTGTGACTTCAGGACGTGCGAGCAAGTCGCGGAGCATGCTGCGGACGATACCGACTGACTCGCCGCCACACGATCCAGGCCACGAAGGCGATGAACAGAACTTCGAGTGGCACACCCGCCCGGCCCGGCTCGGTGAACCAGTTCAGGAATCGTTCGGGCCAGCCGGCGACGAATCGCACCAACGGAAGGAGGATGAACTCGCCCTCGTTGTAGATCTCCACGAAGCCGTAGGTTGCGAGATAGGTGAAGCCCACTGCCGTGCGAGCCACTGGGTCTTCGAGGTCGTCGCGCCAGGCGACGACGAGGGCACCCACGATTCCGAAGAGCGAGATCAGTCCGATTCGCTCGGTGGTCGTTTCCTGGATCCAGGTGGTCGTCGCCCGCTGGAACTCGAGGAATTGGTCGACGAGCAGGTTGCCCGCGAAGACGTCGTCGCTCACGACAACTCGATAGTCCCAGATGCCGTAGTCGATCATGTAGATGCCGGCGATCACGAGGAGAAGACCCGAGACTCGGCTGATGTAGGGGAGCAGTCGGCGCATGCTGACGGCGACATTGCTCTTCGCAAGGGCGAGGCTCATCGTCAGGAATGTGATGACGACGCCCATCCCGATGCCGTAGGCCAGGAAGTTGCCCGTTCCCCGGGTGACGCCGTCGGCGGAGAACGAGTTGCTCACCCCGGAGATGAAGATTCCGACGGTGCATGACAGCGACACGACCGCGTAGCTGACTCCGAACATGAACACCGAGCCGAGATTCCGACTTCCCGTGCCCTTGTTCATCTTCGGTAGGCGCAGGTTGATCTCGTGGCCGAGCAGCATCGAGATGCCGAGCGGAATGAGGAGCACGCCGATCGCGATGATGACGTAGGGGATGTAGTCGGCAACGTCACCCTGGTTGATCACCGTGGCGAACAGAATGCCGAACGTGCCGAAGACGGCGATGAACCCCATCGTCATGACGAGGCCGACGGCGAGGCCGCGGACCACGGTGGCGAGTCGACTCTGGTCGTGTTCCTTGCTCTCGATTCCGAGGAAGTACGACAGATACGCCGGGAGCATCGCAAATCCGCATGGGTTGAAGGCGGCGAAGATCCCCAGGCCGAACGGCCACGCGAACTCGCCCATTACAGGATTTCCTCATCGATCTTCTCGCGCAGCGAGTCGGCGTCGAGTACGCCCGACCAGACGCGGGTGATCTTGCCGGTGGCGTCGACGAAGGCGGTGGTGGGCATCGAGAGCCCGCGGAAGTGGGCGTAGAGCTCTTCGCTGGGGTCCCATCCGACGTCGTAGGTGACGCCGGTGGCCTCGACGAGGGCCACCGCTTCGGCGGATCCCTTGTCGATCGAGATGCCGACGAAGTCGACCTGACCAGCGAGCTCCTGGGACACGGCTTGGAACTCCGGCATCTCCTGGATGCAGTTCACACACCACTCCGCAAAGAAGTTGACGACCATCGGTGTGCCGATGCGATCGTCGAAGCTCGCCTCGGTGCCGTCGAAGGTCTCGTAGGTGAGGCCGACGATGTTGTCGCGACTCGGCTCGGCCTGGATCTCGCCGACCGGTGGCGCGAATCCGTTGCCGAGATCGATCGTGTTGGAGCCGCCGTCATCCCCGCACGCGGACGCCAGCAGGACGAGGGCGAGGAATGCAGAGGCGAGTCGGGGGAAGGTCATGGTGGCTCCGTCGAAAACGGTACCCGCAGGAAGCGGGTGGACAGCGGTCGGCGCGGAAACCCACCGATGTCCTGTGATCTTCCAACGACGTCGCGAACGCGAACGTTCCCCACCCGAATCGTCGGATGGGGAACATGCCCGGCCGGCGTGGTGTCTATTCCGATGAAAGGCCGGGGCTCGCATAAGCCGTTGCCCGGGCCCGGGGGAGTTCATCGATTTCGACACCACGCCGGCATCACTGCCCGTGCCCCTGGGGGAAGGGGCCGGGAGGGATCAGGCCGTCAATCGCTCCGCCTGGTCCATGAGATGAGCCGGGACGGGAATGACGGGCATCTGGTCCTCGGGGCGGGCCACCTTCGGCGGACGACCCCGACGACGCTTGACGGTCAGCATCTTGCCGTTCATGAACAGCTGTCCGCCCCAGACTCCCCACGGCTCTCGGCGGGTGAGCGCACCCTCGAGGCACGGCGCCAGCACCGGGCACTCGGCACAGACACGCTTGGCCGCGGCGATCTCGCCGATGTCTTCGCTGAAGAAGAGGTCGGCAGCGTCGATGACCGAGCGGCACGCGGCCTGGTCCTCCCAAGTGCTGGTGTCCTCCCAGAGGAAGTTTGCGGTGATGGTCTGTTCGGTACGCATGTCAGTGGTGATCTGCTCGGTGCTGAGCTGGTTGGTGAGTTGAGTGTCGACGAGGGGTCCCATGACCTCGTCTCCTTCCCTAGTGGGTTGGCCTTCGCTTCGTTTCTTGTGCTGCATTGCTGATTCGTGCCGGAAAAGCAGAAAAGCCGCCGGATTTTCCGGCGGCCGCAGTGCTTCTCTCCCTTTTGTGGGTGACGTTGGTGTCACCCGGGAGGAGCTCCGGACCGCTGGTAGCCATAGGGCTTCGTGGCAAAGTCCCACGAGGTCGAAATGGCCAGAGCCGTACGCACGTCCACGCGCGCATGAGCGGCGGCGGCGGTAAGGCCGTTCTGATGCTCATTGCACATGAAGGTGTTCATGTCGACTCCTAGTCGCGGCCGGTCGTTCCGGCAGGTGCCACGGTCGCGGACTCGCAGGCGTTCGTCAACTGAATTAAATGGGATTTCTCGAATTTCGGTGCGGGGCGGGCGGATACGGTGCGGAACATGGCCGAACCCGGTGCTGCGCAGATCACGCCTCGTCCCAGTTCAGGACGGGTTTTCGAGTCAGGCCGGCGAGTGCGGCTGGCCGACGTCGACCCGACCAGTCGCTGTCGACTCGATGCACTCGTACGCCACCTTCAAGACGTGGCCCGCGACGATTCGGCCGACTCAAACCTCTCGAATCCGATGAACTGGGTCGTGCGGCGAACCATGCTCGAGATCCGCCAACCTCCCGCATTCGAAGAGTGGCTCGACATCGCCACGTGGTGCAGCGGCTACGGCGGCCGCTGGGCCGAGCGGCGCACAGAGCTGCGCGGCGACCGCGGCGCCCACGTCGAGGGGTGCACCGTTTGGGTCTACGTCGACGGTGAGACCGGCCGGCCGGCGAAGCTTCCGCCGGACTTCTTCGACATCTGGGGCGAAACTGCGGGCGATCGCCAGATATCCGCTCGCACGAACCTGCCGTCGAGTTGGCCCGACGAGGCCGTCGATACGGAGTGGCCGGTTCGTTTCGGTGATCTCGATGTGCTCGGCCACGTCAACAATGCCGCCCAGTGGATGGCGGTGGAAGAAGCGCTCGAACGCACCGGCCAACAGAAGTCGCCGGTCCGGGCCGAACTCGAACACGGCCCGGGGGTCGAACCCGACACCGACGTGAGGCTCAAGTGGATGGTCGTCGACGGTGGCATCGATACCTGGTTGACCACCGACGGCGTGGCCGGCAGCGTCGCCCGCGTGCGACCGCTTCGGAAATGAGCGATCGGAGCCGCAAGGCGATCTCGGCACCCTCGGCGATTGCCGTCGGCCCCTACAGCCACGCGGTCGAAGCCGATCACGTCGTGTATTGCTCGGGTCAGACGCCGATCGACCCGGCGAGTGGTGAACTCGCCGCCGGCGGGATCGGTGTCCGGACGAATCAGTGCTTCGACAATCTGTTCGCCGTGCTCTCGGCAGCAGCGCTGACTCCCGACGATGTGGTGAAGGTCAACGTCTTTCTGACGGACATGGCCGACTTCGCCGAGATGAACGAGGCCTACGCCAAGCGCTTCTCGGAACCCTTCCCGGCTCGCACGACGATCGGGGTCGCGTCGCTGCCGCTCGGCGCCGATGTCGAGATCGAGTTGGTGGCCCGCCGCGCTACGCGGTCGGAAGGCTGAAACGCAACAGTCCGTCGTCGTCGCGGTGCGCTGAGGCTTCCCCGATGACGCGGAGGTGCTCCAGGTGGGCGTAGGTCTCGCTGGCCGCCATCTCGCCCCAAGAGCGCTCCTTGAAGAGCACCTTCATCCAGGCATCGACGGGAGCATCGACGTTGTCTTCGCTCGCGTCGCGCAGCAGCTGGAGACGGTCGTCGTGGTGCTCGCGTATGTGGGTGCAACGTCCGGAGAGGTCCTCGAAGGGGTGACCGTGAGCCGGCAGCGCACACGTCAGTCCCTCGAGGGCGGCAACCTTGTCGAGCGAGCGGAAGAACGTCGCCAACGGGTCTTCCACCTCGGTCGAGCCGGCGATGTGCGGTGTGATCGTGGGCAGCACGTGGTCACCAGCGAGCAGTACTCCCTCCTCGGGGTCGAAGAGGCAGAGATGGTCGCTGGTGTGGCCCGGCGTGTGGACGGCAAACCAGTCGCGTCCGGCGAGACGCACGGCCTCGTTGTCAGCCACACGAATTGTGGGCTCGGGGCCACGGAAGCGCTTGTGGCCACCCTCGCCCATGGTGATCCACCTGCGGATCGCATCGTCGGGCGGCGGCTCGCGGGTGGTGCCCCAGGGAGTCGGCTCGAAGGAGGCGAACTTGCGCTTCCAGAGCTCGACGAGTTCGTCCTCGTTGGCATCGAGGAGGTCCATATCGATGTCGTCGTTGGTCTGCGCGACCAAGGAACGGAATGACTCATGAGTGAGCACATCGGCGCCCGCCTCTTCGCTGAGTTGATCGGCGCCGCCGAAATGATCGGGGTGGGAGTGCGTGACGATCGTGGTGTGTACGCGTTCGAGCGGGATGTTCGCCGTCTTGAGGCGAGCCATCAGTGCGGCCCAGGATTCGGGTCCCGGAAGGCCGGGATCGACGAGGGCGAATCCTCGCTCGTCCTCGAGGGCATACGTGTTGACGTGGCCCAGCCCTGGCATCGTGATCGGCAGCTGCATCCGCAGCACTCCAGGCGCGACTTCGATCACCTCTTCGGAGGCCGGTTCTTGTTCCTGCTTGGAATAGACGGGTTCGGGCACCCGGGCACCCTATTGGGGTGGCGGCGAACTCACGAAAAGGGCGGCCCGGTAGTGACGAAGTTCATCGAGACTCTCGCGGATGTCGTCCATGGCCCGGTGTCCGGCGGCCTTCTTCGGTGCGGAGTCGAGTGCCTCGGGATTCCAGCGCCGGGCGAGTTCCTTGAGCGTCGACACGTCGACCGATCGGTAGTGGAGGAACTCCTCGATCTCAGAGAGGTAGGTGGCCAGAAAGCGCCGATCGGTCCCGATCGAGTTCCCACAGAGAGGCACCGACCGCGCCTCGGAAATGTGCTCCTGAAGGAAGGCCATGGTCTCGGCGCCGGCCTGTTCGAGGCTGATCGTCGAGGACTTGATCTCGTCGAGCAAACCGCTTTTGGTGTGCATGTTCGTCACGAAGTCGTCCATCGCCGCGAGCTGTGTGTCGTTGGCATGGATGATCAGGTCCGGACCCTCGGCCACGAGCTGCAGATCGTCATCGGTGATCAGCGTGGCGATCTCCACAATCGTGTGGCGTGAGGGGTCGAGCCCCGTCATCTCGAGATCCATCCAAGCAAGCATCGGGCCAGGGTAGACGTGCTCGATAGGGTCAAGCCGTGATTGACCTTCCTGTCCTTCGACTCGACCCTGCGCTTCCCTTGCCCGCCTACGCGAAGGACGGCGACGCTGGCGTCGACCTCGTGGCCCGAGAGAACGTCACGCTCGAACCCGGCGGCGGTCGAGCCCTGGTGCCGACCGGCATCGCCATCGCGCTGCCCGACGGGTACGCGGGTTTCGTGCAGCCTCGTAGCGGCCTCGCCTTCAAGCATGGCGTGACCGTGCTCAACAGCCCTGGCCTGGTCGACTCGGGCTATCGCGGGGAGCTGAAGGTGTGCATGGTCAACCTCGACCCCGCTGCTCCATTCGAGATCGTGCGCGGCGAGCGCATTGCCCAACTCGTTGTGCAAGCCGTCGGCGACGTCAACTTCGTCGAGGTGGACGTACTCGACGAGACCGCCCGAGGCGACACCGGATTCGGCTCGAGCGGACGCTGAGCGGTTGCGTCTCACGCTCTGTGCCGCGAACGTGGCCCGCATGCGTGAAGTTCAACAGGGGCGATACCGGATTCTCTTTGCGTCCGTCGTGGTCGGCTTGCTCGGATTGGCGGGGTCCAACTCCGCGGCCGCGGGGTCGGAGTTTCTCACCGTCGATCCGGCGACCGATCTTGTCGACGGACAGTTGATCTCGATCGAAGGCGACGTCGGAGCGACAGGTGGAGGCGGTCTTGGTCAGTGCCCGACGGCAGATGTGTACGCGACCCTGATCGACGCCCTCAACGGGTGCTCGGCGATCGTGGTCCTCGGTGGACCGACGTATTCCGCGACCTACGCAGTTCAGCGGTCGTTCCAATCGAGTGGGCGAACAGTGGACTGCACCGTGGAGCCGTGTTCGATTCGCATGTTCGGCGGCGACTTTTCGTTCGCGATCACGCTCGACATCGGTGTCCCGCTGACGTTCGCCCCCGCTGGTCCGCTGCTGACGGTCGAGCCCGCTATCGCACTCCGCGACCAGCAAACCGTTGACGTCGGCTTCAGTGGCGGCGAGGGCGGCGTGGCGACCACGGCGGTGCAGTGCGTGGAGGTCGATGCCGGGCTCGGCCCCGACCAGGCGCCCAACCGGTGCATCGATCTTGCCTCGATGACCGGTGTCGTTCCCAACGTCACTGCGACGGTCGTCGTCGAGCGATGGGTGGCTGATGGGAACGGAGTCGAGCGCGACTGCGCAACCGATATGTGCCGGCTGGGAGTCGCCCACGGCAATGGCCCGGTGGAACATTCCCTTCGCGACGTCGGCTTCGCCAGTGGCGCCGCACTCGGCTTCAGTCCCTCGATCGGAACCCTCGCCGACGGCGACACGGTCACTGTCGCCGCGTCCAATGTCGACAAGAACACCTTCAACCGGACGATGCAGCAGTGTGTGATCATGGTCGCCGGGGAGTCCGTGTCCACGATCGGTTGCGACGCGACAGATGCTGTCGTCGACAGCACCGGTCAGTCCACCTACGACACGTCGTTCACTGTTTCTCGATTCGTGACCTTCGACTCGACCACCTACGACTGCTCGAAGCCGCCCGGGCCCGACCTTGTCGTATGCAGCTTCCGACTGGTCGGATACGACGGCCCCGAACCGGGTGCGGCCACCGCGTTCGTGGCCGATTCGCTCGCGAGGCTCAGATCCGTCCCCGAGTTCAGCATCACCCCGAACTTCCGACTTCCGCGGGTTTCCGAGGTGACCGTCCTCGTTGATGCCTCGTCGGACCATGACGGATTCATCGGCGTGTGTCCCACCCTCATCACGCCGCTCACCTTCGACCTCGCGGCTCAGTGGTGCGACGGCGGCGCCATTGGTCCCCATGGCAGGGAGGCCGAGTTCTCCCAAACGGTGACCCGTGGCTATGAGAGCGATATGGGCTACTTCGACTGCTCGCTCCTAGGGTGCGACGTCGTCTATCTCAGCGGCCCTGACGACACATTTCTCCCCGAGACTCGTCATCGCCGTCGCCTGTCCTTCGACAAGTCGATCGACTTCGAAGTGGGCAACGTCGCGATCGCCGGCGAACCGTTCGAGATCAACGCAGTCGGATATCAAAGCGGCCAGGGGTTCGTCGCGATTCCCGGTCAATGTGGATTCCTGAGCCCCTTCCTCTTGGAGGATCTTCGCTGCGAGGTGGCGGGGCCGATGGAGACCGATTTCGACGGCGACTACAACGCCGAGGTCTCGCTCGACGTGTTCATCGAGGCAGCCGACGGCACAATCGATTGCAGCGGATCCACACCGAGATGCGGCGTCATCCTCTTCCTGCTGGGAGCCGACATGAGCGTGCTCGGCGTGCCCGGCACGCCGCTGTGGGTCATCCCGGAATCTCCGTTCTGAGCCACCCGTTCCTCGTTCGCCGTCAGCCGTCGTCGACGTCTGCCGGAGTCTTGCGGAGACGAAGCCAGCCGTGCTCGGGGTCGATGTCGTAGTCGTCCACCAGGCCGCTGGCGATGGCATCGAACCGATGGACGGCCGCCTCGCCGACAAGGTCGCCCTCACCGCGGCTCGCCTCGAGCTCGAATCGTCCGTCGGTCACCCGGAAGACCACATCGATGTCGGTGTCGAGTTCCTCGTCGAGTCCGTCGAGCAGCACGATCATCGCTTCGTCGATCGCCAGGCGAAGGTCGTCGATCTCGCCGAACCCCATGCCCTGGCGGAGGGCAAGAGCGGCTGCGCCCACGCGTACGAGTCGCGCGTACGGCGCCCGCGCAGGAATCCGCAGCAGAATCTCGCTCGCATCGGTCTCGGCCACGGAGGTGAGTTTGGCACGGCCGAACGGGTCGGGCTGATCACGTCGATCCGGGTAGCGTCGCACCGTGGCTGTGCTTGTGGACGACGCTCGTTGGGAATGGCGCGGTCTTCGGTGGGCTCACCTCGTGAGTGACCACTCCTATGACGAACTCCACGACTTCGCCCGTCGGCTCGGAAAGCGTCGACTCGGCTTTCAAGGTGACCACTACGACGTCGAGGCGGTCGACCGCGACCGGGCCCTCGATCTCGGCGCCCGCCTCGTGGACAGCCGTGAGCTCGTCCGGCGCTTGCGCGAGGCAGGACTGCGCAATCGGCACGGGAAGCCCGCGTGGGAACGACTCGGGTCGTGGCCCGCGGGCACACCGGTGGTCGACGGCCCGACGAAACTTCACCAGCACGCGCGATCGCTCGACATCGACACGACGGCCGCGGAGGTGGCGCTGTTCGCCGATCCGTCTTACCGAGTGCTGCTCTGCGATCTGCCCGCGTCAGTCGAGGTTCCGTCGTCAGCGCGGACCGTTGCCACCGGCCCGCGCGCCGATGGCACATGGAGCCTCGAGCTCTTCCATCCGGCTTGACTGCACTGCGACACCGCTAGCCTTTTGCCGTGGCTCTGTACGTACAGAAGTTCGGCGGCACCTCCGTCAGTGATCCGGACCGCATCCGTGAGGTTGCCGACCATGTCGCGCGCTGTCGCAAGAAGGGCGATCAGGTCGTGTTGGTCATCTCGGCGATGGGCAAGGAGACCGACGAGTTGCTGCGGCTGGCCGAGCAGGTCTCGACCACCAAGCCCGGTCGTGAGATGGACATGCTCATCACCGGCGGAGAACGCAAGGCCTGCGCGCTGGTTTCGATGGCGCTTCACGACAAGGGCATCGAGAGCGACTCCTTCACGGGGAGCCAGGCGGGCTTCCTCACCGACACCACGCATCGCAACGCGAAGATCCTCGAGGTCAACCCCTACCGCATCAAAGAGGCGCTCAACGCGGGCAAGGTCCCCGTTGTCGGCGGATCGCAGGGTGTGTCCACCGAACACGACGTCACCTTCTTCGGACGCGGCGGATCCGACACCACTGCCGTTGCCCTCGCCCATGCGCTCGAGGCTGAGGCCTGCGAGCTCTACACCGATGTGCCCGGTGTCTTCACCACCGATCCTCGCGTTGTCGCCAACGCCCGGAAGATGGACCACATCTCATTCGACGAACTGCTCGAGATGACCGCAACCGGTTGTCCGAAACCGGCCATGCGGTCGGTCGAGCTGGCCCGCTCCCACGGCGTGAAACTGCATGTCCGCAGCGCGTTTTCGTGGGTACCGGGAACCTGGGTCACCGAGGAGGCCTCAATGGAAGCAGCGATCATTTCGGCGGTCACACACGACACGTCGGAAGCGAAGATGACCGTGTCCGGCGTCAGCGATCGCCCCGGCGTCGCTGCGCTGCTGTTCCGCACGCTGGCCGATGCGGAGGTCAACGTCGACATGATCGTGCAGAACGTGTCGGCCGAGGGTCGCACCGATATCAGCTTCACGCTCCCTCACGAACAGACCGACGTGGCGCGCCAGGCCGTCGAATCGATCGCTGGTGAACTCGGCACCGAGGCCGTGGTGACCGACGACGACATCGCTCGTGTGAGCCTCATCGGTGCGGGCATGCAGACCAATCCCGGCGTCGCCGCGACCATGTTCGAAACGATGGCGGCGACCGATATCAACATCGAGATGATCTCGACGTCGGCAATCCGGATCTCCTGCGTGGTGCGCGAGGCGCAGGTCGAGGCTGCGGTCGAAGCGCTGCATGCGGCGTTTCAGCTGGACAAGGCCCCCGAGGATCGCGCCGACGTCTGAGAAATCTGCCATGGCATGTCATCCGATCGGCTCGCTCGTTCGTCTGATCAGACAATGGCAGCCGTGCGCATGACCCCTCATCTCGATGAGTCCGGTGTTGAGGCGGTCGCGCTCGAGGAGGCCGAGCTCGTCGCACTCTATGAGGCTCACTACGAGAATCTGATCGGTCTCGCCGCGGTATTGCTCGATGCTCGCGAGGTCTGTGAGGACGTCGTGCAGGACGCCTTCGCTCGGTATTGGACGCTGCGGCGTCGCCCCGAGGCGAGTAGGGCCCCGGCGTACCTGCGAAGCATGGTGCTGAATCGGGCGCGCTCGATCATGCGCCGTCGACAGGTGTTCCAACGTCTTCCCCTGCGAGGCGGCGATGCGGTAGCGGATGCCGCGGACCTCGCAGTGCTCGGCGTCGAGCAGGACGCGCTGGTTGCCAGGCTCCGAGCCCTCCCGAGACGGCAGATGGAGGTCCTCGTCCTGCGATTCTGGCTCGACGAGTCCTCATCGGAGATCGCCGAAACACTGGGGATTTCGCTCGGTTCCGTGAAGACCCACGCCCGCCGGGGGCTTGCCGCGCTCGCCGGAGATCCCACCCAGACCGAACGAGGTGATGACGATGAGTGAGCGTTGGTCCGACGACGTTGAAAGCGAACTCCGAGATGCGATCCGGGGGCGCGCCGGCCGGATCGCGGCGGGTGAGGGCCTCGATGGAGTCCGCGAGCGGATCAACCGACGCCGCGCTCGTCGACGGATGCGGCTCGTGGCGGCCGGCGTGGTGATTCTCGTCTTCGGCATCCTCGGTGCAGTGGCCGCCATGTCCGGCTCGCCCGAACTCGAAACGGTCGCACCGGAATCGACCGTGTCCGATTCGACCGTGCCCGAGTCGACCCCGACGACGGCGGTCACCACAACGACGACGCTCACCACCACGACGGTGCCGTGGCAGATCCCGCCCTGCACCGAAGTGGTCGTTCCGCAGGACCGCACACCAACACCCGAGAACCCCCGGCCCTTCCCGACCTATGTGCCCCAGTACAACTTCGAGGGCCTTCGGTTCGATGAGGTTGCCTGCCGCGCTGAACTCAACGGCGTGCAGATCAGGGTCTGGAAGTGGGATGGGGTCGAGCTTGTGGCGGAGGCTCTGGGCCGCGGCGGAATCGTGAACCTCGTCATCGTCGACTACGTCGTCACCGAGGCGACCTTCGCTCCCAGCGCGACGGCGACGTCGCAACCCGCGGAGGTGCCGCCAACCACCCACCCGCCATCACAATCGACGTTCAATACGACGATCCCCGCGCCGGAGACCACGCTCGACAGCACTTCGTCCCTGCCTCCGCTCCCGGGCCCGACGTTCGTCCCGGAGTACAACTTCGTGGGCCTCACGCTCGTCGAAGCGGAAGCGGTGGCCGACGAACGGTCGCTCGTTCTGCGGGTGTGGAAGATCGACGGCGAAGAGGTGCTGCCCGAAGCGTTCGGACAAGGGGCCGTGAACATCGAGTTGGTCGACGGCATCGTCGCCGTCGCCGTCTGGTCCCCATCTCCCTGAGTCGGAGGTTCCCCAGCCGGAGCGCAGGGCCTAGCGTCCACTCAATGACGACACGACCGACAGCCTTGGTGACCGGCGCGAGCCGAGGGCTGGGCAAGGCGATCGCCATCGCGCTTGCGGGCGCCGGCTACGACGTTGCCATCACCGCGCGGACGCTCGTCGACGGAGAGCGTCGGCTCGAGGGTGACGACTCGATCGTCGTACCCGGTGGACTCGACACAACGGCGACGGCAATCGAGGCCGCGGGCGGGCGGGCCGTGCCGTTGTTCATGGACTTGCTCGATCGGCCGACCGTGGTCGCGGCCGTCCACGACGCCCTCGAGGCCCTCGGTCGGGTGGATGTCGTCGTCAACAACGCCATCTACCAAGGTCCCGGCGCGATGGTGGAGTTCCTCGAACTCGACGACGAGCAGCTCGCCAAGCTGTTCGAGGGGAACCTCTTCGCGCAGATCGGCCTCCTTCACGAGTTGTTGCCGTCGATGATCGCAGCCGGCGGCGGCACGGTCATCAACATGATCTCGGCAACGGCGTATGCAACCCCGAAGAACCGGATCGGCAAGGGCGGTTGGGGCATGGGCTACGCGATGACGAAAGCGGCGTTCGCTCGCATGGCTCCGCTCCTCGAAGTCGAACACGCCGATGACGGGATTCGCGCGTTCAGCGTCGACCCTGGTCATGTGCCCACCGAGCGTCAGATTGCTGCCGGTCGGGCCAAGCAATACGAGGGCAACTTCACCGCCGGTACGCCCGAGGCGATCGGTGCTGCAGTGGCGTGGGTCTGCACGGATCCCGAGGCCGGCGAGTATCGAGGTCGGATCGTGCCCGCGCAGCAGATCGTGAAGGACCGAGGACTGCTCGGCTGAGCTGGACACTCGGCCCGACGGCGACTAGTTCGTAGCCATGTTCCGCCGCCTGTTCTTTGCTCTCTTCGCTGTTGCGCTTGTCGCCGCCGCCTGCTCCGACGACGCCGAATCCACGGCCGACCCGGCCGGAGTCGAGGTCGACGATGCGGCCGACGGTGGGTCCGATGACGAGCCCGCCGGTGAAGGGCAACCCGCCCTGCCGGCCACACTCGAGGTGGTGGGTCGGGCCGAATATGTGACAGGCGGCGACGTCCTCCTCCGCTACGAGGGGTCGGCCGACGAACCGGTCTTCGAGTCCAACGGTGAGGCACTGTCGTCGACCTCGCGTGGCGACGGCTACTACGTGGTCGGGGGTCTCGATCTGGGTCCGGTCACGATCGAATCGGATGGTGGCCTTGTCGAGGTCGTGAATCACGCGGTGACCGGTCCGGTCTTTTCCGGCCCGCATCAAGAAAAGTTGTTCTGTGCCCTCGACCGCTTCGATTTGACGCCTACCGGTGACGATAATTGCTCGGCCGAGACCGTGGTGAAGTACGGCTATGTCGGCGACGAGGGGTTCGTGGAGACGGCTGACGTTCCGGCCGACGCCACGGCGATCCGACTCGAGATGGGCACGATCAACCGCGGCATCTACTCCATCGCAGTTGCGGACCCGACCCTGGGCGCCGAGCCGATTCCCGCCGGGAAGAACCTGATCTACATGTTCGGCGGCGGTTGCGGCAACGGCCACACCCAGGCGAGCGGTCTGGTGGCCGGCTCATCGGTTCTCGATGTGGAGGCGCTCGAGGCGGGGTACATCGTGGCGACGTCGACGTTCAACGTTCTTCAGACCCACTGCAATGACGTTCTGTCGGCAGAGACGCTCATGATGACGAAGGAGCGCATCAACGAACTCGCGGGTCCGATCAATCTGACGGTCGGGCGGGGAGGATCGGGCGGAGCGATTCAGCAGTACTCGATCGTCCAGAACTATCCCGGGCTGCTCGATGCGGTGAACGCCAGCGTGAGTTTTCCCGACAGTGCGTCGATCTCGGGCGGGGTCACCGACTGCGGACTGTTGCTCGAGTTCTACGGCACCGAGAGTGGTGCCTCGTTCACCGATGAGCAGAAGCTCGCGGTGAACGGTCACGGGACGATCCAATTCTGCAATGCCTGGGCGCAGCTGTTCCTTCCGAGCGTCTACGCCGATCGAGGGTGCGACGGCGCGGTCCCGCTCGACGAGATCTACGACGCCGAGACGAACCCGACGGGTATCCGGTGCACGCTTCAAGACTCGGCTTCGAACCTCTTCGGTGTCGACGAGAACGGGTTCGGCCGACGTCCGCTCGACAACGCGGGAATCGAGTACGGACGTCGTGCCCTCAACGACGGAATCATCAGCGTCGATCAGTTCCTCGACCTGAACGAGAACATCGGTGGCTACGACCTCGACGGCAACATCGTCGGCGAACGCACCGTGGCCGATGCCGATCTGATCGAACTGGCCTACTCCACGGGTCGCGTACTCAGAGGTGACTCCGGTGTGCTCGACATCCCGATCATCGACGTCGACCTCTACAGCGACTTCGGGTTCGACATCCACGATCGCTTCCGGCTGTTCACCATTCGAGACCGAATGGCGAACGAGGACGGGTCGCGGGCCGGAAACCGAGTGATCTGGACGCGTGGCGGCTCCGGGCTTCTCACGCTGGTCGGTGGAGGAGACGGGGGTCAGATCAACGACGAAGCAGCAGACACCGTGCCATCGTCGACGCAGGTCGCCGACTGGCTTGTGGAATGGGCCACCACCGGCGAGCGCCCCGTGGGCGTCGCCGACGACTGCATCATCGACGGGGTGCGCATCGTGGGCGACGACGTCTTCGACGAAGGTCAGCCGTGCGCAGAGACCTATCCGTATCACGGCGACCCTCGCACGGCGGCCGGGCAGCCGCTGGCGAACGACATCTTGAAGTGCACGACCGCAGCGCCGGATCTCGGCAACTACGAGGTCGACTTCACGCCGGAGCAGTTCGAGCGGCTTCAGCTCATCTTCCCCCAGGGCGTCTGTGACTACGGGGAAGCGGGCATCGGACAAGTGCCGCTCTCGGGAACCTGGCTGGAGTACTAGTCGGATGACGGAGCTACACGGCCACTGCGACCCGGCCTTCGCGGCAGTGCGCGATGGTTTCGAGAAGAACTTCGAAGAGGGAGACCTCGGAGCCTCCTGTGTCGTGATTCAGGGCAACGAGACCGTCGTCGACCTGTGGGCCGGGCATCGCGATGTCGCGGCCACGAAGCCATGGGAGCGCGACACCATCGTCAACGTGTGGTCGACGACGAAGATGATGGCCGCGCTGTGCGTGCTCATGCTGCACGACCGCGGCGAACTCTCCGTGGACGAACCCGTCGCCTCGTACTGGCCGGAATTCGGTCGAAACGGCAAGGGCGACGTGCTTGTTCGCCATGTGCTCAGCCACTCGGCGGGGGTTCCGGGCTACGACGTGCCCATCACCGAGGAGGAGATGTACGACACGGCCCTCTGCATCGACCGTCTGGCCGGTCAGGCGCCCTGGTGGGAGCCGGGCACGGCTTCCGGATACCACTCATCGACGCAGGGCCCGCTGCTCGGTGAGATCGTCCGTCGTGTCGACGGTCGCACGCTGGGTCAGTTCTTCCGCGAAGAGATCGCCGAGCCGCTGGGGGCCGACTTCCACATCGGTACGCCGGATGCCGCCTTCCCGCGGATCGCCGAGATGCGGACGGACGAGATCGATACCGCAGTGCCGACCGGATCGAGCATCGCGGCCCGGGTGGCCCAAGGAGAGCCCTCCCATACCTCGATGGTCCACGATGATCGGTGGCGGCGCTTCGAACAGCCGGCGAGCAACGGACACGGCAATGCCCGCTCTGTCGCAACTGTCGTGTCGTGCCTTTCCCGCGGTGGCGTCGTCGACGGCCATCGGCTGTTGTCTCCCGCGACGATCGAGCGGTGCTTCGAGGTGCAGGCCGACGGCGTCGACCTCGTTTTGGGTCTGCCGACGAAGTTCGGCATCGGCTTCGGTATGCCCTCCGAGGGCATGCCGATGGGCGTCAACGATCGCACGCTGTTCTGGGCCGGTTGGGGCGGTTCGTTCGCCGTCGTCGATGTCGAGAACGAGCTCACCGTGGCCTATGTCATGAACAGGATGATGGACGGCGCGACCGGTGGTCTCCGGTCGGCTCGCGTGATCTTCGCGGCGCACGGCGCCGGTCAACAGCAGCGCGACGCCTGACCACGTCGGTCGTCCCTGAGAGCTAGATGTTGGTCAGCGGATGCTGGACGTCGATGAGACCGCGCGACGGGAGGTCGAGCATCGGTGTCCCGGGTTGCTGATGAAGCGGGGGTTCGTCGTATCCGAGGGCCGCAGCAGCGCCTTCATCGGAGACCCGCCGTTGACCGCGATGTCGGAGAACAGCCGCGAACGAGACGAGACCCATTCCCGAGATCCCGGCGATCACGGCCGGAGCGATCAGCTTCAGACTCACGGCCCGAACGGCGACCTCGGCCGCGCGGTAGCCGGTGAGTTCGCCCACGAGATAGGGGAGGCCGACCGCCGCCAGCGCGCACGAGAGGCCGAACGCGAGCGCCCACCGACCGACCCACGCGGCGACCTGGTGCCGACGCGGGTGGACAACGAGTCCGACCGGGATGAAGAGGATGGCGATCAACGAGTAGAGAAGGACTCGATCCAGGAACTTGGCCGTCGCGGTGAAGTTGGGCAGCGAGTCGCCCTCGACAGTCCACAACGTGGTGTTCGGGGGAATGATGGCCGCGAGCCGAGGCGACTCACGTTCGAGGACGGCGAGCACCGCGCCCGTCAACGGGGCAAGTTCGATGTCGGAAGAGTCCGACTCGACGACGAGGCGACGGTGCACCTCCGTCGCGAGAAGTCGAAGCTCCTCTCGAACGCTCGGGTCGTCGAGGACGGTGAGCGCGACCCGGTCGGCCTCTGCGACGACGTCGAGATCGAAGGCCGCGGAGATTGCCGTGAGTTCGGCCCCGACGAGCCCCTCCTCGACTCCCCTGGCAATCTCGGCCTCGAGGTCCTCCCGTGCGATCGGATCGTCGAAGGCCGTGTCGACGGCGGTGAGCGCCGGCTCGGGATCGAGTACTAGTAGCCGTAGTCCCGCGATGAGGCAGGCCGCGGTGAGCGCGAGGATCCCGACGGTGACGAATGTTGCGGCGATCGCGGAGCGTCTCCGTCGCCGGTTCTTCGCGGCCGGTTTCCGTGACTTCTGGGCGGGGGCGTCGAGGTACACGCTTCCGGTGCGCTGGTGCATCGATCGACCTCCCATCCCTTCCCGGGCTTCACGTAGTGACGGAGAGATCCGTCGGCAACCAATACTTCGGACGAGAACGGCTCCGGGTGTAGCGGAAGCTGAGGTGTGGCGGGAGTCGATCGGCCCACATTTCGAGGCGGTCTAGGTCGAAAGACCCAGGTTTCTTGCGCGAGACTGCCCTCGGTGGACGAGTATCGAACCGCGACCACCCGACAACGCGAACACGAGGACCCGACATGACAGCAGAGAATCGAGCGGTGGTGCAGTCGCTGGCGGATGCCTGGGCGGCTCAGGACATCGAGGCGATCATGGGGCACTTCACCGACGACATCGTGTACCACAACATCCCGATGGACCCGGCTGAAGGCACCGAGGCGGTTCGCGGCGTGATCGAGGGATTCCTCGCGATGGCCGACTCGATCGTGTTCGAAACGCGAAACGAAGTGTCGGACGGCGATCTCGTGTTGAACGAGCGCGTGGACACCTTCGTCATCGGCGGCACCCCAACGCCGATCGAAGTGATGGGCACCTTCGAGCTGCGAGGTGGCAAGATCGCCCGGTGGCGCGATTACTTCGACATGGCGGGCCTGACGGGCGGCTGAGCGGCTGATGCAGACGCTCGAACCGTCTGCCGAAACGCGGCTTCGCACCCGCTGGATTCGTCAGCCTGGATGGGATGCGCTCATGGCGCTTTCGTGGGTGCCGTTCGCCGCACTCGCGATCGTGTGGAACGGACAGACCGACCGCCTCGAATGGCTGGTCGCAGCGACGCTCATCTTCTCGGTATCCCACCAGCCGCTCACCATGCCGCTCGTTTACGCGGACCCGCACGTACGGCAATCGCGGCCGGCGATCTTCGGGTTCACACCATTCGTCTTCGTCGCGCTGGTGCTCATCGGTCTTCAGCTCGACCCAGTGGTGATCGCCGTGGTGGCCGGGGTGTGGAATGCAGCCCACACTCTCCAACAGCGCTACGGGATCACGCGGATCTACGGCCGCAAGGTCGGACAGAGCGACGGCACCATCGAGCATCGGCTCCTGTGGTCGATGCTGGGCCTCGCGCTGGTCGTCGCGGCGGCCGACTCCGCGACCCCCGATCGGATCGCGTCGGCCGGTCTCGGTGGACGCAACCAGAAGGGCCTCGACCTCCTCACCGATGCCGCCCCCGTTGCCCGCTATCTCGTTCCGGTCATGATCGGGATCGTCGGGGTGCTTGTCATCCAGTGGTTCCGCCAGGAGCTCACATCCGACCAGGTCAATCCGGCGAAATGGTTCTACCTCGCGTCGACCACCGGCCTGATCGCACTCACGATGGTGTCGCCGCTGGCGGGCTTCGTCGGCTACATCGGGTCGCACGCGGCTGAGTACTACCTGATCGTCCACAACCATCTGGCCGATCGCTATCCCAACGAGGCGACCGACGGCGGCGCGCCGCTCGGAAAGGCAGTGCGGAGTCGGACGGGCCCGCTCGGGCTGATGGTGATGTACAGCGTGGGGATCGCCGCGTTCATCTGGGCCGTGCGGACATTCGGGAGCTACGAGGTCTACGCGTTCATCTTTCTCACGCTCGGCGCGCTGCATCTCTTCTACGACGGGCTCATCTGGAAGCTGCGTCGGCCTGAGGTCGCCCGCGGGTTCCAGATTCCGACGTCGAGCTGAATCTCCACGACCGTGCCGGCATTCTCGATCGACGATGTACGGGACGCGGCCGTTCGCCTCGAGGGAGTCGCTCATCGAACGCCGGTCATCACGAACCGAACGCTCGATGGTCAAGTCGGGGCGAGTGTCTTCCTCAAAGCCGAGTGCTTCCAGCGCACCGGCTCGTTCAAGTTTCGAGGGGCCTACAACTCCGTCGCGATGCTGTCCGACGCGGAACGAGTCGCGGGTGTCGTGGCTTACTCGTCGGGCAACCACGGCCAAGCCCTCGCGTTGGCCGCCGCTCTCCACGACGCGTCGGCGACCATCGTCATGCCGTCGGACGCACCGGCGACCAAACGGGCGGCGGTCGAGAGCTACGGCGCGCGTGTCATCACCTACGACCGCTACACCGAGAGCCGTGAAGCGATCGGCGCGCAGATCTCCGAAGAATCCGGCGCCGTCCTGATCCCTCCGTTCGATCACCATCCGGTGATGGCCGGGCAGGGCACGGCGGCGCTGGAGTTGTTCGACGAGGTGGGCCTGCTCGACACGCTGGTCGTTCCCGTCGGTGGAGGCGGACTCGTGTCGGGGAGTGCGACGGTCGCGAAGGACGCGGGGTCGGTGCGGGTCATCGGCGTGGAACCGGCTGCCGGCGACGATGCCCGGCGATCGCTCATCGCCGGAGAGATCATTACGATCGAGACACCGCGCACGATCGCCGACGGTCAGCAGACCACATCCGTTTCCGAGCGAACGTTCGCCGTCATCCGAGAACACGTGGACGACATCACGACGGTGACCGACGATCAGATCCGCGATGCGATGGTCTTCGCCTTCGAACGCTGCAATGTGGTGCTCGAACCCAGCGGAGCGACGGGGCTTGCCGCAGTGCTCGCGGGAACTGTCGCCGGGGAGCGTGTCGGCGTGGTTCTCTCCGGCGGCAACATCGGTGCCACCCGCTTCGCCGAGGTCATCTCGAACCGCGACGAGGCAGCTCGCTAGCCCCAAGGTGGGACTGGTGTCAGACCCCAGGTGGGACTGGTGTCAGACCCCAGGTGGGACTGGTGTCAGACCCCAGGTGGGACTGGTGTCAGACCCCGGCGGTGACGGTGTCGGTGTCGATGCCGGAACGCATGACCTTGCCGGGGAGGGCGTCGGTGACGACGCCGTCGATGACCGTCGTCTCGCCGTTGACCATGACTCGTCGGATGCCAGTGGCTTCGGAGTACAGCCGACGGCTGCCGCCGGGGAGATCGAAGACGAGTTCGACGTCGGTCGCGCCCACCTCGTCGGGATCGAAGATCACGACGTCGGCGAAGAAGCCCTCTTCGATACGGCCACGATCGCGGAGTCCGAACAAACGGGCCGGCACATCGGTGATGTGGCGGATCGCGTTCTCCATCGTGGTGAGCTGGCGGCCGCGGAGGCAGTCGTCGAGCCAGGCGGTCGTGTAGGGCGCGCCCGCCATGCGATCGAGGTGGGCGCCGGCATCGGATCCGCCGATCATGACGGCCTCGTGCTCCCAGGCCTGGGCCCGGAGACGCCAGCTCTCCGGGTCGTCGTCGGTCGGAAGTGGCCACCACACGGTGCGGAGGTCGTCCTCGAGGGCGATCTCCACCATCGCGTGGAACGCACGCTTGCCTCGCTCGCGGGCGATGTCGCCGAGCGTGCGGCCCTTGAGGCCCTCGTTGGCCTCGCTGTAGGTGTCGCCCACCATGTAGTTGTCCCAGCCGGTCAGCCGGGAAAAGACGCCGGCCTCGGGCAGCGCCGCTTGGTTCTCGAGCCAGGTGATGACCTCGGGGTCGCGGAGCTTCTCCATCCGCTCCGGGTAGTCGAGGTTGAAGATCGTCTTCCAGTCGGGCAGTTGATGAAGCGCACAGAAGGTGCCGAGGCTCATGTTCATGCCGACCAGGATCGGCATGGTGAGAGCGACGACCTTGGCACCGGCCTCGTTGGCCTTCTCGCAGGCGTCGATTTGGTTGAGGTAGGCCTCGGGACGAGCAGAGTCGATCGTGAGGACGTTCCAGTTCAGCGGACGGTTGCCCTCGATCGACATATTGGTCATCAGTTCGACCTCGCCGTCGTTGAATCCGTTGAGGCAGCCATCGGCCACCCACTCGAGTGTGGTGCCGTCGTGCTGCGACGTCTCGCGGCAGAGCTCGAGCACTTCTTCCTCGGCGGCCCAGCGGCTGGGCACCGGGTTGCCGTCCCAGTCGTTGTGCGTGAACGAGCGGCCCGTCGAAAAGCCGAGGCCGCCCGCCTCGAGCGATTCTTTGAGCATCTGACGCATCTCGGCCACCTGCTCGGGCGTCGCTTCGTGGCCGACGGCGTCGTCTTTCATCACGACGCGACGCAGGGCGCAGTGTCCGACGAGGAAGCCCACGTTGATCGCGGTGCCGTTGTCGTCGACGCGATCGAGGTATTCGCCGAAGGTGTTCCAGTTCCACGGCACGCCCTGCTCGAGCGCTTCGAGGGCCATGCCTTCGACTTTCACCATCATTCGCTTCAGGTATTCGCCGTCGGAGTCGTCACCGAGCGGGGCGAGCGTGAAGCCACAGTTGCCGGCGATCATCGAGGTGACACCGAAGTAGTTCGACGGAGTCGCCCGGGGATCCCAGAAGAGCTGAGCGTCGTAGTGCGTGTGGGGATCGACGAAGCCGGGGCAGACCGTGAGCCCCGAGGCATCGACTGTTTCGGCGGCATCTTCCGCAATGTCGCCGATGGCGACGATCCGGCCGTCGCGGATGCCGACATCGGCCAGGACACCAGGCGCACCGGTGCCATCGACCACGGTGCCGCCCTTGATGATCACGTCGAGCATTGAGCCGTCCTCCGACTAAAGAAGTGCCCGTCATCGTATGACCAGTGGTCCGCTTCTGACGAGTCGTCAGGAGGCGAGGCCGTGAGTTAGCGCTAGGGCGGCGCGGATGCGAGGCTCAGCGCCATGAGTGAACGCATCGAGAAGCTGCTGGCCGAAATGACCCTCGACGAGAAGGTCGCTGCAGTGACCGGACTCGACATGTGGCACACCCGTCCCAACGAGCGCCTCGGTGTCCCACAGATGAAGGTGACCGACGGACCCAATGGCGCCCGCGGCGACGGGCTCATGGGAACCGGCGCGAGGACGGCATGCATTCCGTCGGGCGCTGCCCTCGGAGCGACGTGGGATCCCGAGTTGGTCGAGCAGCTCGGCGAGATCCTCGGTGACGAAGCTCGGGCCAAGAAGTCCCACGTCCTTCTCGCTCCCACGATCAACCTGCATCGCTCGCCCAAAGGCGGACGCAACTTCGAGTGCTACAGCGAGGATCCGGTGCTCACCGGCCGACTTGCGGCCGGATTCGTCCGCGGCGTGCAATCAAAGGGCATCGCGACGACCGCCAAGCACTTCGTCGCCAACGATTCGGAGTTCGAGCGCAACTCGATCGACACCCAGGTCGATGAACGCACGCTACGCGAGGTGTACCTCGTGCCCTTCGAGCACGCGGTGAAGGATGGCGGGGCATGGGGAATCATGAGCGCCTACAACCGGCTCAACGGCGTCTTCTGTTCTGAGCACGAGTGGCTGCTCACCACGGTGCTGCGTGACGACTGGGGCTTCGATGGCTTTGTCGTGACCGACTGGTTCGCCGCTCGGTCGACCGCCGACACGGCCAACGCCGGTCTGAGTCTCGAGATGCCCGGGGAAGGCCGCTTCTACGGCCCCCTGCTGGAGGCCGCGGTCGAGGCCGGGGAGGTCAGCGTCGAGGCGCTCGACAAGATCGTGCTCGACGTCCTTCGCACGATGGAACGTACCGGTGCGCTCGACGGCGACGGCGACTTCACCGAAGGCACACTCGATCGCGACGAGGATCGAGCCACGATTCGCGCCGCGGCAGCGGCCGGGACCGTGCTCCTCCGCAACGACGGGATCCTCCCGCTCGACGGGTCGAGCCTCAAGAAGATCGCGCTGATCGGCCCCAACGGGTTGAATGCCAAGGTGATGGGTGGCGGCTCCGCCAAGGTGAACTCCTACCGGGCAACGTCGCCGCTCGACGCGCTCGCCGAGCGCCTCCCCGAAGCCGAGATCACATGGGAGAAGGGCAGCGACATCGACCGGACGACGCCGGCCCTCGCTCGCCCGCTCGTCGACGGTCAGATCGAGATCGAGTACTACAACGGCCAGGACCACGAGGGCGATTCTGTGCGAGTGAATCGTCGGTCGGAGTTCGAGGCGATGGCGTTCGGCGCTCCCGCCCCCGACGTGTCCGCCGAGGCCTACTCCGTCCGCGCTCGCTGCACCGTCGTGCCGTCGGTCTCCGGCGAGCACGAGTTCCGCCTCATCCAGAGTGGCCGGGCCAAGGTGCTGGTCGACGGCGAGACGGTGATCGACGCCACCGAGGGAGAATACGAACGGGGCGGTTCGTTCTTCGGAATGGGCAGCGTGGAGATCCCCGGGTCGATCACCCTCGTCGAGGGAACGCCCGTGGAGGTCGTCGTCGAGTACTCGAACCGCGACGCCATCCTGTTGACCGGCTTCAAGCTCGGCCTGGTCGCCCTCGTCGAGGAGGACCTCTTGGCTCGGGCCGAGGCATTGGCCGCGTCGAGCGACGTCGCGATCGTGGTGGTCGGCACCAACGACGACTGGGAGACCGAGGGGCGCGACCGCGACCTGTGGGAGCTGCCCGGCGATCAGCCGGAACTCATTCGCCGAGTCTGCGCGGCGAATGCGAAGACTATCGTCGTGCTCAACGTGGGCGCCCCGCACGACATGACATGGCTCGATGACCCCGCGGCGGTCCTCAGTGTCGGCTTCGGCGGTCAGGAACTCGGTGACGCGGTGGTCGACATGCTGCTCGGCGATGTCGAGCCGAGCGGCCGTGCACCGACGACCATCGGCGCTCGCTACGAACACTTCGGGGCCTACCCGAACTATCCGGGCGACAACAGCATCGTGCGCTACGGCGAAGGCCTCTTCATGGGTCATCGTTTCCACGACGCGATGGACATCGAACCGGCCGTGCCTTTCGGGTCGGGCCTCAGCTACACGACGTTCTCGATCGGTGCGCCTCGGGCCGCGACCCATGCCGCCACGGGCGACAGCCTCACCGTGGCGGTCGACGTGACGAACACGGGTGATCGCGCCGGATCCGAGGTCGTGCAGGTGTATGTCGAACCGATCGATCCCCAGATCGTCCGCCCTGTTCGAGAGTTGAAGGCGTTCCGCAAGATCAGCCTGGAACCCGGCGCCAGCGAGACCGTCAGTCTCGAGCTCGACGCTCGCGCGTTCGCCTACTACGACATCGGGGATCCCATCTGGGCCGATCTGCAGTCGGGCATGCCGGTGCCGGCCAGCGGAAACGCCCTGCACCGGGGGATCGCTGGTTGGTACGTCGACCCGGGTCAGTACCGCATCGTGGTCGGCCGTTCATCGCGTGACTTCGCTGGTGACGTCACCGTCACCCTCGACGGTGATGCGGCGCTGCTCGACCGCTAGACCGCGGCGAAGCCGATGAGGTTGTGGGTGACCACGGCGTCGTCCGCGCCTCTGTCGATCACCTTCACCACCGCGATGTCGTGGCCGATCGGTTCGACGACGGCGTCGAACGGCCCCACCCGCCCCATCGTGACGTAACGGACGTCGAAGCTCGTCGACACGAGGTTGTGGCCGCTCGCTGCTTCGAGTGTCTGCTGGGCGGCGAGTTCGGCGAGCAAGGCGGCGACTCCGCCCTGGAGGATTCCGGCCGGGTTCAGCAGCTCGGGTCGGAGGTCGACCTCGAGGCCGCGGGAGTTCGGCCGAGCGTCGAGGAGCGCCGCGAGAGGTGCGTCGGGTGGATGCCAGAGCGACATCGAGTCGGTCGGAAAGTTCGGCCGCGGAGGATCCTGCGGACGCCGTGGGAGCCGAATGAAGGTCGAGACGCCGGACGCCGTGGCCTCGCCATCGGCGTCGATCATCGGGAAGTCGATCGAGATGGTTCGCCCGGCCCGTTGCACGCCGGGCACGCCGGTGATCCGGTTGGTGATCTTCGGCGTTCGGCGGATACCGATGTCGACGGTGAAGGTCCAGTCCTCGTCCGAGGTCATTTCGGCGGCCCAACCCGCACCGACGTCGACGAGCATCACCAAGGTCGCGCCGAGGGCCATGCCGTGTGAGGAGGTCTCCTCCGAGACCTGGAGCCAGCACTCGACGTTGTCGTCATCACGACGAAGGTGCGCCCCCATCTGTGACGGGAGGGATCGGGGCTGGCTGGGGAGGTCGGTCACCGGCGGGAAGATAGCGGCCGCGGGTCCTGTCGGGCCAGGTCGCCGGAACTCGGCTCAGGCCGGCGTGCGTATCCGCTCGGCGCCGAGCAGCGCGAAGCCGAACCCGATGACGGCGGTTGCGGCCATGGCGAGAAGCATGACTTCCCGCGCACCGGTGTCGGCAAGATCCTCCTGCACGACATTCGTTCCCAGCACTGCGACGTCGGGATTGTCGCTCTCCCCTTCATGGACCTCCGGGGTGAGGACCTGCGTCGCTTGGTTGTCGCGCGTCTCGTCGCCGACATAGACGGCGATGCCGTCGACCGGGATGTTCCAGTTCACGACGATGGTGGCCTTGCCGTCACCGTCGGTCGTCGCCGTCGCGATCTCGGCGATGTCGCAGTTGTCCGTTGTCACGTCGAGTTGGGCTCCATCGACGGGGACCTCACAGGGGACCGCGTAGATGGGGGTGTCGGGATCGAAGTCGGTGACGTCGATGGTCAGTTCGGCTTCGCCTTCGACGGGTACCTCGGGGGTGATCTCGAGGTCTGCCGCGAGCGCGATTCCGGCGCCGACGACGGTCGTGCCGATCGCTGCAATCATCACCGTTGCAAAGAAACGCCGCATTCCTGTCCTCCACACCTGGCCTGAGGCCCGGCCCGCCACGGACCATCCCGAAGTGCCACTTCGAGTACCACGAAGAGTAGCAAACGGGGTGAATGAAGTCACGTGGCGTGTTCGCCGTGATTCGGGGAACGAACCGTGCCATCAAGGCGTTTCCAGTGCTGTGGGCGAGTTCTCGCCAACCGAAATAGGGTCACTTCGGTCACCCTGAGGAGTGGAATCATGTTGTTCGGACAAGACAAGCAGGCAATGCCCGATCCCGCGGATGCGCTACCCGGGCGCCCCGACCCGGTCCCGGTCCAGGACGCGCACCTCGTACTTGGCACTCCGCTCGTCGGGCCCTATCCCGACGGCATGGAAGTCGCCCTCTTCGGTCTCGGCTGCTTCTGGGGGGCCGAGCGGTTCTTCTGGCAGCTCGATGGCGTCTACACCACCGCGGTGGGCTACGCCGGCGGCTTCACTCCGAACCCGCTGTACGAAGAGGTCTGCAGCGGACGCACGGGCCACAACGAAGTCGCCCTCGCGGTGTTCGATCCCGCAGTCGTGTCCTACGAGGAATTGCTGAAGGTCTTCTGGGAGGTGCACGACCCCACCCAGTTCATGCGTCAGCACAACGACATCGGCACCCAGTACCGCAGCGAGATCTACGTCTATTCCGACGAACAGCGAATCGCGGCCGAAGCGAGCAAGGCCAGGTATCAGGACTCGTTGAGTCGCCACGGCTTCGACGAGATCGAGACAACGATCGTCGATGCCCCGACCTTCTACTTTGCCGAGGAGTACCACCAGCAGTACCTCCACCGGAATCCCGGCGGCTACTGCAACCACGGTGTCTGCCAGGTCCCCTACGACCTCGCCGGCGCCTGACCGTCAGGTTCCGAAAACGAAAAGAGGGCTGGTCGACCCCCGGTGAGGTGGTCGACCAGCCCTGAGTTCGAAAGAGTCAGATTCCCTGCGAAGGGAAGCCCGGGCCCTCGTGATCGGTGCCGGCCATGCTGGCATTCAGACGGGCGGCTCCCATCAGCTTCTCCATGACGGGGCCGAGATCGCCGGGGTCGTCAGTCTGGGTCTCGACGGGACCGAGGTGGTAGCCCTCGGCGATGCCGAGCTGCGGGCCCCGGACGTCGAACACGCGACCGGTGACGTTGGCGCCCTCGGGCGAGGCGAGCCAGGTGGTGACCACGGAGATCCAGCGAGGCGACATGGCTTCCATGACCTCTTCCGTCAGGTTGTCCTCGCCGCCCATCAGCGGGATGGTGAGGCGCGAGACCGCGGTCGGCGCGAGGCAGTTGACCGTCACGCCGTACTTCACGAGCTCCTGCGCGGCGATCACGGAGAATGCGGCGATGCCGGCCTTGGCGGCGCCGTAGTTGGTCTGGCCGACGTTGCCGTAGATGCCCGAGGGCGACGCGGTGTTGATGATGCGGCCGTAGACCTCTTCGCCGGCCTTCGCCTTGGCCCGCCAGTGGACGGCGGCGTGATGGGCGGGACCGAAGGTGCCCTTCAGGTGAACGGCCATGATGGCGTCCCAGTCGTCCTCGGTCATCGAGAACAGCATGCGGTCACGCAGGATGCCGGCGTTGTTCACGACGATGTGGATGTCGCCGTAGGTGTCGATGGCCTGGTCGATCATCGCCTTTGCCTCGTCGAACTTGGCGACGTTGCCGCCGTTGACGACGGCCTTGCCGCCCATGGCCTCGATCTCGGCCACGACTTCCTGCGCGGGGGAGGCGTCGCCGCCCTCACCGTGGATGTCGCCACCGAGGTCGTTGACGACGACGGATGCGCCGTGCTCGGCGAACATCAGGGCGTGTTCGCGGCCGATGCCTCGGCCGGCACCAGTGATCAGGGCGACCTTGCCCTCGAGAAGCTTGCTCATTGGATACCCCTCCGGGGTGGTGGCTGCCGGGAAGGGCAGGATGTAAGAAGTGAACGATCGTTAGCGTGCCACGAGTAGCGGCAAACGGCTACTTCGGTCGCGTCGTGGAATCACGCGGGATCGACCCAACCATTGGGTTCGCAGCCATCGAGCCCCTTGGTCTGTTGCATCATCACCGGCGCAAGCTGCCCGGGACCGGGGCAGGAGTCGTGGTTGGGGCCGACGATGTAGTGGCCGACCTCGTGGTTCACGAGGTACCGACGATACGTGTCGATGTCGGCGGGCCAGTCCTCCGTGGCGCCGAACCAGCGCAACGAATTGAAGGCGATCCAACCGTTGCGGGCGCACGAATAGCGGCCGATTGTCTGAAGCGGCTCACACATGCGGTCGACCTCGTCGGGCAGGGCCACGATCATGGTGAAGTCGCCGCCTTCGTCGAGTAGCTCGAAGCCGGCGCCGCGCCCGATCCAGCTCCTGGAGTCGCTGAGGGTGTCGATGACGAACCGCGCGAGGTCGTCGCGAGACAGATCGACCCCTTCACCGACCTCGACGGAAAATCGGATCATCGGTGTGCCCTCGTGAAAGAACGTGGACGCCGGTGAAGTGAGGGTGGTCTCGAGCCCACCAGCGGTCGTCGTCGTGGTCGACGACGCGGCCGATGTCGTGCTCGTCGGCTCGGCGACCGCGGGGACAGACTCGAGCGTCGTGGACGGCGGTTCCGGAGCGACAGTCACCTCAGACGTGCCGCAGGCGGCGGCTGTCAGGGCCAGGGCGACGAGGAGCTGTCTCATCGCACGCGCTGGAGCGCCCACGTGAGTGCGCCGGCATGGCACTCGTGTTTGCGCCCTGCCGCCACCAACCCCGGCATCACTGCGGCCGAGCGATCGATGGCTTCCTCGACGGTGATCCCGGAAATCTCGTAGATCGTCAGGTGATTGGCGGTTCCGTCGCGGGGCTCGGTGCGGGCCCAGCGGCTCCCGGCGACAAAGGCGCCACTGGCCATCATGTCGGGCAGGTGCTGCGCGTCGTACCAGGCGTCCCACTCGGCGACGCGCCGGGGGTCGGCGCACAGCACCTGGGCGACGATCAGGCCGGTGACGTCGGCGTTGGCGTCGAGTTGGATGCCGGTGCCCACGCGGCGCCACGAGTCGCGCTGGGTTTCGGCGTGGCCTCCGCCGGCGCCGTCGCGCCCGGCCGTGGTGTCGGTGTCGAAGCGCTCGATCTGGGCGGGCTCGAGGTGGATCACGTGGCTGTGTCCGGCGCCGGGCCGACCAGCCGGACCCGGATCGAGAAGACGCCACAGGTCGCCGCCGTGGGTGGTCGACTGGCCGACGAGCCAGTTCTCCCATTCGTCCTTGTCCGCGGCTCGGATCGTCTTTGCCGCGATCAGTGTCACCGCAGAAAGGCCGTGGACCGCGGCCATCGGATCAGCTCACCCGCAGGAGCATGGCGTCGCCCTGGCCGCCACCGCCGCACAACGCTGCGGCGCCCACGCCGCCGCCCCGCCGCTTCAGTTCGTAGGCGAGGGTGATTGCCAGGCGGGTGCCGCTCATGCCGATGGGGTGGCCGAGGGCAATGGCGCCGCCATTGACATTGACGACATCGTCGGAGAGACCCAATTCGGCCATTGAGGCGATCGAGACGGAGGCGAACGCCTCGTTGAACTCGAAGAGGTCGACATCGCTCAGTTGCATGCCGGCGCGCTCGAGGGCACGGGCCGTGGAGCGGCTCGGCTGGGTGAGTAGCGACGTGTCGGGACCGGCGACCTCGGCGTAGTCGATGATTTCAGCGAGAGGAGCGACACCGAGCTTCTCGGCCATGGACTTGGTGGTGACGACGACTGCGGCACCACCATCGGACAGCTGCGACGCGTTGCCGGCGGTGACGTTGCCGCCCTCGGCGAAAGCGGCTCGCAAGCCGCCGAGCGATTCAGCGGTGGTACCGACCCGGATGCCCTCGTCGTCCTTCAGGACGATCGGCTCGCCCCTTCGCTGCGGAATGGTGACCGGCACGATCTCGTCCTCGAACAGGCCGTCCTTTTGCGCTCGAGCGGCCCGGTCGTGAGAGGCCGCAGACACTTCGTCCATGGCTTCTCGGCTGATGCCGGCCGCAGCCGAGTGCCGTTCGGTGCCCGCCCCCATCAACTCGCTCTCGAACGAGCAGTAGAGCCCGTCGTAGGTGAGCGCATCGGGCATGGTCGCGTTGCCGTAGCCGTAGCCGTTGCGGGCTTGGGGAAGGAGGTAGGGAGCCTGCGTCATCGATTCCATGCCGCCGGCGACGACGATCTCGGCTTCGCCGAGGGCGATCATGCGGTGAGCCTGCTGAATCGCGTTGAGACCGGATGGGCAGGCCTTGTTGAGGCCGGTCGACGGAACACTCATGGGGATGCCACCGGCGAACGCGGCCTGGCGGGCCGGCACTTGCCCAGCTCCGGCCTGCACGACCTGACCCATGTAGACATAGTCGACCTGGTCCCCGGTGATGCCGGCCCGGGCGAGCGCCTCGCTGATTGCGAGCCCGCCGAGCGCGGTGCCGCTGAAACCGGCGAGGCCGCCGTTGAACTTGCCGATCGGGGTGCGGGCGCCAGTGAGGATGACGGTCTCAGCCACGGGGAACTCCTGTTGTTCGAGCGTGGGCCGAGGGTACCAACCGTCCGTCCGTCAGGCGGCGGTGGGCACTCGCAACAAGAGCTTCATGATGTCGTTGGCGAAGTCGGTGGCCCGGTGGTCAGACGGCAGGTCGAACTGGGCGACGGACCAATCGGCGAAGGTGAACCGGAGCTTGGCGAGGGCGATCCGGGCGGGGACGATGTCGACTTGGTGCACCGCGCCGAGCGAGTCGCTGCCACCGACGATGATCTCGTTGCCCATGCGGCCCTTGTGGCACCAGAGCACGCGACGGTCGGTGATGACGACGAGGTTGGTGCCGTTGGGCATGGCTCCCTCACCGGTCATCGCCCCTTGGGAGGCGCTGCCGAAGACCGACGGGCCGAGGAGGGCGAGGGTGGTTTCGTAGGCACGATCTTCGACCTTGCCGCCGACCACGACGGGACGGAACGCTTCGACCCGTTCACCCGGTTCCAGCGTGTGGCTCAGTCCGTGTTCGATCTGCGATCGGGTGCTCATCGTCGTCTCCGCTCAACTGTCCATGGCCCCCATGGACCGTGGTGACCTTCTCTTCGGCATGAGGGACACGTGTCTTCGCGTGATCGGGCCGAACGATCCATTCCATTGGACCGCTCGGCCCATCAACCGATTCAGCCGGGTGTGGGCAGGAAGGAGCGCATCAGTTCCCAATCGCCGATGCCGCAGCCGTTGGTCCGGTCGAACGAGGTGTCGATTTCGGCCCCATCCAATGTGCCGCTGATGGCCGCGACCTCCGGTCCGCCGTATTGCTCGGTGCAGGCGATGTCGACGGGTGCGCCGTTGACGACCCGGTCGTTGATCGACGGATCGTTGAGGGCGAGACACATCATGTCGGCTGATGCAGGCCCGGGGTCGCCGGTCACGGTCGCCGTATCGCCGAGACAGGCGAGTCGGGAAATCGTGGTGGCGCCGCCTTCGGTCAGCGTGACCGTGATCGTCAGATCAGCGATCGGGTAGGGGCCGGCCCCGAGAATCGGCCCGTCGCTGCCCGGGTCGGCCACGGGATCATCGACCGGTGCGTCGTTGATCGGCGCGTCATCGATGGTGGTCGTGGTGTCCGGCGGGTCATCGCTCACGGTGTCGGTCGCTGCGTCGTCGCCGCAGGACGCGGCGAGAAGGCCGATGGCCAACGTCAGAGTGAGCACGAGCTTGTGCATTGGTTTCTCCAGGATTCGAGGGGATGTGAGAGTGAGACGGCAGCGCCGAGGTGCCGGTTCCCCGGCTGTCGGCCGCGTCCTCAGCTTGCTCTCAGGTGTGCGACGATGCGGCGATGCAGATCAACTGCTGGCATGAGGTCGGACGGAAGAACGCGCCGAAGGACGTGGTCCGTATACGGAGCCTTTCTGCGGCGACCGCCACCGAACTCCGCGGTGCGATTCGAGCCGCTCGATCACGAGAGGGCGAGGGCGTGCTCTTCTCGCTGGAGCGTGGCTATTCGGATCGGGGCAGAGCCCGGGCCCGGCTGGCCGTCGGCATCGGTGTGGTGGTGGTGATGTTCGCCGCTGTCGCTGCGTTCGTCGCGCCGAGCGTGGCGGCGCCGCTGGTGGGATTCGGTGTCGCCCCGGCGGTGATCGTCGTCGCGTTCACGGCGATCTTCTCGTACACCCACGACACCGGTGTGCAGGTGCGTGCCGACGGGGTTTTGCGGTCGGAGGGTTGGAGCGGCATTCGCGAGCTCGACCTCACGGCGTTTGCGCGGGTGACGGTCGCGGAGACTCCCCGCGGCTCCGACGACGCCCCGATTGGCGGCTGATCCGCGGCGCCGACTACCAGCCTCGGGCGGCCCACTCGTCGAGGGACGGCGACTCGTCGCCGATGGTCGTGTCGTTGCCGTGGCCGGGCAGCACGATGGTGTCGGCGTCGAAGACGCTGAACATGCGGTCCTCGATGCTGCGGAGGATGGTGTCGAAGCTGCCACCCTCGAATCCCGTCGCTCCCGGTCCGCCCGGGAAGAGCGTGTCGCCGGTGAAGAGCAGCGGTGTGCCTTCCACGCTGAACGACATCGAGCCCGGGGTGTGGCCCGGGGTGTGGTGCGTGTGGATTCGCAGACGCCCTACCTCGATGACGCTCTCGTCCTCGAGGAGGTAGTCGTAGCTCGGCAGCATTTCGGCATCCTCGGCGGTGATGCCGACGCGATAGCCGGCTTCGCGGATCGCCGGGACGGCCTGGATGTGGTCCCAGTGGCCATGGGTCTCCAGCACGGTGCGGACGTCGAGCAACTTGCACAAGTCGAGAAGTCGGTCGTGCTCGTTCGCGGCGTCGAGCAGCACCGCTTCGCCGGTTTCATGGCAGCGAACGACGAACACGTTGTTGTCCATGGGGCCGACGACCACGCGGTGGACTTCGGCGATTGAGTCACTCCAATGAAGCGTCATGGCGAGAGCGTAGTCAGCTTGGGGTCGCCCTTCTCGTCGAACGCCGCTGCCATACTCACGTCGAGCGCGCGGGCCCGTCTGGAGAGTGAATGCGTCACGGGATCGTCGCCACCGTCGTGCTGCTGGTCGGCCTTTCCGTCGCGAGCTGGTTGGTCGGCGGTCCGGGAATGGAGCGAGCGGCCCGAGTCGATTCCGCCGCACCGGGTGACGTCCTTCCGGAATTGACCACCGCCGGGTTCGCCCCGACTGCGGACGACGAGTCGGCCGTGGCCCCGTCGGTGCCGCCCCTGCCGGATCATCTCGTGTCGGTCGCCCCTCTGTCAGCGTTGCTGCCCGAGACGATCTCGCCGCCGCCGACGACCGTCGCTGTCGCCTCACCGACCGCCGAGCCCGTCCTTGCGCCTCCGCCTGCAGCTGCCCCCGCGCCCGTCGCTGCGCCGGTGTCGGGCGACGGGGCCTCGTTCCTGGCCGACCTCAATGCCCTGCGGAGTGGCCAAGGGGTTTCGCCGTTGGCGCGCAATGCGGAGCTGGACTCGTTGGCGCAATCCTGGGCCGAGACCATGGCGGCCGATGGCTCGTTGCGCCACTCAGAACTGATCTACGACGTCATCGCCGGGGTGTGGACCTCGGCCGGCGAGAACATCGGCTACGGCCCGTCGGCGACGGCGATCTTCGACGGACTGAAGGCCAGTCCAGGCCACCTGGACAACATGGTGAACCCCGCGTACACGAGTGTCGGCATCGGCACGGTGAGAGCGGATGGCGTTCTTTGGACCGCCCACATCTTTGCGGGCTGACGTTCAGGCAGCAGGTTCGTCTTCGACGATTCTGACCTCGCCGCGAGGTTGGCCCGGATCGCCACACACCCAACAGGCATCGCCTTCGACACCGCGCCAGGCGACGTCGCACCGGCCGCACCGCAGCGGATGATCCAGCTGGGTGACGCTTCCGTGGGGAGCGGTCATTTCCTGCACGCGAATCACCCTATGCATCGGAGAAACGCTGGATGGGTGATCCCCTCCGACAGAACCACACGAAGTGATTGCCACACGTACGTATCGACTGCCCCGCTGCCGTAGCCTCACCGGGGTCCGCCGCGAGTGTCGGCTGGGCCGATGAGAGGAAATTCCATGGCTACCCCGTGCCCCAACGCCGACGGTTCGAGTCCCCAGCAGCGTGAATTCAGCGACGCGCCGGAGATGTGCATCGATCCTTCGAAGCGCTACACGGCGACGATGACCACGTCCCTCGGTGAGATGGTGATTGCTCTCGACGCGTCCGCCGCCCCGAAGACCGTCAACAACTTCGTCACGCTCGCTCGATACCACTACTACGACGGCATCATCTTCCACCGCATCATCAACGGCTTCATGTGCCAGGGCGGCGACCCGACCGGCACCGGTCGTGGCGGCCCCGGCTACCGGTTCGACGACGAGCTTCCGGCCGCCGGCCGCTACGAGATCGGATCCCTCGCGATGGCGAACGCCGGACCCGACACCAACGGCAGCCAGTTCTTCATCATTTCCGGCGCCAGCGGCGTGGGCCTCCCGCCGCAGTATTCGCTGTTCGGCAAGGTCGTGAAGGGCCTCGAGGTCGTGGAAGCGATGCAGCAGGTCGAGACCGATCGTTCCGATCGCCCCGCCACCGATGTCGTGATCGAGTCGGTCACCATCGAAGAGGCCGAGTGAGATGACGATCGACACGCTGGGCATTGTCGGCGCCGGTGCCATGGGCAGCGGCATCATCGAAGTGGCCGCAAAGTCCGGCGTGTCGGTCGTCGCTCGCGACATCAGCCCCGAGGCCATCGAGGCCGGCAAGGCCCGAGTCGAGGGCTCTCTGGCCAAAGCGGTCGATCGGGGAAAGCTCGACGATGCGTCACGCGATTCGGCCTTGGCCGCGATCACGTGGACCACAGACATCGCCGACATGGGTGGCTGTCAGATGGTCATCGAAGCGGCCCCGGAGATTCTCGATCTCAAGCTCGAGATCTTTCGAGCACTCGATTCGGCGCTGCCCGACGGTGCCGTCATGGCGACCAACACCTCCTCGATCCCGATCATCGACATCGCCATGGCGACGAGTCGTCCGGAATCGGTGTGCGGGATTCACTTCTTCAACCCCGCAACGGTGATGAAGCTCGTGGAGATCATCGAGACTCAGCGCACTTCGCCCGAGGTCCTGGCGGCCGCGTCGTCGTTCGCCTCCGACGTGCTCGGCAAGCGAGTGGTTGTCTGCAAGGACCGCTCCGGCTTCGTGGTCAACGCGTTGCTGGTTCCCTTCCTCTGCCAGGCGATCGCCATGTACGAAGCAGGTCACGCGACCGCCGAAGACATCGATGAGGCGATGAAACTCGGCGCCGGTCATCCGATGGGGCCGCTCGAACTGAGCGACATGATCGGCCTCGACGTGATGCTGTCCGCGGCTGAGTCGCTCTACGACGAGTACCAGGAGCGGTTCTTGGCTCCGCCGCCGCTGTTGCGACGCATGGTCAGCGCCGGCCAACTCGGACGCAAGACCGGCAAGGGCTTCTACGACTACTGACGTCGAGGAGCGTCGATCGTGGCCGAATAGGGCGTGGTCGGTGACGACATCGGTCGGCTCGCGGTGCGTTCGGTTGCGGGAAACCTGATCGCCCCGGCCGTCCCGATCGCGATGACGGCCACGATGGCGGCGATGACGAAGACGAAGAGGAACCTTTCGGGGGTGGAGTCCTCCGTGACGAGGGCCGAGAGCAGACTGATGCCGGCGGCGGCGCCGATCTGGCTGGTCATGTTGAGCATCCCGGTACCGACGCCGATGTCGCCTTCACCAACGGCCTCCGTCAGCGCGGCGATGATCGGGGGGCGGGCGATACCGCTGCCGGTCCCCGCCAGGCCGACGCCGACGATCACGAGTCCGATCCAGCCCTGGACCGCGCCGACGCCGATGAACGCGAGCCCCACGCTGATGCCGAGGCACCCGAGAATGACCACGGGCCGACCGCCGTAACGAGTGACCAATCGGTCGGCGAGCCACGCCCCGAGCGCAAACATGATCGGGCGCGGAAGGATGAGAAGTGAGATCGCCGTCGTGGTGTAGGCAAACGTTGCGTCGGCGCCGAGCATCAGCGACGTCAGAACCAGTCCGGCCATGTACGGCCCGTTGAGGAAGAGCTGGCTCACGAGGGGCAGTGAGACATTTCGTTTCGCCAGCACGGGAAGCTCGATGAGTGGATGCGGCGTTCTTCGCTCCCACCAGACGAAGAGAATGAATGCCACTGGGGCGAGAGCGAGTCCGCCGAACACCACCGGATGATCCCAGCCGAGCGCCCCCGCTCGGTTCAGCGGGATCAGAACCGCGGCGATCCCGATGCCGAGGAACATGCCGCCGAGTAGGTCGAAAGTGAGGTCGCTGCGCCGCTCGCTCTCGGGGAGCACTCGTGACGACACGATCACGGCAACGGCCATGCCGATGCCCTGGATGATGAAGAGTGTTCGCCAGCTGGTGGCGTCGATCAGCGGCCCGCCGATGACCACGCCGAGGGCGGGGGAGGCAGCCAGCACCGCGCTCCAGACGCCGGCGACCGATGTCCGCTCGTCGTCAGGGAACGCCTTCATCATGATGGCGAGTGCGGACGGCCCCGTCGAAGATGAGAAGGCCTGGGTGATGATCCGCGCGCCTATCAGAAAGGCGGCGTTGGGCGCGCTCGCGGTGACGAACGACATGATCGCCGCCGCGCTGAAGCCGATCAGGTACATGCGGCGATGTCCGTAGAGGTCGCCGAGTTTGCCGGCCATGGGGGTGAAGACCGCGAACGCGAGGAGCGGGCCGGCGATGACCCAGGTGATCGTGCTCGTGGACGAGTTCAGGTCGTCGGCGATGTCGGGGAGGGCCGCGGACAACACCGTGATGGTGAAGGAACTCGACGCGACACCGATCAGCGCGACCACCTGGATCACCCGCGGCGAGAACTGCCGGGCCGGGGGATCGAGGAAACTCATCCACCTGGAGGGTAGGAGGACGGCAGCTCAGCCACCCAGCTCTATGACGAGCGTCACCGCCTTTGTTTCCAGAGCCGTGCCTCGGCCCGGGCGGCTTCCTCGGTGGGGATTGCCAGATAGGCCTGCCGGTGGTTTCTCAATCGGACGAGGCCCACGATGTAGTCGCGCCCGTAGGCGATCAGGAAGCGGACCAGGCCCTGCTCCGCATACTGGCGAACGTGGACGAGTTCGTGCGCGAGGAGCTCGCGTTCCCCACTTCGGTCGACGTCGCTCGTCAGGAAGACGACCCGCCCGATGGTCATGCCGGAGCTGCCGGGAGCGAGGAACGGGACTCGTACGATGCGGACCCGATCGGCGAGCTCGGGCGCGATGTGGTCGTAACCGGCGCGCTCGGGTCCCTCGAGCCGGCGCATCAGTTCCGGTCGTCGGGCGGCGGGAACGTGAGCATGAAGGTGAAGGCCTCACGGCTCGGTCCTGAGTCACGCAGCATCGCGAGCCGTTGCTCCGCCTCTTCGATCGTCGGTTCATGACCGGCCGGGATCCACCACAGAACCAGGTGGGCGCCGTCGCGGGCGTCGAACCATTCCCGGCGGCGACGCATGAACTTCACGTGGTCGCCGTTGTAGGTGAACGCCTTGAACTCGTCGACCGACTCCCAGACGCTCAGGTTGAGGATGCGAAGCGGATCACCGTCGCGAGCGAATCCGGTGGCATTTCCGGACTCGTCCTGGAGTCGCCAGACGAATCCGGCCGCGGCTTCCGCCTCGGCATTGACCGGATCGAGATTGTCGGCGAATCCGGCGGAGTCGGGATGGTCGATCGGGGCCCGGAGCTGGCCCACATTGAGTTGGGCGAGATGCCAGGCGCTCATGCCCAGTCCTTCAGGAGCGCAGGCAGGTCAGCAAGGCGTTCGAGGGTGGGGACGTCGTGGCCATGGTCGTCGTCGTGCACTTCGTGAGCCCAAGTGACGTGGTACGGCACGTGCACGGCTCGGGCCCCGAGCTCGACCACCGGCAGCACATCGGACGGCAGCGAGTTGCCCACCATCACGAAATCGTCGACCGCCACCTGGTGAACCTCGAGGAGGTTGGCATAGGTCGTGACGTCTTTCTTGGCGACGACTTCGATCCTCCAGAAATGATCGGCCAGGCCGCTTTCGGCGATGCGGGCGTGTTGAGCGTAGAGATCGCCTTTCGTGATGAGCATCAACGGGTGTTCGGCGAGCGCGTCGAGGACGTCGACAACGCCGTCGAGCAGCTCGATCGGCCGGTCGAGGATCGCGTGGCCGAGTTCGATGATGCGACCCACCTGTGCGCCCGAGATCGCGCCGGAAGAAACGTCGATTGCCGTCTCCGTCATGGAGAGCATGAATGATTTGGCCCCGTAGCCGTAGCGAGCGAGGTTTGTCATCTCGACCTCGTACAACCGGCTGGTCACGTCGGCCGGAGTGGCCCATTCCGAGAGGAGGTCCTCGAACGCCCGGTGGGTCGCGTCGAACTGGTCCTCGTTGTGCCACAGCGTGTCGTCGGCGTCGAAAGCAACGATCATCAGTCGCCGATCGTACTCACGGTGGCTGTCCACCGGTTGAGGTGGGCGCACCGGTACGGTCGATCCATGTCCTCCTGCGCTCGACCTGGATGCTCTCGTCCTCGAGCCGGCGTGCTGCTACTGCACCGGTTGGAGCGACGGGTCGAGCTCCTCGGTCCCGACGACGCGGCCGCCGAGCGCTTCGGCACTCCCCTGTGCGAGGAGCATTTGTCTCGCTCGAAGCCGCCCGAGGGCTGGACACTCGTCGATCAGCGCGGCGATGCGCCGGCCCCTTCTGCTCGCCCTCGCCGCCACGGCGCACCGGGCACTTCCACCAATCCCGCGTCCTGGACCCCGCGTCGAGAACTCGACGACATCCCCGACTCGGTCAGTTCGGTTCGGTCGCCGCTACTTCGCCGAGCGTTCCTCGGCTCGGCCGAGGGCCTCTCCGGCCTCGAGCGGCTTCATCCAGAGGTCGATGGCGACCCAGAGCGTCTTGGCCGTGGGGTGGAGCACGAGGGGAACGAGCACCGCGACCGGCAGCATGACCCCCAGGAGCGGGAGGGCTCGAACGTCGGGCCACATCAGCGCGATGCCGCCGATCAGGGTGATGAGGAGCAAGCCGAAGGTGAAGATGGTGCTGATACCGACCGCACCGACGAAGTGACCGGGCTTGCGTTCGAAATGGAATCCACAGCGCGGACAGTCATCACGAAGCGACACCCATCGGCGGGTAAGCCCTCGTTGACCACAGACGGCGCAGGCCCGAGTGGCACCCCGCCAGAGCAGCACCCGAGCGGTCGGAGTGGGCTCGACAGTCATGCGGGCGAGCCTACGGTCCGCCAGTTGCGCCTGGTGGTTTGAGCAACATCCTCCGGCGTCTGAATATCGGGCTCGCGGCGGTTGCCGTGCTCCTGTTGATGACCATCGTCTGGCCCGACCCGACCGACGATGTCGTGGTGCCGGGTGACGCCGGTGTCGACATTGCCTCGGCGACAACTTCCACGACCACCACCACGACAACGACGACCACGACCACGACTGAGCCGCCCTACGACGGGTGGGTCGATCCTGCATCCTCGGGCCTCGCGTGGGGCGACTCGGTCGAGGGTCTTCTCACGTTCCGGGGCAACCCGACGCGAACCTTCTACGGCTCGGGGCCCGTGCCGGCCTCGCCGGAGGTCGTGTGGCGCTTCCCTGAAGACGGGGCGATGTGTTCGAACTCCTCCGTGGGGAGTCAGGTCATCAACTGGTGCGGCTCGGGCTGGACCGGTCAACCGTCGATCTTCGAGCGCGAGGGGGAAACCTGGGTGGCCGTCGGGGCCTACAGCCGCAACGTCCACTTTCTCAACGCCGACGATGGCAGCCGCCTCCTTCCGGACTTCCCGACCGGCGACATCATCAAGGGGTCCGTCACCATCGACCCCGACGGTTATCCGCTCCTCTACACCGGGAGCCGCGACAACTTCTATCGGGTCGTGGCCTTCGACGGTGATGCGCCCCGCGAGCTGTGGGCGCTCTCCGCCACCGACGTGTCTCCGACGAAGTGGAACAACGATTGGGACGGGGCAGGGCTCGTCATCGACGACTTCCTGTTCATCGGCGGGGAGAACAGCCAGTTCCACATCGTCAAGCTGAACCGCGGCCACGACGCCGACGGTCGGGTGACAGTCGATCCGCTGCTCGTGTTCAACACCCCGGGTTGGGACGACGAACTCATCGGTCTCGTCGGCAGCAATGTCTCGATCGAAAACTCGGTGGCCATCTCGGGCAACGTGGTCTACTTCGCGAACTCGGGCGGCCTGATCCAGGGCTGGGACGTGTCCGGGCTCGACGACGGGATCGATCCGACTCGGGTCTTTCGCTACTGGGCCGGTGACGACATCGACGCGACGCTGGTCATCGATGAAGAGGGAATGATCTACGCCGGAATCGAATACGAACGTGGGAACTCGCGCAGTCAGGAGGTCGGCCAGGTAATCAAGCTCGACCCCTCGAAGCCCGATGATCCGCTCGTATGGGGTGTCGATGAGCGCCCGCGACTCGACTCCGGAATCTGGGCCACGCCGGGTCTGCACCGAGACCTCCTCATCGTCCCTACTGACACCGGCAAGATCCTCGGTCTCGATCGCTCGACGGGCGAGGAGCGCTGGACCAAGCAGCTCTTCGGGCCGACATGGCAGTCGCCCGTGATCGTCGACGACGTGTGGATCCAAGGCGACTGTGCCGGCGTGCTCCGCGGGTTCGATGTGAGCGACACCACCGTCGAGCCTCCGCTGCTGTGGGAGGTGGAACTCCCGGGTTGTATCGAGTCCACCCCCGCGGTCTGGGACGGTCGCATCGTGGTCGGGACCCGAGCCGGTTGGATCTTTGCACTCGGCGACGACGGTTAGCGTCGCTCGATCGCCGTGCTGGTCACGACATAGCTCGTGATCTGGGCCTGCCCGGGAAGACGGGCGAGCTGGTCCCGAATCACATGGTCGTAGGCCGCAAGGTCGGCGACGTCGACGCGGACCATGTAGTCGACATCACCGGTGACATGGTGGGCCTCGGTCACAGCGTCGAGAGAGCGCAGGCCATCCTCGAATCCGAGCTGCGCGTCGGGATCTCCGACCGCGAGGCGAATGGTCACCCAGACACTGAGGCCTCGATCGATCGACTCGGGCGCGATGTCGGCGCGATAGCCGCGGATCACGCCGTCGGCTTCGAGCCGACGAAGTCGACGCAGCGTCGGTGATCCCGACAGGCCGATCCGGTCGGCCAGGTCGTTGACCGTCATTCGGCCGTCGGCCCGCAGTTCGTCGACGATGCGACGGTCGATGAGATCGAGTGGCTCCATGCGCAGAAGTCTGCCATCAATTGCTGATCTGTAGTGGAAAACTGCGGTATATATCGAAATCGAGACGAATACGCAGACACTTGGCGCCCGAGTGTCGTCATCATGACGGGATGCCCCGCCCCCGGTCTGCCGTCTCGTCGCTTGCGCTCGCCGGCATGTGCTGGGGGTCGTCCTATGCGGTGGTGGGAGTCGTTCACGCAACCAACCCCTGGCTGATCACCGGCAGTCGTTTCGCCGCTTTCGGCGTGGTGGCGTGCGTTCTTCTCCAGCTGTCCGGCGGGTTCGCCGACATCCCGTGGCGAACGGCCATGGGACACGCCTTGGGAGGATCGGTGGGCCTCTACTTCGCCGAGGTGACCGCCATCTCCTTGGCCGGCGCCGGTCCGACGATCGCGATCGTCGGTTCGATCCCGGTTGCCTATGCCGTCGTCGGTGCGTGGCGCGACGGGTCCGACCTGCGCCCGCTGATCCCCTCGATCACCCTCACTCTCGCCTCACACGTTGTGATTCACCGCGACTCGTGGCCGTCCGACGGCCGAGATGTCGGCACCACGATGCTCGGGTTGGGTGTCGCGGCCGCCGGGGTCGCAGGCTTCTGCGTCTATGCGTTGCACTCGACCGACCATCTTCGGTCCCGACCCGACCTCGGACCGCAACGGTGGGCCAGTGCGGTCGGCGTCGCCAGCGGCATCTACGCAATCCCGCTGTTGCTGATCGGTTCGTTCGCCGGCTCGGTGGGGAGTCCGGGCCGCCTCCTCGTTGTCGCCGTGTTCCTCGCCCTCGTGCCGTCGTGGATGGCGACCGCGCTCTGGAACCGCGCGGTGGTGGAGGTTCCCCGTGCCCTGGCCGGCCAACTGCTCGTATTCGAACCCCTGAGCGCATTCGTGTTCGTCCACCTCGTGAGCGGTTCGCTGCCGGGCCCCTCGATGGTCGTCGGCGAGCTCCTGCTTCTGGCCGGTGCGCTGCTGGCCGTTCGGAGCGTGCGCCAACCCGCGTCGGCTCACGCTCGTTAGTCGAAGAGTTCGATGAGGTCGTTGAACCAGGCAACCGGCGTCGGATAGTCGTCCTCGGCCGTCTTGCCGAGGCGCACCACGACGAGGTCGCTCGTGGGCACGCATGCCACTCGCTGCCATTCGAAACCGCTTGCGAAGAATCGGCCTCGCCCGTCCGGATACGTCCACCAATGACTGCCGTACTCGCCACCGTTCTCGTCGCGGGCTCGCGTGGTTCGAGCATCGTCCACCCACTCGGGAGCGAGGACCTGGGCGCCGTCCCATCGCCCGCCCCGCAGATAGAGCAGGCCGAAGCGAGCCCAATCGCGAGCCGTCGCGTTGAGATAACTCGATCCGACGAAGTCGCCGGACTCCGCGAAGCGTGGATCCGCCGAGCTCATGCCGATCCGGGAGAAGAGGTGCTCGTGCATCCAGGCGCGACCCTCATCGTTTCGACCGATCAGGTCGCCGACGAGCCGTGCGACCACGTTCGACGTGCCGCTCGAGTAGTTGAAGACCGTTCCGGGCGGGTGGGCCAGTGGAAGTGCCGCGGTGTACGCCGCGGGATCGGCCTCGCCCGCGCCGAACAGCATGTCGATGCAATGCGACCAGGCCGCCTCCTCGCCGTCCGCAGGGATCTTGTACGCCTCGTTGAAGTCGAGACCATCGGTCATTCGCAGGAGCTGGTGCAGGGTGATCTGATGCCGCGGGTCGGTTGGGTCGCTCCATTCCGGCACGGCCGCTCTCGCGGCGGGATCGAGTCGCCGCTGGCCGACGAGGAGACCGACCAGTGCGTGGGTGATCGACTTGGCCATCGACCATGAGCCCAGAGGGGTGGTTTCGTCAGTCCCGGGGCCGTAGCGCTCCGCCACGATGCGTCCCGACTTCACTACGAGCGTGGCGAACGACTGTCCGAAGCCGGGCTCGGGGTCGGGGCCGAAGGCGCGGTCGAGAAGGGCGTCGAGCGATGCCGCATCGACGCTCGTCGGGAGCGGGCCGGTTGGCCATTCGTCGGTGGGCCACGGGACACCGGCGGGTTGGGCCGGGAGTGGGTGGAGTGAGACCGGTGGCTCGAGAATCGGCATACCCCGACGCTATGCGACTGTGCCGGTCAACCGCTCAGCCTGTGAAGGGCCAGAATCAGTCGCGGTGCCAGATCGGGCCGTTTGCCGTGTCTTCCACGACGATTCCCCGCGCCGTCAACTCGTCGCGGATCCGATCGGCTTCGCCGAAGTCTTTGGCGTCTCGCGCCGCGGTACGAGCGGCAACGAGGTCGTCGATGTCGGCGTCGTCATCGCCGGCCGAGCTATGGCCGATGGCTATACCGAGCGCGCCGGCCAGGTCGACGACGGTGGCGACGAGCGAGGCCGCGACCGGCGAACCACTGTCGAGCGCGGCGTTGGCCTTGCGCACCGTCTCGAAGATCGTGGCCACTCCCTCAGGGGTGCCCATGTCGTCATCCATGGCGGTCCGGAACGTGGCAACCGCGGCCTCGTCGAGCTCGACTCCCGCAAGATCGAGGCGGGCCGAGTCGGCCTTGCGGGCCATGGCGTCGAGTCGTTCGATCGCGCCGCGGGCCTGGGCCATGACCTCGGCGTTGATCTCCATCGTCTTGCGATAGTGGGTCTGCAGCAGCAACAGGCGAAGGGCGCGGGCGTTGAGCGGGTGCTCATCGAGGAGGGCTTGGATCGTCGTGAAGTTGCCGAGCGACTTCGACATCTTCTCGCCGCCGATGTTGAGCATCGCGTTGTGCATCCAGTGGCGGGCGAAGTCACGACCGGCGGCGATGGCCTCGGCCCGCTCGTTGGTGTGGTGCGGGAACACGAGGTCGGTGCCGCCGCCATGGAGGTCGAAACCGTCGCCGAGCACGTCGAGGCTCATGGCGACGCATTCGATGTGCCAGCCGGGGCGGCCATCGCCCCATGGCGAAGGCCAGGTGGGTTCGCCGGGCTTGGCCGCCTTCCAGAGAGCGAAATCGAGCGGGTCTTCCTTGTTGTCGTCGACCTCGACGCGGGCGCCGGCGCCTTCTCGAAGATCGTCGAGGCTGCGGTGCACGAGGCCGCCGTAGTCCTCCACGGAGTGCACGCGGAGGTAGACGCCGGAGTCGTTTGCATAGGCGCTGCCGTTGTCGATCAGCGTTCGGATGAAGTCGACCATTTCATCGACGTATTCGGTGGCGTGGGGGCGATCGTGAGGCCGGAGCATGCCGAGGTCGTCGAAGATCGCCTTGTCGTAGACGGCCTTCCACTCGGAGGCGATCGCCGGCTCGGTCGACCCTTCGCGAGTCGCGCGATTGATGATGTTGTCGTCGATGTCGGTGACGTTGGCGACGTGATGCACATCGAGGCCGCGCCACTCGAGGTAGCGCCGGACGATGTCGTAGGTGAACGCCTGGCGAGCGTGGCCGAGGTGCGGGTGATCGTAGACGGTCGGCCCGCAGGCGTAGAGCGACACGCGACCTTCGTCGCGCAACTCGAGGGGGCGGATCTCGCCGGTGAGGGTGTCGTAGAGGCGAATCAAGGCTCGGCCGTTCTAGGAAAGCGGGGATGCGGGTCGATCGAGGCGGACGCCCAGGAGCGCGCCCAGTTCGGCCAACACGGTAGGGGCTGACGGGTGGTCGCCTCCGGCAGTTATCGCCGCGGCGAACTCGATCAACGCGGCGCGAGCCGTCGGCGCGTCGAGGTCGTCGTCGAGCGCGGCGCGGACGCGTTCGGCGTAGGGAGCGGGGTCGGGCCCGCTCGTCATCCCGGCGGCCTCGATCAGCGAGTCGAGGGTGGCGGACGCATCGTGGATGTCGTCGTCGAACCACTCCCAGTCGGCTCGGTAGTGATGGGCCATCAAGGCGAGTCGAATTGCCCGAGGGTCGACCGTCCTTGACAACTCGCTGACGAAGACCAGATTGCCGAGCGACTTCGACATCTTCGTACCTTGGTAGGCGACCATCCCGCCGTGCATCCAGTGACGCACGAAGGTCGCGCCCGTCGCGGCTTCGCTCTGGGCCCGCTCGCACTCGTGGTGGGGAAAGATGAGGTCGCTTCCGCCGCCGTGGAGGTCGATTGTCTCGCCGAGAATTCCCATGGACATCGCACTGCATTCGATGTGCCAGCCCGGTCGTCCGGGGCCCCATGGGGAGTCCCAGCTGGGTTCGTCGTCGAGCGAGGGTTGCCACAGGACGAAGTCGAGCGGATTGCGCTGGCGTGGATCGTCGGGTTTGCCGCCACGCTCGCGGGCGAGTTCGATCATCGTCGACTCGTCGTAGCCCGACACGGCCCCGAAGGAATCGAACGTCGACACGTCGAAGAATGTCGTCCCATCGACCGTGTAGACGTGGCCGCCAGTGTCGAGACGTCGAATCAACTCGACCATCTCGCCGATCCATTTGGTCGCATGGGGCTCAGCCTCCAGCGGGCGGGTTTCGAGGGCCGCCATGTCGCGATGGAAGCGAGCTGTTTCGGTCGCCGCGAGCTCGAGGAAGTCGATGCCGAGTTCGCGGGCCTTGGGGAGAATCGAGTCGTCGACGTCGGTGATGTTGCGAACGAGGCGTACCTCATGGCCGAGATCTTCGAGACGCCGGATCAACAGGTCGTAGGTGAGATAGGTGTTTGCGTGCCCGAGATGCGTGGAGTCGTAGGGCGTGATGCCGCAGACGTAGATCGAGACCACGTGGCCGGGATCGAACGGGACGATTTCGGCGCGGGCCGTGTCGAAAAGACGCACTGCGTCACGGTAGCGGCCGATCGGTACGGCCAGTGCGCTCCGCTCGGCCTCAGCCGGGGAGTTCGACCGTGAATCGGGCGCCGCCGAGCGGCGATTCGCCGACACTCACCGTGCCGCCGTGGCGTTCGGTCACTCGATGCACGATCGCCAACCCGAGGCCCGTTCCGCCGTCTTCTCGACCGCGGGCCGAGTCGACCCGGGCGAAGCGTTCGAAGATGTGGTCTCTGGCTTCGCGGGGAACACCCGGGCCGTCGTCGTCGACGTGGAGGATTGCCCTCCCGTCGACCGCCCGGAGCATGATCGCAACCTCGTCTTCCGCGTGGCGCGTTGCGTTGTCGATCAGGTTGCGTACAAGTCGGCGCAGCTGGTTCGCGTCGCCCTTCACCCTGGTTGGGGTCACTCCGTCGATGTCGATTCGAGCCCGATGCCCGGGCGCCGCTGCGGCGAGCGCGTCGAACACCGCGTCGTCCAAGTCGACGGGGTCGTCGCGAACCGGCTGGTGCTCGTCGTGGCGAGCGAGGGCGAGGAGATCGTCGACGATCGCGGCCAGTCGGTCGATCTGACGGAGGTGCCGGCTCTTGCTCTCCTCATCGATCGCGGTGTTGGTCTCGATATCGATACGAAGGTTCGCCAGCGGCGACTTGAGCTCGTGCGATGCATCGCCGACGAACTCTCTCTGTCGGGCGTCGCCGCCGGCGAGCCGTCCGAGCATTTCGTTGACGGTGACGGCCAGCGCTTCGATCTCGTCGCCGGTGTTGGGCACGTCGATCGTGGACCCGGGTTTGTGCGCGCTGATCGACTCGGCGTCTGCTCGGATGTTGCCGACCGGCCTGAGGGCTCGATCCGCTGTCACCCAGGTCAACCCGCCCACGATCAAAAGGAGTAGAGGGGAACCGAGCACGAGCACGCGGGTGACGTCAGCCACCGGCCGGTCGATGACCTCGATCTCGGAACCGACGATCACGATCAAGAGACCGTCCGTGGGGGAGTCCGCTTGCGTCACATGAATACGAAGTTCCTCGGTCTCCGCCTCGACTGTGCCGTCGTATTGTTCGAGGAAATCGGCGGTGACGGTTCGGGTTCCCGGCGTCGTTCCCCCCGGTGCGCCGTCGACCAGCACCCGTCCGCCTCCAGCCACGAACTCGCCGTCCTCTCGACCGATCCAGATCAAGGCCTCTTGCAGCTGAGTGTCGGTGAGGGTCGCGGGGTCGGCGCCGTCGGCGATGAGCGTGGCTCGCCCTTCTGCGGCCGCGGTGAGCGTGACATCGAGATTGTCGGTGAGGCGTCCTTGAAGAACTGAGGTGATGATCACGCCGCCGACCACCAGTGCGATCGCGAGCACGACCGTGACCAGCGCGGTCGCTCGGAATCTGATTCCTCGCATGTCAGCCGCCGTCTCTCGACAAGCGGTAGCCCGCGCCTCGCACTGTTTCGATGGCCCTGCGGTCGTAGGGCGCATCGATCTTCTTGCGGAGGGACGAAACGTAGACCTCGACGATGTTGGGGCTGCCCTCGAACGCGAAGTCCCAGACGTGAGACAGCACGTCGGTCTTGGACACCACCTCGCCAGGACGCGTGAGGAAGTACTCGAGTATGGCGAACTCCCGGGAGGTCAGATCGAGTAGGTCGTCGCCTCGCCAAGCCCGACCCTCGGTCGGGTCAAGTCGGAGATCTCCCGCAGCCAGCACGACCGCCGCAGTTGCGGTTCGGCGTCGCATCACGGCCCGGAGCCTCGCCACCAGCACCACGAACGAGAACGGTTTGGTGACGAAGTCGTCGGCTCCGGTGTCGAGGCCCTCGGCCTCGTCGAGTTCGCCGTCCTTCGCGGTGAGCATGACCACCGGCGTCCAGTTCTCCTCCTCGCGCAGTGTGCGGCAGACGACGTAGCCGTTGATCTTCGGGAGCATGACGTCGAGCACGATCGCGTCGTACTCCTGCTCACGGGCCAGCCACAGTCCTTCTTCGCCGTCTGCGGCCACGTCGACGGCGAAGCCCTCGGCCTCGAGTCCTCGTTTGAGCGACTGTGCCATCGGGGTTTCGTCTTCGACCACGAGGACTCGCATCCGGCCGAGCGTAGGCGTCATGTCGCCATGGCGGGTCGAGCGACTCGGCGCCTCATCGAGAGAACGCGATAGCCGGTCAGGAAGACTGTGGTCAGGGCCATGAGGGACACCCCGGCGATGTAGAGCGGGTTGCCCGCGTCAGTTCCGGCCATGGCCCCGTGCACGATGCCGGTCCACAACATGGCGTAGCTACTCAGGTGGACCCACTTCCACAGCCGGCGGGGAAGCCGCTTCATGTAGATGGACGTGACCTGGACCGCCATCAGCAGCCACGCCGCGACGATGCCGAATGCGACCGCGGCGGTGTTCCAGTCGGCGACGCCCGGGACGAGCACATCGAGCAGGCTGAATTCGATGAACGAGTCCGCCATCAGGGCGATGACGTGAATCGCGGTGAAGACCAGCGTTGTCCCGCCGAGCCACTTGTGGAGATCGAGCAACCACTTGGGCCCCGGGCGACCTTCCATGATTCTGGTTCCCAGTAGAAGGCCCCAGATCACCGATGCCCCGCTCAACACGAGCGCCACGATGCCGCCGGAGCGAGCGATGTACCACCAGATCTGCTCGCTCATCGGAGGTGCTCCTTCATTCGGCCGAGAACGTGGATCTCGCCGTCGGTGTCGACGATGAGGGCCCCGTCGGTGCCGACGACCCGGGGCCACTCCGGCTGCGGTGTCAGCATGAGTTGGGTCGCAAGGGCTTCCGCCCACCAGGCCGCTCCCGCGATGGTTGTCACCAAGGCGGTGTCGCCCACGGAAGGAGCGCCGCTGCTCGGATCAATGATGTGGTGCTGTTCCTCGTCTGATCGAGTCCACCGCCGCTTCTGATCCGTCGATGTCGCCACCGCTCCCTCCGTCAGCGAGATGGAGCCGAGTGCGCCCGCCGCCACGCTGGGCTCTTCGATGGAGACCAGCCAGCCATCGCCGGAGGCCGGCGCCCCAGCCGCTCGGAGGTCGCCTCCGATGCTCACGAAGGCGCCGATGGCGCCGGCGTCCATGAGTTCGGTAGCGACGATGTCGGCGGCGAGACCCTTGCCGATGGCGCCGGGGTCGAAGCCGGTTCTCGCTGGCAGCGTCACCGAGCCCTGGTGGTCATCGACTTCGATTCCGGCACACCCAGGGGCCGCGGCCGGGGCCGCTGTTTCGCCGCCGGTCGAATCTGTGAGGATCTGGTCGAAGGGCCGGTCGTAGCCGGCAGCCACGAGCGCGTCGAGCACGCTGGGGTCACACGCACCGCCGGTTCGCCACCAGGCGCGGATCCCGTGACGAACGAGTGTCCTCGTGTCTGCACTGACGAAGACCGGAATGCCTCTGGTCTCGTTGCAACGAGAAACCTCGCTGTCGGGAAGAAACCGACTCCATTTGCGCTCGAGTTCGTCGATTCGGCGGTGGGCCAGTTCGAGAAGGGCCGGGTCGCCGTGGATCGCAATGTCCACGGTCGACCCCATCGCTCGGTAGCGGTCGGTGTTGGCCGTCACCATCGTCAGCTGCCCTGAGTGGGCGCCGGGGCCGGCGTCGGATTCTGGGCGGGAGCAGGAATGACCCGCACCTCCCGCACGACCGTGATCTCTTCGATCGGGCCCGTGTCAGCGATGGCTGCCGGCTGATCGACTGCTGCCGGCCCGGGCGCCGGCACCTCGATGACGACCACTCGTTCCACCACTTGCGGTGAGGCCAGCGATGGCGAGGCAGTCGTTCCGGCACCGGCAGCCGACGCCATCGCGGCCACCAGCAACATTCCTGAGCTGGCCGCCGCTCCGGCAACGAGGATCCGACTCGGGGTCGAGCTCTTCGGCTTCGCTCCCGATTCCGACCGCCGGGCCTGAAGAGCCTTGGCTCGGGCGATGGCGTCGGCTCGATCGGGTTCGGGCACTGTGGTCGGCGGCGACGTCGGGAGCTCAGTCATCGTCGTCCTCGTACTCGTCTTCTTCGTACTCGTCGTCGTCCTCGTGCTCGTCGTCCTCGTCCTCGTACTCGTCGTCGTACTCGGATTCTTCGTGGTCGTCGGCGTAGATCGCGGCCGCGACCGGGGCTTCCTGCACGTATTCGATTTCGTAGATCGTGCGCGGTACCGACGTGGCCACGGCGGTCGAAGCCGTGGAAACGACGTCCGGGTCGGGTTCGACCTGTACGACCTGATATTCGGTCACGACGTCGGGAACCACGGGCGTGGTCGGTTCGGGGGACGCGGTCGCGCCCTGCCCGATCGTGAGAAAGAGTGCGCTGACAGCAGCGGCCGATGTCATGGCCAATGCGCCGGCGGCGCTGAGTGCGGTCTTCTTGTCCATTGCTCCTCCTGGGGGCTTTAGGCCCGGAGTGTCCGAGCCATTGGGAGGAGTGTGGGACTTCGATGCTTTCGCTTTCCTGAAGATGCCTGAAGCCCTCTTCAGGATTCGTGGGCAGCCTCTTCCTGGACTGCCTCGTCGTGGAGAGCCACGGGATCGTCGCGGATGATCGTCGCGTCGACCGACTCGGGCTCGGATGCGTCGCGGACGTAGCGAGCGACGACGAGGCCGAGCAGCAGGAGACCGATGACCATGACGCCCGCCGCGGTGAAGGCGGTGACGTCGACGTCATCCCATTGTTGATTGGCGAAGACGGCAAGACCGGCGAGTCCGAAGAAGAGGCCGGAGATGAGGGCAACGGGGTCGATGCGGTGGGTGTCCATCAGGTTTCCTTTGAGAGTTGGTCGACGAGAACGGCGAGCATGAGGCCGAGCATCCAGAGTCCGATCACGGGCATGGCTGACCTCCCGCGCCGCACACGATTACTTCGGCTTCGCCGAAACCGATATCGACGTCGAGCAGGAGCGTGCCGCCGGCAGGGTCGCCGGCGACGCGGTCGACCTCCACGTCGACACCGTCGTCGTTGATCCGGAGATCGCGGTCGCTGACGATCGCTGAGCCGGCGCGGCCGTCGATCTCGATCTCGACACCGATGGTGCTTGGCACCCAGATCTTCAGCTCGCCGATGGTCAGACCGACTGCGAGAGTTCGGGTTTCGCCGTCGAGATCGAGGTCCGACAGGTCGACGTGGAACTCGCCAATACCCCAGCGGTACTCGTCCTCCAGCTCCACGAGACTGTCGACGGTGACCAACTCTTCGCCGATGCCGTCCCACCAGGTCAGGTCTGCGGCAGCGATGGCCCAGGCCAGGGGGAGAAGAAAGAGTCCGAGCCAGATGAGGCCACGCGCTCGACCGACGAACGCCGAGACCACGAGCACGCTGCCCAAGATCATGAGACAGATGGCCAGGAACGACGCGGGATCGATGTCCCACCAACCCACTTGGCCGGCGAACACCGACAGCCCCGAGAAGAGGAGCAGAAGGGCGAGACCGATCGGTCCGAGGAACGGGGTGCGACGGCGACGGCGGGGGTGGTGCTGGGTTGTGAACTGCGGCCGGGGCGGGGTCGGCGGCTTCCACGGTTCGAACGGCCAGGGCGGCTGGAGCCGTGGCGGTGGCGGGCCGTCGTCGTACTCCGTCGTATCGACGTCGGCATCAGGGGTCACGCCGCGGCGGTAGCCATGGCGCCATTCACGGCGGGTGCGGCGCCACTCGCCCCGCTCGCGCCGCCATTCGGAGCGGACGGCATCGCGTTCGGCCCGCCATTCGTCCTCGTCCAAGTGCCAGGGTGAGCGCCAACGCGGACCGTCGGCCGGCCATACCAAGAGCGCGATTCCGGCCGCGAGGATCAGGAGGGGGAGAAACATCCCGTCTCCGACCGGAAGCCAGAAGAGCGAACTCGACAGCACGACGACCCCGACCAGAAGAAGGCCGACCGCGAGAAAGGCTCGACCACCGGGTCGGCGACCTCCTCGGAGCGCATTGATGGCCGCGCTCTCGTCCTCGTGGGAATCAGGCATGACCAGCCATGCGATGAGATAGAGCCCGACTCCGCTTCCGCCCAGCAGGGCGAGGGCGACGAAGGCGAGCCGCACGATGATCGGGTCGATAGCGAAGTATTCGGCGACCCCACCGCTCACACCGGCGATCATCCGGTCGTGATAGCTACGCCGGAGACGTCGGGGACCGGTGGGGCCGCCCGGGGGAGGAGTTGGGGGGATCTCCTCGGTGGGGTCGTCGGTAGTCGACTCGTCGTTCATGTCCTTCACTGTGGCGGAACCGTGGCGGTCGTCCCATCGGGGACAACCCTGATTCGACCCTGAGAGGTGGGGGAACGCTCCGGGATCGCCCCCGAGTCGCATCGACGTGTGTTCGTGCGACGATGGAGTCGTGCCCGAGACCAGCGACGCGCCGAATCGCAACTTGCCGAACCGGTCCACGAACGACCGCGTCGTGGCCGGTGTCTGCGCGGGTCTGGCCCGGTCGGTCGGCGTCGACCCGCCCGTCGTGCGAATCGCCGCGATCGTGCTCGGCATCACGGGCACGGGTGCGTTCCTCTATCTCGTCGGTTGGCTGTTGATGCCTGCCGGCATCACCGCCGAACCCGATGACCATGACTCCCCCGAAGTTCGGCGAGGCGTCGGCCTCGGCCTCATCGTGCTCGGCGTTGTCCTCACCCAGAGTGCGGCGGGACTCGGATTCCCCGGTGAGGTCGTGTGGCCGGTCGTCGTCGTGGGAATCGGCGTTGGCGTCGTCGTGTGGCAGGTCCAGCCCCAGCTCGAAGCCACCCGATCGGAAGCCTTCCGTATCGCCGCGGGCATCATCGTCGTCGGGGCCGGCATCACCGCGCTGATCGCCGGCAACGTCTCGTTCGACGTCATTCGGAGCAGCGTGTTCGCCACCACGCTCGTGCTCGGCGGAGTGGCGCTCATCGTCGGTCCATGGATTGCCGTGCTGATGCGGGAGCGCACCGAAGAGCGTCGCCGCCGTCTCCACGCGGACGCGCGGGCCGACATGGCCGCTCATCTGCACGACTCCGTGCTCCAGACATTCGCCTTGATCCAGCGGACCGACGATCCTCGGGTCATCGCGCAACTCGCCCGGCAGCAGGAACGTGAGCTGCGACGTTGGCTCTACGCCGACTCCGATGATCCGGCCGCGACCACCCTGAAGAACGCAGTCGACCGGATCGCGGGGATCGTCGAGGACCGCTTCGACGTCTCGGTCGAAACGGTCGTGGTGGGCGACATCGCGTTGGACACCACGCTCGAGGCGCTGATGGGAGCGATGGGCGAAGCGGCGACGAATGCGGCGAAGTGGTCGGGGTGTGAGCAGGTCTCCGTCTTCGCCGAGGTGGAAGACGACGGCGTTCGGGTTTTCGTGCGCGACACCGGCGCCGGCTTCGATCCGGATGCGGTCGCGGAGGATCGGCTGGGGGTGCGCGAATCGATCGTCGGTCGCATGGAGCGGGTGGGCGGCACCGTCGAGATTCGTTCGGCGAAGGGCGACGGCACTGAGGTCGAGTTGTTCGCACCACTCGTCGGCGCGTCGCGCAGGGATACGGTCTGAGCCATGGCTGCCGCGTCACCTCGAGTCGTCCTCGTCGACGACCATCAGATGTTCCGGAGCGGCGTTCGATCCGAGATCGGTGATCGCGTCACCGTTGTCGCCGAAGCCGACGACATCGCCGACGCCGTCGCCGTCATCGAACAGTGGTCGCCCGACGTCGTGCTTCTCGATGTGCACCTGCCCTCGGGGACGGGCCGAGAGGTGATCGAAGCGATCGACGCCGCGGGAGTCGAGACTCAGTTCCTGGCCCTGTCCGTGTCGGATGCCGCGGAAGACGTGATCGATGTCGTGCGGGCGGGCGCTCGGGGCTACGTGACGAAGTCGATCTCGGCGGATGATCTCGTCGACGCCATCATCCGAGTCTCCGAGGGGGATGCGGTCTTCTCGCCGCGACTCGCCGGGTTCGTGCTCGATGCCTTTGCCGGTGGGCCTCCGGCGGCTGAACTCGAGGATGCCGACAACGATCTCGACGCGCTCACCACGCGGGAGAAGGAAGTTCTCCGCCATCTGGCGCGGGGCTACACCTACAAGGAGATAGCCCAGCAGCTCACGATTTCGGTGAAGACGGTCGAGACCCACGCGTCCGCGGTGCTGCGGAAGCTTCAGCTCTCGAATCGCCACGAACTCAGCCGTTGGGCCGCCGCTCGCCGAATCTGGTGAGTCACCGACGCGACGCTCGACCTCGATGAGGTGCCCCCGGGCAGAATCGAACTGCCGCTCACGGTTTAGGAAACCGATGCTCTATCCACTGAGCTACGGGGGCGGGGCCGGGAGAATTCGCGGCGCGAAACCCTCGGCGGGTGAAGTGTAGAGCGAGGCTTTGGCCGGTCGGACGTCCGCACGAGTCCTTCAGGAATCGTCGAGGGCTCGCCAGAGTCGGGCGAGGAACGATGCCATTTGGTCGCGGTCGACGAACCGTTCGGGGCTGTAGTTCCTGGGCGATGTTCCGGTCGTGATGCCGAGGCCGTAGATGCAGGCGATGTCGGCTCGTGAGATGACTGAATCGGTGTCGGTGAAGGGCACTGCGGGTGATGGACATTCCAGCCCGGCGGCTC